>JAESFZ010000052.1_pt1 | contig 419487 bp, 414 predicted proteins | sample 9269561 | NCBI WGS metagenome assembly JAESFZ01 (sample SAMN14515552, study PRJNA621657) | algae metagenome | isolation source: Tildeniella nuda ZEHNDER 1965/U140 and co-occurring heterotrophs from wet... | place: Switzerland: Stansstaad, Zurih | collected 1965-01-01
GGCCAGTGGCGCCATGCGCTGCGCCCGCGCGGGCGGCGCGGATCGACCGCCGGCTATTATGGCTGGCACAAGGCGCTGGGCCTGTGGGCGGGCATTCCCGCGCTGGTCATCGTCGGCACCGGCAGCCTGTTCATGTTCGAGCACGAGATTCGCGAACTCGCGGGGGTCGAGGAAATCGCCCTGCCCGCCAATCCGCCCACGGGCCGCCCGGTCGGCTTCGCCGCCGCGTCGCGCGCCGCGGTCGCGGCGATCCCCGGCAGCCGCTTCGTCGGCACGACCTTCCCCTCGGCCGCGGACGCGAGCTATTATGCCTGGGTCCGCGCGCCGGGCGAGCTCTATCGCGGCGGCTATGGCGGCAGCCTGGTGATCGTCGACGCCAACAACGGCAGCGTGCGCGGCGCCTGGCCCGCGACCGAGGCCGGGCTGGGCGCGGCGGTGATCGGATCCTTCTATCCGCTGCACACGGGTGAAGGCCTGGGCCTCGCGGGGCGCATCCTCGCGCTCGCGATCGGCGTCTGGCTGACCACCATGATCGTCGTCGGCCTGCTGCTCTGGTGGCGGCGGCGGCCGCGCGCCAGGGCGGCCGGCTGACTACCCTTCGTTTCCGCCGCTTACCCAAAGCCCCTACTGACCGCCCTGCCCCTTTGTGCTGAGTTTGTCTCGGGCAGACTCGGCGCGCCGGGTGCCGCCGGGTCGTCGATAGGGAGGTATTCGACATGCAGACATTCACGATGAAGCTATGGACGGTCGCGGCGGGGGCCGCCGCCGCAACGACGATGGCGGCGCCCGCCACCGCCGCCGATCCCAATGCACCGCAGGCGCCCCAGCCGAGCGAACTCGTCTATCCCACCGGTTTCGACAAGGCGCTGTCGCTGATGCTCGCGGGCGAAGGCGGCGAGAATGGCATCGGCTCGCACCGCGTCTGGCCGACGCTGTCCTTCCCCGCGCTCACCACCGACCAGATCGGCAAGGCGCTGACCGGCAACACGCTCGCCATCCCCTATCATTATGCGCACCAATATGGCGCGGACGGCAAGGTCGGCGGCTACAACATCCGCTACGACCCCGTCGACGTGAAGAAATGCCCCAAGAAGGAAATCCCCGGCGACGGCCTGCTCCTCTACGAAGGCGTGTGCAGCGCGCAGGTCAACGAGCCGGTGACGGGCAGCTGGAAGGCCGAGGACAACAAGCTTTGCGTCGACATCGCCTGGGCCGGCAAGTCGCAGATCGCGGGTTGCTATACGATGTTCTTCGTGATGGATAGCGTCGCGATGGTGAAGCCCGATGGCACCGTTTCGGGCAAGGCGCACGCGCTGAAAAAGGGCGCCGCGCCCGACATGTAAGGGCCGCCGCTTGATCATTTGCATCCCCGATATCCTGACTGGCGACCAGCTTCAGAAGCTGGTCGCCATGATGGACAGGCAGCGCTTCATCGACGGGCGCGAGACCGCGGGCTGGGCCGCCGCGGGGGTGAAGGACAACAAGCAGGTCGCGGGCGATTCGAAGGACTATGCCGCGATGCAGGCGCTGGTCGCCGAGGCGCTGGCGGCCAGTCGCTTTTTCGCGATTGCGGCGATGCCGCGCATCATGCGTCCGGTGCTGTTCAGCCGCTATACCGAGGGCATGGGTTACGGCCCGCACGTCGACAACGCGCTGATGGGCGACAGCCCGCAGACGCGCATCGATCTCGCCTGGACGCTCTTCCTCTCCGATCCCGAAGCCTATGAGGGCGGCGAGCTCGAGATCGACGAGCCCGCGGGCACGCGGTCGTTCAAACTGCCCGCCGGCGCCGCGATCCTCTACCCCGCCAATTCGGTGCACCAGGTGGCAAAGGTCACCGCGGGCCGGCGCGACGTCGCGGTCGGCTGGATCCAGAGCCTCGTCCGCGAGGCCGACAAGCGCCGCATCCTGTTCGAACTCGAAAACCTCCGCGCGACGATGTTCGCCGAAAGCGGCAAGAGCGCCGCCCTCGACACGCTGACGCGCAACACCAGCGACCTGTGGCGGATGTGGGCCGAAACCTGAGGGTCGACCGTCACCCCTAGCGATGGCGGCTTTGGGGTGGGGAGCGGACCTAAACCCCTCCTCTGAAGAGGAGGGGTTGGAAAGGTCCGCTAACGCCCGACAGCAGACTATCCCCCAGAAGAAAGCGGCGACCGAAGCCTTTAGCTTCGGTCGCCGTCCAGTCTGCTTGGGAGCTCGCGTCAGAATTTATAGGTCAGCGTCCCCTGCACCGTCCGCGGTTCGCCGTTGGCGCACGAGCCGAAGGCCGAGCAGCTGGGGTAATAGACGTCGTCGAACAGGTTGATCGCGTTGAACTGCAGCGTCCACGCCTTGTAGTCGAAGGCGACCACCGCATCGACCAGCGTAAAGCTGGGCGTTTCGACGACGAAGAGCCCGCCGAAGGGATCGGACATCTGCTTGCCCTGATGGCGCACGCCGCCGCCGATCCGCATGTTCAGGTCGCCGGTGAGCGAGACCGTCTTCGTGCCGAAGATGCTCGCCAGATATTTCGGCGAGTCGTCGCGCTGACGCCCCTGACCCGAAAGTCGGACGGTGCCATAGGAGAAGGCCGCGGTGAGCGAGAAATCGTCGGCGACATTATGGTTGGCCTGAAACTCGACGCCCCGCGACTTGACCGAACCGGTCTGGATCGAATTCAGCGGATTGTTCGGATCGGTGCGCAGCGCATTGTCTTCCTTCAGGTCGTACAAGGATGCACGCAGCATGGTCGTGCGGAGCGGCTGCCATTTGATGCCGATTTCCTTCTGCTTGCCGAACAACGGCTGATAGGTGCTGCCGAACTGGTTGAGCCCCGAGATCGGCAGGAAGGATTCCGAATAGCTGATATAGGGCGCCAGCGTCGACGTGGCGTTGATCGTCAGGCCCGCGCGCTTGGTCGTCTTCTTGGTCTTTTCGGGCGACGCGCCGACGTCGACCTTGCTGTAGCGGTCGCGGCGGATGCCGAGGACCAGCGACGCCACCTCGCCGAAATCGATCTGGTCCTGCACATAGAAGCCGGTCTGCTTCAGGATCTGGGTGTTGAAGAAGGTGAAGACCGGCGGCGGCGCCGCGCCATAGACGGGGTTATAGACGTCGATCGCCCCGGCGTTCTCGACGAAGGCCTGCCCCGAAACCTGCTTGAAATAGGAATAATCGACACCCGCGATCAGCTGATGCGACGCCGGGCCGGTGTCGAATTTGAACGCGACGCCATTGTCGGTGTTGAACGTCCGGTACTTGATGTTGATCGCGAACAGGTTGCGCGGGATCATCGTCGTGCCGGGCAGGAACGGGTCGAGCGGACCGCCGGGGCTCAAATAGGTCGCGAGATAATATTCGGCCTGCTTGGTGTTCGCCCAGGTGTAGCGGCTCGAGCTGCGAATGCTGAACGCGTCCGAGAATTCATGCGTCGCCAGCAGCGACAGCGCCGTATATTCCTTGTCGCCGCGGTTGATGTCCGGTTCGCCGAAGAAGCGCGAGTCCGGGATCCGCTGCCCCGGCAACGCATAGAGCGAACCGACGAGCGGCATGACGTTATAGTTCGGCGGGTTATGGTCTTCCTGATAGATGCCGATCGCGGTGATGTCGGTGCGATCGCTCGGCCGCCAGGTCAGCGCGCCCTGCGCGACGATGCGGTCGTTGCGCGTGAAGTCCATGCGCGAATCCGAATCGCGCACGACGCCGACGAAGCGCGCCGCCAGCGTCTCGCCGAGCGGCCCCGTGACGTCGACCACCGCCTCCTTGCGGTCGTGCGTGCCATAGCTGACGCTGGCGCTGCCGCCGAAGTCGAACTGCGGGCGTTTGGTCTGCATGTTGGTCAGGCCGCCCGAACTGCCGGCGCCGTACAGCACCGATGCCGGTCCGACGAGCACCTCGACGCGCTCGAGGGTCGCGATTTCGGGACGCGGCATGTAGACGAAGCCATAATTGCGCTTCAGCCCGTCGACATAAAGAACCGATTCAAAGCCGCGGATGATGTTGAAATCGCCGCGCGAGTCATCGCCGCCGGTCCCGCTCGACACGCCCGCGGTGTAGAGCAGCGCTTCGCGAATGGTCTGGCCGCCGCGTTCCTGCACGTCCTCGACCGCTATGACCTCGATCGCCTGCGGAATGCGCAGGACGGGCGTATCGGTCTTGGTCGCCGTCGTGGCAGTGGTCCCGGTGACCACGATTTCCGACTCATCGACCGGTTCGGACTGGGCGAAAGCGGGCTGCGCGCAGGCCAGCGCCAGCAGCGACACCCCGATCGATCTCCGCACCATCGCCATCGGATACAGACAAACGCGCATCTTACGCCCCCTTCTCTTTCTGTCGGTCTAAGCCAAAAATTCCCCGGTCGTCGTCAATTTGTCATGCCAGTGTAGATCGCCTGAAAATCTGTGGTTGTCCGGATTCGGGTAAAAGCGGGCTTTGATGGGTGGAATTGGCTCGTCCAAACGCGCTTACCCGCAGCTAACTGCGGATTATGCGGCCGGGGGCACGGCCCCGCCGGGGTAGATCAGATTGCCGAATGGCAAGAATTCGTCTCTGGTTGACCATGTTTAAGTCTCTATATGGGAACCAGATAGCCGAGGGAGAGAGTGATGTTGCCGCTGTTGCAGGGCGTCCGGATCATCGAGGTCGGGGCGGTCGTGCTCGGCCCCTATGCGGGCCAGATCCTCGCCGACCTCGGCGCCGAGGTGATCAAGGTCGAGCCGCTCGAGGGCGACATCGCCCGCAACGCCCACCCCGCCGGACCCGGCGGCGGCGCGCTGTTCCTGGGCAACAACCGCAACAAGCGGATGCTGGCGATCGACCTCAAGCAGCCCGCCGGCAAGGCCGCGCTCGCCAAGCTGATCGGCACAGCCGACGTGCTGTTTCACAATATGCGCGTCGATGCCGCCGAGCGGATCGGGCTCGGCTTCGATGCGGTGGCCGCGATCAACCCGGCCATCATCCATTGCGCCGCGATCGGCTTCGGCCAGCGCGGCCCGTACCGCGACCGTCCCGCCTTCGACGACATCATCCAGGCGGCGAGCGGCCTCGCCGGGCTCGAGGCGGCGACGGGCGCCGATCCGCGCTTCGTGCCCACCGTGCTCGCCGACAAGGTCGCGGCGCTGCACGCGGTATACGGCATTTTGGCGGCGCTGGTCGCGCGCGCGAACGGCCGCACCGGTCCGATCAAGGTCGAGGTGCCGATGTTCGAGGCGCTCGCCGCCTTCCTGCTCAACGAGCATCTCGCCGGCGCGACCTTCGCCGCCGACGGCGCGCCCGGCTATCCGCGCATCCTGTCGCCCAACCGCCGCCCGTTCCGCACAGCCGACGGCTGGATCGCCGTGCTACCCTATACCGACAAACAGTGGCGGGCCTTCCTGATCGAGGTCGGCCGCGAGAACGTCATCGAAGAGCCATGGTTCGCCGACCCGCGCGAGCGCCCCGCGCATATCGATACGCTCTATGCGATCGTCGCCGAAAGCCTGCCCGCGCGCTCGACCGCCGACTGGCTGGTCCGGCTCGCCGAACGCGACGTCCCCTGTTCGCAAGTCCCCGACCTGCCGGGCCTTCTCGATGACCCGCATCTCGCCGCGATCGGCTTTTTCGACGTCCCCGCGGGCTATCCCGAGGGCATCGCCCGCACGATCCCCCAGCCCGTGCTGTTCGAGGGCATCGCCCCTGCCGCCGATATCGCGCCGGGCGCGCTCGGCGCCGACAGCCGCGCGGTGCTGCGCGAGGCGGGGCTGGGGGCGGCCGAAATCGACGCGCTGGTCGGCGCGGGCGTCGTCGCCGCCGCCTGATCAGGCGCTCATTCGCCGGTGTCCGCCGGCAGCCATTGCATCGCCTTCTCGCCATTGGCGAACCACGGGGCGGGCAACGGCCGCGCCTCGGGCCAGAGTTCGTCGAGCGTCGCCGCGTCGAACAATTGCCCGCCGCGCATGACCAGCGACAGCGACTTGCTGTTGCGGATATCGGCGAGCGGATCGGCGTCGAAGACGACCAGGTCGGCATATTTGCCGGGCTCGAGCGTGCCCATGTCGCCCAGCCGCCCGATCGTCTCGGCGGCGCCGGCGGTCGCGGCGTGGAGCACCGCCATCGGCGCCATCCCGCCCAGCGCATGCGCCTCCATTTCGTAATGGAAACCGATGCCGGGCTCGTCGCCGTGCGAGCCCATGCCGACGAGCGCGCCGCTCGCCGCGAGCTTCGCCGCGTCGGCGGCGAGCGCGGGCATGCGCGAGGCGTCGAGCGAGCCCCATTCGCGGTGCGCCAGCTTGTGCGCGACCGCCGGCGGCGACCAGAAGCGCTTCACCTTCGCATCGAGCGCCGGGTCGTATTTCGCGACGAAATAGTCGCGCCCCTTCGGCCCGCTGGTGTTCACGAGCAAGGTCGAGACATAGGAGGTGCGCATCAGGCGATAGAGCGTCAGCACATCCTCCTGCAGCGGCGCGATCGGCAGCGCATGTTCGTTGCCGGCATAGCCATCGATGATCTGCGTCAGGATGAGCTTGGGATTGTGGCTGCCCTCGGTGGTCGGAAGCAGGCCCTTTTCGCGCGCCGCCATCGCGATCCATTGCCGCACCGTGCGGCTCTCGCCGCGATATTGCTTGATGTTGCGCAGCCCCCACGCGTCGCGGTAGCGGCCGAGCACATCGCGCACCTGATCGAGCGAGGCGAAGCGCTCCTTCGAAAACAGCGCCGGCCCGGTCGAACGCAGCCGCGGGCCGATCACCAGCCCCGCGTCGATCAAATCCTGATAGGCGATCTGGTCGATGCCCAGCGTCGAGGGATCGAAGGAGGTCGTCACCCCGAAGGCGAGGCGCGCGCGCAGCCCCCATTCTTCATAACCGATCACATTGCGGCGCACCCCGCCGATATGGTCGTGGTCGTCGATGAAGCCCGGCGCGACGCTCCTGCCGCCGAGCTCGCGCACCGGCGTGCCCGGCGGGACGGCGAAGCTGCCGCGCGGGCCGATCGCGGCGATGCGGTCGCCGGTGACCAGGATATCGGCATCGTCGATGACGCGATCGCCGCTCGCCATGGTGAGCGCGCGCGCGCCGCGGAGCAGCAGGCTGCCCGTCGGCGCCGCGCGCGGCAGTTCGGCGACGAGCTCGCGGCGATCGGTGGGCGCGGGGACCGTCGGCCCCGGCAGCAGCTGGACATAATTGCCCACCGACCAGAGCAGGCTGCCGTCGGCCCGCCAGTCGAAGAAATCGGCGCCCATGCCGGTGACGCGCCGCGCCGACCCGGCCGCGGTGAGGTCGACCGGCACCGCCGGGTCGGCGGGCCGCGGCACGACATAGAGCTGTTCGCTCGTCTGCGCGGCAATCCATTGGCCGTCGGGGCTGAGGCGGATATCGTCGGCATCGGCGAGCTGGTCGGTAAAATAATAGCCCTGCGCCTGAACCTTCGCGACCGGGCGTTGCGCGCCCGTGGCGAGGTCGACCCCGACCAGCCCGTCGCCGCCGAGCAGATAGACGGTGCCCGGATCGCCCGCGACGAAATGCGGCCGCTGCCCGAGCCGGCCGCGCGCAACGACGCGCGCCTCCTCTCCGCCAAGCGGGAAAGCGACAAGCTCGGCGGGGCGCACCGTGCCGAATTCGAAGCTGGTCTGCTGGCGCGCGGCGGCGGGCGAGCGGATCGCGACGATCGACCGGCCGTCGGGGGTGTAGGCCGGATGGGTATAGAAGGCCGGAATGTCGCTGATCCGGACCGGCGCCCCCGACCCGTCGGCGGCGATCATCCAGACCGCGCCGCCGCCGACCTCGCTCCAGGTTACATAGGTCAGGCTGGCGCCGTCGGGGCTCCACCCCGGCAGAGACGGCGGGTCGCCCGTAATCGGCAGCCGCAACGCAGCCCCGCCGCCGAGCGGCTGGACATAAAGGCTGCCGAGCGCCGCGAAGGCGGCGCGCGCGCCGTCGGGCGACGCCGTCGTCCCCTGCGCCAGCTTGGCGCGGACCGGCCCAGTCGCTTCGTGCACGTCGATGCGCGTGCTCGCCCCGACCGCGAGCTTCAGCCGCGCGGTGAAGGGCAAAGTCGCCGCGGCCGACCCGTCGACCGGACGGCGCTCGACCTTGCCTCGATAGGCGATGAGCACCGCCCGGCTGTCGGGCGTGAAGCCATAGCGCGGGATGAGGTCCAGCCACGCCGCCCCGTTCATCAGGTCGAGCGGCGCGGGACCGAGGTCGCGGTCGACCCCGGTCGCGAGGTCGCGCACGCGCAGCCGCGTCTCGGCCAGGCGCCGCGTCGCATAGGCGAGCAATTTGCCGTCGGGCGAAATGGCGGGGCGGAAGAAGGTCTCGCCGCCCGCCTCGCGCCCGCCCGAACTGCCCACGATCGTTCCTTCGCTGCCCGTTGCAAGGTCGCGGCGGACGATGGTCCACGGCACGGGCTCGTCGAACGACAGGTCGCCGGTGCGCCGCGCATAATAGAGATATTTGCCGTCGCGCGACGCCGCAGCGCCGAGCGTGCTTTGCCAGGCGCTGCGCGGGGCGTCCTCCTTGAGCTTCGCCGGCGCGACCAGTTCGCCCGGCCCGCCGTCCACCGGATGGCGCCATAGTTCGTAGCGGTCGATGCGGATGCGATAGCGGCTGACATAGACCGACCGGCCGTCGGCGCTCCATTCGGGCGAGGTGCGCACCGCGCCCTCGTCCTCGTCGCTGATCCGCCGCGCGCCGCTGCCGTCGGTGCGCGCGATCCAGACATTGTCGCCGCCCGACCGGTCGCTGACATAAGCGATCCATTTGCCGTCGGGCGAGAAGACCGGCTGCACCTCGAACGCCATGCCCGTCGCGATCGGCACCGCCTTGCCGCCTTCGGCGGGCATCGCATAGATTTCGCCGAGCAGGTCGAACAGGATCGTCTTGCCGTCGGGCGACACCGCGAGCGACATGAAACTGCCGCTCGACACTTCGAAATCGAGCGTGCGCGCGGGCTTCATCGGCAGCCCCTCCTGCGCAGCAGCAGGCGCGGCGAGCAGCGCGAGGGCGACGGAAGCAAGGAGGGCAGCAACCTTCATCGGCGAAGCTCCGTTTCGTTCAGGTCAGATGGCCGTGCGCGCGCGGTTCGCGCATGCGCAAGGCAACGATGAAGGCGACCGCGCAGATCGCCGAGACATACCAGGCGAAGGCCTGTTCATGCCCCATCTGCTTCAGCAGCAGCGCGGCATATTCGGCGGTGCCGCCGAAGATCGCCGAGGCGATCGCATGGCCGAGCCCGACACCGAGCGCGCGGACGTGCGCCGGGAACAGCTCGGCTTTGAACAGGCCGGAGACCGAGGTGTAGAAGCTCATGATCGCGAGCGCGGCAAAGACAAGCAGCCCCGCGCTCCACATCGTCTGCGCCTCGCCGATCGCGCCGAGTAGCGGCACCGCGAAGAGCGTCATCCCGCCGCTGAAAATGAGCAGGTTGGTGCGCCGACCGATGCGGTCCGACAGCGTGCCGAGCAGCGGCTGGAGCAGCAGGAAGAGGAAAGTGACGACCAGCATCGTCCGGCTCGCCGCGGTGACGTCCATGCCCGCGGTGTTGACCAGATATTTCTGCATATAGGTGGTGAAGGTATAAAGCGTCACCGCCCCCGCGGCGCTGAGCGCCATGACCGTGAGCATCGCGCGCGGATGCTGGAGCAGCGTCTTGAGAGATCCCGCCTCCTGACCTTTCGCGGCCGGCTCGGCGGTCTCGTGCATCTGGTCGCGGAACAACAGGAACAGGCCGGCGAGCACGGCGCCGAGGATGAAGGGCAGGCGCCACGCCCAGTCGCGGATCGCGGCTTCGCTGAAGCTCTCCTGGAGCAGGAAGATCACCAGCAGCGCGAAGAGCTGGCCGCCGATCAGCGTCACGAACTGGAACGAGGCATAGAAGCCACGCCGGCCGGGCTCGGCGATTTCGCTCAAATAGGTCGCCGCCGCACCATATTGGCCGCCGGTCGAAAAGCCCTGCATCAGCCGCGCGACGAGCAGCAACGCGGGCGCCGCCGCGCCGATCGTCGCATAGGTCGGCAGGATCGCGACGAGCAACGACCCCGCGCCCATCAGCAGCACCGAGGCGATCATCGCCGCGCGCCGCCCCTTGCGGTCGGCATAGCGGCCGAAATACCAGCCGCCGAGCGGACGGATCAGGAAGCCCGCCGCGTAGATCGCCGCGACGTTGAGCAGTTGTGCGGTCCGGTCGCCCTCGGGAAAGAAGGCCGCCGCGAAATAGAGCGCGGTATAGGCATAGGCGTAGAAATCATACCATTCGATCAGATTGCCCGCCGAGCCCGCGATTGCGGCGCGGGCGCGCGTCTTCTTGTCGAGCGCGACGGGCTGCGCAGCGCGCGTATCGAGCGGCGCGTCGCCGTCGGCGGGCACGCCGACCATCGCGGGAATATCGGCCATCATCGTCTCCCTGCCGGCGTCGGCGCCGATCCGTTTCGGTCAGCTCGCGAGTTCGCGCGAACGCGCCGCGGCGGCGTCGACCACCGCCGCGGCGAGCCGGTCGATCGCGTCGCCGCGGTCCATTTCGCCGAGCCCCGCGGCGGTGGTGCCGCCGGGGCTGGTCACTTGCTGCCGCAGCGCGGCGAGCTCGGCGGCGTCCTGTTCGGCGAGCGCCGCGGCGCCGGTGAAGGTCGCGCGGGCGAGCTGCATCGCGACCGGCGGCGGCAGGCCCGCGCCTTCGCCTGCGCGCGCCAGCGCCTCGGTAAAGCGGAAAAAATAGGCGGGGCCGCTGCCCGACACGGCGGTAACCGCGTCCATCCGCGCCTCGTCGTCCAGCCACAGCAGCGCGCCGGTGGGCGCGAGCAATTGATCGACGCGCGCGCGGTCCGCGGCGGTGATGGCGGGCCCTGGCGCGGCGGCGGTGATGCCGCGGCCGATCGCCGCCGGGGTGTTGGGCATCGCGCGCACGATCCGCTGCGCGCCGCCCAGCACTTCGCCGAGCCCGGCGAGCGTGATCCCCGCCATGATCGACACGAAGAGCGCGCCGCCGTCGGCCAGCGGACGCAGCGACGGGCCGAGGGCGCCGAAGATCTGCGGCTTGACCGCGAGCACGACGACCAGTTCCTCACCCGCCAGCGTTTCGAACCTATCCACCCGCTGGGCGCCATCGGGAAGCTGCTCGGCGAGCGGGTCGTGGACGAAGATCGCCTCGCGCCCCGCCCAGCCGCGCGCCATCGCGCCGCCCATCCGCCCGCAACCGACCAGCAGCACGGCCATCAGCGCGCGTCCCGGTAGCGTTCGGCGAGCAGGTCCTGGCGCGAGCGGCTATCCGTCTCGCGGCCCTCGACGATGACGTGCAGCGCGATGCTCGACGGTTCGAGCGGGTCGCCGTCCCACACCACCAAATCGGCATCGGCCTCCGGCGTCAGCGTACCGCCGCCGCTGCGGCCCCATATTTCGAGCGGATTCACCGTCACCATGCGCAGCGCGTCGATGTACGGCAGGCCGTTGGCGACCGCGAGCCCGGCGCCTTCGCGCAGCCCCATGCCGGCGTTGTAGGTCGCGTGGATCGCGCCCCCCGCCTGCCCCACCGCAACGCGCACGCCCGCCTTGGTCAGGATCGCGGCATTGTCCTGCCGCATGCCGAGCTGGTCGAAATTGAACGGCAGGTTCGCGACCGGATCGAGCACGACCGCGACCTTCGCCGCGGCCAGCGCATCGGCCGCGCGCCACGCCTCGGCCCCGCCGACGATAATCAGCCGGATCCCGTAATCGGTCGCGAGCGCTGCCGCCTGGCGGATGTCGGATTCGCGGTGCGTCTGGATCGCGAGCGGGACCCTGCCCTGCAGCACGCCGCGGATCAGCTCCTCGCCGGGTCGCGGCCCCGGCGGAGGGCCCGCGGGCGCGCCCTCCTTGCGGTCCTTCTTCCTTTCGGCGGGCGGGGGCGGCGGCGCAAGGCCGCGCTTGCCGTCGTCGAGCGCCTTGCGCAGCGCCGCCCATTGCACCCCGCGCGAACCGAGCCGGTCCCACGCGCCGCCGCCGATCACGGCATAGACGCCGACATTGGCGATATCGAGAATATCGACCCCATCGCGCAGCCGCGCGAAGGCGGGCTCGCCGCTGAACGGCGCGTGGCGCGAGGGCGCGGGAAAGATCAGCGCGCGGGTGATCCCGTCGGCGCGCGCGAGGCTGACCAAGGTCGAATTGCCGTTGAGCGCGCGGCTGACGTCGTTGCCCGGGTTGCGATCGTCGGCCGAACCGGTGTCGCTGGTATCGGGCGAGCCCGAGATTTCGACGAGGCCGATCTGGGTGGCGCCGTTGACGAGCCCCGGGGTCACCGGCTTGCCGCGCGCGTCGATCACCGTCGCGCCGGCGGGCGCCGCGCCGCCCGCGGTCACCGACACGATCCGGCCATTCTCGATCACGATCGTCGCGTCGCGGACCGGGGTGTCGCTCTCCATCGTCCACGCCTCGGCGTGCGTGACCGCGATGGTCTGCGCTGCGGCGGGCGTGGCCAGCGCGAGCGCGAGCAGGCTGACGAGGCGCTTCATGGCCGTGCTCCCCCGCGTCCGAGCTCGAAGTCCGATACCGGCTCGGTGCGCGGCTTCGCCCGGTCCCAGGCGATCGCGCCGTCGATCAGCACCAGGTCGGCGCGGCTGTAGATGCTGAACGGATCGCCCGACCACAGCACGACATCGGCCCGGAAGCCCGGCGCGAGCGTGCCGATGCTTTTCTCCATGCCGAGCAGCTTGGCGGGGTTGCTCGTCGTCCATTTGATCATCGTCTCGGGCGCGGTGTCGATGCCGATGCGCCGTCCCGCCGCCGCGGCCTTTGCCGCCGCGATGTTGAGCCGCTGGCCGTCGTTCGCTGAATCCGAATGCATCATCACGCACACCCCCGCGCGTTCGAGCAGCGGCGCCTCGGCGCGGATCGCGTCCTGCGCCTCGACCTTGAAGCCCCACCAGTCGGCCCATACCGCGGCACAGGTCCCCGCCTCGCGCAGCAGGCCGGGGATCTTGTAGGCCTCGGTCGCGTGGTGGACCGCGCCGATGCGGAAGCCGAATTCCTTCGCGACCGACAGCACCGCGGCGATGTCGCCCGCGCGGTAGCAGTGCAGGTTCACCCGCACATCGCCCGCGAGGATGCCCGCGATCGCCTCGAGCTTCAGGTCGCGCGGCGGCATCGCACCGGTGCCCGCGCGCGCGGCCTCGACCGCACGCTTGTAGCGCTGCGCGTCGAGAAATTGCTGGCGCATATAGCTGATCACGCCCTGCCGGCTGGTCGGGCCCTCATTGTCCTTTTCGGCGCCCCAGCTCTTGGGGTTTTCTCCGCAGGCCATTTTGAAACCCTGGACGCCGCCGACCGCCTTCATGTCCCAAACGGTCGCGCCGCGAACCGGCTTCACCACCACCGAGCGCCCCGCGAAGATCGGGGTCGATCCGGGCAAAATCTGGTTGGTGGTCACGCCGTTGGAGAGTGCGCGGTCGAAGGCCATGTCCTGCGCATTGACCGCGGTCTCGATCCAGGTGTCGGCACCGTTGGGGGTCGCGACCTCGGACACGTCCGATGCCTCGCGGTCGATCGCCGTCAAGGGCAGGACGAAGGTTCCGTTGTGCGTGTGAACGTCGATGACGCCGGGGGTGATCCAGCGGCCGCGCGCGTCGATCTCGCGCACCCCGGGGTTGGCCAGATTCCTGCCGACTGCGACGATCTTGCCGCCGCGCAGCAGCACGTCGCCGCCGTCGATCCGCCCGCCGATACCGTCGAGGATCGTCGCCCCGCGCAGCAGCATGTCGTCGGCGGGCGGCGCGCGATAGCGGCTGGGAAACGGGTCCTGCTGCCAGGGCCAGGGCGCGCTCCGTTGCGCACTCGCCGGACCCACGGCGGTCACGACCGCCACGGCGGCGGCCAGCAAAGCGACCCGCTTGATGCTCATGCTCGCCCCCTGTTGAACCGCCGCATCCATTCGGCGGTCGCTTCGTCGGGAAGCGTGCCGAGGATCGATGCCAACGTCTCCTTGCTCTCGTCCTGCCCCAGTTTGAACTTGCCCGAGAGATCGGTCACCGTCGCGCGAAAACCGATGATGCGGGGGAGCATCCCACTATAGCGTTCGCCGAGCTCTTCTTTCGACCAGGGCTGCAGCCGCCCCTTTTCCATCGCGTCGATCAACAGGTCGAGCGAAGGTCCGGTCAGCCCGTCGTCGAAATGCACCTCGGCCCGCACCTTGATCTGCGCATAGTTCCACGTCGGTGCCCAGCCGCGCAAACCCGCATGTTCGGGGCTGACATAGCTATTGGGGCCTTGAAAGAGGATCGTCGCGCGCGGATCGGCGACCAGCGCGGCATGCAGCGGGTTGCTGCGCATCAGATGGCCGATCAGTTCGATCAGCTCGCCCCGGTCGTCATAGACGCCGATCAGCGGCAACAGGCTGGCCTCCATCGCGGCGGCCCCGCCGCCGCACACCCAGGCCAGCGGATAATCCGCCACCAGCTTTCGCACATCGGCCGCATCAAATCGTTCGAAAAGCGTCACGCCGCCCCCTGCAAAAAGCCTTGCCGTGCCGGACAGCGACGACTCCAATGTCGCCGCGCGCCTGCCCCCATGCTGCGCTTGTTCTCGAACAGCCTTGGCTCTCCTACAAGCACCAAAAAAAGAAAGACGGGGGGACCAGCGCATACTTGCCCGATCGCCCTCCCCGCACTAGCCTTGGCTCCCGACTCGGATATTTTCTTGGGAAAGGGATGGTCCAATGCTGCGCCCATGGCAGGTCAGCCTCAGCGAACGTATCGATCCGTCGCGCGAGACGCCGATCTATATGCAGATCATCCAGGCACTGATCCGCGACATCGAGCGCGGCAAGCTGACATCGGGTACCTATCTGCCCAGCAGCCGCGAGATGGCGAAGATTCTGGGGGTCAATCGCAAGACCGTCGTCTTCGCCTATGAGGATCTGATCGCACAGGGCTGGCTCGATTCCGCCGGCACGCGCGGCACGATGGTCGCCGCGGCGCTGCCCGATCCGGTGAAGCGCCAGCAAGGCGACGCCGAGCTGACGATGAGCAGCGTGCGCATCGACTATCGTTATTCCGAACCGCCCGCCCGCCCGATCGCGCTGCCGTCGGGCAAGGGGCTGAAGATCGACGAGGGCGCGCCCGACGGCCGGCTGTTCCCGACCGAGCTGCTCGCCCGCGCCTATCGCGGCGCGACCAATCGCGCGGCCGAATGCAACGGCTTTCAATATGGCGATCCGCGCGGGTCGCCTGCGCTGCGCGAAGGCATTGCGTCGATGCTGCGCGGCCAGCGCGGACTGTCGGTCACCGCCGACAATATCTGCATCACGCGCGGCAGCCAGAACGGCATCTTTCTCGCATCGCAGGTGCTGATCCAGCCCGGCGATTCGGTGGTGGTCGAGGCCTTGACCTATGAGCCCGCGGCCGCGGCCTTCCGCGCTTTCGGCGCCAATATCGTGCCCGTCGGGCTCGACGAGGACGGCATCGACATCGACGCGGTGGAGCATGCGTGCCGCCGCAACGCCGTCCGCGCGGTGTTCGTGACGCCGCACCACCAATTCCCGACGACCGTGTCGCTGCGCCCCGAACGACGGCTCCGCCTCCTCGAACTCGCGCGCCAGTTCGGCTTCGCGATCATCGAGGACGATTACGACCATGAATTCCACTTCCACTCGCAGCCGCTGCTGCCGCTCGCGAGCTATGGTCCCGGGCAGGTCATCTATGTCGGGTCGATGTCGAAGCTGCTGCTGCCGGCGCTGCGCATCGGCTATGTCGCCGCGCCGCCCGCGATCGTCGATGCGATCGCGCACCGCGTGTCGCTGACCGACGGCATGGGCAATGCGCTGACCGAGGATGCCGCCGCCGAGCTGATCGAGAATGGCGAACTGCGCCGCCACGCGCGCAAGGTGTGGCAGGTCTATGCCGAACGGCGCGAGAGTTTCGCCGCCGAACTCGACAAGACGCTGGGCGATATCGTCCGCTACAAGATGCCCGACGGCGGGCTCGCCTTCTGGCTGCAATTCCCCGACATCGACCTCGACCAGATGGAGGCGCGCGCGTCGGCGATGGGGCTGCGCTTCGCTTCGTCGCGGTCGTTCATGACGCGCGACGACGCGCCGCGCGGGCTGCGGATCGGCTTTGCCAGCCTCAACAGCTTCGAGGCGCGCACCGCGCTGGCGGCGATCCGCAAGGCGGCGACGGCCTGAGCCTTGGTCCCATCGATATCGCAATTGTTGGATGTTTTACGAACCACGCCAATGCGGAAATGTGTGAGCATCCAGGAGGGAATATCATGAAACAATATGTCGCAACCCTGTTTGCCGCCGCCGCTCTGCTGCCGCTGGCGCCCGCCGCGGCGCAGCAGGCCCCTGCACCGGCCCCCGCCGCCGAGAAGGCCGCCTGGCCCGAGGCCTGGTTCGAAATCTTCAAGCTCGCCCCCGGTAAACAGGAAGAATTCGTCCGCCGCATCGCGCAGGCCGACGAGGTCGCGGCCGCGGGCGGCTTTCCGCCGACCCAGCTCTTCTTCCACGAGAATGGCGCCGACTTCGACGTCATCCTGTTCAAGCCGGTGACCGGCATCGAACCGACCCCCGAACAGGCCGCAGCGATGGACAAGAAGCGCAAGGAACTGGGCCTGCCCAGCGGCCCCGCCTATTTCGTCAACATCCGCGAACTGGTCGCCGAGCACACCGATTCCAAGACCTATGGCCCGCTGTCGGCCGCGGTCTGGCTGGCGCGGCTCGACAAGTGGCGCGCCGAAAACCCGCCGCGCAAATCGACGGCGGGCAAGTGATGCTCGGCCGCCGCGCGCTCCTCGCCCTCGCCGGCGGCACCGCTGCGGCGGCCGTCTCGCGTTCCGCTTTCGCCTGCGCGAGCGATACGCTCGACACCGCTTATATCAATTGCCGCATCTGGACCGGCGCGGGTCCCGCGGTCCACACCGACGCGATCGGGGTCAAGGGCGACCGCATCGCCGCGATCGGCACCGATGCGGTGCGGTCGCGCACGGGCAAGGCGACGCAGGTCGTCGACCTCAAGGGTGCGTTCGTCACCCCCGGCTTCATCGACCCGCACGTCCATTTCGTGATCGCGTCGACGATGCTGTCGCAGCCGTCGCTGCGCGACGCCGCCAACCCCAAGGAATTCGTCGAGCGTATCGCCGCCGCGGCCAAGGCGTTGCCCAAGGGCCAGTGGCTGCAGGGCGGCAATTGGGACCAGGACCGCTGGGGCGGCGAGATGCCGCACAAGGACTGGATCGACGCGGTCACCCCGGACACGCCCGTCGCGGTGATCCGCTACGACCTGCACATGCTGTTCCTCAACTCGCTCGCGCTCAAGCTGGCGGGGATCGACCGCAACACGCCCGACGTGCCCGGCGGCGTGATCGAGCGCGACGCGAATGGCGAGCCGACGGGCATCGTCAAGGACGCCGCGAAGGAACTGGTCGTGCGCGCGATCGGCACGCCGACCCCCGACCAGATCGACGCCACGGTCCAGCGCGGCATCCAGGTCGCGCTCAGCAAGGGCGTGACGCAGGTCCACCCGACCGAACTCGAGACGATCAGCTTCGATTCGACGCGCCGCCTGCGCGCCAGGGGCGAGACCGGGCTGCGCTTTCGCCATTATCTGCCGCTGAAGGACTGGGAAAAACAGGTCCAGTTGATCAACGAAGAGGGCCGCGGCGATGCGTGGGTCCAGTGGGGCGCGTGCAAGGTCGTCTTCGACGGCTCATTGGGGTCGCGAACCGCGCGCTTCTACGAAGCCTATGCCGACGATCCCGCGACGCGCGGCATCATCGTCACCGATCCCGCCGACCTCAAGGCGTGGATCACGGGCGCCGACAAGGCGGGGCTGCAAGTCACCACCCATGCGATCGGCGACGAGGCCAACGACATCGTGCTCGACACGCTGGCCGCGGTGGCGAAGGAGAACGGCCCGCGCGACCGGCGTTTCCGCGTCGAGCATGTCCAGCATATGAAGCCGCACGCGATCGCGCGTTTCAAACAGCAGAACGTGATCGCGTCGGTCCAGCCCTATCATGCCATCGACGACGGCCGCTGGGCGGTGCGCCGCATCGGCGAGGAACGGCTGAAGACCAGCTTTGCCTTCGGTTCGCTCGTCCGCTCGGGCGCGCATGTCTGCATGGGATCGGACTGGCCCGTCGCGCCGATCGACCCGCTGACCGGGCTCGAGGCCGCGGTCGACCGCGAGACACTCGACGGGCTAAACCCCGATGGCTGGTTCCCCGAGCAGCGCGTAACGCTGGCGCAGGCGATGCACAGCTACACGCAGGAAGGCGCCTATGCCGGGTTCAACGACAAGCAGCTCGGCCTGATCGCGCCAGGCTTCCTCGCCGACTTCGTCGTGTGGGATAGCGATCTATTTGCTATCGACTCGCATTTGCTGCTAAAGGCAAAAGTGCTCCGGACGATCGTCGGTGGGATTCAGCGTTACGGCTGAAAACTTCAGCCGCGCGTAACAAAAGTGCAAAGTTGGTCCCCATCTCGCGTTGCGAACTGGATGTTTAATGGCCCAACCGGCGATCTAAGGTCGGAATGCCGATAAGCGGCTTGGCCCCGCGGCCTGCCCGCTCGGAAGGGTTATTGGACACCAATAGGGGGAATAGACATGGTTGCCCATCGCAACATTTATCGCGGAAGCGCGCTCGCCGCCTTGGGCGTCGCGCTTCTGTCCGCGGCGCCCGCCGCCGCGCAGGAAGCCGACGAGAGCGAAAGCATCGTCGTCACGGCGCAGCGCAACAACCAGACGCAAGTGTCCCGCGAGGGATCGCTCGGGGCGCTCGGCGAACTCGACGCCATGGACGCACCCTTTGCGGTCAAATCCTACAACGAAACGCTGATCCTCAACCAGCAGCCCCTCTCGCTCGGCGCGGTGCTGGAAAATGATCCGTCGGTCCGCACCTCGCTCGGCTTCGGCAACGCGTCGGAACAGTTCGTCATTCGCGGCTTCCCGTTGTTCGGCGAAGATATCGCGATCGACGGCCTCTACGGTGTCACGCCGCGCCAGCTCGTCTCGCCCGAACTCTATGAACAGGTGCAGGTGCTCAACGGCGCCAGCGCCTTCCTGTTCGGCGCGGCGCCCGGCGGCACCGCGCTCGGCGGCACCGTGAACCTGGTGCCCAAGCGCGCGAAGGACAGGGACACCAATCGCGTCACCGCGAACTATCTGTCCGACGCCCACTTCGGCGGCGCCTTCGACTTCGGCCGCCGTATGGGCAGCGACGGCGACATCGGCGTCCGGATCAACGGCGCGGGTCGCTGGGGCGACATCGCGATCGAGGACGAATATCGCAGCTCGGTCGTCGTGGGCACGGCATTCGACTGGCGCAGCGGCGGCGCACGCCTGTCGCTCGACCTCGCCTTCCAGCGCGCCAAGGTCCAGCATATGCGCCCGATGGTGCAGCTGAACGGCGTGACCGCCGTTCCCGACGCGCCGAAGGCCGACACCAATTACGGGCAGGACTGGAACTACACCACGCTGCGCGATTTCTTCGGCATCCTGAAATTCGAATATGATTTCAGTGAGAACATCATGTTCTATGCCTCGGTCGGCGCGCGCGACACGGCCGAACGCGGCGTCTATCAGGGGTTTCAGGTCACCAACGCGGCGACCGGCGCAGCCTTCGTCACCGGTTCGAACATCCCGCGCAACGACAACAACGAAGCCGGCCAGGTCGGCCTGCGCGGCGAGTTCGCCACCGGACCGGTCACGCACAAGTTCAACCTCGGCGGCTCGCACAGCCGCTATGTGAACCGCAACGCCTTCGAATTCGGCCCCTTCGGCGCCACGCCGACCAGCCTGAACAACCTCTACAATCCCGTTCAGGTCGCGAAACCGACGTTCAACGCCTTCGTGTCGGGCAATCTCGCGGACCCCAACCCCGCGAACCGCACGCGGCTGACCAGCTTCTTCATCTCGGACACGATCGGCGCCTTCGACGACAAGGTCCAGCTGACGCTGGGCCTGCGCCGCCAGCAGATCTTCTTCCGGACGTACAACATCAACACCAACGTCCAGACGAGCCGTTACAAGGAGAATGCGACGACCCCGGTCATCGGGCTGGTCATTCGCCCGAGCGAACGGCTCTCGATCTATGCCAACCGCATCGAGGGGCTGGCGCAGGGTCCGGTCGCGCCCGCGGGCACGATCAACGCCGGCGAGGTGTTCCCGCCGTTCAAGACCAAGCAATATGAACTCGGCGGCAAGATCGCCTTCGACAAGTTCAACGCCTCGGTCGCGCTGTTCCAGACCGACAAGCCGCAATCGCTGACGATCATCAATGGCGCCGGGCAGAACGAGTTCACCGTCAACGGCGTCCAGCGCAACAAGGGGATCGAGTTCAGCGTCGACGGCGAACCCGTCGAGGGACTGCGCGTCATCGCCGGCCTGTCGCTGACCGACGCCAAGCAGCGGCGCACCCAAGGGGGCACGACCGACGGCAATGACGCCATCGGCGTCCCGGGCTATACCGCGAACGTCAACGTCGAATGGGACCTCGGCTTCGTCCCCGGCGTCACGCTGACCGGCCGCCTGATCCAGACCGGCAAGCAGAAGGTCAATCTGGCCAACACGCTGGAGATCCCGAACTGGACGCGCTTCGACCTCGGCGCGCGCTATGTCGTCGCCGCGGGCGATACCCCGATCACCTTCCGCCTCAACGTCGATAATATCGCGAACAATGCCTATTGGTCCTCGTCGCTGGGCGGTTACCTGGTCCAAGGCCAGCCGCGGACGTTCAAGACCTCGGTCACGGTCGAATTCTGATCGCGACCTAAGCGCAGGCAGCTCCCATGGCCCGGCTGGCGACAGCCGGGCCTCTTTTTTCGGCCTGTCGCCCCGCAGAGGAAAATTGCCTTGGCCCCATTCATTATCCCAAAGTGGATGTTTCAGGGACCCAGTGCCCGCGACAGAAAGGCAGGATGAGCGAACCCCTTCCCGCCGGGCGCAGGCCCCTTCGCCGGTCGATTCTGACCGGGCATCGCTGGCTGAGCATCGGCGCCGCGATCTTCTGGCTTCTGCAGGCACTGACGGGGATCGCGATCGTCTTTCACTGGGAGATTGCCGACGCGCAATTGTCGAGCGCGCATCGCCCCGCCGACTTTGCGGCAATCGAGCGGCGGATCGACGCGCTGGAGGCCGAGCAAGCGGGATCGAAGGCGACGACCGTCTGGACCACGGGCAGCGACAGCAACCGCTTCAACATCTATCTGGAAGGCCCCGACGGCGAGAGCCGCTCGGTCCGCGTCCTCGGTGACGGCACGGTCATCGACCGCCCGCGCAAGGACGAGACGCGGCTGATGGGTTTTCTCGTCGACTTTCACCACGATCTGCTCGGCAGCTGGGGCAGCTGGATCGTCGCGATCAGCGGCATGCTGCTCTGTTCCAACCTCGTCCTGGGGCTGGTCGCCGCCTGGCCGAAGCGCGGAACCCGGCGCCGCGCGCTGGTCCCGACGCGAAAGGGACCGCCCGCCGCGCGCCTCTACAGCTGGCACCGTGCGGTGGGGCTGTGGGCGGTGGTGCCCGCGCTGGTGATCGCCGCGACCGGCACGCTGATGAAGTTCGAGGATGGCGTCAGCAGCCTGATCGGCGCCGAGGGGGTCGAGCTTCCCGCCAATCCCGCCGCGGGGCCGCCCGTCGGTTTTGCGGAGGCCGCGAAGGCCGCGACCGGCGCGGTGCCCGGTAGCACGCTGACGCAGGTCGCCTGGCCCAAGGACGGCGACGCCACCTTCTACACCCGCGTCAACGCGCCGGGCGAAATACGCCGCGCCTATGGCGATACGCGCGTGCTGGTCGACGCCAATGACGGCACGGTGCGCGGCGTGTTCCCGATCGGCGAGGCCGAACCGGCGCGCGCCTTCATGAGTGCGCTCTTCCCGCTCCATACCGGCGAGGCGGGCGGGCTCGTGGGGCGGCTGCTCTCGATCGCGGTCGGGGTGTGGCTCGTGACGATGATCGTCGCCGGGCTGATGCTCTGGCTGAAACGCCGCAAGCCGCGTCCGCAGGCGTCAGCCTGATGTCAGGATCAGGCTCTAGAACACCGGTCGCCGCGCGACCGGCACCGTGACAATGGGAGACTATCTTATGCGTGCCCGCGCCCTTTTTCTCGCCGCCACCGCGCTCAGCCTGGCCGCGCCCGCGCAGGCGCAGGAAGACCGCCTCGATACGCTCGAGCGCCGCCTCGCCGAACAGGACAAGCGCATCGCCGACCTGGAAGCGCTGGTGACGAAGCAGGCCGAGCTCCTGCGCCAGACCCCCGCTCCCGTCGCCGTAGCCCCTCCCCCGGCGCCCACCGCCCCGACGGTGACCGCCAGCGCCGTACCCGCGGGCGCGATCGGCATCCCCGGGCTCGACGTGAGCGGCGACATGCGCGTGCGGCAGGAATGGAATTTCGTCGATGGCCGCGACCGCTCGCGCTCCGCGGTCCGCGCGCGCCTGCGCGCGACCTACAAGATCGACGATCATTTCGCGGTCGGGACCCAGATCGCGACGGGCGATCCCGACGACCCCAATTCGACCGACGTCACGCTCGGCAATTTCGTCGACGATTTCCAGGTCGCGCTCGACCAGGCGTGGATCCGCTACACCAATGGCGGGCTGACCACCTATGCCGGCAAGTTCCCGCAGATATTCCAGCGCACCGACATGCTGTGGGACGGCGACGTGTCGCCGCAGGGCATCGCCGCGGCCTATGGCGCCCCGATCGGCGAGGCGCGCGTCGATGCGCGCGGCATCTGGTTCGTCATCGACGAAGCCTCGGTCGCGCGCGACAGCGACATGCTCGGCGGCCAGCTGGCCTTCTCGGCGCCCTTGGCGTCGGACTTCAAGGCCGGGCTGACCGGCAGCTATTATCATTACCGCCTCGGATCGGTAGCGGGGGCCGACGCGGGCGACTTCCGCGGCAATCTGCTGTCGGGCGGCCGCTATCTCTCCGACTTCCACCTGGTCGAGGGCATCGGCACGCTGAACTGGACCGGCCTTTCGCCGCGCTGGCCGCTGAGCTTCACCGCCGACTATGTCCACAACACCGGCGCGGCGGTCGCCGGCGACACCGCCTTCAACCTCGAGCTCGCCGCGGGGCGCACCGCCAAGCCCGGCGACTGGCGCCTCGCCTATAATTATTCCGAAGTGGAGGTGGACTCGGTGCTCGCGGCGTTCAGCCACGACAATATCGACCTGTCGACCAACTATAAGCTGCACGGGGTCGGCCTCGCCTATGTCCCGGCCGAGCATCTGCAGCTCGACCTGCTCTGGTATCATTACCGCCCGCTCGACCCGGCCTATGCCGGTGGCCTGTCGCCGACCGACTGGCTCGACCGTATCCGCCTCGCCTTCATGGTCAGCTTCTGATGCTCGGCTCCGCGATCATGCTCGCCGCCTCGGCGACCAGCCCGGCCGAAGCTGCGCCGCATCCGACGCACCACAGCCATCTGCCGCACAGCCACACGCACGCCCCCGAGGAGATCGACGAAACCCACGGGCCCGCCCTGCTCCAGCTCACCTACACCGGCGAGGTCATGGGCAATGCGTCGGGCGGCGTGCGGCGCGGGACGCGCTATCTCGACAATCTCGACATCGTGTTCGAGGCCGACATGGAGCGGCTCGTCGGCTGGACCGGCGCGCAGGTCCATGTCTATGGCCTCTACAATAATGGCAAGTCGATCAGCGACCTCGCCGGCGACACGCAGGCGGTGAGCAATATCGAGGCGGGGACGCAGGCGCTGCGGCTCTACGAGGCGTGGATCGACCAGAAGATCGGCGATCGGCTTTCGGTCAAGGCCGGCCTCTACGACCTCAATTCGGAGTTCGACGCACTCGACGCCGCGGGCCTCTTCGTCAGCAGCCCGCACGGCATCGGCACCGACTTCGCACAGAGCGGCCGGAACGGGCCGTCGATCTTCCCCTCGACTTCGCTCGCGGCGCGCGTGCAGTGGGCGCCGGTCGACGGCTGGGCGCTGCGCGCCGCGGTGCTCGACGGCGTACCGGGCGACCCCGACCACCCCGGCCGCACCGCGGTCAAGCTTGGCAAGGGCGATGGCGCGCTGCTGGTCGGCGAGCTGGAGGCGCCGCTCGCTGGCGGCAAGCTGCTGCTCGGCCACTGGCGCTATACAGCGCGCTTCGACCGCAACGACGGCCTCGCCGCCGGCAAGGGCAATGCCGGCACCTATATCCGCGGCGAGCTCCCGCTGACCGGCACCGCCGCGCGCAAGGTCGACGCCTTCTTCCGCCTCGGCAAGGCGGCGGGGCGCTTCAACATGTTCGAGGGCTTCGCAAGCGGCGGGCTGAAATTCAGCGGCTGGGTGCCCGGGCGCGACGAGGACGAGTTCGGCATCGCGGTCGCCGCCGCCTTCACCGCGGACAGCTATCGCGCCGCGACCGGCGCCGGATCGTCGGAGGTCGCGATCGAGGCCACCTATCGGGCGCCGATCACCGCATGGCTGTCGCTCCAGCCGAGCGTCCATTATATCCGGAACCCGTCGGCAGACCCCGCCATCCGTAACGCGCTGGTGCTCGGTCTGCGCGCCGAAGCGACCTACTCGTTCGTCGGGTTCTAGCCGGCGGCGGCGCCAACAAGCGCCGCCGCGTGACCATCACTTGGGCAGCTTGGCCGCCGCCTCCTGCGCCGCGATCGCCTCGCGCGCCAGCACGCCCGCGGCCTGCGCGGTCTCGCGCGAGGCGCGCGCGGCGGCTTCGGACACCTTGCCATGCTGCAGGAAGCCGTGGATCAGCGTCGGAAACTCGCGGTAGATCACATAATTGCCGCCCTGCGCGAGCTTCGCGGCATAGGCGCGTTCGGAATCGCGCAGCGGGTCGAACCCCGCGGTCGCGATCAGCGTCGGGGGCATCTTGCGCGTCGCGTCGAACAGCGGCGAGACCTCGGGCTGCGACAAATCCTGGTCGGGGAAGACGATCGGCAGGATATAATCGGTGAACGAGCGGTCGAGCCGGAACCCCTCGCCGAACAGCCGCGACGAATTATAGGTCGCGCGCATCGCATCGACCGGGCGATTGTCGACCGCGGGATAATAGAGAATCTGGCACAAAGGCGCGGGCTGGCCCTTCGCCAGCCGCCGCGTCGTGGTGACGATCGCCATATTGCCGCCCGCGCTGTCGCCCGCGACGCAGACCCGGTCGGCCGCGCCGCCCCAGTTCTTCGCCTCGCCGACGGCCCAGTCGAAGGTGCTCTCGGCATCGTCCCACGACGCCGGATAGGGATTTTCGGGCGCCATGCGATAGTCGACGCTGACCACGACCGCTTGCGCGTCGTGGGCGAGCTGGCGCGACGACAGGTCAGACGCGTCGATGCCGCCGATGAACCAGGCGCCGCCGTGATAATAGACGATGGTCGGCAGCGTGCCGTTCGCCTTGGGGCGATAGATGCGCACGGGAATGGCGACGTCGCCGCGGCGGATCACCGCGTCCCTCACCGACGCCAGTTCGGGCGCCGGGGCGCTGGTCGCGATCCAGCCGGCGGCCGATTCGGCGCGAATGGCCTTCATGCCCGCGGCGGTATTGGGATCATGCCCCGGCTTGCCCTTGGCGGCCTCTTCCTTGACCTTGTCGTCCGCGAGCATCGCCTGGATGCCGGGGTCGAGCGTCTGGCCGTCGAGGCGGATCGGCACGGCCGCCGGCTGGGCTGTCGACAGCGCCGGAAGCCCGAACACCGAAACGACCGCCACACCCAGCAAAAGGCTCTTCACTCCGTTCATCACCTGCTCCCTCCCCGGCTGTCGCCTCCATGGCCGCCCGATGCGCCAGTCATGCCAACTGCCCTTGCCGATCACAGCCGCCTTTTCCGGGTAGCAGCTTCGCCATGCGGGTAAGTTCGCCCCGTCCCTCTAGCGAAGCCCGCCGAATGCAGAGAGGATCGGCGCCTGTTCCACAGGGGAGAAACGGGTCATGACGATGGCGCATCGCGGGGCGAAAAAATCCGCGTCCTTTGCCGCCCCGGTGTCGCGGCGGCTGGTGCTCGGGGGGCTGGCGACGGCGGGGGCGCTCGCCGCCACGGCCCCCGTCGCCGCGCGATCGACGGGCGGATGGGACGTGATCGTCGTCGGTGCGGGGGTGTTCGGCGCTTGGACCGCCTGGAACCTCCAACGCCAGGGCCGGAAAGTGCTGCTGCTCGACGCCTGGGGTGCGGGGCATGCCCGCTCGTCGTCGGGCGGCGAGACACGGTTGATCCGCACCGAATATGCCGCCAACGCGCTCTACACGCGCTGGGCGTGGGAATCGCTCGCCGAATGGCATGCGCTCGGCAAGCGCCACGAAAGCCCGGTCTTTCAGGAGGTCGGAGCGCTCTATTTCTACCCGAAGGATAGCGCGAAGATCGACGAGAGCATCGCGCTGCAGCGCCGCCTCGGCATCCCGATCGAGAAACTGACCCAGGTCCAAATGGCCAAACGCTGGCCGCAGATCGACTTCGACGGGCTGACCGTCGGCGTCATGCAGCCCACCATGGGGGCGCTGATGGCGCGGCGCAGCGTGCAGGTGCTCGTCGAGGAATTCGTCGAGGCCGGCGGCGGCTATCGCACGCTGGCGGTCGATCCGCCGCGCTCGGACCGGACGACGCTCGGCGCGATCAGCGCGAATGGCGAGACGCTGGACGCGGGCCAATATGTCTTCGCTTGCGGTCCCTGGCTGCCGAAGCTGTTCCCCGAGGTCGTCGGCGGACGGATCGTCCCGAGCCGGCAGGAGGTCTTCTACTTCGCCCCCGAACCCGGCGACGACCGCTTCGCCGCGCCGCATATGCCCGCCTGGGTCGATGCCGGCGATCCCGACCTGCATTACGGCTTCCCTGACATCGAGGCGCGCGGCTTCAAGATCGCGCTCGACGGCCATGGCCCGAAATACGATCCCGACGGCGGCGACCGGCGGATCACCGACCAAGGGCTCGCCGATGTGCGCGCCTATCTGGCGAGACGCTTCCCCGCGCTCGCGAAGCGGCCGCTCGCCGCGTCGGAGGTCTGCCAGTACGAGAATAGCGACAATGGCCATATGCTGATCGACCGGCACCCGCATTGGTCCAATTGCTGGATCGTCGGCGGCGGCACCGGACACGGCTTCAAACATGGCCCCGCGATCGGCCGCTATGTCGCGGGGCAACTGCTCGGCACGGGCAAGGCCGAGCCCGACTTCACGCTCGCCGCGCACAAGGTTCATGGATAGGGTGATGGAATGACCAACGCTTGGAAGATATCGGCGGCGATCGCCGCCTTCGCCGTCGCCCTCCCCGCCGCCGCGGCCGAGACCCCGCCGCCGCCCGGCCCCGCCTATGCCATGCCGCAGACGCAGATGTTCGAGACCAAGTCCGACGGCGGCGAGACCTACCGCATCTTCGTCTCCTATCCCAAGGGTGAGCCGCCCGCGGGCGGCTATCCCGTCCTCTATGTGATCGACGGCAACGCCTATTTCGCCTCCTTCGCAGAGACGCGGCGGCTGCTCGAATATACCGAAAAGGGCAAGGCGCTGGTGGTCGGGGTCGGCTATCCGACCGACGAGGCCTATGACGCGCGCCGGACCGCCGACTTCCTGTTCCCCGTGCCGACCGAAGCCCCGCCCGCGCAGGCAAAGTCGCAGCCGGACGCGACCAACACCGGGCGCGACAAGTTCCTCGATTTCCTGACCGGCAAGCTCCGGACCGAGATCGGCAAGCGCTACAAGATCGATCCCGGTCGCCAGTCGCTGTTCGGCCACAGCTTCGGCGGGCTGTTCGCGCTCCACGCGCTTTACGCCCGGCCCGACGCCTTTCAGGCGATCGTCGCGGCCAGCCCGTCGCTCGAATGGAATGTGCAGGACCTGCTCCGCGAGGAACGCGCGTTCGCGGCGAAGCTGACGAGTGGCAAGATCGGCCGGACGAGCCGGCTGATGCTGGTCGCCGGCGACCAGGACGTCGACGACGACCCCGAACCGGCGCGCGCGCTGGCGGCGCGGTTCGACGCGCTGTCGGCCTATGGGCTCGGAACGCGCTATCGCCTCTACGAAGACGAGATCCACATGACCGTCCCGGCGCGCGCGGTGACCGACACGCTCCGCTTCGTGTTCCGGTAGGAAGGCTTCGCAGCCCCAGTCGTTTCGCTTGTGTCTGGCGTCACAGCGGGTCCGCGCCGCATCGCCTAACGCGATGCCATCGGGTATAGACCGACCACGAGGAGACAGAGAATGAGCGACAAGAAGAACAGCCCCGAGACGATCAGCGACGACGCGCTCGACGGCGTCAGCGGCGGACTGCCCGCCGTGCAGGCCGCGCGCGAGGCCGCGCGCCGGATCAGCGTCAGCACCAGCGCGGTGGCCGGCGACGGGTCGGTCAAGCCCGGCGACGGCTCGGTGAAGCTGGGCGACGGGTCGGTAAAGCCGGGCGTCGGCGGCTAAAGCCGCCCACGCCTAACTCTCGCGCCCTTCGAGCAGGGCGATCAGGCGAATGAAGCGGTCGCCCGCCTCGCTCAGCGTGTCGAGCAGCCCTTCGTCGAGCTCGGCCTGCCCGCCCGTCGGCGTGGACAGGCTGCGCAGCCGGTCCGACAGGAACACCGCCAGCGCGCGATAGAAGCGCGCCGCGAAGCCGCTGTCGGCAGCGAATTCGGCGAGGATCGCGGCGCGCGGTACCGCCAGCACCCGTGCATGGTCGCGTGCGGTCACCGTCGCCGACGGCAGCGCCTTTTCCACGAACGACATTTCGCCGACCACGTCGCCGAGCGCGAGTTCGGCGATGGCGGCGCCGGCCGGGCTGGTGACCGCGAGCGTGCCGTCGGTGACGAAGAACAGCTCGCCGATCGCCTGACCCGCGCGGATCAGTATCTCGCCGGGGGCGAGGCTGCGCACGCTGCCGTGGCGCGCCAGCCAGAGGATGTCGCTGTCCTCCAGATCGCCCAGGATATAGAGCGCCTTGCGCATATCAGTCCTCCAGCAGCTGGCGACGCGCGAGCGCCGCGAAGGCGCCGTTCTGCGCCATCAGGTCGGTGAATGTGCCGCTTTCGACGAAGCGGCCGCGTTCGAGCACGCAGATGCGGTCGGCGTTGCGCACCGTCGACAGGCGGTGCGCGATGGTGATGCGGCTCGCGTCGAGTCCGTCGAGCGTCGCGGCGACGATCGCCTGGGTGGCGTTGTCGAGCGCGCTCGTCGCCTCGTCGAAGAAGAGGATGCGCGGCTGACCGACGAGCGCGCGCGCGATCAGGATGCGCTGGCGCTGCCCGCCCGACAGCGTGCCCGCGCCCTCGGTCACCATCGTGTGCAGCCCCATCGGCATCAGGTCGAGATCCTCCGCCAGCCCCGCCGCCTCGGCCGCGGCCTGGCATTGCTCGAGCCCGGCGTCGCCCGCGCCGCGGATATTCTCCAGGATCGTGCCCGCGAACAGCTGGCTCGACTGCATCACGACGCCGATCTGGCTGCGCAGCCGCGCGGGATCGAGGCTGGCGAGTTCCTGCCCGTCATAAGCGATCGAGCCCGTCGAAGGCGCCTCGAAGCCGAGCAGCAGCCGCAAGACGGTCGACTTGCCCGAGCCCGATCCACCGACGATCGCGACATGCTCGCCCGGCGCGACGCTGAGCGACAGGTCCGCGAGCAGCGGCGCCATCGCCTGGTCGTAGCCGAAGGTCAGCCCCGCGACCTGAATATCGCCCGAGAGCCGCCCGGGGTCGGCGCGCCCGCCCGACGCCTCGACCTCGGCGGTCAGGATCGGCCGCACGCGTTCGGCGAGCGGACGCGCGGTGTAGATGGCGAGGAGCGAGTCGCAGAGCGCGACGAGGCTGCCCTGGAAGATCGCGAAGGCGGCGAGGAAGCCGATGAACTGCCCCGGCGGCACGTCCCCCGACACGAGCAGCGCCGCAGTCGCGAACAGCGCGATCAGCCCGATGATGCCCCAGGCATCGGCGAAAGCGCCGAAATGGATGCCGATCCGCTGGCCGCGCGCGTCGGCGGCGCGTTCGAGGGCATAGGCCTGCGTCCAGCGCGCCAGCATCCGGTTCTCGGCCGCCGCCGAGCGCAATTTGGGCAGGCCTTCCAATATCTCGAAAGTCAGCCCCGCGAGCTTGCCGTCGCGCTCGGCCGCCTCGCGCAGCGGCGCCGCCTGCGCCACCCGGCTGACCGCGACGCCGCCGATATAGACGAGCGTGACCGCCAGCCCCGCGAGCGCCATGCGCGGTTCGTAGAGGAAGAGGAGGACGAGGTAGAAGAGCGAGAAAAAGGCGGTCAGCCCGGCGTTGAGCAATATGCCCGTCACCAGCCCGCGAATGCCCTCCATCGCCTCGATCCGCTGGTTGAAATCGCCGGGCGACAGCGTCTTGAAGAAGCGCGCGGGCAGCCGGAGCACGCGGTCGGTCACGCCCGCCGCCATCGCGACCTGCCCGCGCCCGGTGACGCGCGCGATGGCGAGCGTGCGCACCGTGGCAAAAGCGGTGCCGACCAGCGCCGCGATGACGAGCGCGATGCCGATCCCGATCAGCAGCCCGGCCGCTCCCCCGGGAACGATCTCGTCGAAGATCCACGCGCTCGCCAGCGGCACGATCAGTCCGAGCAGCGCGGTGCCCAGCCCCGCCCCGGCGATCAGCGGCAGTTCGCGCCTGATGCCCGCGGCAACGCTCGCCGCCATCGGGCGGAAGGAGGAGAGGTCGCCGGCGAGCGGCGCGTAGAAGCGCCAGCACAGCGGCTGGACTTCGCCGGGATCGAGCGCATTGCCGTCGGCGTCGCGATAGGCGCCGCGCTGCCACAGCGCGGCGCTGACGTCGCCCGCGCCAAGCTGGACCAGCATCGGCCCCGCATCGTCCCGCCACCAGCCCGGCGCGAGGATCGTCCGCCCGGCGCGCAGCCCCGCGATCCGCGCGAGCACCGGCGCCTGCCCGAAATCCATGCGCGCACCGCGGAAGATCGCGGGATCGACGGGATGGCCCAAAGCATTGCCCAGCGCCGCGAGCGCCCGCACCAGCTGGTTGCTTTCGGTGCTGCCCGGCGGCCCGGCGCCGAGGCGGTCGATCAGCGACGCATCGCGCGCCGCAGCTTCGGCCGCGAAGGCCGCGTCCAGCGCTTCACCGGGGTCCTCGTCAGGAAATGTCCCGACGGGCAGCGGCGTCAGGCTGCAATCGTCGAGCGCGACGACGAGAAAGCCCCGTTCGCCCTCGGGCAGCGGCGCGACCTGCCCGCCGGTTTCGACCAGCTCGACGAAACGCCGCCGCTCGGCGGTGACCAGATAGAGTTCGAGCCGCCCCGCTGCGACGCGCCAGCCGGTGCCGCCGTGCGGCAGCGCCCGGGTCGCGCCCGCAGGCAAGGCGACCGGACCCGTCACGCCTCGACCAGCCGCGCATAGACGCCCTGCCCGGCCATCAGCCCGGCATGGTCGCCCGCCTCGACCACCTGCCCCTGTTCGAGCACATAGATGCGGTCGCAGTCGCGGATCGCCGACAGCCGGTGCGCGATGATGATGCAGGTGATGCCGCGCCGCCGGATCGCCTCCATCACGCCATGTTCGGTGACCGGGTCGAGCGCGCTGGTCGCCTCGTCGAGGATGATGACGCTGGGGTCGCTAGCGAGCGCGCGCGCGATTTCCATGCGCTGCCGCTCGCCGCCCGAAAAATTGCCACCGCCCTGCGCGATCGGCGCGTCATAGCCGCCGGGGCGCGCCGCGATGACGTCGTGGATCATCGCGTCGCGCGCGGCGCGGATCATGTCGGGTTCGGGCAGCGCCTCGTTCCACAGGGTCAGATTGTCGCGCACCGTCCCCTCGAACAGCATCACATCCTGCCGCACATAGGCCAGGCGATGCGCGAGCGCGACGCGCGGCCAGTCGAGCAAAGCGCGGCCGTCGAGCAGCAGGTCGCCGCCGCGCGGCTGCTCCAGCCCGGCGATCAGCTTGCCGACGGTCGACTTGCCCGACCCCGACGGCCCGACCAGCGCGATACGTTCGCCCGGACGCATCTCGAAGCTCAGCCCGTCGATCAACGGCGGGTCGAGCGGCGCATAGCCGAAGCTGAGCTCGCGCGCGCTGACCGCGCCCTGCGGCAGCCGCCCGTCGGCGGCGGGATCGGGCCGGCTAAAGCGCGGGTCGCTCGTCTCCGCCAGCACATCGTCGAGGCGACCGGTGTAGGAGCGGATCTGGTGCAGCTCGGCGCCGAACCCCGCGAGCGCCGCGACCGGCGCGACGAAGCTCGCCGCCAGCGTCTGGTAACCGACGAGCTCGCCCAGCGTCATCGTCCCGCCCATCACCGCAAAACCGCCCCAGACGAGGATCGTCGCGGTGATCAGCGCGCCGATCAGCGCGGGCATCGGCTGGACGAAGGCGGCGAGCCGCGCGACCTGTTGCTGGCCGTTCTGCACGGCGATGGTGAGGCCCGTCCAGCGCGCGAAGAGCATATCCTCGCCGCCCGACGCCTTGAACGTCTCCATATCCTTGAGCCCCGCGACGCGCGCGCCCGCGAGCTTGCCGCGGTCGATCGAAATCTTGCGATAGCGGTCGGAGAGCAGCCGGTTCGACAGCAGCAGCACCGCCGCGTTGAGCAAGGCGAGCGCCGCGATCGCGAGCGTCAGCGCCCAATGATAGAAGAGCAGCACGACCAGGAAGAAGAGCGCGCTGACCAGATTGACCGCCGCCTGCGCGAGCTGGCCGGTGAGCAGGGTCGCGAGCTGTTCGTTGAGCCGCACGCGGTCGGCGATCTCGCCCGCGAAGCGCTGGTCGAAAAAGGCCACCGGCAGCGTCAGCAGCTTGCGCATCAGCGCGCCGCCGGTGTTGAGGCTCATCGCCATCCGCGCGCGAAGCAGCGCGCGTTCCTGCAATTCGAGCAGGATGAAACGGACGAGTGCGGTCAGCGCCATGCCGATCAGCAGCGGCAGCAGCCAGTCGGACAGCTGCCGCACCAGTACATAATCGACGAAGATGCGGCTGAACACCGGCAGCACGACGCCGGGCACCACCAGCGCGAGCGCGGTGAGGAAGACGAACCACAGCGCGGTGCGGACGCCGTCGAAGCGCTGGCGCAGCGACTGCGTCAGGCTGGGGCGGCTGTCGCCCGGGACGAAACCGGCGCCGGGAGCAAAGGTCAGCACGACCCCGGTGAAACCCTCGGCAAACTCCTCGACGGTCTCGCGGCGGCGTCCCGACGCCGGGTCGTTGAGCCAGACATGCTGCGCGTCGATATGCTCGACGACGAGGAAATGGTTGAAATTGACGAAGGCGATCAGCGGCAGGTCGAGGTCGGCGATATGCTCGGGCTCGGCCTTGAGCCCCTTCGCCTCCAGCCCGAGCGAGCGCGCCGCGCGCAACAGGCTCGACGCCTTGGTCCCGTCGCGCGACACGCCGCACAGCGCGCGCAATTCGTCGAGCCCCATGTGACGCCCGTGGAAGGCGAGGATCATCGCCAGCGACGCCGCCCCGCATTCGGCCGCCTCGAGCTGGAGGACCGTTGGCGTGGATCGGCGCCGCGCCATGGCCTAGTCTGTGGCCCCCGGCACGAGCAATCCGATGATGCGCCGGTCGGCAACGACCACGCGCCCCGCGACGATCGATCCCGCGCTGATCGCGCCCGGCGGTCCCTTCGAGGCCGACCAGGCGAAGCCGCTGGCGTTGGCGGCGTCGCGGTCGAGCAGGATGCGCACTTCGATCGGCGCGCCGCGCGCGGTGAGTTCGGCGACCAGCTGGTCGTTGCGCAGCATGCGCCGCATGCCCTCCGGCGTCGCGGGCAGCGGCGCGACCGAGGTCACGCGGCCGCGGATATGGCCATAGACCGCGCGCTCGACCGACGTCGGGCTGACCTCGGCGCGCATGCCGGGCGCGATACGCTTGCCCTCGCTGGCGGGAACATAAAGCAGCGCGACAAGCCCGCCCTGATTGGGTGCGACGGTGACCAAAGCCGTGCCCGCGCCGACGACGTCGCCGGTGCCGAGCTTCACCTCGGTAACGCGCCCCGCGACCGTGGCGCGGATGACTTCCTCGTCGCCGAGCCGCGCTTCGAGCCGCTCGATCAGGCGGCGCTTTTCGTCGACCTGCCGCTGTTCGTCGAGCAGGGTGAGGCCGCTGGTGCCCGCGCGTTCGTCGGCGTCGATACGCACGCGCAGCGCCGCCTCGCCGAGGTTCGACAATTGTTCGCGCACCGCGGCGAGCTCGATCTGGACGTCGACCAGCTGGTCCTGCGTGATGAAGCCGCGGTCGATCAATTTTTCCATGCGCGCCGCGCGCTGCACCAGATAGGCCTCGCGGCTGGCGAGCGCGCGGCGGCTTTCCGAAATCGTCGCGAGCCGCGCCCTGTCGGCGCCGCGCTCGCGCCCGCCCTGTTCGCTGTAGAAGCCCTGCAGCCGCGCCAGCCGCGCCTCGGCATCGCGCAGCTCGATGCGCGCATCGGCGAGCTCGCGGGTCAGCTCGGTCCGCGCGATGGTTGCGATCGGCTGGCCGATCTTCACCGCGTCACCGGGGATCACCAGCATCGTCTGGATGCGGCCGTCCTGCGCCGCGGCGATTTCGGCGAGCCCCGCGCGGTTGATCAAAATGCCGCTGGCGCCCACGGTCACCGGCGCGCGCGCGACGCTGGCCCAGACGAGCCCCGCGACCAGCGCGACGGCGAAGGCGCCGAGCAAGATCCACGACGGGCGCGGGACGAGCGTCAGCGGCGCGTCGAGCCGCTCGGGATTCGCCATGCGATCCAGCGCCGTCTGCCGATAGATGGTTTCGCTCATCCGCGTGCTGCCCCTGCTGCCATGCGCGCGCGACCAATTTTCTTATGTCCGCGCATAGGAACCGATTTTCCCTGCTGTGACAAGGGCGTCGGTCCTGCTGTGACGGAAAGCACAACATCGCGCAGACAATCGGCTATGCAGGGCATCCGTCGGGAAGGATATTCCGACTCGGGCCGCAACCTGTCGATCCGCCGCCTTGGCGCGGCGCTGTGAGGAGAATTGCGATGACCAAAAAGACCGACAAGGTGACCAAGGCGGGCGCCGTGGAACTCAGCGAAGACGCGCTCGACCAGGCGGCGGGCGGCAGCGGTCCCGCCTATATCAAATTCGACTTCGACCACGGCAGCGTCGTCCAGAAGGTCAATGAGGTGAAGCTCTCGCCCACGACCGCGGCGCAGAAATTTTCGGCCAATCCGGTGAAATTGTAACCGCGTAGCGGGACGGGCGCCGGCATGGCACGCAGCGACGGCGAGGCGGAGCGATCCGCGGCATCGCAGAGCATCGACGGCTATGTCGGCGACTCGCTCTATCCCAGCAGCTTTCACCTGCACTTCGCGCCCCCCAATATCGACGCGATGCTGGTCCATGCCGGGATCGCGTCGCCGCGGGGCCACGGCACGCGCGCACCCTTCACGATGGTCGATATCGGCTGCGGCGACGGCGTCGGGCTGATCCTCAACGCCGCCGCGCATCCCGAGGGGCATTTCATCGGCATCGACGGCAACCCGGACCATATCGTGCGCGGCACCGCCACTGCGGTCGAGATCGGCCTCACGAACATCGAACTGCATCATCGGTTTTTCGACGCCGCACGGGCAGCGCAGCCGGCCGGCGTCGCCGACTATATACAATGCCAGGGCGTGCTCGCCTGGGTAAGCGAGGCCAATCGCGGCCATGTGCTCGACCTCGCCGCGCATATGCTGAAACCCGGCGGCGTGCTGGCGGTGGGCTATAATTGCCTGCCCGGCTGGACCCCGATGGTCGCTTTCCAGCAGATGCTGTGGACGCTGGCCGACGGGCTGCCGGGAACGCCGACCCAGCGGTTCGAAACCGCGCTCGAACAGCTGCGCGCGACAGGGATATTCGACACGAGCCAATGGGAATGGATCGACGGGATGCGCAAAAGCCTGCCGACCGACTATTTCGCGCACGAATATCTCAACCGGCACTGGTGCCCCTTGTGGTCGGGCGCGGTGTTCGAAGCCGCGGCGGCGCGCGGGCTTGCGCTGGCCGGTCAGGCGCGCCCCAATCGCCTGCGTGCCGATTTCGCGCTGAAGGCGGCGTGGCGCGACACGCTGTCGGCGATCGGCAATGCCGCGGCGCGCGAATGCGCGGTCGACATGCTGACGCGAAACTGGTTCCGCACCGACCTGTTCGTCAAGCAGCCTTATGCGCGGCTTTCACAGGCCGAACAGGACGAAGCGCGGCTCGGCGGATGGTGGTCGGCCGCGCGCCCCGCCGACGAGGCCTGCTTCGAAGCGCGCACCGCGGCGGGCACGATCCGCTTCGACAACGAGGCCGCGCGCGCCATCCTGAAGGCGCTCGAAGCCGGGCCGCAGCCGCTGTCCAGCGTGACGGGGATCGGCACGGCCGATCTGTTCAACGCGCTCGACGCCCTGTTCATGGCGGGCGAAGTGGCCCCCGCCGACCCGCCCGCCGACGTGCCGCTGGCGGCGGCCGCGCATGCCGCGCTGGTCCGGCTCGACGCCGATATGATCAACGGCGCGGTGTCGCGGCACGGCGCGGTCGGCATCGCGCGCGGATCGCTGCAGGTCTGAGAGCGGGTCAACTATGCGATGGCCTTCGCCCGGCGGTTGAGGCACAACCGGCTTAATGGCGGACGGCGACGATCCCGATATCGTAAAGGCGGCGATCGCCGGCGACCGCGATGCCTTCGCCGCCCTGCTCCGGCGCCACTACGACCGCATCCACGGCCTCGCTTGGCAGCTGACGGGCTCGCGCGCAGACGCCGACGATATCGCGCAGGACGTCTGCTGCATCCTCGCCGAAAGGCTCGGCGACTTTCGCGGCGAGGCGAAGTTCACGACCTGGCTGTGCAGCATCGTCTTCAACGCCTGCCGCGATTTCCGGCGGCGGCGCTCGGCCTTCACGCGCTTCGCCGGCAAGCTCGGCGTCATGGCGGGACTGGCGCAGGGGCCCGACGGGCGCGATCTCTATGACGCGATCTGGATCGAAAGCGCGATTTCGCGGCTGAAGCCCGAACTGCGCGACACCGCGGTCCTCGTCGCGGGGCAGCAGCTCACGCATAGCGAAGCCGCCGATATTCTGGGCATCGCCGAAGCAACGGTCTCGTGGCGGATGCAAGAAATCCGGCGCCAGATCGCGCCCAAGGGCGAAGCGGCGGACTGACCGCCCGGCCTCCGCGATTTTTTTTCGCGCGGCCGCCAAGGATTTCCCGCGCCCAGACATCTCAGGAACATGCGGGCGATTTTGCACCGCTGTTGCCAGGGAGACTATCATGTCCCGTATTCCTCTGATGCTGACCGCCGGGCTGTCGATTTCGCTCGTCACCGCCTGTTCGCAATCGACCGACGTCGCGTCGCCTTCTTCGACGCCGGCCCCGAATATCGTGACCGCCGAGCGCGCCGCCGCCGACGAGGCGCGCGACATCGTCGTCACCGGCCGGATGCGCAGCGACAATAGTCAGGACACCCCGATTGCGGTGACCGCCACCGCCTCCGGAGCCGTTGCACCGGCGCCGCCGCCGCCGCCGCCGCCGCCGCCCGCTGCCGCAAAAATGGTCGCGCAGGGAAGCTATATGCGCGTCGCCTCGCCGCACCCCGATACAACGATCCCTTATTACCAGGACATCGGCCGCGACAAATTCACGACGACCGAGCAGAATGCGTTCAAGGTCGCGCTCGACGAGCCCGTGTCGACCTTTTCGATCGACGTCGACACCGCCTCCTATTCCTTCGTACGCGCGTCGCTGAACCGCAACGTCCTGCCCCAGGCCGCCGCGGTGCGGACCGAGGAACTCGTCAATTATTTCCCCTATGACTATGCCGCGCCGCAAAGCGCCGAACGCCCGTTCAGCACCAATGTCGCGGTGTTCCCCAGCCCGTGGACCGAGGGGCGCAAGCTGGTGCGCGTCGGGATCAAGGGCTTTGCGATCGAACGGCAGGAGCGGCCGCGCGCGAACCTCGTCTTCCTCGTCGACACCTCGGGGTCGATGAACCATCCCGCCAAGCTGCCGCTGGTCAAGCAGTCGCTCGCGATGCTGCTCGAACAGCTGGGCGACGATGATCGCGTCTCGATCGTCACCTATGCCGGCAGCGCGGGAACCGCGCTCGAACCGACCCCGGCGAGCCAGAAGGAGAAGATCCTCGCCGTGCTCGACCAGCTCGGCGCGGGCGGCAGCACCGCGGGCGCCGAAGGCATTCGCCAAGCCTATGCGCTCGCCGAACGCAACCTCGACCCGCGCGGCGTCAACCGCGTGATCCTGGCGACCGACGGCGATTTCAACGTCGGCATCACCGACCAGAACGAGCTCAAATCCTATATCGAGCGCGAGCGCGGCAAGGGCATCTTCCTGTCGGTGCTCGGCTTCGGTATGGGCAATTACAACGACGCGCTGATGCAGACGCTCGCCCAGAACGGCAATGGCGCGGCGGCCTATATCGACACGCTCGGCGAGGCGCGCAAAACGCTGGTCGACGAAGCGACCTCGACTTTGTTCCCGATCGCCAAGGACGTGAAGATCCAGGTCGAGTTCAACCCCGCGACCGTCGCCGAATACCGGCTCGTCGGATATGAGACGCGGATGCTGAAGCGCGAGGATTTCGACAATGACAAGGTCGACGCCGGCGACGTCGGGTCGGGCCAGACAGTGACCGCGATCTACGAGATCGTCCCCGTCGGCGGGCCGCGCGCGAACGGCGACCTGCGTTATGCCAAACCGGCGCCGCGCGTCGCACAGGCGGGCCGCGCGGGCGAATATGGCTTCGTCAAGATCCGCTACAAATTGCCGAAATCGGACACCAGCCAGCTGATCTCGACCCCGGTCAACCGCAGCGTCGAATTCGCCCGGTTCGAGGATGCGCCGCAGGATGCGCGCTTCGCGGCGGGGGTCGCATCTTTTGCCGAACTGCTGCGCGGCGGCAAATATAACGGGCCGATGACCTATGACGACGTGCTGCGCATCGTCGGCGGCGCGCGCGGTCCCGACGAGTTCGGATATCGCATCGAGCTGGTCAATCTGGTCCGCGCCGCGAAGAGCGCGGGCGCGATGGCACGGCTCGACCGGTAAAGCCCGGATATGGCGGCGCTCCGGCGCGAGCGCCGCCATATCGACCGCCGGGCAATTCCGCGTATAAGCAAGACGATGCCGATGCCCCTTCCCTTTGGTCCCGTACGGCGCAGCGGCGGAAAGCGTCGATGACGGGCGACGACGATATCCGGGCGCTGTTGCCCGATCCGCCGCCGCCGGCCCCGAAACCGCGCGAAGCGGCGATCGCCGGGGCGCTGGCGCGCTTCGACGGCGCGCCGGATCCGGCGCCCGAGCGGCCGCGCGCCGCCGCATCCTGGTGGCAGAAACTGCAACGCCCGCAAGCCGGGCTGCTGACCGCCGCGGCGCTGGTCGCCGTGATCGCCCTGCCCTTTGCATGGACGGGCTCGCTCCCCGTCGCACCGGCCGCCGACGAGCAGCCATCGCCCGAACCGGCCGTCGAGGCGCCCGCCGCCGCGCCCGAAATCGCCGCAGCCCCCACGGCGACCCCGGCGGCGGCGCAGCCCGTCGCCGCGGCTGCCCCCACCACCGTCTCCGCGCCGGCGCCCCGTCTCGACGAGGTCGCGCCGGCGGCCAAGCGGATCGAGATCGCGCAGGCATTGCCCCCCGCCCCTCCACCCCCGCCCCCGCCGGCACCCCCGCCGCCACCTGCCGGCATGCTCGCCGAAAAGGCCGCGCCCATCGTGGTCACGGGACGGGCAAGGGCGGCGGCGCCATCGCAGGATGTTCCGGTCGCCGTGTCGTCGGCGGCGGCCGACGAATATGCACGCAGCGCCGACCGCGAAGTCATCGTCACCGGCGCGCGCATCGCGAAAAGCCCGCCGGTTGGCCGCGGCGACTGGAATGCTTGCACCGTGAACGACCCGGGCAAGGCGCTGCCGCGATGCCGAAACCTCGCCGACAAGGCACCCAAGGCGGTGCGGCGCGAGGCAGATGCTCATCTGTCGGATGGCCTGAAGCAGGCATGGGACGGCAATCTCGACCAGGCGATCGCGGCGTTCGGCAAGGCCATCGCCGTTGCGCCCGCACTTTCGGTGGCCTATCTCAACCGCGGCCTTGCGCACGACCGGCAGGGCGACAGCGAGGCCGCGCTCGCCGACCTCGACCGCGCGGTGCAGCTGGCGCCGAAATCGGCCCGCGCCTATTACAACCGCAGCGTCCTGCGCCGCAAATATGGCGACCCCGAACGCGCCGGCGCGGACGAGCAGCAGGCGATCAACCTCGACGCGCGCTATCAGGCGATCCTGCGGTAGGGGAGCAATCCTTCGCGCGCGATGTCAGGCCCGGCGAACGCTGTTTTCGAGCCGCCCGATGCCGTCGATCTCCAGCGTCACGACGTCGCCGTCGGACAGGAAATAGTCCTGCTCGATGCCGCAGCCGCCCGACATCGTCCCCGAGCCGAGCAGTTCGCCGGGGTGCAGCGTCTCGCCGCGCGAGATATAGGCGATGATCTCTTCGAAACTGTGCAGCATCTCGCGGTTCGATCCTTCGGCGAAGGGCGCGCCGTTGACGAAGGCGCGCATCGCGATGTCGTGGACATCCTCGAACTCGTCGGCGGTCGCGATGCACGGGCCGATGACATTGCCGCGGTCGAAATCCTTGCCCTTCGCGGGCCCCATCATCCCGGGCATTTCCTCCATCTGCGCATCGCGCGCCGAGAAATCGTTGAAGATGGTGTAGCCGAAGATGTGCTGCGCGGCGTCCTTCGCCGCGATATCGACGCCGCGGCGGCCGATCACCACCGCCAGTTCGAGCTCGAAATCCATATAGTCGCTGTAGGCGGGCCAGACGATATCGACGCCCGGACCGACCACGGTCAGCGGGTTGCACTTATGATAGATCGCCTTCTGCCGATAGAGCGGCGGCAGTTCGGTGAAGGGCGGCGCATTGGGCGTGGGTTCGCCCGCAATCCGCGCGCGCAGCCGCTGCATGCCCGCCGCCGACTGCAAAATGTGGCCGGGGAAAGTGAAGAAGTCGCGGATCGATTGCGGCCGCGGCAGCGGCGCGAGCAGGCGGACGCCGTCGGCCGCAACCACGGCCCGCTCGTCTTCCGCAAGCCGCCGCGCCCCGTCGAGCGCCGCTTCGCCGCCGTCGATCAGCGCCTGCATCGACCCGAAGGTCGCGGGATCGCCGCGCCCGCTGCGGCGCGACGCCTCGGCCAGATCGATGATATCATTGTCGGCGGTCATCGCGCCGAGAAAGCCGTGTCCGGACCGTTCGAAGGTTACAAAGCGCATATCGTCTCCTCTGTTCGTTTTCTCATTATATCGATATTTTAAAAAAATATGGATATAATTTGCATCGCGACGGCGAGATGCTATGGGGGCGCGTGGCTGATCAAATCGCACTGCTGGGCACCGGGCTGATGGGCGCGCCGATCGCGCGCAACCTCGTGCGGTCGGGCTTTACCGTCACGGTCTGGAACCGCACCGCCGCCAAAGCCGCACCGCTGGCGGACGAAGGGGTGGTCATCGCCGCCACCGCCGTCGATGCGGTCCGGGCGGCGGATCTGGTGATCATGCTTTTGAGCGACGGACCGGCGACCGACGAACTCCTGTTCGGCGACGAAGGTATCGCGCCTGTACTGCATCCCGACGCCATTGTCGTCATGATGAGCTCGATCAGCCCCGAAACCGCGACCCTTCAGGCCGCGCGGCTCGCGGAGCTGGGCATCGACTATATCGACGCGCCCGTGTCGGGCGGCGAGCGCGGCGCGATCGCACGGGCGCTGACGATCTTCGCGGGCGGACCCGAACGCGCGGTCGAGGCCGCGCGCCCCGCGCTCGAACTTCTCGGCCGGGTCAATCGCGTCGGCGGCATCGGCGCGGGGCAGCTCGTCAAGCTCGCCAACCAGATGATCGTGGGGATCGGCATCGAGGCGATCGCCGAGGCGCTGCTGCTGATCGAGCGCGGCGGCGGCGATCCCCGGGCGGCGCTTGCCGCGCTGAAGGGCGGCTTCGCCGATTCGACCGTGCTGCGCCAGCATGGCGCGCGGATGCTGGCGCTGGACCATACGCCGGGCGCGACGATCGCCACCCAGCGCAAGGATCTGCGCATGGGCACCGACATGGCGGCGAAGCTCGGCCTGACGCTGCCGTTGCTCGACCAGGCGGTCGCCCTGTTCGAGGAAGCGGCGGCGGGACCCGACGCCGCGCTCGACCACAGCGCCATCCACCGTACGCTGCGCGCGCGGCAAGGGGATCGCCGCGCATGACGCTGAAAATCGGCGCCAGCATGTCGATGATGTTCCGCGAGCTGCCGCTGCTCGACCGCTTTGCCGCCACCGCCGATGCCGGGTTCGACGGGGTCGAGATCCAGTTCATCGACGAAGGCGACGCCATCGCCATGGCCCGCGCCGCGCGGGCAGCCCGCATGCCCGTCGTCCTGGTGAACCTGCCGCTCGGCGACGTGATGGGCGGCGGCGACGGACTGTCGGGCGTACCGGGGCGCGAGGCGGCCTTTGTTGCGGCGGCCGTACGCGGGCTGGCGGCCGCGGGTGAACTGGGCGCGGCCTTCGTCCACATCGGGCCTTCGCGCATCCCGGCAGCAAGCGCGCGCGCCGATTGCCTGGAGACCTATGCCCGCAATCTCGACACCGCGCTGGCCATCGCCGATCGTATCGGCCTCGACGCAACGCTTCTCGTCGAGCAGTCGAACCCCACCGACTTCCCGCGCGCGCTGTTCGCGACGATCGACGAGGCTGCGGCGATGGTGCGGCAGGTCGGCAGCAAGCGCTTTGGCCTGCTGTTCGACCTCTATCACGCCGCCATGACCGGGAGCGATATCGCCGCCGCCTGGGCCGCGCATGGCGCGCTCGCTCCGCATGTGCAGTTTTCGGACGCCCCCGGTCGCCACGAGCCGGGTACGGGCCGCGTCGATATCCCCGCCGCAATCGCCGCGATCCGCGCGTCGGGCTATGCTGGCTGGTTCGGTGCCGAATATCGGCCGACGGCGGACACGCTCGACGGCCTCGGCTGGCTGGCGGCGTGGCGCGAACAAGACCGACCGATAATGGGAGAGACACTATGACCGCGACCCTCATCTCGGGCGACCGCACCCTCGAACCCGCCGCCCTCGAGCGCCAGATCGAGCGCGCGGCCACCTCGATGCTGGCGTCGGGGATCGGCGCGGGCGACGCGGTCGCGATCCTGCTGCGCAACGATTTCGCCTTTTTCGTGGCGAGCCTCGCCGCGCGCTGGATCGGCGCCTTCGCCACCCCGATCAACTGGCACGCGACCCCCGACGAGGTCGGCTATGTGCTCGCCGACAGCGGCGCGCGCCTGCTCGTCGCGCACGACGATCTCGCGGCGCCGCTCGCCGGACGGCTCGGCGACACGCTGCTCGTGAGCGTGCCCACGCCCCCCGAGATTGCGGCCGCCTACGCGCTCGCCCCGTCGAGCCCGCTCCCCGAAGCGACGCCCTGGGCCGACTGGCTCGCCGACGAAGCGAGCGCACCGCCGCCGCAGGGGCCGGGCGGCGCGTCGGTCGTCATCTACACCTCGGGCACGACGGGCAAGCCCAAGGGCGTGCGCCGCCGCCCGCTCCAGCCTGAGCATCTCGCCGCGCAGGTCGAGATGCTCACCCACGGCTATGGCCTGCGCGCCGACAAGGCGATGCGCATCCTGATGACCGGGCCGATGTATCATTCGGCGCCCAACAGCTATGGCCTCGCCGCCGCCGGCATCGCCGAGACGATCGTCCTCCAGCAGCGCTTCGATGCCGAGCAATTGCTCGCGATGGTCGCCGCGCATCGCATCACGCACATGCATGTCGTGCCGACGATGTTTGTGCGGCTGCTGAAGCTGCCCGCCGAGGTCCGCGCGGCCCCTGACGTCTCGTCGCTGCGCTTTGTCGTGCACGGCGCCGCGCCCTGCCCGATCGAGGTCAAGCGCCAGATGATCGACTGGTGGGGCCCGGTGATCCACGAATATTATGGCTCGACCGAGACCGGGCTGATCACCGGCCATGGCTCGGCCGACGCGCTCGCGCGGCCCGGCACCGTCGGCCGCGCGCTGCCCGGTGTGACCTTGCGCGTGCTGGCCGAGACCGGCGCCGAAGCCGCGGCGGGCGCGATCGGCGACATCTATGTGAAGTCGCGCTCGGTGCCCGACTTCACCTATCACGGCCGCGACGCCGAGCGGTCGGAGATCGAGCGCGACGGCTTCATCACCGTCGGCGACATCGGCTGGATCGACGACGACGGCTTCCTGTTCCTCTGCGACCGGCGCCGCGACATGATCATCTCGGGCGGGGTCAATATCTACCCCGCCGAGATCGAGGCCGCGCTGCTCGCGATCGACGGCGTGCGCGACGCCGCGGTCTTCGGCATCCCCGACCCCGAGTTCGGCGAGGCGGTCTGCGCGTGGGTGCAGCCCGAGGATGGAGCCGCGCTCGACGCGGCGAAGATCCGCGATGCGCTCGGCGAAACGCTGTCGCGCTACAAATTGCCCAAGGTGATCGAATTCGCCGCCGAATTGCCGCGCGAGGATTCGGGCAAGATCTTCAAGCGCCGGCTGCGCGAACCTTATTGGACCGATGCGGGGAGAGCGATATGAGCGCCGGCTATCAACTCTGGCACGGACAGGGCACGCGCTCGCTTCGCATCCTGTGGCTCGCCGAAGAGCTCGGCATCGCCGACCGGTTCGACGTCCACACCGTACCCTTCCCGCCCAAGCTCAAGGCACCCGACTATTTTGCCGTCAACCCGCTCGGCTCGCTCCCGTGCTTCGTCGACGGCGATGTGCGCATGACCGAGTCGATCGCGATCTGCCTCTATCTCCTCGCGCGTCACGCGCCGACACCGCTCGCGGTTGCGCCGGACGAGCCCGGCTATGGCGACTATCTGCAATATTGCCTGTTCGGCGAGGCCGCGCTGATGCCGCCGATCGGCGCGCTGGTGCGGCAATTGCTGCTCGAGGCCCCCGAACGGCGGTCCGAGACGATATTGGCCGAAGCGCGCGACAGCCTCGCCTTCCGGATCGGTCAGATCAGCCGCGCGCTCGCCGACCGGCGCGGCTATCTGGCGGGCGACCGGCTGACGCTGGCCGATATTTCGGTCGGTTATGCGCTGGGGCTGATCGTCATGCTCGGCGAGCGGGCCATCCTGGCGCCCGACGTCGCGGCCTATCTCGATCGGCTGCAGGCGCGGCCCGCATGGGTCGGCGCGGCGAACCGCTGAGCGATGGATGACGCCGCCCGCCGTCCGATACGGTCAGGCGGCGGTTTCGAGCGCGCCCCAGCGGGCGAGCGCGTCGGCGACATAGGGCTGCGACACCGGCACCGTCATGTCGTTCGACAGGATAAGCTGCGCCGTGCGACCCGATCGGCGGAGCGCGCGCACCGCCTCGTCTGCCACCCACCAGCTGCGATGCACCTGCGAGCCGGCAACATGATCGAGCCCGCGCATCGCGTCGCTGAAGCGGATCAGCACCATCGCGCTGCCCTGCGCGCCATGGACGCGAACATAATGATCCTCGACCTGCAGGCAGAGGATGTCGCTGCGCAGATGGGCCGGCAGCCGGTCGAGCAGCGCGGGGTCGCTGGGAACCGCGAGCGGCATCGCGGGGCCATTGTCGTTGTAGGGCCCGGGGACGGCGCCTTGGGAAGGCCGCTCGGGCGCAAGCCGCAGCGCCGCCAGCACCCGCTCGGCGAGGAAGACATAAGCGCCGCCGATCAGCGAGATCGAGAAGAAGAGCTCGATCACTTCGACCGGCAGCGGCTGCCAGCCATGGAGGACATGGTTCGAGGTCCCCGTCACGCCGAGCTGCGGCAATGCGGCCATCACGGTCGCCGCGATCTTGCGCATCGTCGGGCTCGCATCGCGCAGCCGCGGCAGGCGCTCGACCGTGGCGATGGTGGCGAGCGAGAAAAGCACCCAGGCGGTCATCTGCACCGTCCAGTAGCCGATGCGCTCGATCGGTTCGAAGCGATAGGTGCCGAAGGGCGAGAGGAAGGACAGCAAGGCGACGAACAACATCGTCAGCCCGGCGTGGCCGATCAGCCGCACCAGCCCATTTTCCATTCGGGAATTCGCGAAATCGCGCATCGTGAACCAGCCTCCAGCTGCCGCCTATTTAAATTATACGAAGTAAAATGCGCAACCGCGAATGTGCGGTCGCCCTCATTTTTCCGCCGCCTTACCCGCTCTTTCGAACCACCGGCCGCATCGGATCGGCGGTCGCTAGGAGCAAAGAAATGAAACAGGCCTCTCTCCCCCTCGCGGTGCTCGCCGCCGCACTCTTCATCACTCCTGCGCAGGCGGAGGAACTGCCCGGCCAGCCGCGCGCCGCGGAAGGCCCCGGCGACGACAGCGACGACGAGGACGCGACCAGCGGCGGCGTCGACGGCTTTTTCGCGATCGGTCCCGGCATGGTGCCGGTCTACGACGGCTCGAAAAAATATGAGCTCGTGCCGCTGATGATCGCCGACGTCGAATGGAAGGGCCTCGCGCTCGAAATCCGCGGCCTCGGTGCGCGGCTCGACCTGCTCGGCAACAGCCCGGTCCAGGTCGGCCCGGTGTTCAACTTCCGCGGCAAGCGCAACAGCGACAAGGACGGCAACGGCCGTGTCAAGCTGCTCAACGACGTCGATTCCGCGATGGAGGTCGGCGGCCACATCGGATACCGCTTCGGCGGCAATCAATATGGCCAGGGCGAGGTCGAATTCGACCTGAGCCTGGTCAAGGACGTCTCCGACGGCCACGACGGGATGCTCGGCACAGCGCAGGTCTCCTACGCCGCGCACCGCAGCCAGAAGCTGTTCGTCAATCTCGATGCGCAGACGACTTGGGCCGACAAGAAATATATGCGCGCCTATTTCGGCGTGACGCCGGCGGAAGCCGCCGCGTCGGGCCTCGCCGTCTATCGCCCGGGCAGCGGCATTCGCGACATCGGCATCGGCACCACAGTCGGGTACCAGTTCAACCAGCGCTGGGGCATCATCGCCCGCGCCGGCGCCAACTATTATCTCGGCGACGCGAAGGACAGCCCGATCGTCGACGAGGGTTCGAAGATCCAGGCGGTCGGCGGCCTCGCTCTTTCGTACCGGTTCTGACGATCGTGCGGCGGATGCATAGGGCTTCTCTCCCCAAAATGCCCGCTCCGCCGCGCGTCTTCGCAATCGACCGAAAGAATGCCGGCCGGCCGGGCCGGTGCATGATGCCACCCGGACATCGTGCGCCGGTCCGGTCGAGGCGCGAAACGCTGGACATCGAGCCGGCGAAACATGTCCAACAGGGAGGATGATCATGAGCGTGGAATCGAAACGGCATCTGGATGAGGCCTGTTACGGCATAGGGGCCCTGGCGAGCGCCAGCTTCTCGACCGTACCGGGGCTGATCCTGCTCTATTATCTGACCGATACGCTCGCGGTGCCAGCGGGGCTCGCGGGCCTCATCGTCTTCATCCCCAAGCTGTTCGACGTCTTCGCCAACCCGCTCGTCGGGCGCCTGTCCGACCGTACGCGCACCCGCTTCGGTGCCCGCCGCCCGTGGATCGTCTTCGGCGGGCTGGTCTTTCCGCTCGCCTTCATCGCGACCTTCTGGACGCCCTATTCGGGCAATGCAGCAGCGCTGTGGGTCGCGGTGACCTTCACCCTCGCCAGCATGACCTTCTCGGCCTTCGTCGTGCCCTGGTCGTCGCTCCCCGCGGAGATCGCGCCGCACACCCGCGCGCGCGCCTCGATGGCGGCGTGGCGCATCGCCTTCCTCGCGATCGCGGTGCTGATCTCGGGCGGGCTCGCGCCGACGATCGTCGAAAATGGCGCCACCCCGCGCGACGGCTATCGCGACATGGCGCTGTTCATCGGGACGATGATGATCGCCGCGACCTTGATCGTCGCCTTCGTCGGCGCGCGGCGCTCGACCCAGGCGACGACGCAGCCCGCCGCGCCCAGCGGTTTCAAGGCGAGCGTCGCGATCCTCAAATCCAGCCCGTCGCTACGCGCGATGCTGTGGATCGTCGCGCTTAGCGAAATCGCCTCTTCGGTGTCGCTCGCCAGCACCCCCTATCTCGCCGACTATGTGCTCGGCGATCCCGAGGCGGTGGCGCCGATGTTCGTCATCCTGACCATCCCGCTGCTCGTCACCATGCCGCTCTGGCGGATGTTCGCGGTGCGCCGCGGCAAGCGCGCGGCGCTCTCGACGGCACTGATGCTTTACGCGCTCGGCGCCCTGCTGCTCGCGGCGCTCTCGGTCGCGCCCGCCGATATGCGCATCATGCTGACCTTCGTCGCGGTCTTCGTCATCGGCACCGGTTTTGCCGGCACCTCGATGCTGCCGCAGGCGATGTTCGCCGATGCGCTCGCCTATGAAACCTCGGTGCGCGGCGAATCGAGCGTCGGCGCGATGGTGGGGCTGTCGAACGCGACCGAGACGATCTCGGGCGGCCTCGGCGCCGCAATGTTCGCGCTGGTGCTCAGCTTCACCGGCTTCATCTCGACCGCCGACGACGCGGTGGTGCAACAGCCCGCGATGGCGATCATGGGCATCGTTTTCGCCGCCAGCCTGATCCCGGCTTGGGCGGCTTTGATCGCGCGCTGGCCGCTGCGCCACTTCGACTTGGTCGAGGAAGAGGTCGACAAGGCGACGCGCGGCAGCGAGCAGGACCGGCGGGCCCATGGCCTTCAGGGCGAATAGCACCGCGCGCGCCGCGCGCGAGGCGCTGGCGGGCGACGCGGACCGCTGGTTCGCGCGCCTGCCCCAGCGCTCGCGCGACTTCGTCCAGGCGCATGTGCGGCTGCGCCATTTTCCCGACCGCGCGCGCGTCTATTCGGCGGGCGATCCGGGCGACGGGCTGTACCGCGCGATCGACGGCGAGGTGCGGCTGATCGCCTATCCCGCCGACGGGCGCCAGATGGTGACCTTCGTCGCGCGGCCCGGTCAATGGTTCGGCGAGCTGTCGGTGGTCGATGGCGGGCCGCGCCCGCACGACGCCGTCTGTCAGGGCCCGGTGTCGCTGCTCCACCTGCCGATGTCCGCCATCGCCGCCCATGCGGAGAGCGACCCGGGTTTCATCGGGCAGGTCGCGCTGATCGGCTGCGACCACCAGCGCGCGGCGCTCACTTATATCGGGTCGATGACCGGGCGGCCGGGACGCGAGCGCGTCGCGGGCATGATCCTCGCGATGGCCGCACCCGACCCGCGCGCGCCGCACCCGGTGCTGCGCATGAGCCAGGAGGATTTGGCCGGCCGCGTCGGCCTGTCGCGCCAGCATCTCGGCAATCTCCTGTCCGAACTCAAGGACGGCGGCGTCATCGCGCTCGGCTATGGCCGGATGGAGGTTCTCGACCCCGAACGGCTCGCGCGGCACGCGCGGCAGGGCAGTCTGTGATGCGCGCGCGGCGGCGCAATCGCCGGCAATTGCCACATCCTTGGCAGTGTGCCGCGGCGCGCCGCCCTACCCTTCTCCCTGCCAAGCAGGAGAATGGATATGGCTAGCATATTGGAAATCCCCCAGCCCGCGACCCCCGGCATGTCGGCCGAGGAATGGGCGCTGCGCGTCGATCTCGCAGCCGCCTACCGCCTCGTCGCGCTCTTCGGCTGGGACGACCTCGTCTTCACCCATTTGTCGGCGCGCGTGCCGGGTCCCGATCATCATTATCTGATCAATCCCTACACGCATATGTTCGACGAGATCACCGCCTCGTCGCTGGTCAAGATCGACCTCGACGGCAACAAGATCGACGATACGCCGGCGCCGGTGAACCAGGCGGGTTTCGTCATCCACTCGGCGATCCACGGCGCGCGCGAGGATGCCGCGGCGGTGATTCATCTGCACACCCCGCACGGCCAGGCGGTCGCGGCGATGGCGGAGGGGCTGCTACCCTACAGCCAGACCGCGATGGCCGCGGTGCACGACATCGCCTATCACGACTTCGAGGGCATCGCGACCGACGTCGGCGAGCGCGAGCGGCTGGTCGCCGACCTCGGCAGCAAGCATGCGATGATCCTGCGCAACCACGGTACGCTGACCGTCGGGCGCACCGTGGCGCAGGCCTTTGTGCGCATCTATTTCCTCGAGCGCGCGTGCGAGGCGCAGGTGCTGATGCTCGCCGCCGGGCGCGACGGCCTCAACGACCCGCCCGCGGGCGTCGCCGACAAGGTCGCGCAGCAGGTCGCCTCGCCCGCCGCCGCCGACGGCATGCGGGGGCTCGCCGAACATCTGATCTGGCCCGCTTTGCTCCGCAAGCTCGACCGGATCGACCCCAGTTTTCGCACCTAGCGAAAAAGGGTGCCGCGGCCGGCTTATGCTTTGACCGGCCGCGGCCCCGATCATGAAAAGGAACCCGTCGTGCGTATCTGTGTTTTCGGTGCCGGCGCCGTCGGCGGGCATTTTGCCGCAAAGCTGGCTGCGGGCGGGCATGACGTGTCGGTGGTCGCGCGCGGCGCGCAGCTTCCGGCGATCTGGGAACGCGGCATCACGCTGATCGCCGGCGAAGAGCGCATCCGCGCATCGGTCGCGGCCTCGGACAATCCCGCCGACCTCGGCCCGCAGGATCTGGTGATCGCGACCGTGAAGGCGACGGCGCTATCCGGCCTGGCCACGGGCATAGCGCCGCTGCTGGCCAGCGACACGCCCGTCGTCTTTGCGCAGAACGGCATCCCCTGGTGGTATGGGCTGGGCCATACACGGGCGGCCTGCAGCGCCCCCGATCTCGGCTGGCTCGATCCCGATGCGGCGCTGGCGCGCAGCATCGGCCCCGCGCGCACGATCGGCGGCGTCATCTTCTCCTCGAACCAACTCCTCGAGCCGGGCGTCGTCCACAACGACTCCCCCGTACGCAATGCGCTGATCGTCGGCGAAATCGACGATCGCGAAAGCGAGCGTATCGCGCGCATCCGTGCAGCGCTGACCGAATGCGGCATCGCCTCGCCGCCCGCACCCGATATCCGCAGCGTGCTGTGGTCGAAGCTGATCAACAATATGACCGCATCGATCCTGTGCCTGCTCACCGGCCTGAAGGTCAGCGACCTCGCCGCCGACGACCAGCTCGCCGATACCCTGCTCACGCTGATGACCGAGGCGCGCGCCGTCGCGGCGGCGCTCGGCTATAACTTCGGACCGGTCGATCTTGAGGGACTGCGCGGAGCAGCACCCGATCACAAACCGTCGATCTTGCAGGACTACGAGGCAGGCCGCCCGATGGAGATCGACGCGCTGGTCCGCGCCCCGCAGGCCTTTGCGCGCCACGCCGGGGTCGCGACGCCGGTGCTCGATGCCGTCGCCGCGCAGGCAATCGCGCTCGCTGCGCGCGCCCGTTAAGCTTCGGCGGGCTCGCGGAATTCGGCGGCGAGCGTTGCATATTCGGCGAGGCTCTCGGGGTTTGCCATCGCCGACGGATCGATGATCTTCGCCAGGTCGGCCCCCTCGAACAATCGCTTGATCGGCAGTTCCTGCTTCTTCGACGACAGGGTGCGCGGGATCGCCGCGACCTCGACGATCCGGTTGGGCAGGAAGCGCGGCGACAGGCCGGTGCGGATCGCCTCACGGATCTGCGCCGCCAGCGCCTCGCCGCGTACGGCATCGGGCGCCGGCACGACGAAGAGCAGCAATTCGCTGTCGCTATCGCTCGTGCGCACGTCGATCACCAGCGTGTCGGCGACATCGCCCAGCCGCTCCACCGCGTCATAGATTTCGCTCGTGCCCATGCGGTGGCCGCCGCGGTTGATCGTCGCGTCGCTGCGCCCGAAGATTTCGCACGCGCCTTCGGCCTCGATCCTTATCCAGTCGCCGTGGCGCCAGACGCCAGCGTAAGTGTCGAAATAGGAATCGCGGTAACGCGACCCGTCTGCGTCGCCCCACAGAAACAAGGGCATGCTCGGCAGCGGCCGGGTGCACACGAGTTCGCCGACTTCGCCGATCAGCGCCCGGCCCTCCTCGTCCCACGCCTCGACCGCGGCGCCGAGCTGGCGGCATTGCAGCTTGCCCGGCGCTTCGGGCAATTCGCGGTTGCCGGTGCAGAAGGCGCCGCAGATGTCGGTGCCGCCCGAGCTGTTGAACCACCAGACATGCCCCGCCCCCGCCTGCGCGATCATATGCGACAGGCTGGTCTGGACGAGAGCGGGCAAGGGCGAAGCCGTGCTGCCCAGCGCGCGCACCGCCGACAGGTCACCGACCTGCGTAAAATCGACCCCCGCCTTCACCGCCAGCGTATAATATTGCGCGCCCGCACCGAAGAAGCTCACCCCGTTGCGCGCCGCAAAGCGCCAGAGCAGACCCCAGTCGGGCGCGTCGCGCGACCCCATCGGACTGCCGTCGAAGATGCAGATGGTAGTGCCGCCGAGCAGCCCGCCGACCTGCAGATTCCACATCATCCAGCCCGTCGAGCTGAACCAGTGAAAGCGCTCGCCCGGCGTACGCGCATCATAGCTCGCGCCGAGATCCGAATGGATGCGCCCCGCGGCCGACATCAGCAATATGCCGCCATGACCATGGACCAGCGCCTTGGGCTTGCCCGTCGTCCCGCTCGAATAGACGATCCACAAAGGATGATCGAAAGGCAACCACTCGGGCGCGAACGCCGCGAGATCGCGCCCGTTTGCCGCCATCAGTCGGTGAAAGTCGATCGCGTCGGGAAGAGCCTGCGCGCCGAGTCCCGAGGGCACGAGGATGAAATGCTCGAGCGAGGGCAGCGCCGCGCGAATCTCGGCGACCGCGCCGCTGCGGTCGAGCGGCTTGCCGCCATAGGTCACGCCGTCGGCCGCGATGAACAGCTTCGGCTCGATCTGGCGGAAGCGTTCGAGGATCGCCGGGATACCCATATCGGGCGAGCAGATCGCCCAGATCGCGCCGATCGACGCGCACGCCAGAAAGGCGACGATCGCCTCGGGCCGGTTGGGCAGATAGGCCACGACACGGTCGCCGCGCGCGATGCCGAGCTCTTGCAGCGACAGGGCGAAGGCCGCAACCCGATCGCGCAACTCGCGCCATCCGATCGTCTCGATCGGCCCCAGCTCGTCCTCGGCGATGATCGCCGGCTGGCCCGCTGCTTCGGCGGCCTCGACATGGCGCAAGATCTGCGCGGCGTAATTGACGCGGCAGCCCGGAAACCAGGTCGCGCCCGGCATCGCCCGATCGGTCAGGATGCGCGCGGGCGGCGTGTCGGGCGAAACAATGCCGTCGAAATCCCATACCGCGCGCCAGAAGGCGTCGGGCTTTTCGACCGACCAGGCGTATAGGTCGTCATAACTGCCGAACGCACGCCCGGCCCGGCCGGCGGCATATTGGCCGAACAGGCGCATCACCGGGATGGGGCCCGCAACATCCTGCGCGCGCGTCGGTGCCGTTTCGGGTGCCGTTTCGGTCGTCGTCGATGCCATCGCCTATCCTCTCCTGCCGTCTCTCCGCACAAATAAATTATACGATGTATATGTCAATCTTGACAAAGGCGCCCACACATTCATATTTACGCCGTAAACATTTTGAAGGGACAGGACATGCGCACCCGAATCACCGAACTTTTCGGCATCGAACGGCCCATCGTGCAGGGCGGCATGCATTATGTAGGCTTTGCCGAAATGGCCTCGGCGGTCTCCAACGCCGGCGGGCTCGGCATGATCACCGCGCTGACCTTTCCAAATGGCCCCGCGCTGCTCGAAGAGATCAAGCGCTGCCGGAAAATGACCGACAAGCCCTTTGGCGTGAACCTCACCTTCCTGCCTTCGGTCAATCCGCCCGATTACCCGGGCTATGTCGCCGCGATCATCGAGGGCGGGGTGAAGGCGGTCGAGACGGCGGGCAACAACCCCGCCGAAGTCCTGCCGGTGCTGAACGCCGCGGGGGTCAAGGTCATCCACAAATGCACCTCGGTCCGCCACGCGCTGAAGGCCGAGAAGATCGGCTGCGACGCGGTCAGCGTCGACGGCTTCGAATGCGGCGGCCATCCGGGCGAGGACGATATCCCCAATTTCATCCTGCTCCCAGCCGCGGCGCGCGCCCTCTCGGTGCCCTTCATCGCCTCGGGCGGCATGGTCGACGGGCGCTCGCTGGTCGCGGCGCTCGCGCTCGGCGCCGACGGGATCAACATGGGCACGCGCTTCATCGCGACCGAGGAGGCGCCGGTGCATCCCAACGTCAAACAGGCGATCCTCGACGCGACCGAACTCGACACGCGCCTCGTGATGCGCCCGCTGCGCAACACCGAGCGCGTGCTGAACAATGTCGCGGTCGAGCGCATCCTGGTCCGCGAAAAGGAAATGGGGTCCGCGCTGCGCTTCGCCGACATCGCCGACGAGGTCGCGGGGGTCTATCCCAAGGTCATGCGCGACGGCATCGTCGATGCGGGGGCGTGGAGCTGCGGGATGGTTGCGGGATTGATCGACGATATTCCGACGGTGCAGGCGCTGCTCGACCGGATCATGGCCGAGGCTGAGGCGATCCTGGCGATGAACGCGCCGGTTCCCGAACCCGCCTGAACCGCCTAATCGGCGATCGCCGGATTGTCGTAGATCAGGCGCAGCGTGATCTGGTTGTGCTCGGCGAGCCAGGCGCAGGCGCCGTCGGCGTCGCGCGCGAGCGCCAGTTCGGCTAGCTCGCGATGCTCGTCATAGACGTTCGGGCTGACGTCGCGCATCCGCAGCATCAGGTTGCGATAGCGTTCGGCCTGCCGGTGCAGGTCGTCGGCCATCGCGATCAGCCGCGGCGACCCGCAGCCCGCGAGCAGCGCCTTGTGGAACCCGAGGTTGAGCCGCTCGAAGGCCGCGACGCGCTCCTCCACCGAGGCCGGCGGGTTGGCCGAGAAATATTTGAGCCGCTGCAGCGCCGCCGCGACCTCGGCCTCCCAATCGGCGTCGCCATGCGCGATCGCCTCGCGCAGCGCGCCGGTCTCGATCGCGTTGCGCGCGAGGATCAGATCGAGCAGGTCCTGGCGGCTGACCTGCGCCACCCGAAAACCGCGCTGCCCGTAAGCGACGACGAGGCCGCGCCCGGCAAGCCCGGTCAGCGCCTCGCGGATGGGCGTCGGGCCGATGCCCAGCTCGGCCGACAGGTCGCGGATCGCGAGCCGCGACCCGGGCGCGAGCTCGCCGCCGACGATCGCCGAGGAGATCGCATCGGCGGCGGCGGCCGACAGCGTCGCGCTGGTGGGCTCGGTCAACTGGTTCATTTCATCGTCCCTCCCGACGCACCCTAGGGCGTCGATATCCGGTTCGGCAAGGCGGCACGTTCGCGCCGCGCTGCCCCGACGAGGCCTCGCGCAGATCATCTACGATGTAAATCGGTTTTTATTTAAAATATCGATTTTAATTGACCCGCGTCGATTTTTGCGATTACAGCGTATATCCGATCGCTGCCCGGCAGCGTCGATGACGAGCCGCCCAAGCGGCCGGAGGGCGCACGCGATCCTGCACCGCCCTCACCAGAGGGAGAGAGATCATCATGGGGAAAAAGGCTTATTTTCTGGCGGGCGCGATGACCCTGTTGCTGGCGACCGAAGCGCAGGCGCAGGAAAGCGAGACGTCCGGCGAGTCGGGCGTCAGCGAAATCGTCGTCACCGCGCAGCGCCGCGCCGAGGCGCTGCAGGACGTGCCGCTCGCGATCAGCGCCGTGTCGGGCAGCGACCTCGAGGATCGCGGGCTCAACGACATGCGCGACGTGCTCGCGCTCACCCCCGGCACCGCCTTCACCTCGTACAACGCGGCCGAGCCGGTGCTGTCGGTGCGCGGCATCGCGTCGGGCGGCGAAGGCGCCGCGTCGGATTCGGGCGTGCTGATGATGATCGACGGCGAGGTGATCTCGCGCGACTTCATGCGCTCGGCACCTATCTTCGACGTCGCGCGGGTCGAGGTGCTGCGCGGGCCGCAGGGCACCACCTATGGCCGCAACGCCACCGGCGGCGTCTTTCACGTCATCAACCGCCGCCCGGGCGAGGAGGCGGGGGGCGACGTCTCGCTCGACGTGGGCACCTATGGCACGGTCAAGTTCGACGCGGGCTTCGACATCCCGGTCGGTCCTTCGACGCTGTCGCGCTTCGCTTTCCAGTACAGCCGCCGCGACGGCTATTTCGAGGATGTCGCGACCGGCCGCGAGGTCGACGATCGCGCGTCCTTCGCGGGCCGGCTGACGATCGAGCAGAAGCTCGGCGACAACGTCACGACCACGCTGCGCGTCCATGGCAGCATCGAGCGCCACGACGACACCTCGCCGCTCAAAGCCTATGACCCGACGCTGGAGGTCCTCGGCCCTCCCTTTTCCGACCCCGTCTTCGAGCCCAGTCTCGATCCCTACAAGATCATGACCTGGCCCGGCGGCAGCTTCTTCGATCGCGACATATGGGGTGTGTCGAACGAGCTGGTCGTCGACTTCGGCTGGTCGAAGCTGACGTCGCTGACCTCGTACCGGCACGGCGACAATCATTTTTTCCAGAGCTCGCCGCTCGCCTACAACAACCTCGACGTGCGCAACAATGCGAAGGTCTTCACGCAGGAAATCCGCCTCGAGGGCGACGCCGCGAACGACAGCATCTACTGGATCGCAGGCGTCTTCTATCTCGACGAGACGATGCGCTACGGCTTCGACCGCTTCGGCGGCGCCGCGACCAACTTCGGCCCGACGACGCAGCAGCTCCGCCAGTCGAGCCAGGCGCAGGGCTATGGCGTCTTTGGCGAGGTCGCCTGGGACATCACGCCGCAGGTCACACTCACCGTCGGAGGCCGTTATTCCCACGACGAAAAGGATTTCGCGCTCGACAGCCGCGCGCAGGGACCGTTCGCGGGCTTCTTCGTCGAGGATCCGTCGCAGCCGCTGATCGCCAATGTCAGCGACAGCTGGGGCAAGCCGACGGGGCGCGTCTCGCTGCAATATCGCCCGAGCGACGCCTTCATGATCTATGGCGCGGTGTCCCAAGGCTACAAGTCGGGCGGCTTCAACTCCGAACCGGTCAATCTGGTCGCCGCCACGACGCCGTTCGACGAGGAAACCGTCCTCAATTTCGAGGCGGGCATCCGCACCAAGCTGCTCGACAACAAGCTGCACCTGAACCTCACCGCCTTCGACATGCAATATGACGATATCCAGGTGTCGGCGTTCAACGCGAACAGCGTCGAGATCACCAGCAACGCCGCGAGCGCGACGATCCGTGGGCTCGAGATCGAGGCGCAGGCGCGCCCCGCCCGCTGGCTGAGCCTGTCGATGGGCGCCGCGGTCTACGACGGCGAGTTCGACGACTATATCGACCTCGACGGCAACGACCTGGCGGGTACCCGCCTCGCCAAAATGCCCAAATGGACGCTCGCCATGTCGGCGGTCGCCGACTCGCCGCAGATCGCCGGCGCCGGCGTGCTGCGCCTGCGCGCCGATTACAACACGCGCAGCAGCGTCAACAACGACGCGCCCGCCGACCTGCAATTCGGTGTCCGCAAGGGCAAGGACATGGTCGACCTGCGCCTCGCCTGGGTGCCCGATTCGGGCAAGTGGGAGGCGGCTTTGTTCGTCCGCAACCTGCTCGACAAGGCCGAGATGAACTATGTCTTCCCGCAGGGTATCCTGTCGCAGCGCTTCGTCTCCTATGGCCCGCCGCGCACCTTCGGCGCCAACCTGTCCTTCCATTTCTGACCAGCCAACAAGGAAACACGCCCGCATGCGCCGTCCCTATGCCGCCATCGCCCTGCCGCTGCCGCTGAGTGCCGATCGATCGACCCGGTCGAACCATATCTCGCCGGAAGCGGAGCCGATCGTCCCCTCTCTCGCACCCGCGTCGGTCGCCTTCACCCTTGCCCAGACGGTGAACGGCGCGGGTGAGGTCGTGACGCTGCTGGTGACCGCCTATGACGGCGACACGATCGAGGCGATCGACCTGACGGCACAGGGCGCCCCCGCCGGCGCCGACATCTTCGACGCGATCGCCGCGGTCGGCGACGAGAAGCTGCATGCGCTGCAGATGGCGGCGGGGTCGCGCCCCGTCTATGCGCTAGCCGACCTGCTGCCGTCGGGCGCGATGACCGACCGCCACCTCGCCACCGGCACCAATTTCGCCGAACATGCCAGGGAAGCGGGCAGCAAGACCGTCTTCAACTTCCCCAAATTCGGCCAGCCGACGCCGGCGCGCACGACCTTGGTCGTCCACCCGGGTACGCTGATGGACTATGAGGTCGAGATCAGCATCCGCTTCGACCGCGACATCGCCTCGATCACCGATTTCTCGGCCGCGCGGAAGGGCTTTTTCCTGTGCGGCGATTTCACCGACCGCGCGACCTTGTTGCGCGAGATCGATCCGCAGAATGTCCCCTCGGGCAAGGGTTTCAGCGACGCCAAGAGCGGCCCCGACTATTTCCCGACCGGGCCTTTCCTCGTCGTTCCGCATGACTGGCGCGCCTTCGTGAAGAGCGAGCGCATCGTCACGCGCCTCAACGGCGCGGTAAAGCAGGACGCGCGTGGCGGCGCGATGATCCTCGACTTCGAGGCGCTGGTGCTGAAGGCGCTGACCGGCGGCGGTGGCGGGAGCTACTCCTACAAGGGCAAGAAGGTACCGCTGCTCGAGAACGACGTGATTCCTCGCGGCGCGGCGGTGATGTCGGGCACCAGCGAGGGCGTGCTCTTCATGCCGCCCACCGACGAGGACAAGCGCGGCGGCATCCTCGACCATATCCTGCTCGGCCGCTTCCTGCGCGGAAAGTCGCCCTTCTTCTCGGTCATCAACCGCTTCGTGCGCAACGAGCTCAAGGCCGGCCGCTATATGCAGGTCGGCGACACGGTCGAGCATCTGTCGTCGACGATGGGCGCGCTGTCGGTGAAGCTGGTCGCACCCTGACCGAAACGGCTGCCCCGCCGCGCTTTTATTTGCAAAGCGCGGCGAAGGACGAATAGGGTCTCCCCGCGCCGGACGGTCCGGCGGAGGAGACGAAACGGCGTGCCCACGGCGGAGAAAACTGGCGACGCGGCGCCCGTCAAGAAACGGCGCGGCCGCCCGCCTGCGTCGGCCGAAGATTTGCAGGTCGCGCACGCCGCCGCGCGCGACCGCATCTGCGGCGCCGCGCTGACTTTGTTCGACCGCGGGGGCATCGACGCGATCTCGATGCGCGAGATCGCCGGGGTGATCGGCGCCTCGCCGATGATGCCCTATAAATATTTCCCGACGAAGGATCATCTGCTCCAGGAACTGCGCACCCGCGCCTTTCAGCAGTTCGAAATCACGCTGCGCGAGGCCGTCGATGCCGCGACCAGCAGCCGCGCCAAGCTCGAAGCGATGCTCGCCGCCTATCTCGAATTCGGGCTGCGCGAGCGCCGCGCCTACCGGCTGATGTTCGACTATTGGGTCTATGACAATCCGGGCCGGATGCTCGAGGATTTCGGCGACGCGATCCGTCGCCAGTCGGGCGCATGGAACGTCGTGCTCGAAACCGTCGAGGCCTATTTCGCCGAGAAGGGCGAGAGCGGCGATCCGATGAACGCCGCGCATCTCATCTGGGCGAGCCTGCACGGCCTCGTCTCGCTCGAAGCCTCGCGCAAGCTCGTCTTCGGACGCGACTTCAGCGAATTGATGGCGCCGATGGTCGCCGCGATCATGCGCGGCGTGTCGGCCGCCGGCCGCTGACGCGAACCCCGATCAGGCGCTCGCGACCCGCGCGTCCCAGCCCTGCATCGCCACCTCGGCGACGCCGCGAAGCTCGGCCTCGCCGACGCCATCGCGGGCGAGGATCGACATGCTGACCTGCACCGCCTGAATAAAGCGCGCGAGCGCCGCGACATCGGTCGCCGCCGGAATTTCGCCCTCGGCGATCGCGCGCTGCAGCCGCGCCTCGATCCGCTCGAAGCCGATATGCCGCGCCGCGCGGACCAGGTCGCCGAGCTGCGGATGCCCCTCGCTGCCCACCGCCGAGAGCGTGACCATGCAGCCCAGCGGAATATCGACGACCCCGCCGGTCAGCGCCGCCGCCGAATCCGTCAGCAGCGCGCGGACCGCGTCGCGCGCGCTGTCCGCCGCCGCAAAATTCGACCAGACGAGGTCGCCATAGCTGCGCTGATAAAAGTCGACCGCCTCGGTAAAGAGCGCGTCCTTCGACCGGAACGCCGCATAGAGGCTCGGCGCGCCGATGCCCATCGCGTCGGTCAAATCGGCGATCGACGTCGCTTCATAGCCCTTGGTCCAGAACAGCCGCGTCGCGGCGGACAGCGCCGCCTCGCGATCGAATGCGCGCGGCCGCCCACGCCCGCGGGCCGGGTTTTCGTCGTGGCTTCGGGACAGGTCAGCGTCTTTTTGCATCGATCGATACATAATGTCGCCGCCCCCCTTGCGCAACGCTTCGCCCTAATTATGTATCGTTCGCTATAGAAATAGCCATGGCGTCGTCGGGCGGCATGCCATCCAGGGAGACTCTCCCCAATGAAGGATAGAAACATGAGCAATCTTGCAGGAAAACGCGCCCTCGTCACCGGCGGCTCGCGCGGCATCGGCGCCGCGATCGCGCTGGCGCTCGCCGAACAGGGCGCCGATGTGGCGATCGGTTACGAGCGCAGCGCCGGCCTCGCCGACGAAGTGATCGCCAAGGTCGAGGCATCGGGGCGCAAGGGCGTCGCGATCCAGGCCGACAGCGCCGATCCCGCCGCGATCGAGCGGCTGGTCGCGGGCGCCGTGTCGGCGCTCGGCGGCCTCGACATCGTCGTCAACAATGCCGGCATCGCGCGCGGCGGCCCGGTCGAGGAGATGAGCCTCGAGGATATTGACGCGTTGCTGTCGGTCAATGTGCGCGCGGCGATCCTGCTCGCCAAGGCGGCGATCCCGCATCTCGGCGCGGGCGGCCGGATCGTCTTCATCGGCTCGTCGCTCGCCGACCGCATCGTCGCACCGGGCGTCGCCGTCTATTCGGCGACCAAATCGGCGCAGATCTCGCTGACCCGCGGCCTCGCCCGCGAACTGGGGCCGCGCGACATCACCGTCAACCTCGTCCAGCCGGGCGCGACGGGCACCGACATGAACCCCGCCGAGGGCGAACAGGCCGACTTTCTGCGCGCGCAGACCCCGCTCGGCCGTTATGGCGAACCCGCCGACGTCGCCGCTGCCGTGGCGTTCCTCGCCAGCCCCGCAGCGCGACAGATCACCGGCGCGACGCTGACCGTCGACGGCGGCATCAACGCCTGATCGGGCCTTCGGACCCAGCAATGAGGGCCGGCCCCGTCGCAACGGGTGCCGGCCCTCAAATGATGAGGACGAACAGGCCCTCGTCGGTCGCCATCCTGTCGACCACCACCCGCGCCAACCAGATCGCGCTCGGCGGCGCATCGCATACGCTGACCGTCGCCGGCATCGCCAACGGCAATGCCGTCCAGAGCGGCGCGCTGCGCATGGTCACGACCGACGCCGCCGGCAATATCGGCACCGCCGACATCCCCACCGCCGGCGCCGCCTTCGACCCGACGTCGATCAACAATGCGCTCGGCGCGCTCGACGGCCGCGTCACCGCACTGGAAGCCATGGGCGGCGGCGCACCCTTCGATCCGACGAGCCTGAACAACGCCGTCGCCGGCCTGCAGGCCGGGCAGACGACGCAGGACAATGCGATCGCCGGTCTGCAGGGCGAACAGGCGACGCAGGCCAATGCCATCGCCGGGCTGCAGGCGGGCCAGGCGGCGCAGGGCGTCGCGATCGGCGCGCTACAGGGCGTGGACAGCGCCTTCGATGCGCGCATCACCACGCTCGAGGGCATGGGCGGCGGCGGCGGCGGCATGCCGTTCGATCCGACCCCGATCAACAATCGCCTCGACGGCCATGACGCCGACATCGCGGCGCTGCAGGGCTCGGACACCGTGCAGAACGGCCGCCTCGACGGCCACGACAGCGCCATCGCCTCGCTGACGACGCAGCAGGGCGCGACCGCCGCCACCGTCGCGACCCACACGACGCAGATCGCAGGGCTGCAGGCGGGTCAGGCGGTGCAGGACGCCCGGCTCGACGCCGCCGAGGCGGTCGACACGGCGCAGACGGCGCAGATCGGCGCGCTGCAGACGGCGCAGATCGGCGCGCTGCAGACGGTGCAGGCCGCGACCGGCGCGACGGTCGCCCAGCACACGACCCAGCTCGCCCAGCATTCGACGGCGATCGGCAATCTGCAGACCGGCATGACCGCGCTGCAAAGCCAGATGGGCGCGCTGCAGGCCTCGCAGACCCAGTTGTTCGACCTCGTCAACCACGACCGGCGCGAGGCGCGGCGCGGCATCGCCGCGGCGGTCGCGATGTCCGACGCCCCGGTCCCCTCGACCCCGGGCAAGACCAGCTATGTCTTCAACCTCGCCACCTTCCGCGGCGAGGCGGCGGTCGGGCTGTCGCTGTCGCACCGGCTGAACGTCGATACCCCCGTCGCGATCACCTTCGGCTTCTCGCAGGCCGGCGGCAAGAACACCGCGGTCCGCGTCGGGGTCGCGGGCGAGTTCTGAGCGGGCGCTATTCCGGCTCGCCTGACATGCGAATTGCTCTCCGGTCGGGAGGGTCCGGAGGAAGGACCGGGACGCACGTCCCGGTCCTTCTTTGTCGTTCGAACGCGCACGGAAAAAATGACAGGCCGCGCTTCGGATGCCAAGATCGCGCGCGACCCGGTTGCCTGCATCCGACCAAGCGAGGAAGACCATGCTGAAAGCCATCGCCGCCGGAGCCTTGCTCACCCTCGCCGCCTGCTCGTCCCCCGCGGGCGAAGCCGCCGCGGCGCCCGACGAAGCGGCCGCGCCGGCCGCCGCCGAAACCGCCGCCAAGCCGCAGCCGCCCACGGCGCGCGCGCGCGTCGAGACGCCGCTGGTCCTGGCCCCCGACGGCCTGCTGGTCGCCGATCCTGCGGGAAAGATGAGCCTGCTGCCCTATGGCATCGCGCGCGCCAACGCCGAAACCGCGGTCGGAACCGTGCAAGGGGCGCCCGCGAGGCGCGGGAGCAGCAGCGAGTGCGGCGCAGGCACGGTCGATTTCACCGAATATAAGGGCGGCCTGCAGCTGACCTTCCAGGACGGCAAATTCGCCGGCTGGACGATCAACGCCGCCGCCTCGCCGCTCAGGACCGCCAAGGGCATCGGCGTCGGATCGACGCGGCAGGAACTCGACGCCGCCTATACGGATTTGACCGTCGAGGATTCGTCGCTCGGGCTGCTCTTCAGCTCGGGCCAGCTCACCGGCCTGCTCGACATCGACGGAATCGAGGGGCTGGTCACCGACCTCTGGGCCGGCACCGTCTGCCTGATCGACTGAAGGAGCCGAGCATATGACCGACCGGATCGAAACCGACGCCTCGGGCGGCTGCCAGTGCGGCGCTGTGCGCTATCATGTGAGCGCGGTGCTCGACACCTCGCACATCTGCCACTGCCGCATGTGCCAGAAGGCGGCGGGCAATTTCTTCATCGCGCTGATCGGCGTCCCGCGCGACGCGATCATATGGACGCGCGGCAGCCCTGCGACCTTCGCCAGCTCGGACAAGGCCGCCCGCGGTTTCTGCCGCGATTGCGGCACGCCGCTGACCTACGACTATCACGAGAGCAAGCATATCAACCTGACCACCGGCTCGTTCGACGACCCGTCATTGTTCCCGCCGAAGGTGCAGTTCGGGCTCGAAGGCCAGCTTCCGCTGTTCGAACATCTGCCGATCAAGGGCGAGGGCACGACCGAGGACACGATGGCGGCCTATGTCGGTGCGATCAAGGCGAGCAACCACCAGCATCCCGATCACGATACGAACAAATGGCCCGAATGAGGGGCTAACCGCCGCCCCTCCCCTGTGATACGCCTCGCTCCATAAGGACGGGGAGAGGTCCATCATGGCGACGAAGGAAGCCAGCCGCGCGAGCGGCGCGCGGATCACCTGGGTGGTGGTGCTGATCGCGCTGTCGGTGCTGCTCAACTATGTCGACCGCGGCGCGATCGGCGTCGCGGCGCCGCTGATGAAGGACGATCTCCAGCTCTCGGCCACCGGCTTCGGCATCGCGGTCTCGGCCTTCTTCTGGGTCTACGCCCCCGCCTGCCTGTTCGTCGGCTGGCTCTGCGACCGCTTCTGCGTCTACCGCGTCTTCGCGCTCGGGGTGACGATCTGGGCGGTCAGCACCGCGCTCACCGGCTTCGTCGGCGGGCTCGCCTCGCTCGTGCTGCTCCGCCTCTTCCTCGGGCTCGGCGAAAGCATCGCCTTTCCGGGCAGCAGCAAGATCTTCGCCGCCGAAGTCCCCGCCGAGCGCCGCGGCATCGCCAACGCCTCGGTCTCGGCCGCGCTCGCCTTCGGTCCGGCTTTGGGCGTGCTGTTCGGCGGCGCGATCCTCGGCGAATGGGGCTGGCGCGCGGTCTTCTGGGTCTTCGGCCTCGTCACCTTGCTGTGGCTGATCCCCTGGCAGATCGCCGCCGCGCCGCTCCGCGCACAGAGCATCGCCGCGCCGCCCGCCGAGCGCGTATCGATGACCCGTCTGCTGCGTATCCCGACGCTGTGGCGCATGGGGCTCGTCCATTTCCTCTCGAACTACGGCTTTTATTTCCTGCTCGCCTGGCTGCCGCTCTATCTCGTCGGCACGCGCGGCTATTCGATCGGCGAGATGACGATGCTCACGACCTTGAGCTTCACGACGCAGGGCGTCGTCGCGCTCGGCGCGGGCTGGCTTTCCGACCATATGGTCGCGCGCGGCAGCCACGAGGGCGAGCTTCGCCGCTGGCTGATGATCACGGGCCAGCTCGCCACTGCGTCGGCGATCGCCGGCATCGCGGTCGCGGACGGCGCCGCGATGCTCGCACTCTGGCTCGTGGTCGCGGGGATCGGCACCGGGCTCATCGCGACCAACCTGTTCGCGATCGGCCAGATCTTCGCGGGGCCGCGCGCGGCGGGCAGCTGGGTCGGGGTGCAGAATGCGCTCGGCAATATCTCGGGCATCGTCGGGCCGGTAGTCACCGGGCTGATCGTCGATTATCTCGGCGGCTATGGCTGGGCCTTCGCCAGCGCCGCCGCGCTGGCGGCGCTCGGCGCCTTGCTGTGGTGGACGATCATTCCCGACATCCGCGAGATCGAGAGCTAGAGCAGCGCCGCCTTGCCGCGTCCCATCGCCAGCCCCGCGATTGCCGCGCTCGGGGTCAGGCCGAAGGCGCGGCGGAACATGCGCGAGAGGTGCGCGGTGTCGGCGAAGCCCGCGTCCATCGCTGCGGTGCGCACCAACGCGCCCTCGGCCATCGCCTGCGTCGCATGCTGCACCGCGAACCACAATTTGAACATCCGGAAGCTCTGCCCCGTCGTCGCGGCAAAGGCGCGCAGCGCGCGCGTGCGCTCCATCCCCATCCGCTGCGCGAGCTCGTCCTGCGTCATACGCGCCATCGGATCGGCATAGATCGCGCGCACGACCGCAGCGACATCGGGCCGCAGCGGCGCGGCGCCCGCCAGCCGGTCGCGCAAATCCGCCACCGCCGACGCACCGCCCTGCATCGCATCCTGCGCCGCCTGCGCCAGCTTGCCCGTCAATGCCTGCCCGAACGGCGCCTCGAAGGGAAAGGCCAGCCCGTTGAGATAGAGCACATCGGCGCCGCGCTCGGCAAAAGCGACACCGTGCACCACCCCCGGCCGCACCAGCAGCATGTCGCCCTCGACGCGCACGCCCTCATATTCGATCCGCACCGGCCCCGTTCGCCCGACCAGCAGCGTGGTCACCGCATTGGCGTGCGGCGCGAGCGCGCGGCTACCCACCGGGAAACGCGCGGCGAGGAAGGGCGAGATCGGGTTGGCCATCGGCAGCGACTATCCTCCTCCGGAAAGCGCCGCGCAAGCACCGCCGGTCAGCGCTGTATCCCCGCGCGGGCAAAGGCCGCCGCCATCGCCTGCGCGTCGGGATAGACGTCCTTGCTCACCACCTCGCCCGCTTCGTTGACCATGACGACATCGACCATATCGACATGCGCGATGAAGGTCTCACCGCCGGGCAGCGGCAGGGTCAGCACCATCGTCCAGTCGAATATCCAGTAATCCTCGCCATAGATCCGCCGCCCCTCGATCATCGAAAAATCATAGGTCGCGAACAAAGTCCGGCAATGGTCGCGCAGCGCCTCGCGCCCTTCGACCGGCGACGACCCGTCGTGCAGCAGGAAGATCGTGTCGAGCGAATGGAGCGACGCGATCAGGTCGGGATCCTTGCTCGTCCACCCGACATGATAGCGCGCGAACAGCGCCTCGGTCGGCAGGGTCTTTTCGGGCGCGGCGGCAACAGCAACGGACATGGGCTTTCTCCTCTCGAGCCCGCACTCTATCCGATGCGCCCGCGCCCGCGTTGAACGAACGTGCATTGCGCTCGGCCGCGATATCGGCTGTGGAAGAGCCCTTCAGAATCGGAGCCCCGCATGACCCCCACCGCCACCATCCTCCTGCTCGGCTCGGGCGAACTCGGGCGCGAATTCGTCATTTCGGCGAAGCGCCTCGGCGCCCATGTCATCGCCTGCGACAGCTACGAAGGCGCCCCCGCGATGCAGGTCGCCGACGGCTTCGAAGTCTTTTCGATGCTCGACGGCGCCGCGCTCCGCGCCACGATCGAGAGGCACCGGCCCGACCATATCGTCCCCGAGGTCGAGGCGATCCGCACCGAAATCCTCGCCGAGGTCGAGGCCGAGGGGTTCCATGTCGTGCCCAGCGCGCGCGCCGCGCAGCTCACGATGAACCGCGACGCGATCCGCGACCTCGCCGCCAGCGAGCTGCAGCTCACCACCTCGACCTTCGAATATGCCGAGACGCGCGAGGAACTCGTCGCCGCCGCGAACCGCATCGGCTTTCCGCTCGTCGTCAAGCCGGTGATGTCCTCGTCGGGCAAGGGCCAGAGCACGGTCAAGGACGCGAGCGGTATCGACGCCGCCTGGGATTATGCCGCCGCAGGCATGCGCGGCGACCGCCTGCGCGTCATCGCCGAGGCCTTCATCGATTTCGATTACGAGATCACCTTGCTCACCGTGCGGCACAAGGATGGCGTGGCCTTCTGCCCGCCGATCGGCCACCGCCAGGAACGCGGCGACTATCGCGAAAGCTGGCAGCCCGCCGCGATGTCCGATGCGGCGCTCGCGAGCGCGCAGGAGATGGCGACCAAGGTCGTCGACGCGCTCGGCGGCCACGGCATCTTCGGGGTCGAGTTTTTCGTGAAGGGCGACCAGGTCATCTTCTCCGAACTCTCGCCGCGCCCGCACGACACCGGCATGGTGACGCTCATCTCGCAAAGCCTCTCCGAATTCGACCTCCACGCCCGCGCGATCCTCGGCCTGCCGATCCCCGCCATCGCCGTGCCCGATGCCAGCGCGAGCGCCGTCCTCCTCGCCGACCGCGACGCGAGCGACTTCGCGATCGCCGGCCTCGCCGACGCGCTGACGCCGCCCGATGCCGAAACCTCGGTCGACGCGCGCATCTTCGGCAAGCCCGTAACGCGCCCCTACCGCCGCATGGGCGTGACGCTGGCAAAGGTCGCCGGCGGCACCACCGACGAGGCACGCGCCGCCGCCGTCGCGGCCGCGGCGAAGCTCGTCATCGACTATCGATGAGCGTCGCGGTCCGCCGCCTCGGCCCCACCGACATCGCAGCCGCGCGCGACCTCAACGCGCTCTACGCCCACGCCTTCGAGGACGCGGACACATACCGCCGCGAGCGCCCCGACGACCCCTGGCTCGCGCGCCAGCTTGCCAAGCCCACGATCATCCTGCTCGTCGCGGAGGTCGAGGGAAGCATCGCCGGCGGCCTCACCGCTTACATCCTCGACAAGCTCGAGGCTGCGCGCAGCGAAATCTATCTCTACGACCTCGCCGTCGCCGAGCCGCATCGCCGCCGCGGCGTCGCCACCGCGCTGATCGAAGAGCTCCAGCATATCGCCGCCGAGACCGGCGCCTGGGCGGTCTTCGTCCAGGCCGACTACGCCGACCCGCCCGCGATCGCGCTCTACACCAGGCTCGGAGTGCGCGAAGAGGTGCTGCATTTCGACCTGCCGCCGCTCCCGCGCGACTGAGCGATGGCAGGAACCTCTCTTTCTTCCGCGGGTTGCACGCCCATGGCCTCTACGGCCGCCACTCCGGGAGAGAGACGATGAAATATCCAATGTTGGCCACGTCACTGGCCGCTGCCGCCGCATTGAGCGGCTGCGCAACGCTTGAAGAAGGCGCCGCCGAGCTTACCGCCGAAACCTATCGCACGACCTTGTCTGGCGCCAATGAAGTGGGTCCGGGCGATCGGGACGGCTATGCGCGCGCCGAAATCTCGGTCGCCGACAAGCTCGACCAGATCTGCTATGACGTCAACGACATCCGCAATCTCGACAATATCGTCGGCATGCACGTTCATCGCGGCCGCGCCGGGGTGAACGGCCCGGTGGTCTTTACGCTCACCGCTGCCAACGAGGGCGGCTGGAAAGGCTGCAAGAAGCGCAGCGAATGGACCGAAGATGCGATCGAACGCGATCCGTCCAACTATTATGTGAACATCCACACGTCGGCTTATCCCGATGGCGCGATCCGCGGCCAGCTGGGCCGCTGACAAGCGTAGTATCGGTGTAGCAGGTCGGGCGAAGGCAGCTCTCGCGCAGCTTCTTTCCCCCTGCTACACCCCGCGCCATGTCTCAGAAGAATCATCTCTATCTGGTCGATGGCTCCAGCTACATCTTCCGCGCCTATCACCGACTGCCGCCGCTGACGAACCCGCAGGGCGTGCCCGTCGGCGCGGTCTACGGCTACACCACGATGCTGTGGAAGCTCGCCAAGGACCTCCACGACGCGGACGGGCCGACGCACCTCGCCGTCATCCTCGACCATAGCAGCCAGTCGTTCCGCAACGAGATCTACGACCAGTACAAGGCGAACCGGCCGGAACCGCCCGAGGATTTGCGCCCGCAATTCCCGCTGATCCGCGACGCGACGCGCGCTTTCTCGCTGCCGTGCATCGAACTCGAAGGCTTCGAAGCCGACGACCTGATCGCCAGCTACACCGAGGCCGCGGTGCGCGAGGGCTGGGACGTCACCATCGTCAGCAGCGACAAGGATCTGATGCAGCTGATCCGCGAACCGACCGACGGCTCGCCACAGGTCGACATGCTCGACACGATGAAGAACGTCCGCCTCGGCCTCGAAGCGGTGAACGAGAAATTCGGCGTCACCCCCGACCTCGTCGGCGATGTGCTCGCGCTGATGGGCGATGCCGTCGACAATGTCCCCGGCGTCCGCGGGGTCGGGCCCAAGACCGCGACCAAGCTGATCCAGGAATATGGCAACCTCACCGCCGCGCTCGACGGCGCGGAGACGATGAAGGCGTCGAAACTCCGCGACAATCTGATCGAGCATCGCGCGATGGCCGAATTGTCGCGCATCCTCGTCGACCTCAAGCGCGACACGCCGATGCCCGACACGCTCGACCAGCTCAAGCTCGGCGCGATCCCGCCCGGGCCGCTCAAGCTTTTCCTCGACGAGCATGGCTTCCGCTCGCTCTCGGCCAAGCTCGACACCGGCGCCGCGCCGAGCGGCCCGCCGACGCTGCCGCGTGCCGGTGCCGCTCCCGCCGCCGCACCCGCGACCGGTCCCTCGACGCCCACGCTTCCGCCGCTGCCGCCGATCGACCGCAATCTCTACGAGACGGTCACCACTCTCGAGGCGCTCGACCGCTGGATCGCCGAGGCGCGCGCGGCGCATGTCGTCGCGGTCGACACCGAGACCGCGACGCTCGACAGCGTCACCGGCGAGCTCGTCGGGGTCAGCCTGTCGACCGGCCCCGGCCGCGCCTGCTACATCCCGCTCGGCCATGGCGGCACCGACATGTTCGCCGAAAAGCCCGAGCAGGTGCCGATGGCCGACGCGCTCGGCCGCCTCCACGCGCTCTTCGCCGACGAGGCGGTGCTCAAGGTCGGGCATAATCTGAAATACGACATCGGCGTGCTCGCGCAGCACGGGCTGAGCATCGCGCCTTACGACGACACGCTGGTGATGAGCTTCGCGCTCGACGCGGGCAAGCATCAGCACGGGCTCGACGAGCTCGCGAAGCTGCACCTCGACCATGTCTGCATTTCGTTCAAGGAAGTGTGCGGCACCGGCAAGTCGCAGATCAGCTTCGCCGAAGTCCCGCTCGACCGCGCGACGCATTATGCCGCCGAAGACGCCGAGGTCGCGTGGCGGCTGTGGAAACTCCTCAAGCTCCGCCTGCCGCTCGAAGGCGGCACGCGCGTCTACGAGATGGTCGACCGGCCGCTCGCCGCGATCGTCGAGACGATGGAGCGCGCGGGCATTATGGTGAACCGCGACTATCTCGCGCGGCTGTCGGGCGAATTCGCGGGCGACATGCTGCGCATGGAGGGCGAGATCCACACCCTCGCGGGCCAGCCCTTCACCATCGGCAGCCCCAAGCAGCTCGGCGAAATCCTGTTCGACAAGATGGGGCTCAAGGGCGGGCGCAAGGGCAAGTCGGGCGACTGGTCGACCGACCAGAGCGAGCTCGAACGCCTCGAACGCGACGGCGTCCCGATCGCGCGCAAGATCCTCGAATGGCGCCAGCTGTCGAAGCTGAAATCGACTTACACCGACGCCTTGCAGCAACAGATCAACGCCAAGACCGGCCGCGTCCACACCAGCTACAGCCTCGTCGGCGCGCAGACCGGGCGGCTGTCGTCGACCGACCCCAATCTCCAGAACATCCCGATCCGCACCGAAACCGGGCGCCAGATCCGCGACGCCTTCATCGCCGCGCCCGGCCATGTGCTGATCGCCGCCGACTATAGCCAGATCGAACTCCGCCTCGCGGCGCATATGGCCGACGTCCCTGAACTCAAGGAAGCCTTTGCGCAGGGGCAGGACATCCACGCCGCGACGGCGATCGAATTGTTCGGCGAGGTCAACCGCGACACGCGCGGCAAGGCGAAGACGGTCAATTTCTCGATCCTCTACGGCATCTCGCGCTGGGGCCTCGCGGGCCGCCTCGAAGTCACCCCCGACGAGGCGCAGGCGCTGATCGCGCGCTATTTCGAGCGCTTCCCCGGGATTTCGGATTATATTACCGACACGCTCGAGGGCGCGCGCGCCAAGGGTTATACCGAGACCCTGTTCGGCCGGAAGACCTGGTTCCCGCGTATCAAGGCCGCGAGCCAGAACGAGCGCGCGGGCAGCGAGCGCGCCGCGATCAACGCCCCGATCCAGGGCACCAGCGCCGACCTGATCAAGCGCGCGATGGCGCGCATGCCGCGGGCGCTGGAGGAAGCCGGCCTCGCCGACGTCAAGATGCTGCTCCAGGTCCACGACGAACTCGTCTTCGAAGCGCCCGAGGACAAGGCCGCGGCCGCGGGCGAGGTCATCCGCCGCGTGATGGCGGGCGCCGCCGAACCCGCGCTGACGCTGTCGGTCCCGCTCGAGGTCGAGGTCGGCATCGGCACGAGCTGGGGCGAAGCGCATTGACGATCCTCGCGCTGGCGGCCGCGCTGCTGCTCCAGGACGGGATCGCGGTCGCTCCGCCGCCGGTGGTGGCGACCGCGCCCGAGCCCGCGGGCCCGCCCGCGATCGCCGACGAGGACATCCGCCTCTTCGCCGCGCTCAACGGGCGCAAGGTCGCGGGGCGCCCGGTCGGCGGCCCCTATCCGACCGCCGACAAGATATTGCTGCTGACGCGCGACAATCGCGGCAATCCCGAAATCGGCGCCAGCCTCGCGATGCCGGTGCGCCAGTCGCTGCCGCCGCCGCCCGCGGGCGTGCTCGCCGTCGTGCGGCTGCATCAGCGCTCGGACACCGTCGTCCCCGGCCCGACCGCCGACGACCTCGCCTTCGTCGCGGCCAACAAGCTGCCGCTCTTCGTCATCGGCGAATGGGCGCGCCCCGCGCCGATGTGGGAAGTCGCGTGGCAGGGCGATGCGGTGCGCTACCGCGTCATCGGCGACGTCGGCGAAATCGGCCCCTGGCGCGATTAGGGCTGCGGCCCGAAGCGGTTGTCGCCCGGCGTCCCGGCGCGCAGCAATTCGATCGCCAGCCACAGCATCAACGCCCCCGCGACGATCGCCGGCCAGCTCGGCCCGGGCATCGCGGCCTGCAGCTTGAACGGGAAATCGAAAAATTCTTCAGGTTTCAGATCGCGCATGATCCTGGGCATTTGGGTCATCATCGCCTCGGCGCGGCGCGCCTGATCGAGCCCGCTCGCGACGGCCGCGACCGGCATGATCAGCGACCACCAGCCGCTGTGCCCCCGGTCGTGGAGGCGGCGGGCCGCGGCGGCGAGCATCAGGAGAACCGCGACCAGATGCAGGACGACGTTGACATAGCCGATCGCCACGATCCCGTCGGCCATGTCCTTGAATTGCTGCAATTGGGCGGCGCGCGCCTCGGCCTGGCTGTTCGCCATCGCGCCGAGCTCGATCGAAGGAAAGGTCAGCGCCATCTGCGCCGCGAACTGCACGAATATCATCGGCGCAAAGACCATCGCGAAATAGAGCCAGAATTGCAGGCGGTCGTCGCGGCCGCGCGGGTCGAAGGTGCCGGCCAGCCCGCGCTTCGCTATCCGCCCCATCGATATATCGGCCATCCGCGTCCCCCTTTGCATAAAAGCGATACCCGCCGGCGGGCACCGCGCCAACCGCGAACCGCGCCCGTCCGCCCCGCGACGGCGCCCGGCCGCACGCACTGCCCTTCCCCAACCGCATAATTGCGACTATGACGCGCGCGTGACGTCTGGCTGACACAGATGTGACAGCCCATGACGAAAGGCCATTGATGAGCAGCAATCCCCGGCAGGCTCCCCCTGTCCGCATCCAGCAGAATATCCTCGCGCGCGGCGAGCGCCGCGTCCTCAACTGGATTTGTGCGCGGCTTCCGCAATGGGTGACCCCCGACCAGCTCACGACGCTCGGTTTCCTCGGCGCGGTGATGGTCGCGATGGGCTATATGCTGAGCTGGCTCGGCCCGGCGTGGCTGTCGCTGTCGATCGCCGGCTATGTCGTCAACTGGTTCGGCGACTCGCTCGACGGCAGCCTCGCGCGCTGGCGCCGCATCGAGCGCCCCTCCTACGGCTATTTCGTCGACCATAGCGTCGACGGCCTTGCGACGCTCCTCATGGTCGGCAGCATCGGGCTCAGCCCCTATATGCGTTTCGACGTCGCGCTGCTCGGGGTGATCGGTTACCTTTTGCTCTCGATCCACAGCTTCCTCGCCGCGAAGGTCGTCGGCGAATTCCGCCTCTCCTACATGGCGGGCGGCCCGACCGAGCTGCGGCTGATGCTGATCGCGATGACCGCGCTGATGCCGGTGATCGGCGGCGCCGACATCAACGGCACCAATTTCTCGCCCTTCGACCTGTTCGGCATGGTCGTCTCCAGCGTGCTGATCACGCTGTTCGTGACGCAAAGCTTCGCGCTCGCGCGCAAGCTCGCGAACCGCCACGACTGATATCGTTCGCCTTTTCTTCGCGCTTGCGGCAGCAAGGGCGACAGGGAGGGCGACGATGATCCACTGGAAGAAAGGCCTGCTGGCCGCCGCGCTGCTTGCAATGCTGCCCGCGGCCTCCGCGCAGGCGCAGCCGGCCCCGCCCGCGCCGGTCGAAATCCTGCCCATCGCCTTCGGCCCCGAGGGCCTGTCGGGATCCGGCGGCGAACGGCTGCGCGCCGAGCTGCCGACGACGCAGTTCATCGCGATCGGCGAAGATCATGGCTTCGCAGGCTCGCCCGAACTCGGCATGGCGCTGGCGCACGACGCCGCGGCTTTGCCCGGCGCGGGCGAGATGTTCCACGCGGTCGAGGTCGGCCCGATCTCGGCGCGCCTCACCGCCTTCCAGATCCGCGATAACGGCGTCGACGGGCTCGGCCCCTGGCTGAAAGGCCGCCCCTGGGCGATGCCCTTCCTCTCGAACGTCGAGGACGCCCGGCTCGCCGAGCGCTTCAGCCCGCGGCACCTGTGGGGCATCGATCAGGAATTCGTCGGCTCGCCCGCGATCCTGCTCGACCTGCTCGCCGAACGCGCGCCCGACCAGGCGACGAAGGATTTGCTCGCCAAATGGCGCGAGGCCGACAAGGCCGCGCTCGATGCGGGCAAGTTCGACCAGATCATGCTCCAGAAAGCGTCCGCCGCCGATTTCGCGGACCTGCGCAAACGCTTCGAGGACAGCGTCGAGCTCACCGCGGTGGTCGAAGCACTCGAAAAAAGCGCACAAATCTACCAGCTCAACGACAGCGGCCGCTATCTCGAGAACAACGAGGTCCGCGCCGCCTTGATGCAGAGCTATTTCCTCCGCGCGCTCGAGGGCGAGAAACCCGCCGCGCCGACGGTGCTGCTCAAGATGGGGCTCAACCATCTCGGCCGCGGCACCACCCCGACCTCGATCTACGACCTCGGTTCGCTGCTCCCCGGCCTCGCCGCGGCGAACGGCAAGACCTCGCTCCATATCGCCTATCTCCCGCTGGGCGGGAGCGTGCGCACCATCAAGCCAACCCCGACTGCATTCACCGAAGTCGCACCCTACAAGGACGAGACCGTCGGCTCCATCTTGGCGGCCGCGGGCATTGCGATCGACAGCCTGCCGGCGACGGGCCATGTGCTGATCCCGCTCGCCCCGCTGCGCCATAAATTGCAGGGCAAGGCGATGCGCGAGCTGCCCGTCTATTCGCGCTTCGCGCTGCTCGGCTTCGACTATCTTGTGACCACGCGCGACGCCAAGGCCGCGACGCATTTCGAGGCGCGTTAGCCCCTACCCAGTTCAGGAACGCGCCCGCGCCTGCCTGTACGTTCCGAGCAGCCGCAGCGTCTTGGTCTGGAAATCGAGTTCCTCGAGCGCGCGGTCGATGCGTTCCTCGCCCGGCGCCCCGACGATGTCGGCGTAGAAGGTCGTCGCGGTGAAACTGCCGCCGACCTGATAGCTTTCGAGCTTGGTCATATTGACCCCGTTGGTCGCGAACCCGCCGAGCGCCTTGTAGAGCGCGGCGGGAATATTCTTAACCTCGAAGACGAAGGTCGTCATCAGCGGCACGCCCTGCGGCAGTTCGGCCAGCGGCGCGCGCGCCAGCACGACGAAGCGCGTCATATTATGGTCGGCATCCTCGATCCCGGTCTCGTGCAGCTTCAGCCCGTACAGCTCGGCGGCGTGCGGCGGCGCCAGCGCGGCAAGCCCGACCTCGTCGCTGTCGGCGACCCAGGCGGCGGCACCCGCGGTGTCGCTGTGCGCGACGGGATCGATCTTGTTCGCGCGCAGCCAGCGGCGGCACTGGCCCAGCGCCTGTTCGTGGCTCATCGCGCGCGTCACCGGGCCGAGGCCGCGGCTCATCAGCCCGTAGCGGATGCGCAGGAAATGCTCGCCGACGATCGACAGCCCCGATTCGGGCAGCAGGAAATGGATGTCGGCGACGCGGCCGTGCAGGCTGTTCTCGATCGGGATGATCGCGCGGTCGACGCGCCCGTCGCGCACCGCCTCGATCGCGTCCTCGAACGAATAGCAGGGCAAAGGCAGCGCATTCGGATCATATTCGCGCGCGGCGAGGTCGCTGTTCGCGCCCGGTGCGCCCTGAAAGGCCAGCCCGCGCGCGGGCTCGGCCAGCGCCGCCGCCTTCATCTCGTCGACCAGTGCCTGCGCCGATGCCGAATAACTGCCCATGTCCGCCCTTCCGAAGTGCGCGGCGGCGCATAGCGGGGCAGCACAGTTCACGCAACCGCGGCGATGGCCCTTTCATCCCCTTGCGCCGCCGTCGCCGCGCCAGTAAGGGAGCGACCAAATCAGATATGCGCCCGGCACGCGGGCGCCAGCGTACGGGGCTGCAAAGCATGGACAATCGCAACAATACCATCGCCGGCTGGGTGCTTTTCGCGGGCATCTGCGCGCTCGGCCTGTCGATCGGCACCGGCATGCTGTCGGCCAGCCACGCCCCGGAAAAGCCCGGTTTCGTGATCGAAGACACCGAATCCGCTGCCGGCGGCGGTGCCGCCGCGGTCCCGCTCCCGAATCTGCTCGCCGCGGCCGACGTCGAAAAGGGCAAGGCCGTGTTCGCGAAATGCGCCGCCTGCCACACGATCGACCAGGGCGGCGCCAACGGCATCGGCCCGAATCTCTTCGGCGCGCTCGGCAAGCCGCACGGCCATGTCCCCGGCTTCGCTTATTCGGCGGCGCTCAAGGGCGTTCCAGGCAATTGGGACTTCGCCGGCATGGATGCCTGGCTGACCAAGCCCAGCAAATATGCACCTGGTACCAAGATGTCGTTCGCGGGCCTCGGCAGCGCCGAGGACCGGGCGAACCTGATCGTCTATCTCAACAGCATGGGCTCGAACCTGCCGCTGCCCGCCCCCGAAGCCGCTCCAGCCGCGGGCGAAGCCCCGGCGGAAGGCGCCGCACCGGCCGAGGGCGCTGCCCCCGCCGACAAGGGCGCGGCCCCGGCCGAAGGCGCTGCCGCTCCCGCCGCGGGCGCCGCGCCCGCCGCTGCCCCGGCCGAAGCCAAGAAATAATGCGCCTCGCGCCCGTCCTTATGGCGGGCGCGCTGCTGCTCGCCGGCTGCGGCAAGGGCGACAAGCCCGCGGATGACGCCGCAGGCACCGCCGACGCGCCCGCCGCAACGGTCGAGCCGACCGCCGCGATGGGCGAACAGGTGTTCAAGCGCTGCGTCGCCTGCCACACGATCGACAAGGGCGGCGCCAACGGCATCGGCCCCAACCTCCACGGCGTCGTCGGCCGCCCGGTCGCCTCGCACGCCGGGTTCAGCTATTCGTCGGCGATGAAGGCCAAGGGCGGCGCCTGGGACATGGCGGCGCTCGACGCCTATCTCGAAGCCCCGATGAAGGCGCTCCCAGGCACGCGCATGGCGTTCGCAGGGGTTTACGATCCGGCGGACCGCAAGGCGCTGCTGCTGTATCTGGAAGCGCAGTCGAAATAGCCCCCTTCCCCCTTGATGGGGGAAGGATACGAAGCCTTGCGCCTTTGGCGCTAGGCGAAGTTGGATGGGGGTGATGGTGCGTCATGGCGCCATCGCTCCCGGCCGAAACCGCACCCCCACCGCTGCGACTAGGCAGCAAGCTGCCAAGTCTCGCTGCCTCCCCCATCAAGGGGGAGGGATTCTGCGCTACTCCGCCACCTTCGCGTAGAAATCCTGGATGATCTTCCACGCCTCGTCGGCGGTCTCGACGAAATGGAACAGCGACAGGTCGCGCGCGCTGATCACGCCTTCCTCGACCAGCGCATCGAAATTGACGACGCGGGTCCAGAATTCCTCGCTGAACAGCACGATCGGGATCGGCTTGATCTTGCCCGTCTGGATCAGCGTCAACAGCTCGAACGTCTCGTCGAAGGTCCCGAAGCCGCCCGGAAACACGCACACCGCGCGCGCGCGCAGCAGGAAGTGCATCTTGCGCAGCGCAAAATAGTGGAACTGGAAGCTCAAATCGGGGGTCACATAGCGGTTCGGCGCCTGCTCGTGCGGCAGCACGATGTTGAGCCCGACCGATTCCTTGCCCTCGTCGTCGGCGCCGCGGTTCGCGGCCTCCATGATCGACGGCCCGCCGCCCGAGCAGACGACATAGTTGCGGCAGCCGTTCTTGTCGGGGGGCACCTGGCTCGCGATCCGCGCCAGCTTGCGCGCTTCGTCATAATATTTCGCCTTGGCGGCGAGCCGCTCGGCGATGCGCTTTTCCTCGGGCGTGCGCGCGGCGTCGAGCACCGCCTGCGCCGCGTCGGGCGCCGGAATCCGCGCCGAGCCGTAGATCACGAGCATCGACTCGATCTTCGCCTCGTCGAGCATCAGTTCGGGCTTGAGCAGCTCTAGCTGGAAACGCACCGGACGCAAATCCTCGCGCAGCAGGAACTCGGTGTCCTGGAACGCCAGCCGATAGGCCGAGCTTTGCGTCTGGGGGGTGGAAACCGCCTGCTTGGCGAAATGCGCGTCGTCCTTGGCCTTGTGGAAACGCGAACGATGGGGTTGTTTATCTTCTGTCATTGGCGGACGGCTACTCCCTCCGCGTGACTTTGCCAAGTCACACCCCGGTCCCCTCCCCCTCGATGGGGGAGGCAGCGAGACTTACGAACTTGTTCGTTAGTCGCAGCAGTGGGGGTGAGCTCTCGGCCTCACGCGAAGGTGCAAGGCCGCACGGTCACCCTCATCCAACTTCGCCTAATCGCTTCGCGATAAGGCTTCATATCCTTCTCCCATCAAGGGAGAAGGAGATCAGCGGCAATAGCCGTTGCCGCTCATATCCATGTGGAAATGATTATAATGCGCCGCGTTGTAATCGGGGCTCAGCACCGTCCCGAACCGCCGGCACGCCGATTTGTGCAGCGCGCGAAGGAAATCCTGCGACGGTTTGTCGCCCTTCCACCCGCCGTCGAGCATGATGCGGCGCCCGTCGGCGAGGACGAAGCCCGACACGTCGATCGCGTTCGAATAGGCGTGCTGCGACAGTCGCCCCGAGCGCCCGCCATAGATGTTGCGGCAGCTGTAGGTGCCGAAGGTCTCGATCTTGACGACCTCCTGCCCGAAATATTTGCGCGCCGCGGGGCGCACCGCATATTGCGCCCATGCCGCGAAATTGCGCGCCAGCGGACAGGTCATCGCGCCCAGCCCCGACACCGGCGTGCCGATGTCGAGCAATTTCACCGAATCGATCGAGCTGCACCCGCCGCCATGATCCTGGTTCGGCAGCGGGGTGAATTTCACCCCCGCCTGCTTGAGGTCGACCGCGCATTGCTGCGCCTCGGGGCTGTTGAACGAGGGCGTGCCCGCGACCTGCGGCCGTTTCGGCGTGCTCGCCGTCGGCTTCTTGCCGCCGCCGCTCTTCATCACCTCGGGCGCGCCGAAGCAGGCCGACAGCGACAGGGCCGCCGCGGCTGCGACCAGCGTCCGAAGCAAGGGAAAACGGGATTTCGCCATGGCGTCAAATTACCGACACTATGGTTAACAAGCTCTAAAGCATGGCATCGGCTCGTCGAAAATTTCGCCCGGCCGAAGCATTTTGTTTGACAGTTTCCCGGGCGACCCTAAAGGCGGCGCCGGGCCACGCGGTCCCAACGCCGCGCGAGCTCTCTGCAAGGAGAGACTATGATGAGTGAAGTGCCGACGCCACAATTGCGCCCTGCGCGCCCCTATTTTTCTTCCGGTCCCTGCGCCAAGCCGCCGGTCTGGTCCCCCGAAAAACTCAGCACCGAATCACTGGGCCGCTCGCATCGCGCCAAGATCGGCAAGACGCGCCTGCAGCTTTGCATCGACCTGATGCGCGAGATGCTGCAGCTGCCCGACACGCACCGCATCGGCATCGTTCCGGGCTCCGACACCGGCGCCTTCGAAATGGCGATGTGGACGATGCTCGGCGCCAAGCCCGTCACCACGCTGGCGTGGGAGAGCTTCGGTGAAGGTTGGGTCACCGATGCCGCCAAGCAGCTCAAGCTCGACCCGACGGTGATCCGCGCCGACTACGGCCAGCTTCCCGATCTGACCCAAGTCGACTGGTCGAACGACGTGCTCTTCACCTGGAACGGCACCACCAGCGGCGTTCGCGTTCCGAACGGCGACTGGATCGCCGCCGATCGCGAAGGCCTGAGCTTCGCCGACGCGACCTCGGCCGTGTTCGCCTACGACCTGCCGTGGGACAAGATCGACGTCGCGACCTTCAGCTGGCAGAAAGTGCTCGGCGGCGAAGGCGGCCACGGCGTGCTGATCCTCGGCCCGCGCGCCGTCGAACGCCTCGAAACCTACACCCCCGCTTGGCCGCTCCCGAAGGTGTTCCGCCTCGTCAGCAAGGGCGCGCTTACCGAAGGCGTGTTCAAGGGCGAGACGATCAACACCCCGTCGATGCTCGCGGTCGAGGATGCGATCTTCGCGCTCGAATGGGCGAAGTCGCTCGGCGGTCTCGACGGCCTCAAGGCGCGCAGCGATGCGAACGCCGCGGCGCTCGACAAGATCGTTTCGGAACGCGACTGGCTCAGCCACCTCGCCGCCGACCCAGCCAGCCGCTCGAAGACCTCGGTCTGCCTGTCGGTCGCCGGCGCCGACGAGGGCTTCATCAAGAAGTTCGCCGGGCTGCTCGAAGCCGAAGGCGCGGCGTACGACATCGCGGGCTACCGCGACGCGCCCCCGGGCCTGCGCATCTGGTGCGGCGCGACCGTCGACACCGCCGATATCGAAGCGCTCGGGCCGTGGCTCGACTGGGCTTACGCCAGCCTTTCGGCCTGACGCCTCCCCTTTTCCGTTTGCCCTGAGCTTGTCGAAGGGCCGTCCTTTCTTCGTGCCGTCGCAAGAGAAGTACAGTGCTTCGACAGGCTCAGCACGAACGGATTTATGAAAGCTATTCCAATGACCGCACCCAAAGTCCTCATCAGCGACAAAATGGACCCCAAGGCCGCCGCGATCTTCGCCGAGCGCGGCATCCAGGTCGACGTCATCACCGGCAAGACCAAGGACGAGCTGATCGCGATGATCGGCGATTATGACGGCCTCGCGATCCGCTCGGCCACCAAGGTCACCGCCGACGTCCTCGCCGCCGCGACCAACCTCAAGGTCGTCGGCCGCGCCGGGATCGGCGTCGACAATGTCGACATCCCCTCGGCGTCCAAGCAGGGCGTCATCGTGATGAACACGCCCTTCGGCAACAGCATCACCACCGCCGAACATGCGATCGCGATGATGTTCGCGCTCGCGCGCCAGATCCCCGAAGCCAATGTGCTGACGCAGGCCGGAAAATGGCCGAAGAACGACTTCATGGGGGTGGAGCTCACGTCGAAGACGCTCGGCCTGATCGGCTGCGGCAACATCGGCAGCATCGTCGCCGAGCGCGCGCTGGGCCTGCGCATGAAGGTCGTCGCCTTCGACCCCTTCCTGACTCCCGAGCGCGCGATAGAGCTTGGCGTCGAAAAGGCCGATCTCGACACCCTGCTCGCCAAGGCCGACTTCATCACGCTGCACACCCCGCTGACCGACCAGACGCGCAACATCCTGTCGAAGGAGAATGTTGCGAAAGCCAAAAAGGGCGTGCGCATCATCAACTGCGCGCGCGGCGGTCTGATCGACGAGGCGGCGCTCAAGGAGGCGCTCGACAGCGGCCATGTCGCGGGCGCGGCGCTCGACGTGTTCCAGACCGAGCCGCCGGCCGCCGACCACCCGCTGTTCGGCACCCCGAACTTCATTTGCACCCCGCACCTCGGTGCCTCGACGGATGAAGCGCAGGTCAATGTCGCGATCCAGGTCGCCGAGCAGATCAGCGATTATCTGCTCACCGGCGGCATCACCAACGCGCTCAACGTCCCGAGCCTCTCGGCCGAGGAAGCGCCGAAGCTGCGCCCCTATATGAGTCTCGCCGAAAAGCTCGGCAGCCTCGTCGGCCAGCTCGCGCACGACAATCTCGCCAAGATCTCGATCGAGGTCGAGGGTGCCGCCGCCGAACTCAACCTCAAGCCGATCACCGCCGCGGTGCTCACCGGCCTGATGCGCCGCTATTCGGACGCGGTGAACATGGTCAACGCCCCGCACCTCGCGCGCGAACGCGGCCTCGACGTGCGCGAAGTCCGCCACGACCGCGACGGCGACTATCACACGCTCGTCCGCGTCACCGTCGCCACCGAGGCCGGCGACCGCTCGGTCGCGGGCACTTTGTTCAGCAACGGCGACCCGCGCCTCGTCGAGATGTTCGGCATCAAGGTCGAGGCCGACCTCGACGGCCATATGCTCTACATCGTCAACGAAGACGCGCCGGGCTTCATCGGCCGCATCGGCACGACGCTCGGCGACGCGGGGCTCAACATCGGCACCTTCCACCTCGGCCGCCGCGCCGCGGGCGGCGAAGCCGTGCTGCTCTTGAGCCTCGACTCGCCGATGCCGGAGCCGCTTCTGTGGCAGCTTTGCCAGCTGCCCGGTGTGAAGACGGTGAAAGGTCTGAAGTTCTAAGCTGAACTCCAAATCCCGTTCGTGTCGAGCGAAGTCGAGACACCCATCGGTGTCCCATGCCTTCACGGCATCTCGACTTCGCTCGATGCGAACGGAATTCGGGATTGTTGACTCTCTTCGACCATCCTAAGGCCCCACCATGCCTCGCACCCCCGCCCTGTTGCCCGAAGGCCTCCGCGATCGCCTGCCGCAACAGGCCGAGGCCGCGTCGCGCGTCACCCGCGCGCTCGTCGATGCGATGCGCGCGCACGGCTATGGCCGCGTGTCGCCCCCGCTCGCCGAATTCCGCGAGACGCTCGGCGGCGACGACGACCGCAGCGCGCGCGACCTGCTCCGCTTCACAGACCCGGTGTCGCAGCGGACCCTCGCGCTCCGCCCCGACATCACGCGCCAGGTCGGTCGCATCGCGACCTCGCTCCTGGCGCAGGCGCCGCGCCCCTTGCGCCTCTGCTACGCCGGCCAGATCGTCAAATTGCGCGCGAGCCAGCTCCGCCCCGCGCGCGAGATGCTCCAGGTCGGCGCCGAACTGATCGGCAGCGACAGCGTCGCCGCCGCGCGCGAGATCGTCAGCGTCGCGATCGACGCGCTGGATGCGGCGGGCATCGGCCCCGTCACGATCGACTTCACCCTGCCCGACGCCGTCGACCTGCTCGCCGCCTCGCTGCCCGTCGACGCCAGCCTCGAGACGTTGCGCGACGAGCTCGACGCCAAGGATGCCGGCGCACTCGTCCGCATCGGCGCCGCCGCCTACCTTCCCTTGCTCCGCGCCACCGGCCCCTTCGACCAGGCGATCGCCGACCTCCGCGCTTTCGACACCGGCGGTGTCCTGGCGAGCCGCATCGACGCGCTCGAAGCCATCGCCGCGCCGATCCGCGACCGCGTATCGCTGACGCTCGACCCGACCGAGCGCCACGGCTTCGCCTATCAAAGCTGGTTCGGTTTCCAGATCTTCGTCCCCGGCCAGGGCGACGCGATCGGCCGCGGCGGCGGCTATGCGATCCCCGTCGGCGAGGACCATGAGGAATCGGCGGTCGGCTTCTCGCTCTACCCCGACCCGCTGATCGACGACGGCCTCGGCGCCGAGGATGTCGCCGAGCGCCGCATCTTCCTGCCGCTCGGCCATGACACCGAGCTCGCGGCAAGCCTGCGCGCCGACGGCTGGCAAACGGTCGCGGCGCTGTCGGACGACGACGAGGCGCGCGCGCTGGGCTGCGGCTACCGCCTCACCGCCGACGGGCCGGTCGAGGCCTGACCCTCACCCCAAATCCGTTCGTGTCGAGCGAAGTCGAGACACGCGACCGCCTACGCTGCCCCAACGTATCTCGACTTCGCTCGATACGAACGGGGTTAAAAAGCCCAAGCTAGAAGTCGGCCTTCCCGAAGCGCGGAATCCCCTGGTTCACCCCCGGCGGATCGAGCACCGTCACGTCGAGCTCGACCGGCTCGCCGATCCACTCGGCCAGGCTGGTATGATCGGCAAGATCATCGTCGGTCAGCGGATGCACCAGCGCGCGCAGCCCCGTGGGGACGATCGCCGCGACCACCGCCTCGCGGTGCACCTTCAGGAAATGCACCTCATATTGCGCGATCGGATGCGGCCCCACGCCATGGTCGATCATCGCGCCGACGAACAGGATCGCAGGGTCCGCGCCAAAGGCATCGCGGAGCGTGACCGCGGCAGCCCGTTCGGCCTCATCATAATAGATATGGGCGTGATAGGGGGCATCGGCGTCGGTCATCGACTCATCTCTCCGGTTCGGAACTCGCGTCAATCCATGTCTTCGGGGAACCGGTCATGGAAATCGCTCGTGTCGCCATAGCCCGCGACCTTTCGCCCGGGAAGCCTCAGCACCTTCATATCGGCATGAAGTTTGACGCGCGGGTCGGGCAGATTTTTCTGGCCCTCGATCAACGCCTCGAAGTCGCGCAGCCTCCCGGCCTCGATCATCGCCGCATATTCCGACCCGGCCTCATGCCCCGCGGCTTCCAGGAAATCATAGGCTATTTCCGCGCGCGGATAGCCGGCCGTGTTGAAGCGCTCGCTGATATAGCGCAGCATCGGCGCGACGGCATAGATATCGTCGCCCATCCTCTCCTCTTCTTCCTCATAGTCATGGCCCGTGGGCTCGCCCTTCCAGAAGATGAGGATCGCCGTCGCCCGGTCGCATTGCGGCTGGCTCACGATCCAGTAGAGGCCGTCCAGCCGCTCGTTCCAATTGTGATAAAAGGCGTAGCGATGCCAATCGTCGGGCGGCGAATTCTGCAAGAAGGCCATTTGCCGCGCGTGCAGCCGTTCCAGCTTCGCCTCGAAATCGTCGTATCCCGCTCCGCCCACGCATGCCCCCCGTCTCTTCGGTCGAACGAATGCGGGCATCCTAACCGGCAATTTCTAAGGCCATATGAAGGATGGCGAATGCGCGCTAACGACCGATTGCGGACGTTGGTTTGGGATTGTAGGATTGACGAGCGCCTAGGGAAGCTGGTGACGCCCAAGCCGGTGGAAAAGCAGAAGTGACCAAATTTGATACCAGCCAAAGTGTGACCTTGAATGTCAGCTATGAGCTCCCCGATGACGTGTGGAACAAGATAGCAATCGAGTATGAACGGATGCCCGGCTGGCTTGGATATGAAAATGGCATACCGATCTGGTTTGGCCGGGAAGGTGATCCAGAACATATATCGGCTTCTGTCGAGCCGAGCGGCCTGCTGATCGACGGGGAAATGGAAGCGGGAAAGTGGCGGGACTGGGTAGCCCAGCTCTGTTCGAATCTCTCCGCGGTGCTGGGCTATCAGGTGAAGGATGCCGAAGCCTAGATTGCTTGCGAGCGATTGCGGACGTCAGGTCAACCGGCTGGAAGTGCCGCTTGATGAGAGGTTTCTTCTCAATGATGTAGCGCAGGGCCGCGTGGGCGACCTTGCCCGGTATCGTCCGGGTGGCGGTGAATTTCTTCTTGATGAGGCAGAGATGCGAAGTCGCCTCGACCGTCTTCGGGATTACCTCGTCCTTTAGCGAGCGTCAGCTTCCCACCCTAAAAGCCTACGCCGCCCTCAAAAAAAGCCTTTCCTAAAATATCCGGCTATGCGAGCGTTTATCCCGACTCGTCACTCGGTGAATAAAGCGGTCGCCGAAGCCGCTATCGGGAAGCGCACAGGGCTGAACTTTCCTGAACTTTGGAACAAGGCGGCGGCAGCCTGCCGCCCCAAGACCGGCCTACTCCCCGAAGATCCGCCTCAACCACGCATCCACCACTCCCGTCGGCGCATAGCTCGTATCCCCCAACCGCCGGTTGATCTCGGCATGCCCCTGCAGTCCCTCGCCGGGGAAGCTGCCATGCTCGACTTTGCTCCCACCCGCCGCCAGCGCCGCGCCGAGCGCCTTCGCCTGCCGCACCCCGTCGGGGCGCTGCACATAGAGCAGCAAAAACGCCGGCGCATTGGGCGCCGCCGCGTGCAGCGTCGGCGACAGCTTCGCCTGCCGCGCCGGATCGGTGCCGAAGGCTTGGCGATAAGTCTTCTGCATGATCGGCGGCCCGTCCTTCATCTGCGCGGGCACGTCGTATGCCGCACCGTCGATCGGGATCACCCCCGCGATATCGGCAAAGGACAGGCCCACGCTCTTCAGATAGCGCTCGTCGGTCCCGACCAGCGCCACCAGATGCGCGCCCGCGCTATGCCCCATCAGTATGATGCGCCGCCGGTCGATGCCCAACCGCTCGGCGTCGTCGATCAGCGCCTTCACCGCCATCGCGACATCCTCGGCCTGCTGCTCGACCGCCGACGCGGGCACCAGCCGGTAATCGATCGACGCAAAGGCATAGCCTTCTCCGGGATAATGTTCGGCCTTGAAACGCCCCGTCGCATTGTCCTTGCTGCCGCGCTTCCACCCGCCGCCATGGACGAACACCACCAGCGGCGCCGGCCCCTTCGCATCCTTCGCGCGCCAGACGTCGAGCGACTGGAGCGGGTCGCGGCCATAGGAGATCGTCTCGCTCCCCGGCACCTTCGGCCCCTCGTCGGCGCCCATGCGCTGCATGATCCGGTCGCGCAGCCGCTCGCGCGCCTCGGCGAAGGGCCCGGGCACCGCCACGCTCGCCGCGACCAACGCCGCCACCGCCGCCCACGCCATCATCCGCCGTCCCCGCATCGCCACAACCTCCGCTATCCGAACCGGCAGCAAAATTAGCCCGCATTTGTCGCAATAACGTCCCACTGCGCTTGCCTCTGCGGCCAAATCCGCTAAGGCCGCGCCGGGCTAAAAATGAGCCCGTTCAGCAGGACAGCATCATGGCAAATGTCACCGTCATCGGGTCGCAATGGGGCGACGAGGGCAAGGGCAAGATCGTCGACTGGCTCGCCAGCCGCGCCGACGCCGTGGTGCGTTTCCAGGGCGGCCACAACGCCGGCCATACGCTCGTCGTCGGCGAGCAGGTGTACAAGCTGTCGCTGCTTCCCTCGGGCATCGTCACCGGCACGCTGTCGATCATCGGCAACGGCGTCGTGCTCGATCCCTGGGCGCTGCGCGACGAGATCGCCAAGCTGCGCGGCCAGGGGGTCGAGATCAACGCCGAGAATTTCGCGATCGCCGACAATTGCGCGCTGATCCTGCCCTTCCACCGCGACCTCGACGCGCTGCGCGAGACCGCCGCGGGCGCGGGCAAGATCGGCACCACCGGGCGCGGCATCGGCCCCGCCTATGAGGACAAGGTCGGTCGCCGCGCGATCCGCGTTTGCGACCTCGCGCATCTCGACAAGCTCGACCCGCAGATCGACCGCCTGACCGCGCACCACGACGCGCTGCGCGCCGGTTTCGGCGAGCCGCCGATCGACCGCGACCGGCTCAAGGCCGACCTCGCCGAAATCGCCGACTATGTCCTCGAATATGCCCAGCCCGTGTGGAAGCGCCTCAAGAAGGTGCGCAAGGCCGGCGCCCGCATCCTGTTCGAGGGCGCGCAGGGCGTGCTGCTCGACATCGACCATGGCACCTATCCCTTCGTCACCAGCTCGAACACGGTGAGCGGCACCGCCGCGGCGGGCTCGGGGCTGGGCCCCGGCGCGGTCGGCTTCGTGCTCGGCATCGCCAAGGCCTATACGACGCGCGTCGGCAGCGGGCCTTTTCCGACCGAGCTTGAGGACGAGGTCGGCCAGCGGCTCGGCGAGCGCGGCCATGAATTCGGTACCGTCACCGGGCGCAAGCGCCGCTGCGGCTGGTTCGACGCGGTGCTGGTGCGCCAGAGCTGCGCGGTGTCGGGCGTCACCGGCATCGCGCTGACCAAGCTCGACGTGCTCGACGGTTTCGACAAGGTGCGCATCTGCACCGGCTACCGCCTCCGCGGAAAGATCCTCGACTATTTCCCCGCGCACGCCGCCGACCAGGCCGAGGTCGAGCCGATCTACGAGGAAATGGACGGCTGGCACGAATCGACCGCGGGCGCGCGCAGCTACGCCGACCTGCCCGCGCAGGCAATCAAATATATCCAGCGCGTACAGGAACTGATCGAAACCCCGATCGCGCTGGTCTCGACCAGCCCCGAACGCGAAGACACGATCCTGATCAGGGATCCGTTCAGCGACTGAGCGGAGGCGCCGGCGGCTTTGGGGTGGATTCAAGACATTAAAACCCCTCCTCTTCAGAGGAGGGGCAGAGAGACTTGGTCCGGCGTAGCCGGGCCTTAGTCGAGCGGGGTGGTGCGTGAGGCGAAGCGCTGCCCTTCGAACACCACCCCGCTGCGACTAACGAACAAGTTCGTAAGTCTCGCATCCCCTCCTCTGAAGAGGAGGGGTTGGGAAGGTCCGCTCCCCGCCAAAACCCGCCTCCCCACCCCCAACCGTCGCAACTTCGCGGCATCCCGCCGCATCCTTCGCCACTGTCACCGAACTGACTCGCCCCGCGCCTAGTTGCCGTGGCGATGACGACCCGCGACACCACGCAGCTTCTGGCCCGGCCGGACCTTTACGACGCGCTGCCGCGCCCCTTTCGCGAGCGGCTCGACGTCATCGCCTTCGGCGCGATCCAATGGCCGTGGCTGCTGCGCTCGCTGTGGGGCGGCCGCAAGGCCGAAAAGGCCGCGCTGCTGCGCCGGCTCGACCTGCCCGCCGACGCGCTGCCCAATCTCGGCAGCTGGAAGGCCGACACGCATTTCTTGCTCCATATCGTCGACGCGATCGAAACGCTGCGCCCCGCCACGGTGGTCGAACTCGGCTGCGGCGCGAGCAGCCTCGTCATCGCGAAGGCGCTGCAGAAATATGGCGGCGGACGGCTGATCAGCTACGACCAACATCAGGATTTCGTCGTCGAGACCGGCGCCTGGCTCGCGAGCCAGGGCGTCGCTGCCGACATCCGCCACGCGCCCCTCGGCCCACCGCCGGGCGACTGGCCGGGGCTCTGGTATCAACTCACCGACATTCCGTCCGACATCGGCCTGCTCGTGATCGACGGCCCGCCCTGGGCACTGCACCCGCTGGTGCGCGGCGCCGCCGAATCGCTGTTTCCGCGCCTCACCGGCGATGCGCTGATCCTGCTCGACGACGCGGCGCGGATCGGCGAGCGGATCGTCGCGCGGCGCTGGCGCCAACGCTGGCCCGGGATCGACTTCGTCTATGATCGCGCGGGGGCTAAGGGCACGCTCATCGGCGTCAAGCGCGCCGCCTGACGCCCTCAGGTGATCCGCCGATAGCGCCCGATCAACCGCAACCGCCCGGCCAGCCAGACCAGCAGCCCTAGCTGCACAGCGCCGGTCGCGAGGATCAGCACCCCATCGGGCCCACCGAGCGCCGGGAGCGCGCGCAGCAGGCTCGCCCCCGTCGACAACGCGATCGCCGCGCCCGCGAACAGCAGGGGCGCGCGCATCGCCGCGCCGTCCGAACGCCGCCGCCACGCGACGATCAGCGCCGCCGCGCCGATCAGGAAACCGATGCCGTCGACCAGGCCCAGCAGCGTCGGCTGCGCGAAGGGGTCGAACCCCAGTTCGATCGAGCGCCAGCGCATGAACAAAAAGGTCGCGAGTGCCAGCCAGCCCGCCGCCTTCAGCGTCTGCCGCAGCCGCCCCGGCAGCGCCGCATTGGCATAGGAGCGCGCGATATCCTCGACCGCGCCGAAACGCCGCTCGGCCTCGGCGCGGTCCAGCCCCGCATCGGCCATCTCGTCCAGATATTCGGCGAAATCCTCGCGCGCGCGTTCGGCGAGCTCGCGGTCGAAACCCAATTCGCGCTGCAGCGCGCGGCCATAATCGCCGCTCACGCGGCCCCCGGCTCGAGGAAGGCGCCGACCGCGCGCGAAAACTCCGCCCAGCCCGTCCGCCGCTCACCCAGCGCATCGCGCCCCGCCGCGGTCAGCGAATAGACGCGCTTGCGCCGCCCAGCCGGCGGATCGACCCAGTCGCTCGCGAGCAGCCCCGCGAGTTCGAGCCGGTGGAGCGCGGGATAGACCGTCCCCTCGGGCAGATCGAAATGCCCCCCGCTTCGCCGCCGGATTTCCTCGATCACCGCATAGCCGTGCGCCGCGCCGCGCTCGAGCGTCGCGAGGATGACAGTGTCGAGATGGCCCTTGAGCATTTCGGCGTTCATGCCGTGCTTTTACCCCTTGCAACGCTAGGGGTCAAGCTATACCCTAGCAACACTAGGTATAAGCAAGGACATCGTCGATATGCGTGAAGATCGAGCCATTCCGACCGGCCCCGCCCTCTTCCTCCTCATCGCCGCCGCGCTCGCCGCGATGGCGGGCGGCATGATCCTCGCCGACGGCGGCGGGGTCGAGGGCGTCCGCCTCGCGATCCGCGCCACCGCGCGTACCTCGCTCGCGCTCTTCCTGCTGGCCTTCGCCGCCTCGGCGCTGGTCAGGCTCTGGCCGGGCAGCGGCACGCGCTGGCTGCTGGCCAACCGCCGCTGGTTCGGGCTCGGTTTCGCCTTCTCGCACCTCGTCCACGCAGGCGCGATCTTCCTCCTCCACCGCTGGCACCCCGACACCTTCGCGCTGCTCGTCCAGCCCAGGACCTTCGTGACCGGCGGCATCGCCTATCTCTTCATCGCCCTGCTCGCCGCGACCTCGTTCGACCGCGCGGTCGCCGCGCTCGGCCCGAAGAGCTGGAAGCGCCTCCACAGCATCGGCCTCTGGGTGATCTGGGTCAGCTTCGTCTTCACCAACGGCAAGCGCATTCCGGCGAGCACCGTCTATACGATCCCCGTCGCGATCCTCTTCGCCGCGCTGGCGCTCCGCCTCTGGGCCGCGCGGCGCGGCCGCCGCATCGCCGTTCCCGCCTGAACGCTTGCCCGGCGGCGGCGAAGGCGTAGGATCGTGCAATGCGCGGCTTCGCCTTCCTCTGCCTCCTCCTGCTCACCGCCTGCGATGACGCGCCGGAGCAGACGGTTATGCCTTCGGGAACCACGGCCGACCGGATCGAGATCGTCAAACATCAGGGCTGGCTGACCGCCTATGACGGCGACCGCGAGCTGGTCACCTATTTCCACGTCGAACTCGGCGACGGGGTCGAGGGCAATTATGTCGTCGAGCGCGACGCCCCCGATCCACGCCGCCCCTGCTCGCTCCATATCGTGCCGTCCGATCCGCGTGGACAACAAGCGCGATCCGCCGGCGGTTTCCAAATCCGCGCGACGGTGCCGCTACCGCTCCATGCGCATGACGATGCGGGATATGACGGCGGCATCAGGCTCGGCCACGATCAGATGCAGCAATTATGCGATATGGTGCCGAACGGCATTCCGGTCGCGATCCGCGCCTGACGCTTTTCCTGCCGACGCTGCCGTGGCATGACGGGGCATGCGCGTGATCGTCGCCTGTTTCTTGCTGCTGCTCGCCGCATGCGGTCCGGCGAACTCGCAGCCCGCGCCGCCCGCCGGCACCAAGGCCGACCGCCTGCTCGTCGACAAGAGCGACCGGACCCTGATCGCCTACAGCGGGACACGCGAGATCGCGCGCTACACCGACATCCGCTTCGGCGACGCGCCCACGGGGCACAAACAGTTCGAAGGCGACGAGCGCACCCCTGAAGGCAACTACATAATCAGCGGCCGCAACCCGAAGAGCGCCTATCATCTGTCGCTGCGCATCTCCTACCCCAACGCCGCCGACCGCGCTTATGCCAAGGCGCAGGGGCGCTCGCCGGGCGGCGACATCTTCATCCACGGGCAGCCCAACCGCTGGCTCGGCCCGACGCTGGCGCGCGACTGGACCGACGGCTGCGTCGCGCTCTCGAACGCCGAGATAAAGCAGCTGTGGGACCTCGTCCCCGACGGCACCCCGATCACAATCCGTCCCTGAAGGAAGCCCCATGCCGCACCATATCCTCGTCTTTTTCGGCAGCTATCGCCGCGACCGGCAGGGCATCAAGCTCGCCCAGTGGCTGGTCGATGCGATCAAGGCGCGCGGCGACAGCGCCGAACTGATCGACGCCAAGGCCGTCGACCTCCCGATGCTCGACCGCATGTACAAGGAATATCCGAAGGGCGAGGCACCGCCCGCGATGGAGGAACTCGCGGGCAAGATCCGCGCCGCCGACGGCTTCCTGTTCGTTACCGGCGAATATAATTGGGGGCCGCAGCCGGGGCTCAAGAACCTCACCGACCATTATCTCGAGGAATGGTTCTGGCGCCCCGCCGCGATCGCCTGTTACTCGGCGGGCTCCTTCGCCGGGGTGCGCGCGATGATGGGCTGGCGCGACATATTGGGCGAGATGGGGATGGCGGTGATCTCGTCGATCCTGCCCGTAGCGCGCATCGGCAAGACCTTCGACGCCGACGGCGCACCGACAGGCGACGAAGGCAAACAGCTCGAACGGCTGTTCCCGCGCTTCGCCGACGACCTGAATTGGTGGATCGACGCCGCCAAGGCGCAGCGCGCCAAGGTCGACCCGCCCTATTAACCCGACTTGAGCTCGCGCGAGAGCCGCAGGCTCGCGCGCCAGAAGAAGAAGGCAGGGATCAGCCCCAGCCACGCCGCACCGTAAAGGACATAGCGCACGCTTTCCTGCCCATAGGTGGGCGCGAGCGCATCGGACAGCACGCCGAACAGGAAGGGCCCGAAGCCGAGGCCGATCAGATTCTGCCCGAACAGCATGATCGACGCCGCGACCGCGCGCGCCTGCGGCCGCACCAGCCCCTGTACGCAGCCATAGGCGGGGCCGTAATAGGCCGAATTGAGGATGGTCGGGACGATCAGCAACGCGACCGCGATCATCCAGTTTTCCATGTAATAGCCGAGGAACAACACCGGCGCGGCGAGCGCCATGCCATAGGCCGGCAGCGTCAGGATATGCTTCTTGTCGCGCGACCCGAGCTTGTCGGCGACCTTGCCGCCGAGCCAGGTTCCGAACACACCGGCAACGCCCAGCACCACCGCCATCGACAGCCCCGCCTCGGTCGTCGAAAGCCCATGGCTGCGGATGAAGAAGCTGATCGTCCACAGCGCCTTGCCATAGCCGAGGAAGGCGGTCACCGACGCCGCGATCAGGATGTACACGAAGGCGCGCGACGCGAAGATCTCGCGCATCGCCTCGCCCGTCGAAAGCTGCGCCGGTTTGGCGGCGCTCGCTTCGGCGACGGGCCGCAGATGGCGCGGTTCACGGAGCACGAACAGCACGACCAGCGCAAGGAGCAGCCCCGGCAACCCGACCAGCATCAGCGCGATGCGCCAGCCATAAAGATCGTTGACGATCCCCCCGATGATCAATCCGAGCAGCGATCCGATCGGCACGCCCATGCCGTAAAAGGCGATAGCCGACGATCGCTTCGCGGGCTCGACGCTGTCGCTGATCAGCGAATGCGCCGCGGGCGTGCACCCCGCCTCGCCGATGCCGACCCCGATGCGCGCGAAGAGCAGCTGGACGAAATTCTGCGCGAGTCCGCACACCGCGGTCATCGCCGACCAGATGGCAAGCGCGATCGAGATCAGCCGGATGCGGTTGGTGCCGTCCTTGTCGGCATAACGTGCGATCGGAATGCCGAGTAACGCATAAAAGACCGCGAAGGCGGGTCCTGCGAGCAACCCCAGTTCGGTATCGGTCAGCCCCAGATCGGTCTTGATTGGTTCGGCAAGGATGTTGACGATCTGCCGGTCGAGAAAATTGAAGATATAGACGACCAGCAAGACCCACAGCATCGTCCGCGTCTGGGCGGACACGCTGTCGGCGGGCGTCGAAGCAGCGCCCTGCAACGCGGCGGCTTTTTCGGTCATCTTATTCTCCCGGCGCGCATCGGGCCAGATCGGAACCCGGGTGTCAATGCCGCCGCGGCAGGCCGAAAATCCCCACTTGCAATTGCCGCTACGGCTGGCAGCTTTCGTGCCATGCAAAAATATTCGCCGTTCGCCGCCGCCGCGCTCCTCGCCGCCACTCCCGTCGCCGCGATGCCGCCGCCGCTTCCCGACGTCGAGGGCAAGGACGCCGCGACGCTGCGCGCCGAGATAGAGACCGGCCAGCTCTACGAAGGGCTGATGCTGTCCGTCTATCAGGACCGCATCGGCCGGCTCGACGACTATGGGCCCAAGCTGAACGCCGTGATCGTCAACCTGTCGCAGACCGAAGCCTATGCCGAAGGGCAGCGGCTTTACGACGAGCGCACGGCGGGCAAGGCGCGCGGGCCGCTGCACGGCATCCCGATCCTGCTCAAGGACAATATCGAGGCCGCGGGCCCGTGGCCCACGACCGCAGGCTCGCTGGCGCTCAAGGACAATGTCACCGGCCGCGACGCGCCGATCGTCGCGCGGCTGCGCGACGCCGGCGCGATCATCCTCGGTAAGACCAACCTGAGCGAATGGGCGAACATCCGCTCGAACGATTCGACCAGCGGCTGGAGCGCGGTCGGCGGGCTGACCAAAAATCCGCACGCGCTCGACCGCAACAGCTGCGGCTCGTCGTCGGGCAGCGCCGCCGCGGTCGCCGCCAGCCTCGCCCCGCTCGCGATCGGCACCGAAACCGACGGCTCGATCACCTGCCCCGCGGGGGTCAACGGCATCGTCGGCTTCAAGCCGACCGTCGGCCTCGTCAGCCGCACGTACATCGTCCCGATCAGCCACAGCCAGGACACCGCGGGCCCGATGACGCTGACCGTGCGCGACGCCGCCGCGGTGATGAGCGTCATCGCGGGCAGCGACCCCGCCGATCCCGCCACGGCAGAAGCCGACGCGCGCAAGACCGACTATGTCGCCGCGCTCGCACCCGATGCGCTGAAGGGCAAACGCATCGGGGTATTGCGCGACCGCATCGGCGGCCGCGCCGATATCGCGGCGCTGCTCGATGCCGCGCTGAAGCAGATGGAGGGGCTAGGCGCGACGGTCGTCGACATCGCCGACAGCCGTAAGGGGCTCGAGGAACTGGGCGCCGCCGAGTTCGAGATATTGCTCACCGAGCTCAAGGCCGACATGGGAGCCTATCTCGTGGGCCTGCCCGCGAAGACCGGCCCCAAGACGCTCGCCGACGTCATCGCCTTCAACAAGGCGCATCCCGAGGAGCTCAAATGGTTCGACCAGTCGATCTTCGAGTTGGCGGAGACCAAGGGCGGGCTCGACAGCAAACCCTATCTCGACGCCAAGGCCAAGGCCGCGCGGCTCGCGGGCCCCGAGGGCATCGACCGGCTGCTCGCAGCGCACAAGGTCGACCTGCTGATCGGGGTGACCAACGGCCCCGCCTGGACTAGCGACCTCGTCAACGGCGACCATTACAACGGCCCGAGCGCGAGCCAGCTCCCCGCGGTCGCAGGCTATCCGCACCTCACCGTACCGATGGGCGCGGTGCAGGGCCTGCCGATCGGGATCAGCTTCATCGGGCCGAAATGGAGCGACGCCGAAGTGCTGGCGGCGGGCTATGCCTATGAGCAGGCGAGCAGGAAGCGGGTGGCGCCGATGTTCCGGGTCGGTGTCGAGCCGTGATCGTTTAAAGGCTGTATGACTGGTTTCGGGCGGGAGTTGCCGTACCCAATTCCTCCCCGGAACGGGGAGGGGGACCATGCGAAGCAAGGTGGAGGGGCCGGAACGGTGCATCATGGCGAGAGGTTTCGGCCCCTCCGTCAGCCCTGCGGGCTGCCACCTCCCCGTTCCGGCGAGGATCTGGCAATGTCCGCTCCCCACCCCAAAACCGCCGCCCTCAAAAAAGCCCTTTCCTAATAAATCCGGCTATGCCAGCGTCGATCTCGACTCTTCCGCTCAGCGAACACAGCAATTTCCGAGGTGTCTAATTCGGAAGGCGCACAAGGCTGAACTTTCCTGAACTTTGGAAGAAGGCAAAGGCGGCTCCCCAGCCCAAAGCCGCTGTCAGCGCCGCCCCTGCCGCTTGCGCCAGCCCATCTCCCCGAGCTCGAGCAGTTCGAGCGGCACATGGATCGTCCGCGTCGCGAGCCTTACCTCGACGAGGAACAGCACCAGCGAGACGAGTAGCAGCAGCATCGCCAGCGCGAACACCCATGCCGCCGCCGCGCCGAGGTTGAAGCCGACGAAGGCTTGGGCAAAGAGCAGCGCTACGAGCAGGCAGACGACGATCCCGCACGCGACCGCCGCGGCGATCGAATTGTTGATGATGTCCATCCGCCGGTCGACGACGCGCAGTTCGGCGACGAGCCGTTCGTGCTCCTGCCCCTCGGTCTCGCCCCATTGCTCGATCAATACCCGCGACCGGTCGACGACGCGCGCGAGCCGCCCGGTGAAGACGTTGAGCAGGCCCCCGGTCGCCACCAGCAGGAACACCGGCGTGACCGAGATCTGGATGATTTCCGCAATGGCCCCAAGGCCAGCGGCGGCGGACATCAGCCCGCCGCGACCGACGGCGTGTTCACGCCGTGCATCTGCAGAAACTTGCGGACGTTGCGTGCGGCCTGGCGGATGCGCTGTTCGTTCTCGACCATCGCGATGCGGACATAACCCTCGCCGTCCTCGCCATAACCGACCCCCGGCGCGACCGCGACCTTGGCGTGGGTCAGCAGCTGCTTCGAGAATTCGAGGCTCCCCATTTCCTTGAGCGCCGGCGGCAGCGGCGCCCAAGCGAACATCGACGCCGGCGGGCTCGGAATGTCCCAGCCCGCGCGCGCGAAGCTTTCGACCATTACGTCGCGGCGCTTCTGATAGAGTTCGCGATTCTTCGCGACGATATCCTGCGGCCCGTTGAGCGCCGCGCAGGCCGCGGCCTGGATCGGGGTGAAGGCGCCGTAATCGAGGTACGACTTCACGCGCGTCATCGCAGCGATCAGGCGCTTGTTGCCGACCGCGAAGCCCATGCGCCAGCCCGCCATCGAATAGGTCTTCGACATCGAGGTGAATTCGATCGCGACATCCTTCGCGCCCGGCACCTGCAGGATCGAGGGGGTCGGGTTGCCGTCGTAATAAAGCTCCGAATAGGCGAGGTCGCTGAGGACCCAGACCTTGTTCTCCTTCGCCCAGGCGACGAGCCGTTCGTAGAAGGCGAGGTCGACCGCCTCGGCGGTGGGGTTCGACGGGTAATTGACCACCAGGATCGACGGGCGCGGCACGGTGAAGGCCATCGCGCGGTCGAGCGCGCGCCAGTAATTCTCGTCGGGCGTCGTCGGCACGCTGCGGATCGTCGCGCCGGCGATGATGAAGCCGAAAGTGTGGATCGGATAGCTCGGGTTCGGCGCGAGCACGACGTCGCCCGGCCCGGTGATCGCGGTCGCGAGGCTCGCGAGCCCTTCCTTCGACCCCATCGTCACCACGACCTCGCTCTCGGGATCGAGTTCGACGTTGAAGCGGCGCGCATAATAGTTCGCTTGCGCCTTGCGGAGGCCCGGAATGCCCTTCGACTGCGAATAGCCGTGCGCATCGGGCTTCATCGCGACTTCGCAGAGCTTCTCGATCACATGCGCGGGCGGCGGCAGGTCGGGGTTGCCCATCCCCAGGTCGATGATGTCCTCTCCCGCGGCGCGGGCGGCCGCACGCATCGCATTGACTTCAGCGATGACATAGGGCGGCAGGCGCTTGATGCGGTAGAATTCATCTTCGGACATGGGAAACTAGAACAACTCCTTTTCGTTATCTGACGATTGACGCGAGCGGCAATCTCGCCAGCCGCGTCGCGGCTTGTTATAGGCAAAATATCGCCACAGACTAGCGGGAACGAGCATGAGCGAAACGGGCAAGGACGACGCGACCGACATATTGAACCCCTTCCTGCCCGCGCCCGACGATCTGCAGCATTGGGCCAGCGTCATGGGCCGCGCACAGCAGATGATGCTCGAATATGCGCTCGGCCAGGCGAACGACGGCAAGACGAGCGCCGCGGCGATGTTCGATCCCACGAGTTGGCTCAACAGCCCGGCGACGACGCAATGGGCCGAGCAGTCGTCGAAGATGTGGGAGCGGGGCGTCGCCTTTTGGACCTCGCTCGCGACGCTCGGCCCGTCCTTCACGCCCGTCACCGACGCGCCGAAGGACAAGCGTTTTGCCGATCCCGAATGGAGCGCGAACCCCGTCTTCGCGCTGATCCGCCAGACCTATGGCCTGCTTTCCGACCAGTTGCTCGAAACCACGCGCCAGATGGCGGGGCTCGACGAGGGCGCGCGCAAGAAGATGGAGTTCGCCGCCAAGAATATGGCCGAGGCCTTTTCGCCGTCGAACCTCGCGATCACCAATCCCGAGGTAATCAAGCGCGCGGTCGAGACGCGCGGCGAGAGCCTGCTCAAGGGCCTGAAGCATATGCTCACCGACCTGTCGCGCGGGCAGCTCTCGCACGTCGATCCCGACGCGTTCGAGGTCGGGGTCAATATCGCGACCACCCCAGGCAAGGTGATCCACGAGACCGACCTCTACCAGCTCATCCACTATGCCCCGACGACCAAGGACGTCTTCACCGTCCCGCTCGTCATCTTCCCGCCGTGGATCAACCGCTTCTACATCCTCGATTTGAACCCCGCGAAAAGCTTCGTCGCCTGGGCGGTCGAACAGGGATTGTCGGTGTTCATGGTGTCGTGGAAATCGGCCGACGCGTCGATGAAGGATGTGGTCTGGGACGATTATATCGCGGCGCAGGTCGATGCGATCGACACGGTGCGCGAGCTGCTCGATGTCCCCGCCGTCCACACGATCGGCTATTGCGTCGCGGGCACGACGCTCGCCGCGACGCTCGCGATGCTCTCGGCGAAGGGCGAGGCCGACAAGGTGAAGTCGGTCACCTTCTTCACCGCGCAGATCGATTTCGAGTTCGCGGGCGACCTCAAGATGTTCGTCGACGAGAGCTATCTCGCGCTGCTCGAGCAGCTGTCGGCGCAGGGCTATCTCGACGGCCGCTATATGGCCGCGACCTTCAATTCGCTGCGCGGGCGCGACCTCATCTGGAATTATGTCGTCAGCAATTATCTGCTCGGCAACGACTATCCGCCCTTCGACCTGCTCTACTGGAACGGCGACACGACGAATCTGCCCGCGAAATGGCACCGCCAATATCTGGTCGACCTCTATCGCGACAACCGCATGGTGATCCCGAACAGCCTGTCGGTGTGCGGCACCCCGCTGGACCTCCGCAAGATCAGGACCCCCGCCTATATCCAGGCCGGGCGCGAGGATCATATCGCGCCGCTCGCGAGCGTCTGGCGGCTGATGGACCATCTGTCGGGCGACAAGACCTTCCTGCTCGCGGGATCGGGGCATATCGCCGGCGTCGTGAACCCGCCCGCCGCGGGCAAATATCAATATTGGATCGGCGACAATGGCGCGGCGACGCTCGCCGAGTTCGAAGCCTCGGCGACCGAGACCAAGGGCAGCTGGTGGCCGCACTGGATCGGCTGGATTGCGGCACGGGACGGCGCAAAAACTCCGGCAAAGGGTTCGCGCATTCCCGGAAAAGGTGCTAAGAAGGCGATCGAGGATGCCCCCGGCCGCTATGTCAAAACGCGGTAAAATATCGGGATTACAAGGCCAACGAGATCGGGCCGTGACTATTTTTGTGCACTGCACAAAAATATCTTGAAATCCTCGATCCACTCCTATATTGTGCACTGCAACATAAAGGAGTTCCCCGATGGCTACCAAGATGGATAGTGCCGAAAAGGCTTTCGAAGCCGCGACGCTGGAAACCGCCGCCAAGCCGGTGGCGACTCCGGCCGCTCCGGTCGAACCCGCCGCTCCCGCGGTGGCGAAGGCTGCTCCGGCTCCCGTGACGAAGACGGTGAAGGCAAAAGCCAAGCCGATCGCGAAGAAGGCCGCTGCCCCCAAGGCAGTCGCCAAGAAGGCCGCCCCCAAGAAGGCGGCCGTGAAGACCATTGCCCCGAAGCCCCTGAAGGCCGCACCGAAGCCGGTCGCCGCCGCCACCAAAGGATTCAAGACCATGAACGACACCGTCAAGAAGTTCGCCGACGAAGCGAAGACCCGCGCCGAAGCCCTGACCGCCGACTTCAACGAGAAGGCGAAGGAAGCCATGGCCAAGACCAGCAAGTTCGCTGAAGACGCCGTCGAGTTCAACAAGGCGAACCTCGAAGCGCTCGTCGAAGCCGGCAAGATCGCCGCGAAGAACGCCGAAGTCCTCGGCCAGGAAGGCGTGACCTTCGCTCGCAAGAGCTTCGAAGACACGACCGCCGCGCTGAAGGGCTACACCGCCGTCAAGACCCCGGCCGACTTCTTCAAGCTCTATGCCGAAAACAGCAAGAAGGCGTTCGACGCCGCTGTCGCGCAGACCTCGAAGACCAGCGAACTCGTCGTCAAGATGGCGAACGACAGCTTCGCGCCGATCTCGAACCGCGTGTCGGTCATCACTTCGAAGATGAAGGCCGCCTAAGGACCTTGTCTTCCGCTGTCGGCGCGGGCCTCTCTCCCCTCCCCCCGCCTGCGCCGGCGCACCCAAGACCGCTCGCTTCCCCCGGGAAGCGGGCGGTTCTTGTTTTCGGGTCGTGCAGGAAAAGGGGGTTAATGATGACCCGCCCCCTTGCGAATCCGCCGCGGCGTGCGATATTCCCGTGACAATGCTTCCAGTTCAGACCCTCCACTCCATCCGCGCCATGGCGGACGCCGATGATGTCCGCCTCATGGCGGACAAGGAAGACGGCACGCCCGGCACCCCCGGGGTCGGCATCGCGACGCGTACCCGCGCCAAGGCGAAAAAGCCCTCGATGTACAAGGTGCTGCTGCTCAACGACGACTATACGCCGATGGAATTCGTCGTGATGGTGCTCCAGCGTTTCTTCAACATGGACATCGAACAGGCGACGCAGGTGATGCTGCACGTCCACCAGCAGGGCGTCGGCGTGTGCGGCGTGTTCAGCTACGAGGTCGCCGAGACCAAGGTGAACCAGGTGATGGACGCCGCGCGCCAGAACCAGCACCCGCTGCAATGCACGCTGGAAAAGGCCTGACCTAGCCTGCGCGCGTCGCCTGCTCGGCCTTGAGCGCCGGCGACGGCTCGCCCTTCAGATCGCCATAGCCCAGCGCCGCGCCGCACCCCGGGCAAACCAGCGCCGTCCCGACGTCGGTGCCGCACGCGCGGTGGATGTAACGCATCGCGGGCCCGCCGCCGGTCTCGCCCTCGGCATAGGCCCAGCGCTCGGCCCAGCCGCGCATCGCATAGAGCACGCCAAACAGATCCTTGCCCTTGTCGGTGAGCCGATATTCGTGGCGCGGCGGCCGGTCCTGATAGGCGTGGCGTTCGACCACGCCCTCGCCCTCGAGCAATTTGAGCCGCGCCGACACCAGTTGCGGCCCCAGCCCGGTGTTCGCCGCGATCGCCTCGAACCGCCGCCGCCCGAAGAACAGGTCGCGCAGGATCAGCAGCACCGCACGGTCGCCGAGCAGCTCCGCCGAGCGCCCGACGGGGCAGAAAGTGTCCGAAAGATCCGCGCGCTTGGGCATCGCTCTACTCAACGGCAAAATTATCGCTTGTCACTATGATTATCATAGTTACTATGCATCGCCAAGAGGAGAGTCGCGATGCCCAATCCCGCTGCCGTCATCATCGGAGCCGGCGACGCCACCGGCGGCGCGATCGCGCGCGCCTTTGCCGCCGAGGGCCTCACCGCCTGCGTCAACCGCCGCGCCCGCAACGCCGACCAGCTCGAAGCGCTCGCGCAGTCGATCCGCGACGCCGGCCTGTCGGCGCGCGCCTTCCCCGGCGACGCACGCGACGAAAACGACATGGTCGCGCTGTTCGACCAGGTCGAGGCCGAGGTCGGCCCGGTCGAGGTCGCGGTGTTCAACATCGGCGCCAACGTCAATTTCCCGATCACCGAGACCACGGTGCGCGTCTACACCAAGGTCTGGGAAATGGCGTGCCTCGGCGGTTTCCTGATGGGGCGCGAGGCAGCGAAGCGCATGGGCCCACGCGGCCGCGGCACGATCCTTTTCACCGGCGCGACCGCGAGCCTGCGCGGCGGATCGGGCTTTTCGGCCTTTTCGGGTGCCAAGGGGGCACTGCGCATGCTCGCGCAATCGATGGCGCGCGAACTCGGGCCGCAGGGCATCCACGTCGCGCACACGATCATCGACGGCGCGATCGACACCGACTTCATCCGCGAGCGCATGGGCGTCGGCTTCGACGAAGCGAAGGCAAAGGACCTCGTGCTCAACCCCGACGCCATCGCCGCCAATTATGTGATGCTCCACCGGCAGCCCAGAACCGCCTGGACCCACGAACTCGACCTCCGCCCATGGGGAGAAAAATGGTGACCAAAAGTCTCGAACTCATCTTCGATTTCGGCAGCCCCAATGCCTATCTCACGCTCAAGGTGCTGCCCGAACTGCTCGAGCGCACCGGCGCCGACCTCGTCATCACCCCCTGCCTGCTCGGCGGCATCTTCAAGGCGACCGGCAACAGGGCGCCGATGGTGCAATATGCCGAGGCGCCCGCGAAGCTCGCCTACGAGCATCTCGAAATGCAGCGCTTCATCGCGCGCCATGGCCTGACCAAATTCCGCCTCAATCCGCACTTCCCGATCAACACGCTGCTGATCATGCGCGGCGCGATCGTCGCCGACGACGAGCGCGTGCTCGACGACTATGTCGATGCAGTGAACCGCGCGATGTGGGAGGAAGGCGTCAAGATGGACGACCCCGAGGTCGCCGCGAACTTCTTGACCGCCAACGGCTTCGACGGCCCCGCCCTGCTCGCGCGCACGCAGGAGCCCGAGATCAAGGCGAAGCTCGTCGCCAACACCGAAGCCGCGGTCGCGCGCGGGGTGTTCGGCATCCCCACCTTCTTCGTCGGGCACGACATGTTCTTCGGCAAGGACCGGCTCGATCAGGTCGAAGAGGCACTCGCCTGATCCACCCCTCGCCGCCCCTGCCGTGGCGGGGGCGGCGACTTTGTCGCCTCAGCTCAGATCGAGCTGGATGATCTGCGTCGGCGTCGCGCGGCAGTACATCTCCATCGTGTGTGCGCCATCGGGATAGGTCGCGGTCATCGCCGCGCGGATGCGCCAGCCTCCATTTCCCTGCTCCAGATTAACCAGCCGGTCGTACGACAGCCGCGTGCCGCCGGTCGCCCCGACCTGCCGCGCCGCATCGTTGAGGCAATTCTGCACCGACGCGCGCGACGCGCTCGGCAGCAAATTCAGGTTCGCGCTCAGCGTCGCGGGCGGCCCCGCGGGATAGGTCGGCGGAGTCGCCGCCTCCTCGGTCGCCGCAGCCGCGCCTTCCTTCTTCTTCTTGTTCTTGCTCGCGAGCAGCGCGAGCAGCCCGCCCGCGACGACGATGCCGCCGATGATCAGCCCGGTGCTCGGCCCCTTGTCCTTGTCGGGCTCGGGGCGCGGCATAGTGTCGCGATAGCCATAAGCGAATTCGGCGCGGCAGCCCTCGTTCACCCAGATATAGTTCGCGGTATAGCCCCACTGCCGCCCGTCGTTGCAGCGCCCGCCCAGCCGCCGCACCAGCTCGACGCGGTTGTCGGTCCGCACATTGCACTGCTCGTAACGGCTGCCGCGCGACTCGCACCGGATCGTCCCGACATAATTATTGCCGGGGTTGCCGGGATTATAGCCCCCCGCATAGCCATAGCTGAACTGCGCCCGGCACCCGCCCGACACCCAGATATGGTCGGATTCGAACCCCCAGTCGCGCCCCTTCGAACAGCGCCCGCCGATCACGCGCGTCAGCTCGACGCGGTCGTCGGTGCGGACGTTGCAGCGCTGCGTGCGGTTGCCGCGCGATTCGCAGCGGATCGTGCCGGCATAGCCGGGATCATAGCCGGGATAGCTGCCCCACCCGCCCGAAGGCGTCGGCGCGGGCCGGGTCTGTGCGAAGGCCGGGACGGCAAGCTGCGAAACGATCAACGACACCGCGCTGGCGGCTGTTACGACGCGACTGGGCATGGCTCTTCTCCCCTGCTGACGAACGTCTTCCTCTGTCCTTATTTACTGACTCTCTCGCCGCGAATAGTTTCACATTTCCTGCAGCGACGCTACGGCGAAAGCTATCCGCCGCGACCCGCGCTTAACCATCGTCCGCCGCTTGCGCGGCCCCGCCCATCCGCTAAAGACTGCGCATGGATCAAATCGTCATTCGCGGCGGCCAGCGACTCAAGGGCCGTATCCCCATCTCCGGCGCCAAGAATGCCGCGCTGACGCTGCTGCCCTGCGCGCTGCTCACCGACGAACCGCTGACGCTGCGCAACCTGCCGCGGCTCGCCGACGTCGATGGCTTCGGGCATCTGCTCAACCAGCTCGGCTGCTCGACCACCATCGAAGGGTCGCGCCCCGAGGATTTCGGCCGCGTGATGACCGCGCGCGCGACAACGCTCACCTCGACCGTCGCGCCCTATGACATCGTCCGCAAGATGCGCGCGTCGATCCTCGTGCTCGGCCCGCTGCTCGCGCGTGCGGGCGAAGCGACCGTGTCGCTCCCCGGCGGCTGCGCGATCGGCAACCGCCCGATCGATCTGCACCTGAAAGCGCTCGAAGCCTTCGGCGCCGAGATCGAACTCGCCTCGGGCTATGTGAAGGCCGTCGCCCCCGGCGGCCGCCTCAAGGGCGGCAAGTTCACCTTCCCCGTCGTCTCGGTCGGCGCCACGGAGAACGCGGTCATGGCCGCGGTGCTCGCCAAGGGCACCTGCATCCTCGAGAATGCCGCACGCGAGCCCGAGATCGTCGACCTCTGCAACTGCCTCGTCGCGATGGGCGCGTCGATCGACGGCATCGGCACCGAGACGCTGACCATCGAGGGCGTCGACCGCCTCCACGGCGCGACCTATCGCGTGATGGCCGACCGCATCGAGGCGGGCAGCTACGCCTGCGCCGCGGTGATCACCGAGGGCGACGTCGAACTCGTCGGCGCCAAGGCGAACGAGATGGAGGCGACGCTTGCCGCGCTGCGCCAGGCCGGCGCGACGGTCGAGGAGACCAAGACCGGCATCCGCGTCGCGATGAGCGGCCGCGCCCAGCCGGTCACGCTGTCGACCGCCCCCTATCCGGGCTTCGCGACCGACATGCAGGCGCAGTTCATGGCGATGGCAACGCTCGGTTCGGGCGCGTCGCTGTTCACCGAAACGATCTTCGAAAACCGCTATATGCACGTTCCCGAGCTCGCGCGCATGGGCTGCGACATCGACGTGCGCGGCCGCAGCGCAGTGGTGCGCGGCGTCGATCACCTCGTCGGCGCGCCGGTGATGGCGACCGATCTGCGCGCCTCGATGAGCCTCATCATCGCCGGCCTTGCTGCGCAGGGCCAGACCGAGGTCAACCGCGTCTACCACCTCGACCGCGGCTACGAGCGGCTCGAGGAAAAGCTCCAGGCCGTGGGTGCCGATATCGAGCGGATCAGCGCAGGCTAAGGCTTGGCCGTCAGATGCTCCGCGCGGCCATAGATCCCGCGGGCGTCGCCCTTCACCCAGTCGCCGAGCAATTTCAGATAGCCGTCGGTGATCCGCGTGACGCTGCGTTCGCCGTCGGTGCCGGTGGTGAATTCGAACATGCCGTGATCGGTGTTCGGGAAGAGATAGACGTCGACCGGCTTGCCCGCGGCCTTGAGCCCAGTGAGCGCCGCGCGCGTCGTCTCGATCGGCGCCTCGCGGTCCTCGCCCGCCAGCACCCACAGCAAAGGCGCGTCGAGCTTCTTGAGCGCCGCGACCGCGTCATAGTCCCAGATCAGTTCCAGATTGTCGAAGCGCGCGCGCCCGACGCGGCGGAGTTCGTCGTTGCTCATCCGCGCGATGGCGCCGCTATGCTCGCCCGCGATTGTCGCGGCCCAGGGCTTGCCCGCCATTTTGGCGCGCACCGCGTCGAGCTGGTCGTAACCCTCCTTGAAATTCGACAGCAGCAGGCGGCCCGTTGCCGCCGAGAGCCGCGTCACCAGCGCCTCGGCATCCCGGCCGAGTCCGGCGGCGCGCACTTCGGAGACCATCTGTTCGCGATCCTCCTCGATCGGCGAGGCGACGAGGCCGAAACCGACCGCGACGAAATCGGCCTTGCTGCGCGTCGCCGCGAGCGGCGCGACCCAGCCGCCCTGGCTGCCGCCGAAAAAGCCCGCGCGGCCATGCCGCCCCGCCACGAGCCCGCGCGCGGTGTCGAGCGCCTTCGCCGCATCGGCCGCGAGCAATTCGAAATTCTGCGTATATTCGCCGTCGGACCCGCCGGTGCCGCGCTTGTCATAGACGAAGACCAAAATGCCCTGCGCCGCCATCGCATAGCCATAGACGCCGCCGATCGGCGAATTGCGCTCCGACCCGTGCACCATCACGACGAGCGGGCGCTTCGCATCGGTGCCGGGCGGCTCGATCAGCACGCCCGCCATCTTGGTGCCGACGCTCTCGAAGCTCGCCGGGGTTTCGCGAAACGCTATGCGCTGCCAGCGCGCCTTGCCGATCGTGACCGCACCGTCGGCGCAGGCGAGCGGCGCATTCGCCTCGCTCGTTGCGCCGCGGCGCCCGTCGCGGAACAGGTAACGCAGCCCCGGCGCGGGGATGCTCGGCACCGGCGCGAGCACGACGAAGTCTCCGTCGACCGCGGCATAGGTGCCGGCAGTGCAGGCCGGCTGCTGCGCCGAAGCGGGTTGAAACGACGCGGAAAAAGCGAGAGCGAGGCCGAAGAATATCCTGTGCATGGCGCCCGATAACGCCCCGCGGCGCCGCGGGCAATCGCCGAGCGATCAGCCGTCCTTGTCGCAGGGCACCGACACGACATTGCCCCCGCTGACCGACGGCTTGTCGGGGCGCTTGACCACCGCGATCACCAACCCGACCAGCGCGACCGCGCCGCCCGCGATCGACAGCGGCGCCCAGCGATAGCCCTCGAGCACGGTCGAGAAGCCCATCGCGATGATCGGGATCAGCACGCTCGACCACGCCGCCTGCCCCGGCCCGACCGCGCGGATGATGTTGAAATAGAGCGGGAAGGTCACCGCGCTGGCGATCACGCCGAGGTAGAGCAGGCCGCCGATATAGGCGGGGGTCGTCTCGATCACCGGCGGTCCGGTCGTGATCCACGCATAGCCCGCGTCGCCGAGCGCGCCGAACAGCATCGCCCAGGCGATCATCACCACCATCGACTGCGCGCGCGCGATGCCGGTACCCTGCATGACGTTGGCGGTCGAGGCGCTCAGCACCCCCGCCAGCGTCAGCGCGGTGCCGAGCAGCACCTCGCCCGCGCCGACATGCGCGGCGCGATATTCGTGCAGGATCATCAGCCCGACCCCGACGATCGCGATCCCCGCGCCCGCGAGGAAGCGTCCCTCGACCCTGGTCTTCAGGAATATCCGGCCGAGCAGGGTGTTCGGCACGATCAGCAGCGCGAAGAGCACCGCGACCAGCCCCGAGGTGATATGCTGCTCGGCGCGGTAGACGAAGTTGAAATTGAACGCGAATTGCGCGAGCCCGAGCAGCGCGGCAAAGCCCCACGCGCGTCCCGACAGCAGCAGATTCTCGCGCCGCCATAGGGCATAGGCGAACATCGCCGCCGCGCCGACGAAGAAGCGGTACGCGACCGACCAGCTCGGCGGCACGACGCCCAGCTGCCCGGTGATGACGATCCACGTCGATCCCCAGATCAAGGTGACCAGCGCGAAGGGCAGCAGGACGCGCGGCGTCAACAGGCTCGGCGCGCTGCTCACAAGGCGGCGATCGCCGCCGCGAGCGGCGCGACCGCGTCGGCATCCTGGTCCCAGCTGACCACCAGCCGCGCCGCGCCCTCGCCCCAGTCGTAGAAATCGAAACCCTTGGCGCGGAGCTCGGCGGCGTCCTCGGCGCTGATCCGAACGAACAGCTCGTTCGCCTCGACCGGGTGCATCAGCCGGTCGCCGCACGCCGCCGCCAGAGCCGCGGCGCCGGCATTGGCGGCGCGCGCGTTGGTCAGCCACAGATCGTCCTTCAGCATCGCGCGGATCTGCGCGGCGACGAAGCGGCCCTTGCTGAGCAGATGCCCCCCGCGCTTCTTGAGCTCGCGCACGCCCGCGCCGCCGCTGCCGCCGAAGAAGACGATCGCCTCGGCCATCATCGCGCCATTCTTGGTAAAGCCGAAGGACAAGGCATCGACTCCCGCGCGCCACGTCACATCGGCGGGCGAGCAGCCGACGAAGGCCACCGCATTGGCGAACCGCGCGCCGTCCATGTGGAGCTTCAACCCCTTGTCCTTGGCGATCTCGCTGATCTCGCGCACCTCGTCGGGGCGCCAGGCGAGGCCATATTCGGTCGCGTTGGTGATGCTGATCGCCGCGGGCTGGACCTGGTGCACGTCATTGCGGATGCTGCGGATGCGCGCGCGCAGCGCTTCGGCGTCGATCTTGGCGCCCGGCCCGGGCAAGGTCATCAGCTTGGCGCCGCCCGAATAGAAGGTCGGGGCGCCGCATTCGTCGACCTCGATATGCGCTTCCTCGTAACAGAGGATGCCCTGCCAGGGCCGCACGAAATGCGCGAGGATGATGCTGTTCGCCGCGGTTCCGGTCGGGATCCACACAACCTCGCAGTCGGTTTCGAACAGCTCCGAAAAGGCGGAGTCGAGCGACTGGCTGAGCGCGTCGCCGTCATAGGCGGTGTCGACATGGTTGGCGGCGGCCAGCGCTTCCATCACCTTCGGATGGACGGTCGCGGCATTGTCGGAGAAGAAGCGGGTCGCGGTCATGCGCCGCGCCTTAGCGCAGCAAATCGTACCGCGCCAGCGCGCCCTCAGTGACGGCGATAGACATAGCGTTTATACGTCCGCGACCAGCGCACCAGATAGCGCCCCGGCCAGATCCAGCGCGTCTTCATGCCGCTGCGGTTGACGTTCAGCGCAAAGCGCGGAACCAATATGGTGCACCATTCCCAGTCGTCGCGCTCGGACTGCGCGTCCTCGGCGTTCCAGTCGTCCATCCAGCTACCCCCAGCAAGGACGGCAGCCTCATCCCGGTGATCGTCGTTCGCTTATCACTGCGAACCGGTACTAGCATGCGATAGGCGACGCGCGCGCGCTTCTGCGGCGATACCTGCCCCGAACGGGGCAGGCCGCATCAACGGTCGCGTTTCGCCAGCAGTTTCAGCCGCAGCGCGTTCAGCTTGATGAAACCTGCGGCATCCTTCTGGTCATAGGCGCCGGCATCGTCCTCGAAGGTCACATGGCGTTCGCTGTACAGGCTGTTCGGCGACTTGCGCCCGACGACGCTGGCATTGCCCTTGTAGAGTTTGAGCCGCACCGTGCCGCTGACCTTCTGCTGGCTATGGTCGATCGCCGTCTGCAGCATCTCGCGCTCGGGCGCGAACCAGAAGCCGTTGTAGATGAGCTCGGCATATTTCGGCATCAGCTCGTCCTTGAGGTGCGCCGCGCCGCGGTCGAGCGTGATGCTCTCGATCCCGCGATGCGCGCGCGCATAGATTTCGCCGCCCGGGGTCTCGTACATGCCGCGCGACTTCATGCCGACGAAGCGGTTCTCGACGAGGTCGAGGCGGCCGATGCCATGCTTGCGGCCGAGCTCGTTGAGTGCGGCCAGCAAGGTCGCGGGCGACATCGCCTGACCGTTCAGCGCGACGCCGTCGCCGCGCTCGAAATCGACCGTGATATATTCGGGGGTGTCGGGCGCATCCTCGGGATTGACCGTGCGCGAATAGACATAGTCCGGGGTCTCGTCCCACGGATTTTCGAGCACCTTGCCCTCCGACGAGGTATGGAGCAGGTTCGCGTCGGTCGAAAACGGGCTTTCGCCGCGCTTGTCCTTGGGCACCGGGATCTGGTGCTTTTCGGCGAATTCGATCAGCGCGGTGCGGCTGGTGAGGTCCCATTCGCGCCAGGGCGCGATCACCTTGATGTCGGGATTGAGCGCATAGGCCGACAGCTCGAAGCGTACCTGGTCGTTGCCTTTGCCCGTCGCGCCATGCGCGACCGCATCGGCGCCCGTCTCCTTCGCGATCTCGACCAGCCGCTTCGAAATCAGCGGACGCGCGATGCTGGTGCCGAGCAGATAGTCGCCCTCGTAGCGCGCATTGGCGCGCATCATCGGGAAGACGAAGTCGCGCACGAATTCCTCGCGGACATCGTCGATATAGATATGCTCGGGCTTCACCCCCATCAGCACCGCCTTGGCGCGCGCGGGCTCCAACTCGTCGCCCTGCCCCAGGTCGGCGGTGAAGGTCACCACCTCGCAGCCATAGGTCACCTGCAGCCATTTCAGGATGACGCTGGTGTCGAGCCCCCCCGAATAGGCGAGGACGACGCGCTTGATGGACTCGGACATGGGGCACCCCTTGGCTGGGAAAGACGCGGGGCGCCTAACAGCCCGATCCGCGCGGCGCAACGCCTTGGCGCGTTCTTACAAGTTTCCTGCCCGAACTTGCGGCATGATGGCGGCGGGGACGCGCTCGCAAGGATATCCATCATGCGGATAGTTTACGCTATCGCCGCGCCCTTTTTCATGCTCGGCGCAGCCTCTTCCCTCCAGGGCGTCGGCGGGTCGATGCCCGACCCGGCGCGCGAATATAACCAGAATGTCGATTGCCATAACGCCTACGACCTTCTGGTGCACGACTTCCACAATGGCACCGCCATGTCCGCCGCGGCGCGCGACTGGGCGGTGGCGCACGAGGCGAGCGCGAACGCCGGCACCCCCTGCGCCCCGCCGCTTCCCGAAATGATCGCGCGCGGCGGCAGCTGGCAGATCAAGACGATCGAGGGCCGCGACGCCGCCGCGGCCTTCTATCACAAGCAGAAGGACCCCGCCGCGCTCAGCGAGCTCGGCATCGCGTGGCTCAACGGCACCGTCGAGGGCGGCACCCCGCAAGAGGGGCTCGAGATGATCAACGAGGCGGCGAAGCTCGGCGACCCGGTGGCCCTCTTCACCATGGGCACGATCCACGCCGCGGGCGCGCTCGGTGCGACCAAGGATTATGCCAAGGGCTTCGAACTGCTGAGCCAGGCCGCGGCGGCGGGGCATATCGACGCCATCTACCGCGTCGGGCTCCATTATCACGAGGGGCTCGGGGTCAAGCGCGATTACAAGAAGGCGTTCGAGAATTTCAAACTGGCGGCCGAGCGCGGGCATTTCTACGCGATCATCATGGCGTTCGACATGATCAACAGCGACCGCGGGGTGAAGAAGGATTTCAAGCTCGCCTATCGCCTGTCGCGCACCGTCGCCGAACAGGGCGAACCCTATGGCGCGGTCATGGCCGCCTCGTCGCTGCTCCAGATGAAGAACCCGCTCGAGCATGAGGACGAGATCCTCTACTGGATGGACCAGGGCATCACCCGCGGCGACGAGAATATCCGCGGCCAGCTCGTCCCCTTGCGCGAACAGGTCGTCGCCGCCTTCACCAAGGCCAAGGCCCCGCCGCAATACACCCCGCGCGCGTTCAAGGCGTGCCCGATGAAGACCGTATGCACGGTGAACCATTATTCGGGGCTGCAAAGCTGCACCACGAACAAGGATTATTGGAACGACTGCGACGGGTGAAATAATCCTCCCCATCGACTTGCGATGGGGAGGGGGACCGCGCCCGCAGGGCGTGGTGGAGGGGCCGAAAGCTCGCACCGACGCCTGACGGCGTCGGCCCCCTCCGTCAGCGGCTAGCGCCGCTGCCACCTCCCCATCGCAAGTCGATGGGGAGGATTATCACCCCACCCGCGTCCAATCCATGAACCACCCGTCGTCCCACGTCTTGCCGCCGTCGCGCGACACGCCCTGGAACCAGCGGCAGCTGGTCGCCGTGATTCGGTCCCACACCCCGCGGTAAAGCTCGGGCCCGGCCTCGCCCTCGCCTTCGGACAGGAAGGTCCCGACCCCATCCTCGAACACCCCGAGCTGTCCCGGCACCGCGACGACGCCCGACTTGGCGTTGACCCAATGATCTGACCAAATCTTCTTCTCGACGTCGAGCAGCCGCAGCCCCATCCCCGAAAAGCCCCTTGCGGGAATCCGCAGTTCCTCGACGCTCGCGATGCCGCCGAGGATGCCGACCACCGTCGCCTCGGCCGGAAATTCGATCCACGTCCCCTTTTCGCGGAAGCGGTTGTGGATTCGCCATTCGCCGGTGAGGAAATCGAAATCGCCGGGCTTGCCGATCGGCTTGGGGTCGATCGCGGCCGCGGCGGCGGTTATCAAACTCGTCATAAGGGCTCCTGAGCTGAGGGCCATGAGATGGCGTCGGTCGATGTCTGTCATGCGTCCCTCCGGTGTTGATGCCCCGCCCTACGCCCGCACTCCTGACATTCTCTGTCAGTTATTTTCTGCTACGAAGAAAAAATGCGCGCGAGCCGCCTCCTCTCGATCCTGATCCTGCTGCAGCTGCGCCAGCGGCTCACCGCCGCCGACCTCGCGGCCGAGTTCGAGGTGTCCGAGCGCACCATCTACCGCGACATCGACGCGCTCAGCGCCGCGGGCATCCCCGTCTATGGCGACCGCGGCCCCGGCGGCGGTTTCCAGTTGCTCGATGGCTATCGCACGCGCCTCACCGGGCTCGACCCGCAGGAGGCGCAGGCGATGCTGCTCGTCGGGCTGCCCGAGCAGGCGTCGGCATTGGGCCTCGGCGGCCCCGCGAAACGCGCGCGCGGCAAATTGCTCGCCGCTTTGCCCCAGGGCGGCAGCGCCGAGGCCGACCGCATCGCGCGCGCCTTCCACATCGACACGCTCGACTGGTACCGCGCAGCGCGCCCGGCGCCGCATCTCACCGCCGCCGCGCGCGCGGTGATCGACCGGCGCCGCGTCAGGGTCCGCTACACCAGCTGGCGCGGCACGCGCGACTGGACGCTCGATCCGCTCGGCATCGTGCTCAAGGCGGGCAATCATTATCTCGTCGCGGCGAGCGGCGAGCGCGTGCTGACCTTCACCGTCGCCGACATGAAGACACTCGCGATCCTCGACGAGCAAGCGACGCGCCCCGCCGGTTTCGACCTCGCGGAATGGTGGAGCGCCTCGACCCGCGATTTCGAAAAGCGGCTCCGCCCCGGCCGCGCGACCCTGCGCGCCTCGCCGCTCGGGCTGCAGCGGCTGCGCCTGCTCGGCGCCTGGGCCGCCAATGCGGTCGCTACGGCCGAAGCCCCCGACGCCGAGGGCCACCGCCGCCTGACGCTGCCGATCGAGGGGATCGAGGCCAGCGCGCCGATGCTGCTCGGCATCGGGCCCGAGATCGACATCGAGGAGCCCGCCGAACTGCGCGCCGCAGTGGCCGATCTCGCCCGCGCCGTCGCCGCGCGGCTGGACATTGCGGATCGCGGCTAAGTCTTTATCATTGTTTCCCGTCCACTTGTCCGGCGAGGGGAGATTTAGGGACATGGCGACATCGCCGAAGAAGACGCTCTGGTCGCGCGCCCGCGCGCTGGCCGAGCAGGCGCCGCCGACGCGCAACCGCTATGTCGATTTCCTGCGCGCCTTCTCGATCCTCGCGGTCGTCGTCGGCCACTGGCTCGTCGCCGCACCCTATATGAAGGACGGCGCGGTCGAGGGCGGGCATCTGCTCGGCATATTGCCGTGGACGCAATGGCTGACCTGGGGGTTCCAGGTGATGCCGCTCTTCTTCCTCGTCGGCGGTTTCTCGAACGGCCTGTCCTGGGCCGCGACGCAGCGCCAGGGCGGGCGCTTCACGACCTGGTTCGCGGCGCGCGTGCGGCGACTGATCAACCCGGTGCTGCCCTTGCTGCTCATCTGGGCGCTCGTCACCCTGTTCGGAACGCAGGCGGGGATCGACCGCGCGGTGGTCAAGATGGCAGCGCAGCTCGCGCTCGTCCCCGTCTGGTTCCTCGCGGTCTATCTGATCGTCACCGCGCTGACCCCGTGGAGCCACGCCGCGTGGCAGCGTTTCGGCCTCGCCTCCTTCGCCGCGCTCGTCGTCGCGGCGGTCGCGGTCGATGTGGCGACGCTGCAATTCGGCATCCCTTATGTCAATTTCCTGAACTTCGTCTTCGTCTGGGTCGCGATCCACCAGCTCGGTTATGCTTGGCACGACGGCCGCCTCGCCGCGCCGCTGCTCTGGGCCGCAGCCGGCCTGACCGCGCTCGGCCTCCTCGTCGGCTTCGGCCCCTATCCCGTCGCGATGATCGGCGTTCCCGGGTCGGAACTCAGCAATTCGATGCCCCCGACGCTGGCGCTGCTCGCGCTCGGCATCGCGCAGACCGGCCTTGCGCTCGCGCTCGAAAAGCCCGCGCGCCGGATGCTCGATGGCCTCACCGCCTGGACCACCGTCGTGCTCATCAACGGCATGATCATGACCGTCTATCTCTGGCACCTCACCGCCTTCGTGCTGGTGATGGTCGCCGCGTGGATGCTCGGCGGCATCGGCCTCCACGCGGTGCCGGGCAGCACCGCGTGGTGGCTCGCGCGCCCGATCTGGTTCGCCCTCTACATCGCTTTGCTCTTCCCCTTCATCCTGCTCTTCGCGCGCTACGAGAGTAGCGGCAAGGCGGCCGAGGGCGACGTCACCCACGCGCGGCTGATTCTCGGCATGCTGATGATCTGCACCGGGCTCGCGATGACCGCGGCGATCAGCATCGCCAGCCCGCTCGGCGTCACCGGCGTCCGCCTGTGGGTCGTCGCCTTGCCCTTCCTCGGCGCCGCGCTGGTCGGCTTCGGCCCCGCCGCGCGCCTGCTGATGCACCGCGCCGAAACCTGAGGAGAAAAGCCATGGCCAAGACCGAGGTGAAGACCAAGCCCACCGAAACGACCGTCGCCGACTTCATCGCCGCCATCCCCGAAGCGCGCCGCCGCGAGGAGGCCGAGGTGGTCGACGCGATGCACCGCCGCGCCACCGGGCAGGACCCCAAAATGTGGGGGCCGTCGATCATCGGCTACGGCAGCTACGACTATAAGTACGACAGCGGCCATTCGGGCACGATGTGCCGCGCCGGCTACAGCCCGCGCAAGGGCGCGATGACGCTCTATGTGATGGGCGACCATTATGGCGCATTGCAGGGCGAGGCCGATGCGCTGCTCGCGAAGCTCGGCAAGCATACGAGCAGCAAGGCCTGCCTCTACATCAAGAAACTCGCCGACGTCGATCTGGAGGTATTGGAGAAGCTCGTCGCACTCAGCTGGCAGGGCATGAACGCGAAATATCCGACCTGAACGCACCTCCCCCTCGATGGGGGAGGCAGCGAGACTTGGCGACGCAGTCGCTTAGTCGCAGCGGTGGGGGTGCACTCTCGGCCCGAACCGAATGGCGCAATGACGCACCATCACCCTCATCCAACTGCGCCTAGCGCCAAAGGCGCAAGGCTCCATATCCTTCTCCCATCAAGGGAGAAGGAATTAGATGCCCGCATACCATTCGTAATCGACGCGGTCCTCCCAGAAGCCGCCCTTGCCCGCGCCGATGCCGTCGAGGCTCGCGACCGCCTCGATCCCGGTCAGATATTTGGCGTGCTTGTAGCCCAGCTGGCGCTCGATCCGCAGGCGCAGCGGCGCGCCATTGGCGATCGGCAGCAATTCGCGATTGAGCGCCCACGCCAATATCGTCTGCCCGTGCAGTGCATCGACCAGGTCGCAGCTCTCATAATAGAGCGCGTCGCCGATCCGGTCGGCGCAGCGAAAGACGATATAGCGCGCCCGGTCCTTGAGCCCCGCCGCCGCGAGCACGCGCGACAGCTGCACCCCGGTCCATTCGCCGATCGCGCTCCACCCCTCGACGCAGTCGTGGCGCGTGATCTGCGTCCGCTGCGGCATGGCGCGAATATCGGCCATCGACAGCGACAGCGGCTTGTTCACCAGCCCCGTCACCGCGACGCGCCAGTCGGCGAACCCGTTCGCGGCATGTGCGGCATATGCTGCGCCCGGCGGCAGTTTCGTCCCATTCGAACGGAAGGTCGGCGACAGGTCGGCGCGCGTGAACTCGCGCGCCAGCGCATCGCGGTCCATCAGCGCGCGCTGGCTCGCCATGTGCATCTCCTCGCCCATCGAGAGGATCTTGCGCGTCAGCGGCGCTTCGTTGATCGCATCGCAGGCGGAGAGCAGGGGCATCGCCGCGACCAGCCCGCCCGCGCTTGCGATCAGCCGACGCCGCGGGAGCATGATTCCGCCGCTCATGTCTGCTTCTCCGGCGGCAGGCGGAACCAGCCGGTGATCATCGAGCGCAATTCGTTCACCGGCCCCGCGAGCAGCACCATGACGATATGGACGACGAAGAAAGCGACCAGCGCCCACGCCGCGATGAAGTGGATCGAGCGCGCCGACTGGCGCCCGCCGAAGACCTCGACCAGCCACGGCCACGCAGCGTTCATCCCCGGCGACATCGCGAGCCCGGTGAAGATCATCAGCGGCAGCAGGATGAAGATCACCCCGATATAGGACAGTTTCTGCAGAATGCCGTAGCGCGCCGCGGCCTCGCCCTTGGGAAAGCGCAGCCGCGCATGGTCCTTGATGTCCTGCCAGATATGCCTTGGCGCCCATTCGGCGCGCCGGACATGCAGGTCCCGTTTGAGGTGCCCGCCCACCGCGGCCCAGACCATGTACAGCGTCAGCCCGATCGCCAGCACCCACGCGAAGAACAGGTGCCAGCGCCGCCCGCTCGCGAGGTCGTAGCTCGTCGGGATCGTCACCCAGCCCGGAAACGCCAGCTTGCGCACAACGCCCTCGCCGTCGGTCCAGCGCCCGAGCAGCCCGGTGGTCTCGATCCGCGTCTCGCCGATCCTGAGATAGCCGGTGTCGCCCTGCGCCGCGATCGCCAGCCAGGCATGATCGGCGTTCGCGCCATAGTCGCCCCAATAGAGGCGCGGATGCGCGTTGAAGATCATCAGCCCGCTCATCAGCAGGATCAGCAGCGTCACCGCATTGATCCAATGCCAGATCCGCACCGGCAGCCGGTGGCGATAGACGCGCGCCGGAGTCGGAGCGCACGGCGGCTCCGCGGCGGCGGGGGGAGCGGTGGGGGCTTCAGCCTCGGCCATATTCCCCATTCGCTCCCTTCGTCCCTTCGGTTACGCCGCGACCTCCGTCGCATATTCGCCGCGATAATGGTTGCGCAAGCTGACCTTGTCGATCTTCTCGCTGCCGAGCTTGGGCAAGGCGTCGTTCGACATCCAGATGCGGCACGGCACCTTGAACGCCGCGAGCCGCGCGCTCAGGAACGCCGTGAGGTCGTCGGCACTCACCGAACTCCCCGGCTTGACCCACACGACCGCGCCGACGCATTCGCCCAGCCGCTCGTCGGGCAGGCCGAACACCGCGCATTCGTTGACATGCTCATGCTCGTAGATCGCCGCCTCGACCTCCTGGCAGCTGATATTCTCGCCGCCGCGGATGATGATGTCCTTCTTGCGATCGACGATGAACAGATAGCCGTCCTCGTCGAGATAACCGAGGTCGCCCGAGCGAAAATAGCCATTGTCGAAAAAGGCCGCCTTGGTCGCGGTCGGGTTGTTCCAATAGCCCTCGAAATTGCACACCGAGCGGATGCACACTTCGCCGACGCCGCCCTGCGGCAGTTCATTGCCGTCGTCGTCGAGGATCGCGAGATCGACCAGCGGCTTCGACGCCGGGCCGGTCGACATCGGCTTGGCGAGGTAATTTTCGTTGATGATGCCGCAGCCGACCGCATTGGTCTCGGTCAGCCCGTAGCCGAGCAGCGGCTTGGCATCGCCCATCTCCTCCGACAGGCGCTTCACATGCTCGGGCGGGCGCGGCGCGCCGCCGCCGGCGTAGCTCTTGCACGTCGACAGGTCGTAATTCTTGCGATTGGGATGCGTCAGAATCTCATAGCTCATCAGCGGGACGCCGACGAAATAATTACACTGCTCGTCCTGGATCAGCCGCATCGCCTCTTCGGCGTTCCACTTGGGCATCAGCACCAGTTTGCGCCCGAGCGCCAGGCTCTGCAGGAACACCGGAATCTCGGCGGTGACGTGGAAGAGCGGCGTGCACACCAAAGTCGCGGGCTGGATGTCCGACATCAGCCCGTCTTCGGTCAGCAGGTGCACGATGCTCGCGGTCTGCGTCACATAGTTGAAGATCGCCTGCACCACCGCATGGTGGCGCGAATAGGCGCCCTTCGACTGGCCGGTCGAGCCCGAGGTGAAGAGGATCGTCGCGAGATCCTCGCCGGTCAGCACCGGCAGCACGGTCTCGGCGCTGCCCCCCGCCACGATCGGCGCGATCGCCGCGGCGATCGGCTGCGCGATGTCGAGCGTGATCACCTTGGCACCGTGGCTGACCCCCGGCTCGGCGAGCCGCGCCGCGCGCTGGACGTCGGCGATCACCAGCTTCGCCTCGGCATCGTCGATCCCCGCGGCGAGCTCGCCGCCCTGCCACCAGCCGTTGAGCAGCGTCGCGCAGCCGCCCGCGAGCAATATGCCGAGATAGGTGACGCACCACGCGTTGGCGTTGCGCATCGCGATGCCGACGCGGTCGCCGCGCTTTACGCCATGGCCGTCGATCAGCCCCGCCGCGACCTGCCGCGCCGCGAGATAGACCTCCTTGAAGCTCAGCCGCTCGTCGCCCTCGACCAGGAAGGTCGCGTCGCCATGCTGCATGGCAAAGAAACCGGCATAGTCGGCGAGGTTCGTCGGCGCGTTGGCGATCACGGGCAGGCTCTGCCCGAAACGTTCGACCGACCCGATCTGGATCGGCCCGCCGGGACCGGTGATCAGATTATAGGCGGCTTCCAGGCGCAAATCGAGCGCGGATGGCATCGGGCATCTCTCCTCTTGGTCTCGCTCGCCATACCCCTTATGGGGAGGCCTCTCCTGGGGAAGGACAGCGCGACTATATGTTTCTTTTTGCAACCTTAGCCGAAGCGACGCAATATGTGAACTTCACCCAGCTGATGGGCGATAACAGCGAAGTCGCGTTCAGCGTCTTCGGCCTCCCCATCCGCTGGTACGCGCTCGCCTATCTCGCGGGTATCTTCCTCGGCTATTGGTACCTCTTGAAGCTCATCGACCAGCCCGGCGCCCCGATGGCACGGCGGCACGCCGACGACATGATCTTCTATGCGATGCTCGGCATCATCCTCGGCGGCCGACTCGGTTACGTCCTCTTCTACAATCTCGAATCCTATCTGAAGGCGCCGGTCGAGATCTTCAAATTGTGGGACGGCGGCATGTCGCTGCACGGCGGGGTGATCGGCGTGCTGGTCGCGATCTGGTATGTCACGCGCCGGGAAAAGCTCAATTTCCTGCGCTTCTGCGACTATATCGCCTGCACCATCCCCTTCGGCCTGTTCCTCGGCCGCATCGCCAATTTCGTCAACGGCGAGCTGTGGGGCCGCGTCGCTTATGTGCCCTGGGCGATCGTATTCCCCGGCCCCGCGGGCACCGAGCCGCGCCACCCGAGCCAGCTTTACGAAGCCGGGCTCGAAGGGCTGCTGATGATGGCGATCCTCGGCTGGCTCTTCTGGCGCACCGACGCGCGTTACAAGCCGGGCTTCCTCGTCGGCATGGCCTCGATCATCTATGGCGTCAGCCGCTTCACCGTCGAATTTTTCCGCGAGCCCGACGTCCAGCGCATGTGGGTCGTCGACAGCACCGGCCTGTCGATGGGCCAGTGGCTGACCGTGCCGATGATCCTGATCGGCGTCTGGCTCGTCGCCACCGCGAAGAAGCGCCGCCAGCGCGTCGAGCCCGTCGCCGGACCCGATGCCGTTGCCTGACGGCCCGCCGACCCCCGAAAAACTGATCGAGGAACTGGCGGCGGCGCGGGCGACCACGATCGCCGACTATATGGCGCGCGCCAATAGCCATTATTATGCGACGCGCGACCCACTCGGCGCCGCGGGCGATTTCACGACCGCGCCCGAGATCAGCCAGATGTTCGGCGAACTGATCGGCCTGTGGATCGCCGACCTCTGGGCGCGCGCGGGCAGCCCCGCCTTCGACTATGCCGAGCTCGGCCCCGGCCGCGGCACGCTCGCGACCGACGCGCTGCGCGCCGCGGCGCGCTTCGGCTGCGCGCCGCGGACGATCCATCTCGTCGAGACCAGCCCGACGCTCCGCGCGGCGCAACTGGCGCGGCTTCCCGACGCGCAGCATCACGACGATGTCGATGCGCTCCCCGACGACGCGCCGCTGCTGATCGTCGCCAACGAGTTTTTCGACGCGCTGCCGATCCACCAATATGTCCGCACCGCCGCGGGCTGGCGCGAATTGATGGTCGAGCGGCACGAAGGCAAGCTCGCCGCTGTGCCCGGCGACGCCCCCGCCGACGACGCCATCCCCACGACGCTCTCCGCCGCGCCCTTGGACAGCATCGTCGAAACCGCGCCGCTCTCCGCCGCGATCATGCAGCGCTGCGCCTTCCGCCTCGCGCGGCAGGGGGGCGCGATGCTCGCCATCGATTATGGCTATGCCGGCCCCGCCGCGGGCGACACGCTGCAGGCGGTGAAAGGACACGCCTTCGCCGACCCCTTCGACACGCCGGGCGAGGCCGACCTCACCGCGCACGTCGATTTCACCGCCCTCGCCGCGGCCGCGCAGCCCGCCGGGGTCGCGGTCACTCCGCTCGCCACGCAGGGTGACTGGCTCCGCCGCCTCGGCATCGACGCGCGGCTGCAGGCGCTCAGTACCGCCGCGCCCGACCGCGCCGCCGACCTCAAGACCCAGCGCGACCGCCTCGTCGAGGCCGATGCGATGGGCGACCTCTTCAAAGTCATGGCCTTCGCCGCCCCCGGCTGGCCGCAGCCCGCAGGATTTGCCGCATGACCGACATCCGGATCGCCCAGCCCGCCGATGCCGAGGCGCTCTCGGCCTTCGCCGAGGCGAGCTTCACGCACACCTTCGGCCATCTCTACGACCCCGCCGATCTCGCGCTCTTCCTGTCGGGCTGGAACCCGCCCGAACGCGTGCGCGCGCAGATCGACGACCCCGCCTATGACATCGCGCTCGTCCGCGACGAAGCCGGTGCGATCCTCGGCTATATCAAGATGGGCCCGCTCGATTTCGACCTGCCCGCCGAACAGCCGACCGACGACGCGGTCGAACTCCACCAGATCTATCTCGCCGAGGCCGCGAAGGGCACCGGGCTCGCCACGCGCCTGATGGACTGGGGCATCGCCTGGGCGCGCGAACGCGCGTCGATCCTCTACCTCACCGTCTTCACCGACAACCCGCGCGCGCAGGCGGTGTATCGCCGCTACGGCTTCTACGACGTCGGCCGCAACGCCTTCCGCGTCGGCAACCACGTCGACGAAGACCGCTTTTTCCGGCTCGACCTGTGAGCGCGCCTTTCGTCACCGCCGCACCGCTGGACGGCATCGCGCACGGCTTCTTCGGCCGCCGCGGCGGCGTGTCGAGCGGCGACCTCGCCTCGCTCAACTGCGGGCTCGGCTCGAACGACGATCCCGCGCTGATCGCCGAGAACCGTCGCCGCGTCGCCGAAGCGGCGCTGCCCGGCGCGGCGCTCACCGGCCTCTACCAGGTCCATGGCAATCGCTGCGTCGTGATCGACGACGCCAGCGACCTGACCGCGCGTCCCGAGGCCGACGCGCTCGCCACGCGCACGCCGGGCATCCTCCTCGGCATCCTCACCGCCGACTGCGTTCCCGTGCTTTTCGCCGACCGCACCGCCGGCGTCGTTGCCGCCGCGCACGCCGGCTGGAAGGGCGCCATCGCCGGGGTCACTGACGCGACGCTGACCGCGATGGAAAACCTCGGCGCCACCCGCACCAACATCGCCGCCGCGATCGGCCCGTGCATCGGCCGCGCTTCCTACGAGGTCGACGACGGCTTCGTCGCGACCTTCGTGGCCGACGATCCCGCCAACGAGCGCTTCTTCGCCGCGGGCAAGCCCGGCCATGCGATGTTCGACATCGCCGCCTATGTCGCCGCGCGCCTCGCCGCCGCGGGGCTCGGCCGAATTGCCATCGGCGGGCAGGACACCTATGCCGAGGCGGACGATTATTTCAGCTACCGCCGCGCGTGCCACAAAAGCGAAAACAGCTATGGCCGCCAATTGTCGGTGATCGGCCTCGCCTGACCGGCGACCCCGGTCCGCACTCTCCCCGCGGCGCACATGGCGGCCGTTCCATCGGAGCCGGCTTGGCCGTCGCGATGCCGGGGTGACCTTGGCGCCGAATCGCGCTAGTTGCGTTTGAAACTATATTGCGCAGGAGTCTTTTCGCATGCCCCCCATCGACAACAGCGACCTCACCGGCACCACGCCGCGCCGCGCGCCCAAGAAGGACGTCACCGAAATCGGCGGGCGCGAGCTTTCGCCTTCGACGCTGATGATGGGCTATGGCTATGACCCGATGCTGTCGGAAGGCTCGCTGAAGCCGCCGGTCTTCCTCACCTCGACCTTCGCTTTCGAAAGCGCCGCCGCGGGCAAGCGCCATTTCGAGGGGATCACCGGCAAGCGCCCCGGCGGCGCCGACGGCCTCGTCTATTCGCGCTTCAACGGCCCGAACCAGGAAATCCTCGAAGCGCGCCTCGGCGTCTGGGAAAAGGCCGAGGATGCGCTCGTCTTCTCGTCGGGCATGTCGGCGATCGCCACCCTGCTGCTCGCGCATGTCAGCATGAACGACGTCATCGTCCATTCGGGCCCGCTCTACGCCGCGACCGAGACGCTGATCGCGCGCATCCTGTCGCGCTTCGGCGCCACTTATGTCGACTTCCCCGCCGAAGCCTCGCGCGAGGAGATGGACGCGATCCTCGCGCGCGCCAAGGAGATGGCCGACGCGCAGGGCGGCAAGGTCGCGATGGTCTATCTCGAAAGCCCGGCGAATCCGACCAACGCGCTCGTCGACGTCCAGGCGATGCGCGCCGCGACCGACGCCGCCTTCGCCGAGGGCGCGCGTCCTCCGATCGCGATCGACAACACATTCCTGGGGCCCCTCTGGTCGAAGCCGCTCGCGCACGGCGCCGACATCACCCTCTACAGCCTGACCAAATATGCCGGCGGCCACAGCGACCTCGTCGCTGGCGGCGTCGTCGGCTCGAAGCATTGGCTCGGCCCGATCCGCATGATGCGCAACACCATCGGCACGATCTGCGACCCCAACACCGCTTGGATGCTGCTGCGCAGCCTCGAGACGATCGAGCTCCGCATGAGCCGCGCGGGCGAAAATGCCGAAAAGGTTTGCGCGTTCCTCCGCGACCACCCCAAGGTCGAGGGCCTCGGCTATCTCGGCTTCCTGCCCGAAGGATCGCAAAAGGATATTTTCGAGCGCCACTGCACCGGCGCGGGCTCGACCTTCTCGCTCTTCATCAAGGGCGGTGAAGAGGAAAGCTTCCGCTTCCTCGACGCGCTCAAGATCGCCAAGCTCGCGGTCAGCCTCGGCGGCACCGAAACGCTCGCCAGCCACCCCGCCGCGATGACGCACCTCTCGGTCCCCGACGCGCGCAAGGCCGCGCTCGGCATCACCGACAATCTGGTGCGTGTGTCGATCGGCATCGAGGACGCCGACGATCTGATCGCCGATTTCGCGCAGGCGCTCGACGCGGTCTAGGCACCGTCGCCCGAGTGCGCGGAATCACAGCGGCGTCGGCCATCGCGGGCTATCATCGGGCAGCGTGAGAATCGCTGCAGCGAGGAGGCAAGCAGATGGCCGACAAGTCGCGAGGAAAGAAACCCGCCCCAAAGCGCCCCGTTCCGTTGAACGACGACGCGCTCGACCGGATCGCCGGTGGCGCCCAGTTCAACCCAAGGAATTTCCGATCACGAAGTTCGTGCCGCCCAAGCCTTCATGATCTCGGGCCACGCGCCTGATTTTTGCGCCGCCAGTCGACCACCGTCCACCCCATCTGCGGCGCCAGCTTACGGAGCTTTCGCGACGGCGTGGTCGCGACCGCCTCGTCGGCGAAGTGCAGCATCGGATGGTCGGACACATGGTCCGAATAAGCGCGGATATGCGCGGCGTCGCGGGTGATCGCGTTCGCCGCCATCCAGTCGGAAATGCGCGCGAATTTGGCCTCGCCGTAACAATTGTCGCCCGACAGGCGCGCATGGACATGGTCGGCGCCGTCGGGCTCGTCGAGCCGCGTCGCGAGCACATCCTCGATCCCCAGCCGCCTCGCGATCGCATCGACATAGAGGTGGAAGGACGCCGTCGCGAGCAGCACGCGATACCCGGCCGCGCGGTCGGCCTCGAGCTGGGCGAGCGCCGCGCCGTGCAGCCCGCGCGCGACCACCTTGTCGGCATAGCTTTCGGCGAGCGGCGCGATCTCGTCGCGGCGGAAGCGCGGGCCGATCAGCAGCCACAGATTGATCGCCTTCAGCCGCGAACGGTCGATCAGCCCCAATGTGTAAGCGGCGCCCGCGAGCCCGACGAGCGGGGTCAGCAGCATCCGCCATTGCTGGCGCCGCCGCACCACATGCATCAGGAATCCGCTGTATGTGCCCGCGCGCGTGATCGTGCGGTCCATGTCGTACATCGCGACGCGATGCGCATAGTCGGGCACGACGGGGACGGATAAATCATCCATTTGAGCCTCTTAGCCGCGATCGGCAGCGCGGCCAAGGCCGGGGCGTACGGCGGGATTCGCTTGCCGTCATTGTCCAAATAATACAAGGTCGTGCGCGATGGTGGCCCGGGCGGACTTCGAAACAAGCGATGGCGCCGACGGCGCCGATGTCCGCTTCACCGGGCGGCTGACGCTCGCGCGGCTCGGCGACCTGCCCGCGCGACTCGATGCGCTCGGCCCGATCGCCTCGCTCGATCTGTCCGCGGTCGAACGCGTCGACACCGTCGGCGCGTGGATCGTCACCCGCACCGCACGCGAGCATGGATCGCAGATCACCGGCGCCAGCGAGGAGGCGCAGCGCCTGCTCGACGCGCTCGCCAGCGACAAGAGCGATTATCGCGTCCACCGCGACCGCCGTTCGGCGATCCACCGCATGCTCGAACAGGTCGGCGTCGCGAGCACCGCGGTGTGGAACGAACTGCTCGGCATCATCGGTTTCTTCGGCGCGATGCTCATGGCGCTCGGCACCCAGCTGCGCGCGCGCCGCCGCCTGCGCTGGAACGCGATCGTCACGCGCTTCCAGACCGTCGGCGTCGACGCCCTCCCCATCATCGGGCTGATGACCTTCCTGATCGGCATCGTCGTCGCGCAGCAGGGCGCGGTGCAGCTGCGCCAGTTCGGGCTCGAGGTGTTTACGATCAACCTCGTCGGCCGCGCCTCGATCCGCGAGCTCGGCCTCTTGATGACCGCGATCATGGTCGCCGGCCGCTCGGGCAGCGCCTTTGCGGCGCAGATCGGCACGATGAAGCTGACCGAGGAGATCGACGCGATGCGCACGATCGGCGTCTCGCCGATGGAGGCGATCGTGCTGCCGCGCGTCGCCGCCGCGACGATCCTGATGCCCCTGCTCGGCTTCTACGCCAGCATATGCGCGATCATCGGCGGCGGCGTCTTCTGCTGGATCGGGCTCGAGATTCCGCCGCTCACTTATATCCAGCTGCTCCGCGACATCATCCCGATGACCGATTTCTGGGCGATGCTGATCAAGGCGCCGGTGTTCGGCGTGCTGATCGGCGTCACCGGCTGCTACGAGGGCATGCAGGTGCGCCAGAATGCCGAGGAAGTCGGGCAGCGCACAACCTCGGCGGTGGTCGCGGCGATCTTCCTCGTGATTGTGCTCGACGCCTTTTTTGCGGTCTTCTTCTCGTCGATCGGATGGAATTGATGGCCGACGAACACGAAGAACAGCAGCTGTTGCAAGAGGAACTCGCCGCCGCCGATGCGGTACGGCCCGAGCAGTTCGCCAAGGCGATCTGCATCCGCGGCCTCGTCAACAAATTCGGCGACGCGGTGATCCACGACGGGCTCGACCTCGACGTCCGCTCAGGCGAAATCCTCGGCGTCGTCGGCGGATCGGGCACCGGCAAGTCGGTGCTGATGCGCTCGATCATCGGCCTCCAGACCCCCGACGCGGGCGAGATCGAAGTCTATGGCAAGACGCTGAGCGAAATCGCCGACGAAGAGGAATCGCGCGACCTCCGCCGCCGCTGGGGCGTGATGTTCCAGGGCGGGGCGCTCTTCTCGACGCTCAGCGTCGCCGAGAATATCCAGGTCCCCTTGCGCGAATATTATCCGCGGCTCGACCAGAAACTGCTCGACGAAATCGCGGCCTACAAGGTGGCGATGGTCGGCCTGCCCTCCGACGCGGGCCCCAAATATCCCGCCGAGCTGTCGGGCGGCATGGTCAAGCGCGCCGGCCTCGCGCGCGCGCTCGCGCTCGACCCCGCCCTGCTCTTCCTCGACGAGCCGACCGCGGGGCTCGACCCGATCGGCGCCGCCAAGTTCGACGAGCTGATCCGCGAGCTCGCCGACACCATGGGCCTCACCGTCTTCCTGATCACCCACGACCTCGATTCGCTCTATGCGACGTGCGACCGCGTCGCGGTGCTCGCCGAAAAGAAGGTGATCGCGATCGGCACCATCCCGGAACTGCTTGCCACCGAGCATCCGTGGATACAGGATTATTTCAACGGACCGCGGGGCCGCGCGGCGGCGGGCGGGAACCAAACCGCGAAGTCACCCGTGTTTGGCGGCGATAGGAAAAGCTGATGGAAACTCGCTCGAACAACGTCCTCGTCGGCGCCTTCGTCCTCCTCTTCACCGCGGCGCTCGCGATCTTCGTCGTCTGGCTCGCCAACGACAGCGGCGGCGACAAGCGCGAATATGACGTCTATTTCAAACAGTCGGTCGACGGGCTGAACAAGGGTGCGCAGGTCCAATATTCGGGTGTGCCCGTGGGACAGGTCAAGGAGATCGCGCTGCTCCCCAACGACCCGCAATTCGTCCGCGTGCGTATCGAAGTCAACGAGGGCGTCCCAATCGTCCAGGGCACCACCGCCGCGCTCGAAGGCGTCGGCTTCACCGGCGTGTCGCAGATCTCGCTGACCGGCGGGGTCAAGGGCGCGCCGCCGATCACCGACAAGGGGCCCGACGGCAAGCCGACGATCCCGGTGCGCGTCGGCGGCCTCGGCGAACTGCTCAACACCGCGCCGCAATTGCTCCAGCGCCTCTCGACGCTCACCGAACGCCTCGCCGAACTGGCCGACGACGAGAATCAGGCGAGCCTGCGCGGCATCCTCAACAATGTCGAGGCGTCGACCGCGATCCTCGCGCGCAACGGCCCGGCGATCGAACGCGCGCTCGCCGACACGCGCATCGCGATCCAGCAGACCGGGGTCGCTGCAGAGCAGATCGGCAGCCTCGCCGCGGCCACCCAGGGAACGATCGACCGCAACGTCGATCCCGCGATGCGCAATCTGCGCGACACGCTCGCCTCGGCGAACAATTCGATGAAGACGCTCGAAGGCGCGATCGCCGACGCGCGGCCGGGGCTCAAGACCTTCAGCGAGACCACGATCCCCGAGGCGAACGCGCTGATCCGCGACCTCCGCCGCACCTCCGCCTCGCTCTCCAGCCTCACCGACAAGCTCGACCAGCAGGGCGCGGGCGCCGTCATCAGCGGCAGCAAGCTGCCCGATTACAAGCAATGAGGACCAGCCGCATGATCCGCAATTTTCGTACCCCGCTGCTTGTAGCTCTCGGCGCCGTCGCGCTGTCCGGCTGCTTCAGCCTCGGCGGCAAGACGCCCCCCTTCCTGCTCACGCTCGACGCCGACGCAGCCCCGCCCGCGGGCGCCGCGCGCACCGCGACCGAGGCCGCGACGCTGACGATCCTCATTCCTACCGCGCCGCAGAAACTGCGCACCCAGCGCATCCCGGTGCAGCAGGACGGGTCAAGCGTCGCCTACGTCAAGGACGCGCAATGGGTCGAGGCGCCGCAGCGCCTGTTCCAGCGCCTCATCAGCGAAACCGTCGCCGCGCGCTCGGGCCGCGTCGTCCTCGACGAAGGCCAGTATCTCACCGCCCCGGGCGAACAGCTCGCGGGCCAGTTGATGGAATTCGGCGTCGACGCCCGCACGGGCGAAGCCGTCGTGGTGTACCAGGCAATGCTCGTCGCGGCGGGCGGCAAGAACGTCACCCAGCGCCGCTTCGAGGCGCGCGAAAGCCTCGGCGGCGTGATCGAGGCGAAGCCGGTGGGCGAAGCGCTGACGCGCGCGGCGAACAAGGTGGCGGTCGATGTCGCTGGGTGGCTCGGCGGCTAGCACCCTCGGCACCCATGGAATCGACCCGACTCTCCGCGCTGGGAAGCGACACCCGCGCGAGCCGCATTATTCTTTCGCTCCTCGTCGTCGGCTTCCTCGCGCTTATCGCCGCCGCCGCCACGGCCTTTTACGTCCAGCGCCAGAATGAGCGCGACGCGCAACAGGTCGCACACACACTAGCGGTCGAAGCCAGCCTCGGCGGTTATGCCAGCGCGATGGAAAGGATGGAAACCGCGCGCCGGGGCCTGATCCTGACCCAGAACCCCGCCTTTGCGACGATCATGGACGAAGCGGAGAAACGGTCGCGCGCGCAACTTGCCGGCCTGACCACACTGATCGCCGACAATCCGGAACAGCGCGGCCGCGTGACCGCGTTGCAGCGCCATCTCGAAACCTATGGTGCGCATTATCGCCAAACCCTCGGCCTGCGCGGCGCCGACCGCGAGCAGCTGCTCGCCGGTTTTGCGACCGACCGAGGGGTGATCGAAGTGCGCGCGTCGCGCGCCATCGTCGAGGACATGCTGCAGGACGAACTGGCGTTGCTGCGCGATCGCGAAGCGCGGCAAAAGCGCACGCAGACGCTGTTCGGCGCCACGCTCATCGCCACCGGCCTCCTGATCTTCGTCGTTGCCGCCGCGACCTTGCTGCTCATCCGCCGCACTCTCTTCGATCTTCGCAGCTCGCGGGTCGAGCTCAGGCGTCTCAACGAAAATCTCGAAGAGGCGGTCGATGCCCGTACCGCCGAACTCAAGCGCGCCAATGCCGAGATTCAGCGCTTCGCCTATATCGTCAGCCACGATCTGCGCTCGCCCTTGGTCAATGTCATGGGCTTCGCCGCCGAACTCGAGACGGCGCGGAAGGCCATTGCCGCTTATCTCGCAAAGGGCGATGCCGACGGATGGTCGGCACCCGACCCCGCAACGCGTCTCGCGATCGAGGAAGATCTGCCCGAATCGATCGGCTTCATCCGCTCCTCGACGCAGAAGATGGACCGTCTGATCAACGCTATCCTCAATCTCTCGCGGCAGGGCCGGCGGACGCTCGCCCCCGAAAGGCTCGACCTCGTTTCGGTAGTGCGCGGCATCGTCGACAGCCTGCAACATCGTATCGACGAAAGCGGAACAGCGGTCACCGTCGGCACCCTGCCGACGATCGTGAACGACCGCGTTGCGGTGGAGCAGATCCTCTCGAATCTCATCGAAAATGCGCTCAAATATCTGCAGCCCGGGCGGCCCGGCGTCATCGACATTTCGGGCGGCTCCGATCTCGGCCGCGCGTGGATCGCGGTAACCGACAACGGCCGCGGCATCGAGGCGCGCGATCACGACCGCGTCTTCGACCTCTTCCGCCGCTCGGGGGTACAGGACCAGCAGGGCGAGGGGATCGGGCTTGCGCATGCGCGCGCGCTTGCCTATCGGCTGGGCGGCAATATCGAAATCGAGTCCGAATTGGGTGTGGGGTCCACCTTCCGGCTGATTTTGCCGATCGAATGGCAAAGCGGAGCAGAGGATGCCTGACCAACAGTCCGTCAATATCGTGATGATCGAGGATGATGAGGGGCACGCGCGCCTCATCGAAAAGAACATCCGCCGCGCCGGTATCTCGAACAAGATTCACCATTTCCTCGACGGCACGTCGGCGCTGGAATTCCTCTACGAGGACTCCGACGGCCCGGTGCGCAACGGCCCGGCGCTCGTGTTGCTCGACCTCAACCTGCCCGACATGAGCGGCACCGACATATTGGCCAAGCTCAAGGCCGACGACAGTCCGTTGCGGCGGACCCCGGTGGTCGTGCTGACCACCACCGACGACAAGGTCGAGATCCAGCGCTGCTACGACCTCGGCTGCAACGTCTACATCACCAAGCCGGTGAACTATGAAAGCTTTGCCGACGCGATCCGCCAGCTCGGGCTGTTCCTGTCGGTGATCCAGGTGCCCGACCCCGCCTGAGACCTCCGCTGACCCACATTCTCTATATCGACGACGACGATGGCATGCGCCGGCTTGCCGAGCGTTCGCTCGTGCGCAAAGGCTATGACGTCAGCGTCGCGGCAAGCGGCGCCGAAGGCGTCGATATGGCCAAGGTCACCGCGTTCGATCTGATCGCGGTCGATCATTATATGCCCGGACAGGACGGGCTCGCGACCCTTGAAGCCCTGCGGGCGCTCCGCGAATGCCCGCCGATCGTCTATGTCACGGGGTCGGAGGAGAGCCGCATCGCGGTCGCCGCGCTCAAATCAGGGGCCGACGATTATGTCGTGAAATCGGTCGGCGGCGATTTCTTCGACCTGCTCGCCTCGACCTTCGACCAAGTGCTCGAACGCGACCAGCTCCGCCGCGCGCGCGAGACCGCCGAGGCCGAACTGCGTGTCAGCAACGCCCGGCTCGAAGCGTTGCTGAAGGAAGTGAACCACCGCGTCGCCAATAATCTGCAGATGATCATGTCCTTCATCGCGCTCCAGTCGAAGACATTGGCCGACCCCGGCGCGCGCGAGGCGCTGCAACAGACCCAGCAGCGGATCGCCACCGTCGCGCAGGTCAATCGCCGCCTGTACACGACCGACGACGTCGAACATGTCGCGATGGACGACTATCTCGCCGGCCTCGCCCGCGATCTTTCCGAAAGCTGGTCGAACGGCATCGGCATCCGGCGCGTGACGACCGCGGTCGAACCTGTCCGCATCGCCACCGACAAGGCCGTTGCGCTCGGCATGATCGCCAACGAGTGGGTCAGCAACGCCTGCAAATATGCCTATGCCGACGGCAGCGACGGCGAAATCCGCGTCTCGCTGCGTCAGACCGGTCCATCCTCGATCGAGCTGGCGGTGGAAGACGATGGCGCCGGCATGCCCTCCGACGGCACCGCGCGCGGCACCGGCCTCGGTACGCGCCTGATCGACGCCCTGGCCCGCACGCACAAGGCCGCCGTCGTCTATGCCCCCGGCAACGGACCGGCCTCGGCGCCGGGTACGCGCGCCGAGATCGCCATCGATCTGGGACCTGGCGAACTCAAGGCCGACACCGTCGGTCGCTAGGGCCCGGCGCTACCCCAACAAGCTCTTCGACGCCTGCTCGGTCGTATCGCGCGACAGCCCAGGCTGCGCCAATATCCGCTCGAGCTCGGCCCGCATCATCGCCGCCCGCTCCTCGTCGAAGCGTTTCCAACGCCCCAGCGGCGGGATCATGCGGGCGGCGGTCTGCGGGTTCCTGGGGTCGAGCGCGATCACCAGGTCGGCGATAAGCCTGTAGCCCGCACCGTCGGCCTGGTGGAACGCCGCCTGGTTGCCCGTCAGCGCGCCATAGAGCGAGCGCACGCGGTTGGGGTTGGCCAGCGTGAAGTCGGGATGCCCCGCCAGCTCCTTCACCGCATCGACCGTGTCGGGGCGCAGCGACCACGCCTGTACCTGGAACCATTTGTCGAGCACCAGCGGATTGTCGCGGTAGCGCTGGTAGAAGATGTCGAGCGCGTGGACACGCTCGGCGCTGTCGCCGTGCGCCAGCGTCGCGAGCGCCGCCTGCCGCTCGGTCATGCCGTCGGCGTTCGAGAAGATGGCGAACACCAGCGCCGGCACATCGGCGATGCCCGTCGCGGCGAGATAGGCGATCGCGACGCCGCGCAGGCGGCGGCCGCCCTTGGCCTTGGGCGAAAGGTCGGTCGCGGGCGGGCACGCGCCCGCCAGGATATCGCGCCACTCGCCCTCGAGCGCGCGGCCGATCGCCGCCTGCAGCGCGAGCCGCTCGCGGCGGATCGCGTCGGGATCGACCGTCACCATCTGGTCGCCGATGAAGGCCTCGCTCGGCAGCAGCACCGCCTCGGCGACGAAGGCCGGATCGTCGGCCCGTCCAGCGAGCGTGCCCGCGACCGCGTCGATCACCGCCGCATGGTCGGCCTTGTCGCCCGACACCGCAGCAACCAGCGTGTCGAGCATCAGCTGCTGCAGCGCCTCGTAACGCGCGAAGGGATCGTCGTCGTGCGCCGCAAGCCAGGCGAGCTCACCCGGCGCTCGCAAATAATCGACGATCACCGGCGCCGAAAAGCCGCGGTTGACCGACAGCGCGGGACGCGCCGCAAAGGCGCCGAGTGGCACGCGCTGGCTGTCGCCGGTCAGCGTCACCAAAGTGTCGGGCATCGCCGCGCCGCTGCCATCCATCGCGAAGGCCGCGAGGCGCAGCGGCAGCATCATCGGGCGCTTGTCGGGCTGGCCCGGGGTCGGCGGCACTATCTGCGCGATGTCGAGCACCCATTCCCCGCCCTCTTCCGCGAGCGACAAGGTCAGCCGCGGCGTCCCCGCCTGTTCGTACCAGCGGCGGAACTGGCCGAGGTCGATATCGCCGCCCTCCTCCATCGCGCGGACGAAATCCTCGCAGGTCGCGGCCTCGCCGTCGTGGCGGTCGAAATAGAGGTCGGTGCCCGCGCGGAAGCGCTCGGCGCCCAGCAAGGTCGCCATCATCCGGATGATCTCGGCGCCCTTGTTGTAGACCGTCGCGGTGTAGAAGTTGCTGATCTCCTGATAGGAGTCGGGCCGGATCGGGTGCGCGAGCGGCCCCGCATCCTCGGGGAATTGCGCGGCGCGGAGCAGCCGGACGTCCTCGATGCGCTTGACCGGCCGCGAGCCCATGTCGGCCGAGAAGCTCTGGTCGCGAAAGACGGTGAAGCCCTCTTTCAGGCTGAGCTGGAACCAGTCGCGGCAGGTGACGCGGTTGCCCGACCAATTGTGGAAATATTCGTGCGCGACGACGCCCTGCACCCCGTCGTAGTCGAGGTCGGTCGCGGTGTCGGGATCGGCGAGGATGTAGCGCGTGTTGAAGATGTTGAGGCCCTTGTTCTCCATCGCCCCCATGTTGAAATCGCTGACCGCGACGATGTTGAACAGGTCGAGGTCATATTCGCGGCCATAGACGCGCTCGTCCCAAGCCATGCTGTCCTTGAGCGCCTGCATCGCATGGCCGGTGCGATCGACGTCGCCGTCGCGCACCCAGATGCCGAGTTCGACCTTGCGTCCCGACATGGTGGTAAAGCTGTCGCGGTTGACCACAAGATCGCCCGCGACGAGCGCGAAGAGGTAGGAGGGTTTCGGCCAGGGATCTTCCCACAACGCCCAATGCGTACCGTCGGCACCCTCGCCCTGCTCGATACAATTGCCGTTCGACAGCAGGATCGGAAATTTCGCCTTGTCCCCCGCCATGCGCACCCGATAGCGGCTGAGCACGTCGGGACGGTCGGGGTGGAAAGTGATGCGCCGGAAACCCTCGGCCTCGCACTGGGTGCAGAGCATCTCGTTCGACGCGTAAAGCCCCATCAGCTGGGTGTTCGCGCTCGGGTCGATCACGGTATCGACCTCGACCGTCGCGGCGCTGCGGTCGCCGAGGTCGATCACCAGGTCGGGACCGTCCATGCGCCAGTCGTTCCACACCGCGCCGTCGATGCGCACTTCTGCGGCGGTCAGCCCGTCGCCGCGCAGCACCAGCGGCACCGGCGCATCGGCGTGGCGCACGACCGACAGGCTGGCCGACACCTTCGTCTCCGCGATCCCCAGCGCAAAATCGAGCGAAATGTCGGGAACCTGCCATTCGGGCGGGCGATAGTCGCCGCGGTGGATGGTGACGGGAATGGCGGGCGTCGAGGAGGCATCGGTCATAAAGGCGGGTCTAGGCTTGGCCCGCGGGCTGCGCAATAAGGCGCGGCATGGGACATATGCTGATTTTCGGGCTGGGCTATGCCGCGGGCCATCTGGCGGAGCGGCTGACCGCGCGCGGCTGGGAGGTGACCGGCACGACGCGGGACGGACGCGGCGGGTCGATCGCGTTCGGCGACAGCGCGGCGGTGCACGCCGCGCTGCGCTCGGCGACGCATATCCTGTCGTCGGTTCCGCCCGTCGCCGGCGCCGACCCCGTACTCGCCGCCTTTGACGAGGCCATCGCGCTCGCCCCCGCCGCATGGGTCGGTTACCTGTCCTCGACCGGGGTCTATGGCGATGCCGGCGGCGCGTGGGTCGACGAAAGCGCGCCGGTGAAGGGCCGCCGCGCCGATCGCAACGCCGCCGACGCGGCGTGGCAGGCGCTGCGCGGCGACGTGCGCGTCTTCCGCCTGCCCGGCATTTACGGCCCCCGCCGTTCGATCCTCGACCGCATAAGCGAAGGCCGCGCGCATCGCATCGCCCTGCCCGGGCAGGTCTTCAGCCGCGTGCATGTCGACGACATCGCGGGCGGCGTGATGGCTTCTTTTTTCCGCGGGCCCGCGGGGGTGTATAATCTCGCCGACGACGAGCCCTGTCACCAGAACCGGCTGGTCGAATGGGGCTGCGCGATGCTCGGCGCCCCCTTGCCGCCGCTCCAGACGCTCGACGAAGCGGGCTTGTCGCCCGCCGCGCGCGCCTTCTATGCCGAGAACCGCCGCGTCGCGAACGGCCGGGCGAAACGCCTGCTCGGCTGGGCCCCACGCTATCCGACGTTTCGCGAGGGGCTGGCCACCTGCGGTTAGAGCAGCACATCCACCGTGTGGATCAGCACCCCGACCAGCCCGCCGACCAGCGTCCCGTTGATCCGGATATATTGCAGGTCGTCGCCGACAGCATTTTCCAGCCGGTCGGTGATCGTCTTGGCATCCCAGCCGCGGATCGTGTCCGACACCAGCCTCAGCGCGGTCTCGCCATAGCTGTCGACCGCGCCGACCACCGCGCGCCGCGCATAGCGGTTCAGCGTACACTTGATATGAGGATCCTCGCCCAGCATCGTGCCGAACTGGGTGACGAGTTCGCCGATCCGCCCCGCGAGCATCGTGTCGGGGTTGCGCGCGGCCTTGAGCAGCGCGCCGCGGCCCTGCTCCCACAGGCCGTCGAGCCAGCGCTTGACCGCCTTGTTTTCGAGCAATTCGTCGCGGACCTTGGCGACCTTCGCCTGCACCTCGGGATCGTGCTGCAGGTCGAGCGCCATCTTGGCGAGCCCCTCCTCGACGCGGATGCGCAGCGGATGATCGGGCTCGACCGCCATTTCGCTGAGCAGCTTGCCCAGCCCCGCGACGATGCGGTTCGAGATGCTCTCGTCGAGCCCGGTGAAACGCACGATCGCGTTCGAATTGTCGTGCACCATCTGGTGGATCAGGTGCGCGTTGAGGTCGAGCGTCTTCGACCCCCATTTGACCATCGCATCGAGCAGGGGCTGATGCCGCCCCTCGGCGAGCGCGGCCTGCAGCGCCTGCCCGAGCAGCGGTGCGACGTCGAGTTCGCGCAGGCGATCGGCGATCGCCGATTTGACCATGCCGCCGAGGCGCTGTTGGTCGAGCGCCCCCAATGCGTCGGCGATGACGCGCGAGGCGCCGAGCTTGAGCCGGCCCCCTCCCTCCGCAGGCTGCGAAAGGAATTTGCCGACCGCGCCCGCGATGTCGACATTCTGCATCTTGCGCGCGATCAGCCGCGGCAGCAGGAAATTGGTCAGCAGGAAGCGCGCGAGCGTGTCGCCGATGCGGTTCTTGTTGCGCGGCACGATGGCGGTGTGCGGGATCGGCAGTCCCATCGGGTGGCGGAAGAGCGCGGTGACCGCGAACCAGTCGGCGAGCCCGCCGACCATCGCCGCCTCGGCGAAGGCGCGGATGTATCCGACCGCCGGGTGGACATCCTGATAATATTTGGCTGCGATGAAGATCGCCGCCATCGCGACGAGCATGCCCGTCGCGACGACGCGGATATTGGACGGTTTCGCCGGGATGGCGACACCAATCGGCCGGGAGAGCGCGCGGTCGGTCATGCGGGTCAAATGGCGAAGCGCGGCGAAGGTTGCAACCACCGCCGCGCCCGGACCGCCGCCGGCATCATTCGGCCGGCTGCGGTTCGGCCTCCAGATGCGGCTTGCCGTCGTCGCCCTTGCGATAGGTCAAGAGGTTGCGCGAGAAGAAGCGGCCGAGGCGCTTTTCGATGCTGTCGGCCAGGCTGAAGCCCGCGGGCACGATCAGCAGGGTCAGCAAAGTCGACAGGATCAGCCCGCCGATCACCACCACGCCCATCGGCGCGCGCCACGCGCCGTCGCCCGACAGCGAGATCGCGGTCGGCACCATGCCGGCGACCATCGCGACCGTGGTCATGACGATCGGCTGCGCACGCTTGCGCCCCGCGTCCATCAACGCGGCATTCTTCGCGACGCCATGATCCATCTCCTCGATCGCGAAATCGACGAGCAGGATCGAGTTTTTGGCGACGATGCCGAGCAGCATCAAGAGGCCGATGAACACCGGCATCGAGATTTCCATGCCGGTGACCGCGAGCCCGAGCAGTCCGCCGAGCGGCGCGAGCAGCAGCGACGACATGTTGACCAGCGGCGACAGGAAGCGGCGATAGAGCAGCACCAGCGTCGCGAAGACCAGCAGCAGGCCCGCGACGACGGCGACGAGGAAGTTCTGCATCATCTCCGCCTGCCACTTGGCGTCGCCCTGGATCACCTTGCGGATGCCCTGCGGCATGTTGGCGATCGAAGGCAATTTGTCGATCTTGGTCTGCGCGTCGCCGGTCACCAGCCCCGGCGCCAGGTCGGCGCCGATCACGATGCGCCGCGTCTGGTTGTAGCGGCGGAGCTCGGTCGGGCCGGCACCGAACCCGATCTCGGCGACCGATTTCAGCGGGACGGTGCCGCCGCGCGCGGTCGGGACGGGCAGATTCTCGATCGTCGCAAGGCTGCGGCGCGAGTCCTCGGACAACAGCACGCGGATCGGGATCTGGCGGTCGGACAGCGAGAATTTCGCTGCATTCTGGTCGATATCGCCCAGCGTCGCGATGCGGATCGTCTGGCTGAGCGCCGCCGTCGTCACACCGAGTTCGGCGGCGAGGTCCATGCGCGGATTGACGATGATCTCGGGCCGCGGAATATCGCCCTCGATCCGCACCGCGCGCAGCTCCTTGAGCGCGCTCATCTCGCGGACGATCCGGCGCGCGTGGTTTTCGAGCGCGACGGGATCGTCGCCGCCGACGATGAAGGTGATGTCGCGGCCGGAGAAGCCGCCCGACTGGCTCTGGAACGAGACGCGCGCGTCGGGGATCGCCGCCATCTTGGGCTGCAAGCCGCGCTCCCATTCGACGCTGGTCGTGGGGCGCTCCTTCTTGAGCGTGATATAGACGCTGCCGCCGCCGACATTGACGTCGTAGAAGGCGTTGTCGACGACGCTGTTCGCCGCGAGGATCGTATTGATCTGGTTGGCGATTACCTCGCTCTGCGCGAGCGTCGAGCCCGGCGGCAGTTCGTAGCTGATCTGGCTATAGTCGCTGTTGGTCGTCGGCTGGAACTGCTTCGGCAGCACCGCGAAAAGGACGAGGCTCGACACGAAGGCGAGCACGCCGATCCCGACGATCCACACGCGGTGGTCGAGCAGGCGCGCACCGGCGCGCTGGACCATGAAGCGGGACCAGTTGGTGAAGCCATTGTCGCGCATGCCCATCGCATAGGCGACCGCGCCGAAGACGATGCAGAGCAAGGTCACGAGGAGGAAGGTCACGGCCGCCATGAGCGGCGTCTGGAGCAGGAAATGCATCGCCGGATTGGGCGCATCCTGTCCGACCGGCACCGGCTGGTAATATTGCCACACCATCAGGGCCAGTACGATCGCCGCCGCGACGAACGACAGGAGAAAGAACATCGGCCGCGTCGCCACCGGCGAGAAGCTCGCGCGCTTCGCCTTGTGCTTGCTGTCGTCGAGCGTCCAGCGCAGGACATTCTCGTAGCGGTCGACCCACGGCCCCGCGGCATGTTCCTGCTCGCCCTGCGCCGACAGGAAATAAGCCGCGATCATCGGCGTGATCATGCGCGCGACGGCAAGGCTGACGAGCACGGCGAACACCACGGTCATGCCGAACTGGATGAAGAACTGCCCCGACACGCCGGGCATCAGCGCCACGGGCAGGAACACCGCGACGATCGACATCGTCGTCGCGACCACCGCAAGCCCGATCTCGTCGGCGGCGTCGATCGACGCCTGATAGGCGGTCTTGCCCATTCGCATATGTCTGACGATATTCTCGATCTCGACGATCGCATCGTCGACGAGCACGCCGGCCACCAGGCTCAGGGCGAGCAGCGACAGTCCGTTGAGCGAGAAGCCCATCAGTTCCATGAACCAGAAGGTCGGGATCGCCGACAGCGGGATCGCGAGCGCCGAGATCAGCGTCGCGCGCCAGTCGCGCAGGAACAGGAAGACGACGACGACGGCGAGCACCGCGCCCTCGATCATCGCGGCCATCGAGCTGCGATATTGCTCCTTGGTATATTCGGTGCGCGTGAAGAGGATCTTGAAATTGACCTTGGGGTTGTTCTTCTTGATCTCGGCGAGCTTCTTCATCGTCTCGTCGTGGACGGTGACGTCGGACGCACCCTTCGCCTTTTCGATCGAGAAGCTCAGCACCTGCTTGCCCTGGATCTTGGCGAGGTTGCGCTGTTCGGCATAGCCGTCGGTGACCTTGGCGACGTCGCTCAGCCGGATCGTCCGGCCGCTGCCCAGCGACAATTGATAGTCGCCGAGCTGATAGGCGCTGCCCGCGTTGCCGAGCACGCGCACCGCCTGCTCGCTGCCCGCGATCTCGGTGCGCCCGCCCGCGGCATTGACGTTGACCTGACGCAGCTGCTGGTTGATCTGGCTGGCGGTGATGCCATAGCTTTGCATGCGCGCGGGATCGAGGATGACGCGGATTTCGCGGTCGACGCCGCCCGAGCGGCGCACCTGGCTCATGCCGGGGATCGAGAGCAGCTCCTTGGCCACCGTGTTGTCGACGAACCACGACAGCTGTTCGAGCGTCATGTCGGTCGCCTCGACCGCAAAATAGGTGATCGGACCGCCGGCGATGTCGACGCGCACGACCTGCGGCTCGAGAATGCCGTCGGGCAGGTCGCTGCGGATTTGCTGCACCGCCTGGTTGACGTCGTTATAGGCGCGGTCGATGGGCGTGCCGATCGCGAATTGCACGAAGGTGCGGCTGTTGCCCTCGCTGACATAGGAGGACATTTCGTCGACCCCGCTGACGCCGCGGATGGCGGCCTCGACGCGCTGGGTGACCTGCGTCTCGAGCTCGGTCGGCGCGGCGCCGGGCTGCACGACCACGACCTGCACCGCCGGGAATTCGACGTCGGGATTGTCGTTGACGTCCATCCGGTTGAAGCTGACGAGGCCCGCCAGCAGCAGCAGGATGAACATCACGATCGGCGGCACCGGATTGCGGATGCACCAGGCGGAAATGTTGCGGAAACTCATGACTCAAACGCCTTTGTGCGGGGTGCCTGCCGGTTGGCTGTTATTGGGACGATTTCTGCAGCACGGGTTTCACAGTGTCGCCGACGTTCAGGAAGGCGCCGGCGAGGACGACCACGCGCTCGTTGCCGGTGAGCCCCGACGCGATCGACACGCCGTCGTCGCTGACCGTGCCGACCTTGACCGGCTTGCGCTCGATCTTGTTGTCCTTGCCGACGACCAGCACGAAATTGCCCTCGGGACCGCTCTGCACCGCGCTTTCGGGGAGCAGCGGCGCCTCGGCCGAACCCGCGACCAGCCGCGCGTCGGCAAAGCCGCCGGGGCGCAGCGCATTGCTGTAGGGGATCGAAATGCGCACCATGCCCTGGCGCGTGTCGGGGTTGATCACCGGCGACTGCTGCCACACCTGCCCGGCGATATTGAGGCTGGTGCCGACGGGAGTGACCGTCGCGCGCGTCCCGACGGGGACGCGCTGCAGGTCGGCCTCGGCCAGCTGCGCCATCATCTCCATCTCGCCGCCCTTCGCCATGCGGAACAGCACGCCGCTGCCCGCGCCGACGACCTGGCCGGGCTCGACCTGACGCGTCAGCACCAGCCCGGCGGCGGGCGCGACGATGTTGAGCCGGCTGTTGCGCGCCTGCGCCTCCGCATGCTGCGCCTGCGCGACGCGGACGCGCGCATTGGCGGCGTCGCGCGTGGCGCGCTTGCGGTCCATGTCGGCCTTGGAAATGAAGCCGCGCGACACCAGCGCCTCGGCGCGTTCGAGCTCGGCCTGCGCCAGGCTGGCGTCGGCCTGTGCGACGCGGATCGACGCCGCGAGCGCCGAGGCCTGCTGCGTCTGGACGGCGCGGTCGATCACCGCGAGCGTCTGGCCCGCGCCGACCCACTGGCCGGGTTCGACGAGCACGCGCACGACCTGCCCGCCCTCGCCGGCGATGCCGATCGGCATCTCGCGGCGCGCGGCGATCGTGCCATTGGCCGAAATCGTCGCCTGCACCGACTGGCGGCCGGGGATCATCACGGTGATGTTCGGGGCGCTTTCGCCGCCCTTGCCCGCAGCGCCGGGGGCGCCGCCGGCGGCGGTCGCCGCGCCGTCGCTCTTGCCCGACGAAAAGGCGAACCAGGCCGCGGCCAGTGCCACGACGATCAGCACCACCGCGATGATCAGCCGCGTCCGGCGCCGCCGGTTGTCGATCTCGTCATGATACCCCGCCAGGCTGTCCATCGCGTCCACTTTCCGCTCGTAGTTCACGTCAATTTCCTCTGTCCCGCCCCCGGCCATCGCATGCGAGGGGCCCTCGGTTCCGCGGCGCACCGATGCACGCCGGACCCTCGGCCTGTTTCACGGTGTATTACCCAATTAAACCACCCCTGACAAGGGGGAGAAACGCGACCGCGCCGCTTCGCCGGCGCGGCGTTTCTTAGGCGGGTTTGCCGCCATATTCCAGCGCTTTGGGCCATTAAAAAAGGCGGCCGGCACACGCCGACCGCCCTTTTCGGACCGGCCCCGGAGGGCCGTTATGTCGCGCGATCAGCGCACGCGCCCGCGCTTCACCAGATTGACGATGGCGAGCAGCAAAATGGCGCCGAGAAAGGCGGTGAGCAGCGTCATCGGGTCGAAGGCGTCGCCGCGCAAATGCCCGCCGCCCAGGAAGCTGCCGAACAGGAAGCGGCCGAGGATCGAGCCGATACAGCCGACGACGATGTTCAGGAAAATGCCCTGCTGCGCGTCGGTGCGCATCACGATGCTGGCGAGCCAGCCGATGATGCCGCCCATGATGATTGCGATAATCCACGTAAGCATAAGATGACCCCCTACGATCGTTATGGATGCCCGTATTTCGTCGGGCAATCAGGATGGTAACTCAAATCGTGCAAACCGCCTAGCGCTATGGCGGCGCCCGCGATCGCCGTTCCGCCGACATCAGCGCAGGCGCCCGCGGCCGACCAGATTCAGCAGCCCGAGCAGGACGATCGCACCGATGAAGGACCAGAGCAGTCCGATCGGGCTGAAGCTGCCGAGCGTCGCGCCCATGCCGATCAGTCCGCCGAGGATATTGCCGACAAAGGCACCGACGACGCCCACGACCACATTGAGGACGATCCCCTGCTGCGCGTCGGTGCGCATCACGACGCTGGCGAGCCAGCCGATGATCCCGCCGACGATCAGCGTGACGATAATCCCGATCATGGTGCGACCTCCCTCTTTGCCGGACCCGCGGCGCGCGCAGGCCGGGTTTTCAGGGACGCGATGTCGCGCCCCCGGCTTGTTCTGCTTTGTGCCGGGACAATGCGAGCGGGAGCAAAAAAGTTCCCGGCCGGCCCGTGGGGGCGCGGCCGGGAAAGTGGGATCAGTTCCGATCGGGGAACTGCTCCGGGTCGCAAGAAGGGCATAAACAGCCGCATGCGACCGCGGTGTGACATGCATCACAGGCCGAAGATTTTTTGGGGCGGGTGGTTTTTGGCGAGCGGTTTTGGGGCGGGGAGCTGCCTCTATGTTTGTCGTCCCCGCGAAAGCGGGGACCCAGGGCATGCGTCGGCTTACCCAACACTGGGTTCCCGCTTTCGCGGGAATGACACCATAAGGGCACCGTCTGCCAAAGCCGGAAAACCACCGCGTTTCGTCTGGCAAAATTAATGCGCGCAGAGGCGCAGAGGGCGCAGAGGTGATGGCGCAGTATCTCTGTGGCCTCTGCGCCTCTGCGCGAATATTTTGGTAGCCTGCGACAGCAATCGCCCGAAACCGGACATCCCCCACGGCCCACGACTTCACGCGCATCGCGCGCAAACGAAATGGGGGCCGGCATCGCTGCCAACCCCCACTATCCGGTATCCTTCCGGTCGCTGCCCGCTTGCCTCATCCCGGTCCGCCTCTCTTGCGATCGGCGGCCCGCAAAACGACGCTTGCGGCGCGGTCCGGAGCTATCCGGCGATGGTTTGGTCGGCCCCCTTTCGGGGGCCGGCCGCACCTGGAAAGCCCTTCATCATCTCTTCTTGCGTCTGCCGAAGCAGTCGCCGTCCAAGCGATGGACTGCATTTCCTATCCTGCTCGGGTCCGCCTCAACTCGTGGGAATCGCGGCGTTCCGTGACCAGGTATCGGTCCACTTCCTCGTCGATCCGGCCCGTTTTTCTCCGGCTGGTCTTGCAACCTGCCTTCCTGTCCCGGCGGTCCGTCGTCTCCGTCGTCCGATGATTGGAAGCTGACATGACTCGCCGGGGCCGCCAACAAAAATTGCAGCGAAAGACCCGCGATTGCGCCGCCGACTGTGGATAAGTCCGGCATTAGCAATTAGCGGATTCGCCGCAGCATTTTTGTAACACGAGTGCAGCATTTTCGGATTCGATCCACTGCACAGCGCTCCGCGACTCACGATGCGAATCGCCGCTTCGAACAAGCGACTCGCCTGCGACTCGATCAGGCGCGTCCGAGGTCGCCCTTGCCCACCGTGCCCGACGCCATGTCGAGCATCCGGTCGAGGCTCTTGCGCGCGGCGAGGCGAAGCTCCTCGTCCATCTCGATCCGCGGCTGCAGGTCGCGGAGCGCGAAGTAGAGCTTCTCCATCGTGTTGAGCGCCATATAGGGGCAGATGTTGCAGTTGCAGTTGCCGTCCGCCCCCGGCGCGCCGATGAAATTCTTTTCGGGCAGTGCCAGCTCCATCTGGTGGATGATGTGCGGCTCGGTCGCGACGATCAAAGTGTCGCCGGGGAAGGTCTTGGCGAACTGCAATATGCCGCTGGTCGAGCCGACATAATCGGCGTGGTCGACGATGTGCGGCGGGCATTCGGGGTGCGCGGCGATCGGTGCGCCGGGATGCTGCGCCTTGAGCTTCAGCAATTCGGTCTCGCTGAACGCCTCGTGCACGATGCAAACGCCCGGCCATAGCAGCATCTCGCGCCCGAACTTGCGGTTGAGATAGCCGCCGAGGTGGCGGTCGGGGCCGAAGATGATCGGCTGGTCCTCGGGAATCTGGCTGATGATCGTCTCGGCGCTCGACGAGGTGACGATGATGTCGCTCAGTGCCTTCACCGCCGCCGAGCAATTGATGTAGGTCAGCGCGATATGGTCGGGGTGCTTGGCGCGGAAGCGTGCGAACTGCTCGGGCGGACAGCTGTCTTCCAGCGAGCAGCCCGCGTCCATATCAGGCAGGATAACGATCTTCTCGGGGCTCAGGATCTTCGCGGTCTCGGCCATGAACTTGACGCCGCAGAAGGCGATGACGTCGGCGTCGGTGTCGGCCGCCTTGCGCGACAGTTCGAGGCTGTCGCCGACAAAATCGGCAAGATCCTGGATCTCGGGCTTCTGGTAATAATGCGCGAGGATGACGGCATTGCGCTCCTTGCGGAGGCGGTCGATTTCGGCGCGCAGGTCGATGCCGGTGAGATTTTCGCGGACGGGAGCAGTCATGGCTTTTCCTTATGCGGCTTTTGCCTTGCGCGCCCTCTACACGTCGCCCCGCGATAGGGCAATTGCGCCTCAGCCGCCGGTGAGCCGCGCGGCCAGCGCAATGACGGGCGGGGTCATCGCGAGCAGATAGATGGTGGCGCGCACCGCGATGACAATGAGCGCGATCGCCTTGGTCGCCGGATGGACATGCCCAAGCGTGCGGCGGTCGTGGAGCGCGATCAGGCCGACGACGCCCAGCTGGATCAGCCCGATCGGAATGTCGGACCAGCCGATCATCAGCGGCAGCGGCAGCACGCGCCCGAGCGCAGGTTCGAGGATGATAATCGTCGCGCCGATCATCAGCCGCCGGTGCCATTCGGTCGTGTGGCGCCGGCGCACGGCCGCCCACACCATGAGCCCGAAGGCGAGCGCCTCGACCGTGGTGAGCGCGAGGAAATAGGGCGGCGAGAAAAAGGGCGGGAAGCGGTTCAGCACCAGCGACGCGAGCCCGGTGAAGATCGCGAGCGCGGCGATGACCAGCGCCAGCCCCGCGCCGATCCAGCCGAGCCGACGATGCAGCGGCAGGTCGCCGCGCGATACCAAGGTCGGCTGCACGATCAGCAGCCCCAGCCACGCGAGCATCAGCACCCCATGGAGATGCACCCAGAAGGGCGCCGCGACCGGATCGACGAAACCGCGCAGCGCGAATTGCGCAAAACCGAAAGTGATGAACAGCGCGAGGCCGATCGCCATCCGCTGCCAGAAACGTTCGGCGCTCGCTGCGCCGGCTGCCGTCGCCATGCCGCACCCCCCGATTGGCTGGACCCGCGGCCTGACTAGCGCAGCGTCGCGCGCGGTCAAAGCTGTTTCAGCGGGCCTCCTCGCCCGCGAAACGCGCGGAGACCTTTGCGTCGATCCCCGCGGCCTTCAGCGGCATCGCGAAGCTCTGTTCGACTGCGGTGCGCGCGGCGCCTTGTGCGAGGCGCATCGGGGTCGCGCCTTTCGCCTGCTTGATCAACTCGGCCTGCGCCGCCTTGCGGTTCGCAGCGTCGAGCGTCTTTTCGGCGTCGGTCAAGGTCAGCAGGATCGTGCCGTCGCGAAACTCGCTGATGGCATTGAGATCGATCTCGGGGCCCGCAAGCCGCAGCGGCGGCAGCGTCACCGTCAGCGCGCCAGTCGCCGCATCCCAGTCGAGATCGGATTGTCTGAGCTTGGCGAGGTCGAGCTCGTAGCGCACCGTGCCCGGCATGATCAGCGTCTTCTTCGCCTCGAGCCCCAGCCGGCTCTGCGTCGAGGTGACCACCGCGACATAGCGCGCGGTGAAGGGCACGAGGACATTCTGCTCCTGCAAACCCTGCAGGCTCGCCGCGACGACGGTTTCGGGATCGTAACCGCGCTGCCAGTCGCGCCACGCCGAATAGGCCCACCAGGCCGCGAGCGCGAGCAGCGCCGCAGCAGCGAGCGTGATCAGGCGGGGGAGCAAGCGCGCGAAGGACGAAGGCGAGGTCATGGCGTGGTATAGTCCGAGCAATCGGGCGCCGACCGGTCCATCTCGTAGCGCGCGGTCGCGGGGTTGTAGTGCAGCACGCGTTCGTAGCTGCATTCGGGGTCGGGCGCGCGGACGAGGTCGGCGGGCGCGAGCTTCAGCCCGCCATTGTCGGCCGAGCGGCGCACCCCGCGCGGGTAAGTGCTCGCGGCGGCACGATAGGCAAGTGCGGGCAGCTCGGCGCCGTCGGACGGCGCGGCGGTCAGCGTCGCGGTGAAGCCATATTCGTCGTGGCACGCCTCGCGGCGATCCTTCATATCGGCTTCCGAAAAGCAGGCGCGGATCATCAGCGAGCTGTCCCAGACGACATCGAGCACCTCGTCGCCGAGGCGGGTCGAGGTCGGCGTGGTGTCGAGGCGCAACAGGTGGAGCCGGCTGCCGTTGCCGCCGCCGCCCGAATACATGGTGCTCGTGCCGACGACGACGCCCATCAGATATTGGCGATAGCCCGGCGCAGCCTCGGCGTGTGGCGGTACCGCGATCAGGTGCGGCCAGAGCGCAAGCGACTGGCCGTCGTCGCCCGCATAGGGGAGCGCGAAGCTGCTGTCGGCCGCGCTTTCGGCGCCGGGGGCCGAGAGACGCAGGTCGCCCGCTTCGCCCAACTCCGCGTCCTGCGGCAATTCGAGGCAGAGGCTGCGGTCGGGCAGGCACTGCCGTCCCGCCTCGTCGGCGACCAGCGCGACGACGACCGGATCTGGCGCCGCGGCGGCGATCAGGAGCGAAAGCAGCATCTAGGCGAGCGTCCAGATGTCGTCGTCATTGTGCACGACGCCGCGCGTCCTGAGGTCGAGCAGATGCGCGAGCACCGAGCGTCCCGCCGCACCGGTCAGCCGCGGGTCGAGCCCCTTGTACATATGCGTCACCATGTCGGGGATGACGCGCGTGCCCTTTTCGAGCTCGCGCAATATCTGCCGCTCGCGCTGCTTCCTGTGACCGAGCATTCCGCGCACCAGTTGGCGCGGCTTGGTCACCGCGGGGCCGTGCGCGGGGTAGTAGACGCGGTCGCCGCGCTCATAGAGCTTCGACAGGCTGGCCATATAGGCCGCCATGTCGCCGTCGGGCGGGCTGACGACGCTGGTCGACCAGGCCATCACATGGTCGCCGGTGAACAGCGCCCCGGTCTCGACGAGCGCGAAGCAGAGATGGTTCGAGGTGTGGCCGGGGGTCGCGACCGCCTCGATCGTCCAGCCGTCGCCCGAAATCCGCTCGCCGTCGGCGAGCACGCGGTCGGGGGCGTAATCGGGATCGAAGGCCGAATCGGCGCGCGGGCCGTCGTCGCGCAGCGCGAGCGGCGCGCAGCCGATGATCGGCGCCCCCGTCGCTTCGCGCAGCGGCATCGCGGCGGGGCTGTGGTCGCGGTGGGTGTGGGTGCAGAGGATCGCGGCGACGCGCTGGCCCTCGACCGCGCGCAAGATCGCATCGACATGGCCCTGCCCGTTGGCATCGGGCGGGTCGCCGATGCTCATCCCGCTGCCGGTCGGGCCGGGGTCGATCACCGCGACGTCGCTGCCCGCGCCGACGAGCCAGGTCTGGGTCCCGGTGAAGGTATAGGGCGAGGGATTGGGCGCGAGCACGCGCCGCACCAGCGGCTCGTGCTGCTCGCACTCGCCGGCGTGGATGCTGTCGGGCCAGGGCTTTTCGTCGCTCATGACCTGCATGTGGCATCGCCGGCGCGATAGAAAAAGGGGTCGTGCGCAGAAAGGCGTCTGCACTTTGTCGACGCGGTCTTTCGTGACCGCCCGTCATCGTCTAACGGCGCCGCCATGAAAGATCTGATATCTCAGCGACACACCCGCCGCGACGACGCCCGCCTGGCTGTGTGGGTCGGCCTGTTCTGGGCCGCGACCTACCTGCTGCTCTCGGTGCGCGCGGCGCTGATCACCGACGGGGCGGCGATGTGGTTCAGCCCGCTGCGCCTCGCGTCGATCAGCGCAGGCGCGCTGCTCTTCGGCTTCGTACTCCGCGCCGGAACGCGGTCGCCGAAACTTGCCCGCCAGCCGGCGCTGCTGCTCTTCCATGTGCTCGCAGCCGCGGTCACCATCTTCGCCTTCGGCTACACCGTCGACCATATCTGGTCGGCAAACCCCTATCCGCTGTCGGGCCATATCCGGTGGATATTGACCTGGACGGGCTATTTCGGCCTCGGCCTCGCGGCCTTTCTGGCCGTCAACCAGAGCCGGGCGAAGGCGCGGAGCCGCAGCCGGACCGCCGCGGCCGCGGCCGCGCGATCGGCGGCGCCGCCGATCGACGAAAAGAGCGCCGACAGCTGGTCGTTCGCCGTCGATGTTCTCGCCGACGAACTGGCGAAACAGCCGTCGCGCGACGCGCTGATCGCCGAGCTCGAACGCCGCGCGGGCTATGAGCTGGCCGATGACGCCGATGGAGCCGCAGCGGCGCATAACGCGCGGGTGCGGCTGGTTGCCGAACTGGCGGCTCGGCTCAAGCGCGCGCACTGAAAAAAGGGAGCGGTTTCCCGCTCCCTTTCCCCGCCCCTGCCGCAGGCCCCCACCGGGGAGAAGGCCCCGCGTCAAAAGCCGTAAAGTCTCAGTCCGAATTCTTCTCGAGCTCGGCGATCGCCTTGTCGAGGTCGGCGGTGACCTTGGCGCGGATCTCGTCGCTCATGCTCGTCGACGCCCGGCCCTCGGCGAACTGCTCGCGCGCCTTCTTGAGCGCCGACAGCTGCGCCGCCTTGTCGCCCGGGGTGCCGCAGCGGACCATCATCACGCGGCTGTGCTTCTTGCCGTCCTTGTCGTCGCGATTGACCAGCGGCATCGGCGCCTGGCCCTTGCCGCAATGCGCGAAGCCGAAGGATTTGCCGTCGACCGACTGCCAGTTCATCGGGGGCATGGGCGGCATCGGGGGCATCGGCGGCAGCGGGGCGAAAGCGAACTGCTTCTTGCGCTTGGCCTCCAGCTTGTCGGCGATCGCGTCGGCCTGCGCGCCGGTGATGCCCTGTTCCTTGAGCGTCGCGAGAATATCGTCACGCGACAGCGCACCCGGCATGCGCATTTCGAAGCGCTTCACCTTGGCGTCGCCGGGGGCGAACATCGTGACATTGCCCTCGCCGTCCTTGACCTCGCCATTGCGGATCACGATGCGGTGCACTTCGCGCTTCTTCTTGCCGTCGTCGGCCTGCGCTTCACCCTCGCCGTCGTCATCGCTGGTGAAGATCATCACGCGGTGCGCGTCGGTGATTACCTCGGGCGCTTCGGGTGCCGCGGGCGCATCGGGGGCCTCGGGCGGCGCCGGGGGGGCAGGCGGCGCGGGCACGTCGCTTTGCGCGGTCGCGCTCGCGATCCCCGCGGGAACCAGCGTCGCGGTCGTCGCCAGCACCGCCAGCGTCGCGCCGCCGACGAGCAGCCGGCCGACCAGCCCGCGCTTCTTGGAAATGTCATCCTGCATCAGCATCGTCAGTCTCTCCTGTAGATTGTCGTGGACCGCCATCGGCGCGGCGAGCGACAGCCGCGAGCCGACCGCCGCCTTGGCGATCGCCGTGGCGTAGCGCGCAGTGCGCACATTGCGCGGGGCGCTGTCGGTCATGGTGAGAACACGCGCGTCGCACGCGGCCTCCTGGTCGAAACGGAAGGCGCGGATCGCGCGCCAGGCGAGCGGGTTGAACCATTGCACCGCGAGCAGAACGAGCGCCGCGGCATTGGCCCAGAGGTCGCCGTGGCGGTGATGCGCGAGCTCGTGATCGATCGCGAGCGCGCGCTCCTCGGCGACATAGCGCGCGAAGAAATCCTGCGGCACCGCGACGAAGCGGCGCCACAGGCCGAAGGCGACGGGGCCGTCGACCGCGTCGGTCATCACCAGCCGGATGCTGCCGATCGGTTCGAGCTCGACCGCGCCGGTCAGCACCTCGCGCCGGAAGCGGCGGTGCGACAGCATCGCGGCCGCGAGCACGCCGACCATGCCCGCCGCCCAGATCGCGAAGAGCAGGGGCAGCAAGTCGGCGAAGGACCAGAGCGGCAGTGCGGGCGCGGCGGGCGCGGCGCCAACGGTGTCGACCGCATCGATCAGGATCAGCTCGCCCATCGGCGCGGCGCTGGCCGGGACCACGGTCGTGACGGGCGCGACCACCGGGTCGGCGAAGGGCAAGGGCGGCAGCATCAGCCGCAGCGCGGGGACCGCCCACAAGGCATAGGTGAGCCCCGGCCCGAAGTGGCGCGCGAAGGGTTTGCGGATGACGAGGATCATCAGCACGAGCACGGCGGTGGTGACGAGCGTGTCGCCCCACGCCTGGAAGAACATGTCGGCGTTCATGACTTCAGCCTCCGCAGCAGGGCCTCGATCTCGGCGATATCGGTGTCGGAGAGCGCTTCGCGTTCGGCGAGATGCGCGATCAGCGGGCTGACGCGGCCGCCGAAGAGGCGGTCGACGAAGCGCTGCGATTCGTCGCCGACGGCGTCGGCGCGGTCGACCGCGGGGCGATAGAGATAGCGCCGGCCCGCGGCCTCGGCGGTCACCGCGCCCTTCTGGACGAGGCGCGCGAGCAGCGTCTTCACCGTCGCGAGGGTCCAGCCGTTCGCGGTGCCGACGGTTTCGGCGAGATCGGCCGCGGTCTGCGGGGATTCGTCCCACAGCGCCGACAGCACCTGCATCTCGGATTCGCTAGCGCGCTCGGCCATCGCGGAACCCCTCCCTTCAGCCTCATCTGCAATACGACTACAGATGTAGTCAATCGGCTGAACGCTTGCTGAACGAAGCTGAACGGCGATGTGTCGGGTTTTTTGACACCCCCGCACGCCGGTAAGGAATCGCTAACCAGCATATGCCGCCGAAAACCGCCAAGCGCCCGAATTGGCACGCGGCTTGTATGGTATCGGATGTTCCCGAGTGTTCCGCTCAAAGGAGCGGTGGGGGGTATCAGTCTGGTCCCTGATGCCCCCTGCCCCCACCCGGGACATCCCCACTTGCCCCCGAAGCAGACGGGGGGCGGAGCGGCCGAAAGGCCCCGCCCCCCGGAAGCGTTTTTGCACAACGGCAAAATGAACGGATACGCCGGGTCGATTTTGCACCCGCTAACCGCGTGCGTTTTGATCGGGTTCGCGATATGCCATACAGTGTGCTACACATTATGATCGGATAAGTTATCTCAAAGCCAGGATTTTCCCATTGAGATATGATAAATGATCTTTATTTTTTATCCATATAATGATAATAAAATCACTCGCTAAGTCGAAAAGAGCGATTTAAAGATCATAAAAATATGCATTATGACTCCGGTACAAAACCGCTTCAGGCGACTCTGGTCGAATTTGGTCGACACATCGAACGTTATCGCCTGTCGCGCAATCTGCGGCAGGCGGATGTCGCCAAGGCGGCCGGCATAAGCCGTATGACGGTTGGCAAGCTTGAGCGGGGCGGCGGTACGATCGAAACGCTGGTGCGCGTCCTAAAGGCGCTCGATCTAAGCGATCGGCTTTTCGATCTCATACCCAATGCTCAACTCAGCCCCCTCGACCCCAAAACCGGGTCGGGTGAAAATCGACAGCGCGCGCGCCCACAGGATGACCAAAATCCCGACGTGCCCTGGACGTGGGGGGATGAATGAACGCTCGGCCAGTTACAAAAGCAGAAGTCTGGCTGTGGGGCCGCAGAATCGGCGCCGTTGTGTGGGATGGCACCAAGGACATAGGCGTATTTGAATATGATCGCCATTTCCTGACATCGGGGATCGAAGTAGCGCCTCTCACACTTCCGCTCCGCAGCGGCCCTTTCGACTTCCCCGCTCTGCCGCGCGATACATTCAAGGGACTGCCGGGACTTCTGTCCGACAGCCTCCCCGACAAGTTCGGAAATCTTCTGATCGATCGATGGCTAGCCGAACAGGGCCGGCTGCCCGGCTCGATGAACCCCGTCGAACGTCTTTGCTATACTGGCGTCCGGGGCATGGGTGCGTTGGAATTCCGACCGGCCAAATTTCAGGCGGATCGAAAAAGCGTTCCGATCGAGATAGAAAGGATGGCGACCCTTGCGTCCGACATCCTGTTGCAGCGCGAGGAACTGGCGGGTCAGCTAGACGGCCACGATGATGCGACCGCACTTCAGGAGATATTGAAAATCGGCACCTCCGCGGGTGGCGCGCGTGCCAAGGCCGTGCTTGCGTGGAATCCGGTGACGGGAGAATTTCGATCGGGGCAGGTCGAAGCCGAAAAAGGCTTTGAATATTGGTTGCTCAAATTCGATGGGATCGCCGAAAACAGCGATAAGGAGCTTGCCGACCCAAAGGGATTCGGACGCCTGGAATATGCCTGTCACCTTGCCGCGCTTGAGGCCGGCATCGACATGATGCCGTGCCGCCTTCACGAGGAGGGCGGCCGAGCGCATTTCATGACCAAGCGGTTCGATCGCACCGAAACGGGTGGCAAACTCCACATGCTTTCGTTGGGAGCGATGCGGCATTTCGACTTCAACCAGGCTCGCGCGTATTCTTACGAGCAGTCGATCGAAACGATGCGCCTACTCGATTTGGGCGGTGAGGCAATCGAGGAACAGCTACGTCGCGCCTATTTTAACATCATCATCCGCAACCAGGATGATCATGTGAAAAATATCGCCTATCTCATGGACCGGACAGGACAATGGAGCCTGTCTCCGGCCTTCGATGTCGCCTATGCCCATAATCCTTCTGGTTCATGGACCAGCGAACATCAAATGTCTCTCAGCGGCAAGACGACCGGTTTCACGATGGACGATCTCCTTTCCTTCGCGCGATTCTGCGACGTCAAACCGAGTCGCGCCAAGGCTATGATTGAGAAGGCTCGGACGGCGGTGCAAGATTGGAACGTGCATGCCGCCATCGCGGGTGTCCCGGACGAACTCGCCGCCCGCGCTCGGGCTGGCTTCAGACTGGAATTTTCGGCATAATCGCGCGCAAGCGCGAGCAACCTTATTCGGCCCGGGCCGGGACGTCCGCGACCAGCTGGTGCAGTTCGCCCGCTTCCCACATCTCCATCATGATGTCGGAGCCGCCGATGAACTCGCCCTTCACATAGAGCTGGGGGATCGTCGGCCAGTCGGAGAACTCCTTGATCCCCTGACGGATTTCCATGTCCTGCAGCACGTCGACGGTGTCATACTCGATGCCGAGGCGGTCGAGCATCGCGATCGCGCGCGAGGAAAAGCCGCACTGCGGGAAGAGCGGCGTGCCCTTCATGAAGAGCAGGACGGGATGGTCGGCGACCAGCTTGGCGATGCGGTCGCCAGTGGTCTGAGGGGTGGCTTCGGTCATTTCGAGTCTCCGGTGCGGCGCCCGTTCGGCGCGCGAAAAGCGTCTCGTCCCTATGAAGGAACGGCTGTGGTCAATTGCAAGGCATGAAGTTCGCCGCCCATGCGTCCGCCGAGCGCGGCGTAGACCGCCTTATGCTGCGCGACGCGGCTCATGCCGGCGAAAGCCGCGCTGACGACATGCGCCGCATAATGGTCGTTGTCGCCCGCGAGGTCGCGGATCGTCACCACGGCGTCGGGGAACGCCGCCTCGATCATCGATTTGAGATCGTCCTCGCGCATGCCCATCGGACTATCCTTAGAGCTTGTCCATGAACTGGCGGCGCGCCTCGACCGCCTTGTCGCCCAGCGCCTCGCGGATTTCGGCGTCGCTGATCTCGACCCCCGCGGCGGTCAGGTCGCCCGCGAGCTTGCGGATGACATCCTCGTCGCCGGCTTCCTCGAAATCGGCCTGCACCACCGCCTTGGCATAGGCGTCGGTTTCTTCGGGCGTCAGCCCCATGCGCTCGGCCGCCCATTCGCCGACCAGCCGGTTGCGCCGCGCGGTGATCCGGAACTGGATCTCCTGATCGCGGGCGAATTTCGCCTCATGGGCCTTTTCGCGGTCGTCGAATACGCTCATCTCATCCTCTTGCGCTGGAAGCCGGACTTTGCAGATAGGTCGCGCGGGCAAGGGGCGCAAGCCGCCTGTGCGGCAGATCACTTCCCTTTTGCATGCGAAGGGGTTAGGGTCCGCGGCAAGGGTTATCGGGTCGTACCGCAGCAACGAAGACTGCGCCTTGTCGCCAATGTGCGGTCAGGGCGCCTGTAGGCTTGGTTTGGGGGATTACGACGATGACTGCTCGACGTCCGTTCGCGCTACCGATTCTGGGAGCCATCGCCTTGGCGCTCCCCGGAGCCGCGCCCGCGCAGGAGGTGCAGGACCCGACGCTGCGCGACAGCTTCGCGATCGGCGACAAGGGCGGTTCGCTCTGCGAGGTCCAGGCGACGGTGCGCGATTCGGTGATCGACGGCATGTTCGACCGCGCGTGGATGATCCTGTGCCGCGACGCGAGCCAGCCGGTCGGTTATGTCCGCATGCTCCGCGCCACCCCTGCCGAAGCGCAGGCGCGCGTCGATCGCGCGCGCAGTGGGACGATCGTCTGTACCGCGCCGGGCAGCTGCACGGTCAAGGACAGCAGCGTCCAGTGGAACACCCGGATCGAGGCCGCGGGCAACACCAGCTACGCGGTCGAGGGCTTCGCGGCCTATAATGACGCGCTGAACCTCGCGCTCGAATCGATCCGCCAGCGCAAGGTGGTATCGGGCAAGATCAATGTCGCGACGACCTCGATCGGCGGCAACGACGGCTTCGCGCGCACGCTGGCGGGGACGATCGACGTCGACCGCGCGCTCGCCGAGGGCTATCGCCGCAACCACAGCGGCGACTATGCCGAGGCCGCCGAATTCTTCGAGGCATTGTCGCGCCGGGCGCTCGAGGAGCAGGCGGCGGCCGATATCGACCCGACCGAATTCACGCTCAACCGCGCGCTGCAGAAATCGAACCTCGGCGAATTCGCCGAGGCTGAAAGGCTGTTCGGCGAGGTCGAGGCGGTGCCGACGACCGACCCGGTGCAGCTGCGCCTCCGCCGCAATTTCCGCGCGATCCACGCGCTCAACCAGCGCGACTATGCCGGCGCCGCCGACCTGCTCAACACGCCGATCCCGCCGCTGACCAGCGCGGTGACGGTCGAGGGCAAGGCGGTGACGCTGACCCCCGAGATCGTCGCGGGCGTCAACAGCGGCAGCACCTCGCGCGCCATCCGCCAGAGTTCGGACAACGAGCGGCTGACCCCGCTGGAGCGTGCGCAGATCATCGACGCGCAGGCGGTGCACCTGCTCGGCACGGTCGAGCGGCTGCGCGGCGAACCCGCGGCGGCGAAGGCGGCGCAATTGAAGGGCCTCGCCGATGCGATGGCGGTGCGCGAAGGGCGCGTGACCTCGATCGTGCGGCTGCGCTCGCAGATGCTGGGCGAGCTCGCGCTGGCCGAGGAGGCCGCGGGCGACGCCGCGGCGGCCGATACGCGCTTCCTCGAATCGATCAACGCGCTCGCGGTCGAATATCCCGAAACCAACGCGCTCGCCTCGGCGCGCGCGCGCTACGCCGCCTTCCTGACGCGCCACGACCGCAACGCCGAGGCGATGGACATCTACAAGAATGTCGTCGCCGCGCTCGCGAGTTCGCAGCGCTCGACCAGCGGCATGGCGAACATGATGGCGCCCTATTACCGCCTGCTCGCCGACCGCGCCGCGACCGATCCGTCGGCGGTCGCCGACTTCTTCGTCGCCAGCCAGCTGCAGGTCCGCCCCGGCGTCGCCGACACGCAGGCGGTGCTGGCGCGCGAGCTGTCGAGCGGCAGCGACGAGGGCGCGCGGCTGTTCCGCCAGGCGACGACGCTGAACCGCGACATCGAACGCGCGCGGATCGAGGACGCGCGGCTCGCGCAGCTGCCGGTCTCGCCCGAGATCAACGCGCTGCGCGCCGACCTCAAGGTCCGGCTCGACAACCTCGGTTTCCAGCAGGCCGAGACCGTCGCCTCGCTGGCGGCGTTCCCGCAATATCGCGTCGTCGCGCCGGGCAAGCTCGACCTCGCCGAGCTGCAACAGGTGCTGCGCGCCGACGAGGGCTATTTGAAGATGCTCGTCGTCGGCGATGCGGTCTATGCGATGCTGATCGATGGCAAGGGCGCGCAGCTGTGGCGCGCCGACATCGGCACCGCCGCGCTCGACGCCGCCGTCGACAGCATCCGTTCGACGATCTCGATCGTCGAGAACGGCCGCCGCGTCACCTATCCCTTCGACGCCGCGACCGCGCGCAGCCTCTATACGCGGCTGTTCGGCCCCGCCGCCGACCGGCTCCCGACGATCGCCAACCTGACCTTCGAGCCCGACGGCGCGATGCTGCGGCTGCCGATCAACCTGCTCATCACCGCCGATACCGGGCTCGCCGAATATGAGCAGCGCCTGCTCGATCCCAATGGCGACGCCTTCGACATGCGCCGCATCGCCTGGCTGGGGCGGACGACGCGGCCGAGCACCGCGGTGTCGGCGCTCGCCTTCCGCAACGCGCGGCAGGCGCCGCCCTCGAACGCCGCGAACCAATATTTCGGGCTCGGCCAGAACCAGCCGGTGGGGGCCACGACCGCGAGCCTCGGCTCGCGCGGCGCGGCTGGAGGCGTCGACGACAGCTGCCAGTGGGACCTCGCGCAGTGGAACCGCCCGATCTCGGCCGACGAGCTCGTCACCGCGCGGAGCGCGATGGGCGGCACCGCGGGCACCCTGCTCACCGGCAGCGGCTTCACCGATACCGCGGTCAAGACGCGCGGCGACCTCAACGACTATCGCATCATCCATTTCGCGACCCACGGGCTGGTCACCGCGCCGCGCCCGTCATGCCCGGCGCGCCCGGCGCTCGTCACCTCCTTCGGCGGCAGCGAGTCCGACGGCCTCCTGACCTTCCAGGAGATCTACGACCTCAAGATCAACGCCGACCTGGTCATCCTGTCGGCGTGCGACACCGCCGGCGCCGCCTCGGTCCGCGCGACGCGCGAGGCCGGCGTCGCGAGCGGCGGCGGCAATGCGCTCGACGGGCTGGTCCGCGCCTTCATCGGCGCCGGCGGGCGGTCGGTGATCGCGAGCCACTGGCCCGCGCCCGACGATTTCGACGCGACGAAGCGGCTGATCGGCGGCCTGTTCGGCGCGCAGCAGGGCGAGAGCGTCGCCGACGCGCTGTGGACGACGCAGATGCGGCTGATGGACGAAAAGCAGACCTCGCACCCCTATTATTGGGCCGGGTTCGCGATCATCGGCGACGGCGGCCAGCCGCTGCTGCACGGCGCGACGGCGACCGCCAAAGCGCCGCAGACCGGGGAGGCCGCCGGCCGCGCCGCCCGCTGATCCGATGACCGAAAGCCCGACGACAGATCCAGCGCCGGCCGCCGAGGCCGCGAGCGAGACGCGCGCCGCCGTGCCGCTGCGCAAGCAATTGCGCCGCCTCGCGACGCAGCTCGGCCCCTGGCGCATGATCGCGACTTTGCTGTTCCTCGCCGCCGCGGTGTTCGTCGCGCGGTCGAGCTGGAGCCTGCCGCTGGCCGGCGATGCCGAGCGCGCGCTCTACGACAGCCGCGCGTCGATGATGGCGCCGCACGTCGAGCAGGACCCGCGCATCGTCATGATCACCTATAATGATCAGACCCTGTTCAACACCGGCATCCGCTCACCGCTCGACCGGACATTGCTCGCCAATGCGCTCGCCAATATCGACCGGATGGGGGCGAAGTCGATCGGCATCGATATCGTCTTCGACTCGCCGCGCCCCGACGATGATGTGCTGAAGACGCAGCTGCGCGCGATGAAGACCCCGACCTGGCTCGCCTATGCCGACCAGGCGACCAACCAGAACACCATCTATTTCGAACAGCAGAAATATCTCGAGGCCTATCAGGCAGAGGTGCGCACCGCCAAGACGCGCCCGACGAGCGTGCGTTTCGAGGTCGACGAGGACAATGTCGCGCGCAAATGGCCGAGCCGGCCGAAGCACCTGCCGCCTTTGATGTCGAACGCGATGGCACCGGTCGACAAGGCGCACGCCGATTATCAGGGCAATATCCGCTATCTGGTCCCGCTGCGCGCCGATGCGAATCAGGAAGTCGAGGTTTTCAACAACCTCCCGATCGACATCTTCGGCATGCCGATGGACGACGAGACCTTCGCCGCCTTCGCCGAGTCGGTGCGCGGGCGCTATGTGCTGATCGGCGCCGACGTGATCGACACCGACCAGTTCATCACCCCGCTGACCCGGCTGCCCGACCTTCAGTCGGGCGAGCGCGAGACGATGCCGGGGCTGGAAGTGCACGCGCATATGCTGGCGCAGCAGCTCGACGGTGCCTGGTCGAAACCGGTCCCGGACTGGGCTTTATGGTCGCTGGCGCTGCTCGTCGTGATCGCGGGCGGGCTCACCAGCCTGATCGACCTCAAGGCGCGCTGGGTGGTCGTCATCTTCGTCGGCCAGCTGGTCTTTTTCCTCGCCTATCCCTTCTGGCTGCAGCGGATCGGGGTCGACACCACCGACCTTCCCGCCTTCGGCCAGGCGCTCGGCTGGATCTTCGGCTATGCCGCGGTCGGCACCGCGGCGCGCACCATCGGGTCGCGCCAGCGCGCCTTCGCGCAGTCGGCGCTGGGCAAATATCTGCCCGCCGACGTCGCGGCACAGATCATGCGCGACCCCGACCAGCTGTCGCTGCACGGCGAGCGGCGCAACATCTTCTGCGTCTTCACCGACCTCGAGGGGTTCACCAAGCTCAGCCATGCGACGACGCCGGAAACCGTCGCGCGGCTGCTCAACGAATATCTCGACCGCCTGTCCGACGTCGTACTCGACCATGGCGGGACGATCGACAAATTCGTCGGCGACGCCGTCGTCGCCTTCTGGGGCGCGCCGCTCAGCCGTCCCGACGACGGGCCGCAGGCCGCCGCAGCGGCGATCGCGATGTACGAGGCGGGCGAGAAGTTCCGCATCGACCTGGCGGACGAGGACGTCCCGCCGCTGGGCATGACGCGCGTCGGGCTGCACGTCGGCGACGCGATCGTCGGCAATTTCGGCGGCGAGGGCCGCATCCAGTACACCGCGCTGGGCGACAGCATGAACACCGCCTCGCGGCTCGAGGCGGCGAACAAGAGCCTGAAGACCGGGGTGCTGGTGTCGGCCGAGGCCGAGGCACGCGCCGGGCGCGACGACCTGGTGCCGATGGGGCGCGTGACCCTGCGCGGGCGCGCGCAGCCGGTCGATACCTTCACCCCGCGCCCCGACCTTGGCCCCGAGCAGCGCGCGCGCATCGCCGAAATGGTGAAGGCGCATGCATCGGGCGATAAAAATCATTATGTGACCTGCGCCACAGCATTGGGCGCGGAATTCAGTCACGATACATCCATCCTGTTCTTGATAGAACGCCTGAACGAGACCGAAAGTGGAGAAAGCTATGTCCTGTCCTGACATCCGCCTGCGCCGGCTGGGGTTGACCGGGGCCGCCCTTCTGGCCGCGGTTGCCGTCACCGGCGCCGCCGCAGCGCAATCGATCGTCGTACGGTCGACCGGACCGTCGGCGTCGAAATATCCCGCGGGGACCAAGCTCAAGGCCAGCGACCGCGTGGCGCTGGTCGACGGCGACAAGGTCGTGCTGATGCAGGGCGGCAAGACCCGCACGCTCAGCGGCAAGGGCACCTTCACCGTCGGCGCCACGGTGCAGGCGAGCCAGTCGATGGGCACGACGGTAACGCGCATGCTGGCCAAGGGACCGACGACCCGGTCGCGCGGCGGGTTCGCGCGCGAGGCCGAAACGGCGGCGCCCAGCGAATTTCGCGCGCCGAACCTGTGGCTGCTCGACTATCGCAGCGGCGGCACCTTCTGCGTCGCCGACCCGGCGACGCTGATGCTGTGGCGCCCCGACATGTCGGGCGACGCCGCGCTGACCATCGCCAAGGGCGGGCAGAGCGAGACCGTCGCGCTGGTCGCCGGCGCGCAGTTCCGCAAATGGCCGACCGAAACGCTGCCGATCGAATATGGCGTCGATTACCAACTGTCGGGCGCGGGCCTGGCCGCGCCCGTGACCGTGCGCTTCGCGACGATCGCGGCGATGCCCGAAACCGCCGATGCGGCGACCGAAATGCTGATGACCAAGGGCTGCACGCCGCAGCTCGACCGGCTGGTCGACGCGATGTCGGAGGCAGAAGCGACGAGCGGTTGACCGGACCGGGCGGGAGCCATTGTCCCCGCCCGATCCATCTGATAACAATGGGATGAAAAGCTGCCGTCCGAGCGGCATGTCCTTTCCTTGGGTCGAAAATTCGCACAGTCCGTCACCGGGCTGGGCAGTATGAATTAAGCGCACGGCGGCAACGCCGGGCGGGTTCGAACGCAAGGGGTGGCGATGAACGGCAAGGTGCAATTGCAGCTGGCGGATGCGGCGGATCGCGGGCGCGCGAAAAGGTCGCTGCTCGCCGGATCGGGGCTGATCCTCGCGATAGTGTCGGTCCCGGCGCAAGCGCAGGTCGCGACCCCGCAAATCCCGACGCGCGAGGAAATCCAGCGCCCCGCCCCGCCGCCGACACCCGCGCCCAACGAGCAGATCCTGGCCGCGGACGATGCGATCGAGCGCGCGCCCTGCCCGCTCGCCAACCCCGAATTCGCGAACGTCCGCATCACGCTGCGCGACGTGCAATTTTCGACCGTCGAGGGGATCGATCCCGCGATGCTGAACGGCGCCTGGTCCGATCGCGTCGGACAGGAGCTGCCGATCGCGGTGGTCTGCGACATCCGCGACCGCGCCGCGACGATGCTGCGTGCGCAGGGCTATCTCGCCGCGGTGCGCGTGCCGCCGCAGACGATCGGCGACGACGGCGTGGTCCGGCTCGACATCCTCGCGGCGCGGATGAGCCGCATCGAGGTGCGCGGCGACGCCGGCGCGAACGAGAAACTGCTCCAGCGCTACCTGTCGCACCTCGACGACCAGCCGGTGTTCAGCATCGTCGATGCCGAGCGCTACCTGCTGCTGGCGCGCGACATCCCCGGCCTGTCGGCGCGGCTGACGCTGCGCCCCGGCGGCGCGCCGGGCGAGGTCGTCGGCGAGGTCACGGTCGACCGCACCGCGGCGATCATCGACTTCAACGCGCAGAATTTCGGGTCGAAGGACGTCGGCCGCTGGGGCGGCATCGCGCGGGCGCGCGTGTTCGGCATCACCGGCATGGGCGACATGACCACGGTCAGTTTCTATTCGACCCCCGATTTCGACGAACAAAATGTCGCGCAGGTCGCGCACGAGTTCCGCGTCGGCGACGAGGGGCTGAAATTAGGCGCGAGCTATACCTATGCCTGGACGCGGCCGAGCGTCGCGGGCCTCGCGATCAAGTCCGAGACGCAGATCGCCAGCGTCTATGCCGCCTATCCGCTGGTACTGACGCAGGCGCGGCGGCTGACAATCGGCGGCGGGCTCGACCTGATCGACCAGGACATCGCGGTCGGCGGGGTGCCGATCAACCGCGACCGGCTGCGCGTGTTCAACCTGCGCGCCGACGCGAGCTTCATCGACCCCGCGTCGATCGCGGGACGCAGCGGCTACAGCCCCGCCGAGCCGCGCTGGTATCTCGGCGGCTCGCTCGAGGCGCGGCAGGGGGTGAAGTTCCTCGGCGCCAGCGACGATTGCGGGCCGACCGGCGCCGCCTGTTTCCTGCCCGGCGCGATCCCGCTGACGCGCGTCGAGGGCAAGCCCGACGCCTTCCTGCTGCGCGCCAATGCGCTCGCCGAATGGCGCCCTGCGAAGCAGTTCACCCTGTCGGTCGCGCCGCGCGCGCAATGGGCGAGCGATCCGCTGCTCGCCTATGAGGAATTTTCGGGGGGCAATTTCACCGTCGGGCGCGGTTTCGATCCCGGCACGGTGATCGGCGACAGCGGCGTCGCGGTGTCGGTCGAGGCACGCTACGGCTCGCTGACGCCTGCCAATACCGAAAGTGGCGCGCTCCAGCCCTTCGTCTTCTTCGACGCGGCCTGGGTGTGGAACAAGGACCTCGCCTTCGCGGGGCTCAATCCGCAAAAGCTTTATTCGGCGGGCGGCGGCATCCGCCTCGCCTATCGCGACGTCGGACGGCTCGACATGACCGTCGCGGTGCCGCTCAACCGCGCGGGATTCCTGGCGCAGAAACCCGACCCGCGCTTCCTGCTCTCCTTCACCACCCAGTTCGGCGTGAAGGCGCGCTGACATGAGCTTTTCCTCGAGGATGTCCGCCATGCGTACCAGTGCTTCGACCGCTCCCGCCCGCTCGGGCAAACAGCGCCTGCTGACCAGTTGCGCAATCGCGGCGGGGATGGCGGCGCTCGCGCTCGGCGGCCCGGCACTGGCACAGGTGCAGGGATCGGGCAGCATCATCGGCGGCGCCGGGACGATCCAGTCGACGGGCCAGCCGGGCATCCCGCCCGCGACCACGCGGGTCACAACGACCACCGCGCAGACGATCATCAACTGGACGCCGACCGACACCGCCCCCGCGGGCGCGCCGATCGACTTCCTGCCCGCGACCAACACGCTCGAATTCTACGGCACGGGTCAATATACCGTGCTCAACCGCTTCATCGCGGTCGATCCACTCACCGGCCTCAACATCCCGATCAGCCGGCAGATCGCGCTCAACGGCACGGTCAACAGCTATATCGGTTCGCCCGCCGCGGGCGCCGGCGCGGTGCAGGGCGGCAATATCTGGTTCTACAACGCCGGCGGCATCCTGATCGGCGCGCGCGCGGTGATCAACGTCGGCAGCCTGGTGCTGACTGCGAACGACATCGACACCACCGGCGGGCTGTTCGGGCCGAACAACGAAATCCGTTTCCGCGGCGCCGCGGGCAGCACCTCGTCGATCGACATCAGCCCGCAAAGCTTCATCAGCGCCGCCAACCCCGGCAATCCGGGCAGCAGCTATATCGCGCTCGTCGCGCCGCGCATCAACCAGGGCGGGCTGATCGACGTCGACGGGTCGGCGGCGCTCGTCGCCGCCGAACAGGCCGACATCACGATCAACAACGGCCTCTTCGACATCAATGTCACCGTCGGCGCCGAGGGCGGCAACGCGATCACCCACACCGGCGTGACCGGTGGCCCGGCGCACGCACAGGGCGACACCGACCAGAGCCGCATCTACCTCGTCGCCATCCCGAAGAACGACGCTGTGACGATGCTGATCTCGGGCCAGCTCGGTTACCAGGATGCGGTCGTCGCGCAGACCGACCCCGACGGCGCCGTGGTGCTGTCGGCGGGCTATAATATCGAGAATGGCGCGGTCAGCGGCCCCGCCGTGGGGCCCGCGAACATCACCATCGCCGACACGATCTTCCAGAGCAGCGTCAACGCGCGCGCCAGCGGCGACCTGCTCGCCGGGCCGCTCGCGACGATCCCGGTCGGCGGCCCCGTCGTTGCGGCGCCCCCGCCGCACATCGGCCGGCTGGTCGTCCAGGGCAACGCCAATTTCATCGGCGACGCCAGCGCGACGCTCAATGTCGGCGCGAACCAGCTGGTCGGCGCGACCGGCAATATGGTCGTGCAGTCGAACGGCGCGAACGGCGTGGCGGGCAACGCCACGGTCAACGTCACCGGCGGCGGCCTCGCGGTGCTGGGCACGCTGAACATCGCCGCGAACGGCGTCGTCGATGCCGTGACCGGCGACGCCACCGGCGGCACCGCGGCGTTCAACATCAGCGGCGGCACGACCGTGATCGGCGCCAATGTCGTCGTGTCGGCTGCGGGCAATGCGGGCTTCGACGCGGCAGGCAACGGCGGCGACGGCACCGGCGGCAACGCCAGCCTGACCGTCGAGAACGGCGGCTCGCTGACCGCCGACGTCATCACCGTGCAGGCGAACGGCCGCGGCGGCGGCTTCACCTCCAGCATCACCCTGGGCACGCAGGTCGCCGATATCAGCGGCAACGGCCAGGGCGGCACCGCGACGCTGACCGCGCAGAATGGCGGCAACATCACCGCCAACACCTCGATCAACGTCAATGCGACGGGCACCGGCGCGACCGGCACGACGCAGTCGGGCAACGGCACCGGCGGCACGGCCACGCTGCGCATCCTGACCGGCGGCACCAGCGTGACCTCGCCGCTCACCAATATCGACGCGCGCGGCATCGGCGGCGGCACGATCTCGCTGCCGATCTTCGGCACCTTCCTGTCGGCGAACGCCGGCGACGGCGAAGGCGGCACCGCCGAGATCGAACAAACGACCGATTTCTCCTCGCCCTCGTCGCTCGGCGCGCTGACGCTGACCGCCGCGGGCATCGGCGGCGGCGCCAATGGCGCCAACGCCACCGGCGGCAATGCGATCGGCGGCGACGTCATCGTCACGGCGTCCCAGAGCAATCTGACCGTCGACACGCTGGTTCTCGACGCGAGCGCGACGGGCGGCAGCGCCGAAGACGCCGTCGGCGCCAATGCGACCTCGGGCGATGCGACCGGCGGCGCGATCGACATCACCGCCGACGGCGGCGCGACGCTGGGCACGACGAACAGCCTGACCGCCAACGCCAGCGCGATCGCCGGCGCGGGGAACATCGTCGGCAGCTCCGACGGCGGCGACGTCACAATGCTTTCGACGGCGCTCGCCACGATCAACATCGGCACAGATTTGCTGATCAACGCCGACGCGGGTCAGTTCAGCACCACGATTCCGGCCAGCGCGGGCATCTCGACCGGCGGCGACGTCGACCTGACCGCCGACGGCGGCACCATCACGGTGGGCAGCTTCAGCGTCACCGCGCGGTCGATCAGCGACAATGTCACCGGAACCTCCGGCCGTTCGCTCGGCGGTACCATCGATATTCGCGCCGCCAACGCCGGCCTGATCAACGCGGTCGACAGCGCGGGAGCCAGCTTCTTCTCGGTCGATGCCGCCGCGGGCGTGTCGCAGGGCGGCACCGCGGCGACCGGCGGCCGGATCGGCGTCACCATCGACGGGGGCACCCTCGATTTCGGCCACACCAGCTTCTTCTCGTCGACCGGCATCGCCGGCGGCGATACCAGCGCGGCGGGCAATGTCGTGCTCGGGCTGGGCGGCACGATCCTGTTCGAGCTGCTCGACAACAATCTCAATCCCAGCACGCTCAATTTCCAGACGATCTCGGCGACCGCCGACGGCCGCGCCGCGGCGCCGTTCGAGGGCGCGGCCTTCCTGCGCGGCACCGCCGCGGGCAATGGCGGCAATGTCGATTTCAACGTCCAGGGCGGCCAGATGACCGGCACCGGGCTGTTGCTGTCGGCCAGCGGCTTCAGCGGCATCGTCACCGGCAACACCGGCGAAGGCCGCGGCGGTCAGGCGACCTACACCCAGACCGGCGGCGACGTCACCGTCGGCGATCTCGTCGTCGATGCGACGGGTTTCGGCGGCAACGGCGGCCGCATCCTGACCGGCGGATCGGGCTTCGGCGGCACCGCGACGATCAACCTCAACGGCGGCACGCTCGACGCGACGAACATCAGCGCGGTCGCGGCGGGCGCCGGCGGCATGGGGCAGACCGGCGACGACAGCGATCCGGCCAACCCCGTCGACGGCACCAACGGCGGTTTCGGCCAGGGCGGCACCGCGACGGTCAACCTCGACGGCACCGCGGTGGTCACCACGACCACGCTCAACGCCTTCGCCTCGGGCATCGGCGGCGACGGCGGCAATTTCGTGTCGACGATGGGCGTCGTCGGCCGCGCCGGCAACGGCGGCGACGGGCTCGGCGGCACCGCCGAGATCAATCTGACCGACGGCACGCTGACCACGGGCGACGTTACCGCCGATGCGGGCGGCTTCGGCGGCTTCGGCGGCAATCTTGCCGATTTGAGCTCGATTCCCGCGGCCGGCAGCGTGGTGGGCGGCAATGGCGGCAACGGCCAGGGCGGAACCGCCACGATCGACGTCGCCACCGCGATCACCGCGGGCGGCACGGTGTCCAGCTTCGCGATCGGCGCGGGCGGCGGCGGCGGCGCCCACCATGTCGGCGGCGCGGGCGGCGAAGGCCGCGGCGGCACCGCAGAGCTGATCGTCACCGATTTCAACGCCGGCAACGTCACCGCGGTGCTCGACGCGAGCGCGCTGGGCGGCGACGGCGGCGACGGGCTCAACGGCGCGGGCGGCCAAGGCGGTTTCGCCCAAGGCGGCATCGCGCGCGTCCAGGCCGAGGGCGAGAACGCGCGCGCGGTCGTCACCGACGCGAATTTCGTCACCACCGGCACGGGCGGCGCCGGCGGCGATGCGGCCCTTTATAACGGAAACAGCCCGCGCTTCGGCCCCAACGGCGGCAATGGCGGCGACGGGCGCGGCGGATCGGTGGAACTGATCGCCAACCTGGGCACGATCGAACTCGGCGTCGGCCGCCTGGGCGTCGCGGCGCTGACCAGCCAGGGCTTCGGCGGCGACGGCGGCAATGGTGCCGACAATCCCGGCAACATGACGCTGCCCGGACCCGACGGCATGCCCGGCACGATGGACGACATCGTCGTCGGCTTCGTCGGCGGACAGGGCGGGATCGGCGGCGGCGGGCTCGGCGGCACCGTCCGCCTCGGCGTCGACGGCGGCACGCTCACCTCGAACGGCAATCCGGTTTCGATCACCGCGGGCGGCACCTCGGGCGACAGCGGCCTCGGCGGCGCGGGCGAGGGCGGCAGCCTCGGCGACGGCGGCAGCTTCGTCGACCAAGGCGGCACCGTCATCCTCGAAGCGTTCAGTTCGCCGAACGGCAACGGCACGATGAGCTTCGGCGACGTCGATATCGACGCCAGCGGCTTCCTTGCCGGACGGATCGACATCCGCTCGGCCGGCACGATCACGATGACGAGCCTGACCGCGAGCGCGCAGGGTTCTTCCAGCCCGACGAACAACGACACCGACCTCGCCACCACCGGCATCTTCCTCGGCATCACCGACGGCGGGCTGATCCAGACCGACGGCGCGGTGACGCTCGATACAACCGATATCAACGGCAATCCGGGCGCCTCGGTCGGCGTCTATGCGCAGGGCGACGGCCAGCTCAACGTCGGCGGCACGCTGACGGTCAATGCGGGCGACCAGATCGACATCCGCCACGACTTCCGCGACGGCACCGCGCCGACGATCCAGACCGGCGGCAGCGCCAACTTCACCGCGGTCACCACGATCCGCAGCGCGCCGGGCAGCCTCGTCAGCGCGGGCACCAGCCTGTTCATGAACGCGACGGGATTCAACAGCGCGATCGATGTCGATTCGCTCGACGCCGCCGACCTGACGCTGCTGCTCGCCGCCAACGGCCGGATCAACGTCTATGGCACCACGACCAGCGGCACCGACCTGACCGCCAATGCGCGCGACGAAGTGGCGATCAACGACGCCACGGTCGGCGACGACATCAGCCTGATCGGCGACACCATCGTCGCGGGCAATCTGGTCACCAACGGCACCGGGCTCGATTCCGAACTCGACGGCAGCAACATCGTCTTCGGCACGACGGGCGCGGCGAGCGTCGACCATGCCGAGGCGGACAATGATTTCACCGCCAATGTCGGCAGCTTCTCGACCGGGCTCAACTCGATCATCACCGGCGGCGATATCAACATCACCTCGCCGGGCGCGGTCGACCTCGGGAATTCGACCGCGGGCGGCTTCGTCGCTGTCACGGGCGAATCGATCGTCTTCAACACGATCGACGCCGGGCTGAACGTCGGCCTCAACGCGACCGGCACCCTGCCGGGGGCCGAGGGCATATTGGGCAACAGCATCGTCGCGGGCGGCGACGTCAACCTGTTCGGCAACACGATCCGCATCAACGACGGCGTGACCACCACGGGCTCGCTCTTCGCTTCGTCGAGCGGCGGCAACGCGCGCCTGTCGGCGACCACCGACGGCGACATCGTCATCAACAGCACCGGCGACATCGCGGGCACCTATGCGGCGGGCGGCAACGTCAGCCTGACCGCGGCGACCAACATCACTGCGCAGGCGACCGCGGCGGGCACTTATGTGGGCCCCAACGGCCCGTCCGAAGGCTATCTCTTCATCAACGCCGCGGGCGACGCCAATGTCCTCGCGGGCACCAGCGCCGCGACGATGATCGGCGTGCGCGCCGGCACGAACGCCAATGTCGACGGCGCGACCGCGGGCGAAGATCTTTATGTCCTCGCCGGCGACACCGCGACGGTGACCAATTCTACCGCGGGCGACGACATGATCGTCACCGGCACCTGCTGCGTCATCGTCGACAATGTGTCGACCACCGGCGCCGGTCCCGACGGGCGGAGCCTGATCTTCGCCCCGTCGACCGCGGGCGGCCCCGACGTCTGGCAGCTCCAGACCGGCCCGACCGACCTGTCGAACATCGTGCTCACCGCCTCGGCCGGGACGATCGACGCCTCGAACGCCGTCGCCTTCGACAATCTGACCGCGACCGCCAGCGGCGTGGTCACCACGACCAACACGATCCGCTCGGGCCTGGCCACGACGATCACCGGCAGCGCGCTCGACCTCGAATCGGTCACCGCGGGCACCGACATCGTCCTCACCTCGACCGCCGGCGGGATCAGCGCGATCGGCGCGCTCTCGGCGGGCCATGACCTGACGATCAGCTCGGCCGCGAACGGCGTCTTCGCCGACCTCGCGGCAGGCGATGATATCCGGATCAGCGCCAGCGGCGACGTGTCGGCGGCCAGCCTGCTGACCACCGCGGGCGGCGCCGATAATGAAGCGGATAATGCGGGCGCCTATATCACGACGCCGGGCAGCATCACGATCGCCGGCGCGACCAGCACCGTCGGCCAGACCCGCCTGACCGCGGGCGGCACGGTCGATGCCGGCGCCTTCACCACCGACTATACGTTCATCGACGCCGTCGGCGCGATCAATGTCACCGGCGATATCACCAGCGGCGGCATGTATATCGAGGGCGAGAGCGTCGATATCCAAAATGCCAACGGCGGTGCGAACACGATCATCCTGCGCGCGACCGGCGGCAATGTGACCGCGAACGGCAATGTGACGACGCTCGCCGACCTTCAGGTGGACGCCACGGGTGCGATCGGCATCACGGGCAACGCCAGCGGCGGCAACTTCGTCCAGATGACCGGCGCCTCGATCGACGTCGCCGACGTCAGCTCCAGCGCCTTCGTCAACCTGACCTCGACCGCGGGCCAGATCAATTCGACCGGCACGATCAGCGCGGGCAGCGACGTCTTCATCAACGCTGCGGCGGGCGGCACGCTCAACGCGCTCGTTGCGGGCGACGATGTCGGGATCAACGCCGGCGGCGACGTCACCGTCGCGTCGATCACCGCCGAGGGCAGCAACCCGCAGGGCGAGGAAATCGGCAGCAATGTCGTGGGCTCGGTCAACGGCACGCTGACCGTCACCGGCAGCACCTTCGCCGCCAGCGACGTGACCTTCAACGCGACCAGCCTGTCGCTGCAGGATGTCGAGGCGGGCGGCTCGCTCACCGCGACGACGACCGGCGGCCCGCTGACGCTGACCAGCGCCGATGTCGGCGCCAACATCACGCTGACCTCGGCGCGCGACGCCATCGCGACCGGCCTGCTGCAATCTGGCGGCGACACGACAGTGTCGGGCCGCAACCTAGATCTGCAAGCGATCGCCGCCGACGGCGACGTCGACCTGACCGCGACCACGGGCAATATCGTCACGGGCGGCGACGTCAGCGGCTTCAACGTCACCTTCGACGCCGTCGGAGATATCACCCACGACACAGGTAGCCTGCTCAGCGCGACCAACCTGCTGACGCTCACCGCCGATGGCAATATCGCGGTCGGCAACGCGACATCGGGCGACAATATGCGCTTCACCGCCGGCGGCACGATCGACGCCAATGCGCTCACCGCCGGCCGGATATTGGCGCTCGACGCCGACGGCGCGATCACGCTGACCGGCGACGCCTTTGGCGCCGTGCTGGTCTCGATCCTCGGTAGCGAGGTCGAACTGGGCGACGTCGCGCTGGGCGGCGGCACGGTCGCCCTGTTCTCGACCGCCGGCGACATCCGCGGCACCGGCGACATCACCGCCAATGGCGGCGTCACCGCCCTCGCCACCGGCGCGGTCGACCTGACAGGGGGCATCAGCGCGGCATCCTCGGCCGACATCAGCGGCGCCAGCGTCAATCTGGGCAATGTTCAGGCCAACGGCCTTTTGACGATCGCCGCGACGGGCGGCGCCGTGACCTCAACGGGCCTGCTCAGCGCCGGTCAGGACCTTTTCATCTCGACCACGCAGGGCGCCACGCTCAACAATCTGGTCGCGGGCGACGATATCGGCATCACCGGCGCCGGACCGGTGACCATCGCGTCGCTCAGCGCCATGGGCACCAATCCGCAGGGCGAAGAGATCGGCAGCAATGCGGTGATCGACATCACCGGCACCCTGACCGTCACCGGCGACAGCTTCGCCGCCGACGACGCCACCTTCAACGCGCTCAGCATCGCGCTGCAGGATGTCGAGACCGGCGGATCGCTGACCGCGACCACCACCGGCGGCCCGCTCACGCTGACCAGCGCCGCCGCCGGCGCGAATGTCGTCCTCACTTCGGCGCGGACGGTCATCGCGACCGGCCCGATCCAGTCGGACCTCGCGACCACGATCCGCGGCACCGGGCTCGACCTGCAATCGGTCACGGCCGGAACCAACGTCAGCCTGACCGCGACGACGGGCGATATCGTTACGGGTGGCGACGTCAGCGGCGTCAACGTCACCTTCGACGCCGGCGGCGACATCGCCCACGACAATGACAGCCTGCTCAGCGCGGGCAATGCGCTGTCGCTCACCGCAGGCGGCGCGATCGACATCGGCAACGCCAGCGCGGGCGGCAACCTGCTGCTCGACGCCGGCGGGGCCATCGCCGCCAACGCGCTGACTTCGGGTAATGATATGACCGTCTTCGCTGCCGACGCGGTCGACCTGACCGGCGACCTCAGCGCGACGAACCGGTTGCAGATCCAGGGCGCCAGCATCGAACTCAACGACGTCACCGTCGATGCTGGCGCGCTCTCGCTGGTCTCCACCACCGGCGGCATCCACGGCACCGGAGCGATCGACGTCGGCGGACCCTTCGTCGTTCAGGGTCAAACGCTGGTCGATCTGACGGGTGACATCACCGCCGATAGCCTGATCGACATCACCGGCGGCGCGATCACCGTCGGCAATGTCACGGGTGGCGGCGGGGTCGGGCTGATCGCGATCACCGGCGCGGTCAATTCGGCGGGCACCGTCCAGGCCGGCAACGATCTGGAGATCATCACCGCCGACGGCGGCAGCTTCAACCGCCTCGTCGCGGGCGACGATATCCGCGTCTTCGGCCGCGGCGACGTCGACATTGGCTTCATGGACGCGACCGGGACCAACCCCGACGCCGGCGAGGCCGGCAGCAACGTCGGCATCGACGTCGCCGGCAACGTCACGGTCAGCCATGGCGAGGCGGCCGGCGATTTCATCGTCAATACGGCCAGCTTCTCGACGGGGCTCAACTCGATCATCGCCGACGGCAATATCGAGGTCACGACCAGCGGCGCGACCGATCTCGGCAATTCGACCGCGGGCGGCAATATCGTCGTCATCGCGCAGTCGGTCGATTTCAACGCACTCGACGCCGACGGGCTGGTCAGCCTGTTCGCCAGCGGCGACGCGCCCGGGGCCGAAGGCATCCGCGGTGGCTCTATCGACGCGGGCGACACGATCGGGCTGGTCGGCAACAGCATCGCAATCACCGGGGCAATCACCGGCGACGCCAGTTTCGAGGCGATCGCCACCGGCGGCAACGCAAGCTTCAACACGGTGAACACCGTCCAGCACCAGGATATCGAGGCGAGCGGCAACATCAGCGGCTCTTTCTCCTCGCGAGGCGATATCGAGATGTTCGCGCTCGGCAACATCACCGTCAGCGCCAATGCGCTGGGCGGCGCCACCGATCCCGACGGCTTCGTCTATGACGGCAATCTGTTCATCGACGCCGAGGGCGACGTCGTGCTGACCAACAGCAGCGCGGGCCGCATGCTGGGTGTCAATGCGCTCGGCGCGGCCGAGCTGACCAATGTCGCGGCGGGCGAGGATCTGCTCGTGCGCACCGGCGGCTTCGGCAATGTCCTCCTGCCCGTCGCGGGCGCCAATGGCGTAGCACTCACCGATGTGATCGCGGGCGACGATATCGAGATCCGCTCGGTCGGCGACGTCACCGTCAACGGCGCGACCTCGACCGGATCGGGCCGCGACGGTTTCGTCCTCGACTATGGCGCGAATGGCTTCACCATCGGCCAGGGCGAAGGCGGGCCGGGCGCGGTCGACGGATCGGACATCGTCATGACCTCGGCCGAGGGCGACATCGACGCGAACGACCTGTCGGCGGGCGACGACATATTGCTGACCGCCTTCGGCGCGATCGACGTCAACGGTGCGGAGACGCTCGGCGTCGGCGTGACCGGTGGCGCCTCGAACATCCGCACCGACGGCGGCGAAACGACCTTGGCGGGCGCGCAGGCGTTCGACGACCTGATCGTCGATGCGACGGGCCGCCTGACCGTGTCGACCCCGGCCACCGCGGGACGCCACATCCGCATCCGCGCCGCGGCGGTCGATCTGGCCGACCTGATCGCGTCGAACAACGCGCCGATCGACACGCTGGCGGCCGGCCGCGACCTGACGGTCAGCACCCCGGGCGCGATGACCGGCGGCTCGGTCAGCGCCGGACGCGACCTGGGGCTGTCGGCGGGCGAGGAACTCACCATCCGCCGCGCGACGACGGGCAGCGGCGGCACCATGGCGATCGACGGCCGCCTCGGCGTTCAGGCCGAAACGCTGATCAGCGGCGGCACGACCACGATCGGCGCCGATGCGGGGGCGATAGCCATCGGCACGCTCGCCTCGGCAGGGCCGATCGGGCTCGTTGCCGATAGCATCCAGGTCAACGGCCTGGCGGGCACCGCGGTGTTCAGTAATATCGAGACCGACGTCGGCGACGCCTTCATCTTCGGCGGCAACAGCGTCTCGGTCACCGCGGGGTCGGTCGCCGGGCGTGCGCTGATCCGCAGCGACGGCAGCCTCAGCGTGACGCAGCTCGCCGGCAACGAGGTCGAACTCGGCGCGGACACGGTCATGACGCTCGGCAATGTCGCCGCGGCCAACGCGCTGGGCGTACAGGTACGCGACATGCTCACCGTCAACGGCGCGGTGGTCGGCCGCTCGATGATTATCGCCTCGGGCGACATCACAATCGGCTCGACCGGCCGCCTCGGCACGCAGGGCACGACACAGGCGCTCGAGGTCCGCAACATCGACCAGGACAGCGTGACCTATATCGGCGGCACCGGCGCGCGCACCGGCTATCATATCGACCAGGCCGAGATGGCGCGCCTGTTCGCGGGCGACATCACGATCCTGGCCCCCGACCTCGGCGGCAATAACGGCGGCTTCGTCGCCGCGGCGCCGGGCGGTCCGGCGATCGCCACCGTCGGCAGCAGCACGCCGCCAGCCGTCGTCATCGACGATTTCACGCTGACCGCCGGCGGGCCGACTTCGAATCTCGGCGCCAATGGCTCGCTGACGATCGCGACGCAGGGCAAGGCGCGGGTGATCGGCGACGCCGCCATCACCGGCATGTCCGACGCCAACAGTTTCCGCATCTTCGCGGACGAAGCGCTCGAAGTGATCCTGGGCGAGGGCACGATCCGCCTCAGCGGCAGCGCGACCTCGACCCCGGCGGGCCGGCTCATCCTCCAGTCGGAGGACGTCATCGTCGCGACCGCCGATGCGATCGCCGACGTCGCGGCGGCGCCCGACATCGACGCGATCGACGAGCGGCTCGGCCAGAACGACGGCATCGTCCTCGACGACGGCGCGCTCTTCGCGGGCGGCATCGACGTCACCGTCGAGGGCGGCTTCTATGTCCAGAACAGCGGCGAAGGCACGCGCTTCGCCCAGCGCCGCGGGCTGACCTTCGGTCCGCTGGGGCTCAATGTGAACGTCGCGGGCGCCGACAGCCGCATCGTCATCAACGGCGTGCACCTCGGCCCGTCGGGCCAGGTCACCGGGCTCGACGCGATCCCGCTGCTGTCGATCGACGGCTTCGTGATCGGCAGCGGTCCCTTGAGCGGCAGCGGGCTCGCCTTCGACTCGGGCTCGACGATGAACGGCTGCCTGATCGTCAGCTCGACGACCTGCGCTTTCCTCGAATTCGAATCCTCCTTCCCGGTCCAGGACGTCATCAACGACGAGGAGGAGGACGAAGAGCAAGGCGACGACGCCGAAGGCATGAGCCTGCCGACCCCGCTGATCACGATGCGCGACCTCGACCCGCTCACCGGCGAGCCGCTGCTCGACGATCCGGTGACCGGCGCAGGCAACGACGATCTGTGGACGCCGCCGGCGGAGTAAGGCGTCCTCTTTCAGAGGGGCGGCACCGGCCCGCTCCCCCACCCGGCCTCCCCAACGATAGTAGCCTATGGGAGGCCGGGTGGGGGAGCGGGCCGGTGCCGCTTCGGCTCAACGCAGTTGACGGCAAACCCCGGCGCGGGGCATGGGCGCGGACATGACCGATAGCCCTGCCCCGCCGCTGAAGCTGTTCAACAGCCTGACGCGCTCCCTCGAGGAGTTCGTCCCCGTCCACCCGGGCGAGGCGCGCGTCTACAGCTGCGGCCCGACGGTCTACAACTATCCGCACATCGGCAATATGCGCGCCTATGTCTTCGCCGACACGCTCGGGCGCACGCTGTCGTTCAAGGGCTATAAGCTCACCCATGTCATCAACATCACCGACGTCGGCCACCTGACCGACGACGCCGATGCGGGCGAGGACAAATTGGAGAAGGCGGCGGCCGAAAAGGCGCAGTCGATCTGGGACATCGCGCGCCATTATACCGAGGCCTATTGGGCCGATGTGAAGGCGCTCAATATCCGCCAGCCGGCGCACTGGTCGATCGCGACCGACTATGTGCCGGCGATGATCGACTTTGCGAAAGCGATTGCCGAGAAGCATTGCTACGCGCTGGAGAGCGGGCTCTATTTCGACACCGCGACGGTCGCCGATTACGGCCGCCTCGCGCGTCACGGCACCGACGAGGGCGAAAGCCGCATCGACCCCGTCGACGGCAAGCGCCACCCCGCCGACTTCGCGATCTGGCGCAAGACGCCCGCGGGCGAGACGCGCCAGATGGAATGGGATTCGCCTTGGGGCCGCGGCGCGCCGGGCTGGCATCTCGAATGCTCGGTGATGTCGGAGGCCCTGCTCGGCTTCCCCTTCGACATCCACACCGGCGGCATCGACCACCGCGAGATCCACCACCCGAACGAGATCGCGCAGAACCAGGCGCACAGCTGCTCCGACGCGAGCGGCGCGCGCTTCTGGATGCACAATAATTTCCTCGTCGAACGCTCGGGCAAGATGTCGAAGTCGAGCGGCGAATTCCTGCGCGTGCAGCTGCTGATCGACAAGGGCTACCACCCGCTGGCATACCGGCTGATGTGCCTGCAGGCGCATTATCGCAGCGAGCTGGAGTTCAGCTGGGAAGGCTTGGGTGCGGCGCTGACGCGGTTGAAGCGGTTGGTGATGGCCGCCGCGACGGTTCGCGACGTCGAAGCCGCCGAGGTCTCCGACCGCCGCCTGACCGACCTGCTCGCGAAATTCGACGCCGCGATGTCCGACGACCTCAACACCGCGGTCGCACTGACCGTGCTCGAGGAAACCGCGGCGATGAAGAAGATCGACGCCGGCCAGAAGCGCGCCGCGCTCGCGGCGATGGACGCGGTGCTCGGGCTCGACCTGCTGACGATCGACCGCGCCGCGTTGCGCGTCCGGCCCAAGGCGGCGGCGATCGGCGAGGACGAGATCGAAGCGACGCTGGTGCGCCGCAAGGAAGCGCGGGCGGCGAAGGATTTCGCGACCTCGGACACGCTGCGCGACGAACTCATCGCCGCGGGCGTCGAGGTGATGGATGGCGACCCGCTCGGGTGGGAGTGGCGCTTGGAGGCTTAGCCGTCGCAGGAATGGCGAAGGGCGGTTTTCGGGCGGTTGCGGCCATATTAATCCTCCCTGCGGCGTAGCCGTGGGGAGGGGGACCACCCGGAGGGTGGTGGAGGGGTGCGGGAGGTCATACGCCGAGTTCGGCTGCACGCACCCCTCCACCATGCTTCGCATGGTCCCCCTCCCCATCGCTTCGCGACAGGGAGGATTAGGAGGTCCGCTCACCACCCCAAAACCGCCGCCCAAAAAAGGGCCTTTCCTAATAAATCCGGCTATGCCAGCGTCGGTCTCGACTCTTCCGCTCGGCGAATACAGCGGCCTCCGAGGTCTCTATTCGGAAGGCGCACGGGGCTGAACTTTCCTGAACTTTGGAATAACGCAAAGGCAGTTCCTCCCCCCAAAACCGGCCTTGCTTACACCACTGTAAGTGCTACCCTCCCCGCCATGCTCGACCGCATCGCCTGGCTCATCCTCGCGCTCATCCACCTGATGCCGGCGCTCGCCTTCTTCCGCCCCGAGATGCTGACGCGGCTCTACGCCGTCGATACGCAAAGCCCGACCTTCCTGCTCCTCCACCACCGCGCCGCGCTGTTTCTCGTCGTCCTCGCCGTCTGCGTCTGGGCGGCCTTCGACCCCGGCGTGCGCCGCCTCGCCAGCGTCGCCGCCGCGATCAGCATGCTGAGCTTCCTCGCGCTCTACTGGCACGCCGGGTCGCCGCCCGCACTGCGCACGATCGCGCTCGCCGACCTTGCCGGGCTGCCCTTTTTGGCCATAGTGGCGTGGCGGGCCTTTTCTCCCGCATGAAACACGGGATACCGCCTGTCCATGTCCAAGACCGTCACCGTCCTTTCGGGCCTGATCCGCCCGCTCGTCGAAAACCGCCTGCCCGACTGGGTCGAGCCGCGCTTCTTCCAGTCGAAGGAGGAAGCGATGGAGCTGGCCCCCGCGGCCGAGATCGGCTGGTTCGACATGTACGACAAGCGCGACATGGCCGCGGCGATCACCGCCGCGACGCAGATCAAATGGCTGAACTCGATCTACGCCGGGGTAGACGGCATCCCGCTCGATCTGTTGCGGACACGCGGCGCGGTCCTGACAAATGGCGTGGGGATCAACGCGATCACCATCGCCGAATATGTCGTGATGGGCATGCTCACCGTCGCCAAGGGCTATCGCGAAGTCGTGCGCGCGCAGGAGCGACGCGAATGGCTGCTCGATTCGCCGGGCAAGGTCGAGCTCTACGGATCGAAGGCGCTGCTGCTCGGCTATGGCGCGATCGGCAAGCTGGTCGAGGAGCGGTTGAGGGCCTTCGCGGTAGATGTGACCATAGTGCGTCGTTCGCCCGGCCCGAACACGCTCGGCCCCGACCAGTGGCGCGAGCGGCTCGGCGACTTTGACTGGGTGATCCTCGCAGTGCCTGCGACCCCCGAAACCGACGGCATGATCGGCGCGGCCGAGCTCGCGGCGATGAAGCCGAGCGCTACGCTGGTAAACATCGCGCGCGGCAGCGTGGTCGACCAAGCCGCGCTCGTCGCCGCGCTCGACAGCAAGCAGATCGCCGCGGCCTTCCTCGACGTCACCAGCCCCGAACCCTTGCCCGCCGACGACGTGCTGTGGAGCCTCGACAATGCGCATATCACGATGCACCTGTCGGGCCGCGCGCAGGACAAGATGTTCATTCGCGCCGCGGAACGGTTCCTTGAGAATCTCGGCCGCTGGCAGCGGGGCGAGCCGGTCGCGCCGCAGGTGGACCTGACGCTCGGTTATTGATCGCCCGGCGATGCTGCGCTTCGACCGCTTCAGCCTCGACCCCGCCGACCGGCTACTGCTGCAGGGCGACGTGCCGGTCGAGCTCAACGCGCGCTATTTCGACGCGCTGGCGCTGCTCGTGCGCGAGGCGGGCAAGCTGGTGTCGAAGGAGCGTTTCTTGGAGGAGGTGTGGCGCGGCGTGCCCGTCACCGACGAGGCGCTGACCCAGTGCATCCGCACGCTGCGCAAGCAGCTCGGCGACGACGCCGCGCACCCGCGCTTGATCGAGACGGTGCCCAAGCATGGTTATCGCTTCGTGGCGACGGTCGAGAGCGATGGCGCGGCCCCTGCTCCTGAACCCGCGGCCGGTTTCGGCGTGCGCCAATGGCTACTGCTCGGCAGCGCCGGGACGCTCGGCGGGGGCGTCGCGGGACTGTTCGGCGGGATGCTCTATGGCTTCGCGGGCGCTTCGCAGGCGGCGGGCGGCGGGCTTTCGATCCTGCTCGTGCTGATCGCGATGACCGTCGCGCTCGCGCTGCTCGGCGGCGCGGGGGTTGCCTTCGGTATCGCCGCCGCGGGTTTCGCGCCGACGCACCGCGGCGCCTGGACCGTCGCGGGCGGCGCCTTTGGCGGGCTGATCGTCGGCGCGCTGGTCAAGCTCGTCGGGCTCGACGCCTTTGCGATGCTCTTCGGCCGCTCGCCGGGCGACATCACGGGCGCGCCCGAGGGCGCGCTGCTCGGCGCTGCGGTCGGCGTCGGCGCGTGGCTCGCCGGCCATGCGCCTGTCCTGTCGCTCCGCCGCAGCATCGGCGTGCCCGCGCTCGCCGGCGCGCTCGGCGGTCTCGCCATCGCGCTCACCGGCGGACGCCTGCTCGGCGGCAGCCTCGCCTTGCTGGCGCAGGCCTTCCCCACCGCGCGGCCGTATCTCGACCCGATCGGCGGATTGTTCGGCGAAAGCGGCATCGGCCCCGTCAGCCAGATCGCCACCGCGGCACTCGAAGGCGCGCTCTTTGCAGGCTGCCTCGTCGCCGCGCTGACCTTCGCGCGGCGGCGCCTGACGCTCGATTAGGCGGGCCGCTCGGCCTTCAGTTCGCGCACCAGCGGCTGCAGCCGCTCGTCATATTTGGCGAGCATCGTGTGCGCCCCGGCATGGTCGTAGAAGCTCACCAATTCGCGCCCGTTCCAGCGGTGGAGCGCATATGCGGGATCTTCCGCGACGATCATCGGCCGGTCGTCGGGCTTGTCCTCATCGATCGGGCGGAGGTCGAGCGACACCTGCGGCGCCGTCGACGAGCAGATCGCGACGGTGCGACCCTCCCACGCCACGGTGACGCTGCGATGCAGGTGGCCGCAGATGAGGCCGCGCACCTGCGGGTGGCGCCGAACGACATCGCCGAAGGTCGCGACCCAGGGCTCGTCGGGGTGCGTGTTCATCCACTCGATCCCGCTTTCGACCGGCGGGTGATGCATCACGATATAGGTCGGCTTGGCCGAATCTTTCGCCAGCTCGGCATCGAGCCACGCCGCGCGCGTCGCGCAAAAGGCGCCGCCGTGGCGCCCTTCTTCGAGCGTATCGACCGTCACCAGCCGCAGCTCGGGCAGCTCGATCGTATATTGGATGAAACCGTTGCCGTCGTCGAAACCCGGGAATTGCGCGCTGAAATTGTCGCGCAGGTCGTGATTGCCGACGCTGGGCCACACCGGAAAGGGGCAGCGCGAAAAGGCGTTGGCCAGCCGGCGATAGCTGTCGGGGTCGCCGCGGTCGGTGATGTCGCCGGTCGCGAGCAGCAGGTCGGGCCGGTTCGGGCCGTCGATGAGCACATCGATGACCTCGTCGAGCCGCTTGCGGTTATATTCCGCCGGATTGTCCGGATCGAACCCGATATGGATATCGGTGATCTGGGCGATCAGCATATCGGTCCCCTGCTCGGGCCGCCCGGTCGCGACCGCCCTGTTGTCATCCGCCCCTATGAGTGGCTTGTAGCGCGGGAGTGCGCCAAGTCACATTATAAAGATTCCGCCCCGCCTGCCCTGTGATCTGGCTCACAGCATAAGTATCGCGCGCGGGTTGTTTTGTGATGAACGCGGTCTTTTTCTTGCGCTGCGTCGGCGGCATCCACGGCTTGCCGCCGTCGTTGTGATATTCGTGGCACATCGCGCAGGGCGATTCGGTCGCGGTCTCGACCTTCACCAGCCGCGCCCCGCTCTCGCCGACATGGCAGTCGCGGCATTGCGTCAGGCCGGGGACGAGGAAGTCGGTCGAGGCCTTCGATCCCTCGGCCATGGTGTGGCAATCGGCGCAGTCGGTCTCGCGGTGCGCGTCATGATCGAACCAGCCCTTCTCCAGGAAACGCGGCGTCTGGTTCACCGCCGCGACGCGCCAGCTATTGCCCGCCGCGGGGGCGAAGATCGTGTGGCAGTCGTAACAGGCGCCGCCCTTCGAGAAGACCGCGCGCACCGCATCCTCGGCGCGGCCGGGGCGCACCGCGACCTCGTTGAAGTAGATGCTGTAGACTTGACCCTCGGCGTAGGCGCCGGGGCGGCGCCGTGCCATGCCGCCGAGTTGCAGCGGGCGCGTGGGCGGGGTCGAGCGGTAATAGGCCATCAGGTCGGCGACGACCTGCCCGGGCTCGCCGTGGCGCAGCGTGCGCGTCACGCCGCCGACGGTCTCGAAGGCTAGGCTGTGGCACATCGCGCAGTCGCGTTCCATCTCGACCGGCTTGATCCGTACCCCGTCGGCGTCGGGGCGGTGGCAATTTTCGCATTCGAGCTGCTTGCCGAAATCGTAGCGGCCGCGGAAACTCGCCGCCATGCGCGCGACGCCGCCGGTCGCCTGCAGGTGCATGTCGTGCGGGAATTTGAGGCCGTTATAGTCGACCAGCCCCTTGGTCATCAGCGTGCGCGTGGGTTTCGCGCCCGGCGCCGCGCGGACGAGCGGACGGAATTCGGGGTGACCGGTGCCGAAGTCGGAGGCGTCGGCGAGCTGGGTCGGATGCCCCGCCGCCTTTAGCCGCCCCTGCATGCCGTCGTGGCAGTCGGCGCAGAATTTCTGCGGCGTCGCGGGCATCGGCCCCGCGCCCTCATGCTCGGTATGGCATTCGACGCAGCGGCCCTGCGGCCGGTTGAACGCGCTCGCGAAGCCCGCGAGGATCTTGTCGCCCATGCCCGGCGGCTGGCGCGCGGCGATCAGCATCGCGGTCGAGGCATTGGCGTGCGCGGTGCTCATCGCCTTATGCTCGCCAGTATGACAGCCGACGCACGCCTTGTCGGTCACCGCCACAAAGGGTTCGACGTGGCACGACTGGCAGTCGTTCTTGAGGCTGGCGTGCGCGCTCGACAGCGGCCCCGACAGCCAGGCGGTGTCGGCGTGATAGCCGTCCGGCCGCTCGTCGACATTCTTGTAGCTCGCCCAGGCCCAGATCGGCCCGACGAGGAAAGCGAGCAGCATCAGGATCGCGAAGCTCCACGCGCCGACGCGCTTGCCGAGCATCACCCCCTGCAGCGAGAAGGCCTTCGCCTCGTCGACGTCCTTCGACGATTGCGACAGCTCGTCGATGCGCTCGACGAGCAGGATGATATTCTCGTCCTCGCGCGCGATCGTCAGCCGGTGCCCGCCGAAGCGCAGCTCGGCGCCCGCGGCGCTGTCGATATCGGCGGCATCGACGGTGCGGCCGTTGATGTCGAAACCCAGCCCCTCGCTCGCCTGGACACGTACGTGGCGTCCGTCGGCGCTAGTGATCGTCGCATGATGCGGGTTCACCGCCAGATCGGCGATGTGGATGATGTTGCTGCCCTCGCGCCCGAGGGTGATCGCGTCGCCCGGCAGCGGCGCGTCGCGAATGATCTGCTTGCCCGTCTTCGTCGTCGAGATACGGCGCAGGATGAAGCTCATGGTTCCCCCTCCCCTCGCCTTACCAGTAGAAGAAAACGCTGATGATGTGCGCCGACAGCGCCGCGATCAGCGCGAAGGTCAGCGGCACATGCACGTAAAGCCAGATTTCGAGCAAAGCGCGGATCCTGAGATGCTGGCGCAGCCGCCCGAGCGCCGCCTGCTTCTGCTTCAGGAGCCCGACGACCTTTTCGCGCGCCTCGGCATCGCTGGTCCCCGGCCCCGCGAGCGCGTGCAGCGCGGCGGCGGTCGCGCAATTGCGATAGCGCCCCGACAGGCGCGCGCCGATGCCGCCCGCGAAGGGATCCTCGTCGAGCGCCTTCAGCACCGGCGCGGTGTCCTGCGGGGTCAGCGGCTGTGCGGCGCTGTGTAGCTGGCGGTCGAAGGCGCGGATCGCCTCGAGCATCTGCATCTGCGTCATCTCGTCGCGGTTGTTCGACAGCGCCTGCGGCAAGGTCGCATAGACGATGATGCCGTAGAGCCCCGACAGGATGACAAGCATCATCAGCGCCCAGGCGAGCGTGTGCACGTTCCAGCCGAGCTGGAAGCCGGTGTGCCAGGTCCCGATGACCATCAGGCTGAGCCCGAGATAGACATGCGCCGAGGTCCAGGCCTTCAAGGACCAATAGTCGCTCGTCATCTTGCGCTTGCGATAGCCCAATGCGGTGAGCCACAGGATCAGTCCGGCGCCGAGCGTCCCGAGCGTATAGCCGTACCAGCTGCCGCCATTGTGCCGCGGGGTGACGTCGACCAGCGCGTAGCTCACGATGATCAGCAGGCAGAGCCCGCCCGAAATCTTGGCCCAGCGGAAATTGGCGTAGCGCAGGAAGCCCTCGTGCCGCCGTTCGCGGACGCGCTCGGTCTGCGTCGCCTTGCTGCGGCGGCGAGCGCCGAACAGGCTCGAAAAGAGGCTCGCCATCAGCCGGCGTCCTCTTCGAGCCTTGCGATCGACAGGAATTCCTCGGGCGAGACGCGGATCGCGGCGCCGGTCGGACAGGCGCGCACGCAGGCCGGGCCGCCCGCGATGCCCTTGCACATGTCGCATTTGACCGCGATCTTCTTGGGCTTCTCCTCGCCCAATTTCTTCTTGGTCCATTTGGGCGAGGGTTCGCCCGGGCCGGGGCCGAAGCCGGTGAGCAGCCAGCGCAGCAGGCTCGGTTTCTGCGGCGGCGCCGCCTCCATGCGGATCACGCCATAGGGGCAGTTGCGCATGCAATTGCCACAGCCGATGCAGCCGGGCTCCATGAACACCTCGCCGTCGGGACCGCGGTGGATGACGTTCGGCGGACAGTCGGCCATGCAATGCGGATGCTCGCAGTGGCGGCAGCTGGTCGGCACGTGCAGATGCGCAAAGGTCTTGCCCGCCTCGCGGTCGAGCCGCGACAGGCCCTCATGGCTGTCGGCGCAGGCCTTTTCGCAATTGTCGCAGCCGACGCACAGATTCTCGTCGATCAGCAGCGCGTCGGTCGCCTCGCCCAGCCCCTCCTTCATGATGAAGCTGGCGGTGTCCGAATACATGTCGACCGCGCTCGAATAGCTCGCCTTGCGCGATTCGATGAAGCTGTTCATCGCCGCGCGCTCGGCCACGGCGGCCTCGGTCGCCTCGCGCACCTGCGGGCGCTTGGCGAGCATCTCCTTGAACTGCTGGCCCTTGAGGCGGATAACTTCGCTCGCGACCGCGGCTTTCACCGTGGCGTTGCGCGGGGCGCCCGACAGCACCGCCATTTCACCGAAATAGCTGCCCGCGGGCAGGTAGCGAAGGAAGATCGGCTTGCCGCCGATATCCTTCTCGACGACCATCGATCCCGAACGCACGACATAGACGTCGTCGCCCTCGTCGCCCTCGGCGACGACGACCTTGCCCGCAGGGAAGCGCTCGATCGCGGGGTCCTCGACGATGGGCTGGAGGTCCTCGACGGTCAGGCCGCCGCGGAAGATCTGGAGCAGCTGGCGTTCGAGCGAGATGCGGTTGATCACGCGCTTGGCGCCCGGCACCGCCGCCATCAGCTTGAGCGCCGCGGTGCGCGACACCTCGACGAAGATGCTGTCCTCGCCCGCGCGGATCGTCGCGCCGCGCTTGCGGCCCGAGATCAGGCCGACCTCGCCGAAGATCGACCCCTGCTCGATCGGCACCGTCATGTCGGGACCGATCTGCACCACGGCATGGCCGTCCGCGATCGCGAACAGCGAAGATCCGGGCTCGTCGGCCTCGAACACCACTTCGCCCTTGGGATAATAAGCGACCTTCGAATCGAGCATGAACTCGCGCATCTGCAGCGGCGAGACGTCGGCGAAGATACGGATGCGCGTGCGGAGATATTCCAGCCACTCGCTGACCGACTTCTTCTGCGGCAGCTTTTCGAAGATCGCCGCCAGGTCCTTTTCGTCGGCCGGGGTCAGGTCCTTGTTGCCGTTGATGAACTCGACGACGTCATAACCCTGGTTCATGCAATGCTTGATCAGCGGATAACCCGCGAGCGCGCCGATCACGAAGATGCCGGGCACGGTCGATTCGAAGGTCGGCGACAGCTTCGGAAAGGCCTCGCGGTCGGGGCCCGTGAACTCGATCCCCATCGATTCGACGAAGCCGCGCGGCGCGACCGAGCCGAGACGCGCGACGATGACGTCGCACTCGATCTTCTCGTCGCCGGTCGGGGTCTCCAGCGTCAGCCAGCCGGGTTCGACCATCTTGGGCTGGGTCTCGGTGCGGATCGACATGAAGCCGTTCTCGCCCGCCTCCATCATGTCGGAGACGTTCTTCGCCTTGGCGCGCGCGAAGTCCTTCGAGCGGTTGAGGATGGTGACGGTATTCTCGAGCGCCTCCTCGGCGACGCCGAGCGCATTCTCGATGCCCGCGTCGCCCGATCCGACGACGGTGATATGCTTGTCCTTGAAATCCTCGGGATCGTCGACGGTGTAGATGATGTGCGGCAGGTCGTTGCCGGGGCAGCGCATGCGGTTCGGGTTGCCCTGCGTCCCGATCGCCAGCACGATATTTTCCGCTTTGACGATACCCTTGGCGGTCTTGATCTCGAACGCGCCCTGCTGCCCCGTCACCTCGGTGACTTCGGCTTCCTTGACGACATAGACCTTGTTGGCGTTGGCGTCGTCGTCCCAGTTGCCCAGGATATATTCGCGCGCGCCTTCGGCAAAGCGGCAGTCGGAGCGAAGGTCGAGCCGGTCGGGCGTCGCGAGAACGCGCTTGCCCTTCTGATATTTATAGATGGTGTCGGAGAGGTGGTCGGTCTTTTCGATCAAGACATGGCTCATGCCCAGCTGCCCTGCACGCGACGCCGCGCTGAGGCCCGCGGGACCCGATCCGATGATCGCGACCTTGACCGTTTCCGCGGGAAGCGGCTGCGACGGGACCTTGTCGCTCATGCGCGGCGGCTCCGCTGCACGACGCGGCCGGCCATCGCTGCCGTGATGCTGACGAACCTGCGCACGGGCATCCCTGTCCCCCTATCGCCAGCCCCCCGGCGAGTACAAAACGGATGCGACCCGGACTTATGTCCTGGACGACAGGCTATGCCCTTGAAAGCGGGGAGAGGTCAACCGGTGACCGGCGGAAAACCGTTGTTGCGAGTTGTTCGCAACTACCGGAAAACAGGCCGCGAAAGCCGCGGCGTCAGGCGAGTTCGAACTGGCGCGCGATCGCGGCGGGCATCGCAGGCTCGAAGCGCGACCAGCCGTCGGGGCCGAGCTTTTCGAGCGGGCGGAACCGCGCCTTATAGGCCATGCGCGCCGATCCCTCGATCCAGTAGCCGAGATAGACATAGGCGAGCCCCGCCTTCGCGGCGCGCTGGACATGGTCGAGGATGATATAGGTGCCCAGCCCCTCGCGCATCGGATGCGCGGCGTCGAAGAAGCTGTAGATCATCGAGAGCCCGTCGCTCTGCCGGTCGGTCAGGCAGCAGCCGATCAGCCGGCCACGTTCGCCGTTAACCGTAGGCTCGCGATATTCGATCAGATAGCTGTCGACCGGGGTCTGCTCGACCATGTCGGCAAAATCCTGTTCGTCCATGTCGGCCATGCCGCCGTTGGGGTGGCGTGACGATAGGTATGAACGCAGCAGCGCATATTGCTCCTCGGTCGCCCAGGGCTTGCACGCGGTCGCGACGATGTCGCCGTTGCGGCGGAGGTTGCGCTTCTGCGAATTGTTCGGCGTAAATTCGCCGGTGCACACGCGCACCGAGACGCAGGCGGTGCAGTCGGCGCAGCTCGGGCGATAGGCGACCGACTGGCTGCGGCGGAAACCGATGCGGCCGAGCGCGTCGTTGAGTTCGCCGGCGTTATGGCCGCTGAGTTCGGTGAACACCTTGCGTTCGGTCTTGCCCGCCAGATAGGGGCAGGGCGCCGGGCTGGTGACGAAGAAGCGCGGGAATCGGAAGGGTGCGGACACGCGGGGCAAATCTCCGAAGCGGCGCAGCGGACCCCGACGCAAGGCCCCCCGACGCGTTGACTGCGCCGGTTATGCCGCGCCGCGCCGATGGTGCAAAGAGGATTTACCAATATAAGCCGCGACCGCGGCTATCGGCGGCAAAAAAATTAATGCGGCGCGCCCGACCTGTGCCGGACTGAATCAATCATCCACCATAACCGCGCAATTCGTCGCCGGTCAGCGTCGCGACGTGGAGCACGTTGGTCGACCCCGGCGTGCCGAAGGGAACGCCGGCCATCATGACGAGCTTCGACCCCGCCTTGCCGATGCCGTGGCGCAGCGCCATGCGCTTGCCCTTGGCGATCATCTCCTCGAAGCTGCCGATGTCCTTGGTCGGCACCGCATGCGCGCCCCACAGGAGGCCCATGCGCCGCGCCGCCTCCTTCTTGGGCGTCAGCACCAGCAGCGGCGCGCCCGCGCGCTCGCGCGCGACGCGGCGCGCGGTCGAGCCCGAGAAGGTGAAGCAGATGATCGCATCGGCGGCGATCGTCCGCGTGATGTCGCCCGCCGCCTCGGCGAGCGCGTCGGCGGTGGTCGCATCGGGATGCGTCTCGGTGAAGTGCAGGCGGCGGAAATAATCGGGGTCGCCCTCGACCGAGCGCGCGATCGAATCCATCATCGTCACCGCTTCCACGGGCCAGGCGCCCGCCGCGGTCTCGGCCGACAGCATGATCGCGTCGGCGCCGTCATAGACCGCGGTCGCGACATCGCTGACCTCGGCGCGCGTCGGCGAAGGCGAGACGATCATCGATTCGAGCATCTGCGTCGCGACGACCACCGGCTTGCCCATGCGCCGCGCGGTCGCGACGATGCGCTTCTGCAGCGGCGGCACCGCTTCGGGCGGCAGCTCGACCCCCAGGTCGCCGCGCGCGACCATCGCGGCGTCGGCGAGTTCGAGGATCTCCTCGATCCGCTGGACGCCCGACGGCTTCTCGAACTTCACCAACAGCGCCGCCTTGCCGCCGATCAGCCGCCGCGCCTCGGCGACATCCTCGGGGCGCTGGACGAACGACAGCGCGATCCAGTCGACGCCCTGTTCGAGCGCGAAGGTCAGGTCCTTGCGGTCTTTCTCGGTCAGCGCCGCGAGCGGCACCACGACGTCGGGGACATTGACCCCCTTGCGGTCCGAAATCTTGCCGCCGACCTCGACCAAGGTCTCGATCCGCGTCGGCGACACGCTCTTGACGCGCAGCACCAGCTTGCCGTCGTCGATCAGGAGGCGCGTGTCGGGTTCGAGCGCCGCGAACAGCTCGGGGTGCGGCAGGTGGACGCGGCTCGCGTCGCCCGCCGCCTTGTCGGCATCGAGCGCGAAGGCCTTGCCCTTGACCAGTTCGACCGGCCCATTCGCAAAAGTCCCGACGCGGAGTTTCGGCCCCTGCAGGTCGACGAGGATCGTCGTCGGCCGCCCGGTGTCCTTTTCGAGCGCGCGGATCGCCGCGATCACCTTCGCATGTCCCGCATGATCGCCATGGCTCATATTGACGCGAAAGGCGTCGGCGCCCGCGCGGTGCAGCGCCGCGATCATCTCGGGGTTCGCGCTCGCGGGACCCAGCGTCGCGAGGATGCGCACCTTGCGCTGGCGGGGGGTGAAGCTCTGGACCACGAAGGCGCTCCGCTGAAAAATGGGGGTTGGAAACTCGGCCGCTTGCCTAGGCGCGTTGGCCGGGCCAAGGCAAGCCGCGTATAGCTATTCATCCCCTGATGCGAAAGAAAGCCGCCATGTCCTGCAGCGAAGATGCCACGACCGGAACCGACAGCCTCGACGCGCTCGACGACGCCGTCGCCGCCGCCGCCTTCCGCCGCCTCGTCCGGCTGCTCCAGCATCGCAGCGACGCCGCGAACATCGACCTGATGGGGCTCGCGGGTTTCTGCCGGAATTGCCTCGGCGACTGGATCGCCGAGGCGGGCGAAATGGACAAGGAGGCCGGCCGCGCGATCGTCCACGGCATGCCGACGGCCGAGTGGAAAGCGCTGCACCACACCCCCGCGACCCCCGAACAGCTCGCGCGGATGGAAGAAAGCATGGCGAAAAATCCGCGGAGCCATTAGGGACGCGCCAGCCGCGATTCTCGCGTCCCGTCTTTCCCACCATCGGAGCCCAAAATGAGCGAAGCCACCACCACCGACCAGCAACTGCGCCTGTTCATCGAGCGCGTCGAGCGGCTGGAGGAAGAGAAAAAGGGCATCGCCGACGATATCCGCGACACCTATAACGAGGCGAAGAGCAACGGTTACGATCCCAAGATCATGCGCCAGATCGTCCGCCTCCGCAAAATGCCGATCCACGACCGCAAGGAAATGGAAGCGATTCTCGACGTCTATAAATCGGCGCTCGGCATCGACTGACGCCTCCCCCCCAAAGCAGCCAGGAGAGTGACGATGTTCAGCACCACCACCAACACGCTCGAGGGCCATCCGGTCCGCGAATATCTGGGCATCGTCACCGGCGAGGTGATCGTCGGCGCCAATCTGTTCCGCGACCTCTTCGCCAGCATCACCGACATCGTCGGCGGCCGATCGGGCAAATATGAGGACGTCCTCGCCCGCGCGCGCAAGGAAGCGATCGGCGAGATGGAAGCCGAAGCCGCGCGCCTCGGCGGCAATGCCGTGATCGGCGTCGACCTCGATTACGAGGTGCTCGGCCAGAATGGCTCGATGCTGATGGTGTCGGCCAGCGGGACGGCCGTGGTCGTCTGATGCGGACTCGGCGAGGGTTCGGCCTCGGCCCTTGGCTCGCCGCCATCTTGCTCGCCGCTGTTCCCCTCTGGGTCTGGTTCGATGCCTACACCCATTGGCAGCAGGCGCGCGATCTGGAGGAAAATGGCGTGCGCCTCGACGGGCGCATTGCGGACAAGTGGGTTCGTGAGGCCGCGCCCGTCTGGTCATCTTCCCCGCCGACCAGGCTCAGGCCGAACACGGTCGAAGAGCTTCGTTCTTGCCGCCGATCGTGCTGGTTTGAAATCCAGGTATGTTATGCGGCGGGCGGACGAGAATATCGACTGGTCGAGGAGGTAGGCCGGCAAAGCTACGACAAATTTTCCGTGGGTCAGGGTGTTGCGGTAAATGTCGACCGAACCGACAGCGATATCGCCCGGATGGTGGGGAGCACGCACCGGGATGACAAATATATCCCGGCCATCGTCTTTGCCCTACTCCTGTTGCCGGTTCTCGGGGTCGCGGCGCTGATGGTCCTTCGCCGCAAACCGCGGCGCGGAAGGCGATAAAATCTGCCGACGGCCTTGCGGCGGGCGAAAGCGTTGATGTAGAGGCGCAGCCACCGAATTTTCCCGTCATAAAAGTTGGATATCCATGGCCGGCCACAGTAAATTCAAGAACATCATGCACCGCAAGGGTGCGCAGGACAAAAAGCGCAGCAGCCTCTTTTCGAAGCTGAGCCGCGAAATCACCGTCGCCGCGAAGATGGGCCTGCCCGATCCCGACGCGAACGCGCGCCTCCGCGCCGCGGTCAACGCGGCCAAGGCGCAGTCGATGCCCAAGGACAATATCCAGCGCGCGATCGACAAGGCGGCGGGCAACGACGGCGATAATTATGAGGAAATCCGCTACGAGGGCTATGGCCCTGGCGGCGTGTCGCTGATCGTCGAGGCGCTGACCGACAACCGCAACCGCACCGCGACCAACGTGCGCACCGCGTTCAGCAAGAATGGCGGCAACCTCGGCACCTCGGGCAGCGTCAGCCACGGCTTCGACCGCCTCGGGCTGATCAACTATGGCGCCGGCGCCGGCGACGCCGACACGGTGTTCGAAGCCGCGCTCGACGCGGGCGCCGACGACGTCGAATCGACCGACGACGGCCACGACATCTGGACCAGCGTCGACAGCCTGCACGAAGTCGCCAAGGCGCTCGAAGCCAAGCTCGGCGAGGCCGAAGGCGTCAAGCTCGCGTGGCGCCCGACGCTGAAGAGCGAAGTCGCCGACGAAAGCGTCGCGCAGACCCTGTTCAAGCTGATCGACACGCTCGACGACGACGACGACGTCCAGACCGTGTGGGGCAATTACGAAATCCCCGACGCGGTGATGGAGAAACTGGGTTGAGCCTAATCCTCCCTGTCGCGAAGCGATGGGGAGGGGGACCGCCGCCGAAGGCGGTGGTGGAGGGGCCGGTGCGTCATGGCCCCTCCGTCAGCGCTTCGCGCTGCCACCTCCCCATGCGTGCGGCACAGGGAGGATCAAGATTGTGATCATCCTCGGCCTCGACCCCTCGCTCAGCTGCACCGGCTGGGGCGTGATCCGCGTCGAGGGCAGTCGGATCAGCCATATCGCCAACGGCCAGATCAAGACCGACGCCAAGGCCCCGCTGCCCGATCGGCTCGCGCATCTCGACACGGTGCTCGCGGCGGTGATCGCCGACCATCTTCCGCAATGCGCCGCGGTCGAGGAGGTGTTCGTCAACGACAACCCGCAGTCGACGCTGAAGCTCGCGCATGCGCGCGGCGTCGCGCTGCTCGCCTGCGCGCGCGGCGGGCTGCCCGTCGCCGAATATGCCCCGCGCCTCGTCAAGAAAGCGATCGTCGGCACCGGCGGCGCGGCGAAGGAGCAGGTGCAGGCGATGCTGCGTGTGCTGCTGCCCGGCGCAAAGGTCGCGGGGGCCGACGCGGCCGATGCGCTGGCGGTCGCGATCTGCCATGCCAACCACCGGCCGCGCGGTTGAAGGTTGACGCGGAGACGCGGAAGCGCGGAGAGGCAAGCGTGGGCCGATAGGCCCGATATTCAGACACCGCTCGATTTTCGGCGACGCTCGGAAGAAACGCTATTTCTCGGTCGGCACGATCTCTCCGCGTCTCCGCGTCTCCGCGCGAACCAATCTGTTCCCTTTTCATTCTTATCGCGCTAGCACAGCCAAATGATCGCAAAACTCACCGGACGGCTCGACAGCAGCGGCGCAGGCCATGCGGTGATCGACGTCGGCGGCGTCGGCTATCTGGTCGAGGCATCGGCGCGGACATTGGACGCGCTCGGCGCGGTCGGCGGCGAGGTCACCATCCACACCGAAATGCTGGTCGGCGAGGATTTCCTGCGCCTGCTCGGCTTCGCGCGCGCCGAGGAGCGCGACTGGTTCCGCCTGCTCACCAGTGTCCAGGGCGTCGGCGCCAAGGTCGCGCTCGCGATCCTCTCGGCGCTCGAAGTCGCCGACCTCCAGCGCGCACTCGCGAGCGGCGACAGCGCGATGATCGCGCGCGCGAACGGCGTCGGGCCGAAGCTGGCGCAGCGGATCACGCACGAACTGAAGGACAAGGCGAGCGCGTTGGGCGGGATTGCCGGTTCGAGTCCGGCCAGGGGCACCACATCCGGCCCCCTCGGCGACGCCGTCGCCGCACTCACCGGCCTCGGCTTCAAACCCGGCGAAGCGAGCGCTGCGGTCGCGGCGGCGAGCGAAGAACTGGGCGCGGGTGCGAGCCTTGATGGGCTGGTGCGGCTGGCGCTGAAGAAGGCCGCGAAGTGAAGTCCGTCGGCTTGGTCATCGCTACGGCGGCATTGCTGGCGAGCAATATCGCAAAAGCCGACGAGATATGTCTAAAACTGAAATCGTTCGAGACCGCCGCCCGTTCGGATAATCCCGTCGAGCCGCAGTGGATCGATGTCTATTGGGCCATCAATGATGAGGCCATATTTTCATCGGCCTGCATACACGGCGAGAAAGCAGCGTCAGGCGCGCTGTGCGAATGGCTGGTCGAAAATATGTCGCGCGAGTTTTCGGGCCTGTTACCGAAACGCATTCTGGACTGCGCGAAGACCCGCCGCAATCCTTATGGCGCAACAGCCTTTCCCGCCCGGGCCACGTTCTTCGCAGGCTATCAGGGCGGGCGCTTTTATCTAGAGACTGCTCATCGGAAGGATTCAGAGAAGCCTTGGATGCGATTGACCATCTTCCCCGACCGCCGGAGATCGGATGCAAGCGCCCTGCCTGAACCCGTCGATTACAAGCGCCGGGTCGAATAGCGCCGTGACCGGCCGTCTCGTAAATCCCGCCACCCGCACCCGCCATGCCTCGTGCCGCTGCAGCCAGCTCCGTATCGCCTGCTCGGGCGAGCCGATCCGCGTGTCGGTGTGCCACTGTCGCAATTGCAAGGCGCGGAGCGGCAGCGCCTTTGCCGCACAGGCGCGCTTTCCCGCGGAGAATGTCCGCACAGAGGGCGAAGCGAAATTGTACCAGCATCCGGGCGGAAGCGGCACACTCGCGGACTTCTACTTCTGCGAAAACTGCGGCTCCACGCTCTGGTTCCTCAATCGCCCGGAGCTCGACAGCTATGCCGTGCCGATCGGCAATTTCGAACCAGGCCATGACTTCGAATTGCAATTTTCAGTCTATGAGGATCGTCAGGAACCTTGGGTTTGTATCCTCGGCGAGGCAATAGAGCGTTTATGACCGAGCCGGCCCTCACCACCCCGCACCGCACTCCCGAGGATGCCGACGCGGCGCTGCGGCCCAAGTCGCTCGCCGAGTTCGTCGGGCAGGCGGCGGCGCGCGAGAATTTGCGCATCTTCGTCGAAGCGGCGAAGGCGCGCGGCGATGCGCTCGACCATGTGCTCTTCTTCGGCCCGCCGGGGCTGGGCAAGACGACGCTCGCGCAGATCGTCGCGCGCGAGCTCGGCGTCGGCTTCCGCTCGACCAGCGGCCCCGTGATCGCCAAGGCGGGCGACCTCGCCGCGCTGCTCACCAATCTCGAGGACGGCGACGTGCTGTTCATCGACGAGATCCACCGCCTGTCACCCGCGGTCGAGGAAATCCTCTACCCCGCAATGGAGGACCGCGCGCTCGACATCATGATCGGCGAAGGACCGTCGGCGCGCAGCGTGCGCATCGACCTCCCCAAATTCACCCTCGTCGGCGCGACGACGCGGCAGGGCCTGCTGACGACGCCGCTGCGCGACCGGTTCGGCATTCCGGTGCGGCTCAATTTCTACACCCATGGCGAGCTGGAGCAGGTGATCACGCGCGCCGCGCGGCTGCTCGGGCTCGCGATCGCCCCCGACGGCGCGCTCGAAATAGCGCGCCGCGCGCGCGGCACTCCGCGCATCGCCGGGCGCCTGCTCCGCCGCGTGCGCGATTTCGCGACCGTCGCGGGGCATACGATCGTCGACGCCAAGGCCGCCGACGCCGCGCTTAACCGGCTCGAGGTCGATGCGCTCGGGCTCGACGCGATGGACCGGCGCTACCTGACGATGATCGCCGACATCTACCGCGGCGGCCCCGTCGGGGTCGAGACGCTCGCGGCGGGGCTCAGCGAACCGCGCGATACGATCGAGGATGTGATCGAACCCTATCTTCTCCAGATCGGGCTGATCGCGCGCACCGCGCGCGGGCGCACGCTGAACCCCAGCGCGTGGAAGCATCTGGGGCTCAATCCGCCCGCCGGATCGCAGGACGGACTTTTCGACCAAGGCAAATAGCCCGGATTTCTGCGGCTTTCATTCCACCAAGCGGCGCTGTCGTGCGACGAACCGTTGATCAGGGGTTTGCGACGAGTCGAAGCATCGCTATCGGTTAACCAGATGAGCGACGCCCCGCCCCCTTTCGTCCCCGGCGCCTTTGTCGGGGCCGCGCATCATTACCGCGCGCGCGTCTATTTCGAGGACACCGACCTGTCGGGCATCGTCTATCACGCCAATTACCTGCGCTATATGGAGCGCGCGCGGTCGGACATGCTGCGCCTCGCGGGCATCGACCAGCGCCGCGCGATGGAGGCGGGCGAAGGCGCCTGGGCGGTCACCGACCTCGCCATCAAATACAGGAGCCCCGCAAAGCTCGACGACGATTTGCTCGTCGTCAGCATCGTCGAGGCGGTCCGCGGCGCCAGCGTGATCATCGCGCAGCGCATCCTTCGCGGTCAGGATGCGTTCAGCTCCGAGACGCTTACCGAGGGCCGCGTCACCGCGGCCTTCCTGTCCCCCGAAGGCCGTCCCCGCCGCCAGCCCGCCGACTGGATGCAGCGCTTCACCGCCGTCATGAATGGAGAGAATATCCCTTGCTAGACAATATCTCGCTGGCCGCCGACGCGGCGACGCTGTCGCCGATCGCGCTGTTCCTCCAAGCCGACTGGGTCGTCAAAGGCGTGATGATCGGGCTGCTGCTCGCGTCCATCTATGTCTGGACGGTGATCGCCACCCATGGCCGCGGCGTCGGCAAGCTGATGCGCGATTCCGAGCGCTTCGAGCGCGATTTCTGGCGCGCCGACAATATCGACAAATTCTATGACAAGAACAGCGCCGAGGAACTGCCGAGCGCCAAGGTTCTGGCCGCTGGCATCAGCGAATGGCGCCGCTCGACCAAGGGCAAGGCGATCGACCGCGACGGCACGCGCGAGCGGCTGGGCATCGCGATGAACGCCGCGCTGGCGGGCGAGGTCGACCGGCTGGCCGAAAAGATCGGCACGCTCGCGACCATCGGCTCGGTCGCGCCCTTCGTCGGCCTGTTCGGCACGGTTTGGGGCATCATGCGCAGCTTCACCGCGATCGCGGCGGAGAATAACAGCAGCCTCGCTGTCGTCGCGCCGGGCATCGCCGAGGCGCTGTTCGCGACCGCGATCGGGCTGTTCGCCGCCATTCCTGCCGTGATCGCCTACAACAGCTTCTCGCAGCGGCTGAACCGCCTCGAATCGCGCCTCGGCCGCTTCGCCGACGGGCTGCACGCGACCTTCAGCCGCGAGTTGGAGCTCGAAGCCTGATGGCGATGTCGGGTCCCTCGGGCGGCACTGGCGGCCGGCGGCGCGGCCGCGGCGCCCGCCGCGCGCCGATGTCGGAGATCAACGTCACCCCGCTCGTCGACGTGATGCTGGTGCTGCTGATCATCTTCATGATCACCGCGCCCCTGCTCGCCTCGGCGGTGCCGGTCGATCTGCCCGAAAGCCGCGCGAAGCCGGTCGAGACCGAGGAGCAGGAGCCGGTCCAACTGTCGATCAACGGCGACGACACCATCTATATCGGCGAGGAGGTCGTGCCCGAAGCCGAACTGCCCGCGCGCCTCGACGCGATCGCGGCGGCGCAGAAGGAAGGCGAGCGCCCGCAGCAGATCATGCTGCGCGCCGACAAGGGGCTCGACTACGGCCGCGTGATGCGCGTGATGGGCGAGCTCAACCGCGCCGGGCTGACGCGCATCGCGCTGGTCACCACTGGTGCCAGCGACAGCGACACGCCCGCCCCCGCGGTCACCGATGGTTCAGCAACGGCGCCATAGGCTGACATCATGGCGGCAACACGGGCAGTCTCCGGCAACGAAGCACGCGGCATCGCCATCGCGGTGGTCGCGCACGTCCTGATCATCGCCCTGCTCTCGGTGCAATGGACCGCGGGCGACCGCCGTTTCGACAATCCGCCGATGGAGGTCGACCTGGTCGCCGAGACCGCAGCGGAGTCGAGCGCGCCGGTGATCAGCGACACACCCCCCGCGGCGCGGCTGGGCGAAGAGGATGCGGTCGATATCGCCGCCCCCGAGCCGCAGCCGACCCCGCCGCTGCCCGAACCCGTCGTGCGCCCGACCCCGGCGCCGACGCCCAAACAGGTCGCGCGCCCGAAAACCCCGCCGCCGGCGAAAAAGGTGCCGCCCGCGGTGCAGAAAGCGGCGCCCAAGGCCGCCCCCAAGACGCCGACCAAGAAGGCGGGCGTCCGCCCGACCGGGCGGCTCGACGGCATCGTCGACGGGCTGGGGCGCGAACCGACCAAGTCGCCGAGCAAGGGCGCGCCCGCGGCCAAGACCGCCGCAGAGGTTCGCCGCTCGATCGACGTCAGCATCAAGTCTGCGGTGGCGCCGCGCTGGAACGGCTGCCGCGTGTCGGGGATCGACGTCGACCAGCTCAAGACCGTGGTCAAATTCCGCCTGACGCCCTCGGGCGCGCTCGCCGGTTTCACCAGCGTGAACACGACCGGCGAGAACGACAGCAACAAATTCCAGGTCCAACGCCACCAGGAATGCGCCAAACGCGCGGTCGAACTCGCCGCGCCATTCGACCTGCCCGAGGATAATTACAGCTTCTGGCAGAATTACACGCTCGATTTCATCAAGAGGTAGAGACATGCTGCGCCCGATCACCCTTTCGCTCGCCCTGATGCTGACCGCCGCGCCGGCGCTGGCGCAGGAAAGCCCGGCGCCCGTCGCGCCGCCCGCCACGACGACGACCGAGCCGCGCGAAACGATCGAGGGCACGCTGTCGCAGGACCGCACCGTCATCGCCGTCCCCGCGCTGGCCACCCCCGCGGTGACCACCGTCGCGGGGCTGCGCACCGACAGCCTCGGCCGCCAGATCGCCGAAGTCATCGCCGCCGACTTGGAGCGCAGCGGGCTCTACGCGCCGCTCGGCCCCGGCAGCGTCCGCGCGATCACGATGCCCGAGGTCACCGCGCCGCGCTTCGCCGACTGGCAGGCGCAGGACGCCGAAAATGTCGTCCACGGCTTCGTGCGCACCAACAGCACCGGCGGGCTGATCGTCGGCTGCTACCTCTACGACACCCAGCTCGGCAGCGAACTGGTGCGCCAGGGGTTCGAGATCCAGCCCGGCGACTGGCGCCGCGCCGCGCATAAATGCGCCGACGCCATCTATTCGCGCCTGTCGGGCGAATCGCCCTTCTTCGACAGCCGCGTCGCGTACATCGCCGAGAGCGGACCTAAGGGGAATCGCATCAAGCGGCTCGCGATCATGGACTCCGACGGCGGCAACCACCGCTTCATCACAAACGGCCAGGCGCTCGCGCTGAGCCCGCGTTTCTCGCCCGATTACAAGAAGATCGTCTATGTCAGCTATTTGCAGGACCGCGTCCGCGTCTTCATCTACGACGTCGATGCGGGGTCGCAAAAGCTGGTGACCGAAAGCCGCAACGCGACCTTTGCGCCGCGCTGGTCGCCCGACGGGACGCAGATCCTCTTCTCGATGGCGGTCGCGGGCAACACCGACATCTACCGCGTCTCGGCGTCGGGCGGCACGCCGGTGCGCCTGACCAACAACCCCGGCATCGATGTCGGCGGCAGCTTCTCGCCTGACGGCAAGAAGATCGTCTTCGAAAGCGACCGTTCGGGCGGCCAGCAAATCTATACGATGAACATCGACGGATCGAACCAGCAGCGCGTCAGCTTCGGCGGCGGGCGCTATGCCACCCCCGAATGGTCGCCGCGCGGCGACCTCATCGCCTTCACCAAGATGGGCGGCGGCGACTTCCGCGTCGGGGTAATGACCCCGTCGGGCGGCGGCGAGCGGCTGCTCACCAACGACTGGCAGGACGAGGCGCCGACCTGGTCGCCCAACGGCCGCGTGCTGCAATTCTTCCGCACCTCGCGCGGGCGCGAGGGCAAGTCGAGCCTGTGGCAGGTCGACCTGACCGGCGTGAACATGCGCCGCCTGCCGACGCCCGGCGACGGGTCGGACCCCAGCTGGGGCCCGATCCGGCCGTAACGCGCCGATCCGCGCCTTTTGCGCGGCGGAACCAATATTGAGCGGTCGGGTTAGAACCATGAGTTCAACATGGGTTAATCCCGACCTGAACAGGACCATCCGGACCAACACGAAAGGGACGACAACATGACGATACGGAAAACCACCGCCATGATCGCCGCGATCGCAATGCTCGCCGTGGGCGCTTGCTCGAAGAAGGCACCCGAGGTGCTGCCCCCCAACCCCGATGGCGTCGACGACGGCAGCAGCGGCCCGGGCACCGGCACGGGCGTGGTCCCCGGCTCGCAGCAGGACTTCCTCAACAATGTCTCGTCGGACCGCATCTTCTTCGGCTTCGACCAGTATAATGTCGACGCCGAGGACCAGGCGACGCTGGCGAGCCAGTCGCAGTGGCTGCAGCGCAACCCCGCGGTGCGCGTCCTGCTCGAGGGCCATGCCGACGAACGCGGCACGCGCGATTACAACCTCGCGCTCGGCGAACGCCGCGCCAATGCCGCCAAGAATTATCTCGCCTCGCTCGGCGTCGATCCGTCGCGCATCGAGGTGATCAGCTATGGCAAGGAACGCCCCGCCGAGCTCGGCTCGAACGAGGAAGCCTATGCCAAGAACCGCCGCGCGGTGACCGTCGTCATCCAGCGCTGATAAGCGGCCAGATTGGCACCGCGGCCCACGCCGCGATTGCCAGAAATGTTCCGAAGGGGACCGATCGCAACGAAAGCGGCCGGTCCCCTTTTCCTTGGGTGAAGAGCGCCCAGAGCAGCCCGCCGAAGCTCGCGAGCAGCAGCGTCAGCGGCAGCGCCTGCCAGCCGAGCCACGCGCCGAGCGCCGCCATCAGCTTGGGATCGCCGCCGCCCATGCCGTCGCGGCCGCGCAGGCGCTTGAAGGCGAAGGCGACCAGCGCGAGCGCGACGCCGCCGGCGAGCGCGCCGATCCAGCGATCGAGCATCTGGGTAGCCAGCATCGGTCCCGCGAGCAGCAGGCCGGTGACGGCAAGCAGCGCATTGAGCCGGTCGGGCAGCCACATATGACGCGCGTCGAGCAAGGCGAGCGGCAGCAGCAGCCAGCCGAACAGCGCCCAGAGCCAGCCGGCGGTGCCGGGCAGGATGGTCAGCGCCAGCGCGCCGATCAGCCCCGACGCCAGTTCGACCTGCATATGAAACGGATCGATGCGCGTGCCGCAGTTCCGGCAGCGGCCGCGCAAGACGAGCGCCGACGCGAGCGGGACAAGATCGAGAGGACCGAGCGGACGCTGGCACGCGTCGCATTGCGACCGGCCGCGCACCGACCGGCCGTCGGGCCAGCGCAGCACCAAGGTCGCGATGAAGCTGCCGAGGACCAGCCCGAGCAGCGCCGCCAGTCCGACGCCTGCGCCATAGGGCAACGCGTCCAAGATTTTCTGGCTGGTCGCCACTCGCTCTTCCTAGTCGGTTCGCGTCGAGCGAAGTCGAGACGCCCCTCGGTCCGGCACGGCGTCTCGACTTCGCTCGACGCGAACGGGGAAAATATATGGCATTCTATATCTTAGAAACGGCCCGTGCTGACCAGCACGAAGCCGCCATTGCCGGCGCGAAAGCCGAGCGCCGACAGCACGGACGCCATCGTCGGATCGTCGGCGGTGATCGCAAATTCGGCGCGGTACGCGCCGCTGCCGTCGAAGCCGAGCGTCAGCCGCTCCATGCCCGACTGGCTGGTGAGCACCGCCTGCGCGCGGCCGTCGGCGCAGCGCAGCGGCCCCGACAGCCCGCGCGAGAGGTCGAGCCCGGCGATCGAGGTACCGACGCTGAGCTGGAGCCGCCCGCTCGCCGCGGTGCAGCGTCCGCGCTCGTCGAAGCGGATCGTGGCGCCCTCGAAGCGCAGGCTGTCGACGGGCACGAGCCCCAGCCCGCCCGACAGCGAGGTGGTGCCATTGAGGTCGGAGACGCCGCGCGGGTTGCTGCCGTGGAGCCGCCCCGCGAGCTCGCCGAGCCGCGCGTCGGGCCGCGCGAAGGCAAGCTCGACATCGCCGCCGAGCAAGGCGAGCGGCGACAGGCTGGCCTGGACATTGCCGAGCGGCAGCGCGCCGAGCCGCGCCTCGATCAGCTCGCCCGCCCACACCGAACCGTTGACCTCGCGCGCGGTCAGCCCCGAGCGCTCGGCGCCCGCGAGCGACAGCGCGAGCCGCATCGGGAAGGTCGCGGCGATCACGATCAGCGCGATCAGCAGCGCGGCAAAAATCACCCGGCGGCGCATCAACGGCCCCCGCGGCGGAGTTCGGCGGTCATGCCGACAGTCCCGTCATTGCCGGGCGTGATCGTCAGCTGGTCGACGACGAAACCCTGCGCCTCGAGGCTGGCGAGCCAGTCGGCGAGCACGGGCGCCTTGGCGGTGGCGATCGCGACGGTCGCCTGCCCCTGCCCGCGCGCCTCGTTGCGGTCGAGCGTCAGCCCGATCTCGCCCGCCGACTGCGTCAGATATTGGTCGACCGGGGTCGTATCGGCCGCCGTCGGCGCCGATGCCGCAGGCTTGCGCGCGAGCAGTTGCAGCTTGGCCGCGACGCGCCCCTCGCGCTCGATCGCGGCGCGGTGCTGCGCCTCCAGATCGGCGAAGGCGGCATAGGCCGGGCGCCCGAGCCCCCACAGGATCACCCCGAGCGCGAGCAGGCCCGCGATGCCGACGAGCCAGCGTTCGCGGCGCGACAGCCCGGCCCACCAGGTCATGATGCGCTCGCTCATGGCACGGCCCTCACGGTGATGTTCGCCATCTGCTGGCCGTCGGTGCCCGCCATCGGCTGCGCGGTCACCTTGTAACCGCGCGCCTGCAGCGCCAGCAGCACGGCGTTGAGATCCTCGGTCCGCGGCGCGGCGAGCGTCGTCGTCAGCGTGCCGTCGGTGCGATGCGACAGCGTCCTGAGCGCGACGCCGGGCGTATCGCGCATCGCATCATAGAGCGCCGAAGCCGGTACCGAGAAGGCAAGCGGCCCGCCGCCCGCCGCCGCGAGCCGCCGATCGATCTCGGCCTCGGCCGCCGCGGCATCGGTCGCGGTGACCCCGGCCTTCTTGGCGCTCGCGACCACGGCCTCGTCGGCGCGCGATATGTCCGCATTGACGCGGATCGCGTAGATGATCGGAATCAGCAGGCTCACCAGGAGCAATGCAATCGCCAGCCGCTTGATCCATGTCACCATCGCCGGGTCGTTCGCCCAGCTCCGCTTCGGCTGCCACGCGCCGCTGAGCAGATCGAGCGGCGGCGCGGCGAGCGAGAGCAGCAAGGCCTCGCGCATCCGGTCGGCATCGAGCGGCACGATCGGCCGCTCGGCGGCGATAAGCGGGTCGAGTTCGGGGTCCGAAGCAAAGGCGCGGTCGCCGGTGCGCAGCACCTGCTCGCGGCCGAGTTCGGCGGTCCACAGGCTGTCGGCGTCGGGCGGCGGCACCGTCGCGGCGGCGGGAATGATCGCCGCAGGGGAAAGCCCCTGCGCCTTCAGCCAGTCGGTCCACGCGGTCATCGCGGCGTGCGTCGTCACCGCGACCGGCACCGCCTGCCCGGCATCGGCGGGCTGGCCCGCGACGACATGCAGCGCGGCGGCATCGCCGAGGCTGGTCCGCAACGTGTCGAGCCGCGCGATCGCCGCGGCTTGCGCGGGCGCGGCGTCGGGATAATGGTGCCAGCGCAGCGGCACGTCGGCGACCGGCGCGAGCGCGACCAGCCGATCGTCGCCGCGATCATCTTGCGGCCGCTCCCACGCATCGACCCAGCCGTCGTCCTGCCCCGAATCGACGATCACCCCGTCGTCGACGCGCAGCCACGAGGGGTCGGGCGCGTCGCCGCGGTTCAGCGCCGCCTGCGTCGGCAGCCAGAGAAGCAATGTACGCGCCATGTCAGTCGGATTCGCCCCAGTCGCGCCGGACGATCACCGGCGGCGCGGCGCCCGGCGCCTGCGCGCCGCCCCAGGCGTCGATGAGCGATTCTGCCGTCAAGAAACCATCCCCCATCGTCACCTGCGTGCGCAGCGCCAGCCAGCGGCTCGTCACCCCCGCCTGCTCGGCGACGTCGGTCGGCGGGTCGAGGCGGGCGAGCGGTCCGGACTCCCAGAATCGCACGCTGCTGCCATAGCCGCCCGCGGGACGCGCGGCCAGCGCCGCGCGCGCATCGGCGACGCTGAGTTGCCCCGGCAGCAGCATCGCGACGAGCGGCGCCTGGGCGGGCGCGAGCGTGTTGATGTTGAGCTTCACCGGCTCGGTCGCCGGCAGCACGCAGATCCAGGGTTTGAGCCGTGCATAGATGGCGGGGGTCACCCCGCGCACCGCGCGAAACTCGCTCGCGTCGACCATCTTGCGATTGGCGGGCAGATAGCTGCCGGGCAGCGAACGATACACGCCGTCCTCGGCGCCGAGCGGGCCGTCGACGCTGTCGCTGTCGAGCCAGTCGGCGGTCGCCCCCGCGATCATCCGCGCTTCGTCGGCGCCGACCCCGACGAGCGTCATCAGCTCGGCAAACTGTCCGGTCGTGCCCGGCCGCTGGCTGAACCGGCCCGGCGTGGTCTCGGCGACGAGGCTGTTGAGGTTGAAGCAATTGTTGGCGTCGGTCAGCCGCGCGGTCCCCTGCCCATTCGGAAGCGGCAAGGTAAAATCGCGCCCGAGCCAGTCGCCCGCGAGGGTGAGCTTCGCCTTGTCGCGCCCGACGAGGTCGGCGACGCGGCGCATCGCAATCTCCTCGGCGGCGAAAGCATAGGCCCGCCCCTGGTCGACCGTCGCCGCGCTGCCCGCGATGCGGGTCGCGAGCGTCAGCCGGTCGAGCGCGGTCGCCGCGATCACCGCCATTACCGACACGAGCAGCAGCACGCTCAGCAGCGCCGCGCCGCGCTCCTCGGGTGCACGGCGGGTCATGGCGCGGGGGTTCCGAGCGGGAGGGCCGGCGGCGGCGCGGGCGCGGTCAGGAACAGCATCGTCAGCGGCGCGCCGCCGCGGCGCGTCAGCCGCACCTCGACCGCGCGCGGCAGGCGGTCGCCGGGCTCCGAAATCCAGCTGCCGCCCCACTGCCCCCGGTCGTCGCGATAGCGGATCGCGACCCCGGTCACCTCGCCGACCAGCCGGTCGCCGTCGCCGAGCGACGTGCCGTCGAGCATCGGCTGCACCGCCCGGCGCCACTCGCTCCCGGCAAAGGCGTATGCGACGCGCTCGACATTCGGCCGCGATCCCGCTTCGAGCGACCCCGCGCCGCCATGGACGAGCGCAAAGCCCGTTTCGGACCCGGCAAAGGCGGGGATCGCCTCGCCCGAGGCCCCGCGCGTCGGGCGCGGCAGCGCCTGCGCGAGATCGTTCGCCATCAACGCGCGGACCCGGTTGACCCCGCTCATCGCCTTCAGCCGATCCTGCACCGCATCCTGCGTGTCGACGCTGCTGCGCAGCAGCCCGACGCCCATCGCCGCGATCGCCGCGAACAGCGACAGCGCGACGAGCATCTCGACGAGGGTGAAGCCGCGCTCGTTCGTCATCGGCTGGGCCGGATGATCGTCAGCGCCGCCTGCCCGCTGCCGCTTTCGGGGCGGACGAGCAGGTCGATGCGCAGCAGGCTGTCGTCGGCGGTCTTGCTCACGCGCTGCTCGACGCGCCAGTTGCGCCCGGCGTTCGCCACACCCACCGCGCTGTTGCCGATCGTCGGCGGCGCGGGGTCGGTCCATAGCTCGACCGCGCGGTTCTGCGCGACGATGCCCGCCATCGTGCTTTCGTCGAGATCGCCCGCGGTGCGCACGGCGAAGGCATCGAGCCGCACCAGGGTCAGCGCCGCGATGCTGATGATGCTGAGCGCCACCAGCATTTCGAGCAGGGTGAAGCCGCCTTCGTCATTATTCGCCACGGCTGATCTCCCCCGTGGCCGACACGCGCACGACCTCGCGCGCGTCGCCGCCGGCGAGTAGCAGCGCCTGCGGCGTCGGACTGGTCCCGACGCGGTCGAACAGGACGCGCGCCGCGCCCTGCCCATTGCCCGCGACGAAGCGCACGTCGGCGGGCCAATTGCGCTGTTCGAAGCTGCGCCCCGGCAGCGCCTGCCATTCGCCCGCGACGCGGCGTTCGAAGCCGTAACCCGAGGGCGCAAAATTCACCGACACGCTGCGCCCCTCGATCACCGCGACGTCGCGCGCGGCGGCGAGCCGCGCGGCGAGGCGGTCGGCCTCGCTGCGCACGCTGCGCTCTTCCCCCGGGATCGTCAGCACCACCGCAGTCGCGGCGAGCGCCATGATCGCGAGCACGACCATCAATTCGACGAGGGTGAAGCCGTTGGCGGGAGGACGCGTCGGCGCGTCAGCTGTCGGAGCGGATGTCCGCATTGTCGTCGGTCCCGCCCGGCGCGCCGTCGGCGCCCATCGACCAGATATCGAACGCCTTTCCGTTCGCGCCCGGCGCCTGATAATTATAGGGGCGGCCCCACGGATCCTGCGGCAGCGCCTTGATATAGCCGCCGCGGCGATAGCGTTCGGGCTGCGCGAGCGCGGGCGGCGCGACCTTCAAGGCGTTGAGCCCGTCGCCCGACGCGGGATAGGTCAGATTGTCGAGCCGATATTGTTCGAGCGCGGTTTCCAGCGTCGCGATATCGGCCTTGGCCTTGGTCACCATCGCCTTGTCCTGGCTGGGCAGGACGTTGATCATCACCACCGTCGCGAGCAGGCCGATGATGAAGATCACCACCATCAATTCGGTGAGGGTGAAGCCGCGCTCGTCGCGCTTGCGACGCCGCGCGGGGCGCGCCTGGTTGGTGAAGGACGGATCGAGCATCAGGCGAAAGAATAGCTTCATCAGCGACATTTTCAAAGTCCGGCTAGGTTCTGCAACTGGAGGATCGGGAGCAGGATGGCGAGGATGATGAGGGCGACGCACGACCCCATAACGACAATTATGACAGGTTCGAGAAGCGCCATCGACGCGGCGGTAAAACGGTCGAACTCGCGTTCGAGATAGTCGGCGGCGCGCTCGAGCATCACCTCGAGCCGCCCCGCGCTCTCGCCGCTGGCGGTCATATAGACGAGCAGGGGCGGGAAGACCCCGGCGTCGCGGAGTGCGGCCGACAGCCCGCCGCCCGCGCGCACCTGATCGACGATCGCCGCGGTTGCGCCGGCGAGCGCGGCGTTGCGGATCGTCGGCACAGTGAGCTTGAGCCCCTCGACCAACGGCAGCCGGCTCGACACCATCGTAGAGAGCGTGCGCGCGAAGCGCGCGGCGTAAAGGTCGCGGAGCAGCCGCCCGAGCAAAGGCAGGCGCAGCAGCCGCGCATCGACGCGCGCCTTGAACGCCGGGCGGCGCATCGCCGCCACCCAGCCGAAGGCGCCCGCGGCGAGCAGCAGCGCGATCAGCCACCACCAGTTCGCCGCGAAGTTCGACACCGCGATCACCGCGCGGGTCAGGAAGGGCAATTGCTGGCCCGTGTCGGTGAACTGCTCGACGACGCGCGGCACGACGAAGATCATCAGCGCCGCGACGACCCCGATCGCGACCACCGCGAGCACGATCGGGTAAGCGAGCGCGGCGATCAGCTTGCCGCGCACCTCGGCCTGGCGTTCGAGCAGGTCGGCGAGCCGCGCGAGGATGACCGTCAGGCTGCCCGTGGTTTCGCCCGCGGCGACCATCGCGCGATAGAGCGGCGGGAAGCTCGCGGGCTGGCGCGCCATCGCGTCGGCGAGGCGGCGGCCTTCGAGCAGCCCGGCGTGGACGTCGCCGATCACCGCGCGCGCGCTTTCGGCCTCGCTCTGGCGCGTCAGCGTGCGCAGCGCCTCTTCGAGCGGCGCGACCTCGGCGAGCGTCGCGAGCTGGCGCGTAAAAAGCGCGAGTTCCTTGCTGCCGAGGCGCGTACGGCGAAAGGCGAGCAAAGAGCGGCCCGCGGGCTTCGCCCCCGCCGGCTCGACCGCGACGATGTGGAAGCTGCGGCGGATCAGGTCGGCGCGCGCCGCGTCGTCGTTCGCGGCGGTCAGCCGCCCCTTGCGCTCGCGGCCCTGCGGATCGATCGCCACATAGCGATAATCAGGCATCGACATCCTCGCGCCGCGCGATGCGGATCGCTTCCTCGGGCGTGGTCAGCCCCTTGGCGACCATCGCGCGCGCCGCGCTGGCGAGCGTCGGCGCCTTCAGGAAAGCGTGCTTGGCGATCATCGCCTCGTCGCCGCCGGCATAGATGTAGCGGCGCACGGTCTCGTCGACCTTGATCGCCTCGAACACCCCGACGCGGCCCTTGAAGCCGGTGCCGCCGCACGCGTCGCAGCCCTTCGCCTTCCAGACGACGGTGCCGATGTCGAGCCCGAGCATCGCGGCGACGCTGTTGTCGGCCTGCACCGGTTCGCGGCAATGGTCGCAGAGCTTGCGCACCAGCCGCTGCGCGAGCACCGCGCGCAGGGTCGAGGCGAGCAGGAAGGGTTCGACCTTCAAATCCTTCAGGCGCGTGATCGCGCCCACGGCATCGTTGGTGTGCACGGTCGAAAGCACGAGGTGGCCGGTCAGCGACGCCTGCACCGCGATGTCGGCGGTCTCGCGGTCGCGGATTTCGCCGACCATCACGACGTCGGGATCCTGGCGTAGGATCGCGCGCAGCCCCGCGGCGAAATCGAGCCCGACCTTGGCGTTGACCTGCGTCTGGCCGACACCGTCGACGGCATATTCGACCGGGTCCTCGACGGTCAGGATGTTGCGCTGGCCGTCGTTGAGCTGCTTCAATGCGGCGTAAAGCGTCGTCGTCTTGCCCGATCCGGTCGGGCCGGTGACGAGGATGATGCCATTGGGCTCGGCGAGCGCCTCGCGCAAAATCTGGTCGGCGGCGCCCGCCAGCCCGAGGACGTCGAAGTCGATCCCCGCGGTGTCCTTGTCGAGGATACGCATCACGACGCGCTCGCCCGCGCGGCTCGGCAGCGTCGACACGCGGACGTCGACCGCCTTGCCCGCGAGCGTCAGCGCGATACGCCCGTCCTGCGGCACGCGGCGCTCGGCGATGTCGAGGCGCGCCATCACCTTGATGCGGCTGACGACAACGGGAGCGACGTGCGGCGGCATGCGCAGATGCTCGCGCAGCACGCCGTCGGTGCGCATGCGCACGACGAGGCCGCTTTCATAGGGCTCGATATGGATGTCGCTGACGCCCTGGCGCACCGCCTCGGCGATGATCGCGTTGATCAGCCGGATCGCCGGCGCATCGTCGGCGCTGTCGAGCAGGTCCTCGGCGCTCGGGATGCCGAGTTCGAGGTCGCTGCCGTCGAGCGACCCCGCCATCGCCGCCGCCGAGCTGTCGACGGCATAATGATCGGAGAGCAGCCGGTCGAAATCAGCGACGCTCGCGGTCGCGACCTTGAGCGACGCGGCGAGATAGCGCTTCACCTCGATCAGCACCGCAGGGTCGCTGCCGTCGCGCAAGGTGGCGAGCCAGACGCCGCCCTCGCCCGGCGCGATGACGACGCCGTGGGTGCGCGCGAAGGCGTAAGGGATGTCGACCGGCGCCGGGGGAGCGGCGATCGGTTCGGGATCGGTCACGGATAATCTCCGGGCGGCGGCGCGGGCGCGTTCGAGATCGAGGGCGGGACGTCGGTGGTCGACACCGTCCCCTCGGGCGCGCGCAGCGCGGGCAGGTCGACGGGGCCGACGGTGACGTCGCCCGGGCTCGGCGGCGCGGGCGGGGTGGTGCCCATATAATCGCGCACCAGCGTGTCGATCGCAGGCTCTTCGTTCGGATTGCGGCGCAGCTGGACGTCGCGGACATAGCCGTAGCGGCGCGCGGTGAGCGCGGCATTGTCCTCGCGGCTGCGCAATATCGTCGGCCGGATGAAGACCATGAGGTTGGTCTTGGCGCGGCTGCGGCTGCGCGACTTGAACAGCTCGCCGATGAGCGGGATGTCGCTCAGCAGCGGGATGCGCTCGATCGTCTTGCGCTCGTCGTCGTTGAGCAGCCCGCCGATCGCGAGGATCTCGCCGTCGTCGACGGTCAGCACGGTCTCGAACGAGCGCTTGTTGAGGATGAGGTCGCTGTTGCGCGACGATACCGGCCCCGCGACGCTCGACACTTCCTGGCGGAGGAACAATTTGACCTCGCCCGCGCCGTTGACCTGCGGCGTGACCTCGAGCTTGATGCCGACCTCTTCGCGCTGGACGGTGCGGAAGGCGTTGTCGAAATTGTCGCTGAGTGCCTCGCCCGTCGTGATCGGCACCTCCTGCCCGACGAGGAATTTCGCGGCCTGGTTATCGAGCGTGACGATATGCGGGGTCGCGAGCAGGTTCGACGTCGTGTCGGACTTCACCGCATTGATGATCGCCCCGAACACGGTGTTCTTGCCGATGTCGCCGGCGAAGCCCGCGAAGCCGCCGGTCGCCTGGAGCAATTGCGCGGCCGCCGCTTCCTGCAGCGTGTTGCCGAACGAGCTGCCGGTGGTGGTGGTGGTGGTGTTGCCGTTCACCGTCGTCGTATCCTGCGACAGCTCGGTCGCGGCATAGGCGCCGCCCAGCGTCAGGATGTTGGGCGTGGCATTGCTGTAGCTCGTCGCGACGAAGGGGATATTCTTGCCGCCGAGCAGGAATTGCACGCCGAGCTGTTTCGCCGCGCTGTCGCCGATCTCGACGACGATCGCCTCGACCAGCACCTGTTCGCGGCGGCTGTCGAGCTGGCGGATCAGTTCGCCGAGCATGCGCTGGACGTCGCTGTTCGCGGCGACGATGATCGCGTTCGCGCCCTCGTAGCGGGTGACGATCGCGGGGCCGCGCGTCGCGATGCTGCCGCCCGAGCCGCTGACCGAGGTCGGTGTCGCGGCGGCGGGTGCGGCGGTCGGCGCCGAGGTACCGCCGCTGGACGACGAGGAGGACGTCGCGGGGGGCAGGCCGGCCTTCTGCGCCGGATCGCTGCCGCCACCGACGAGCTGCTGGATCGTCGGCAGCAAGGTCTCGGCATTGGCATGCTGGAGCCAGTAGACGCGGAGTTCGGTACCGCCCGCCGCCTTGGCGTCGAGGTCGTTCGCCATCGCGACGAAGCGCGCGACGAGCGCCTGATCGCCGCGCAGCGCAATGGCGTTGCTGCTGTCGATGGGGACGATCGCCACCGGCGACTGCGATCCCTCGCCCGCGGCGGGGACGAGCGCCTGCAATGCCGCGGCGATCTCGCGCGCGCCGGCGTTCTTGAGCGTGACGATCTGGCTGGTCGTGGTGTCGCGGTCGATGCTGCTCGCAAGCGCGCGGATGCGGCGGATATTGTCGGCGAAGTCGGCGACGACCAGGCTGTTGGCGTTGCGGTTCGCGGTGAGCGAGCCCTGCGGGCTGACCAGCGGGCGCAAGGTTTCGACCGCGGCGACCGCGTCGATGTGGCGAAGGCGAATGATCTCGGTCACGAACTGGTTCTGCGCCGCGCCGCGGCCGCCGATGCGGCCGGGCTGCGCCGCGGCGCCGTCGATCGGCTGGATGCGATAGGCGCCGTTCGGTCCCGGCACCGCGACGAGGCCGTTCGAGCGCAAAGTCGCGAGGAATATCTCGAAATATTCGCTGCGCGACAGCGGCCGGTCGGTGACCACCGAGACCTTGCCGTTGACGCGCCCGTCGATGACGAAGGTGCGCCCGGTGATCCGCGCCGCGTCCTGGATGAAGGCGCGGATATCGGCATCGCGGACGTTCAGCGAATATTGCGCGAGCGCCGGGAGCGGCGCGGCCGAAACCAGCGCGGCGGCAAGCATCAGGGACAGTTTGAGACGCATAAACCCTTACTTCGACACAAAAATAGCGATCGGGACGACCTGCGCGCCGCGCTCGATTTCGAGCGAGATGCGCGCACCCGGTGCGAACTGGCTGGCGAGCGCGGCGGCGTCGCTCGCCGAGCCGATGGGGCGGCCGTTGACGCCGCGGACGACGTCGCCGGGGCGGAGCCCCGCGGCGCGGAAGGTCGCGCCGTCGCCCTGCGGCTGCACCACGACGCCGGTGACCTTGCCATTCTCGCTGCGCGGCGCGAAGCCGACCCCGGCCTTGAGCGCGGCGGGCGAGAGTTCGCCCGCGACCGCATTGGGATCGGCAGCGGCGGGGGCGCCGACCTGCGTCGGGGCGGGAAGCGGGGTCGCGGGCGTCGCGACCACGGCGTCGCCGCTCTGGTCGAGGAACAGGCTCTCGCGCGCGCCGCCGCGGTCGAGCAGCACATGGTCGAAGGCGACCCCGACGAGCTTCACCCCGGGCGCGATTTCTTCGCCCACGGCGTAGCTCGTCTGGATACCGTCCTCGCCCGCGATGATCGCCGAGCCGCCGCCGGTCGCCTCGTTGATGTTCACGCCGAACAGGGTGAGGCCGAGCGCGGTCACGGTGGCGCTGGCAGGCCCCTGCCCGCCGGTGCGGAAGAAAGGATCGAAGCTGGCGAAGAGCGCGCGGCGTTCGGCGGGTGAGGCAATCACCGCGGTCTGCGGCTGCCACGCGCCGAGCGGCGACAACGGGGTGACGAGCGTCCAAATCAGCCGCACCGCCTGCACCGCAAGCAGCAGCGCCAGCAGGCCGACAAGCAGCATCGGCCCGATCGCGCGCGGCGAGCGGCTGCGCAGCCGCAGCCACGCGGGCAGCACACGCGCGGGCCGCACGGCCGATCCGGACATCAGCGTCGCCATGAAAAGCCCGTCTTACCCCCGCCTGAAATTGCGTCTCGCGAATCGCCTAGGGACGATCGGTGACAATCAGCTGACGGGAAGATTACAGTTTTTTGACAATCGGGCGAGTCCGCTGCGGTCGCCCGAAGACCCCTCCCCCTACGGGGAGGGGCCGTTCGATCAAAACTTCAGCGAGGCGCCCAGCGAGAAGCTGCGGCCGAGCTTGTAGCGGTTGAAGAAAATCTGGTTTTCGCCCGATTCCTGCACTTCCTTGTAGGTCCGCCCGGTCAGGTTGCGCGCCTCGAACTTCAGCTCGATTTCCTTGCCGAAGGCGGTGAAGCCCTGGCGCGCGACGAAGTCGAGCTGGAGGCCCGGCTTTTCGCGGATGTCGGGTTGGCCCGAGGGACCGCGGCTGGTGACGCGCGGGCTCGCGTAGGTCAGCAGGAAGGTCTGCTGCGACAATTTGTCCTGATCCTCGAGACCGATCTGGACGTTGACCAGATGGTCCGACTGGCCGGTGAGCGGCGCGCCGTCGAAGAAGAAATTATTCGCATCGAGCTCGACGCCGTTGATCACGGTGGTGTCGCCCGCGCCGACCTTAATTTCCGACTGGGTCCAGGTATAGTTGCCGATCAGCACCAGGCGGCGGCTCTGCCAGAAGGCCGAGTCCGACAGCGTGTCGAGCGGAACATATTTCTGCACCTCCATCTCGACGCCATAGAGCGTCGCCTTCGGCGCATTGGCGAAGCTGGTGTTGCCGACCGAATCGGTGAGCGAGGTATAGGCCTCGATCGGACGGTCGATCGACTTGTAGAAGCCCGCCACGGTCAGCCGCTGGTCGCGTGCGAAATACCATTCGTAGCGCGCCTCGGCGTTCCACAGCTCGCTGTCGGTCAGCGACGGGTTGCCGCGGAAATTGCGGTTCGATTCGGGATCGTTGTAGATCTGCGCGACGAGTTCGCGGAACTGCGGGCGCGCGATCGTCTTCGACCCGCTGACGCGCAGCTGCATGTCGGGCGCGACCTCCCAGGTCAGCGTGATCGCGGGCAGCCAATAGTCGTTGGCGAGGTTGGTCGACACGATTGCGCCGCCGCCGGTGTTGAACAGGTCGATCGGCACGACGGTCTGCTTGCCGTCCTCGTAGCGGACGCCGGCGTTGATGTTGACGCCCGAGACCAGCTCGGCCTGGAGCTGGGCATAACCCGCATGCGTGGTGAGCGCGGCGTCGAACGACGCGGTACCGTCCTGTGCCGAGGTTTCGACGAGCGTGATGTCGTAGAGCTGGATCGACGCATCGGAGAGCAGATAGTCGGGGCGCAGCTGCGTCACCGGCACCGGCAGGCCCGAGGCGCGGAACTGGAAGGCGCGGCGCGTCGCGATACGGTGCGTATCGGTATAGGCATAGCCGACCGTCGCGGTGATCTGCGGCGCCAGTTCGTACGACAGGTCGACGCCGCCCGACCACAGATCCTCGTTGAGGTCCGAGAAGGCGATCGTCGCGTCGCCGCGGTTGCCGCCCAAATCGTTGACGAACTTGTCACCGGTCGGATCCTGCGCCAGCGGCAGGTTGGTGCGGACATAGGTGAAGCTGCGCTCGTACGGCGCCTCGCGCTGCGAATTGGCATAGGCGCCGCGCAGGTCGAGCTGGAAGCGGTCGAAGTCGAATTCGGCGACCAGTTGGGTGTTGATCAGCTGGCGTTCGTACCAGGCGGTGTCCTGGCGCATGATGTCACGCCCGGTCTGGTTGGCGTCCGAGCCGAGGCCGAGGCGTGCCTGCTTCAACGTGTCGCGGATATAGAGGTTGGTCCAGCGGAACTTGTGGTCGCCGAGTTCGAGCCCGAAACCGAGCAGGCCGTTGACGACGATGCGGTTGTCGGTGACGACGCGCTGGAAGCTCGACTGCGGGTCGCCCGACAGGTCGGCGTTGACCGAGCTCTGCTGCAGCGTGTCGCGCGTGCGCCACTTGTTGCTGATCCCCGCGGTCGCGATGATGCCAAGCTCGCCGTCGGGCAGCGTGATCGTCGTGCCGCCGGTGATACCCGCCGACCAGTTCACGGGGATATGGTTGTTCTGCTGGAGCAAAGTCGTCTCGGCGTTGACCAGCTCCATCTGGATCGCTTCGAGATCGTCCTGCGTGAAGTCGGCGCCCTCGAGGATCGGCTTGCCGCTCGCCAGCGCGGCGCTCAGCAGCGGCGGGATGTCGCGCGTGCCGTCGTCGAAACCGGTCCAGTCGGTGTCGCTGCCATAATAGGTATAGCCGAGCTCGTTGGTCGTCTCGCTGTCCCAGCCGATGCCGCCCGAGAAGGTCAGGAAGCTTTCGCGCGGGGTCGCCTTGGTCGTCAGGTTGATCACGCCGCCGCCGAATTCGCCGGGGAAGTTCGCCGAATAGCTTTTCTGCACGAGCGTCGAATCGATGACGTTCGACGGGAAGATGTCGAGCGGCACGACGCGCTTCAGCGGTTCGGGGCTGGGCAGCGGCGAGCCGTTGAGCAGCGCGAGCGAATAACGATCACCGAGGCCACGGACATAGACGAAGCCGCCGCCGACGACGCTGAGGCCGGTCACGCGCTGCAGCGAGCCCGAGATATCGCCTTCGCCGGTGCGCGCGATATCGGCCGACGAGAGCACCGACACGACTTCGGTCGTCGCGCGGACGATATTGGGGGTATAGCGGCCGGTGACGACGATTTCCTGGTCGGCGCCGCCGGGGATCGAGACGTCGGGCTCTTCGTCGGCCGGGATGTCGCCCGGCGCGGCGTCGGTCGCGGGCTCGGCGACGTCCTCGGTCGGCGGGGTCGACTGGACGGCATCCTGCGCCAGCGCCGCGGGGGACACCAGAGCCGACGAGATAAGCAGCAGGCTGGCGAAGAGCGGCCGCGTGGTCATGATCAAAAAACCCCTGTTTGCGGATGGGATAGGGGGCGGGGCGCTCCGCCGTCGGTGCGCCCCGCCCCTATATTGGACGTCGGCGCGTCAGACCGGGATGAGCGTGCAGGCGGCGCTCGACGAACCGAAGCTCGCGGTCGCCGAGTTGCAGGTCCAGCCGGTGAAGCGCGTGTCGGCGGCGTCGCGTACCGCACCGACATAACCCGCGTTCACGAAGAAGGCGTTGATCGGCACCGGGTTGAACGCCGGGCGCGCGGTCTCGGCCGAGCCGTTGATGAACACGCTAGCCAGCGTCGGGACGAAGGCCGCATTGTTGTTCGTGCCCGCGTTGAAGATCGCCGCGACCTGGTCGTTGGTGACGCCGCTCGTGCCAAGGAACGGGCTGGCGCCGCCGCACTGCAGATTGACCGAGTCGAACTTCGGCGGACCGGCTTCGTCGGGACCCGCGGTCTGCGTGGTCGTCGCCGAGTTGATGCGGATGCACGAGATGCCGGGCGCCGCGATCACGCCGTTCATGAAGCGATAGTCGGCACCGCCGCGGATCAGGATCGAGGCGGTGTTGCCCGCCGCATTGGCGCGGTGGATGAAGGTGAAGTTCGACAGCGCGACATTCTGGCGCGGGGTCGTGTCTTCGTTGCCGTTCGAGTCGATTTCGAGCATCGAGTCGCCGACCGAGCCGCCCGCACGCTGCACCGCGAGCAGGAACTGGACGTTGCCCTTGTAGCCGACGTCGGTGTCGAGGCCGTCGTCCTCGGCGCCGGTGATGGCGAGGTTGCGCATGTTCACGCGGCCGCCGAACACTTCGATGCCGTCGTCGGAGCTGTTGTGGACCTGGATATTTTCGATCGTCGTGCCCGAACCGACGCCCGACGGCGTCAGGCCCTGCAGCTCGCTGGCGGCCGACAGGATGAAGCCCGAATAGCGGATCTGGACGTACGACATGCGGCCCGAATTGTCGGCCGGCTGCGCGCCGCCGTAGAGTGCGTTCGACGTGCCCTCGGTGTCGCGTTCGCACGCCGCGGTGCCCGGCGTGGCGCCCGGCGCAAGGCAGTCGGTGATCGGTGCGCGGCCGAGCAGCACGACGCCGCCCCACAGCTGCGAGGTATTGTCATCGGCCGAACCGACGACGTTGCCGCGGCCGGTGAAGACGATCGGCTGGCTCGGGGTACCGACGGCGTCGATGCGGTTGCCGCGGTTGACGACGAGGAACGACACACCGGTCGCGCCGAAGATGGTGACGCCCGGATCGATCGTCAGCGTGACGTCGGTGTTGGTGCTGGTCGCGCCCTGGTCGGTGCCGACGTCGACACGGCCGGGGAGCGAATAGATCACGCCCGGGACCTTGGGGATCGCGGTGGTAGCGGTGAAGCGCGCGGGGAAGCCGCAGTTGCGCCAGGTGCCCTGCGGGCCGGTGATGGTGCCGAGGTCGGTCAACGCGGGGCCGGCGATGGTCGGGCAGGCGGCGGCGGGGGTGACGCCGGTCGGGGTCGGCGTGGGAGTCGGGGTCGGCGTGGGGGTCGGCGTCGGCGCCGGGATCACGATCACGCCTTCGCCGGGCGAAGCGACGCCGTCGGCGCCGCAGGCGGCCAGAATGGAACAGGCCACGCCGCTGAGCATGACCAAACGAACGCGCGCGAAAGCCGCCATGAAATTCTCCGTTATCCGCTGTGCGCGCCCAAAGCCAGGGCGGCGCCCCTGCTGAAAATCACCGGCAGGAACGGCGAAATCATTCCGCCGCCCCCCGATGGGGCCGCCACTAGGGTGATTCGGTGACGGTCTGACGCCAGAGCGATGACATTTGGGTGACTCTTTGGAGTCGCTTCGATGACAGCCGCGGCTGCACGCCGCGCGGCTTCTTCGCAGCTGCAAAAATAAATGCGGCGTTGGTCGCTTGCATCGCCCGGAAAGCTTTGCTAGGCGCCCGCTCCTACCTGGTGCCGGACCCGTTCCGGACCATCATGATGTGCGGTCGTGGCGGAACTGGTAGACGCGCAACGTTGAGGTCGTTGTGGCCGAAAGGCCGTGGAAGTTCGAGTCTTCTCGACCGCACCATCATCGCCATATTATGGCGTAAACTCACTTACTTAGCGATATTCGTCGCTGGCTCGGGTCACCTTTTTGCAGGACAAGGTGGACGCATGAACTTCGCTTCCTGCCCTAGGTCATTTGAATCTCTGGATTTTTCCGTTCCGGAAGAATTGCGGACTACACGTCGATCGGCTGATACCGGCCGGTCGGCTTTCGGCGATGATTTGCCGGAAGCCGACGCCGGCAAGGTGAAGCCCGGCTCTTTTCGAAGGCATTTCGAAAGGCCAGTTTGACCTCGGCCACCGATAATATATCCCCGATACAGGGGGGGATAGCATCATGACCGCACTCGACCGCGACGATTGGCAGGCGATCCAGGAACTGTTCGACGAACTCGTCGACCTGCCGCCGGATGCCCAGACCCAAAGACTGACGGCGTCTACGCACGCGCCCGAAATCGTCTCTGCCGTCCGCGGGCTGCTCACCGCCTCGCGCGGCGAGGGAATTCTGGACTTGAGCCCGCCGCAACTCGGTTCGGAAGCGACAACCGCCAGCTACACCTCGCTTGCCGCCGGACACGACATCGGCGGGTTCGAGATCGAGCGGCTCATCGGCCGTGGCGGGCTGGGCGAAGTCTATCTCGCGCGACGCGCCGGGGCCGACTTCGACCAGAAGGTCGCGCTCAAGCTGCTGCGCGTCGACGCCGCCGAGCGCGCCGAAAGCTTCGCGCGCGAACGCCGGCTGCTGGCGCGGCTCGACCATCCCGGCATCGCGCGACTGATCGACGCGGGGGTGGCGCCCGACGGGCGGCCCTATATCGTCATGGACTATGTCGACGGCGAGCCCATCGACGCTTGGTGCCGCAACCATGCCGCCGATCTCGACACGCGTCTCAAATTGTTCCGCGAGACCTGCGACGCCGTCGCCTATGCCCACGCCAACCTCGTCGTCCACCGCGACATCAAGCCGTCGAACATCCTGGTCGATCCCGCAGGCAAGCCGCGGCTCGTCGATTTCGGCATCGGCAAACTGCTCGACGACAGCGCCGCCCTGCCCGCCACGACGCAGGCGATGCTCACGCCCGACTATGCCGCGCCCGAACAGCTCGACGGCGACGAGGCGACGGTCTCGACCGACGTCTATGCGCTGGGCGTCGTGCTCTACGAGCTGGTCAGCGGCAAGAGTCCCTGGCGCAGCGAAAAATCCTCGGTCCCCGCGATGATCCGCCGCGTGCTCTATGAGGATGCCGCCCTCCCCAGCCGCGCGGCGGCGGCGGGCGCCGCGCCGGTCCCGGCGAGCAAGATCGGCGGCGACCTCGACGCGATCGTGATGAAAGCGATGCGCCGCAACCCGGCCGAACGCTATCTGAGCGTCAGCGCGCTGGCCGAGGATGTCGCGCGCCACCAGCAGTTCCTTCCGGTGCAGGCGCGCGAAGGATCGACCCGCTATATGGCCGGGCGCTTCCTCCGCCGCTATCGCTGGGGTGTCGCGGCGACCGCCGCGGTGCTCGCCGCGCTGCTCGTCGGCGCCGGCGGCATCGCGTGGCAGGCGCGCGCCACCGCGATCGAACGCGACGCCGCGCTTGCCGAGGCCAAAAGGTCGGAGGCGATCAACCGCCTGCTCACCGTGATGCTGCGCGATACCGCCGCCACCGACGAGGGTCAGACCGCGACGGTCAAGCAGATGCTCGACCACACCGCCGACAAACTCGCCAATTCGCTCGACCATAGCGCGGAATCGGCGGTGCTCGTCGGCACGCTGTTCAATCTTTACGTGAATCTGGAGGACAATGCCGGCTCCTACGCGCTCGTCAGCCGCGCGCTCGAACGCGGCGTCGGCAGCGACAGCCCCGCGGCGACCGCCGATCTCATGGTCAAAAAGGCAGCCGCCGCTGCCGTGATCGGCAACACCGACGAAATGCCGAAGCTGCTCGCCTATGCCGAACGCGTGTTCACGCCCGATCCCGTCCGCTACCGTCTGGAGATCGTCGAGCTGAAACAGGCGCAGGCGCAATATCTGCGCCGGACCGGCAAGACACAGGAGGCGATCGACCTGCTCCTCGCGACCCTTCCCGATGCCGAGGTCGTGTGGAAGGAGAACCATCGCGACGTGATCGCCATCTACAACAACATCCTCGTCTACATGATCGAGAGCAGCCAGCTCGACGCGATGCCGCCGATCTTCGCGCGGGCCGATGCCCTGATCGCGCGGTCGGACGAAAGGAACAGTCCCTCCGACCTCAATATCCGGCAGTTGAAGGCGCTGCGCCTGATCCGGCTCGGCAAACCCGCCGAGGCCGAGCCGCTGCTCCGCGGCATCGTGGCGCAGCGCCGCGCCACGCTCGGCGAATCGGCGGGACTCGCGGTCGACCTCGTGCAGTTGAGCCGCGCCCAGGTCCCGCTCGGCAAATATGCCGACGCGCGCAAGGCCCTCGAAGAAGCCTATCCGATGGCCGCCGAAAATCTTTCGCCCAAGGCGATGCCGACGATCATCATCGGCGCCTCGCTCGCCGAAGCGCGCGCCGAAACCGGCGATATCGCGGGCGCGCAGGCGCTGATCGCCCAGTTGCAGCCGTTATTCGATGCCGTGCCTCCCGGCGTGCCCACGGCAGTGCTCGGTCGCGCCCGCGCCGTGCTGCGGTTGAAACAGGGCCGGATCGCCGAAGCGCGCAAGGAAATCGCTGCGGCCGAGGCGCTGTTCCGCGACGCCGGGCCCGGCGGCGAAGCCTATCTCAAATCGGCGGAGACGCTGCGCAAACGGATCGCCGCGGCGGGTTAGGCGGCCGCCATCTCCTGGTGAATCCACGCCCGCGCCTGCACCCACCAGCGGCGCACGGTGCGGTCGGTGACCCCCAGCACATCGGCGGTCTCGCGCTCGTCCATCCCGGCAAAGAAGCGGCAATCGACGACCTGCGCCAGATTGGCATCGAGCCGCTTGAGCCCCTCCAGCGCGTCGCCGAGCTTCAGCACCTGTTCGTCCTCGGGCACCGCGGCGGCGAGTGAATCGAGGCTCTGGGTAAAGCTGTAGTCGCCCGCACCGCCGCGCTTCGACGCCAGCCGCGCGCGCGCGGCGTCGATCAATATGTGGCGCATCGCGGTCGCCGCGCACGCCAGGAAATGCGACTGGCTTTCCCAGCCGTCGGCGCGACGCAGTTTGACATAGGCTTCGTTGATCAGCGCGGTCGTCTGCAGCGTCTGCGGCCCGCCGGCGCGATAATGCTCGCGCCGCGCGATGGTCCTCAGCTCTTCGTAAAGCGCCGCGACCAGCGCATCGGCACCCCCCGGCGATTTTTCTTGAGGAGGCGTGTCCGGTTCGATCGACTTTTCCCGTCTTACCTTGTGCCAACCACTTTGGCCGTCCGATTTTATGCGGTTGGGTCAGCAGTTTGGCAAGCGCGATCACCGGCAGACCGGTGTCGCGTTCGGGGACCATAACCGCCACACACGCGGAGCCCCAAGGTCGCGTTTTTCATCGCAACGCCGCGCACGCCGCGGCGAGGACAAGGGGATTATCGATGCGCAAGACCAGCAAACTTCTTCTCACCGCCGCACCGGCCGCACTGGCACTGTCGCTGGCGAACCCGGCACGGGCCGAGCAGGTCCAGTGCGATTCCACGACCGAGGCACTGGCGGGCAGCGTCCCCGGGACCGACGCCACCGTCTGCGGACCGGGTGCGGTCGCGCAGGGCAATCAGTCGGTCGCGATCGGCGACGAAGCCGTAGCGATCGCCTCGCAGGACATCACGATCGGCGCCGGCGCGAATACCGGCACCGCCGGCGGCGTTCCGCTGACCTCGCGCAACACCGCGATCGGCCAACAGGCCTTTGCGACCGGCGGTTCGTCCATCGCCATCGGCGATCGCGCCAATGCGGAGCGACTCGACACCATCGCGATCGGACTGACTTCTTCGGCAGAGAGCGTGGCGAGCGTCGCGATCGGCCGCAGCGCGAGAACGGATTTGCTGGGCAGCGTATCGCTCGGCGCCCAATCCAGGGCCATCGGCCAAGGGGCCGTGGCGCTCGGCGGCGGCGCCAACGCCGATGGCCAATTCTCGACGTCGGTCGGCCACAATTCCCGCGCCGTGGACAACAGCGTCGCGGTCGGGGAAACGTCGCTCGCGCGGGGTCCCGACAGCGTCGCCGTGGGGGCATTGGCCGACGCCAACGAGGACCGCGCCATTGCCATCGGCAGCAGCGCGGTGTCGAACGGGGTCGGCAGCATCGTGCTCGGCTATGACACCGAAGCCCTGAATATCGGCGGCATCGCGATCGGCTCCGAAGCCAGATCGACCGCCGACGACGCGGTCGCGATCGGCCGCCTCAGCGAGGCGTCGGGATCGAACAGCTTTGCCTTTGGCGTCGTCAGCAGGGCGGCCGGGGATTTCTCGATCGCCTTTGGCGTCGGCGCGGAAACCGAACAGGCGGGTGCGGTTGCGATCGGCGGATCGTCGATCGCCAATGGTGTGGACGCGGTTTCGCTGGGCAATCACAGCCTGGCCGGCGGCCTCGGCGCGATCGCGATCGGCGGCAACGCCGTCGCGGGGAACCTGGGCGCCCCCGCGACGATATTCAGCGGCGCCATCGCGATCGGCAACAACGCCGCGAATGAATTCGCCCAGTCGATCACCATCGGCGACGGCGCAAAGGGCAACGGGTTCGGCAACATCGTGATCGGTGGCCGCAACTCCGCGGACGAGGCCGGCGCGTCCGCCGCGTCCGCCGACGGGATCGCGATCGGGCGGTCGGCGCAGACCGGCGGCGTGTCTTCGATCGTGATCGGGCATGAATCGACGACGAACAATAATTTCACGACCTCGCTGGGCAATCACACCAGCAATTTCGGCCAATGGGGCACCGCGCTGGGCGATCATGCGGTTGTCGGCGTCGGTGCGACCAATTCGGTCGCCCTCGGCGCCGATTCGGTCGCGGATCGTGCCGGCACCGTGTCGGTCGGGTCGAGCAACAGCTTGCGCCAGATCGTCCGCGTGGCCAGAGGCACCGAATTGAACGACGCGGTCAACATGGCCCAGCTGAACGAGGTTGCGGCGAACTCGGCCTATCTGCGCGTCAACAGCACGGGCGGGACGACGACGGCGGGCGGCGACGACGCGGTCGCGCTGGGCCGGAACAGCTCGGCGGGCGGCGACAATGCCATCGCCATCGGCCAGAGCGCATCGGCAGGCGGCAGCTCGGCGGTGTCCTATGGCGCCGACGCGTCGGCATCGGGCGACAAGGGCAGCGCCCTCGGCGCCGAAAGCATCGCAAGCGGCGAAGACAGCACGGCGGTGGGCTATATCGCCTCGGCCGGCGGTGTCGGCGCAGTGGCGGTCGGGTCCAACGCCAGCGCGACCGGCGATCAATCGCTGTCGGCGGGCATGGGCGCGCAGGCCAATGCGATCAATTCGACCGCGATCGGCAGCGGCGCGGTCGCCGGCGGGATCAATTCGATCGCCCTCGGCCATGCGTCGGAGGCGCTGGAAAACAATGTCGTCTCGGTCGGGTCGGAGTTCGTCCAGCGCCGGATTACCAACGTCGGTACCGCCATCGCAGCGAACGATGCGGTCAACCTTGCGCAGCTCAACAATGCCATCGCGGGCGTTGCGGCGGGCAACAATCCCTATGTCGGTGTCGGCGGCGGCGGTGCTGCCGCGCAGGCGATGGGCGATGACAGCTTCGCCGCTGGCGCCGGCGCGCAGGCGATGAGCGACGGCGCGACCGCCATCGGCGCGGGCGCGGTCGCGCAGGACGGCAAGGCGACCTCGATCGGGTTCGAGAATGTCGCATCGGGCGACGGCGCGGTGGCGATCGGCGATCCGAACGTCGCGACGGGAACGGGCGCGGTGGCGATCGGCGCCGACAACACGGCCACGGGTACGGCCGCCGTGGCGCTCGGCAATCTCAGCACCGCGAACGGCAATTCGACCATCGCCGTCGGCGATCAGGCGAACGCCGCATCGGAAGGCAATATCGCACTCGGCGGCATTTCGCAGGCGACGGGCACCCAATCGATCGCGATCGGCCCCGACAGCCAGGCGACGGCTGCCCATGCCATCGCGATCGGCGCATTCAGCCGTGCGACCGCGCTGGACGCTGTGGCTTTCGGCTGGGGCGCCCGTGCAACGGGCATCGGCTCGACGGCGACCGGCACCTTTGCGGAGGCCAGCGGAGAACGCAGCACTGCGACCGGGCGCGACAGCATCGCCAGCGGCATCGGATCGACGACGACGGGCAATCTCAGCCGTGCGACCGGGCTCAACAGCACCGCAACGGGCACCGGCGCCCAAGCCACCAGCGAGAACGCCACCGCCACCGGCACGGCCGCCTTCGCCAGCGGAACCTTTTCGACGGCGACGGGCAGCGTCGCGCAGGCGACCGGCAGCCGCAGCACCGCGACCGGCGATTTCGCGCGCGCGACCGCCCTGCAAGCGACGGCTTCCGGTTCGGGAAGCCAGGCATCGGCGATGGACGCCACGGCGACCGGCTTCATAAGCGTCGCGAGCGGGATCGGTTCGACCGCGACCGGCACCTTCGCACAGGCGACCGGCGAGCGCGCGACCGCGACCGGCCGCGACAGTATCGCCAGCGGCATCGGCGCGACCACGACCGGCAATCTCAGCCAGGCCACGGGGCTGAACAGTACGGCAACGGGTATCGGGGCGCAGGCGACCGCCGAAAGCAGCAGCGCCACGGGTTCGGGCGCCGTTGCCAGCGGTAGCTTTTCGACGGCTACGGGCAGCTTTTCCCAGGCCGCCGGCGGACGCAGCACCGCAACGGGCGATTTCGCGCGCGCGACGGGATTGCAGTCGACGGCCAGCGGCGCGGGCAGCCTGGCATCGGCGATGGACGCAACGGCGACGGGGTTCGTTTCCGAAGCCAGCGCCGAGGGCGCGACCGCGGCGGGCACCTTCGCGCGGGCGCAAGCGCTCCAGAGCACGGCGGTGGGCCGCGACAGCCTCACCAGCAGCGATTTCGCAACAGCGCTGGGCAGCGACGCGCAGGCCATCGCCCTCAACGCCGTGGCACTCGGCAGTTTCTCGGTCGCCGACCGCGCGAACACGGTGTCGGTCGGCTCGGCGGGCAATGAGCGGATCATCGCCAATGTCGGCGCCGGCACCGCCGCGACCGATGCGGTGAACCTGGCGCAGCTCAACGCCGGGCTCGCGGGCGTCGCGGCGGGCGCCAATCCTTATGTCGCGGTAAATTCGACCGCAGCCAACGCCCAGGCGGGCGGCCAGCAATCGATCGCGGCCGGCGGCGGCGCAGAGGCGACGGGCGACGGCACGGTGGCGATCGGCGAAGAAGCCGATGCCTCGGGCGAATCGGCGGTCGCGGTCGGCGAAAATGCGACGGCGACGGGCGCCTATGGCATCGCGATCGGCGGCGGCAACCTGATCCCGACGCGCGCCAGCGGCGATTTCAGCATCGCCATCGGTTCGCAATCGGCCGCTGCCGGCCGCGATTCCATCATGATAGGGAACATCGGCGGCGCCCTCGGCGACGAAACGATCGCGATCGGCGCCGGCGCCTTTGCCAACGGCGATCGGTCGACCGTGCTGGGTGACGGTGCCACCGCCTCGGCGCTCGGCAGCGTCGCGCTCGGGGCCGGTTCGAGCGCCGACCGCGCCAACTCGGTATCGGTCGGCTCGGCGGGGAATGAGCGTATCATCGCCAACGTCGGCGCAGCGACCGCGGGCACCGACGCGGTGAACCTCGACCAGTTGAACGACGCGATCGCGACGCAGACGGCGAGCGCCGCGGCGGCACAGGCCACCGCCGATACCGCGCTGGCCAACGCCGCCGCCGCGCAAGGCACCGCGAACACCGCACTCGCCAATGCGGCGACGGCGCAGGGTACGGCCAATACGGCACTGGCGAACGCCGCGACGGCGCAGACGACGGCGAACGCAGCGCTTGCCGGCAACGCGGCCAGTGCGGCAGCGGCGGCGGCGGCGCAGGGCACGGCGGACACCGCGCTGGCCAATGCGGCGACGGCACAGACGGTCGCCAACGCCGCGCAGGGCACGGCCAACACCGCCTTGACCAATGCCGCTGCGGCGCAGGGGACCGCCGACACGGCGCTCGCCAACGCCGCGACGGCGCAGTCCACGGCACTCGCGGCGCAGGGCACCGCTAACACCGCGCTGATCAACGCCGCGACCGCGCAGGGCACGGCGAACACCGCGCGGCTCGAGGCGGCCAATGCGCAGGCCACCGCCGACACCGCGCGGGTCGAAGCGGCGACGGCGCAGAGCCGCGCCGACGCGGCCTTCGCCAACGCAGAGGCGGCGCAGGCGACCGCCGATCAGGCGCTCGCGGCGGGGCAGACCAACGCCGCGGCCGCAGCGGCGGCGCAAGCCACCGCCGACACCGCCCGCACCGAAGCGGCCGCGGCGCAGGCGCAGGCGGACGCCGCGCGCGCCGATGCCGCGACCGCGCAGGATCGCGCCGACGCCGCCTTCGCCAACGCCGGCACGGCGCAGGCGACGGCGAACACCGCGCGCTCCGAAGCGGCGGCGGCGCAGTTGACCGCAACGACGGCGCGCTCGGAAGCCGCTGCGGCGCAGGAAACCGCCAACACAGCCCTCGCCAACGGCGCCTATTTCCGCGCCAACAGCACGGGGCTGGGGCCGCAGGCCACCGGCGTGGACTCGATCGCCGTCGGCCCCGGCGCGGTCGCCAGCGGCAACCAGTCGGTCGCGATGGGCGCCAACGCCCGCGCGATCAATGGCCAGGCGGTGTCGATCGGCGCGGGCAATACCGCCTCGGGTAACGGTGCGGTGGCGATCGGTGATCCCAACATCGCGACGGGCATCGGGGCCGTCGCGATCGGCGCGAACAACAGCGCGGTCGGCACCGGCGCGGTGGCGCTTGGCAATGGCAGCAGCGCGACCGGCGACGGGTCGGTGGCGATCGGCAACGGCGCGGTCGCCAGCCGCGCCGGGCAGGTCGCGCTCGGCACCACGACGAGCACCTACACGCTTGCCGGGATCGGTTCGGCCGCGAGCAATGCAGCACAGAGCGGCGCGCTCCGATTGCTGACCACCGACGCCGCGGGCAATCTCGGCATCTCGGCGCTCGATATCGCGACGCTGGGCGCGCTGCCCAACCGGGTAAACCTGCTCGAACAACAGACGACGGCGCTCGGCGAACGGACCCTCGTGCTCGAACGCCATGCGGTGCAGGCGAACGGCGGCATCGCGACCGCGATGGCGATGGGCGGCACGATGATCGTCCCCGACAGCGATGTTTCGGTGTCGTTCAACCTCGCCACCTATCGCGGCGAGCAGGGCTTCTCGGGCGCCGCGGTCGTCCGGCTTGCCCCGCGCGTCTACGTCAGTGGCGGCATCGCGGGTTCGACGGTCAAGGGTTCCACCGGCGGCCGCGTCGGCGTTGCCTTCGGCTTTTGATCACCAACATCTCCGCTCCCGCCACCGGGAGCGGAGATGGCCGGTTTCGGTATGTCCGCTTATGACCTCGTAGACGCCCCAGCCTCAGGCGGGCTGCGGCATGCCGTGCGGAACGATCGTACGGATGATGTCGGCGTCGAGTTCCTCGAAGGCGTGGTGCCCGATCGTGTCGTAAAGCTCCTGCCGCGCGTCGGCCTTCGCGCCCCCTTCCCATCGCGCGAACCGCGCGATAGGTTGCAACGAAAAACGGGATGAGGACAAACCATGCTGACCAGAGGCGACGATTATCCGTTGCACCAGACCAGCGAGCCGATCGCGTTCGCCGGGACCGACCGCAACTTCTACGACCGCTATTTCTTCAACGGCTACAGCCCAGACGGATCGGTCTTCTTCGCCGCCGCGATGGGCTTCTATCCCCAGCTCGGCATCGTCGACGCCAGCTTCTGCGTCCTGCTGGACGGCGTGCAGTATAATCTCCGCGCCAGCCGCCGCTCGGGCGGCGAGCGGCTGAACCTCTCGGTCGGGCCGATCATCCTCGACATCGACATCCCGCTGCAGGTGCTGACGCTCCACATCTCGCCGAACGACGGCCCGCTCGAGGGCGAGCTGCGCTTCATGAACCGCCACTTCCCGATCGAGGAACCACGCTTCATCCGCCGCAACGGCACGCGGCTGTTCATGGACTATACGCGCATGACGCAGAACGGCAGCTGGTCGGGCTGGCTGTCGGTCGGTGGCGAGCGCGTCGAGCTCGGCGACGGCTGGCGCGGCACGCGCGACCGCAGCTGGGGCGTGCGCCCCGTCGGCGCGAGCGAACCGCAGCCGCCGCCCGAGGGCAATTTCACCCAATTCTTCTGGCTGTGGACGCCGTGCAATTTCGAGGACCGCTCGCTCTTCTTCCACAGCAACGACGACGGCGCAGGCGCCCCATGGAACCGCCGCGGCGTGATCGCCAGCGACAGCGAGACCAGCGAGGACGGCACCGAACGGCATTTGGCCGACGCAAGTTTCGCGCTCGTATGGGCGCCCGGGTCACGCCGCATCGCGCGGATGACCGCCGACCTCGGGCATGGGGGCACGCTGACGCTCACCCCGAGCGGCCTGGTCTTCGCGATGAGCGGGCTCGGCTATACCCATCCGCTCTGGGGCCACGGCCTCGACCACGGCCCCGAACTCGCGGTCGCGCACGACAGCCTGACCGAGGCCGAGCGCGGCTGGGGCAATCCGCTGGCGATGCATATCCAGGCGCTGGTCACCGCCGAACTCGTCGACGACGGCACCACGCATCGCGGCGTCGGCGTGCTTGAACAATTGTTCGTCGGCCCGCACGCGCCGACGGGCCTCACCGGCCTGATGGACCCCGCATCTTGAGCTTCCCGACTTCGCCCGAGGCGATAACGTCCGCGTGGCTCGCCGAAAGACTGGGACAGGCGGCGGGCGCGCTGCGCGGTTTCACCGTGAGCAAGGTCGGCACCGGGCAGATGTGCGACAGCTATCGCCTGACGCTCGACTGGGCGGATAGCACCGACGCCCCAGCGAGCGTCATCGCCAAATGCCCCAGCCATGACGAGGCGAGCCGAAACATCGCCAAGCTTACCGGCACTTACGTCAAGGAAGTGAGCTGGTACCGCCATCTCGCGGCGGCGAGCGGCGTGCCCGCGCCGACCTGCTATTTCGAGGCGATCGCCGACGACGATGTCGAATTCCTGCTGATCCTCTCCGACCTCGCCCCCGCGACGCAGGGCGACCAGCTCGCGGGGCGCGGGCTCGCGGGGCTTGTCCCGTGCATCGAGGCCGCGGCGAAGCTCCACGCCTATATGTGGAACGACGCCCGGCTCGCCGACATGCCCTATATCGCGCGCGACAATGGCGACCTCATCCGCGCGATGTTTCCGCAGCTCTATCTCGGTTTCCGCGAGCGCTATGCCGAGCGTCTGTCGACCGAGATCCTCGACATCGGCGCGGGCATCGTCGCGCGGCTCGACGCCTATCTCGCCCGCGAACCCGCGGCCCGCACGCTCGTCCACGGCGATCTTCGCATCGACAACATCCTGTTCAGCCCCGCGGGCGAGCGCTGCTGGCTCGTCGACTGGCAGACGCTCGGCCGCGGCAGCGGGGCGAACGACCTCGCCTATCTGATCGGCACCAGCATCGCCGACCCCTTCGAGCGCGCCGCCGCCGACCGCCCCGCCTTCGACCACTGGATCGCCGCGCTCCGCGCCGAGGGGGTCGACCCCGACGCCGAAGCCCTCTGGACCGATTACCGCATCGGCGCGCTCAGCGGCTATTTCATGGCGGTCTTCGCCTCGATGAGCGTCGAGCGCACCGAGCGCGGCGACGAGATGTTCGCGGTGATGGCCGAACGCCCGGCCCGGCAGGCGCTGGCGCTGGGAAGTCTGGATTTGCTCTGAGGCGCAAGCGGCCATTAGGCGGCCATTTACCATCCCGCCCTAAAGCGGGGTCCATGGGCGATCCATCGGACCTCGCAACAATCCTGTCGTCATGGGCACCCCCTGCCCTCACGCTCGCAGCGGCGTTGATCGCGCTCGCCTTGATGCTGCGCTTCGCGATCCCGCGCGGCCGCAAAAGGCCGGTACGCGCAAAGGTGCTGCTGCGCGCCCTCCTGCCCGCGCGCATCGTGCGCAGCGCGTCGGGCCGCGCCGATATCGCCTGGTTCCTCTTCGGCGTGCTGTTCTCGGCGAGCGCCCTGGGCTGGGCGCTCTGGTCGAGCGAATGGTTCGCGGGCCATATATTGCAGGGCCTCCACGGGCTGCTCGGGTCGCCCGCGCCGATCGCGGTTCCGGCGTGGGCCGCCGGGACCGTCATGACGCTGGCGCTCTTTGTCGCCTATGAATTCGCCTATTGGCTCAACCACAGCCTCAGCCACCGCGTCGGCTGGATGTGGGAGTTCCACAAGGTCCATCACACCGCCGAATCGCTCACCCCGCTCACCAATTTCCGCGTCCATCCGGTCGATACGATCCTGTTCTTCAACATGGCCGCGGCATCGGCGGGCATCGCCATGGCGCTGGTTCATTTCGCCTTCGGGCGCGTCGGCGGCGGCTTCCTGATCCACGGCACCAACGCGCTCACCTTCCTCGCCACCATCCTCTTCAGCTATCTTCAGCATTCGCATCTGTGGATCAGCCTGCCCGGCCGCGCCGGGCGCTGGCTGCTCAGCCCGGCGCACCACCAGATCCACCATTCGGTCGAGGAGCGGCACCACGACCGCAATTTCGGCTCGACGCTGGCGATCTTCGACCGGCTCTTCGGAACGCTGCACCTGCCGACTGCGAAGCGCGAAAGACTGCGCTTCGGCGTCGACGGCATCGCCTATGATCCGCACGGCCCGGCGGGTGCGTTGCTGATGCCCTTCGCCGACGCCGCGCGCCGGATCGCGCAGGATCTGGACGTCGCCAACAAGGGCGGCCCGTCGCCCGACCGTCCGTTGCAATCGCTTCGCGAGAACGCCTAGCTCGTTGCCGCAATCCCCACAAAGGCCGCGAGGCCGACCGCCGATCCGATCATCGCGCCGCGGCGCATGGCCGGGACCTTCAGCGCGACGATCAGCCCCGAGGTGACGAGGAAGAACAGCCCCAGCGCGACGACCACTGCATAGATTTTGAACGGCGTGCCGCCCTTCGCCTTGTGCAGCTGGACGAAGAAGCGGTGCCAGCCCGTGTCCTTGACGATCAGCTTCGCCGTCCCCGCAGCCTCGCCGGGCTCGAGCGTCACGTCGCGGTTCGATCCGGTCCAGTCGATCTGGAAACTGTCGCCCGCCGCCTTGACCGACGCGGCGCCGGTCGGCGGGGCGAGATCGCGCGCCGCGAGTTCCTTGACGACGAGCGCCTGCATCGCGGCCTTGTCTTCGGTGAGCGGTGCGGACAGCGTCACCGGATAGTCCGTCGTGACATAGTCGCCCTTCGCGCCCCAGGTGTAGAGTGCGCCGGTCAGCAGATAGAGGAGGATCGCCGGGAACAGGAAGGCGGCGACGAGCATGTGCCAGCGGATCAGAAGACGGCGCATGAAAACTCCCCGGAGAAACGACCTCGAACGGCCGCCATTAATCCGCGTAGGCGCGGCGCATGCAACAGGATATTGCTATCCCAGCCGGTGCGGGGTCGGATCGCCCAATTCCTCGACGAGCTGGCGATAGGCCTCCGCGCGGCAGCGCGCGTAAATCTCGCCCAGCTCGGTTCGTGCGATGCCCCGTTCGGTCACCAGCCGGTCGAGGATCTCCTCGTCGCCCGACAGCGCGATCTGCCGGACCAGATCGTCGCCCGGCAGGCCGAGCGCCTCGGCGATCAGGCGAATGCTCCGTGCGCGCTGGCGGAACTCGAAATCCATCAGCCGCGAGGATTCCTTTTCCTCCTTGCTGAGCAGCGCACGGCGAAGGTCGAACACCATGGCCGCAATCTAGGGCGCGGCGCCCCGCCCCGCAATGCGCGCAGCAAAAAGGGCGGCCCGTTGCCGGACCGCCCTCCTGTTTCCGCCCGTCGGCGGAAAAGCTCTTAGCGCTTCGAGAACTGGAAGCTGCGGCGGGCCTTGGCCTTGCCGTACTTCTTGCGCTCGACCGCGCGGCTGTCGCGGGTCAGGAAGCCCGCCGCCTTGACCGGGCTGCGCAGCGCCGGTTCGAAACGGGTCAGCGCCTGCGCGATGCCGTGCAGCACGGCACCCGCCTGGCCCGACAGGCCGCCGCCCTTGACGGTTGCGACGACGTCATACTGGCCGGTCCGCTCGGTCAGGCCGAAGGGCTGGTTGATGACGAGGCGCAGCGTCGGGCGCGCGAAATAGACTTCCTGGTCGCGGCCGTTGACGGTGATCTTGCCCGTGCCGGGCTTGACCCACACGCGGGCGACGGCGTCCTTGCGGCGGCCGGTCGCATAGGCGCGGCCCTGCGCATCGACCTTCTTCTCGCGAAGCGGCATCGTGCTCGTCGGGGTAGCGACGGTGCCTTCAACGGCGCCGGCGAGATCCTTGAGATCGGTCATGGTCTGTTCGTCGGCCATTATGCACCCACCTTGTTCTTGCGGTTCATCGACGCGACGTCGATCACTTCGGGGTTCTGTCCGGCATGCGGATGTTCGGTGCCGGCGAAGATGCGCAGGTTGCGCATCTGCTGGCGGCCGAGCGGGCCGCGCGGGATCATGCGTTCGACGGCCTTTTCGAGCACGCGCTCGGGGAAACGGCCTTCGAGGATCTTCGCGGGGCTGGTTTCCTTGATGCCGCCGGCATAGCCGGTGTGCTTGTAATAACGCTTGTCCTGCAGCTTCTTGCCGGTGAACGCCACCTTCTCGGCGTTGATGACGATGACATTGTCACCGCAATCGACGTGCGGGGTGAACGACGGCTTGTGCTTGCCGCGCAGGATATTGGCGATGATCGTCGCAACGCGGCCCACAACGAGGCCCTCGGCGTCGATCAGCACCCATTTCTTTTCGACCGTGCCGGCATTGGCCGAAGCGGTCGTCTTGGTCAGCGCCTTCATGGCGACCTCCTTGAGACATGGGGAGCGGCAGGAGCCGCCCGAAACAAACCGCGCCGCAAGGTCCGGATGGACGCCGCGGCGCTTCGAGGCGGGCCAATGACGATTTGGAGTCGGAAAGTCAAGCAAAGAGCGGCTTTGCTGACGGGTAAAATAATACCTCTAGCCGGGATCGCCCCCGGGATCGCCGGGCGTGAGCGCACGAATCCGCTCCTCGACCAGCGTCCGCGCGTCGGTACCGGGCTCGCGCGTCCAGCTCTGCCGCCGTTCGGTCAGGACCAGGCCGGTGGCGGTATCGACGGTCCACAAAGTGTCGATGTCGAGCGCGCCCGACGCCAGCTCGGCGCGCTCGGATTTCGCGACGGAGCGATTCCGCCCCTCTTGGCCGATCGTCACACCGCCGCCTTCTGCCGCCGGGATCGACGCATTCGCCGGCGCGACCAGCGCGCGGATGTCGGCGGCGATCATCTTCTCGCGCTCGGCCTCGGGCAGCGCGGCGAGCAGCGCCGCGATCTGCCGCGCCTCGGGCGTCGTCGCCGCGGCAGCCATATCCTGCGTCCGCTGCCCGACGCGCGCCCAGAGCTGCGCGGGATCGGCGAGCGCGACGTTCCGTCCGCCGGCGTCGATGAGGTAGGAGACGGTCTCGCCGACCAGCGGCTGGAACAGCGCGGTCAGCTTGCCGACCAGTTCCGGCCGCGCGTCGGATTCGATATGTCGCAGCACCGTATCGAGCCGGTAGCCGCGCCCCGCGCCCTGCCATTGCAGCGCATAGACGAGCGCGAAGCTTATCAGCGTGCCGCCGCGACTGACGCGGCGGGTCGTGACGCGATAGGTCATCGGCTCACCTAGCGGCGGCGCGAAGACCTGCGCGGCGGCCGCCTCGGGCCCCTGCGCCAGCGAAGCCTCGGGCGCGAGAAGCAGCAGCGCGAACGCGCCGCCCCACAGCCCGCGCCCTGTCATGCGGGCGCGCGGCCCAGCCGGTGGAGCGACGCTGCGGCGGTGGCGACGAGGATCGCGCCCACCACCTGGTGCAGCACCGCGATCCACAGCGACACGCCGCTGAGCACGGTCGCGATGCCGAGCGTCATCTGCGCCGCGACGACGAGCAGGAGCAACCCCGCCTCGCGCTTCGCGCCGCGCCGCGCGAGAATGCGCGCGAGCCACAACAGCGCGAGCGCCGCCGCCCACGACCACCAGCGATGAAGGAAATGGAGCAGGAAGGGATCGTTGGTGATCGCCATCCACGCGCCGCCGCGCCAGTCGATCCCCTCGGGCACCAGATGGTCGTTCATCATCGGCCAGGTGTTGGCGACCTGCCCCGCGTTGAGCCCTGCGACCCACGCGCCGAGCAGCAACTGGACGAGAAGGATCGCGATCGCCGCGATCGAGAAGCCGGTCAGCCGCGCGGGCCGCGCCGCGGGGTCGCGCGCCAGCGCCGACAGGTCGCGCGCGGTCCAGACGAGCCCTGCCAGCAGGAAAAGCGCGGTCAGCAGATGCGTCGCGAGCCGGTAGTGGCTGACGTCGGTGCGATATTCGAGCCCCGAGGCGACCATCCACCAGCCGATCGCGCCCTGCAGTCCGACGAGCGAGGTCAGCGCGAAGAGCCGCCAGCCATAGCCCGGCGGGATCGCGCGCCGCAGCGCGAACCAGGCGAGCGGGATCAGCATCGCCCCGCCGACGAGACGCCCGAGGATGCGGTGCAGCCATTCCCAGAAGAAGATCGCCTTAAACGCGTCGAGCGACATCCCCTTGTTGATCTCCTTATATTCGGGGATTTGCTTGTATTTCTCGAACTCCTGGACCCAGTCGGCCTCGTTGGTCGGCGGGATCACCCCCGAAACCGGCCGCCATTCGGTGATCGACAGCCCCGATTCGGTGAGCCGCGTGATGCCCCCCACGCCGACGACGACGATCACGAGCAGAGCGACGAGCCAGAGCCAGCGCGCCAGCGCCGCGGGACGGGAACGGGAGGAGGAATGCGACATGGCCGCCCTATCGGCGCTCGCCCGGCGATAGGCAAGAGGTCAGGCCCGGAGGTGTCGGATGTGGGCCACGCGAATGCGTGTCTCCCGAAACCCATCCCCGCAAAAACTGCTTTCCTAATGAATCGCGCCATGTTCTACCCTGCCGGATGACGCCGATGCCCGTCCGCAGCGCCAAGCGCCGACTGCGATCACCGCTAACCCCTTGTTCGCGCACGCGTTGGGGCGTCAACTTAGTCAACTTCCAACCGAAAGCCGCCGCCCGCGCCGGTTTGAAAATCACGCCATCCGCCTCGATAAGAGACCCCTTGCGCCCCCGCCTCCTTCTTCTCCTGCTGGCCGCTGCCGTGCTGGCTCCGGCCAGCGCCGCCGCGGCCGACCCCGCCGAATGGGCGCGGCACGAAGCGCGGCTCGCCACGATCGGCTGGCGGCTGACCAGCGGCGGCGGCCGCTGGTGTCCGGAGGTGGCGCCGCAGCCGGGCTGGATACTCGGCGACCCGCGCCGCTTCGACAAACGCGAGCGCTCCGCGGCGAACCTTGCTTATGGTGCGAGCGGCGAGGGCCCCTTCATCGCAGCGGTGGCGCCGGGTTCGCCGGCCGATCGCTCCGGGTTGGTCCGGGGCACCACGATAGCCGCGATCGGCGGGCAAGCCATCCCGACGCTCGGCGACAGGCCGACGGTGCGGATCGACGCGGTGCAGGTGATGCTCGCCGCGCGTGACCCCGCCGCTCCCATGACCATCACCGACGACGGTGGCAGGCGGTACGAACTCGGCGCTTCGCCCGGCTGCGCGAGCGGCTTTCGCATCGAACGCAGCGGGAAACAGGCCGCCGCCAACGGCAAGCTGGTGCGCGTGACCCTCCGCCTCGCGTCCTCGGTCGCCGCCGACGACGAACTCGCCGCGGTCGCCGCGCACGAGCTGGCGCATAATATCCTCCGCCATCCTGCGCAGCTCGCGGCGAGCCGGTCCACCGACCTCGTCCGCCGCACCGAGATCGAGGCCGACCGGCTGTCGGTGTGGCTGCTCGCCGATGCGGGCTACGACCCGCGCGCCGCGATCCGCTTCTGGGAGCGGCACAAGAAGCCGCTGATCCGCGCGGCCACGCACCCGCCGCGCCGCGAGCGGATCGCCGCGATCGAGGCCGAGATCGAGGCGATGACCGCCGCGCGCGCGGCCGATGCCGCTGCACGCCCCCCGCTCGTCGCGGCACTCGTACCCTTGGAATAGCCGCGCGGCTTCCTATTTTGGAGCCAATCCCCCTTCCCCAGCAAGGACCAGCCCATGACCCAGGAAACCGCCATTTTTGCCGGAGGCTGCTTCTGGTGCACCGAAGCGGTGTTCCAGTCGCTCGCCGGCGTCGACACGGTCGAAAGCGGCTATATCGGCGGCAGCGTCGCCAACCCCACCTACAAGCAGGTGTGCGGCGGCGACACCGGCCATGCCGAGGCGATCCGCATCACCTTCGACCCCGCGGTCATTTCCTATGACGACCTGCTCGACGTCCATTTCGCGACGCACGATCCGACGACTCTCAACCGCCAGGGCAACGACATCGGCACCCAGTATCGCAGCGCGCTCTTCCCGCTCGACGCCGCGCAGGGCGATGCCGCGCGCGCCGGCATCGAGCGTGCGCAGGCCGACCAGTCGGCGCCGATCGTCACCACGATCGAGCCGCCCGCGACCTGGTATCCCGCCGAGGATTATCACCAGTCCTATTGGGAGGGCGAAGGCCAGCGCAATCCCTATTGCATGGCGGTGATCCCGCCGAAGCTCGCCAAACTGCGCAAGGGATTCGCCGAGCGGCTGCGCGGATAGGGCCGGTCGCGGACTAATATAGATCAGGATTTGAGCAATATCCTTACCCAAATGAAGCGCCTGACGTAGCGCTATTGCGAAATGGCGGTATGACGTCACTTCTCGTTGACTTGTCGGTGCTTTAGGCTAGCGGACGCCGCCAACTTGGGGCAGTGTGCCCAGGTGCGGTGGGGGTCGCAAACCGGGTGCTGGCATCATTGTTCCTGATCGGCGCGCTGTTCTCGACGCCGCAGATGTCGGTGCAGGCAGCCAGCCAGACGATCGTCGATGACGGCATCGACGGCCTGTCCCGCGCGGTCAATCGCATGCTCGGCGGCATCGTCAGCTATGTTCGCTGGCCCGGTCCCGACCAGCGCAGCCGCACCCTCTGCCTCGTCGGCGCGCCGCGGCTGACCGACCGCATCGCGCCCAATGTGCCCGGCAGCGGCCCGGCGATCGCGGTGCGGCGCCTGACCGCCGCGGCGGTGACCGGCGGCAGCGACTGCGACATAATCTTCCTCGGCCGCATGCCCGCCGACGACCGCCAGCGGCTGATCGGCTGGGTTCGCGGTCGGCCGGTGCTGACGATCAGCGACGACGATCCCGCCTGCCTCTATGGCGCGATGTTCTGCCTCGCGCACAAGGCCGACGGCCTCAGCTTCTCGGTCAATCTCGACGCCATCGGCCGCGGGCCGCTGCGCGTCGACCCGCGCGTGCTCAAGATCGGGCAGAGCGACGGAGGCGCCGCATGAGCGCCAGGACGCCCCCGCGCACGACGCTGCAGAAACTGCTGTCGCGCTTCCATTTCGGTATCACGCTCTTCGCCGTCGCGCTGTCGGGGCTGACGATCCTGCTCGCGGGCGTCACCGCGATGCGCGGCTATGCCGACCGCAATATCGAGCTGGCAGCACAGCTCGGCGCCTATGGCGTCGAACCTGCGCTGGTGTTCAACGACGCCGCGGCGGCGCGCGAGGGGCTGGCGCCGCTGATGCGCATCCCCGGCATCGCCAAGCTGCGCGTGCTCGACGACCGCGGCCAGCCGCTCACCGAATGGGCGTCGCCGACGACCGACCCGGCGCCGCTCCTGACCCGCGCCTTCTTTCCCAAGCCCTATGCCGTGACGATCCGCCGCAACGGGTCGGCGATCGGCACGATCCAGGTGTGGGGCGACAGCTCGACGCTGATCGATTATGTGCGGATCGGGCTGCTCGCCGGGCTCGCCTGCCTGATCGTGACCGCGCTCGGCGCGATCGTCATGGCGCGGCGCTTCGAATATGAGCTGGTCAAGCCATTGAACGCCATCGCCACCGTCGCGCACGATGTCCGCCTGCACCGCCGTTTCGACAAGCGCGTCCAGCCGCTCGGCATCGCCGAACTCGACCGGCTGGGCGGCGACATCAACGCCTTGCTCGACGAATTGCAGGGCTGGCAGGGGTCGATGGAGAGCGAAAAGGCGATGCTCGCGCACCGCGCCTCGCACGACGCGCTGACCGCGCTGCCCAATCGCGCCGCGTTCGACGAACAGCTGGCGCTGCGCGTCGCGGCGGCACAGCAGCGCGGCGGGCGCTTCGTCCTGCTCTTCATCGACGCCGACAATTTCAAGGAAGCCAATGACGCCTTCGGCCATGCCGCGGGCGACGCCGTGCTCGTCGCGCTGTCGAGCCGAATCCGCGAGACGCTGCGCAGCGGCGATTTTGCGGCACGCATCGGCGGCGACGAATTCACCGTTCTCGTCGACCCGCTCGACCCTGCGGTAGAACCGCAGGCGATCGCCGACCGGCTGCGCGCCGCCATCGCGCAGCCGCTGATGCTGCCGGGCGGCGAGCTTTATCGCCCGACCGTCAGCATCGGCTTTGCGGTCTTCCCTTTCCAGGCCGACGGCGCCACCGAACTGCTCACCGCCGCCGACGCTGCGATGTACGCCGACAAATTGTCCAACCGCACCCGAAGCTGAACCGAAAGCGCGACGCGATGCCCCCCGCCTTCAAGACCCTCTTCACTCTCGCCGCCGCCGCGCTGCTCGCGGCATGCCAGAGCCTGCCGGCGCCGAAGGGGTTCAGCCCCGAACAGGTCGCGATGCTCAAGTCGCAGGGCTTCGTCGAAACCGAGGGCGGCTGGCAGCTGACGCTGCCCGAGCGGCTGCTCTTCGCGACCGACGACGCCAATCTGAAGCCCGAGCAGATCGATGCCATCTCGCAGGTCGCACGCGGTCTCGCCAGCGTCGGCATCGGCTCGGCGCGCGTCGAGGGGCACACCGATTCGACGGGCACCAGTGCGTACAACCTCAAGCTGTCGCAGGCGCGCGCCGATGTCGTCGCGGGCGCGATGCGGAGCAACGGCATGGCGCTCGCCCCCGACCAGGTGATCGGGCGCGGCGAGACGCTGCCGCTGTCGAGCAATGCGACACCCGAGGGACGGCAAGACAACCGCCGCGTCGTCGTCATCGTCGCGCCGCAATAGCGCGGCTTTTCACGGGCTCGGTTCGCCGCTAAGCCCGCGCGCATGAAACCGATCCGCAAAGCCGTCTTCCCCGTTGCCGGCCTCGGCACCCGCTTCCTCCCCGCGACCAAGGCGATTCCCAAGGAGATGCTGCCGGTCGTCGACCGCCCGCTGATCCAATATGCGGTCGACGAGGCGCGCGAGGCCGGGATCGAGCAGATGATCTTCGTCACCGGGCGCGGCAAGAGCGCCATAGAGGACCATTTCGACATCGCCTTCGAACTCGAAAAGACGATGTCCGAGCGCGGCAAGGATCTGTCGGTACTCGAGCCGACGCGGCTCGGCCCCGGCAATTGCGCCTATGTCCGCCAGCAGGAACCGCTCGGGCTGGGGCATGCGATCTGGTGCGCGCGCGACATCGTCGGCGACGAACCCTTCGCGATCTTCCTCCCCGACGAATTCATGCACGGCTCGCCCGGCTGCATGAAGCAGATGGTCGATGCCTATCACAAGGTCGGCGGCAACCTCATCTCGGTGCTCGAAGTGCCGCACGAGCAGGTGTCGAGCTATGGCGTCATCACCCCCGGCGCGCAGGACGGCGCACTCACCGAAGTGCGCGGCCTCGTCGAAAAGCCGAAGGTGGAGGAGGCGCCGTCGAACCTGATCGTATCGGGCCGCTACATCCTGCAGCCCGAGGTCATGCGCGTGCTCCAGCGGCAGGAAAAGGGCGCGGGCGGCGAGATCCAGCTCACCGATGCCATGGCCGAGATGATCGGCAGCCAGGCCTTCCACGCGGTGACCTTCGACGGCGCGCGCTACGACTGCGGGTCGAAGGCGGGTTATATCCAGGCGAATCTCGCGGTCGCGCTCGAGCGCCCCGACATGGCGGACGACGTGCGCGCCTTCGCGCTCGACCTGCTCAAATAGGATCCGGCGGGCGCCGAAGCGCCCGCCGGCCCCGCGTCAATTGCCCTCGATATTGGGCTTGGGGAAAGCGTCGGCGCCCACGGTGCGATAGAGCCAGCCACCGACGAGCCCGCCGACCAGCGGCGCCACCCAGAACAGCCAGAGCTGCTGCAGCGCGAGACCGCCGACGACGAGCGCCGGCCCGGTGCTGCGCGCCGGGTTGACCGAGGTGTTGGTCACCGGGATCGAGATGAGGTGGATCAGCGTCAGCGCGAGCCCGATCGCGAGCGGTGCGAAGCCCGCGGGCGCGCGGCCGTCGGTCGATCCCATGATGATCCACAGGAAGAAGGCGGTGAGCAATATCTCGATGATCAGCGCCGAGGTGAGGTCGTAGCCGCCCGGCGAGCCGCCGCCCGCACCATAGCCATTCGCCGCGAGTCCGTTGGTCGCGAGATCGAAGGCGGTGCTCCCCGCCGCGACATGCCAGAGCAGGAAGGCGGCGACGATCGCGCCGAGCACCTGCGCCACCACATAGAGCGGGATGTCGCGCGCGTCGAAGCGCCCGCCCGCCCATAGCCCCACGGTCACCGCCGGGTTGAGGTGGCAGCCCGAAATATGCCCGATCGCATAGGCCATGGTGACGACCGTGAGACCAAAGGCGAGCGACACGCCGAGCAGCCCGATCCCGACCTCGGGAAACGCCGCCGCCAGCACCGCGCTGCCGCAGCCGCCGAACACGAGCCAGAAGGTGCCGATGAACTCGGCGAGCCCCTTTTGCATATTACTCATATGACCCTCCTCCCCGCCGGCGGCCATCGCGCCGCTGGCGCGGGGAGAGAGTATCAGAGTCGCGCGGGGCGGCAAGCGCCCGTGAATCACGCCGCAGCGACCGCCTCGACGAAATGCCGCGCACGCTGGTTCAGCGATTGCGCGGCGCGCGTCAGCCCCGCCGACAGCCGGCCGAGCGATTGCGCATCCTCGCCGACCGCATTCGCCCCGCGCCCGATGTGCTGGACGCGCGTGTCGATCTCGCGCCCCGCGGCGACCGCCTGCTCGACATAGGTCGCGATCATCAGCGTCGTCGCGCTCTGCCCGTCGACCGCCTGGTCGACCGCGTCGGAAAAACCGTTGTTGGCGACGATCGCCCGTTCGACCTCCTCGAACCCCTCGTTGACCTGCCCGACGATGTCGCGGATCCGGTCGATATGCTGCGCGATGTCACCCGCGGCGGCGCGCGTCTGTTTGGCGAGCGCCTTGACCTCGGTCGCGACCACCGCGAAGCCGCGCCCGGCGTCGCCGGCGTGCGCAGCCTCGATCCCGGCGTTGAGCGCGAGCATGTTGGTGCGGCTCGCCATGTCGATGATCAGCCCCAGCATCTGCTCGATCGACTGGCTGGCCGCCTTCAGCGCCGCGGCGCGTTCGCTCGCCGCCTTGACCTTGCGGTGGGCGTCGCTGCGCACCGCGCGCGCATGCGTGCCGTCGTCGACGATCCGCCGCATCGCCGCCGCCAGCGCATGGCCGCGATCGCCGAGCTCGCCGAGCCCGGCGAGCGTCTGCGCCGTCGCCCCCGCGACCGACACCGCGTCGCGGCCGGTGTGCTGCGCGCGCTCGGCGAGGTCGCCCGCGACGCGCTCGACCTGCCGCGCGGTATCCGACAGCGCCGCGGTCAGCCCCGCGATATCCTCATGAAACCGGTCGCCCGCCTCGTCGACTCGCGCCGCGCGGGCGCTGCGTTCCTGCGCCAGCTCGACCTCGCGGAGCATCGCGAGCTTGGCGAGCTGGCCGCTGTCGAGCGTCTCGACGAAGCGCCCTTGGCGGACGAGCACCAGGCCCTCGGCGCCCGCCGCGCGCGACACGATCGCCAGCAGCGCCGCGGTCGTCTCGCCGATATCGGCGGTCAGGCACGGCTCGACCATGCTCGCGATCGAGCCGCCGATCGTCGGATTCTGCATCAGCGAGAACCAATAGGGGCAGAAGAGCAATTCGCGCACCTTCTGCTCGCGAACGATCCCGACCGGCCGCCGATCGGCATCGAGCACCGCCAGGATGCGCAGATGCGGCTGGTGGCGAAACAGGTCGATCACCTCCGACAGATGGGCATCGGTGCGGACCGCGGCAGAATGTCCGGCGGTGGGGGCAAGGGCGAGATCGGCGGGGGTCATGGCTCTCTTCGGATGATGTGGCGGGCCAGCACGACCTAGAGCGCGATAGTAAATAGCAATTTAACCATTTGTTTCAGTGATATGACACGATGGCCGATGCACGGCGCAGGTTACCGCAACCTCCTGTTCAGCCGCGGCGCGATATGCGAAGAAAACCGCCCGGGTCGAAAGGAAAAAACATGCGCGCGATAGTCCTCGTTTTGCTGGCGGTGCCTTTGCTCGGCGGCTGTGTGAGCGCGGTCAAGACGGTCGTCACCGCGCCGGTCAAGGCGGTGGGCAAGGTCGCCGACTGGTCGACCACCAGCCAGGACGAATCCGACCGCAACCGCGGGCGCCAGCTGCGCGAGCGCGAGGAGAAGCTCGGTAAGCTGTCGCGCCAGCGCGACAAGGCGGCGGAAAAATGCCGCGACGGCAATGAGGAACAATGCCAGCGCGCCGAAGTGCTGGAGCATGAGATCGAGGCGGAGATGGCAACGCCCTATTGATCGATCCTCCCCATCGCGAAGCGTTGCGGGAGGATTATAGGCTACCGCACCCGCCGCCCGGTCCATACCACGCGGCCCACCAGCTGCACCGCGCTCATCGGCAAATCGTCCCAGCTGCGGTATTGCGCATTGTCGCTGATCACCGAGATCCGCCCCGGCCCCGGCGCGCGCGCGATGCGTTTCACCATCAGCGCGTCGTCCATGCGCAGCACATAGATGCCGTCGCGCAGCCGCGTCGCGGCGTCGCCGCCGTCGACCAGGATGTCGTCGCCGTCGTTGAGCGTCGGCGCCATCGAATCGCCCTCGACGCGGATGATGCTGAGCGCGCGCGCATCGGCCCCCAACTCGCGCAGCCATTTGGGGTCGAAGGCGACCGCGCCCTCGACCGGCTCGCCGTCGACCGTCCGCCCCGCGCCCGCCGAGGCGCCGATCGCGAGCTTGGGCACCAGCACCATCGCCGACCCGCCCGCCCGCGCGGGCGCGGCGACGCGCTGCACCGGCCCGCCCAGCATCGCCTCGGGCACCCCCAGATAGGCGGCGATGCGCGCGCGGTCTTCTTCGGCGAGCCGCCGCGGTGAGCCGCGCTTGATATATTGCTGGATGTAAGCAGGGTTGCGCCCGATGCGCGCCGATAGCTGCGCATAATCGACCCCCCGTTCGGTGAGCAGCCGGTCGAGCGCGGTGCGCGGATCGTCTCCAAAATCTGCCACGGGATCGGTCCTTCCTATTTCGTATCTAGCAATAGGATTTATCCTAGACAAGTAGGAAAATCATCCTCAAATAGGAAATATCCTATCGGGCGAGTCGCCCGGCGGCCGGAGCGATCAGGGAGGATTTATGACACAGACGCTGTTGCAAAGGGTCGAGGCCTTCCTCGTCGAATCGGCGATCCCGCAGAGCGTCTTCGGGCGCGACGCGGTGCGCGACCCGAAGCTCGTCGCCGACCTGCGCGAGGGTCGCATCGCGGGGCTTCGCATGGCCTGCCGAGTAGAACATTTCATGAACAAATGGCGCGCCGACTATCGCGCGGGCCGCGTCAGGCCGCGCGGCGACCGGCGCAAGCACAGTGTAGCGCGCCAAAAATTCGCGCCAAAAATCCGCGCCAAAAACTGGTCATCTATTCGACGCCAAGGCGCCGTGTTATCCTCGGATTATAATAGCGAGTCGGAGAGGGATGGATCATGTCGAAGGACGAAGAAGAAGGCTTGGCCACCGACATTGTGGAGGGTGTCGCGGGCACCGCTCGATCGGGTTCAAAGGGCACGACGAACAAAAACGCTGCAAAAATTCTTGATGGTCTGGATGCTGAAGAAAAGGCCGCCAGCACCGGAAACACCGCAGGCGGATCGTCTACGCCGAAAGAGAGCACGACAACGACCACCACAAAGCAGCAGCCCAAAGAAGCTCCTGCTTCGACAACGACCACCACACAGAAAGAAGCTCCTGCTTCGACAACGACCACCACGCAGAAAGAGCAGCCCAAAGAAGCTCCCACTCCAACAGCGACTACCACTGTGTCAGATCGCGGAACCGGGGGTGGCGGCGGAGCAGGCGGCAACGGTGGAGGGGGTGGTGGCCGTACTGGCGGCAAGGGCAACCCTGACGCCATTTAGGACGGGCGGATATCTAGTAATTGGTTCTCGAGGAAGCCGAACACCTTAGTTCCTCTACTCCCTGCTCCTGAAACCACAGGCAAAGATCGTTCACCTTTGCCCAACCGCGCGCGCCCCACTCATCCTTGTCGCGCTGATGCTGACGATAGCCCTCCTCGCTGTTGTTGCGGAGGATGGCGATATCAGGGACCGGCTTGGCCTCCTGCTCGAACATCACTGCACTCGGGGAGGAGAGCCGTATCGGTCCCGGCGTCGCGCAACTCGCGACACAGATCGAGGCGCTGGCGATCAGAAAGGCCCTGATCAGGGATGCCCGCAGTCGCATTGTCAAAGTCCTTCCTTGCGGTGTCCTCGGCCCGTCGTCGCGCCTGAACGCGCTGGGCAGCCGAGGTGTCGGCCTGACGGCCCGTTCGCTCCAGTTTAGCCGACGTCTTCGCCTCGTGATTTTTGATGACCTCGGCATCGCGAGCCGTAAGCCAGAGGACGACCGCCAGACCGATTAGAAGCGCGAGCGCGCCCCAACACAGCAACGGCGCGACGCGCTCCGAAACGCCCTTCTTGACCAGCCAAGCGATGGCGGCGGCGATCATATGGACGCCTCGCCGTCATATGCCCGACGCGCGGCGCGATCGTCCTCGGCAGTAAGGCTGCGATTGCCCCAGCGCGCCTGCCAGCGGCCGACCGGGCCGCCGAGCGAGAACGACCACGCGACGACGAGTTGGAAGCCGATCGCGCCAAAGGCGATGCCCGCGAGAGCTTTGAGACGCGCCGCCTCGGTTGCTTTGCTCCAGTCGCCGAGCCAAAGGATGCCGATCAGCGCGGCAAGAAAGACGGCGGCGGCGATGCTGGCGATCCACAGGCGCTCGATCATCCAATGGCGCATCGCCTCGGCGGGCGTGCGCGCCGAAAGGACGGCCTCGATTGAAGCATCGGCCGCGCTCATCGGGGATCGATCCCGACCGATCGGCACCACGAGGCAACGTCGAAACAGGGGCACATCTTGAGCCACTCGTGCGGCTCGACGACGCCATCGCCATCGAGGTCAGGGGACATGTCGCGATGGCCGCGAATGATCGTGACGGGATAGCTGACACGCAGATCGCGCAAGAGCTGCGCCAGCGCCGCCTTCTGCGCGTCGGTTCGGGTGTCCTTTGCCTTGCCGTCGCGGCCAATGCCGCCGACGTAGCAGATCCCGATCGAATTGGCATTGTGGCCCTTGATGTGCGAGCCGGGGCGTTGGACATTGCGGCCCTCGGCGACGGTGCCGTCAAGCTCGATCAGATAGTGGTAGCCGATCTCGCTCCAGCCCTGGCGACGGTGCATCGCGTCGATGTCCGCGCGCGTGAAGGGGCGCCCTTCGAGGGTGGCGGTGCAATGAATGGCGAGCAGGTTGATCTTGCGCATGCCGCTGTCTACCGCCAGCGCCAGCGCCAACCCCCGTCCGTTGGCGAACGTTATAGCCACTCGACCATGCTGAACGCCCACTTGGTGAAGGCGGGGTCTTCGCGCTCATACGCCTCGAAGCGGCGAAACAAGCCGTAGTTGAACGACGGCTCAGCGAGAGGCGTCGTATCGCCCTCGATCACGATGACCGGGCGGCTCTCGCCGCGGTCTTCGGCGATCGCCCACAATTTTGCAACCGTCGCCGCGTCGAGGTCGACGAAGCGCCAGTTGAGCAGCCCTTTCACTACGCCCCGGTCGACTCCGAAGCCGCCATCCGGCAGCTCGACGACACGCGAGGTGTCGATCGGTGTGCGGCCGGAGCCGAAGGCGTAAGGGATCTCCACAGCCAAACCGATATCGAGACGGCCCGCGATCATCGCGGGAGCGGCGCCCTGATTGACCTGGACGCGGAAGTAACGGCCCGTGACCGGTGCCGCGTGGCGATAGAACGATGCATAGCGTTTCCGGATCGCGCCGGGCATGCGCATGGGAGCGTTGACAAGCAGCGAAGCCGTTACCGCGCCACCAAGCCCCGCGATCTGCCGGATCGACCACAGTGCGCCCGGCAGAGCGTTGGTCCCGACGAGGGCGAAGCTATCGACTGTGACGTCCATGCCGAAGTCGATCTCGATATTCTGGACGCCCGTCCCCGGCGCGAGCCACACCTCCCGTGGCGAAGGCGTCTGCAGGTTGGTGAGGCCCGACCCCGGCCCCGACAACGTCGCGGCACCGGCCTCAGCCATCGGCACGATGATCTGCATTCCCGGCATTAGAGCCTCCTCAAAACAAGCAGCTTGGTGAAGCCGGGGGTTTCGGCTTCGTCGGCCGAGAGGACGAAGACATCGACCCCAGCGCTGTAACCGCCATTGGCGGCCGTGAGCGTCACGATCTTGCCGATCAGCTCGATCTGGTTTCCGGGCACGTGGAGGATATCCACACCGACCGGCCCGGCGCCGACGAAGGCGAGCTGGCGCGCCGCTTCGACATCGGCATCCGCCTTGAGCGCGATCGCACTGGTGATGCGCGTATCGAGCGCGACCGCCCCCCACTTGGCGGCGGCCGGCGCGCTTGATGCCACGGCGAGCAGCTCCTCGCTGCGCAGCCACGCTGCTTGCTGGGGATCGACGGCCGGCATGATTTACGACCCCGCGGCCTCCAGCAGCGCAATGCGTTGCTCTTGCGCCGCGATCAGGAAGAGCGCGAGCTGGTCGAGGCGGAGGCCAAACCGCGACACCTGCTCGCCTTCCTCACTTTCCCACTCGTCCCAGCACAGAAATGCGTAGGGCGTCGATCCTGGGCGGCCATCCCCGTCGAGCGGATCAACAAGCCCTTCATCGGCCATGATCAACCACACTTCTTGGGCGCGCGCGCCGAAGTGAAGGCGGGCAGCAGCTTCGCCTTTCGCCTCGATCACCGCCAGCCATTTGTAGAAACCCAGCTCGGCCGCGATCCGCTTTGCAGCCGCCAGCTCGGCAGTGGTCATGTCACCGCGCCATTGCTTGTCACGCGCGTCCGAGGTGTTGATCGTACCGGTGCCGGCATAGACGATCGACCAGCGCTGGCTCGACCAACCGAGGGCTTGAGTATTGTCCGCGCCGGGAGTGAAGCGGCCGGTATTCTCGAAGACGAAGGACTGATCGAACTGCGTGCTGTTCGACACGCTGATCCGCACCGACGTGGCGCCGCCATGCGAGATCGGCATGAAGGCGGCGAGCTGCGCGCGAACGACGGCGCCGACCACCGAACCGTCGGCCGTTCGGAAGTCGATCGCGCCGAACTTGGCATTGGTCGACCAATTCCCGACGCCGGTTTGCGCATCGTTGATCTCGATCGTAACCGGCGCGGAGCCGTCGATTGCCGAGGTGCCCTTCACAACGAGCTGTTGGTTCGGAGTTGTCTCGCCGATGCCGAGGCGGCCGCCGCAATAGTAATGGGTGTTGAGCTGCTGAAAGACCAGCCCGGCTAAGGGCACTGACCCACCAGTGGCGCCAGAGGCATCGACCGCCATATCGGCCACCGCTACCCTGTCAGTGCCCTTGTAATAGTTCCGCAGCGCGGCTCCGCCATAATTGACGCCCATATCTTCCTCCTAAGCTCTTGAACTGGTTGCGCCGCCCGCGGCGGGCGTGAGCGTGCCGGTTGTGCTGGTTGCCTTTTTGCCGAGCAGGCGCACCGGATAGGTACCGGGCGAAAGCCCCGACACCGACCACGTGTACGACAGCTCACCGGGCTCCATGACCCATGTCTCTAGATCGGCATCGAAGTAACGGAGCGCTGACGAACCGGTGATATCCGCTCCCATCGAAACCCATGCCGAACCATTGTAATATTCGGCCGTGCAGGTCATCGCGAGCGATCCTCCGCCACCTTTGTAATAGGAGAAATTGGCGGTCAGCTTGAGGATCTGGCCCGAGCCGATGATCACATCGAGAACCGGATCGTTCGTCTCGGTGTTGGTGATGACGGCGTAGCTCGTCGATGACACCACATTGAGCGTGCTGTCGGTCCCACCCGAAGCGCCATTGTTGACCGGCGGATTGTCGTCAGTCGTGGTAACAGTCACGACAAAGGGTCCATAGGTGACCCCCGCGATCGTCACGGTGAAGCCGACCTGCCCACCGCTGGTGATCGTATTAGCGAAAGTCAGGGTGCCCTTTTCGGCCGAGCCGATCGTATTGTTGATCGAGACCTTGCCGCTCACGCCGCCAGTCTCGGCGACGATTGCATAGGTGGTGCCGTTGTCGCTGCGCTTGTCGACCCCGCCGCGTGTGACGTTCGGGCGGACGTCGACCGGCAATTGGTCAAGCTTCACCTGAGCATCCCACGTCCGATAGAGCGTGAAGCCCGCTGGAGGGACCACGGCGACCTGCGCATTGGCGGTGACGTCGGCCCCATCCTCTGGCTTGCCAGTGCCGGAAACATTCCCCCAGACGGCGCGCTGCGCGGCGATGGCCGCGATCTTGTCGAGTAGCGCCTGACGCGTGGTGTAGACGTCCGCGAACTTGGACCGAAAGGTGGCGCCGACGATGTCGGTGTTGCCCGCGAGGTTACTCCAAAGGAAGGGAAGCGTCAGCGTCGCGAGATAGGTAGTCAGAGCGGAGACCGCGTTGTCATAAGCGGTCTTTTCCGTGGTAATGCCGAGGGCCGTGGCGCCCGCGTCGATGCCCGCCTGCTCGGCGATGATGACGTCACGATCGCGGATGACCTGCGGCTTCTCGCCGGGCGTGAGCAGGCTATCGCTCGCGATCTCGGCGAGGATGGCATTGGCGATGTTGGCTCCCGATTGCGCCGTTGTCGCGGCAGCCTGCGCCGCCGCCGCGTCCGCGACGCCCTGATCGGCGCGTGCCTTCGCAACCGCGGAAATCTTGTTGAGCAACGTCTGACGCGCCGCGTAGACATCGGCGAACTTGGAGCGGAAGGTCGCGCCGACGATGTCGGTGTTGCCGCCGAGATCGGTCCAAAGGACGGCCGTTGTCAGCGTCGCGAGATAGGCGACCAGCGCCGCGACGGCATTGTCATATGCCGTCTTTTCAATGGTGATCGCGAAGGCGGTCGCCTGCGCATCGATCCCCGCCTGCTCGGCGACGATCATATCGCGCTCCAAGATGACCTGCGGCTTCTCGCCCGGCGTGAGTAGGCTGTCGCTGGCGATCTCGGAGAGGCGGAGGTTGGCGGCGTCGGCGGCCATCTGCGCCAGGTCCGCCGCGGCTTGGGCCGAGGCGGCCGCCTGCGCGATCGTCACCACCGGCTGGTCGGGAAGCGGCGTCCACACCAACTCCAGCTCGTTGCCGCCGAGGAGCAGGCTGTCGCCGTTGAGCATCAGCGGCGTGTCGAGGCGCGTGTAAAAGGTTCCATCGGAAGCCTGCCACGTATCCCCCGGCGAACTCTGCGCCGCGGTCGGCGAGGTCGACTGGATGAACAGGCGGCCGAGCGCGGCCGAGATCTCGCTCGCCGAATGGGTACGGCGGTTTTTCTTGTAGCCGACCTTGCGCGACTTGATCGGTGGCAACTGCCTTTCACGGCCGATGAAGACCGCTTGAAACGACGCGACCGATGCGCCCCAGGCGAACTCGCCGATGCGGATCGTGCCCGCGGGCTGCAGGATCCAATAGAGCGAGGATCCGAGGAGAAGCTTATCGATCGTCTGCGCGACGGTCTCGGCCGCGCTGTCGATGTGAACGCCGCAGGCAGCGGGACGGAGAAGCTCGGCGGCCGCCTGATTGGCAATCGCCGGGCCGGCGATCGCGGCGAGCAGCTTGGCCGCGATCGCCGCCGCGTTCTCGACATAGCCGCCCGTGTTTTCGCCGAGCAGGTCGGCGGTGAGCGGCCCCGCGGGATCGGTCCACCATTTGGCGCACGCGATCGAGGGCGCGACGACGCCGCCGCCCTGCGGCGCGGCCGCCGCCTGCAGCGCAGCAAAGGTCGCGGCGATCGTGCCCTGCCACGCGACGGTGTTGACAGCTCCGGCGCGCCCCTTGTCGCGCAGCTCGACGATCGACTGCAGAGGACGCGCCGGATCGCCGAACTCGAAAATGTTGTTCGCCTTATCGAGCAGGCGCCCTTCGACGTTGAAGACGCGGCCCCAACTCCGGCGCTTCACGCGTCCCGTCGCTTCGGTCGGCCCCTCGATCCCGCCCGTGCCGGCAAAGCCGGTGCCGAGGACAGTCTTGTCGACGAGCTTGCTGGGATCCTGCAGCGTCAGGGTCAGCGACCCATCGGCGCCTGCGACCCCGGCGACGATCCCGGTAAGACGGCGGACGAGCGCCGCCGTTTCCTCGCCCGCGTCGATCGTGATGGCCGCATCGCGCCAATAGTGGGCGAGCAGCTCGGTGACCAGCGCGCTATCGCCGGGCGAGAAGGTGAGGCCGCCGCTGGTAGGCACCGTCGAGCCGGTCCATCCGCTATCGTCATAGCCGATGCCGCCCGTGAACCTCGGCATGGCGACGATGCCCGCACGATAGTGCTGACCGCCCGACAGATATTCGGTGAAGGCGCCGCCGCCCGCCAAGCGGATCGTCGTCTCGGCGCCGGTCGCGACCAGCCGTGGCTTCGCCTCGATCAGACAGATCTCGCTCATAGCGTGACGTTCCGCGCCGTGCCGAACATCGACTGCAGGAACACCGATCCCTCGCCCACGGAATTGGCGCGCATCATCGCGCGCATTTCGGCGAGGATGTCGTTGGTCTCATTGGTGAGCTGATTGTTGGTCGCGAGCGCCTTGCTCGTGTCAATCGTCGCCTGCTGGGCCGCGCGGATGCGCTCATTCTCGGCCGCGATGATCGCCTCGGCCGTGCTGATCGCGTTGGCGCGGTCGGCGCCATATTCGGGGCCAGCGGTGCCGAAGGCGTCGCGGCTGGTTTCGACCAGGCGCCGCGTCAGATCGGCGACGCGATCAGCCGCGCCGTCGACGCCTTTGTCTGCGTCCGCCTTGGCGAGCGCGATCTCGGCGAGCAGTTTGTCACGACGCTCGGTAGCGCTGCCCTCGAACAAGTCGCCGAATTTGAAGTCTTCGAGCAGATCCTGCAGCGAGCCGACGCGCTCGGCGAGGATCTTTTCGACCAGCTTAGCTCGATCCTCAGCGTTGCGCGCCTCGATCTTGGTGACGTCGAAACCATATTGCGTCGCGATCCGGACGCGTTCCTTGGCCTGCGTCTCGAACTCGCGGAATTGCCGCTCGATCGTGCCGCCGAGGCCACTGAGGATCTCTTCGACCTCCTGCACCTTGAGCGCTTCGCGCAGGGCCTTGTCGATATCCTTGCTGGAGCGCAGCGCACGCTGCACCGCCTCCGATACGCCGATGATGCCGCCGTCGCTGATCGCGTCGAGCGCTGCGGCAAGGGCCGCCGCGGTGCCATCCTCGCCGAAGTCGATCGCGCCCTTCTTGGTCTTCGTGTTGCCGCGGCCGGTCGGATCGACGCGGTACTTGCCGTCGCGCAGGCCGATCGACACCGAGAAGGATCCGACCTCGCCGCCCAGCTCGTCGGCGATGCGCGAGAGCAGATCCTGCACCGACCCCGCGGCGCTGCTCGCGGCGTCGCGCATCTTGCTGCTGTTGCCGGTGATGGTCGGATCGCTGTCGACGCCCGTGATCGTCGCCGATCCGGTCTTCGCCTTCTTGAACATGCCGCCGATCACAGAGCCGATGATCGAGCCGATGATCTCGCCGCCTGGAATGGGAAGGGCGCTGCCGATGGCCCCGCCGATCGCGCCGCCCGTCGAGCTGGTCTTGATGCCCAGCATCTTGCCGATGCCCGCGACCATGACGCCCGTCTGCGCCCCTTCGAGCGCGGTGCCGAACGTCGCCTTGAGCTTGTCGGGCAGGCCGGGAAACTCTTTCAGCGCACCGAGGACGCCGCCGACCGGACCCGCCGTCCAAAAGCCGCCGAGCGCCCCGCTAAACACCGGCTCCAGCTTCCTGAAGAAGTTGGCGCCCAGCATCTCGTCCAGCTTCTCGGTGATGGGCACGGTGATGGCGCGCGCATATTCGGTCTGCGCGTCGATCGCCTGCTGGGCCGAGGTGCGCGCCGCGGGCTTACCGGTAACCACGATATCGTCGCCGAAGGTGCGGAACTGATCGGGACCATTGAGGATGTGCGCCGGCTGCGCGACCGATTGCTTTATCTGCGCCGTGACCTGGGCGACGGTATCGCCGAAGAGCTTGAGCGCCTTGCTCGACCGATCCGTCTCGCCTTCGAGACCGCCGACCTGTTTCGCCAACTCGTCGATCTCGCGATCGAGCGGCGTCTGACCGCGCACCTTCTTTTCGAGGGCGCGCAGGCTGTCGCCGAATAGGCTCTCCACCGTCAGCCGCGCCTGCATCTGTTTGAACAGACGCTCGGTCGATTTGAGGAAGTTGCCGCCGTCGCCGCTGAACAGATCCTCAAGGGCGCCACGAAGGTCGCCGATGCCCGCCATGTAGATCGAGATGATGTCTTGGCGCTTGGTGAGTAGGTCGTTGAGCCGTTCCTCGGCCGCCACCATGCCCTCGACCTCGCGGCGCTGGTCGGCCGTAAGCGGCCCCATCTGCTCGGTGAGCCGCTGGACGATCTCCAGCACGGCGGCCTCGCGCTCGCGCCCCTGCACGACGAGGAGCTGAACCTCACGCTGCTCGCGGCTGGCGCGCAGCATGTCCGTCAGCGGACCCTCGGCCGTGTCGGCAGCGACCTGTTTCAATTCCTGCGCGCGGGCGACCAGCTCTTCCCAATTGGGCGGCTTCCGCTCGGTGAGCACGGCGATCACGCCGTCCAGTTCCTCGATCGCCGCTTTCGCTTTGGCGATGCCCTCGGGCAGCGGGATCAGGCGCTGCTGGATATCGTCGATCGGATCGGCGATCCCTTCGAGCACGGCCGCGCGCGCCTCCTGCGCCTCCGCGATCAGCGCCTCGAACGACGGCGGCTTGCGCTTCCCCAGATCTTCGATCAGCCCGTCGAGCGTGCGCAGATCGGCGAACGCCTTGTCGAGACCGCGTGGCGCCGGATTATAGGCATCGGAGATGCGCTGGATCTTCTCGGCCGCGCTCTCGCCGAAGTCGCCGGAGCCGCTTCCGCCGCCCTCGCGGGATCCGCGCGGCTTGCGCCCTTTCGGGCCTTCCTCGCGGAACATCGACGACAGGTTACCCGAGTCGAGCGACTTATCGATCTCGTTGGCGACCTCTTCCTTGACGCGGCCGACCACCTTGTCCCGCAGGGCGGCAAGGAACTCGTTCTTGTCGACGCCGGTATCGACGAAGTCCATGTCGCCTGCGATGCGCACGGCCTCGGCGGCATCGATCCCGCCTTGGTCGACGCCGATCGCGAGGTCGCGTATCGCGCGACGCTTCCCCTGCGATCGCGCGATGCCGGCCTCATAGTCGACGCCGTATTTGAAGCCCTGATACATGCCCAAGACGCGGCGACCGGCGAGGCCGAAGCTGCCCAGCGGAGCGTCCTTGGCATTCTCGAAGCCCTCGGCGGAACTCTCGCGAGCGGCGGCGGCTTCGGCGCGCAGGTTGATCGCCTGTAGCCGAGCGTTGAGGATGAGCAGCTCGTTCTGGGTTTTCAGCTTGCCCGAAACGAGATCGAAGACCTCGCCGAGCGCCGACTGCGCGGCGGCGAGACCCGACGCGCCGGCCTCGGCCGCCGCGGATGCCTCGGCGCTGGCGAACAGCTCGTCAACGAACTCGGTTATCAGGCCGGTGACGAAGCCGATCGCCAGCCCAAGGCCGCCGCTGAGGATGCCAGCGAAAAGGCCGACCTTGCCTGCAGTGCCATCCGTCGATCCGCCAAGCGCCTCCATGACGCTCGACGCGTCGATCCCTTCGGTCGCAAATGAACCCAGCGCCTCGGCGCCCGCGCTGACCTGCTCGTTTACCGCCGACTGCTGACTGTTGAGGCTCTGGAGCGCGGCCTGCTTTTGGTTTGCGGCCGCGGTGCTCGCATTCATCGACGCGGCTTCGCCCGAAAGAGACGCTGCGGCGCGGCCGCTGGCGCGCGCGACGGTCTCCTGCGCCGCCGCAGCTTGCCCCGACGTGGACGAAAGCTGGGTCGCCGCCGTCGATGTATTGTTGAGGCTGCTTGTAAGCGAGTTGGCCCGCAGCTCGGCCGCGTTCAGCTGGCCGGCCAGCCCTTCGTCCTTCGCGCGCAGGCGGGCTTCTAGAACAAGATCGCTCATTTCGACGCGGCCGCGAAGGTTTCGAGCGCGGCGCCCTCCATCGCCTGCAGCTTGGGCAGGATGCCGCGGGGCAGATCGATCTCTGCCAGCTCAGCCGTGGGCTTCACCGCTGCATAGTCGATGCCCATGCGTTGGCCGGTGAAGGGATGACGGAGCCACTGCGTGTTGAGCGCCATGAACAGCCCGACGACGGGCACGTCATCCGGATGGATCTCGATATCGTCATCGGGCAGCGGGGCGGTGAGGAAGCGCTCGGGGATCTCGGTCATCTGCGTCACCACGTCGTCCGCCTTTTCCCTGCGGCCGCCGCGCCCCGAGGCCCAGGCGCGGGCGACCGCTTTCAGTTTCCCGCGCGGCGCGCCGGCTCGCCCGAGCGCGCGGCGCGATAGGCGCGGGCGATCGCGGCAGTCACGTTCGGCACGCGGAGCATGCGCTTGAGGTTTTCTTCGGTGTAGGGGAGCGACGCGCCGCCCTCGGTGCCGTCGTCTTCGGTGACGCCGCGCCAGTCCTCGGCCATGCGGAGCACGATCGGGCACATGACATCGCTGAGGGTGCGATCGTTGATGTCGTCCGCGTCGCGAACTTGGGTGATCTCGCGATCCAGTTGCGCGTTTTCGTCCTCGTCGAGGATCCGAAAGCGCATCTCGAAAACATTCTCGACAACTTCGCCGTCCTCGGTCGCGCCCTTGAAAGAGACGGGCCACCAAACCTTGGGCTGCGCTACGATCTTATATGCCATGATGGCCTCCTGTCAGATATGGCGGGGATGTTCGGCTCCCCGCGCCGGACCCTGATCGCCGCCGATCGCTCGGCCTCGTCGCTCCGGCATGTGCATCGGCTAGGCCCCGCCGCCCCGAACGGCAGCCGCAGGCCATCACAGCCCTCGGGTATTACTTCGCCGTCAGGATCAGATCGTCCTGGCCCGCGTCGATGGTGAGCAGGAGATCGAGATCCCACATCTGGACGCCATCCTCCTCGGTCTCGTCGATCGCGAGGAGCTGGGCCTTGGGCGCGCTGATCTCGGTGATCGTGCCTGCGGCGACGCCGTGCGTGGCGAGAAGGGGCACGCGCGCGTTGGTACGCAGCGTCGTGATATAGTCCTTGGTCGCGATCGACGGCGCCTCGATACGGAGCCGTGCCGACGCGGCATGGTTGCCGCGGCGAATATAGCGGGCGCCGACAAGGTTGCGCATGACGAGCGGGACATTCGCGTCGATCTGCAGGCTGCGCATGACGGCTGCGAAGCCGTCGAGCGTCAGCGCCGTGTTGACGTTGTTGACCTCCAGCGGATCCTTCCACCGCGTGAGCGTCGCCGCGCCCGGCGTGCTGACGGAGAAGGGCGTCGCCGCGGGGATCAGGCCGATGTAGTTCAGCGAGAAGCGCGGATACTGCCCGGCGGTCATGTTGAGCGAGAAGTTGCCGCGGTTGCCGACCGACTTGCGGAGCTGGTCGCCGATCCAGTGATGCTGGGTCAGGGAGCCGGGGGTCGCCGTGGGTAGCGCGAAACGCTGCTCGGCCTTCGTCGCCGCGGTGATGACGGCGGGCGCCATTCCGCAGGCTTCGAGCAGCTCCATCCACGCGGGCGCAGTGCCGGCAGCGCCGGACCCCGCCATCTCGACCTGAAAGCTGGTGGTCTGCCGCTCGTTGGTCACCAGCGCGGCGGTGGCGCCGTAGGTGCGGGCGTCGAGATTGCGATCGAGGCGATCACCCTCGATCGGCTTTGCCGAGAAGCCGCTGGTCAGGATCGCGTTGGCGGCGAGCGTGGGCGCAGAGTCGGTGGCGTAGGTCACCTCCTTCTTGGCCATCAGGACTTTGACCGCATCAGTCATCGGTGGTCTCCGTTTCGGTGGTCGGGTTCAGCGCCGGGTCGTCGATCCCCAGCTCGGCGAGCTTGGCCGCGCGAAAAACGCCGTTGGTGGGCAGGCCGAACTGGTCGAGTTCCATGCCGGTTTTCTCGCAGCGCGCGGGCGCCTGCGTCGGCTCCTCCTGCGTCACGACGGGCTTTGCCGGTTTCGCCGCCTTGGCGGGCTTGGCGATATCGACGGCGCCGCCGCCGCTTGACGTCTGTGCGGTGTTGGTGTCACCATCCGCCATCACTGAGTTCCTTTCCTAAGTCTCCACGCGGTCCTAAAGTCGATCGCCCAGGCGATCCCCCATCCGTCAGCGGACAGGAGCGCACCTCCGGCATAGTCGCAGGGCGTACAGGCATCGGGGTGCGACCAGCCCGTGAGCGCATCGATCACCTTGTCGACCTCGGTCTTGAGTTCCTCGGACGGTTTCCCGGCGACCAACGATTTGGGCTTGATCACGACGACGACGCGCAACGTCTCGGCGACGCGCTGATCGTGCGCTCCGTTGAGCTTATTCGGCTCGGCCGCTGCCCGCATGGGCATGACGAACAGGGCCGGACTATGCGCCGGGGCGGCCTTCAATCCGGCCCATTCGACGACGCCTGCAACCTTGCTGAAACCGGCTTGCTCCAGCCTTTTAACCGTGGGGGAAAGGGCGATCATGCCGACGCCTCCCCGCCAGCGGCGCGGCGCAGGTGCGCGACCAGGAGCTGATCGATCAGCTCTATCTCAAGATCCGAGAAGCCGAAGAAAGGACGCGACGGAATGGTGACGCTCGCCCGGTAGCCGAACGGCGTCTTGAGCGCCTTGGCATTCTTCGGCGTGATCGTGGCGCCTTCCTGATGGGTTCGCGCATAGATCGCCGGGCCACCGGTATCGTAGATGCCGACCGCGGCGAACTGCTCGCCGCTCACGCGATCGACCGCGTTGATCATGTCGCCGCTCTTCTGCAGCGTCTTGCGCTGCTCTTCGATCGCAGCGGCCGACTTCTCCCACGGCACGCCGTCCGGGCCGCTTTCGCTTTCGAAGCGGGCCATCGTGCCTTCGAGCATGACCTCGGAAGCCAGTGCCATCGGGACCGACAGGTCCGCAGCGGCTTCCCGAATGCGCCGAAAGGTCGGCGCCAACTGGCCGACCGTGTCGATCTCAAGGGTAAAGCCCCGCGTCATCGTCAGTAGTCCGACAAGCTGTCGGGATAGGCGCGACGCCCCGAGTAGAATGATATGCCGTCGCCGCTGTCGGCCGGGGCCGACGGCACAGCAATGCCGAGGTTGGTCTTGCCGTCCTCGATCCGTTCGAGCAGTCGCATCGCAGCCTTGACCTGCTCGGCGATCCCGTCGGGCGCACCGCCCGGATAGAGCCGCCCGCGTGCGATGTCGCCGATCATGGTCTTCACCACATGCGGCACGTCATAGAGCGGCAGGGCATAGCGGTTGGACAGCGCGGTTTCGACGAGCGCCTGGGCATCGCGCAGCGCCCCGACGAGCAGATCGCGACCGATGCGGCCGTCGCCGGCCTCGTCAGTCATGCGGACGGTTTCGTTGAGGCCGAAGCGCCCGACGAACTCGGCGATCGAAAGCATCGGCGCGCCGCCGTCCGGCATCGCCCAGGCGAGATCGAGGACCGCGACTTCCACCTCCTGTTCGACCCGGCTTCCTTCGGCGTCGTCGACGGTGACGGTCACCAGATAGCGCTCGCCGTCGCTGCCCCCCGTTAGCTCGAGCGTCAGCGCCCCTGCGAAGAGTTGCCCCTCGGCCGCGAGCGCGATCGCGCCGGGGACGAGGCCGCGCGCCTCCGACGTGACGCCGACGAGATCGCTGATCGTCGCGATCCCGCCGAACTCCATCGGCAGGCGCGCCGTCTCGGCCGGCTGTTTGACCAGCAGCTTCACGACGCGCGCGCCTTCCGGCCCAACCAGCGGGCGAGCGCCGCAAGCCCGCGGATGATCCTGCGGCAATAGGGATAGGGCCAGCCCGCGATCGCGAGCAGGCCGAAGCGCCACATTTCGACGCGGGCGCCGCGCGTCGCGGGGTCGAAGGTGGCGAGCACGAGAAGCAAAATCCCGATGCCGCAGCCGATCGCGTAGATGATGAGCAGCGCCTTGAGCATCCTAACCCCCGGCGAGCGGATAGTGGACGAGCGTCAGCACGCCCGCGGCGCCAATGATCCAGCCGATCGCGCCGACCAGCGCGACGAGAAGGCCGAGAAGGAAGATCGCGAGGCCAACCTCGAAGACAGGGGTATAGCCCCACGGCGCCACCCGGATCACGGGCAGCGCCATAAGGATGACCCCGATCAGCATCAGCAGCGCGCCCGCGTCAGTGATCGACGGCATCACGCCGCCTTTGCGGTGCGCGCGGCGACGATCGCCTCCGCCATGACCTTCGCCGTGGCGTCCGCGGGAAGCTCGATCTTTTCGGCTTCGGCGATCTTGATCATTTTGACCTTCCCCATGCTGACGAGCTGGCCGACCGTCTGCGACGGCTTGGTAGCGGGTGCGGCCGGAGCCGGTGCGGCCGGAGCCGGTGGGGCCGGAGCAGGAACTGGGGCTGGGTCGGTGTTATCGTCCGCGACCGGGGCAACGCCCAGCAGTTCATGCGGCCGACCATGCTCGATGTCATAATCGACATGCTCCTGCAGAGCGTCGATTGCTGCATTGCGATCGGGGAAGGGCATCCAGCCTTCGAAGGGGTCGCCATTTATCGCCACTTCGACGACAAGCGTCGGCTCTTTCATGATCGCGAGCGCTTCGGCCTCGTCGATCTCGCCTGCGGCAATGAAGCGGAACCGTGGCCCGAAAGTGATCCCGGCGATGGCGAAGGGCGGGGAGCCCGGCTCGGTGGCGACGCGGATACGCGTATCGCCTCCCACGATGGTGCCCAAGCCGAGCAGACCCTCGGCCAGATCTTCATCCTCGATCGTGACGGGATCGCCGAAGCTATACTCATGGCCGTCGAAGTGCAGCCGGTCGGCAACAAGAAACTTGCCCATTAAACCCTCCTGAATTGTTGTTGAAAAGGGGCGCCGCCGATCGGCAGCGCCCCATCTTTCAGTCCGTCAGGCGAACGCGTTCTGGAAGAAATAGCCGGCCTGATTTGCGATGATGCGCTCGCGCACGCTCTCGCCCGTGCGGCAGGCCGTGCCACCGCGCAGGCCGAGGTTCTTGTCCTCCCACTGGCCGGCGATACGATCGCCCCACTGGAAGGTGCCGCCGAACGTGACCGCGCCCTTGGCGTCGGGGACCGGCGCCTTGTGGATCAGCGCGAGATGCTTGCCCCACAGCCGGGTCAGGGCGGGCGCCTGCCCGCGCTTGACCGAGTTCGCGCGGGCGGCGCCCACGATGACCTCGTTGACCTCGAACAGCTCGGCGACAGCCTGTCGCGTAACGCTGCCCGCCTTCGCGCCGGTGCCCAGGCATGCCTCGACGATCTCGGGATGCGACCGGAATTTCGTCCACCCCTGCTGTCCGAAGACCATCTGGTTGGGGCGGATGAGCGGCAGATCGAGTGCGTCGTTGATGACCGAGATCGGCTTGCTGGTGATGTCACTGAACTGCGACGCGCCGGCCAAGGTCTGACGGAGCCCGGCATCATAGGTGCCGTTCGCGAAGATCAGGCCCGCAGCGCGCGCTTCGCGATCGAGCGCGATCAGCTCCTGAATGAACATGACCTCGTTGCCGAGCGGGTCATAGCGCGCATCGGCATTCTCGACGTCCGAGTGGGGAACGCCGCCATCGAGGCCATAATCCTCGCACGAGTCGGTAATCTCCGACGCTTCGAGCGTGACCTCGTTGGGCTTCGAGCGGCGCCCGACCTTGGTATCGGGGATGTTGAAGAACTGGTCGGACGAATAGGACAGGAACTTGAATTCCTGCTTGTCGACGCGGATGCGGGGCAGAACCACGTCGGCGATATAGGCCGGGTTCTTGTAGGCGATGGCGATCGCGGTGAGGGCCGGATCGATGGGATAGGCGGACTTCGACATGGACTTTCCTTATGAACGAGGGTCGCGGTGGCCCGGCGCCGAAGCGCCGGGCCGGTGATCAGCCCTGGATGCGGCTGGGTGCGATGGTGGTGACGCCGATGTCGCCCAGGACACCGGAGGCCATGGCCTGCCCGATGATGCCGGCGTTGACGCCAGCCCCCGGCGCGGCCGCGACGGCGCGGCCGACGCCATCGGAGGTGAGATAGTCCCCCCGCGTGACGTTGCCGCCGTATTCGACCTCGGCGAGGCCGACGAGCTGGACATCGCAGCGCTCGCCGAGCGCGGCATCGATCTCGGTCGAAACGCCGAAGACCTTGTCGGTCGACGCGGCGCCGACGACGACAAGATCATCGGCCGCGCCGAACTTGACGATGCGGCGGCGGGGCACGGCGGCCTCCGCCTTGAAGTTTTTGGACAGGATGGTGGACTGGCCAGCCATAGATCAGGCTCCCTTCTTGTGTTTGTCGGTGACACGACGGACGGCGAAGGCTGCGGAAATGGGCCGCCCCGCTTTGGCTTCGGCTTCGGCGAACGAGATCGCCTCCTCGGCGATCGCCGCGGGATCTAGCTCGCCCTCGATCGGCTTGCCGTCGTCGGCCGCGGCTTCGCCGAGGCTGACCAGCGGCTTCGCCTGGTCGAGCAGCTTGAGCATTGCGGCGTGCGGCGTCAGCTCGCCGGCCTCGCCGAAGCTGATCGCCTGCGGCTCGCCATCGCCGAGGGCGTCGAGCACGCCGACGAGAAGATCCTTGCCCGCGGGCGCGAGCGTCACCTTGGCGATCATACCTTCGGCGAAGCTGACGTTGGCGGCGTGCAGATCGGCCTTGGCTTTGTCGGCCAGCGCCTTCTCGCGGTTGGTGGCGGCCTCCTCCCGCGCGGCGATCGCCTGCTCGCGCTCGGCGAAGCTCACCTCTTTGTTGTCACTGTCGGACATCACGGTCTCCTGTTCAATGTTGAGAAGTTCCCCGGCATCGTCGGCCGCGAAGCTCACCGTCCCGAGGCCTTTGACCCCAGGAGCGTGGGCGCCGAGAAAGCCGACGTGCTTGAGATGGTATCGGCCGGGCGTGGGATTGCCCGGATGCGAGGGGGGATAGAGCTGCGAGGACACCTTGGCGTAGCGCCCGGCGCCAACGGCCTCGGCGAACGACGGCTCAACGCGATCGGGATAGGCCAGCAGCTCGTCGCCTTTGACGGCCAGTTTGCCGACCCAGCCATAGGCGGGCTCGTCGATCTTGGGATGGCCGATTACCAGCGGCGCCGGATCCTTCTCGGCGTCATAGCTGGCGACGATCGCCTGCAAGTCGGACGCGGTGAAGGGCACCTTACGGCCTTCGGCCGAGGTGAACTCGCCGACACGCAGTATGCGGATCGGTTTGACGGCTTGAGCGTTGGTGGCGGATGCGGTGTCCATGACCCGCATCTAGGCGGAGGCAGAACTCCAAACCCCCGTCCGCTAACGGACGAGGCGATGTCGCCTCTCTATTGGTTTAGACAAGCTTGCTCGCTAGTTGCAAGGCGTGAGGTAATTTAGCCTACCCGAAACTGGATACCGCTGCGGCCGGTGCCGTCCGCCATCATCTCCCTTGCGAGAGTAAAATCGGATTTCTGGCAGATCACAAACTCACGCGCCTGACTTACCTGGAGCGAGTTGTGAAAATCCATGTTCTCGGACGTGGGCCGCGAGGGCAACCCTGCACGCCAAGCATCCAGCAGATCATCGAGCGGTCGCGCAACCGACGTTATTTCCTCGATAAAAGCTTTCATCTGGGCAGCCGATATTTTCCCGTCCATTACGGCTTGGAGAGCAGCGGCTTGGGTCTTGCGGTCTTGCCCCGCGCGGGCCTCTGCGAAACCTCGCATCAACGACGGACACCAAGCGGCGAGCATCAAATCGGCCGCTAATGGCATGTATATTTCTATCCCTTTGACCCCTAGACCAATGTTCCCTCGAAAAGGTGGCGCGTCACTACTGTTGTGAAGCGTTACTGGATGATCTCCGAGATAGAAACTTCGACCGTGCGGCGCGCCTATCAGGACAAAGTCCTTCTCAGCGATTACCTTCGTTATGCTTCCGAGTTGTCTGCCGATAAAACGGATATGCTGCAGCTTTAGCCGATCCGGTGTCAGCTCCTCGTATCCTTTGACATCAGACAACGAATGCCCCCGCCTCCTGAGTGTGGCATCAAGCTGGACATCCATGCTCGCGAAATGATCGCGAAGTTGCCTCGTGCGCATAAACTGGAATGCCACCAGACACGCCAGGTTGGCGCGCTGCTCGTGCGATCCATCAAGCCGTCGATCCTGCAGGATTTGGGTATAGGTTGGAAGAACTGCGTCTTCGATCTGGCCGATGAACGGCTCGAAGCTGGCAATCCACTCATCATCAATCAGGAACTCGTGGAAGCGATTCTCCGCCATTATGTTCGATATGCTGGTCGAAAAGCCCCGGCCAGTGCTCTTCTGAAATACCGAGACCTGCTCCTTCTTTGGATTGGACAGGAAGTTTCGCAGTATAAATTTAGGAACGTAGTGTTCGGTTTCCGGCTGCCCTTCACTATTGCTCAAAGGATTTTCACCTCACTTCCCGGCTCGCTGAACGATATCGCCAAGTCCGCAATAGTGACATACCATATGGCCGCGAGTGCGCAAAACTCACCGTCCGTGGGCAAGCCCCCGCGAGACAATTGATACAGGCGTTCAGAGGCAATTCCCGTCCGCTTCGTTATCGTGGCAAAGGGCGTACCCTGCTGTGCAACCCAAGCGTTGAACCACCCCGATCCGCGCCGGATCATCTGCCAGACGGGGTGATTAGCATCATAAGGGCGAACTGCCTTGACGATCGGACGCTCACCCTTTCGGCGGCTCACTGCGCGAACTTGTGGAAGTCGGCTACATCGACGACGCGCAGAGTAACCGTGCGAGGCACCCGGCTCTCGCTCACGCGGATCTCTTTGGCAAACTGCACAGGAGAAAAGGGCGGGGCTTGGTCGCATCCATCTTCGGCCTCCGGCGCGATGAAGCGCGGCGGCGTGCCGCCGCCATGTCGGCGCACCTCAGCCGTAAGCTCGCGCGGACTTCGGACGAACAAGTCCGGTTGCGCGAGGCAGGAATGGTTATGAGACATTGCAACGCTCCTAAAACACCGACTCGGGCTCGCAATGTTCCACCTTTGTTCTCTATTGTCCAGAAGGCCCGGTTAAACGGGGAGGGGGCGTATAGTTTTCGATATTGGGCCGCGGGGTCAGAGGTACCGCGGCAATCTGCCATTTCTGGAAGGCGGCAGTTTCCAGTCGGCGAAACGCGTTTAGCGCCCAGTCGTGCGTCGAGACCGCACTTGCCAATTTGTCGTGCCGCTTCGCCTCGATACCGGGTCTAGCTAACGCGGTGGCCTCGTCTTCGCGTCGGTATAGCTCGGTTATTCGCGCGTTCATGGCGTAGGCCCGGCTCCGGATTTTGACGAAGTCCTTGAGAAGCGCGATGGGAATTTGGCCTGTATCGACCGACCGCATCGCTTCAATTATCTCGGTCGTTCTCAAGGCCCGCAGGCCAAATTCCTCTGTCGAATTACCAAGCGCCACGTTCAGGCGGTCGCCGACTGTTTCGAGGCTTTCATGGGCCATGCTGTAGGCAGCCTCGGCCGCCGCCTTCTCAGCCGCGAGCGCCGCCTGCAATGCAGCGGTATCAGCTTCCCTCTTCGCGTGGACTGCCCGGCTGTGCTGCCAAAGAGCAACCCACACGGCCAGACAGATAGATATCGTTGCCCCGATGGCTTGCACCCATCCGGGGATGTCATCCTTATTGTCCGCAATAAGATAGGCCGATCCGATCGCGACCAGCACGACAGCTGCTGTCGTCACCAGTCCTACGCCGATCCAGTACCGATTTGTCCACTCGTCCATCCGTAATATTTTGCGCATATCCCCTCCAAGCCGCTAGAAATGCCCGCACAGAAGCCCTTGGGCAAGCCGCCCACGCCTATCGGCAAGAAAAAACGGGTTCACCCCCCACTTTGCGCTGCGCGGCCCCCTGTGGGCAAAAAATCCGCCTATGAAATATCGCCGCCCGATCGCAGTTCGTGCAGCCGGGCGGCGATCGCCTGCCACATGGCCACGCCCGCCGCGTCGCCGGCCAGCGCAAGCGCGCCGATCCGCTCGGCGACGAACACCGGAGCGCGATCCCCATGCTGGCGTTCCACGGCCACGGCGCACGCCCAGACATGCTGCTCGGGCGTCATAGCCACGACGCGACCCGCTGCCACAGGCCGAACAACGTCATCCCTACAGAGACGGCGAGCAGGATCCAGAACTCGACTTGCGCCAAAACGGAACGGGCACCGCGTGCCCAACGTAGACAGCCGATCCGCAGCGCCGTAAAAATGCGCGATGTTCTATCGCTCTCTATGGCCCGTCCTCGCCCTGACTTGCCTGTCGGCCTGCTCGAACAGCGAGCCGCTCGACAGCGGCACCGAAGCCGAGGTGAAAGCCTACTTCGCGAACGACAGGACGTCGAGCCATCTGAGGGTCGCCTCGTCCTGGCGGGCCGACGCGATCGCGACCTCGACCGTATGCGGCAAGATGGCGCCCGACGCCGATGGCGCCGAGCCGCGTTTCGTTTACGACCCGCAAGGCAAATACGGGCAGGTATCGCTGCCGTCCGGCACCATCGGTGAGAACGACGCGACCGACACCTTGATAGCCAAGAACCGCGAAATCTTCGACGATTTGTGGCGCGAGCACTGCGAGGCTTTCGCCCCGTAGACTTGGCGGTCCCGATCGGCGCCTGAACTAGGCGACAGAGCGAACCGGTTGCGCCGGATCAGGGCCTGGCAACCCAGTGACAAGCTCGGCGAGCTTCGCGGCTACGACCGTCATGGAGTCCTCCGCAGTGTCCAAACCGGTCCGAGAGCCGAGCAATGGACTGACATCCCGCAGAGCTTCGTAAGTGGTTTCATGCACAATCGGGATAAGGCGGTCCCGCGCGAGAAGCGCCGAGAGCTCCTTGTCCGCGATCCCCTCATTCGGAAGCCGGCGAAGCAGGGCCGGTGTGACCAATACAATTCCCACTCGGGAATTCGCCAGACCCTTGTCGATCGTGCGGAGCAGGGGAACACCAAGTCCCACATCCTTCTCGCTAAACCAAACTTTGACACCAGCCGCTTCGAGGAGATCGTGCAACTGCTTAGCGGCACCCTGCCGGTCATCCCATGCATGGCATAGAAATACGTCCCGGCGATCGGGTTGCACCGGCAAGTGCTCGATAGTTTCGCGTACCGGAGTGAGCGCCAACACTTGAGCTGAGGTGTAGACGAGTGACGAACCTGCACGCTGCCAGCGCGGCCTTGCGCCACCGCTCGACCCGCTGCGGCCACCCCCTGAAGAACCGTAAGAGGGGGAAGAATAAGATGGCGAAGAATAAGAGGGCGACGAGTATGATCCGTAACCGCGGTAGCCACCGTAGCGCCCCCCGCACGCAGGACATTCCGCCGCAGCGGCCGAAGAGCGATGACCCCTTACAGGTGCAGTGCATCTAGCCATGCAGCTAATGTAGCGCGTTCCCCCATCGTTCTCAAGGGCCGCACGAAGCCTAGGTTTTCTTGATCACCGCGACCACGCGGCCGATGATGTGGATCTCGCCGTCGGCCGCGACCTCGTCGGGCACGACCGGGTTATCACTTTTGATGACGATCGTCCCGCCCGGCCTCGTGCCCAACCGCTTCACCATCCCCATCTCCCCGATCGCGCAGACCCAGATCAGGTCGGCGAAGGAGGGCGACGTGTCGTTCAGGTCGATCAGCATGATGTCGCCATCGTCGATCGTGGGCGACATGGAGTTGCCCTTGCCCGGCGCGAACCGCAGCGCCGAGGGCGGTGACATGGTGTACCGCCGCACCCAATCCAGCGGGAAGTAACGCGCGGTTTCTGCCACCACCATGCCGTCGACGAAGGTAGCACCGAGCCCGTAGGCGAGATCGATCTCGCCGATCTGCGCAAAGCCCTCGACCGCGGGAAGGTCGCCGCCTTCTTGAGGCAGCGCATCGGAAGTCTCGGGGTCGATGAATTCGTCCATCGAGCAATTGAGCGCGGCTGCGATCGCGCGAAGCGTTCCGACCTTCGGCGTGGCCTCGGCATTCATAATCGCGTTCAGCGACTGCCGGGAAATGCCCGCCTTGGCGGCGACGCCCGAAGCCGTGCCGTGAGCGAAGACCGCCAACCTCACCGCTGCAGCGGACGCGGCTGTCCAACCGAGCACGCGCGACGTGTCATTTTCCGGTTGACTTGTCACTTTACTTGTCATTATGCCTGTCAACATGACAAGTGTAAGCCAAACTGACAGGCCCGATTGGCATCCTGAGGATATCAAGGCCGAAATTCGCAAGCGCGGCGGCACCGTCGCGCAGCTTGCGCGCGACAGCGGCCTGTCCAAACAACTGCTCGGGCAGTGCATCGAACGCCGTGCGTCCGAGCATGGCGATGAGGTCATCGCGAAGTTTCTTGGCTTCCAGCCCCACCAGATCTGGCCCTCTCGTTACACCGCCAAGGGCACGCGCATCCGTTTCCGCGCAACCCCGGCAGCCGCGCAGGTGGCGGCATGACGGCGGCCTATCACAACGCGCCGCCCGCGCCAACGTCCTCCCATTGTTCTCTTTTGCGTCCGTCTCAAGACGACACATCGGCGCCGATCGTGCCCGGCTATGTGTCGGCGAGCGAGCTGGCTGCAGCCCAGCTTCCCGGCCTTCCAAAGACCCATAGCGCGATCCTGCGCCGCGCCGCGGCGGAGGGCTGGCGCTACATTGATCGCGCCGGTCGCGGCGGCGGCCGACTATTCCATCTTATCGACCTGCCGAAGGAGGCGCGCGAAGCGCTCGCCGAGTCGCGGATCCGCAACATGCCTGCGGCGCCGGTCGGGCGGCCGAAGGGCAGCGACTATTTCACGCTCAACCCCGACGTCGCCGGGGCGGTCGAGGCGCTCATAGCGAGCCGTCGCCTTTCGGCGCCGCAAGTCATGAAGCTGATTGCCACGCAGTTCGTCAACCTGCCATCAAAGCGGTCGCTCCAGCGCTTCATGGCGAAGGTCGAGGACGAGAAGCGCGCGTTGATCGCCTCGATCCGCGACCCCGACGCGTACAAGGGTCGCTACCGCGTCGCCCTCGGCCGCGCCGATGCCGACACGACGCGCGCCCACCAATGCTGGGAGCTGGACACCACCAAGGCCGACGTGATGACTGCGGGCGGCCGCAAGATGATCCTCGGCGTCATCGACCGCTGGTCGCGCCGCGCCAACTTCATGGTGGTCCCCTCTGAAAGTGGGCAGGCCGTGCGCCGCTTCCTCGTCGACACGATCCGCAAATGGGGCGTTATGCCCGAGGCGGTGATGACCGACAACGGCTCGGGCTTCATCAACCAGTCCATCCGCTCGGCGCTCGACACGCTCGGCATCGAGCATCGCATATGCCCGCCCGGATCCCCCGAAAAGAAGCCGCACGTCGAGCGTCTGTTCGGGACGTTCAACCGGGAGTGCGCCGAGCTGCTCTCGGGCTACATCGGGCACAGCGTCGCCGAAGCCCAAGCGCTTCGCGCCAAGGCGCGCAAGGAAACGGGCCGGGCGGTCATCGTCCCGACCATGACGCCCGAGGAGCTGCAGACCGTTCTCGATGGCTGGGTCGACGGCGTCTACCATGTCCGCGAGCATAGCTCGCTGCGCATGTCCCCGATGCGCAAATGGCAATCTTCCCCGGCGCGGCCCCGCGCCGCGGTCGGTGAGGATGTGCTGCGTCTCGCCCTCTCTGCGCTGGTCGGACAACGCAACGTCGGCAAGCGCGGCGTGCAATGGAAGGGCGGCCGCTACTGGTCGGCCGCGCTCGCGCCGTGGGTCGGCCGCGACGTCATCGTCCGCCGCGACGAGGATGATCTCGGGCAGCTCTTCATCTTCGCACCCAGCGGCGAGTTCATCGACATCGCCGTCTCCGCGCTGCGCTCGGGCCTTTCCGAAGCTGAGTTCGCCATGGCCGCGCATCAAGATCAGGACAGTTTCATGCGGTCGGCAAAAGCCGATATGCGCCGCCGCTCAAAGGGTTTCACCTTCGAGAAGGCGCGCGATCGCATCCTGCGCGACAACGCCGAGGCGGTGGGCAAGCTCATCCACTTCGCTCCGCAAACCCAGCCGCATTCGACGCCGACGATCGCCAGCCTGACCGACGCCGCGAACACCGCCGCGCCTGTTCCGGCGGCGGCCAAGCGCCCCGCAGCCGCCTCGATCATCCCGCTCCCGAAGTCGCCCGCTCAAAAGGTTCGCGAGGCCGACGAGATCATTGCCCGCGCCGACGCTGGCGAGCTGGTCGACGCCGACGAGCTGCGCCGCGCCCAGCTCTACGCGACCACCAGCGAATACCGCGCCCAGCGAATGGTCGCCGACGCATTCGCCGCCCCCGCTCAATCTACATCCGCCTAACCGAAGGAGAATTTCATGATCGACGCTTTGACACGCCCTCCGGCAGCGGCATCGCCGCCCGCCAAGGGTTATGCGCCGCTCACCAACATGGCCCTGACCATGCGGACGCTCGTCGATTGCATGGAGGCCGGCGATCAGCTCCCGCGCCTCGGGCTCGTTTATGGCGACTCCGGCTTCGGAAAGACCGTGGCCGCCGCCTTCGCCGCGGCCCGTACGGGCGCGGGCTACATCTGCGCGCAGAGCATCTGGACGCAGCGCACCTTGCTCGAAGCGATCGCCGAGGAGCTTGGCATTGTGAAGCAAGAGCGCACGGCGCCGCGACTGCTCCGCCAGATCGTCGATGAGCTGAACCGCGCGCCTCGGCCGCTGATCGTAGACGAGATGGACTATCTCGTGAAGAAACAGTCGGTCGAGATCATCCGCGATATCCACGACGCCACCAGCATCGCGATACTGATGGTCGGCGAAGAGGCGCTGCCCGCCAAGCTCAAGGAATGGGAGCGGTTCGACAACCGCATCCTCGTCGCCACCGCTGCCCAGCCTGCCTCGGCCGACGACGCGCTCCTCCTTCGCGACCACTACGGCTTGCGCAACGCGATCGAGGATGACCTCGCCGTCTACATCGCCGAGCGGTGCAAAGGCGTCACCCGCCGTATCGTCAACAACCTCCTGCACGCGCACCGCGTCGCCGCCACCGAGGGCGCCGAGAAGATCGACCGCGCTTGGTGGGGCCACCGCGCCCTCTCCGCAGGCGACCTTCCCACGCGCCGGAGCATGGGCGTATGAGCGGCTTCGGACACGGCCCCACGCGTCGCGAGACGGCGATCCTCGATCTCCACGACCAACGCATGGATCCTGACGATATCGCGCGCGAGCTTGACCTCGCTCCCCGCTACGTCCGGCAGGTCATTGCGTCGCTCGCCAACCCGCCCGTCGGGGATTGGCAGGCTGGAGCACGGATGGGCAGCGCGGCGCTCCTCCGCGCGCTCCGCCGCCATCATCCCGATCGCTGCCCGGCGCCGCCCTCCGGCTTCGGCCTGATCGACGAGGGGGCGTTCGTATGAGCACGCTCGCGATCGCGGCGTCGCACTGGCGCCCCAACCCCGCGCTGCAGGATCCCGAGCAGGCGCTGTGGAGCGAGCTGCGCTTCGCCCCACAGCCTCTCGACATCTTCGAGCTGGTGATGGGCGCCGCCCGCTTCTTCGCCGACCCGCTGCAGATCGACGTGCGCCCGCTCCATCGTTGGATCGCGGCGGGCCTCGTCGCGGTCACCGGAAAACCCAAGCGCTACAGCCTCGAAAGGAGCGCCTCCGCAATGGCCTCGCCGCCGCCCCCGCCGCCGACCGTCCGCGCAACGGCTTTGCCGAAGCAGACCCAGCGCCAGCGCCTTTGGACCGCGATGCGCGTCCTCGGCACCTTCGATCTCCCCACGCTGCTGATCGCGGCCGAGGCGCCGCGCAATGCCGCCCTCGACATTATCAGCATCCTCACCCGCGGCGGCTGGCTTCGCGCCACCGAGACAGGCTGGACGACGCGCGGCGGTCGGGCGTGGGGGCCGGTGGCCCCGACATGGACCCGCTATGCGATCGGATGGAAGCCGATCATCCGCATCACCGACCACCGCGACGGCTCGATCGTCGAGGTCGCCGCGCGCACCCGCCGCGATCCCGCCCAGGACAGCTCCGCCGAAGCCGCTTCGGGCGGGGGGGTAGGTTAACCATGTCGGGTAACCTTAACAAAGATCAGACGAACGTCGATCGCGCCCGCGCCGCGTGGCCCGATACGCCGCAGTGGGTCTTGCTCCTCGCGGCAGCCTGCGACCTGACCAATCAGCGCGCAGCGGGCGAGCGCATCGGCAAATCGAGTGGCTACGTCAGCCGCGTTCTTAGCAACACCTATGCTGGCAATATGGCCGAAGCCGAGAAGCTCGTGCGCGCAGCGTGGGGCGCGGAGACGGTGGCCTGCCCGCTTTGGGGTGACATCCCGTTGTCGAGCTGCATGGCGCACCGCCGCCGCTCGGCGCCGCCGCGGACGCAGGTCCACCACCTCTACCGCAGCACATGCCCGGCCTGTCCGAACAACACCGATGTGGCCCTGCATCCCGAGGAGAGCTTCACATGACGACGAACCAAGCCCCGGCGCGCGCGAGCTGGCGCGTCGCCGCCTTCCACGTCGCGTGGATCTTCCCGAGCGGCTGGATCTTCGTCGGGGCCGCGATGGCGATCTTCCCATGACGGCCGCCCGCCAAACCGCCGCGACCCGCGCCGCGATGATCCTCTCCGCCGTCGCCGTTGGCGTGCTGCTCGCGGCCGCCGTCCTCGCCACCCCGCTCATCTGAAAGGAAAATCATGGGACGCCGCAAATCCACGCCGCAAGCCGCACCGTCGACGCTGCCCGAGGCTATCGCCACGATCGAACGCTATCTGGGCACGGTCGCCGCGATCGAGGAGGCGAAGGCTGACGCCGACGCCGCGATCGCCGCGATCCAGGCGGAGCGCGATCAGTTCGTTGCGCCGCTCAATATCGAGATCGAGGATCTGTTCCTGCAGCTCCGCGCTTGGTGGGCCGTCGCCGGTCCCGAAATGACGAAGGGCAAGACCAAGTCGATCGAGCTTGCGGGCGCCCTGCTCGGCGAGCGCACCACTACGCCTAGCCTCAAGCTGCCCAAGGGCATGAAGGTGCCTGAGGCAGTCATCTTCATCCAGTCGATCGTGAAGTCCTATCCCGGCATGGCCGACCTCCTGCGGGTCAAGACCGAGCTGGAAAAGCCGGCGCTGATCAAGATCCTGCGGAACGCGACGACGGGCGGCCCCGCGATCGAACGGATCCGCGAGGAGGGCTTCAAGGTCGCCCAGCGCGAGGAGTTCTTCATCGATCGCGCGGCGCCGAAGGAAGCCGACCCCGCGGTAGTCGATGCCGCGCCTCCGCCGATCGCCGAGGCGCGGCAGTGATCCGCGCCAATCTCAACGCCGCGGGCGAGGCGCAGCTCGTTCTGCGTCTCGGCAACGGCTGGACGGCCGCGCTGATCCCGCACCCTGACGGGACCGCCACGCTCGCCGCCTGGGCGAGCCACGACGAAGAGCCGCGCCCCGGTCGGATGAACGTCTTGGGCGGCGGTCCCGCTCGCGCGGACGAGGCCGTCGAGTTCCTCGTCACCATCGCAGCCGCGGCCGCCGTCGCCGCCCCCGAAACCGGAGTGAAAACCCAATGAGCGACGCTAACACCTTCCTCTTCCTCCATGCCGGGACGTCCGTTCATCCTCAGCCGGAGGGCGTGGCGACGCATTTTCCCCACGGCGCGATCGGCGTCGCGATTGTTGACGGGGATCTATGCATCTGCGTGGCGTCGCGCGACGGCGCCGCGGTCGCGGCCCGGCTCAACGGCAGCCTGCTCGACGACTTCTGCGGGTTGCTCGCCGACCAGCTTGACAAGATCCGTCCGCCCGAAACGATCGAGGCACCTTTGCCGGGAGAGGTGCCATGTCCGCGCCTCAACTGAACGACGTCATTGTCCTCCGGATCGACCGCTTCAAGCACTGGCTGCCGCAACTCGTCCGCGCCGTCGCGCAGATTGGCGATACCGCGCCGGAGAAGCTAGTTGGTCCATCCAAGGCGCCGTCGCTGGTCACCCTGCGCCACGCCTTCATGGTCGCGGCGCGCGAGGAAATGGCGAAGTCCTATCCGCTGATCGGTCGCGCGCTGGGCGGCCGCGACCATTCCACCGTTCAGTACGGATATCGCACCGCGCGCAAGCGCTGTGAAAGCGATCCCGAGTTCCGCCAGCTCGTCGGCGTGGTGCGGAGCGTCGCCCGCGCGATCGCGCAGCGCGAGCTGACGGTCACCGAGATCGAGCCGGAGCTGGCGCTGTGAAGCCCAACCCCGGCCACTGCCCCGAGGAAGCGATCGGCAAGCGCGTGATCGTGAAGCTCGCCAAGGGCCATGTCGAGGGCACCGAGCCGGTCACCTCGACGTCGCCCCGCGGCTGGGCCGCAGACGGCCGCCACGGCTGCCGATGGACGCGGCTCGGCCACCCCCACGATATCGCAGAATATGAGGTGATCTGATGACGCCGAAGGAACACAAGCTGCTCGACTATATCCGCGAGCAGATCGAAACGACCGGCATCTGCCCGACCTATCGGGAGATGGCCGAGGCGATGAGTGTCAAAGGGCGCGCAAAAGTTTGGGAGATCGTCGAGCGCCTTGTGGCCGATGGGTATCTCGTGAAATTCGCGCGACACCGCAACCGCGGGCTCGGCCTGCCGACCCCTCACTTGGCAACGGTGCCAACGTCCGCGCTGCTCAACGAACTGCGACGCCGCGGGCAGGAGGTGGCGCAGTGACCGCCCGCCGCGCACCCCGCCCGGCGCCGTCGAAGGGCTCGCCGCTGATCCGCGCCGTGATGGCCGCTTGCCGCCGCCTCGGCATCGACGATGAGACGCGCCACGCAATCCAGTTGGAGAAGATCGGCAAGGCCTCGCTCACCGACATGTCGGCGGCCGAGCTGACCGAGCTTCGCGACCATTTCAACCGCGGATGGACTGGCCCGAAAAACCAGCGCCCCGTTATCGGCAAGATCCGCGCGCTATGGTGGTCGCTTTACTGGATCGGCGCGATCGAGCGCGTCGATGACGACGCCTTGAACGCCTTCATCAAGCGTCAGGCACACGTCCAGCACATCAACTTCCTCGACCACAAGCTGGCGCCCTCGGTGATCGAGGCGCTCAAGTCGTGGCTCGAGCGCGAGGGCGTGATGTGGTGGTCGGCCGAGCAGCTCGAAGTCGTCGTTTCGACCGTTGCGGTGCCCTTCACCCAGGCGCAGGCCGATCGACACGCGGTCCTATGCGCGCTCGGCGACCGCCTCGATCGCGCGGGCCTGATCCACAAGTTCGGGATGTATGGCTGGATCGGTGCCCTCGTTGGCCGCCCTACGCAAAATCAGTGGTCGTTCACGAACCATGAACTCGATCGGGGTCTGCGCGCGCTCGGTAAGAAATATCGCCGCTGGCTCGCGCAGCAGGGGCAAACGCTATGACGGCCCGCAGGCATCATGACGTGGAGATGATGGCGCCTCGCATCTGGTCGATCGTCTGGCCCGCCAATTTTTTCTGCGCTGCGTCAGTCGTGGATTGTTCCTCCACCGACCGCTGGATGTCATCCAACATCGCTAAAGCCTCCTGCTTTGTAATCACCCGTTTTAGGACGAGAGCTTGCAGAACCACCAAGGTCGCGTTGAGCCCAATTCGAACGCCAGATCCCCAATCGGACAAACGGCGATATGCCTCGTCGGCGTCTGCCATTCACATTCTCCCAAGAGTTATTGACCTCGGCACTTTGCGGGCCTTTCGAGCAGGTGTAAACCAATGAAGCTCGACCGTTTTTGCACGTTAGACGAATTGCCGATCCCTCAGGATGCGCCCATCACGCAGAAGTGGACCGGCCAGATGCAGGAAATGGCCGCCCATATTGGACCCTTTTTGACTTTGCTCGTAGTCGACCGGCTCGGCGGGCAGGAAGTCCAAGTGCCGAGTGATCCCGAGCGCAACCGGCTCACCGAAGTCATCGGGCCGGACGGGGCCGCGATCATTTCGCGGATATATGGCGGCAACGTGCTGCGCGTGCCGGTCGGGCGCGCCGCGCTCGACGAGGCGCGCCGCGCAGGCATTATCGCTGCGATCCGCGCCAAGACGATGACGATTGCAGAAGCGGCCCCGATCCTTCGCACCTCGCGCAGCTATTTGAGCCACCTCGTCAACGCGACCCCCGAAGGCGAGGAGGCCGAGGCGATCAACGTCGGGCGCCTGCGGCGGCTGCGTCACGATCCCCGACAGCTGAACTTATTCAACTCAACGCCTGAGGAATAGGCACGGTGGCGGTGAGAAAATCCAAAATCGGGGGAGACCGGTCTTCGTTACACCTAGCATCGAAGGTTTGAAGCTATGCGGCCGGAGATAGAACCGGTAGTCGTGAAAAATGAAAATTTATCCGCCCGGACCTGGAGAATCTGACCAGCAATGGTTCGCCGAAATGGCCAATCCCCACGGTTGGTTGATTACGGCCGACAATCTTTTCGAGCAGTGCGTAAGACTCCATGCACAGAAAGGCCGTGGCTATCTGCAGTTCAGCGACAAGCACGGTCGGCGTCTCCGGTGGGACGTTGTAGATCGCTCTATGTTCCTGCTGGGCGGCTTTGCGCTGGAAAATGCAATCAAGGCCTTCTTGGTTTATGAAAATCCGAGATTTGTAGAAGGGGGGAGGCTAGCCAAGCAGCTGAAATCCCATAGACTCGTCGAATTGAAGCGACTGTCGTCAACGATCCCAATGCCCAAACGAAGCGAGTCTGTGATCGCCGTTTTCGAGGGAGGGATTGACACTTGGTCCCGATATCCTTGCGGCCTCACGGCTCACCAGACAGATCACCAGCGCTGGTTTACGCCTGAGCTATGGCAATCGTATTGTGGTCTGATGCGGCGATACGGTCGGAAACTGCAGTCTCATCTCGAAAAAGGTTGGAGCGGTCCGCACGGAGCCGGAGGGAAGTGGGAGGCCAGCGATATGTCGTTCCTCGACGTTGATGCGGTGCGTCTGTAATTGACACCATGCCCAGACGGCCTCGCCCTAATGGCAGCAAACGACCGATTGCGGACGCCCAAACTTTACCTAACGATCAATTTGAGACGTCAATCCAAGTCGCTTTCCAAAAAAGTGATGTTGCGCTGCTGCTCTATCGAGGCGGCTCTTGCTTCGACGATCGTTCTTAGCCGATCAACGGTAACTTCGTAGAATACATCGGTTGCATTCCAGGTCTCGCCGCCCAAAACTTCGAACGCTCGCCATTGGCAGCCAAGGGCACCTAACTGCTCCAGCGCCGCTAACAAATCGCGAGGAAAGTCCGAGAAATCTCTGGCGAAGAGTTCTTGCTCCGCGACGGGCAGACCGTTTTCAAAGCTATGCACGATAGCCGAGAGGGGAAGAGCAAATGTGCGCGATATCAGCATTTTACATTTTGCTGCTTGAGGGCCAAAATCCTCAATTGTGAGAGCAATTTTGGCCACAACCCACCTCAAACCTTAAGCGCAAACCAAGATAGCCACCGTTGACGGCGTCTCGAATTCCCGTCCCGGACAACATGCCATCGATTAGAAACTGGGTCGTCAACGCCTCACTCCATCCGTGCTGTAGCGAATGGAATAACACGACTATGTTCGCTTCCCACCCCATTTCGGCCGATCGCCGCCGGGAATGGTCGAATGACGGCAAACGACCGATTGCGGACGTTCGCCCTCGGCACTAAGCCTATGAGGAAGCGATTAGAGGGAACGATGCGAAGAGTGGACCTTTCTATACCGTCGGAACGCCTGATTGGTTTTACGATACCTCGCGAAAACAGCTTCCTGGTCTGCGATCACGATGAAGTTTGGCTGGTCAGCGTTGGCTTTTCGGCTGACGTTGAACCGACCGATCAGGCACCTTACGATATCGCTGCGAGACCGGACTTTGTAGGTTGGGGACGAGAAGATGCTGCTCCAATTATGGAAGCGGGAAAAACGAAGATTTCATACGACTTCGACCCCCACGCGCAGATTCTACGTTTACGATATGCGACAGGCGAGACGGAGAGGGAAATCGATTTTCCACTATTGTCGGGTGACTGGTTCGCTGCGTCATTTTCACAAGAGGGCAATCTTCTTGTAATGGCCGAGCCCTACCATCTCCACCTTTACCAAACCGCCTTCTAGTATCCGCTTCCCACCCAATTTCAGTCATTCGCCGCGGATGCGGACGCGATGGCCGCTAACGGGCGTTTATGGACGAACCGCCCATTAAATCCCGTTCGTGTCGAGCGAAGTCGAGACACCGTGAAGGCAGGGGCTCCCGATGGGTGTCTCGACTTCGCTCGACACGAACGGAAATAGAGGACGGTCTGCTAACCACCCCATTTCAGACATTGGGATCGCCCACCGGGGGGGGGCTTATCTGATCGCGTGCAGCTTGCCGGATATCAGCAGGCCGACCCCTTAATCTCTGCATGAAGTTCGTTTGCTGACGGACGGGGGTCGCACACCCTCTGCACTGACACTGTGACCCACGCGCGACGCCTTCGGCGTCGCGGATATGCAGTTGCATGGGGGTTTTATGAGTTCCTTGCTGGCGAAAGCCACTATCGTCTGGCCGATCGCCGCAACGATCACGCCGATCCTGCTCGCGATCGGGCTGCTGTGGCTTCGCACCAAGTTCGCGGGGGTCGAGGCGCTCGCGACCGCGCAGGCGAAGATCGCGGCGCTCGAAACCGAGGTCGCGCTCCTGAAACTCAAGGTCGCCGAGATCGATGGCGACATCGATAGCGAGCCGACCCGCGCGCAGGTGATCGACAAGATCGGCAACGCGATCGAGCGGTTGAGCAGGCTCGAAGGCAGCATCGAAGGGATCGAGCGGCACATGGGCTCGCAGAGCCAGTGGCTGCAGGCGCTCGCGCTGCCGGCATCGGGAGGCGGCCGATGATCCACGCCGCAATCCAGCCGATCATCCGGCGCGCCATTCTCGATCTCGTCGCCGACGTCGGCGGCGAAGTCAACGATGACACCGTTACCGTCCTGCTCAACGAGCTGGGGCACCGCGTCGGCGGTCCTGACGTCGTGACCGAACTGCGCTGGCTTGCCGAGCGCGATCTGCTCAAACTGCAGGACTATCCCGCCCTCGTCGTCGTGTCGTCGACCAGCGCGGGGCGCGCCGCCGCCGCGGGCACCATGATTTTCGAGGGCGTCTATCGCCACAAGACGGGGGAGTGATATGGCTCCCCGCTCCAGCATCGAGAAAAACCCGGCCCTTCGCGCTGCCGTCGAGAAGCTGATCGTCGAGGGCGAGCACTCGATCGACGACATCCACGAGGCGGTCGCAGAATATGGGGTCTCGCGCTCCGCAGTCGGTCGCTACGCCAATCGATATCGCCCTCTCGTCGAAACGATCATCCGCGATCGCGCCGTCCGCGAGGCGATGCGCAAGCACCTGCCCAGCGGCGTCGATACCGAGCTGGTCGACATCGCAATCCATCGCGCGCAGTCCGAAGTCCTGCGCGCGATGGACGCGATGGGCGACGACGACGAGGCCGCCAGCCCCGATCGCATCGCCAAACTCGTCCGCGCCCTCAATGGCGTGATCAAGGCGATGCGCGACAAGCGCTCGTTCGAGGAGGATATCCGCACCAGCGAGCGCGCCAAGGCGGCCGACGTGGCCGCCGATGCGATGCGGGAGGCAGGAGTCGGCGGCGACCAGGCCGATTACATCCGCCGAAAGATCATGGGCTTGGTGAAGTGACCGGCGCTGCCGATCCGCCCCAGCCGTTCAGCCGCTTCGTCGGGCGCCACGTCGGGAAAGCCCCGGCGCCCGCACCCGTTCAGCTCACGCTCGATCTGCGCAAATATGCAATCGGCGCGGGGTTCACGATCAGCAAGATCTCTCGCAGCCGCGTCCGCGCGTCCGGTAGCTTTCACTTCGAGATGACGGCCCCGAACGGCCGCGCCTGGAATATGCGCGTCTCCAATCACCTCCGGCCCCGACAGACCGGCCACGCCACGCCCCATGTTGATCTTGTCACCTTCGACGGGCTGTCCGGCCTCGAAGTGGGGCGCGCGCTGATCGACCAGATCGTGGCCGGCGACGTGCCTTGGTTCGATCCTGCACCGACAGTGCGCCGGCTGCAGCCCGCGAAAATGCGCAAGGGGAAGCGTCGATGCCGGACGTAACCTCCGAGGTGCCGTCGATCCTGCTGTCCTATCAGCAGGAAACGATCGAGCTTTCCGAACAGCACGACTTCCTTGTGGTCGAAAAGTCGCGGCGTATCGGCCTGTCCTATGGCGTTTCGCCTCTGGCAGTCCTCGCCGCGTCGCTCGCGAACGGCGCTCAGAACGTCTATTACGTCGGCTACAACCTCGACATGGCGCGCGAGTTCATCGGCTATTGCGCCGACTTCGCCACCGCCTTTGAAGAGGTCCGCGTCTCGCTCCCGAGCGAGGAGGTCGATCTCGTCGTTCGCCGCGAGGATGGCAGCTATCTCAACGCCGAGGGCAATGTCCTCGTCGACGCTCGCGATGGCGACTATCACGATGACGTCGTTGTCCGCGAGGCGCAGGGTGGCTTCCTGATCAAGGGCGAGGCCGGGAAGTCGGTCAAGGCGTTCCGGGTCGACTTTGCGTCAGGCAAGGCCGTGGTGGCGCTGCCCTCCAGCCCGCGATCGGTGCGCGGTAAGCAGGGCATCTTCATTATCGATGAAGCGGCATTTCACGATAATCTGGAGGAGCTGATCAAGGCGATCCTCGCCGCCCTCATGTGGGGCGGACGCGTGATCGTCATCTCGACCCATGACGGCACCGACAATTTCTTCAACACGCTGGTCGAAGAGATCCGCACGGGTAAACGCGGCGGACATGTCCAGCGCATCACCCTCAAAGATGCGCTCGCCGCGGGGCTCTATCAGCGCATCTGCCTTGTCCAGGGCAAGGAATGGTCGCCGGAGGCTGAAGCCAAATGGGAGGCTGATCTCCGCAGGAAATATGGCAGCGCCGCCGACGAGGAGCTGGACGTCATCCCCGCCCGAGGAACGGGCACCTATCTGGCACGCGCAACCATCCTCGAAGCGATGTCGAAGGAGCTGCCCGTCGTTCGCCTCGCGTGTCCCGATGGGTTCGAGCGCTGGGGGGAAAAGCCGCGCCGCTCATGGCTGACGGACTTTCTCGAAGACGAGGTCAAGCCTTGGCTCGATGCCTTCAATCCTACGCGCCGGACCTTCATGGGGCAGGACTTCGCGCGCAGCGGTGACGTCTCGCCGATCATGTTCGGCCAGCATGACGAGATGATGCGGCTGCACGCCCGCCTGACGCTGGAGATGCGCAATGTGCCCTTCTCCGATCAGGAGTTCGTCGTCGAGTGGCTGATCGATCGCGTCCCGCATTTCGCAGGCGGCAAGATGGACGGGCGCGGCAATGGCTCGGCGCTCGCTGAGAAAATGCAGCAGCTCTACGGCTTCGACGTGATCGAGGCCGTGATGGCCACCGACAAGACCTACCTCCAATATATGCCCCTGCTCAAATCGGGGATCGAGGACCGCACATTTATCATCCCCTACGACGAAGGCGTCCTCGACGACTTCCGCATGATCAAGCAGGTGCGCGGCATCCCCAAGATCCCAGAGCGTCCCGCCACCGCGCGAGAGGACGGCAAGATCGTGAAGCGCCACGGCGACACCGCGATCGCCGGCATGCACCTCGTCGCTGCCGCCAACGAGGATCCGGGCGACATCGAGTTCGAAGGGACCGGCGCACGCGACAGCACATCCGGCGAGTTCGAGATCACCGACCGCGGCTTCGGCTCCGTCACTCGCCATTCATCGGAAGGATTTGAGCTATGATCGCTCCCACCAGCAAGCGCAGCCGCGCTGCTGCTCCTCGCGCAACCAAGGCCGAACTCTTCGCCGAGATCGCATCGACGGCGGATGGCAAGGATATCACGCGCCCTTTCCTCACCGGCCTGCAGGAGCCCCGCGATCCCCGGCTGCGCGGCGCGGTCGATTGGGGTGTCTATGATCGCATCCTGCAGGACGATCAGGTCTACTCCACGCTCCAGCAGCGCTTCCTCGCCGTCATTTCGCGCAACTGGAGCGTGGTTCCCGGAGATGACAAGGATCCGCGATCGGTCGAGGCCTCCGATCGTTTCGCCGACACCGTCGCGCGGATTGGCTGGGATCGCATCACGCAAAAGATGCTCTATGCGATCCCCAACGGCATCGCGGTGGCAGAGGTTATGTGGGCCGAGCGCGATGGCCTGATCGATATCGACAGGATCAAGGTTCGCCACGCGCGCCGTTTCCGTTTCGATGCTGAGAACCGGCTCCGCCTCCTGACTTCGGTCGGTGGCCTCGGCACGATCATGCCCGACCGCAAGTTCTGGGTCTTCACAATGGGCGGCTCGGACGATGACGAGCGATACGGCCGCGGCCTCGCCGAATGGCTCTATTGGCCCACGCTCTTCAAGCGCAACGGCATCCGCTTTTGGAATATCTTCCTCGACAAGTTCGGCGCCCCGACCGCTGTGGGCAAATATCGCCCCGGCACGCCCAAGAGCGAGCAGAAGAAGCTGTTGGCAGCGCTGCAGGCCATCACCACCGACAGCGGCATCATCCTTCCCGAGGGCATGGCAGTGACGCTGCTGGAAGCCGTGCGCTCGGGCGGCGGTGATCACGACAAGATGGTCCGTTACATGGACGAGGCGATCGCCAAGATCGTGCTGTCCCAGACGATGACCACGCAGGACGGCGCGAGCCTCAGTCAGGCGCAGGTCCACCAAGGCGTCAAGATGGAGGTCGTTTCGTCCGACGCCGACCTGCAGTGCGACAGCTTCAATGAAACCGTCGCCCGTTGGTGGACCGACCTCAACTACGGCCATGACGTGGCCAGCCCGCGCGTCACGCGCGAGGTCGAGGAGGAAGAGGACACCCAGGCGCAGGCGGAGACCGATACCGAGCTTGAAAAGCAGGGCTGGGTTCGCACGCCCGAGAGCTTCCGGGACGTCTATGGCGATGGTTTCGTCCGCAAGGAAAAGGCGGCGGAGCCGGACGAAGGCGCCGATGGCGACCGCTCGGACGTCGCCGATCCCGACAAGGGCGACGAAGGCGCGAACGACAACGATCTGCAGGATCCGAACGTCAACGATCGCACCGCCAGTTTCGCGGCCGACGATCCGCGCCCGCTCTATGTCTGCCGTCCGCTCGTCAATGCCGACGAACTGATTGCCTGGGCTCGCGAGCAGGGCTTCAAATCGGTCATCCCCGCCGAGGAGATGCACGTCACTGTCACCTATTCCAAGCGCCCGGTGAACTGGCTCAAGATGGGCGGCTTTTGGGGATGGGGGCCGGATACTTCCGACCATCTCGTCCCGATGGGCGGCCCGCGGATCGTCGAGGCGATCGGCGATCAGGGCGCCGTCGCGCTGCACTTCGCCTCTGGTCACCTTTACCAGCGCAATCGCGAGATGCGCGATGCCGGTGCGAGCTGGGATTACGCGGATTATATGCCGCACGTCACGCTCACCTACGACGCTGGCGACGTCGACCTGTCGAAGGTCACGCCGTATCGCGGCGAGTTGCGCTTCGGCCCCGAGATGTTCGAGCCGATCCAAACCGATTGGGAAAAGGACGTCGCCGAGGCCAGCTTCGCCGAGGGCGACATCCCCGACGCCCAGGAGGACAAGCTCGTCGACGATCTGATCGCTCGCGATGGCTACCGCGCCACGCGCGCCCTCACCGATCCGATGCTCGATGCCATCCGCAGCGCCAAAACCGCCGCCGAGCTGATAGCCGCACTCAACGCTGGCGTCGGCGACGAGGCGCCGATCGCCGCCGACCTCGAACGTGCCGGCCTCGCGGCAGCCCTAGACGCTGGAGAAGGCGACGATGGCTGAGCGGCCGCCTCTCCGCGACACAATCTACCTCGATTCGGGCGACATCATTGCCGCTTGGGCCGAGCGGTCGCAATATCGCCTCTCCGTCCATTGGACCGACACATATCAGGAGGAGCACGCCTCCTCATTCACGGTCGCGAAGATCGTCAAGCTCGATCTCCTGACGTCGATCAAAGTCTCGCTCGACGACGTCATCCGCAACGGCGGAACCTTTGAGCAATGGCAGGCGAGCATCATGCCCGAGCTGAAAAAACACGGCTGGTGGGGCGTAGTCCAGAATGAAGAACTGACGGGTACGCCCGATCCCGTTGTGGTGGACGAACGCCGCCTGCGCAACATCTACCGCACCAACGTCCGGATGAGCATCGCCGCTGGGCGCTGGCGCAAGTATCAGCGCGAAAAGGCGATCTTTCCCTACATCCGGTACATCTCGGACCATTATCGCAAGCACCCGCGGCTCGACCACAAGAGCTGGCATGGCATCATCCTGCCGGTCGATGATCCGGCGTGGCAGTGGATGTTCCCGCCGAACGGTTGGGGCTGCAATTGCCGACCGGAGCAGGTTAGCCAAGCGCGGATGGATCGCATGGGCTGGAAGGTCAGCGAGGCGCCCAACCCACCGCGTCGCGACTTTGTGACAGCGGCAGGCGAGATCGTATCGGTGCCTGATGGCGTGGCGCCCGGCTTCGCTTATAATCCGGGCACCGCTCACCTCCGCGTCGTCGCCGATCGCGCGACGGCCTCGCTTGCCAATGCGGTGGCCGCCGGTCTCGAAGATATCGCCCGCCAGACCCTGCGTGAGCTGGTTGCCGATCCGTCGTTCGATCAATTCCTGTCGATGCCCGATCCGCAGTTCCCGGTCATGATCCTCGACGACGTGATGGCCGGCGCGATCGGCGCCAAGCAGCGCGTCGCCGTGCTGTCCGAGGCCACCCTCGAAAAGCAGGTCCGCAAGCGCGGCGATCTGCCAGTCGAAGTCTATCGCAAGCTGCCCAGCCTCGGCGATCGCCCCGACATCGTCGCGCGCGACGGCGACAATGTTCTGATCATCACCCGCGAGGCCGATGGCGCGTGGGTCGTTGCGATCGTGAAACGCACCGCCAGCGGCGAAGGGCTGTTCGTCGTGAGCGTGCGTCAGCAAAACGAGGCATCGCTTCCGCGGCTCCTCCGCGACGCGGAGATCATTCTTGATCGGCGGTAGGGAACGTGGACGCGCGGCGAGGACTTGCATCCCTCACATGGCGCTCCGTCAGCCCATCGGCTGGCGTGCTACGGCCGCAAGGTTCACCGTGTCACGCGCGTCCTGTGCTTCATATAGCACCGCGCCGGCTAATTCTCAATTCCCGCCGTCAGAGGCGGGGGTAGGGGCGTTGGAGCGCCCCAGAACCGATGGACAGCACCCATCATGGCCCAACCGATCCCGCTCTAGAAAACAGGTAGCTGGATCATCCCGCCCGTCCGACCGGACAGGCGAACGACTAGGGAACAATGATAACTGTGTCGAGTCCGTCTCACCCCGCGGCCGAGGGGCTGATGCCCGTCGCGCCCACCCGTCCCGTCGCCGGTTATATCGGCGGCAAGCGCAACCTTGCAAAGCGCGTCATCGAGCGCATCAACACAATACCCCATTCCGCCTATGCCGAGCCTTTCGTGGGCATGGGTGGCATCTTCCTCCGCCGCAATCTCCGGCCGAAGGCGGAGGCGATCAACGACTGGTCGACCGACGTCGCGACCTTCTTCCGGATCCTGCAGCGGCACTATGTGCCGTTCATGGATATGCTCCGCTTCGAGCTGACGACGCGCACCCGCTTCGAGCAGCTCCTGCGCACCGATCCGACGACGCTCACCGACTTGGAGCGGGCAGCGCGCTTCCTCTACCTCCAGCGGGCGGCGTTCGGCGGCAAGGTATCGGGCCGCGTCTTTGGCGTCTCGCCGACGACGCCCGCGCGCTTCGACATCACCAAGCTCGGGCCGATGCTGGAGGCCGCCCATGAACGCCTCGCGCCTGTCACGATCGAGCGCTTGCCTTGGGCGGACTTCATCACCCGCTACGACCGGCCCGGCATGCTCTTCTATCTCGATCCACCCTACTACGGATCCGAGAAAGACTATGTCGGCGACGATCGCCAGCCGCTTTTCGAGCGAGCGGAGTTCGAGGCGATGGCGGAGCAGCTCGGAGGCCTGCAGGGTCGCTTCCTGCTCAGCATCAACGATCATCCGGACGTCCGCGCGATGTTCGCCGCCTTTGATTTTGAGGCCGTCGAAACCACCTATCAGGTCGGCGGCATGGACAAGGCCAAGCGCGTCGGCGAACTCATCATTTCAGGAGGCGCTGGAGCATAGGTCCGCGTCAATGTTCGCGTCAGAGTTCGGTGTCGGGCGGCTCAAATGCCGCTCGGCGCCGACCCGCGGTTTTCCGCCGATCCTCGCGTCAACCTTTGAAGGTCGCAAAACTTTGACGCGGCGACGCATTTCCGCGCCGTTCAGACAGGTTGAAGCGCTTTTTCAACGACGATGCGCCCCGCGCGCGCCAAAAATGCATCATCCCCCGTCGGAACGTCGAAAATCCCCGATTTGCGCGGTTCCATCCCGTCGTGATGCCCTGATGTCCCCGGATATCCCGGCAACGGAGTTTCTGGCGCGTCACACACAGCGTCCGCGCGGGAGAGCAGGCATGATCCGCTGGTCCCCCGCCGCACCGCCGCGCCCCGGCTGCCCGCACGGGCGCCTGCGCCGCCTGCTCGCACGCGAACTGCCGCACGGCGTACTGCTCGAACCGTCGACGCTACGCCCTTGGGCGAGCGCCAACTTCGTCGGCGCGCGGCATATGTTCCCATGCACGCTCGCCGACGACGATCCCGCGACGCTGCGCCCGCTGCTGCAAGCGCGGCTCGAGACGATCGAATGGCGCTTGCCGGGGCATATCGTCGCCGACCTCGTCGTCGAGACGGCCGACGAAGGCGGGCTCAGGATCGAAGTGCTGACGGTCGAGGATTAGCCCCTCCCCTCCCGCCTGCGGGAAGGGGGAGCAGATCAGCCCACTGCGCGGTGCGTCATGCGCTGCAGCGTGCTGAGCGCCGCTTCGAGCGCGAAGTCGATCGCGGGTTCGCTGTCCTCGTTCGCGGGAACCGCGGTGGGCAGCGCTGCGGTCGCGGGCGCGGCGGCCGCTGCGCGGCGGCGCTGCGCGAGCCCCGCCTCGAAGCGCGCGACCATCGCGCCGAGGCTGTTGTCGGCGGGATCGGGCATGACCGGTCCCGACAGTTCGGCGGGCTGGAGCCACGGCGCTTCGGCGCTGTCTTCTGCATAATCGACCGGCGCGAGGTCGGCGAGCACCAACTCGTCGGCTTCGTCGTCGGCCACCGCCATGTCCATTTCGGCGAGGTCGAGTTCGTCGCCGGCGTCGATCGCCGCCGGCGCCACCAGCGGGCCCAGCCCGCCTTCGGGCAGGTCGCGGCCCGCGCGGATCGGCGGGCGCGGCGCGTCGTCGGGGTGCATGTCGGCGCGGCGGCGCGGCAGCGCGGCTTCGGCGTCGGCCTGTTTCTTGGCGCGCGCGGCGACGCGGCGGTTCATCGCGCCATTGCCCTTCACGACCGGCTTCGCGAGCACGAGCGCGATCAGCCCGGCGAGTAGCGCGGCGATCGCCGTCATGCCGATCGCCAGTGCCAGCCGCCCGCCGTTGCCGACCGGCGGCACGAACAGGTCCGACAGGCGGTCGAGATAGAGGTTCCAGCTGATCGCGGCGACCCAGGCGAGCGGCATCACCGCGGCGAACAGGAAGGTCAGCGCCGCGGCCCCGATCACCGCGGGCACCGCCGGGCGCAGCCCGCGCCACAGCGCCGCAGCGACATCCCGTACCGATTTTTCGCGTGTCTCGTCCATATCGTCCATACCTGTCGCGTCAGGCGGCGAGCGACGCGGGGTCGCTGCCGAGCAGTCGCTGGTAAACGGGTTCGTAACGTAAAATGTTTGACGACCAGTTACGATGTTTTTCGACGAAAATACGTGCAGTGCGGCGACGTTCGCTCCACATTTCGCGTTCGCCGAGCAATTTCGCGAGCGCGGCGGCGATCGCCGCGGGGTCGTCGGGCGCGAACAGGGTGCCGGTGACGCCGTCCTCGATCAGCTCGCGGTGCCCGCCGACGTCCGACGCCGCGACCAGCTTGCCCTGCGCCATCGCCTCGAGCGGCTTCAAGGGCGTGACGAGGTCGGTCAGCCGCATCTTCTTGCGCGGATAGGCGAGGATATCGATCAGCGAATAATAACGCTCGACCTGGCTGTGCGGCACACGGCCGACGAAGTGGATGCGGTCCGCGACCGGCGAGGCCGCGGCCTGTTCCTTCAGCGCCGCCTCCATCGGCCCGCCGCCGACGAGCAGCAATTGCGCCGCCGGCTGCGCCGCGACCAGCGCGGGCATCGCGGCGATCAGGTCGTCGATGCCCTCATAATCATAATAGCTGCCGATGAAGCCGATCACCGCATCGTCGGCGCCCAGCCCCAGCTCGGCTGCGAGCGCCGCGTCGCGCGGCGGCGGATCGCCGAACAGCTCGAGGTCGACGCCGTTGGGCGAGACGACGATCTTCTCGGGCGCGACCCCGCGCGCGATCAGGTCGCCGCGCAGCCCCTCGCAGATCACTGCGACGGCATCGGCCGACTTGACCGCATGCGTTTCGAGCTGGCGCGTCAGGAAATATTTGGCGCTGCCCTCGCGCCCCGTGCCGTTGCCGACCGCGGCATCCTCCCAGAAGGCGCGGATCTCGTAGACCACCGGAATGCCCAGCCTCTTGCCGACGCGGAGCGCCGCCATCGCGTCGAGCACCGGCGAATGCGCGTGGAGCAGGTCGGGCTGCCAGTCCTTCACCAGCGCCTCGATCCGCGCCGCGAGCGCGCCGATCTCGCGCCACTCGCGGATCGGCGAGCGCGCGGGCGCGATCGGCGGCGTGCGATAGAAGGTGAGGCCGTCGACGGTCTCGCCGTCCGGTCCCGCTTCGGGGTGGCGAACCCCGGTGACGCCGGCGACCTGCCAGCCCTTCGCGACCTGCGCCTTCATCAGCGCGCGGGTGCGGAAGGTATAGCCGCTATGCGCGGGCAGGCTGTGGTCGAGGACGTGGAGAATGCGGGTCATGACCTGTGTTCATATGGCACACAAGCCTTAACGCGCCGTCAACCCCGATGGCGTAGATCGCTGTCCATGGTCGACAATTTCTCCATCGGGCTCACGCATGTGCTGCTGGCGATCGCCTTGTGGCGCCTGCTGTACCGCGACGACCTCGACCGCGAGGTCAGCCCGCGCATGCTGTGGCAGCGGCGCCAGGAGGAAGCGGCCAAAAAGGACCAGGGCGATGCGTGACATCGCCTTTGTCGCCTTTCTCTTTGCCTTCATCTGGATCGGCTTTCGCAAGCCGTTCCTGTTCGTACTCTGCTTTTGCTACATCGACATCGTCGCGCCGCAGCGGCTCTCCTACTTCCTGATCAACTCGATCCCGATCTCGCTGATCGTCTTCGGACTGGCGATCGTCGGCTGGCTCGCGGTCGACGACAAGCGCGATACAAGGTGGTCGAGCCGGCAATTCCTGCTCGTCGCGCTTTTGCTCTATTGCTGGATGACGACGGTGAACGCCGATTTCCCGGTCGAGGCGGCGGACAAATGGAGCTGGGTGTGGAAGGCGCTCGTCTGGGCGATCTTCCTGCCGCTGACGCTGCGCACCAAGCTGCGCATCGAGGCGCTGATCGTCACCATGCTGCTCTCGGCCGCGGCGATCGCGATCGCGGGCGGGATCAAGACCGCGGCGGGCGGTGGCGGTTACGGCACGCTCCAGCTGCTGCTCAACGAAAATTACGGCCTCTACGAAGGCTCGATCATGTCAGCAGTGGGCATCTCGATCATCCCGCTGATCCTCTGGTATCGCAATCACGGCACGATCTTCCCGCCCGACTGGCGCGTCTCGATCTTCTGCTTCGCGCTCGTCTTCGCCTGCGCGCTGCTCCCGATCGGCACGCAAGCGCGCACCGGGCTGGTCTGCATCGCGGTGCTCGCGGTGCTGTCGCTGCGCGCGGTCAAGCACCGCTTCCTCTATATGGCGGGCGCGGGGCTGCTCGCGATCGCGTCGATCCCCTTCCTGCCGCAAAGCTTCACCGAGCGGATGGAGACGATCCGCGACCATAAGGCGGATCAATCCGCCTCGACGCGCGTCGCGGTGTGGGCGTGGACTTGGGAATATGCGAAGGAGAATCCCTTCGGCGGCGGGTTCGAGGCCTATATCCAGAACCATGTCCGCGTCGAAAAGGCGGCGAGCGCCTACGACCCGAACAAGCCGCAGGAAGCCGTCCCGACGGTCTATGAAGAAAAGTCGCGCGCCTATCATTCGAGCTATTTCGAAATGCTCGGCGAACAGGGCTATCCGGGGCTGACGCTCTGGCTGCTGCTCCACCTCACCGGCCTCATCCAGATGGAGCGACTGCGGCGCCGCTATCTCAAGACGCGCCGCGCCGAGGAGCAATGGATCGCCCCGCTCGCGACCGCGCTCCAGCACGGGCATATCACTTACCTGATCGGCTCGCTCTTCGTCGGCATCGCTTTCCAACCCTTCATCTACATGATGCTCGCGCTGCAGATGGGGCTTTCCACTTACGTGCGCCGCCGCGAACGCGAGGCCGGCTGGCGTCCGCTCACCGCGCGCCCGGCGCAGGTTCCGGCGCGGCATCCGGCGGTGAGTTCTTCCTAACCCCTCCTCTTCAGAGGAGGGGCAGCGAGACTTACCGGCTTGCCGGTTAGTCGCAGCGGGGTGGTGCTCGCAGGGTAGCGAAGCGCTGAAGTCCACCACCCCAAACCCCTCCTCTGAAGAGGAGGGGCTTTCCAACGGCGGAACCATCCCGCCCCCCAAAACTTTATCCCCCCATGGCCGCAGCCCGCCTCATCCATGTCGACGACAGCCTCCCCGGCATCGGCCGCGAGCGTGTGGAGGGCGGCTGGCGCTACCGCGACGCCAAGGGCCGGATCATCCGCGACGCCGCCGAAATCCGCCGCCTGAATGCTATCGCCCTGCCCCCCGCCTATGAGGACGCCTGGTATTGCCCCGCGCCCAACGGCCATATTCTCGCGACCGGCTACGACGCGCGCGGGCGCAAGCAATATCGCTATCACCCCGACTTCCGCCTCGCGCAGGAGGCCGACAAATATGACCGCTGCGCCGGCTTCGGCCACGCGCTGCCCTTGCTCCGCGCGCGGCTCGAGGAGGATATGAACCGCCGCACCCTCTGCCAGGAACGCGTCGTCGGCGCGGTCGTGCGCCTGCTCGACCTCGCCGCGCTGCGCGTCGGCAACGAGGAATATGCCGCGGCAAACAACAGCTTCGGCGCGACCACCCTCCGTCGCCGTCACGCGAAGCTCACGGGCAAGTCGCTCCGCCTCAACTATCGCGCCAAGGGCGGCGCGAAGCGCGAGGTGGTGATCAGCGACCGCAGCCTGACCACGCTCGTCCGTCGGCTGCAGGACCTGCCCGGCCAGCATCTGTTCCAGTATGAGGAGGACGGCGATTATTGCGCGGTCGGGTCGGACGAGGTCAACGCCTATATCCGCGACGCGATGGGCGACGCCTTCAGCGCCAAGCATTTCCGCACTTGGTCGGCGAGCGTCGAGGCCTTCGCCTTCCTCTACGACGCCAAGGAGCCGCCGACGCTCAAGCAATTGCTCCAGCATGTCGCCGACCATCTCGGCAACACCCCCGCGATCGCGCGCAAGGCCTATGTCCACCCCGCGATGATCGCCGCGGCGCAGGAGCGCGGCGACTTCGCCGCGGCGATCGGCCAGCTGCCGCGTGCGACCCGATATCTTTCGCGTGTCGAACGCGGATTCCTCGCCTATCTGGAGCAGACGCCCGACGCGGCCGAACTGCTCCGCTCCGCCTGACCGACCAAAAGGATAGACGTGACTTTCTCCCTGATGACCGCCGCCAAGAGCGCTGCCACCAAGGCGGCCCCTGCGACCGAAGCCGCCGCCGCCAACCCGCTCGACGATTTGCGCTATTGGTGGGACGCCAGCCTCGCGTGGATCAACAGCCACTGGCTGCAGATCGGCATCGCGGTCGGCGCGGGCCTGATCATCTATTTCCTGCTGTCGTTGCTGCGCGGCGTCGCGCTCCGCCACGCGCAATCGGCCGAGGGCGAGTTCACGATCAGCCACATCGCCGGCCGCGTCATCCACAAGACCAAGTCCTTCGTGATCGCGATCGTCGCGATCCGCCTCGTCGCGGGTTACGCCAATCCCCCCGCGCTGATCCTGCAGATCATCCAGTTTATTTTCACCATCGCGGTGGTGATGCAGGTCGCGATCTGGGCGCGCGAGATCGTGCTCGGCCTCATCCAGCGCCGCGCCGCCGAGGGCAACAACGAAACGCTGTCGAACGCGATGGGGATCATCCGCCTGCTGATCAGCGTCGCGCTGTTCGCGATCGCGGGCATCGTCATCCTCGACAATATGGGGGTCAACGTCACCGGCCTGATCGCCGGCCTCGGCATCGGCGGCATCGCGATCGGCCTCGCCGCACAGGGGATTTTCTCCGACCTCTTCGCCTCGCTCTCGATCATCTTCGACCGGCCGTTCCGCGTCGGCCAGACGATCAAATATGACACCAGCACCGCGACGGTCGAGCGCATCGGGCTCAAGAGCACGCGGCTGCGCTCGGTCAACGGCGAGCAGCTGATCATCTCTAACACCAATCTGCTGGCGAAGGAGATCACCAATTTCGCGCATCTCCAGCGTCGCCGCGTCACCTTCATGCTGGGCGTCGTCTATCAGACGGCGCCCGAGAAGCTGCGCGCGCTGCCCAACCTGCTCCACGAACAGGTCGAGGCCGCAGGGCACGAATTCGTCCGGTCGAGCTTCGTCACCTTCAACGCGTCGAGCCTCGATTTCGAACTGCTCTTCGACGTGTTCAGCGAGGATTATGAGGTCGTCACCGCGGCGCGCACCGATGTCGCGATCCGCGTCTTCGACGCGATGACCAAGGCGGGCTACGACTTCGCCTATCCGACCCAGACCAGCTTCACCGCCGCCCCCGACGGGACGCCGGTCATGCCCTATCCCGAGTCCCCCAAGCCCAAGGCGCGCGCGCCGCGCGGCGGTTCGGCGTCCTGACGCTACGGCGGCGCGGGCGCGGGGCTTGGCCCTTGTGCAACGCCGCAAGACAGGCCTAGAACGCGCCCCGAACAGCAATGGAGGGGATGGCATATGGCCACGATCACGCCGCAGGAACTGCAGACCAAGGTCGGTGAGACCATCGGCACGTCGGAATGGGTGCTCGTCGACCAGGAGATGATCAACAAGTTCGCCGACGCGACCGGCGACCATCAGTTCATCCATATCGACGAGGAAAAGGCGAAGCTCACTCCCTTCGGCGGCACCATCGCGCACGGCTTCCTCACCCTGTCGCTGATCCCGATGCTCGGCGCGAAAACCGACTCGCCCAAGATCGAGGGCATCAAGATGGGCGTGAATTACGGCGGCAACAAAGTCCGCTTCCTCGCTCCCGTCCGCTCGGGCAAGCGCGTACGCAGCCATATCAAGTTGCTCGAACTCGACGAGAAGCGCCCCGGCCAGTGGCAGCAGACCAACGAAATCACCGTCGAAATCGAGGGCGAGGACAAGCCCGCGCTGATCGCCGAATGGATCACGCAGTTTTTCCTGTGATCCCGACCCAGGTTTGACCCGGCCGACCTCCCCCGAAAAGACAACCGGATCCAAGCAGAAGGAACATCATCATGCGTGACGCCGTCATCGTTTCCACCGCCCGCACGCCGCTGGTCAAGGCCGGCCGCGGGGCGTTCAACAACACCCCCTCGCCGACGCTCGGCGCCTATTCGGTCAAGGCCGCGGTCGAGCGCGCCGGGGTCGATCCGGCCGAGATCGACGACGTCGTCTTCGGCGCCGCGATGCAGCAGGGGTCGCAGTCGCCCAACGTCGCGCGCCTGATCGCGCTGCGCGCCGGCCTGCCCGTCACCATCCCCGGCATGTCGATCGACCGCCAATGCTCGTCGGGCCTGATGACCATCGCCACCGCGGCGAAGCAGGTGATCGTCGACCGCATGGACGTGGTCGTCGCCGGCGGCGTCGAGAGCATCTCGAAGATCCGCGGCGACAAGCTCTTCATCGAGACCGACCCGACGCTGCTCGAAATGCACCCCGCGACCTATATGCCGATGATCGGCACCGCCGAAGTCGTCGCCAAGCGCTACAATATCAGCCGCGAATATCAGGACGAATATTCGCTCCAGTCGCAGCAGCGCACCGCCGCGGCGCAGGCCGCGGGCAAGTTCGACGACGAGATCGTGCCCTGCACCGCGACGATGGCGATCGTCGACAAGGAGACCAAGGAAGTCTCGTTCAAGGAAGTCACCGCCGACCGCGACGACTGCAACCGTCCCGACACCACGCTCGAAGGCCTCGCGTCGCTCAAGCCCGTGATGGGCGAAGGCAATACGATCACCGCGGGCAACGCCAGCCAGCTGTCGGACGGCTCGTCGGCGTGCGTCGTGATGGAAGCCAAGCTCGCCGAGAAGCGCGGCCTGACCCCGCTCGGCCGCTATGTCGGCATGGCGGTCGCGGGCACCGAGCCCGACGAAATGGGCATCGGCCCGGTCTTCGCTATCCCCAAGCTGCTCGAACGCTTCGAGCTCAAGATGGACGACATCGGCCTCTGGGAACTCAATGAGGCGTTTGCCGTTCAGGTCCTCTACTGCCGCGACAAGCTCGGCATCCCGAACGAGCTGCTCAACGTCAACGGCGGCTCGATCTCGATCGGCCACCCCTTCGGCATGACCGGCGCGCGCTGCACCGGCCACGCGCTGATCGAGGGCAAGCGCCGCGGCGCCAAATATGTCGTCGTCACCATGTGCATCGGCGGCGGCCAGGGCGCGGCAGGGCTGTTCGAGGTCCTCTGACTTGCGCCTGACGCACCCGCGTATCGAGCCGGTCGACCTCGACCGGCTCGATGCCGACCAGCGCGCCGCGCTCGAACCCTTTTTCGCGACCGATGGTGGGCGCGTCGGCGGCGGGCGGATCCTCAACATCTTCCGCACGCTCGCGCACGCGCCCAAGGCGCTGACCGCCTTCCTCGGCTGGGGCAATTATATCCTCTCGCGGCGCAGCGCGTTGAGACCGCGGAATCGCGAACTCGTCATCCTGCGCACCGGCTGGAACTGCCGCTCGGGTTATGAATGGACCCAGCACAAGCGCATCGGGCTCGACAGCGACCTGTCCGGGGACGAGATCGAGCGGATCAAGGCGGGGCCCGACGCCGCCGGTTGGAGCGACCTCGACCGCGCGATGCTGCGCGCCACCGACGAACTGACGTCGGACCATTTCGTCACCGACGCGACCTGGGCCGCGCTCGCGCCGCTCGGCGACAAGGGACGGATGGACCTCGTCATGACCGTCGGGCAATACACCCAGGTTTCGATGATCTTGAACAGTTTCGGCGTGCAGGTCGAGGACGGCTGGACCGTCGATCCCGACCTCAAGGCCTGATCGAAGGAGAAAAGACATGAGCGGTATCGGCGTCATCGCGACCTTGCGCGTCCAGCCCGGCAAGGAAGAGGAATTCGAAGGCGTCTTCGCCGAGCTCGCCCCCGCGGTCCGCGCGAACGAGCCGGGCAACAGCTATTACAAGCTGTTCCGCACCGCCGAGACGGGCGTCTACAAGGTGCTCGAATGTTATGACGATGAGGCCGCGATCGCGGCACACCGCGCGTCGGACCATTTCCGCACCCTCGGCGCGAAGCTCGGCCCGTGCCTCGCGGGCGCGCCCGAGATCGAGAGCCTGCCCGCGGTCTGACCCCGGTGCACGGCGCGGCCTTCCTCATCCCGCTCGCCTTCGCGGGCGCCGCGGTAGCGAGTGCGCCGGGCCCGCAGGCGGGCAAGTGGACGCATGTCACCCAGCTGGTCAGCGCCGACATCCCCGGCGTTCCCGAAACATTGATCCGCGCCGCCGACACGCGCGCGCCGCGCACCACTTGCCTCACCGCGAAGCAGGCGGCCGACACGCCGCAGATCCTGCTCCACGCACCGGGCGCGACGTGCAGCGTGCGCAGCTACACGCTCGCCGCGGGCAAGATCCGCGGCAATTCGACCTGCACCGTCAAGGAACTGCCGACCCCGGTGCGCACCGTGACCACCGGCACCTATAGCGCCAGGGGGTACACCACCCGCAGCGTCACGACCGGCATCCGCAACGGCCGGCCGCTGAAGGTGATCACCGCGTCCAGCGGCAAATGGCTCGGCAGCGCCTGCCGCTGAGGCGCCTTATTTGACGCGCGTGAAATGGTTGGTGCGCATGTGGGGCGTGCCGCCCTGCGTGAAGAAGACCACCGTCTCGGTCATCGCCTGCCCGTCCGCCGACACGGTGTAGGTGCGCATCGACCCCGGCACCCCCTTCAGCGCCAGCGCGGTGACCATCACCCCGGGTTCGGGCAGCCGCGTGGCGGCGACGTCGGCCTCCAGATTGCCGGTGACCGGGGTCGGGGTGCCGTCGGGGGTGTAGGTCGACAGCGCCTGCACCTTGTTGCCGTCGGGCAGCACGACCTCGACCTTCGTCGACCATTGGCCCTCACCGGCGTCGCCATAGGTGATCGTCACGCTCTTCGGCCGCGCCGCGGGCGGCATCGTCAGCCGGCTGGTATCGACCGCCCAGGTGCCGAGCAGCGGCGAGGGCGCGGGGTCTGCCGCAGCCGAAACGGCGGGCCATGCGGCGGCGAGCAGCAGGACGGGGTACAGGATCTTCATCGGGCCTCTCCGTTATCGTATCGAGCCATGTATCTACATATCATGGCCGCGCCGCGGCAAGGCTCCCCATAAAACAGATGCTTATCGGCGCTCCGCAATCTCGCCCGACCGGTCGCCCATCAGGTAACGCGGTCCCGCCCCGCGCTGCGCCGCCTTGTCCTGTGCATTATAGAGCCCGCATTTCTTCAAGGACAGGCAGCCACAGCCGATGCACGCGCCGAGCAATTCCTGCGTCCGCTCGAGCGCCGCGATCTGCGCCGCGATGCGCGCCTGCAACCCCGTGCTGATCCGCGCCCAGTCGGCGGCGTTGGGCGTGCGCTCGGCGGGCAGCCGCACAAGCTCGGCGGCGATCTCCTCGAGGCTCAGCCCCAATTGCTGCGCGATCAGGATGAACGACACGCGCCGGATGTCGGCGCGCAGGAAACGCCGCTGCCTCCCGCGCGTGCGCAGCGCCGCGATCAGGCCCTTGGCTTCGTAGAAACGGATCGCCGACACCGCGACCCCGGTGCGCGCCGCAAGCTCGCCGATCGCGATCAGGTCGGTGCGGTGCATTTAACGGTCCTTCGAAAAGCGCTTGATCTAAACCTCAGTTGAGCTTTCATAACTCGCCGCGTCAACCCGAATCACGAAAGCAAGACCATGACGCACCCCTTCATCGAACATGTGAACCTGACCGTCAGCGATCCGGACCGCACCGCGGGCATCCTCTCGGCGATCTTCGGCTGGCACGAGCGCTGGCGCGGCCCCGCGCGCGACGGCGGGCGCACGATCCACCTCGGCAGCGATGCCGCCTATGTCGCGCTCTACACCGGCCCCGACGGCGAGCACGCCGACATCGCTTACCCCAAGGGCGAGCCGCTCAACCATCTCGGCGTCCAGGTCGAGGACCTCGACACGATCGAGATGCGCGTGAAGGCGGTCGGGCTCACCCCCTTCAACCATGGCGACTACGACCCCGGCCGCCGCTTCTATTTCCTCGACCCCGACGGCATCGAATATGAAGTCGTCAGCTATAATGAGCCGCGCCCGCGCTGAACCGGGCAACGTCCGCGCCGCTGCCGCGTTGTGCCGATATTCGAGGGGGAAATCAGGAGTTTCCCCATGAGCGAGGATATCAAGAAATCATTCTGGAAGGCGCTCGACGCCAGTCCGTTCGTGATGGTCGGCCTTACCGGCGAGCGCGACCATCACATCCCGATGAACGCGCAGCTCGACAAGGACGCCAAAAGCGCCTTCTGGTTCTTTACCGCGACCGACAACCGCCTCTCGGCGGGCGGCCCGGCGATGGCGCAATTCGCGTCGAAGGGCCACGATCTCTTCGCCTGCATCTCGGGCGAGCTGCGGACCGAGACCGACCGCGCGGTGCTCGACCGGCTGTGGAACAACAGCATCGAGGCCTGGTACGAGGGCGGCAAGTGCGATCCCAAACTCGTCCTGCTGCGCTTCGACCTCGATAACGCCGAAATCTGGACCGCCGATCCCGGCATCAAGGGCCTGTTCAAGATGGCGACCGGACTGACGATGAAGGAAGGCGATCTCGGGAAGCATGCCGAGGTGGCGTTGTAACGCCTTCCCTCTCCGTTCGTGTCGAGCGTAGTCGAGACACGTGAAGACATACGCGACGTCGGCGTGTCTCGACTTCGCTCGACACGAACGGGATTCGGACGTCAGTTCGTCTGACTGCAATCCAAGGTCGCGGCGACGACGGCCTTACCCGTTGCTGCGAATCCACCCCTCGACCACCGGCGCGATTTCCTCGCGCCATTTGCGGCCATTGAAAATGCCGTAATGGCCAACCGCCTTGGCCATCAGATATTTCTTCTTCTCCGCCGGCAGCGACTTCGCCAGCGTCAGCGCCGCCTTGGTCTGGCCGATGCCCGAGATGTCGTCGCGCTCGCCCTCGATCGCCAGGATCGCGATATCCTCGATCGCATTGAGGTCGACCTTTTGCCCGCGATGCAGCATCTCGCCCTTGGGCAACAGGTGGCGCTGGAACACGACGTCGACCGTCTGGAGATAGAATTCGGCGGTCATGTCGCACACCGCGCGATATTCGTCGTAGAATTCCTTGGTCTTGTCCGCGCTCTCGCCGTCGCCATCGACCAGATGCTTGAACATCTCCCAATGGCTCATCATGTGGTTGCCGAGGTTCATCGACATGAAGCCCGCGAGCTGCAGGAAACCCGGATAGACGCGGCGCCCGGCGCCCGGATACCAGGCGGGCACGGTGACGATGACATTTTCCTGAAACCAGGCGTGCGGGCGCGTCATCGCATGTTCGTTGACCGCGGTCGGCGCCTTGCGCGTGTCGATCGGCCCGCCCATCATCGTCAGCGTCTTGGGGCGGCATTTGTGCTTGTTCGCCGCCATCACCGCCGCGGCGGCGAGGCTGGGCACCGACGGCTGGCACACCGCCAGCATATGCGCCCCCGGCCCGATATGCTCGAGCCACGAAATCAGATAGTCGACATAATCGTCGAGGTCGAACTTGCCCGCCGACAGCGGCGCGTTGCGCGCGTCGCGCCAGTCGGTGATCCACACATCGTGCCCGGGCAGCATGCGCTCGACCGTGCCGCGCAGCAAAGTCGCGTAATGGCCCGACATCGGCGCGACGATCAGCAGCTTGGGCGCGCCCTTCGACGCCTTGTGGGTGAAATGCTTCAATTGGCCAAAGGGTTTGCGCGCCTCGACCTTCTCGGTCACGCGCGCCGTCTCGCCGTCGACCACCGTCTCATAGAGCTCGAACCCCGGCTTGCCGCGCGGCGCCGCGGCATGCGCGAACACCTCGAGCGCCGAGGCGAACATCGGGCTGCCGCCGAAATAGCCGAGCGGGTTGGCGGGATGCTGGATCACCTGCGCCCCCGCGGTCGCGAGCGCGCTGGCCCCCGCGAGCCAGCTCTTCTGCATGTCGAAAGCGTGATACAGCATAAACCAATGTTCCTTGCGTGGCCCCGGCGGCGCTCTGCGGCGCGCTTCTGTCCGGAACAGTCTAGGCGCTCCGTCTCATTGTGCAATGCATCAAAACCGTTGCGGGACGCTTCGGATGCGAATAATCTGCCCGCACGGCGGATCATGCCGCCGATGGAGTGAATATGCCGGAGATTGCGGGCAACCGCTGACATCCCCGCAAGGTGTGATGTCCTGAACGCCGCCGGACGAGGGTCCGGCGCGCCCGTTGCCATGCCCATTTCCGGACATTTTCCCATGAATATTTCGAAAAACGAACAGCGCGTGCTCCACGCGCTGGCGCAGGGCGGTGCGATTCGCCACCGCCGCGACGACGCGGGCCATATCGTCGAGGCGCTCTGCTTCACCCGCGAGGGTTTCGTCCTCGCCAATATGAGCCTGCCGCTCTTCCGGCGCCTCCGCCGCCGCGGCTTCATCGGCTCGCTCGGCGGCGCGCCGTACCGCATCACCCAGGCCGGGCTGCGCGCGGTGCGGGCACAGCTCGACAACCGGTGACGGAGACCGGCGGGCGGCCTCGGCAGGCTGCCCCCTGTTGATCCTTCGACCGCTCTGGGTTGGGGAGCGAACCTTCTTAATCCTCCCCATCGACTTGCGATGGGGAGGTGGCAGCGGCTTCAGCCGCTGACGGAGGGGCCGACGCCGTCAGGCGTCGCGCGACCTTTCGGCCCCTCCACCACTCGCTTCGCGAGCGGTCCCCCTCCCCATCGCAAGTCGATGGGGAGGATTTCTGATGTCCGCTAACGCCCGATACCAGCCGCGATCATCCACTCCCGCTTCACACCATATGAAGCCGACGGATCATTCTGCGCCGTTGAGCGCCGCCCTCGCCGCTGCTAGGGCCGGGACATGGCGACAAGATCAGACCAGACGGCCACCGCTTCCCCCCCATCATCGTCGGGCACGCAGGACAAGCGGCCCCGCAAGCTCGGCAGCCTCCGGATGATCTGGCGCTACGCCAGCCGCTATCCGCTGCAGATCCTGATCGCCGCGATCGCGCTCGGGGTCGCGGCGCTCGCGACGCTGGCGATCCCCTGGCAGTTCAAGGAGATGATCGACAGCGGCTTCGTCGCCGGCGGCGGCGACGTCGCGCCGCATTTCCGCCTCTTCTACCTCATCGTCATCGCGCTCGCGCTCGCGACCGCGCTGCGCTTCTATTTCGTGAGCTGGCTTGGCGAGCGCACCGTCGCCGACATCCGCCAGGCGGTGCAGCAGAATCTGCTCCGCCTCGCCCCCGGTTTCTTCGAGGAAAACCGCCCCTCCGAAATCGCCTCGCGCATGACCTCGGACACCACGGTGATCGAACAGGTCGTCGGCACCACCGTCTCGGTTGCGCTCCGCAATACCGTGATGGGGATCGGCGGCATCGTCTATCTCTTCTCGCTTTCGCCCGGGCTCACCGGCGGCATCCTCCTCGGCATCCCGGTGATCATCCTGCCGATCGTGCTGCTCGGCCGCCGCCTCCAGAATGTCTCGCGCTCGAGCCAGGACCGCGTCGCCGACATCGGCGCCACCACCGCCGAGCAATTGGGCGCGATGAAGATCGTCCAGGCCTTCGGGCAGGAACGCCGCGAGGCCGAGCGCTTCACGCAAGCGGTCGAGAGCAATTTCGCGACCGCCAAGCGCCGCATCCGCCTCCGCGCGATCATGACCGCGATCGTCATCGGGCTGCTGTTCGGCGCGATCACCACCCTGCTCTGGTACGGCGCCGCGGGCGTCGCCGCGGGGACGATCACCGGCGGCACGATCGCCGCCTTCGTGCTCACCGGCGGCCTCGTCGCGGGCGCATTTGGTGCGCTCACCGAAGTCTATGGCGACCTGCTCCGCGCCGCCGGCGCCGCCGAGCGCCTGTCCGAACTGCTCCATGCCGAACCGAGCATCGCGCCGCCCGCCAACGCGCGCCGCTTTCCCGACCCGCCGCACGGCACGCTCGAGTTCCGCAACGTCGAGTTCCGCTATCCGACGCGCCCCGACGCCCCCGCGCTCCACGACTTCAGCCTCGCCATCGCGCCGCGCGAGACCGTCGCGATCGTCGGCCCCTCGGGCGCGGGCAAGTCGACTTTGTTCCAGCTCGCCGAGCGTTTCTACGACCCGCAGGGCGGCAGCATATTGCTCGACGGCATCCCGCTGGTCGACGCCGACCCCGCCGACATCCGCGCACGCATTGCGATGGTGCCGCAGGAAACGGTGATCTTCGCCGCCTCGGCGCGCGACAATCTGCGCTACGGCAATTGGGCCGCCACCGACGAAGAGCTGTGGGACGCCGCGCGCGCCGCCAATGCCGAGGACTTCCTCGCCAAGCTGCCGAACGGTCTCGACACCTTCATGGGAGAGGGCGGCGCGCGCCTGTCGGGCGGCCAGCGCCAGCGCGTCGCGATCGCGCGCGCCTTGCTCCGCCGCGCGCCGCTGCTGCTTCTCGACGAAGCCACCTCGGCGCTCGACGCCGAGTCCGAAAAGCTCGTCCAGGACGCGCTCGACACGCTGATGCACGACCGCACGACGATCGTCATCGCGCACCGCCTCGCGACCGTCCGCGCCGCCGACCGCATCGTCGTGATGGACGAGGGGCGTATCGTCGAAGAGGGCAAGCACGACGCGCTCGTCGCCGCCGACGGCCTCTACGCGCGGCTCGCGCGACTGCAATTCCAGGACAATCTCGCCGCCGCCTGACGGCGCTTCGCCACCCCTTCGAAGGACAGACGATGCTCTACGACCTGACGATACCCGCCTACCGGAACGGCCTCCGCGCGCTTTCGGCGCAGCTCGACAAGGCGCTCGCCTGGGGCGCCGAGAACGGCGCCGGCGAACTGCAGTTCATCGCCGCGCGCCTCGCCCCCGACATGTTCCCGCTCGCCTCGCAGGTCCGCTTTTCGTGCCTCCAAGCAATCCAGGCCCCGACCCGCCTCGGCGCGACCGGCGCGCCGGCCTTTGCCGAGGATGCGACCGACTTCGCGGGCCTGCAGGCGCAGATCGCCGAAACTTTGGCCTGGCTCGACAGCGTCGATGCCGCGACGATCGACGCCGACCCCGGCCGTGCGGTCGGCTTCGACCTGCCCAACGGCATGGCCTTCGACATGACCGCCGCGACCTACGTGCGCGACTGGGCGCAGCCGCAATATTATTTCCACCTCGTCGCGGCCTACGGCGTGCTCCGCCACATGGGCGTCCCGCTCGGCAAGGCCGACTATGTCAGCTATATGATGGGCTATCTGCGACCCGGCACCGCGCCCGCGGGCTGAAGCAGAACGTCACGAAACGCGGCTTACTGGCGACTGGCTGGTTTTGGGCGATTGCTGCCGCCGGAAGAATGATGCTCTCTCCCCTTTAGGGGAGAGATACGTAGGCTTGCCGGTTTACCGGCTAGCCGGAGTTGAGAGGGGAATGGCCATGCCCCTCTCCCAACCCTCGCCCCTGAAGGGGAGAGGGCTAAAGGGCAACTCCCCATCCCATAACCGCGCCCTAGATCAGCCCGCCATATTGCTGGATCCCCGGAAAGGCGAGGCTCGTCCCGCCGTTGCGCCGGATCGCGCCGATCGCCTGATCGACGCGCAGATAGCGCGCCCGCGCGTCGGGTTCGAACAGGATCGTCGCGGGGTCGGTCCGCTCCGACGCCGCTTTGACCAGCACGCCGAGCTGCGCGAGGTCGACCGGCTCGGCGTTCCAGCGGATGACGTCGTCGGTCCCGATGGTGATGCGGTTCTGGTCGACGACCTTCGGCACCCCGCCGTCGATGCCCGGCAGCGTGATATCCACGCCGTGCGTCGGCGGCGGGATGGTGATGATGAACATCACCAGCATCACCAGCATCACGTCGATCAGCGGGGTGGTGTTGATGTCGGGATCGCCGCTCGGGTCGGCGCGGAAAATGCTGCGGTGGAACTGGCTGCGTCGGCGCATCGTCTCTCTCCCTCTCGCGGGATACGGCACTGCCAGCGCGTTGATCGCAGCCGCCGGTGCCGCACCATCGACCGGCCCCCTCGCGCCGCTCGCGAGCGGTCACCGATCTTCTTGTTATGGTATAACATTATGCCGACAACGCAAATAAAAAGCGCGCCAGCGCGGGTCGCCCCGCATCCAACGCACAAAAAGAAAGGGCGGCACCTTGCGGTACCGCCCCTCTTTTCTCTGTCCGAAACCGGACGGGGAAATCTTACATGCCCGAACCCGGACCGTATTTGATTTCCACGCGGCGGTTCTGGTCGTTGCGGACGCCATCGGCGGTTGCAACGGCCGGACGGCTCTCACCGAAGCCTTCGGCGCTGATCGAGCTATCCGAAATACCGCGAGCGGTGAGATAGCTGCGAACGGCGTCGTTACGACGGTTCGACAGGCCAACGTTGTAGGTCGCCGAGCCCGAGCGGTCAGCGTGACCCGCGAGCCACACCTGCGTGCCGGTGCAACCACGGTTGTAGGCGCTGATGGCGTTGTCCAGCGTCGACGCCGCTTCGGGCGTGATGTTCGACTGATCCCAGTCGAAGTAGACGATGTACGGGCCAGGTGCGCAAACGACCGGCGGAGGCGGCGGCGGCGGCGGAGGCGGCGGGGGAGGCGGCGGAGGCGGCGGCGGCGGCGGGGGCGGCGGGGGTGCCGGTTCCGCACCACCGAAGTTGTACGTCAGCGTGCCGAGGATCGAGTGCGAACGGAAGCGCGCCGAAACGTCGCGGCCGCGCTGGTCGACCAGGTCGAGGTTGCTCGCGTTGAAGAAGCGATACTTCAGACCGGCGTCCCAGTTGCGGGTCAGCGGCGCGCGAACGCCGGCGATCGCCTGCCAGGCGAAGCCCGTGTCCGAATCGTCGAGCCACGGACCGGCGAAGACCGGCGCGACATCGACGCGGGCCACACCGGCACCACCGCCGACGAAGCCCTGCAGGCCGTCATCGTCGCCGAAGTCGAGCATCGCGTTGACCATGAAGCTCAGCGCGTTCGAATCGCCGTTCATGTCGAAGTTGCCGGTGACCAGGTTGCCCGTGCCATTGGCCGAGCCCGGGATGCCGGGGGTGTTGATGCGGCCGGCCTTGATGTCGGCTTCGCGATAGCCCACTTCGACTTCCGCGCGGAAACCGCCGAAATCATAACCGACGACGCCTTCGAAGTCGTAGCCGGTCTTGTGATCCAGCGTGGCTGCATTGTTGAAGGTAGCGATGTCGAGGTCCATGTCCTCGACGATCATGACACCGCCCCCAACTCCTACGTACCAGGAGTCGTCGCGCGCCAGAGCCGGCGTCGCAAGGGCAGTGGAGGCCAACGCCACGGCGGCGGCAAGCTTCCTCATAGTAGATTCCCCTTTCAAATGAGATTTAACGTCTCGCAGACGTCCTACCCTCGCCTTTGGTTCCGCGCAAGCGAACAAATTGCCAATCTGTTGCCAAAAAGCCGCACTCGCCGCGCGATAGGTGGTAAATTTCGCCCTAAATCAGAAGACCATGGCCGACGAGAGCCAGAATCAGCGCGTCGATCGCGGCGCGCGCTTCGGAGTCGACCGCCGCGCCGCCCGCCGGACTCGCGATCGTGTCGGGTTCGACCCAGTCCGCGCCGTCGAATCGCAGCCAAGCTCCGTCGCTTAGCCGCACGACCCGCATGCCCGGACGCGGCGCGACGAAGCGCCAGCCGCCGGCGGTCCACAGCGCGACCGCGCCGTCCGCGTCCGCCCAGGCGCCGGTCGCGCCCGCGCCGACGATCCAGCCCTGCCCGGCGAGCGGCGCGACGGGCGGATCGGCCTGCGGCCCGTCCTCGACCGCGGGCTGGACCAGGAGGTCGAGCAGCGCCAGCGCCTCATTGTGCGTCACCTCCTTCTGCGCTTGCGCCACCGCCAGCAAGGGCAGCGCCAGGCGCGGGGTGCTCGGCAGGTCGGTCATCGGCTAATCCTTTCAATCCAGGGGAAGAACAAGCGGCTGCGACAGCGCGAAATCGCCGACCTGCCGGATCTCAAGGCTGGTCCCCGGCGGCAGCGCGGCGACCTCGACCGCGGCCAGATGCAGCGCCGGCGCGGTGCAGTCCCACGGGCCGACGCCCGGGGTCGCGGGCACCGCCGCCACGCGCCACGCCTCGCGCCCCTCGCCCAGCGGCAGGTCGACCCCGTCGCGCCAGCCGGGATCGACCCGGCTGCGGCGGATCCAGCCGAGCAGCAGCCCGCCGGCCCCGTCGGGTATCGCGCGCCCATGCACCGGCACCAGCGGGCGCAGCGCTGTTCCGCCAGCGGGCACCGCGACATCGCTCGTCTCGCTATCGTTGCGCGCCGCCCATTGCAGGACCGCCGCCCCGCCCTCGGCCCATCCGGCCAGCGCGTCGGGCAGCGTCAGCAACGCTGCATCGTCGAGGCACACGAAGGGCGTTCCCACACCGTGCGCAGCGGCCGTTTCGGTGCCCGCGCGGCCGCGTAGCAGGTGCGACAACCGCCACAGCCCGCCGCCCAGCGCCTCGGCCCGGCCGAACTGCACCAGCTCGCCGCCGACCATCGCCCGGTTCGCCCCGCCGAGCAGATGGATATCGTCGACCGATACCAGCGCCATCGCCGGATTCTCCATGGAAACCAGAATCTTGTTCGCATCGTCGAACAGCGCCGGATCGCCGCCCGCCAGCGGCTCCGCGAGCGTCCCGAGTGCCACCGCCGGACGGATCGCGCCGACCGGCACGGGCTCCGCGCCCGGCGCCGGAACCAGCCAGCCGTCGGCCCCGCGCCAACCGTCATTCTCTCCCGCCGCCGCGACCAGGATGCGCGGCGCCGTCGCCGCCGTGCCGCCGAGGCTCGGCAGGTCGAACAGCCGGACGATCCCTTCGCTGTCGGGCCAGTCGGGCGCGAGCACGGGCACCCCCGGATCGGCCGCGACCTCCTCGACCGCGACCGGCTGGTGTCGCCGCAGTTCGAGGCGCACCGCCGCATCCTTCACCGTCCGCGACGCGATGCGCCAGGCGCTCCCGTCGGCCAGCGTCGCGACGCCGCCGACGGGCAGCGCCAGCGCCGCCAGATCGCCCTGCCATATCCGCGTTTCGCGCCCGTCGCCCGCCGCCGCCGCGATCCGCCGCGCCAGCGCACGTGCGCCCTCGGCGGGCAGTACCGCGGGCAGGTCGATCCGCTCCTCGCGCCGCCCGCCACCCGCCACCGCGCTCGTCTGCTGGCCCAGCTGATAGTCGCGCCCGGGCTCGTAATGGCGCAGCCGGATCGCCCCCGGCAGCGCCGACAGCGGCGCGCGGCGCGTCTCGGCGATATCGACCGGCGCCTCCACGCGCCGCGCTTCGGCGAAATCGGCCAGCGCCACCGCCGCGCCCGCCGCCTCCGCCGGCGCCAGCCGCCAGTCGCCGGGCGCGCTCACCAGCCGCACCGCATCGACCTCGAACAAGGGCGCCAGCGCGTCGCGCACCCGGTCACCCGACGCCGCATAGCCCGAAAATAGCGTCTGCCCCGCGCAGCGTCCCGCCTCGCCGATCAGCGCGCCGCCGACCACCCCGGCATCGACCGCCGCGCCGTCGGCCTCGACCTCGAAGGTAAGCGACGGGATGCGATTGCCGAAACTTGCGAGTTCCAGCTCCTCGAACACCGCATAGGCCAGCCCGCGAAATGCGCTCGCCTCGTCCATCCCCACCGCGGCCGCGATCAGCGGATCGACCGGCTGATCCTCGCTCCCTTCGTACCAGCGAAAGGTGCAGCGCTCCTGAAAGGTCCCGCTCGTCCCGCGCAGCAAATTGCCGTCGGCCCATATCCGCCGGATCGCGCCGATCGGCCGCGACGACAGCGCGACCGCCAGCGACACCGCATAGCTATATTCGGTCGTCGACGGCCGCCCCTTGCCGCCGCCATGCTTCTCGCGCCGCTCGATCAGGTCGGTCGCCCAGATCACGCTCCCCGCGACACGCATCGTCCCGAACAATTTGGGGATCTGCTGGCCATAGGTCGACGCCTGCACCTTGAGGTCGGCGAGCCGCGGCCCCTCGCGCCCCTTGGGCTTGAAGATCTGCGCGTCGATCTGCTGCCCCGCATAGGCCCCGATCGCCGCTCCCACCGGCCCACCGATCATCCCGCCGACCACCGTCAGCACCAGCGTCGCCATGCTCATGCTCCTCGAAAAAGCCGCCACCGTGCCGCCGCACGAACCCCATCGTCGAGCGGCGTCTCCACCACCCGCCGCAGCCCCGCATGCGCATGCACCAGGCTCGCCGGTCCGATCAGCCCCAGATGAAATTGCCCCGCGGCAAAGGCGATCAGCGCGACGTCACCGGCCCGCGCTTCGTCATCCGCCGGCGCGAACCCGGCACGCGCCAGCCCCGCCTCGACCCGCTCCCGCGCCCATCCACGCAGCGGATAACTCCCGGGCCGCACCAGCCGCACCCCCGCCGCCGCATAGGCCGCGCACACGAGCCCCACGCAATCGAGCCCTGTCGCCGGATCGTTTCCCTGCAGCCGGAACCGCGCCCCGACCATGCCCCGCGCCGCCGCAAAGGCGCGCGCGCCCACAAGTTCGTCGAGCGCCTCATCCACCCGGATAGCGCGTCAGCAGATCATTGCCCGGCAGATGCGCCTCGCCACGGAAATTCGCCGCGTTGCCGAAGCGCGCGCGGCACGTCGCGAGCTGCTTGTCGCACCCCTCGCTCAGCCGCACCCGCACCGGCAGCGCGGGCAGCACCGCCGGCACCTCGGCCAGCGTCAGCACCGTCCCGTCGTCGGCGATCACCGGCGATGCCAGCCCGCACGCCGCCCCTTCGATCCACAGCAATTCGCCGAACGCCATGCTCCCCGCCGCAACCGGCGCATCGAGCGTCACCGCCCGCCCATCGACCGCGACGACGCGCCGCAAATGCGTCAGCGGCGCCAGATCGACCCGGCACGCCCGGTCGCCCAGCCCCGCGCGGCACGACGGCGAGGTCGCCGGGCACGCCGGCGCATCGAGCCGCCGCAGCACTCCCTGCAATTCGGCCGCAAACGCCGCCCCGCGCCGCTCGACCGCGCCCAGCTCGCCGCGCGCGACCACGATCGGCGGCGCCTCGGGCAAGCTCCAGTCGGTCACCATCAGCACCAGCTCGGCGCCGTCCCAGCGTCCCGCATCGAGGTCCGCCGCGGATATCGCCGCGCTCGACACCGCGCCCTCGAGGTCCATCGTCTCGACCTCCAAACTGTCGCTCGTCTCCAGCGCCGACGGTTTCATCCCCGGCGCCGAACGATAAGGCGTGCCGCCCACCACCAGGTCGCGGTCGTGCGAGGTCAGCCCCACGACCACCCCGTCGCGCCGCGCCAGCCGCCAGCACCAGGCGAGCGTCACCAGCTCCTCGCGCAACCAGTCGGGCGCGGCAGTCATCATCACCACGGCGCCCGCACCTCGACCAAGGGCACCGACGCCATCTCGCCCGCGAGGAAGGTCGCGCGGCTCACTTCCAGCCGGTCCTCGGCAAAGCGCACCGGCACGTCGAAGCGGAACCCCGCGCGCACCGCGGTCCCCGCGGCGGGCGCTACGTCGAGCAACACCTCGCCTTCCCCGGTCACCGCGAACGCCCCCGTCTCGACCCCATCGACCGACACGCGCACGCTCCCCGCGACCGGCAACCGGATCGCGCGCAGCTGCACCGCATCCCCCGAACCATAATGCTTCACCAGCGCGAACTGCCGCCGGCTCCCGTCGCCGGTCCCCAGCATCTGGTCGTCCGCCGCGGGCAGCCCGCCATCCGCCGCCGACCCATGGTCGAACGGATCGCGAAAGCGGAACGCCCGCGCCGCCCCGCGCCTTGCCCGGAAAAAGTCGGCCAGCGCCCGCACATCGCCCTCCGACCGCACCCCCGGCCCCGCGTCGTAGCGCATGCGCGCATCGGCCCATTCGCTCGCGCGCTGCTCGTGCCACGAGGGCGAGCTCACGACCTGCGTCGAAAATTCGGTGATGCAAAGCGCCTCGCGCCCGATCGCCAGCGGGAAATCCACTGCATCAAAAGCCTGCACTTCATCCTCCCCGTCGAACCAGACGAACCCGTCGCGCGCGACCTGCGGCAGCGCCCAGACGAACGTGCGCGCCACCCCCGCGCGCACGCTCGCCCCGGCCGCCTCGGCGATCGCCGCCCACTGCGCACGATCCTCCGCCAGCAGCACGAAACCCGAAAAATAATGCTGTTCGTCAATGGGATACCCCAGCCGCGCCGCCATCGCGCCGCGCGCCGGCCCGGTCTCCGCCCCGCGCCCCGCGGTGACCCAGTCATAATCCTCGAGCTGCAGCACATCGAACGCCGGCGCCGCCCAGCCGAGCGGCACATTCGCGCGCCGCAGCTCGGGCGCCGCCGGATCGAGCACCGTCGGCAGGAAGACCAAGAGATGGCTGGTAAAGTCGCCCGCCCCCGCCTCGTCGCGCGCCGCTTCAACCAAGGCCTCCGTCGACGTCGCCAGCAACGCCCCCAAAGCATCGAGCATCGCCACCTGCCCCGCATCGAGCGTCCCGCGCACATCGGCGATCGCCACGCTCGTCCCGCCCAGCGCCGCGCTCGTCGCCGCGTCATAGCCGCAGATCTTCCCGCCCGCATTGACCCACCACCAGGGCTCGCCGACCTGGAACTTCACCGGCAGCTCCGCCGCCACCGCGAGTCCCACGAACGCCCGCGCGACCAACTGCAGATAGCCCATCGCGCTCGCATTCGCGGGCGACAGCAAGGTCGACGGCGGCACCCAGCCGGTCAGCGCCGGCGCGCCCTCGGCGTCGCGCTGCTTCCAGTCGCCCCAGCAATAGTCGTCGAAATATTCGTACGACAGCGACCAGATCAGCCCCAGCCCCGCCGCCGCGCTTTCGCTCGCCAGCGCCGCGTGCCACGCCGCGCACGGCGCATTGATCGTCCCGCCCGCCAGGCTCGCGTAAAAGCCCCCGCCCGACGCCTCGAGCCGCATATAATGGCTCATCCCGACATAATGGACGACGTCGCCGCGATAGCCGAGCGCCACTACCTGCCGCACCACCCGCGCGGGAGTCAGATGGTAACAATCGTCATAGCCGTTGGTCATCCCCAGCCGATGCTCGGGCAGCATCGCATCGCCGATCGCCAGCACCGATCCCGACCCCGACACGACGATCTCGCTCATCTCGGCCCAGCCCTCGGCGGCGGTCCCGAGCACGCCCTCGCTGCCGTCGTACCCCGGCGGCACCAGCGACACGAACATCCGGTCGATATCGCCCGCCCACACCGGATCGGCCTCGCCGGGCAGCAGATAGCCACCATCCATCGCATCGAAATCGAGCGCGATCGCCGCATCCTCGGGCGTGCCCTCGGCATAGTTCCACAGCCGCACATACCAGGCGCGCGGCTCCCCCGCGGCGTCGCGCCCCTCGATCGTCAGCGTCGGCCCGTGCAGCGCGTCGAGCGGCTTCACCCCGCCCGAACGCCAGCGAAAGCGCAGCTGCACATGCCGGAAATCGCGCTTCGTCTCATAGGCGAGCAGCGGATGATCCCAGCGATCCTCCGCCGCCCAGATCAGCCCCGCCAGATCCTGCTTGCGGTAAAAGACCGTCTCGACGCGCAGCGACGTCGCGTCGCCCGACTCTCCCGGCGTCACCACGCTCGCCATCATCGGCCGCGCAAAATCGACCGTCCAGAAGCGCGGATCGAAGCGCTTGATCCAGCCCTTCCTTTGATGCGGCTCGGCCGCGACGAGGGCCCAGCCCATCACTCGGCCTCCACCGCGCGCCGCACCGCGCGTGCCAACTGCCGGCCGGTTTGCGCCAGCCGCGCCGGCTCGCCCCCCGCCTCGCCACGCACATTCACCGTGATCGCGATATTGCGCACGCCGCCGCCCGCCGCCTCGATCCGCCCGCTTGCGGTCGGCACGAACGTCTCGGGCCCGCGCTCGCCGACGCGGTACGCGCGCCCCGCGCTCACCGGCCCGCCCGTCGCGCGCCCCGGCGCGCCGGCAAAGGCCCCCGCGATCGTCGCCGCCAGCTGCAGCAAGCCGCCGCCGCTCCCGCCCGAGCCGCCGCCGCCCAGCGCCGCCGCGATCCCGTTCGAAATCGCCGCGCGCGCGATATCGGCCATCACGGACAGCGCCAGCCGCTTCAGATCCTCGAACCCCAGCTTGCCCGTCACGATCGCGCGCGTCAGCGCATTCTCGATCCGCCGCCCCGCCGCGTCGGCGCCCGCCGCGAGCGATCCTTCCAGCTCGGCGCGCAGCGCCGCCACGTCGCGCCGGAACGCGCCCGTGTCGGCGCGCACCGTCACCAGCGCCTCGTCGATGTCATCGCCCATCGGGAAAAGCCTCCATCATCGCCGCCAACGCGTCGCGGCCCACGCCGGCCGCCGCTGCGTCATCGTCCATCCAGCCCGTCAGCACCGCCGCCGCCTCGGCGGGCGTCGCCGCCCAAAATTCTCCCGGTCGCCACCCCGCCAGCCGCGCCATCAGCCCCGCCAGCCGCACCGCGCCCGGCCCGAACGCGCCGCTCATCGTCCCTGCAATATCTGCCCGAGCAGCATACGCAGCGCCGGCGTCACCCCCGCCAGCCCCGCCGCGACCACCGCTTCGCCGACCGCCTCGCGCGTCAGCGCCTCGGGCCGCCCTTGCACGCAATGCCAGAACAAGGTCGCCAGCTCGCCCAGCCCCAGCCGCCCCTCGGCGGCGCGCTCGACCAGCGCGAATAGCGGCCCAAGCTCGCCCTCCGCCGCGACCAATGCTGCAAAGCTCGGGCGCAGCACGAACGCCTCGCCCGCGACCACGAGCTCCGCTTCGCCGCGCAGCAAATTCGCGCCGGAGTCCCTTGGCGCGCTCACAGGCTCACCACCGCGCCGCTGCTCTCCAGGTTCAGCGTATATTGCCGCTCGCCGTTATAATCTCCGGCATAGTCGAGCCGCGTCACCAGGAAGCGCCCCTGCATGCGCTCGCCGCTCTCGAAGCTCAGCTCATAGGCGTCGATCGCCCCCGACAGCGCATGGCCGCGCAGCCGCGTCTCGGCGTCGGAGCCGGTAAAGATTCCCGCCGCGCTCACCGAAACCGAACGCACCCCGGCCCCCGACAACAGCTCGCGCCAGCCGCCCGAATCCTTGGTCGTGACGTTCACCGCCTCGCCGTTCACCGACAGCTGCGTCGTGCGCAGCCCCGCCACCGTGGCATAGGCCGGCGGCACCTCGCCGTCGCCGATCTTGAGCAGAAAAGCGCTCCCATTTTCGATTGCCATCGTCTATTCTCCTTGCCTCACAAGAACATCCGCAAACGGGGAGTCGCAGGATGCTGATTACATCGATACTATTGGCCGCCATGGCGCCCGCTTCGACCGCCAGCGTCGACCAGACGCGCGCCGCGTTCACCAAATGCCTGCGCACCGACATGAAGAAGTCGCTCGAGGCAAAGATGGGCGAGGCCGAATATGAAATGGCGCTGAAATCGAACTGTTCGGACGAACGCGACGCCTTCCGCGCCGCGGTCATCGCCTTCGGCCGCGCCGCCGGCGACAGCGAGAAGAACGCCACCGAGGACGCCGACATGCAGATCGAGGATTATCACGCGAACTTCACCGACAAGTTCAAGGATTACAGCTCGACCAACACCCTCCCGGGCGAGTGATTTTGCTGCGGTAAGCCCGCAACAAAAGGTGCAGCAAGAACCGACTTCCCCCTCCTCTTCAGAGGAGGGGCAGAGAGACTTGGCCCGGCGCAGCCGGGCTTTAGTCGAACGGGGTGGTGGCCGAAGGCGTGCGCCCAGCCGAGACCACCACCCCGCTGCGACTAACGAACAAGTTCGTAAGTCTCGCACCCCCTCCTCTGAAGAGGAGGGGCTTAGAAGATTGCCAAACACCGGCACCGCACGACAATCTCGTGCCGCCACCCCCCATCCTTCGCAAACGCAAAGCGCGTCCGCACTACCCGCACCCCGACGATCCGCCAGTCGCCCGCCTCGCCGCGCAGCCCCGGCACCAGCGCCTCGATCCGCCCCGCCGCCGCGTCGCCCGCCGCCTCGCCGACCCCGACCATCGCCAGCGTCACCCGAACCTCGCGCCCCGCGGCATCCTTCGTCCCCCAGTCGCTCCCCTCGGCCCCGCCGATACTGACATAGGGCGCGCTCGCCCGCGCCGGCACGCCGTCGAACACCCCGTGCACCAGCCCCGCAAGCACCGCGTCGTCCGCGAGCACGCTCAGTGCCCGCGCGCGTACCGCCGCCTCGGCGCCGCTCATCGTCCCAGCCCCACGCGCCGCCACGGCTGCCACAGCGCCGCGACGATCGCCGGCGGCGCGCGCTCCAACTCTTGACGCGCTTCGCTGCGTCCCTCGTGCAGATGCTGGATCATCCGCGCCAGCCCCTGCCGGATCGCCTCGGGCACGCCATTTGCCTCCGCCGCCAGCCCGGCGCGATAGGTCACGCGCAGCCGCGCCGCATCGCCCGCTGCCTCGACCCGCACCCGCGCTGCGCCGTCGCGGTCGATCTCGTGCCGCCAGGCCTCGGCGCCCAGCAAAGTCGCATCCTCGCCGACCAGCCCCGCCACCGCCTCGACCGCGACCACCGGCCGCTTGACCAGCCTCATCCAGCCCGCCGCCACCGGCATCTCCTCGGTCACCGTCCGCACGATCAGCATCTGCCCGGTAAAGGCCTCGCACAGATCGGTTGCGCTGCGGATCAGCCCCGCGACCACCGCATCGTCGTGCCCCGCACCCAGCCGCAGCCACGCCTTCGCCTCGGCGACGCCTACCGGCGCCGCGCCTTTCTCGATTCCGGTGATCATCAGCGTTCCTCCACCCGCAGCATGATCGATCGTTCGTCGATCTGCCCGTCGCTCAGCGTCACGCGATTGGTGACGCGATACAGCCCGCCCGCGACCCCGCCCGCGATCGTCGCCGCGCAGCGCAGCAAATCGTGACTCTCGCCCGCCACCGCCACGCCCCCATCGACCTCGGGCTCGACCGCCCAGCTCGCTTCCTCGATCACCTGCCCGTCCAGATAGGCATCGCCCCAGTCGAACGCATAATCGATCCGCGCCCCCGGATCCTTGATCAGCAACATCTTGTTTCTCCCGCCCACCAATGATCCTCCCCATCGACTTGCGATGGGGAGGGGGACCGCGCCCGCAGGGCGTGGTGGAGGGGCGGCGACCTCGCGCCAGGGCCCCTCCGTCAGCCGCTACGCGGCTGCCACCTCCCCATCGCAAGTCGATGGGGAGGATCAAAAGGCTTTCGAAGATAAGCGCCCGGCCCAATCCCGAAAGGGGAGGGAGCCGGGCCGGGCGCCGCATCGCGCGCCAGCTCAGCCGGCGGCGAATTTCATCAGCTTGATCGCGTTCGAATCGATGATCGCGCCGCCCACCCTTTTGGTTGCATAGAAATGCACGAAGGGTTTGTTGCTGAACGGGTCGCGCAGGATGCGCGTCTCGCCGCGGTCGGCGACGAGGTAGCCCGCGCGGAAATTGCCGAAGGCGATCGACAGGCTGTCGGCGGCCAGCGCCGGCATGTCCTCGGCCTCGACCACCGGATAGCCGAGCAGGCTCGCCGCCTGCCCCTCGACCAGCCCCGGCTGCCAGATGAAGGCGCCGTCGCTGGTCTTGAACTTGCGGATCCGCGCCAGCGTATCCGAGTTCATCACCCAGCACGCCCCCTGCCGATACGGCGCGCGCAGGCTGTGGACCAGGTCGACCAGCCTGTCCTGCGGGTTCGACGCTGCGAAAGCCCCCGCCGCGCCCGACGCGACATATTGCAGCTCGCCGAAATCGCGCGCCGCATCGGCCTCGTTCGTGGCCGTATAGGACAGGAAGCCCTTGGGCCGGTTGGTCCCGTTGCCGCCGACGAACGCCGACCCTTCCGCCACCGCGAACTCGCGCCCGATCTCGTCGGCCAGCCACGCCTCGACGTCGAACATCGCATCGTCGAGCATCGCCTGGCTCGCCGCCGGATTGGCGTAAAGCTCGCCCGCGGGCGGCGCGATCTCGGCGAAGCTGCGCGTATCGGTCTCCGGCCGCGCCGCGGTCTCGCCGACCCAGCCGGCCTCGGTCGCGCCCGTCGCGACCAGCTTGCGATAGCCGCTCGTCCCCGTCTGCACGACGGTCGCGATGCGGCGGATCGGCGACAGCGATTTCAGCGTCGCCGCGATCGACCCGTCGATCTCGCGCGGCACCGCATAGCCGCCCTCGCCGCCGCTGGCGCCCGACAGGCTCTTCATCTCCACCCCCGCATCGATCCCGCGCCGCAGATAGCGCTCGACAAAGGCATTGCGCGCCGGATCGGCCGCCTTCGCCCCGTCGAGCGGCAAGCGCCCCGCCGCCACCGCCTGCGCATCGAACTGCGCCTTCAGCGCCGACACCGACGCCTTCAATTCGTCGACGGCCTCGGCCGCCAGCACCGCATCGAACGCGCCCTCCAGCGCATCCGCCTTCACTTCCATCTCGATATCCATGCCCGTCACTCCTTCACCTGATCCACCGCAATCACCCGCGCCAGCGCCTGCATCGGCGCCGCCACCAAACTCACTTCCATGAGGTCGAGCCCCAACAGTTCGCGCGGGTTCGCGCCCCGTGCGCCGGTCACCCGATATCCGAATGACAACCCCGTCAGCGCCCCGCGCGCCACCAGCGCCGCCGCCGTCGGATGCGTCACCCGCGCCACCACGCGCAGCCCGCGCCCGTCCTCGGCCAGTGCCTCGACCGTCCCGATCACCGCCCCCGGCCGATGCTGCCACAGCAAAGGCACCGCCCGCCCGCTCGCCAGGCTCCGCGCAAAGGCCCCGCTCCGCACCACATCGCCCCCGCGATCGACCCGATCGAACACCGAGGCATAACCCGCGAAACGGACCGAAGAATTTTCGCGCAGAGACGCAGAGGACGCCGAGAAAGAAGAAGGCGGCAAAGCCGCCCCGATCTCCGCAACGTCGGCCATTACGCATCCAGCTGCCTTCAGCCCCAGAATCTCTGCGATCTCCGCGCCTCTGCGCGAATCCTCTTCTTCTCTCCGCGTCTCCGCGCCTCCGCGTGAGCCTCCAGCCACCGCCGCGCTCACCGCAGCAACCCCGGCAGCCCCATCTTCACCGCCAGCCCGACCACGACCAGCGCGAGCACCCCGCGCACCGCCCAGTCGACCGCCGCCTTCCACGCGCTCGTCTTGGCATCGCGCCACGCCCCCAGCAGCTGCCGCAAATCGCTCACGTCGCCGCGCGCCGCCTCGTCGGCGAGCCCCAGCCGCGCCAGCGCCCGCCGCGCCCCCATCTCGCTCGCCTCCTCGATCAGCGCGCGCAGGATCGCCGCGTCGACAGGCGCACCCGCCCCCGCCAGCGCGACCAGCCGCGCCAGGGCCTCTTCTTCATCCATGTTCAAATCTCCGGCTAAGCGACGCCCAGCATCGCTTTCTTCTCGTCCGCGGTCAGCCAGTCCGCCGCCGACACCTCGCGCCACAGCGCCATCCGGTCCTCGACCAGCGCCGGAACCTTGTTCAAATCGACCGCCAGCGCCGCCCCCGGAAACCACCCGCGCAGCCCCTGCGCGATCGCGCCCAAAATCTTCCCCGCCAGCGGCAGCACCGTCAGCCGCCACAGCGCGCGGTTCGCCTCGCGATAATTGGCATAGGTCGCATCCCCCGGCAGCCCCAGCAGCATCGGCGGCACCCCGAAGGCCATCGCGATCTCGCGCGCCGCGCTATGCTTCAGCTCGAGGAAATCCATCTCGGCGGGCGACAGGCTCAGCGCCTGCCACTTCAATCCGCCCTCGAGCAGCAAAGGCCGCCCCGCATTGGCCCCGCCCGCGAACCCCTCGGCCAGTTCCTCGCGCAGCCGCTCGACCTGCTCGGCCGACAGCGGCACGCCCTTGTCGCCCGGATCGTGGACCAGCGCCCCCGACGGCCGCGCCGCATTGGCGAGCAGCGCTGCATTCCACCGCGTCGCCGCATTATGCGCCGCGATCGCCGCCGCCGCCGCGCCCAGGCCCCCCGCGCCATAATGATCGTCGAGCGGATGCAGCGCCTTCACATGCACCACGGCGGTCCGCCCCGCGCCATCCTCGGCGGGTAGCGTCGTCCCCGACCCGCCCGCGCTGTAGCGATAGGCGACCGGCCATCCGCGGCTATCCGCCTCGACCGTCACCCGCTCGGGCCGCAGCGCGAACAGTTCCGCCGGCGCCCCCACCCCGTCCGCCAGGATCTGCACATAACCATTGCCGTGCAGCAGCAGCTGCGACGCCAGCGTCTCGAGCAACCCCTGCCCGCCCGACGTCGCCGCGACCAGCGCCGCGAGCCCCGCATCGCTCGCCTCGACCGGCGCACTCCCGACCGCCTCGGCGACCAGCCGCACCGCCCGCTGCACGATCGGGTTCGCGAGATACCCCTCGCGCAGCTGCGCCTCGAACGACAGCGGCGCCGGCGCGCTCCACGCGCCATAGACCCGCGACAAAGCCGGCCGCGCAGACCCCTGCGCCGCCTTCCGGCCAAACCAGTTCATAAGATTCTCCCCGAATAATCCTCCCTGTGGCGAAGCCATGGGGAGGGGGACCGCCCGCGAAGCGGGTGGTGGAGGGGCCGAAGCGGTTTACGCCACCGCGGCCGGAAAAATGCGCGCAGAGCCGCAGAGACCGCAGAGAAAAAGGTTCACGCGGAGACGCGGAGACGCGGAGAAAAACAAAGGCGGCAAAGCCGCCCTTCCCTTCTCTGCGCCCTCTGCGCCTCTGCGCGAAAACCCTCTTTCTCTTCTTCTTCTCCGCGCCTCCGCGTGAACTAAATCCTCACCACCCCCGGCTCCCGCCCGCCCCGTTTCTTCGAAAGCAACTCCGCCAAAGCCCACACACAGGCATCCGCCCGATCCGGCGACCGCCCCGGCCCCGCATAACCGCCCCCGATCTGCAGCCCGCAAAGCTCGTCCTCGAGCCGCTCGAACACCCCCGCATGCACCACGTCGCCGCGCTCGTAAGCCAGCGCCACTGGCTCCGCGCGCCGCGCCTTGCCGACGCTCGCGTGCACCGCCGTCACCGGCAACGTCACCAACGCCGCGCGCAACGTGCCCACCACCATCTCGCCCCCCATATTGCTCTCGGCCACCACCCGCTCGGCGCCCCAGCGCGCCGCCGCCGCCGCAAACGCCTGCGCCCAGCGCGCGGGCGAAGCCTTTTCGACGCTCGCGTCCTCGACCACCGCCAGCTTGCCGTCGCGCAGCAAGGCCGCAACGACGATCCCGCACGCATCGCCCGTCGACGTCGCCGGCGGATCGACCCCGATCACCACACGCACCGGCTTCGTCGCCGCATCGGCCTCCACCCGGCACGCCTCGACCAGCGCGCGCGTCCACAGCGCGCCCTCGACATCCTCGAGCAGTTCGCCATCCAGCTCCTGCCGCCCCAGCCGCGTCCCGCCGTAACTCGCCAGCATCGCCTCGACGAAGCTCGCCGGCAGATGCTCGTTGTCGCGCGTCCGCCCAAAGGTCTCGGCCAGCCCCGGCGCCGCCTTCACCCGCCGCATCACCGCATTGGTCCGCGGCGTCGTCGTCACCAGCACGCGCGGGCGCTCGCCCAACCGCATGCCCAGCATCAGATTGTCCCACGCCGCCGTCCCGCGGCGCCATTTCGCCAGCTCGTCGCACCAGGCGGCATGATGCTCGGGCCCACGCAATTCCTCGCCCGCCTCGGCCGAATAGAGCGTCGCCACCGCGCCGTTCGCAAAGCGGAGCTCGCGCCGCCCCGGCGCCCAGCGCACCGCCTCGTGCTCGCGCGCCACCGCGATCAACCCGCTCGGCCCCTCGATCATCACCCGCTGTCCGTCGGCGATCGTCGCCGCGACCAGCGCGATCTGTGCCCCCGGCATGGTACGCGCGACCTCGCTCACCCATTCGGCGCCCGCGCGCGTCTTGCCGAACCCGCGCCCCGCCTGGATCAGCCATATCCGCCAGTCGCCCGGCGGCTCGCGCTGGCCGTCGTGCTGGCGGCCGTACCAGCGCGCCGCGAGCTCGTTCAGCTGCGCCTGCGTCAGATCGCGCAGCACCCATGCCCGCTCCTCGGGAGTCAGCCGGCCGAACCGCGAAAATATCAATTCCGACCAGGCGGTCAGCCGCCCCGGCGTCCAGCGCTTGATCGCCCGCGTCCGCGGCGCGTCCCAGCGCCGCTTCACGCGCCATCCTGCGGCGGCACCGGCGGCGGCAGGCCGGCCGCCGATCCCGCTTCGCCGCGCAGCCGGCGGCGATGCATCACCATCCGCATCCGCGCGACCAGGATCGCATCGACTTCCTGCTGCGTCACGACGTGGCGCGGCTGCGCGCGCTGCCCGCGCGCCCGGCCGCCCTCGACGCTCGCGCGATGCTGGCGCAGCAGCGCCATCGCCTCGCTGGCCGTCATCTTCTCGACCGGCTGCTTCGCTTCTTCGTCGGGGTCCGGCGTCAACCCCTCGACCGCCTCGATCGCGCGGCGCAGCAGCGCCATCTCCAGCCTTTCGTAACCCAGTTCCAGCGCCGCCTGCCATTGCTCGGCGAATTGCGCGTCGCGCTGGCGCAGGCGATAGACGCTCCCGACCTTCATGCCTGCCGCGGCCAGCGCGCGCGACACGTTGCAGCTCGCCGCCAGTTCCTCCAGGAACATCCGTCGCCGCGCCATCGTCCAGCCATCCGCCCGCGGCGCGCGCCGTTGCAGCGGCCGCCCCGGCGCCGCGGCGATCATCTCCTCGCGCTCTCCCATCCACATCCTCCAGACGCCGATCGGGCCGGCAGCCCCAACGGAGGCCCCGGCCCGACTCGCAATTATCCATGATGGAATCTGTGTGCCAGATCAGCGTGACGATGTCAAGATATTTTTACCCATTTGGTTATCATGTCTGATCGAGCGCCGGCGATCGATGCGACACCCCGCCCCCCTTCTTCGTAAAGACCTGCCGGCGGCGATCCCGACAATTTGCTGGCCCGGGCGACAAAGCGCATTATGGTGCCGCGGCCTGGCGGGAGGAGGAAATGGTGTCGGATCATCGCGATAATCTGGTGCGCAGCGTCGCGATCATCGGCGGCGGGACCGCGGGCTGGATGGCGGCGACCGCGCTGGCGACGCACCTGCCTGCCGAATCCTGCACGATCCGGCTGGTCGAATCGGAGGCGATCGGCACCGTCGGCGTCGGCGAGGCGACCATCCCGCCGATCCAGCGCTTCCACCGGGCGCTCGACATCGACGAGGGCGAATTCCTGCGCGCGACGCGGGGCTCGATCAAGCTCGGGATCAAATTCGTCGACTGGCTGCGCCTCGGCACGGCCTATATCCATCCCTTCGGCGGCTCCAACATCGACGGCGGCGAATATGCGCCGCGCGGCTTCCATCACCTGCTCCACGTCGACCAGCCGTTCGACGGCTATAATGTCCAGATCGCGGCAGCCCACGCCGGCCGTTTCGCGCGCCGGGTCGGGACGCAGGGCAATGCGCTCGCCTATGCCTATCATTTCGATGCCGGCCTCTACGCGCGTTTCCTGCGCGGCATCGCCGAGCAACGCGGGGTCGAGCGTATCGAGGGCAAGGTGGTCGGGGTCGAGCGGCACCCCGAAACGGGCTTCATCGCCGCGGTCGTCATGGCCGACGGATCGCGCGTCGCCGCCGACCTCTTCATCGACTGCACGGGCTTCGGCGGCCTGCTGATCGAACAGACGCTCGGCGCCGGCTACGACGACTGGAGCCACTGGCTCCCCGCCGACCGCGCCTGGGCGGTGCCGTCGGCGCGCCACGAAGTGCCCGAACTCTTCACCCGCTCGACCGCGCGCGAGGCGGGGTGGCAATGGCGCATCCCGCTGCAGCACCGCACCGGCAACGGCTATGTCTTCTCCAGCGCCTATATCGGCGAACAGGACGCCGCCGACGCGCTGATGGCGCGGCTCGACGCCCCGGCGGAGGCCGCGCCGCGGCTGCTCAAATTCGTGACCGGGCGGCGGCGGAAGAGCTGGGTCGGCAATTGCATCGCCATGGGACTGTCGAGCGGCTTCCTCGAACCGCTCGAATCGACCAGCATCTACTTCGTCCAGGCCGCGATCCAGTCGCTGCTCGACTATTTCCCCGACCGCGGCTGCGACCGCCGCCTCGTCGACCGCTTCAACGATGACATGGCGATCCTGGTCGAGGATTCGCGCGACTTCCTGATCGCCCATTATTGCACCACCGAACGCGAGGACAGTGAATTCTGGCGCTATTGCAAGAATATGGCGCTGCCCGACAGCCTCGTCGACCGGCTCGACCTGTTCCGCACCCGCGGCGAGACGCTGCCGCCGCGCGGCGCGATGTTCGGCGACCTCAGCTGGTATTCGATCCTCTCCGCGCAGGGCCTGCTGCCCGGCGGCGCGCATCCGGTGGCGAGCGCGCAGACCGGCGCGCATCGCCAGCGCCTGCTCGGCCATGCGCGGAGCACCGTCGCGCTCCAGGTCCAGGCGATGCCCGACTATGGCGACTATCTCGCGCGCTTCGAAACCGCGGACGAGGCCGCCACCGCCTAGGACGCGGCGCCGCTCAGGCGGCGTCGTGGAAGATCAGCCCCAGCACGCGCCGCCGCCCCGTCCGGACCTCGCTCACCCCGTGCCGCATCGTCACGCGATAATCGCCGCGCGATCCCCGGACGGGCCGGGCGTTGACCGCGAAGACCACCGCATCGCCCCTGCCCAGCGGCACCACCGCGGCGCGCGATTGCATGCGCGGCCGCTGCTCGGTCAGCACGAACTCGCCCCCGGTAAAATCCGCCCCCGGCGCCGACAACAGCAGCGCGACCTGCAGCGGGAAGACATGCTCGCCGTACAGGTCCTGGTGCAGGCAATTATAGTCGCCCGGCCCGTAGTTCAGCATCAGCGGCGTCGGCCGCGCCTGCCCCGCGGCGTGGCAGCGCGCAAGGAACTCGGCGTGCTCCGCCGGAAAGCGGACATCGATCCCCATCCGCGCGTGCCAGCGATTGGCGAGCGGCGCCAGCCGCGGATAGAGCGCGCTCCGCAGCGCCTCCACCGGCCCGGGCAGCGGATAGGCGAAATAGCGATATTCGCCGCGCCCGAAGCCGTGCCGCGCCATCGTCACCCGGCTGCGAAACCCCGCCTCGGCGTCGTAGCGCGCCGCCAGGCCATCGCATTCGTCCGCCCCCAGCAGCCCCGGCAGCACCGCCCAGCCTTGGGCATCGAGCGCCGCGCCGGCGGTCTCCCAGTCGATCGTCGCGATACGGGTGTCGAAGTCGTCGGATGCGCTGCTCATGCTACCGCCATGGCACCCGCGGCGCGGCGCCGCGCCCCGTTTCTTGCGCTCAAAGCCCGGCGCACCCGCGCCGGCGTCAGATCACGAAATCGGCCCCCGACAGCGACGCGATATTCAGATTCTGGATCACCAAGAACTGCCCCGTCGCATATTCGATCACCGCATCGGCGCCCTGCTGCGCGATATGCGGCTGCAGCGCGGCGAAATCGGTGTAGCCCTCGATCTTGATCTGATCGACGCCGTCCTCGAAATCGAGAACATAATCGATCGAGCGTTCCCCCGACGCCTTGACATAGAACCAGTCGATGCCCGTTCCGCCGACCATGATGTCGTTGCCCTCGCCGCCGTCGAGCAGGTCGTTGCCGGCGCCGCCATCGATGACGTCGTTGCCGCCATATCCGGCCAGGCTGTCGTTGCCATCCTCGCCATAGATGCCGTTGGCCCCGTCGCTGCCCCAAATCCTGTCTTTGCCCGCGCCGCCGAGCAGGCTGACGACGATCTCGGAGGACGAGCCGCGCGCCGAAAGGAAATTGTCCAGTTCGTTGCCGACCCCGAAGCTCGTGTTGCCGAACAGGTGCAGATTCTCGACATGGGCATAGAGATAATAGCCGGCGCCCTCGATATTGGCGTAGACGCTGTCGGTACCCCCGCCCGCGGCCTCGAACGTCAGGTCGGCGGGCGTGTCGACCAGATAGGCGTCGTTCCCGGACCCGCCGTCCATCAGGTCGTAGTCGCCCAGCCCGCTCTGGCCCTCCAGCACATCGTTGCCCGCGCCGCCGACCATGATGTCGGTCGCGAAGTCGAAGCCGCCCTGCAATTCGTCGTCGCCGTCCTCGCCGTAAAGCGCGTCGGCATCATCGCCGCCGATGATGAAGTCGCTCCCGGTGCCGCCGACGATATAGTCGATCCCGTCCTTGCCGAAGAGCGAATCGTGCCCGCCTTCGCCAAAGATCAGGTCGTTACCGGTGCCCTGGTCGCCGCCGCCGCTGATCTCGTCTCTTCCATCGCCGCCGAGCAGGAGTTCGCCCGCGGCGCCGCCGCGGATTTCATTGTCGCCCGCGTTGCCGACTAGGAATGTCAGCGTGTCCGATGCCGCAAAAATCTTCTCGACATTGTCATGCGCGTACCAGCCACCGTTCTGGATCCGGACAAAAGCGGTGTCTCTCCCTTGGGAAATCACATTGCCCGTTTCGGCCGCCTCGAACACGATGTCGCCGCTATGATCGATCCCGTAAACATCGTCGCCGCGCCCGCCATGGAGCAGGTCGGCCGACGGCGCTTCGGACGGATCGAACCGCATATCGAGCGAATCGCTGGCATTGCTGCCGACCAGCGTGTCGGTCCCGCGGCCGCCGTTCATCGATACGCCGTACAATATGTCGTCGCCGTCCCCACCATCCAGCAGTTCGCCAACCAATATGTCGTTGCCGTCCCCGCCGTCGATCTCGTCATAACCGCCCCGGCCATCGACCTCGTCATTGCCCGCCCCGGCACGAATGACGTCATCCTCGTCGGTCCCGGCGATCTTGTCGTCGCCGGTCGTCCCCTGGATTTCCTTGGTCAGCATTTTCTTCAACATGGTTTCCCCATTCTGTGCACTCGGCGCTTCACCGGGCCCCCGGGATATCGAGGGTCGCGCTTCGGATTCGGCTCCAGGACCGGCTAGATCACGAAATCGGCCCCCGACAGCGACGCGATATTCAGGTTCTGGATCACCAGGAACTGCCCCGTCGCATATTCGATCACCGCATCGGCGCCCTGCTGCGAGATATGCGGCTGCAGCGCGGCAAAATCGGTGTAGCCGTGGATCTGGATCTGATCGAGCCCGTCCTCGAAATCGAGGATATAGTCGATCGAGGATGCCCCCGACGCCCTGACATAGAAGCGGTCGCCCGCCGCGCCGCCGACCATGATGTCGTTGCCCGCACCGCCGTCGATGAAATCGCGCCCCGTGCCGCCGTCGATGACATCGTTGCCGCCATAGCCGTAGAGGTTGTCGTTGCCGTCCTCGCCATAGATGCCGTTGGTGACGTCGTTGCCCCAGATCAGGTCATGGCCCGCGCCGCCGAGCAGGGCGACATTGTTCGCGCTCGCCGCATTGCCCTGCAGGTCGCGCGCCGAGATGAAGTTGCCCAGCTCGTTGCCGACCCCGAAGCTGGTGTTGCCCCAGACGTAGAGCGCATCGACATGGGCATAAAGATAGACGCCGGCGCCCTCGACCGTCGCGTAAACCGTGTCATATCCGCCGCCTGCGGCTTCGAAGGTCAGGTCGGCGGGCGTGTCGACATAATAGGCGTCGTCGCCCGACCCGCCGTCCATCAGGTCATAATCGCCCATGCCGCCGGCGCCGTAGAGCTCGTCGTTCCCGGCACCCCCGACCAGGATGTCGGTGACGAAATCCTCGCCGCCGTGCAGCAGGTCGTCGCCGTCCTCGCCATAGAGCGCGTCGGCGCCGTCGCCGCCGTACAGCCGATCGAACCCCGCGCCGCCGGCCAGATAGTCGTTGCCGAACACCCCGAACAGCGAATCATTGCCGTCCTCGCCAAACATGCTGTCGTTGCCGCCGAAGGGCTCGCCTTCGCCGCCGCCGAAAATCCGGTCGTTTCCGGCGCCGCCGAGCAACAGTTCGTCGCCTGCACCGCCGTGGATCTCATTGTCCCCCGCATTACCCACCAGGAAAGTCACCGTGTCCGATACGGCGAAGATAACCTCGACATTGGCGTGTGCGTACCAGCCGCCATTCTCGATGCGAACCATCGCCATGTCGGGATAGTGGGTTGACTCGGCCTCTTCGAACACGATGTCGCCCGCATGGTCGATGCCATAAACGTCACCGCCGGTACCGCCATAAAGCAGATCCGCCGAGGGTGCTTCGGACGGGTCGAAACGGATGTCGAGAAAATCGCTGCCGTGCCCGCCGACCAATATGTCGGCTCCTCTGCCGCCATTCAGCGAGTCGTCGCCGTCGTCGCCATAAAGGACGTCGTCGCCGTCCCCGCCGTCCACCTCGTCTTGGCCGAAACCCGCGTCGACACGGTCATTGCCCGCGCCGGCGCGAATGACGTCGTTCTCGTCGGTGCCGACGATCTTGTCGTCGCCGCCCGTCCCCTGGATTTCCTTGGTCAGCATTTTCTTCAACATCGTCTTTTCGTCCCTCTTGCCGACGCTCGCGGCGCATGCCTGTTCGATGGTCGCCCCGGCGTTTCAGGGGCGGTGACGCGACCGGTCAGAAGATGAAGTCCGCCCCGCTCAGCGCCGCCATATTCACATTCTGGAGCACGAGAAACCGCCCCATGCCGCTATCGATCACCGTGTCGGCGCCCTGCTGCGAGATATGCGGGGCGACCGCCTCGAAACTGTGATATCCGTCGATCTGGATCCGGTCGGCGCCGTCCTCGAAGTCGAGGATATAATCGATGTTCGTCGCGGTCTCGTGCGGCCCGATGACGAAGATATCGCCGCCGCCGCCGCCGACCATCACGTCGCTGCCGTCGCCGCCGTCGATATGATCATTGCCCGCGCCGCCATCGATCACGTCGTTGCCGCCGTTGCCGTACAGATTGTCGTTGCCGTCCTCGCCATAGATGCCGTTGGTAACGTCGTTGCCGAAGATCGTGTCGTTCCCCGCCCCGCCGAGCAGCGCCACCGGAATCTCGCTCACCGGTTCGTTCTGCAGGCCGCGCGCCGAGATGAAATTGTCGAGCTCGTTGCCGACCCCGAAGCTGGTATTGCCCCAGATATAGAGTTTTTCGACATGGGCATAGAGATAGACGCCCGCGCCGTTGACCGTCGCATAGACCGTGTCGGTCCCGCCGCCCGCCGCTTCGAAGGTCAGGTCGTCGGGCGTATCGACAAAATAGAGATCGTTGCCGGCGCCGCCGTCCATCAGGTCATAGTCGCCATGACCGCTGTTCCCGTTCAGATCGTCGTTGCCCGCGCCGCCGACCAATATGTCGGTCGCAAAATCGGGGCCTCCGACCAGCCGGTCGTCGCCGTCCTCGCCATAGAGTGCGTCGGCGCCCAGCTCGCCCCACAATTGGTCGGCCCCGGCACCGCCGACGATATAGTCGATGCCGGCGCCGCCGAAGAGCGTGTCGTCGCCCGTCTCGCCGAAGACCAGGTCGTTGCCGCCGCCCCCGCGAACGGTGTCGTTGCCGCCGCCGCCCAGCAGCAATTCGCCCGCCGCGCCGCCGCGGATATCGTTGGCGCCTTCGTTGCCGACCAGAAAGGTCAGCGTGTCCGACGCCGCGAAGATGCGCTCGACATGGGCATGGGCATACCAGCCGCCGTTCTGGATACGCACCATCGCCGTGTCGCTGCCCGCGCCGAAATCCTCGAAAACGATGTCGCCCGCGGCGTCGATGCCATAGACGTCGTCGCCCGTCCCGCCATACAGCAGGTCCGCCGACGGCGGCTCGGCCGGGTCGAAGCGGATGTCGAGCATGTCATTGCCGCTGCTGCCGACCAGCGTGTCGGTGCCGCGCCCGCCGCTCAGCGAATCATTGCCTTCCTCGCCGTGGAGGATGTCGTCGCCGTCCTCGCCATCGACCTCGTCATGACCCGCGCCCGCGACGACCAGGTCCTTGCCCGCGCCCGCGCGAATGACGTCGTCCTCTCCCGTGCCCGCAATATTGTCGTCGCCGGCCGTACCGGCGATCGTCTTGGACAAGATTCTGGTCATTCTGTTCCCGGCCCCCGCTGGTTGTAACACGCTGATATTCGGCGACAGTCGCTCGCACAACGGCAATTGGACGCGGTTCGTCCGATTCCGGGAATCGGGCGGCTTCGACCGCCCGCACCAACGGCCCGCAGCAGGTGCGCTTTACCAGAGCCCGCCCCATTGACCGCCGCGCGCGAAAGGCCCACACCCCTCGCCTCCACCAAAAAAGGGGCAGCAATTTCATGCACAAACTGGCCTTCCTCGGCGCGAGCCTGCTCGCCTTCGCCGCTCCCCACGCCGCCGCGCAGGACGCACCCCCGGCGCCCGCGCCCACTGCCCCGACCGCAACGCCCGCGCCCGCCGCGCCGACCTCGGCCTCGGCGGTCGGCAGCGCGCGCACCGCGCCCGAGCGGCGCTTCACCGGCGCCGACCTCTTCGACCTGTCGATCGCCGCCGATCCGCAGATCAGCCCCGACGGGCGCCACATCGCCTATGTCCGCCGGTCCAACGACATCATGAGCGACCGCGCGGTCAGCACGATCTGGCTGATCGACACCGCGACCGGCGAAGAGACCCCGCTCGCGGGCCGCAGCGGCGGCGCCTTCGCGCCGCGCTGGTCGCCCGACGGCAAACGCCTTGCCTATGCCTCGACCGAGGGCGGCAGCGCGCAGCTCTGGGTCCATTGGCTCACGGGCGGCGAAGCGGTGCGGCTCACCGGCCTGCCGACCAGCCCGTCGAGCCTCGCCTGGTCGCCCGACGGCCGGTCGATCGCCTACACCATGCTCGTCAAGGACGACGGCCCCAAATTCGGCAAGGCCCCCGCGAACAAGCCCGAGGGCGCCAAATGGGCCGAGCCGCTCGAGGTTCACGACCTGCTCGCCTACCGCGGCGACGGCGAGGGATATATCGAACCCGGCTTCGAGAAGATCTTCGTCGTCCCCGCGACCGGCGGCTCGCCGCGCCAGCTGACCTTCGGCCCCTATCATGACGGCGGGCCGCTCAGCTGGTCGCGCGACGGCCGCACGCTCTATTTCGGCGCCAACCGCAAGCCCGACTGGGAGAATGATCCCGTCGAGGGCGAGATCTACGCGCTCGACGTCGCCAGCGGCGGCGTGCGCCAGCTCACCGACCGCAACGGCCCCGACGCGAACCCGCTCGTCTCGCCCGACGGCCGCACCATCGCCTGGCTCGGCTTCGACGACAACCTCCGCGCCTACGAGAATACCCAGCTCTATGTGATGAACCCCGATGGTTCAGGAAAACGCAGCCTGACAACCAATTGGGATTACGGCATCGACGCGATCCTCTGGGCCGAGGGCGGCAAGGCGCTCTACGCGCAATATGACGATCATGGCGAAACCAGGGTCGCGCGTATCGGCCTCGACGGCGCGATCCGCACCGTCGCGACGGGCCTCTCGGGCGGCGGGCTCGACCGGCCCTACACCGGCGGCAGCTTCAGCGTCTCGAACGCCGGCGCGGTCGCCTTCACCGGCGGCAGTGCCACCCGCCCCGCCGAGGTCCAGCTCATGAGCGGCGGCAAGACGCGCATGCTCACCGACCTCAACCGAAGCCTCCGCGAAGTAAAATCCTTCGGCGAGGTCCGCAAGATCAGTGTCGGCTCCAGCCACGACGGCAAGGAAATCGAGGGCTGGCTGACCCTGCCCCCCGGCTATGTCGAGGGCACGAAGGTCCCGCTGATCCTCGAAATCCACGGCGGGCCTTTTGCGGCCTATGGCCCGCATTTCTCGACCGACAACCAGCTCTACGCCGCCGCGGGTTACGCCGTGCTCTCGGCCAACCCGCGCGGTTCGACCAGCTATGGCGCCGCCTTCGCGAACGAGATCGACAAGGCCTATCCGGGCAATGACTATTTCGACCTGATCTCGATCGTCGACCGCGCCATCGCGCTCGGCATCGCCGACCCCGACGCGCTCTTCGTCACCGGCGGCTCGGGCGGCGGCGTGCTCACCAGCTGGATCGTAGGAAAAACGAATCGCTTCAAAGCCGCCGTTACCCAGAAACCCGTGATCAACTGGACGACGCAGGCGCTCACCGCCGACGGCCCCGCCTTCTTCGGCCGCTACTGGCTCGGCGCGATGCCGTGGGAAAAGCCCGAGCTCTTCTGGGCGCGCTCGCCGCTCTCGCTCGTCGGCAATGTCGAGACCCCTACGATGGTGGTCGTCGGCGCCGAAGATTACCGCACGCCGGTCAGCGAATCCGAGCAATATTATACCGCGCTCCGCCTTCGCGGCGTGCCGACCGCGCTGATCAAGGTCCCGGGCGCCAGCCACGGCGGCATCGCCGCGCGCCCCTCGCAATCGGCGGCCAAAGCCTCGGCGATCCTCGCCTGGTTCGAGAAACACAGGAAGGGCTGGACGCGCCCCGCCGCCGACTGAGCGGTGGCGGGGCCTAAAATCTGATCTCGACCGACGGCGCGCTCCGCTCGTGCGCGCCGTGATAGACCGCTTCGATATTATTGCCGTCGGGATCGAGCAGGAAGGCGGCATAATAGCCGGGATGATAGGGCCGCTCGCCCGGCGCGCCATGGTCGGTGCCGCCGGCGGCGAGCCCCGCCGCGTAAAAGGCGTCGACCATCGCGCGGTCGGCGGCCTGAAACGCCAGATGGTGCCGCCCGGTCAGCTCGCCCGTCGCCGCCGCGCTGTCCTTCGACGACACGAACAATTCGTCGACCCAGAAATAATCCTCGGCCTCGCCGCCGATCGGCATCTTCAGCACGTCGAAGATCGCCTCGTAAAAGGCGCGGCTCGCCTTCAGGTCGGCGACCACCAGCTGGATATGATCGATCAGCCGGCCGCGGTGCAGCAATTGGGTTTCCATGCGTTTCGCTCCTCGTCTCGCGCCCCGCCTGCCGCCCCTCGACAACCCGCCCGCGACGAAGATCGTTCCGCGCGCTTGCCTCGCGTCGATATACAATATATTGCGCAATATATTGTATAGATCGATTCGGAGTTCTCCCCATGACCCGCTGGCCCCTCCTGCTCACCGCTGCTCTCGCCTGGCTGGCATCCCCCGCCGCCGCGAGCGAGACCCCGCTCAACCCCGCGGACAAGCGCGCCGTCGTCGAACAGCTCGGCCAGGTGCTCGAGGCGAACTATGTCTTCCCCGACAAGGCGAAGACCATCGCCGCGACCCTGCGCCGCCACCTCGACGCCGGTGATTATGACGCCGCGCCCGACCGCCGCACCCTCGCGAGCGAACTCACCGACGATTTAATCGCCGCCAGCAACGACCTGCATTTCTCGGTCGGGGTCGATCCCGACTGGGTCGCTGACTATGCCGCAAGACAGGACCCAGCGCGCGCCGCCGCGCTGCGCGAACAGGAACGGCAGGGCGAGGCACGCAGCAATTTCGGCTTCGCGGGACTGCGCTACCTCGACGGCCATATCGCCTATGTCGACCTCGCCTATTTCGCGAACCCCGAGTTCGGCTACGACGCCGCGGCGGCCGCGATGCGCTTTATCGAGAATGGCGACGCGGTGATCTACGACCTGCGCTACAATAATGGCGGCCACCTCGAAATGGCGCAGTTGCTCGCGAGCCAGCTCTTCCCCGGCGACAAGGATCAGGAGCTGTTCGATTACGACTATACCCTCGACGGCCGCCGTGTCGAACGCGGCCAATGGGTCCTCCCCGCGCTCCCCGCGAAACGCCTGACCGGCAAGCCCGTCTATATCCTCACCGGCTCGACCAGCTTCTCCGCCGCCGAATGGTTCGCCTACACGCTGAAGAAGCTCGGCCGTGCGACGCTGGTCGGCGAACGCACCGCGGGCGGCGCGCACCCCGTCGACCGCAAGCCCGTCGGCACCGACTTCTTCCTCCAGGTTCCGATCGGCCAGATCCGCGATCCCGTCGACCGCGGCGATTTCGAGGGACAGGGCGTGACCCCCGACCATCAGATTGCCTCCGCCGACGCGCTCGCGGCGGCGCACCGCCTCGCGCTCGCCGACCTCGCCAAAGCCGGCCCGGAGAAGCAGGCCGACGCCGACTGGTTCGCGCCCACGCTCGCGCCGCGCCCGTCGCTATCCGCCCCCGCGCTCAAGGCCATCGCCGGCCGCTACGAAGGCCGCCGCATCGACCTCGAGGGCGGCAAATTGCGCTACACCTGGCGCGAACGCCTGCGCCTCACGCTCGAACCGCTGGGCGGCGACCTGCTCGCCATCGAAGGCGTGCGCGACTTCCGCTTCCGTATCGTCCGCAAAGGCGGCAAGATCGTCGCGCTCGACCGCATCAACCGCGACGGAACGACCCAGACCTATGCCCGCCTCCCCTGACAGCGCCGCCGATCTCGACGACATCAGCTTCCTCGGCCGCCTCGCCGAGGCGCTGAGCACGCGCATCGAGGAACAGACGCGCGACCTCTTCGCCGACGCCGGCATCGTCATCCCCGTCCGCTCCTGCTCGCTGCTCACCGCGCTGCGTCAGGCCGGCGAAGCGTCGGCCGCCGAACTCGCGCGCACGCTCGGCCAGTCGCACCAGCTCGTCGTCCAGAAATGCCCCGCGCTGCTGCGCCTCGGGCTCATCACCCAGCACCCCGATCCCGACGACGCACGCCGCAAGCTGTTCCGCCTGACCGACAAGGGTGCGGCGCAAATGGCCAAGCTCGACAGCTATACCGCCGGCATTTCCGCCGTGTACGAACGCCTCTTCGAAGAGACCGGCAACACCCACGCCGTGCTGCTGAAAACGCTGCAAGCGCTCGAAGACCGCCCGCTCCGCGCGCGCGCTGCCGCCCGCCCCTAAAAAACATTGGGATTGCTGGGGTTTAGACCCGCACCTAGCCTCTGCGGGCGAAAACCAGCGGGGGCCTCGGCGTGATCCTATCGAAAAAGCAGATTCTCGGCACCGACGGGCCGGACACCATCACCGGCTCGAGCGAAGACGAGGAAATTGCGACCGGCCCCGGCAAGGACATCGTCCGCGCCGGCGACGGCAACGACGATGTCTACGGCGGCCTCGGCGACGACACCCTCTACGGCGAGGGCGGCAACGACCGGCTGTTCGCCGAACTCGGCAACGACATCCTCTATGGCGGCGACGGCAACGACTATCTCGAGGGCAGCCTCGAACTGCCCGCCAATTATGATTTCGCCAGCGTCGGGCTGCCCGCCGACGGACGCTTCGTGAACTATCTCTACGGCGGCGCGGGCAACGACACGCTGATCGCCGAGACGACGGGGCCGACCGGCGGGACGGGCGCGCGCACCACCCATATGTACGGCGGCACCGGCGACGATATCTATTATGTCCGCTTCTCCGACCAGAACCGCATCTTCGAGAACCCCGGCGAAGGCACCGACCGCATCATCCTGATGTATCGCGACACCCCGGGCAGCGGCACCGTCTTCTATATGCCGCCCAATGTCGAACAGCTCGACGGCGTGCTCGGCACGCGCCTCGTCGACGGGGTGCGCATTTCGGCGACGATCGTCGGCAACGAACTCGACAACGGCATCCAGACCGAGGGCGAGATCGGCGGCGTGATCAGCCCGACGGGCAATTTGACCGTGCTCGCCGGCGCGGGCAACGACTCGGTGATCACCGGCCGCGGCAACGACGTCATTTTCGGCGAAGCCGGCGACGACCTGATCAGCGGCGGGCTCGGCATCGACGTGCTCGTCGGCGGCGCGGGCAACGACCGGCTCGACCTCTCCTATTACGCTACCGACCCTTCGTCGGCCGACGCGCTTTACGGCGGCACCGGAGACGACACCTATGGCATCGACGACCCCGGCGACATCGTCTTCGAAAATGCCGGTGAAGGCCACGATCTGGCGCTCGTCCGGATCAACGGCGGCGGCTGGTATGCGCACGCCAATGTCGAGGATATCTGGGTTCAGGCGGGGCAGGCCGGGGTGACCTTCATCGTCGGCAATGCGCTGAACAATTATATCTGGGCCGGCGCGGGCAACGAGCTGCTGCTCGGCGGCGGCGGCGACGACAATATCCTCGGCGAGGGCGGCAATGACACGATCTTCGGCGAAAGCGGCAACGACAGCCTCAATGGCGGCGCGGGGATCGACTATATCGCGGGCGGCATCGGCAACGACATATTGTCGGGCGGCGACGGCGCCGACGCCCTCTATGGCGAAGATGGCGACGACACGCTGATCGACGGCAGTGACTTCGCGACCGACATCCTCGTCGGCGGCGCCGGCAACGACACGCTCGTCGGACAGAGCGGCAAGGGCGACTACGACCTGATGGACGGCGGCGCCGGCGACGACCGCTATTTCGTCGACACCCCCGACGACCTGACCTTCGAGGCCGCGAACGGCGGCACCGATTCGGTCTATGCCAACATCAACGGCGCCGGCTATTATCTCTACGCCAACACCGAAAATCTCTACGTCGAGGGCAAGACCACATTCGGCGTCGGCAACGAGCTCGACAATCTGATCGACGCGCGCTGGAACAACGATCACAGCATCGGCGTCGCGCTGCTCGGCGGCCGCGGCAACGACCAGATCCACGGCAACAACGCCGCCAACGGCATCTATGGCGAGGATGGCAACGACAACCTCTACGGCTATGGCGGCAACGACGTCATCGTCGGCGGCGCGGGCAACGACGTCATCGACGGCATGGACGGCAACGATATCATGGTCGGCGGCGCCGGGGCCGACCGCTTCATCGTCAACACCTATGGCGCGAACATCGACCATATCCTCGATTTCGAGCGCGGTATCGACAAGGTCCAGATCGGCGGATACGCAAACTACGCCTCGCTCCAGTCGCACATGTCCCAGCAGGGCACGGACACGGTGATCGAATACAGCACCGGCCGCTTCCTCGTGCTCCAGAACGTCGATCTGGGCACGCTGACCGGCGCCGACTTCGGCTTCTGACGCGCCGGATTACAGCGTCCGGAACATCACCAGCGCATCGACGACGCCCAGCGCCGGATGCTCGAACGCATCCGGCAACCGCCCGACGACTGCGAACCCCAGCGACTGCCACAGCCGCACCGCGCGGTCGTTGCTCGCGACGACGAAGTTGAACTGCATCGCCCGAAACCCGCGCGCCTTCGCCGCGTCGAAGCTGTGCAGCGCCATCGCCCGCGCCACCCCACGTCCCGTCGCCGCGGCGCCGGTCATATAGCCGCAGTTTGCGACATGCGCCCCGCCACCGCCCTGATTGGCGCGGAGGTAATAGGTGCCGAGGACGACCCCGCCCTCCTCGGCGACGAACACCGCCTTGTCCTCCGCGAACCAGTATGCCAGCGCCTCGGCTTCGCCCATGCCGCGATCGAGCGTATAGGTCTCGCCCGCGCCGATCACCGGCCCGATGATCGCCCAGATCGCGGCGCGGTCGCCCGAACCCGCCGGCCGGATGGCCAAACTCATACCGCGCGCCGCATCAGAAACGAGCCCGCTCCATAAGGCCCCTCGCTCCCCGGCGCGGCATAGTCGAACCCTTGCGCCGCCCAATAGCTGTCGGCGCCGTTCACCGCGACCAGCCGGACCTCGCGGCACCCCGCCGCCTTCGCCTGCGCCAGCACGAAGGCCGCCGCGGCGGCCCCGGCTCCGGTCCCCCGCGCCGCGGGAAGCAGAGCGATGTCGTGGAAATAATAGATATCGGCCTCCGCCGGCAGCGCCCCGAGCAGCGCCCCGATCTTCGGCACCGCGCCATCGTGCCACGGATGCGTGACCAGCAGGCCGACCACTGCGCCATCGACCTCGAACACCCGGCAACCGTCGGGATAGAGCGCCAGCCGCTCGGCATAGACCGCCAGCGGCTCGGTAAATTCGCCATGCACCGCATCCGCAATCGCGACGACCGCGGGCAGGTCGCCCGCCCGCATCGCGCGCCAATCGCCGCTCATTCCGATCCCGCGAACGGCGCCACCACCTCGGCCGTCACGCGCAGCGGCCGCCCGCTCGCCTTGTCGAGCAGCGCCCACACCGTCCGCGCCCGCACATGCACGCGCCCGTCGGCGCCGGTGAACTCCATATAGCGGTCGAACTTCGCCCCCTGCGGCTTGTCGGCGACCCAGGTCCGCGCGGTCACCGTCTCGCCGGGCCCGAGGGCGCGGAGATAGTCGATCTCGTGCCGCACCACGACCCAGATATAGGCGTCCTTATGCGCTTGCGGCGCCGCGGCGTCCCAATGCCCCGTCGCGACCTGCTGGATCCACTGCACCCACACCGCATTGTTGACATGGCCGAGCTCGTCGATGCTCTCGGGCGTGGCGGTGAGTTGAAGGGTAAATTCTTTCATGTCGATCCTTCAACCCCTCCTCTTCAGAGGAGGGGCGGCGAGACTTGCGGACTTGTCCGCTAGTCGCAGCGGGGTGGTGATAGCCGGAAGCCTGAGCCAGGCCGCCGGCACCACCCCAACCCCTCCTCTGAAGAGGAGGGGCTTAAAGATTAGGCCAGCTCCACCGTGGTCACCATATAGCCCGCCTCGCGCAAGGCCGCGACCAGGCTGTCGAGATGCTCGCGGTCGCGCGCTTCGCATTCGATGTCGGTGATCAACCCCTTCGCCGGCAGGGTCGTGAAGATGCGCTGGTGATAGATTTCGATGATGTTGACCTGCTTCTCGTCGAACAGCTTCATCACCTTGAACAGCGCGCCCGGCCGGTCCTGCAGCCGGATGCGCAGCCGCGCGATCCGCCCCGACCGCGCGAGGTCGCGCAGCAGCACATTGGCGAGCAGCCGCGTATCGATATTGCCCCCGGTCAGCACCAGGCCCACCTTGCGCCCCTTGAACTCCTCGGGATGCGCGAGCATCGCTGCGAGCCCCGCGGCGCCCGCGCCCTCGACCACGGTCTTCTCGATCTGCAGCAGCAGGCTCACCGCGCGCTCCAGATGCCGCTCGGCGACCAGCACGATATCGTCGTTCAATTCGGCGACCAGCTTGCGGGTATAGCTGCCCGGCTCCTTCACCGCGATGCCCTCGGCCAGCGTGTCGCCCTCGCACGCCATGTCGACGCCGTTCAGCTCGGCGTACATCGACGGATAGAGCTCGGCCTGCACGCCGACGAGGCGCATGTCGTTCTTGATCCCGCGCGCCGCGGTGCCCATGCCCGCGAGCAGCCCGCCGCCGCCGATCGGCACGATCAGCGTGTCGAGCTCGGGCACATCCTCGAGCATCTCGAGCGCCACCGTCCCCTGCCCGGCCGCGACATGCGGATGGTCGAAGGGGTGGACGAAGGTCAGCCCGCGTTCCTTTTCCAGCACCCGCGCATGCGCATAGGCATCGTCGAAGGTCTCGCCGTGCAGCACGATCGTCGCGCCGTGGCTCGCGGTCTGCGACACCTTCACCTGCGGCGTGGTCTTCGGCATCACGATCGTCACCGGCACGCCCAGGCGTTTGCCGTGATAGGCGAGCCCCTGCGCATGATTGCCCGCCGACGCCGCGATCGCGCCGCGCGCCTTGGCCTCGTCGTCGAGCAACAGCAAGGCATTGAGCGCCCCGCGCTCCTTGTACGCCGCGGTGAATTGCAGGTTCTCGAACTTGAGCCACACCTCGGCGCCGACCAGCTCCGACAAAGTCTGCGAATGCAGCGTCGGCGTCCGCACGACCGCACCCTCAATTCGCCCCGCCGCCGCGCGCACATCGTCCAATGTGATCGCCGGAAGCTCGGCGGCGGGGGTCAGGGTGAGTTGATCGGTCATGATGTTCGGCGCCCTAGCCCATCTGGCGCATGAAGCAAACAATGCTATGGACCACCCATGAGCGAACAGAAATTGCGCATCAGCTTCCTCGGCATCGGGGTCATGGGCGGGCCGATGGCCGGCCATCTCGCCAAGGCGGGGCACGACCTCACCGTCTACAACCGCACCCGCGCCAAGAGCGATGCCTGGGTCGAAAAGCATGGCGGCCGCGCGGTCGCGACCCCCGCCGAGGCCGCCGACGGCGCCGATGTCGTCATCACCTGCGTCGGCAACGACGACGATCTCGCGCAGGTCACCCTCGGCCGCGACGGCGCCTTCCGCGCGATGAAGCGCGGCGCGCTCTTCATCGACCACACGACCGTCTCGGCGCGCATCGCACGCCAGCTGTCGGTCGAGGCCGAAGAGCCCGGCCTGCTCGTCGTCGACGCCCCCGTCTCGGGCGGCGAGGCCGGCGCGCAGAACGGCACGCTCTCGATCATGTGCGGCGGGCGCAAGGCGGCGTTCGAGGCCGCGGCGCCGATCATGCAGGCCTATGCCGCGCGCATGGTCCATATCGGCGGCCCCGGCGCGGGGCAGACGACGAAGATGGTCAACCAGATCGCGATCGCCGGGGTGCTCCAGGGCCTCTCCGAAGCCTTGCGCTTCGCGCAGGCGTCGAAGCTCGACACCGACAAGGTGTTCGAAGCCGTCTCGGGCGGCGCCGCGGCGAGCTGGCAGATGCTCAACCGCTGGGGCACGATGGCGAAGGACGAATTCGACTTCGGCTTCGCCGTCGACTGGATGCGCAAGGACCTCGGCCTCGCGATCGACGAAGCACGCGTCAACGGCGCGACGCTCCCCCTCGCCGCCATGGTCGACCAATTTTATGCCGACGTGCAGAAACTCGGCAACGGCCGCCGCGACACCAGCTCGCTCGTGACGAGGCTGCCGAAGTGAGGGCGCGCAACACCCATCCCCTCCCGCAGGCGGGAGGGGAAGCGAAACTTGGCTCGGCGCAGCCGGGCCTAGTTGCAGCGGGGTGGGCATCTGCCGCCCGCGCCGTCCTGCCCACCCCGCTGCGACTAGCGAGCAAGCTCGCAAGTCTCGCTGCCCCTCCCGCCTGCGGGAGGGGATTGCTGGCATTCGTAGCGCTACTGATCGCCGCCCCCGCGCACGCCGACACGCTCGTCGATAACGTCAACGGCATCACGCTCGACGCCGATGGCAAGCTCGTCCGCTTCACCGGCCTCGTCATCGGCAGCGACGGCAAGGTCAAACAATTGCTCGACCGCAAGGACAAGCGCCCCGAGCGCCCCGATTTCAAGGAGGACGGCAAGGGCAGGACGCTGATCCCCGGCCTCATCGACGCGCACGGCCATGTCATGGGGCTCGGTTTCTCGCTGATGCTGCTCGACCTCAGCGACACAAATTCGCTCGAGGAAGCGCAGGCTGCGATCCGCAAATATGCCGCCGAAAATCCCGAAATGCCGTGGATCATCGGCCGCGGCTGGAACCAGGAGAAATGGGGGCTCGGCCGCTTTCCGACCGCCGCCGATCTCGACGCCGTCGTCCCCGACCGCGCCGTCTGGCTCGAGCGCGTCGACGGCCACGCCGGCTGGGCGAACACCGCCGCGATGACCGCCGCCAAGGTCACCGCGACCAGCAAGTCGCCCGAAGGCGGCCGCATCGAAATGGCCGCGGGCAAGCCCTCGGGCGTCTTCGTCGACGCCGCGATGAGCCTCGTCGACAAGGCCAAGCCCAAACCGCTCGCCCGCGACGTCGACCGCGCGCTCTATCTGGCGCAGCAGAAATTGCTCGAACAGGGCATCACGACGATCGCCGACATGGGCACGACGATCGAGGAGTGGCAGGCCTATCGCCGCGCCGGCGACAAGAAACAGCTCGCGGTGCGGATCATCAGCTACGGCGGCGACATCGACAATATGGCGCTGATCGCGGGCGGCGAGCCGACCCCTTGGCTCTACGACGACCGCCTGCGCATGGTCGGGGTCAAGCTCTATCTCGACGGCGCATTGGGTTCGCGCGGCGCCTGGCTCAAAGCACCCTACAGCGACGCCCCGGGCCAGAAGGGCTTGCCCCTGCTCACCCCCGCGCAGCTCCGCAACAAGATGGTGCGCGCCTCGATGGACAAGTTCCAGGTCGCGATCCACGCGATCGGCGACGCCGCCAATGCCGAGGCGCTGTCGGCGATCGAGGACCTCAGCCGCGACCTCCCCGGCGAGCGCCGCTGGCGCATCGAACATGCGCAGGTGATCGACCCCGCCGACATCCCGCGCTTCGGGCAGAACAAGGTCATCGCCTCGATGCAGCCGGTCCACCAGACCAGCGACCGGCTGATGGCCGAAGCGCGCCTCGGCCCCGAACGACTGAAGGGCGCCTATGCCTGGCGCAGCCTGTCGGCCGCGGGCGCGCGCCTCGCCTTCGGCTCCGACGTCCCGGTCGAGAGCGCCAACCCCTTCGCCGGCATCGCCGCCGCCATCTCGCGCACCGACGCCGCGGGCCAACCCTTCGGCGGCTGGCGCCCCGAGGAGGCGGTGAACCGCGAGACCGCGCTCGACGGCTTCACCCGCACCGCCGCCTTTGCGGGCTTCGCCGAGGACCGCATCGGCACGCTGATGCCCGGCATGCGCGCCGACTTCCTGATCGTCGAGAGCGACCCGATGCTCGCCGGCCCCGACGAAATCCGCCGCATGGTCCCGCTCGAAACCTGGATCGGCGGCTATCGCTATTACAAGAAGGGCGGTTGATCCGGTGAGTGCCACCCGCCTGATCCCGCGCCGCGTCGCCAAGCCTTGGGGCCGCGACGATATCGGTCCGCTTTTCGACGCGGACGGCGAGCGGATCGGCGAAATCTGGTTCGAACTGCCCGCGGGTTCGCCTGAGCCCGCACTGCTCGTCAAATATCTCTTCACCTCCGAAGCCCTGTCGGTGCAGGTCCACCCCGACGACGCGCAGGCGCACGCCATCGGCGCGCGGCAGGGCAAGGAGGAGGCGTGGGTCATCCTCGACGCCGACGACGATGCGGTGATCGGCCTCGGCCTCGAACAGCGCGTCGCGCCCGATGGGCTCCGCGACGCCGCGCTCGACGGCAGCATCGAGGACCTCATCGACTGGAAAGCCGTCGCCCCCGGCGATCATTTCCACGTCACCCCGGGCACGATACACGCGATCGGCGGCGGCCTGTCGCTGATCGAGGTCCAGCAATATGCCGACATCACCTATCGCCTCTACGATTACGGCCGCCCGCGCGAACTGCACCTCGCCGAAGCCATGGCCTGCGCGGAAGCCGGCCCCTATCTGACCGCCAATCTGCGCACGCCGGTCGCTGTCGGCATCGACCGCCTCGTCGACGGCCCCAAATTCGGCCTCGTCGACGCGCATTGCGAGGATTTCGCGAGCCTCCCCAACCTCGGCGCTTACGGCCCCGTCTGGTTCATCCCCGTCGACGGCAGCGGCTGGGTCGACGGCCAGGCGTGGCAACCCGGCGAATGCTGGCTCCTCGCCGATGCCACGGAACTCGCATCGCTCGGCGGCAGCGGCCGCGCCCTGATCGCCTGGGCGACGACATGACCTCCCGCCGCACGCTCCTCGCCGGCCTCGCCGCGCTCCCCGTCGCCACCGCCGCCGCGGCGGCCGAGCGCAAGGAGCGCAAATCGAAGAAGCGCAAACCCGCCAAGCCCACGGTCCAGCATGTCGACGTCGCGGTGATCGGCGCGGGCGTCTTCGGCGCCTGGACCGCGTGGCACCTGCTGCGCGCGGGCAAGTCGGTGCGCCTGTTCGACGCCTATGGTGCAGGCCATGTCCGCTCCTCCTCGGGCGGCGAGAGCCGCGTCATCCGCATGGGTTACGGCGCCGACACCATCTATTCGGAGATGGCGCGCGAATCCTTGCCCTATTGGAAAAACCTCTCGGACAGCGCCAGCGCCCCGATCTTCCACAACACCGGCGTGCTGTGGTTCGCACCATCGGGCGACGTCTATACCCGGCAATCGCTCGCCTGGCTCCAGGCGAACCGCGTCGGCCACGAACATGGCGACGTGACCTGGCTCCAGAACAAATATCGCCAGATCCAGTTCTACCAGGGCGAGACCGGCATCCTCGAGACCGAGACCGGCGCGCTGATCGCGGGCCGCGGCGTGCAGGAGGTGATCGCCGACGCGCAGATCAAGGTCGAACCCGTGGTTATGCCCGCGCCCCTGCTGTCGAAGAAGATCCAGCGCCACACCCTGCCCGATGGCGGCACCGCCGACCATCTCGTCTATGCCTGCGGTCCCTGGCTCGCCGAGCTTTTCCCGCAGCAGTTGATGAACAAGATCGTCGCGACGCGGCAGGAGGTCTATCATTTCGGCGCGCCGCAGGGCGACACGCGCTTCGCCCCGCCGAACCTGCCGGTGTGGGCCGATTTCAACAACGGCCGCATCGTCTATGGCATCCCCGATCTCGAGGGCGCGGGGTTCAAGATCGCGATCGACGTGCACGGCCCGGTGGTCGACCCCGACACGCAGGACCGTGCGCTCAGCCCCGCGGGCATCGCCGAGGCGCGCGCCTATGTCGCGCGCCGCTTCCCCGGCCTCGCGACCGCGCCGCTGATCGGCGGGCGCGTCTGCCAGTATGAGAACAGCTCGACCGGCGACTATCTGATCGACCGCTTCCCCGGCCAGCCGCACGTCTGGCTCGTCGGCGGCGGCTCGGGCCACGGCTTCAAGAACGGCCCCGCCGTCGGCAAGCGCGTTGCCGCGCACATCCTCGACGAGACCCTTCCCGTCGAACCCCGCTTCAGCTTCGCGAGCAAGGGCACGGTGGCGGCACGGACGGTTTTCTAGAAAAAAGACCCTCCCCATCGCGAAGCGTTGGGGAGGATCGTCCGCATCAGGCCGCCGCCACCTCCCCCTTCTTCCCGACCCCGCCCCAATCGATATTCCGCGTCATGTACATCACGCCCGCCAGCGCGAAGAACATCAGCACCGACCCGATCAGCAGCGAATAAGCCTCGAGGTTCAGCAGCACGTAGAGCAGCGCATAAAGCCCGACGAGCATCGCCGCCAGGAAGCGCGCGCGCTTCCAACTCTTGAGCACCGCCGCGCTGTAGAAGGTCAAAAGTCCGATGATCCCCGCCGACGCCAGCAGATAGGCCGGCGTGAAGCCGATCACCTCGGCGAACGCCAGCAGCAGCACGAAGAACAGCACCAGCGCCACCCCGGTCAGCAGATATTCGGCCGCCGCGACGCGCGCGCCGCCGATCACGTCGAACATCAGGAAGGCGACGAAGGTGAAGCCGATGAACAGGAAGCCATATTTGATGCTGCGATCGACCTGGCTGTAGAGGTCGACGGGCTCGATCAGGCTGATCGCGATCGCTTTCGCCGTGCCGCCCGACGCTTCGGAGGGCGACGCTTCGGCCACCGCGGTCTCGACCGCGACATCGGCATAGCGCGGCTCGCCGCCACCGCCATAGCTGACCTGCGGCGCCGACAGGTCGCCCGTCAGCAATTGCGCCTGCCCCAGCGCCAGGTTCGAGATCGCATAGGTCGCGCTGAACCCGTCACCGCCGATCACGCGCTTCACCGGCAGGAAATCGCCCCCGAAGCTCGGGTTCGGCCAGCTCGACTTCACCGTCCAGCGCGTATCGACCCCGCGCGGGACCAGCCGGAAATCGCCCAGCCCGCGCACACCGATCCGGTAATCGACCTTCATCGGCGCCGCGCCGGTCCAGTCGACGAAAGCGAAGGCCCCCGAATTGCCCGTCGAGAGCAGCCCCTTGCCCGGCTTCAGCGGCACCGCGGTGCCGTTCACCGCCAGGCTGTTGCCGTCGACCAGCCCGCGCGCATCGCTGACCCCCAGCCGCACCTCGGCACGGTCGAGCAGCAGCGCCTCGCGCGCCACGCCGTAGCGCGCGATATCGGCGGGCAGCACGAAGTTCGCGCTCCCCGCGATCTGGCTTTCATAGACGACAGTCTCGTAGATCGCCTTCTTGCGTTTCTCGGGCTTGATCACGACGTCGGCCTTGTTCGCCTCGGGCGAGAGGTACAGGCTGCGGATCGTCTCGACCGTCCGCGTCACGTCGCGGCCGTTTTCCGTTACCGTCTGCTCCTCCGTCGCGCGGTACGGGATCACGATCACCGGCCCGGCGATCGTCTGCTGCCCGCCCCAGCCCTGCCCGATCGACTGCTGCGCGGTCTCGGCCTGCTGCTGGCGATCCCACAGCAGGCCATAGACCATCAGCAGAGGCACCATCAGCGCGACCGCGATCAGCACCGCGATGACGAGTTTCATTCCGGGGCTGCGCTCACGCTTCTCGGCCTCGCCCCACGGCGAGGGCGGGACGGGCGGCACGGTGGGGGATGCAGGGGAAGACGGCGACGGCATAGGGGGAAACTCCTCTCGCTCAACTCGTCGACAGAAATAAACGGCTCGTCGATGCCGTCAAGCGGCTTGCGATGCGCCGCGGGGCTGCTATCGCTGGCGCAGGATCGCGACACAAAGGGACAGAAGGTTGCGACGGCCATGACTGCAGAGGGGGCGGACGCGTCGGCGATGCGTCCCTATGACATTTTTATCAGCTACAGCCGGGTCGATGCCGACCAGGCGATGAAGCTGCGCGACCTGCTGCTCGCGCGCGGCCACCATGTCTTCTTCGATGCCGAGGGCATCGACGCCGGCGCCGAATTCCCCGACGTCATCGATCGCGCGGTCAAGGGCGCGAAGGTCGTGCTCGGCTGCTGGACCCCCGCCGCGATCCAGCGCCGCTGGGTGCGCATCGAAAGCCGCATCGGGCTCGACCGCGGCTCGCTCGTCGCGATCGCGCTCGAGAAGATGGATCCCGAGGCGCTTCCCGCCGAATTCTATAACGTCAACGTGCTCGACATGTCGGGCTTCGACGGCAGCGAGGCCCACCCCGCCTGGCAGCGCGTGCTCGTCGCGATCGACCGCCGGCTCAAGAAGACGACCGCCGCGCCCACCGCCGACGACATCCGCCCCGCGGGCCCGAAGAAGCGCCGCTTCTCCCCGCTCGCGCTCGGCGCCGCCGCGACGCTGGCCATCGCCGCGGTCGGCGGGGGCGGCTGGTATTTCGCAAACGGCGCGCCCGCTTTCGACCAGGCTGCGACCGCCGCCAGCTTCGACAAGACGGTCAAGGCCACCGAGCCGGTAATGGCCAACGCCCTCGTCAGCGCGCTGAACGACGTCGAAACCTCCACCAACGGCAAGGTCTTCTGGGCGCTCGCGCAGCTGATCGCGGTCGAAAAATCGCCAAGCGCCGAGGAACTCGCGCGCTTCGAGGCCGCGGTGACCAAATTCCTCGGCGGCGCCTGCCACTGCGTGATGGTCGAGGGCGCGCCCTTCACCATCGTCTCGACCTGGACGCTCACCGCCTATGGCGTGATGGACCGCGCGCCGCCCGCGCCCGTCGTCGACGCGCTGCTCGCCGCGCAGAACCGCGAGGGCTGGTGGTCGAGCACGATGGACGCCGCCGACCGCCCCGACAATGCCGCAACTTATATTACCGCGCTCGCGGTCATCGCGCTGCGCGACATCGACCCGGCGCTGAAGGCCGATCCGGCGCTGCAGGCCAAAGCCAAGGCCGCGCGCGCCCGCGCCGTCGAATGGCTCAAGAAGCGCCGCCCCAAGCCCGGGGTCAATTGGGCCGACTATCCCGACAACAGCCTGCGCACCGAAGCCCCCTCGGTCTCGGCGATGGCGACGCTCGCCCTGCTGCCGGAAGTCGGCGAGGCCGAGGCGAAGGAGATCGCCGAGACTTATGTGGCGGGCATCGACAAGCTCTCGCCCGTCGACCAGAATATCTCGAACGACGTCAACGTCATCCGCGCCGGCGGCGATACCTATGTCGACACCTACCGCCACGTGCCGCTGGGCTGGGAGGTCTATGCGCTGGGCAAATCCTATCCGCTGCTGACGGGCGAAGCCGCGACCAAAGCGGCCGGGCTGCTCGATCAGGCCAAGGCGATCAGCCTCTCGGACCCCAAGCTCGCCCGTCAGGACTGGATGCTGGCCGAGCAGTTCCTCGGCCTACGCGGCGCGCGCGACGCGCTGAGCGCGAAGAAGCGCTAGGCGCGGCGGCAGTATTGGGGTGGGAGGGGACGTTTAGCCCTCTCCCCTTGAGGGGAGAGGATAGCGCAGCTTGCTCCGTCAGGAGCTAGCGGAGCTTGGAGAGGGGCGCTTGGACGCCGGCGGTCGGGAACCCCTCTCAACTCCGGCTAGGCAGCAAGCTGCCAAGCCTGCGTATCTCTCCCCTCAAGGGGAGAGAGCATAACATTGCGAACGACAGCCACCGCCCGAAACCCGCCAAAAGAAAAAGGCCGGCAAAACGCCAGCCCCTTCCCATCGAGAGAGCAATAAGGGAGGCGGCCTCCCCCCAGAGGCCGCCTCCGGGCCCGGCGTCAGAAAGCGGCGCCGAGCGAGAAGAGAACCGCACCGTCGGCCCCCACGGCTTCCTTGTAGCCAAGGGTCTTGGGCGCGTCGGTGTTGACGTAGGAAATGCCGAAGGTCAGCACCTTCCAGGTGAAATCGACGCCGACCGAATAGTCGAAGACTTCGCCGTCGAGCCCGCCGAGGAAGCTGTCGCTCTTGGCATAGCCGAGGTGGCCCTTCAGCTTGATCGGGGTGTCGGGGATCGCGACGCCGACGTCGGTATAGGCATAGATGGCGCTGGCATCGCCGAGCGAATCCTGGCCGCCCGGCGCCCAGGCGAGGCCGCCCTTGACCGACGCCGGGCCGATCGTGCCGGTCAGCGCGACATAGGGCTCGACCACGGTCGTGTTGTTGACGCCGGGATAGAGATAGACGGTCGCGCCGATGTCGCCGGTCAGGCCGGGGGCGATTTCCTTGGCGAAACCGCCGTAGACGTCGATCTCGGTGCCGTTGTTGAAGCCGATGCTCGACCCCCAGGTGCCGAGGTAGAAGCCGCTGTCGTGCGCGATGGTGAAGGTGCCCTGGATCGCGGCTTCTTCGTTCGACTGGCTGAAGCCGCGGAAACGATAGTCGCTGACGACGGTCGCCCCACCCGTAATGGTGATGCCGTCGGTGTCTTCTTCTTCCTGGGCATGGGCGGTGGACGGAATCGCGACGGCGGCGAGAAGCATGCCGAGGCACGCGCGGGAGAGTTTCTTCATGGACTGATCCCCTAGAAAGGAAAATGGATCGTCCCTGCCTGCTGCGTGATGGCCGGCCTCTGTTTCGGGCCAGTCCTCTCATGCGAGGCCCCCTTTTGGCGAAGTTGCTGCGGCGCACAACAGGAAAATTCGTTAGACCTGCCCAAAAAATGGGCACTGTGACAATTATGCAACAATTACCTTGCGCTAATTCGGTTTCACTCGAAACAATATTGCGCGATCAGAAGGAAAACCCGACCGATGCAACCAATGCCGGGTCGTACAGCCGGTCGACCGCCTTCACTCCGGTCTTGCCGATGTCGGTATCGACATATTTCAGCCCCAGCGTGAAGCGGTCGAAGGTCGCGCGCGCGCCGAGCCACCAGTCGAGATAGTCGCCATCGCCCGGCGCGAGCACGCCGTCGCTATAGCCCACCCCCGCGGTCAGCGTGACCGGCGTGTTCGGAATCCCCGACGACAGGCCGAGCCCCAGGTACAGGCTGTCGTCCGACCCCAGCGCCGCTTGGTCCCAGGCATAGGCGAGCGTCCCCGTCGCCTCGACCGGCCCCAGCATATACGAAAGCCGCGCCGCCGCCTCGCCATAGTCGCTCGGCCCGAACGCCTTGTCGCCGCCCGGATACCAATAATAGGTGAGCCCCAGGTCGAGCCGCGTCCCCGACGCGATCTCGGTCTCGTAACCGCCGTAAAGCTGCGCCTCGACATCGCCATAGGCCGCCCCGCCATCGACATTCGATCCCCACGCGCCGAGATAGAAGCCGCTGTCGTGGCTGACCGTGACCGTCGGCTGCACCGCGACATCGCCCTCCGACCGCGAAATCCCGCGAAAGCGATAGTCGGACACCAGATCGACCCCGCCCGACACCGACAGCGACCCCGCGGGCGGATCGGCGACATCCTGCGCGGCGGCGGGAACGGCGATCAGCAGCACGGGAACGGCAAGCAGGCGAAGCATGGACTATCCTTGGGGGTTCGGGGGAGCGCGACCTTGGCGCGCCGCGCGACGGGAGGCAACCGCTAGTCGGTGAGTGGCGGTTTCGGGGTGGGGAGCTGACGTTGCCAGTTCCTCCCCGGAACGGGGAGGTGGCAGCCCGCAGGGCTGGCGGAGGGGTCGAAACCTCGCGTCATGATGCACCGTTCCGGCCCCTCCACCACCCTTCGGGCGGTCCCCCTCCCCGTTCCGGGGAGGAATTAGGAACGGCAGCCACCGCCCGAAACCCGCCCCGCAAAAACCGCTTTCCTAATAAATCCCGCCATGGTCTACCCTGCCGGATGACGCCCATTCCCATCCGCAGCGCGATGCGCGCGCCGCTAACCCCTTGTTCCCGCGCGCGATGGGGCGTCAACTTAGTCAACTTCCGCACCGCACCCACCCTGCCCCAAAACACTTCATCCCGCGCCATTCCTGCTCTAAAGGACGCTCACCCTCTCCCAAGGACAAAGCGATGAGCGACCACAACCCCGGCCTGCGCCCCTGGCGCGACATTGCGCGGCGCGAATCCCGCCGGATCATGGTCGGCAACGTCCCCGTCGGCGGCGGCGCGCCGATCAGCGTCCAGACGATGACCAACACGCTGACCAGCGATCCCGTCGCGACGATCGACCAGATCCGCCGCTGCGAGGAAGCCGGCGCCGACCTGATCCGCGTCTCGTGCCCCGACACCGATTCGACCGCCGCGCTGTCCAAGATCGTCCGCGCCGCGCGCATCCCGATCATCGCCGACATCCATTTCCACTATAAGCGCGCGCTCGAAGCCGCCGACGCCGGCGCCGCCTGCCTGCGCATCAACCCCGGCAACATCGGCTCGTCGGAACGCGTCGGCGAGGTCGTCCGCGCCGCCAAGGCCAATGGCTGCGCGATCCGCATCGGGGTCAACGCGGGCAGTCTTGAGAAGGACCTGCTCGAAAAATATGGCGAGCCCTGCCCCGAGGCGCTGACCGAAAGCGCGCTCGACCATATCAAACTGCTCCAGGATCACGACTTCCACGAATATAAGGTCGCGGTGAAGGCGAGCGACGTCTTCCTCGCGGTCGCCTCCTATATGCAGCTCGCCGAAGCCGTCGACTGTCCCTTGCACCTCGGCATCACCGAAGCGGGCGGGCTGATCGGCGGCACCGTCAAGTCGGCGCTCGGCATCGGCAACCTCCTCTGGGCCGGCATCGGCGACACGATCCGCGTCAGCCTGTCGGCCGAACCCGAAGAGGAAATCCGCGTCGGCTATGAAATCCTGAAATCCTTGGGCCTGCGCACCCGCGGCGTCCGCGTCGTCTCCTGCCCCAGCTGCGCGCGCCAGGGCTTCGACGTCATCCGCACCGTCCAGGCGCTCGAGGATGCGCTCAGCCACATCAAGACCCCGATGTCGCTCTCGGTCCTCGGCTGCGTCGTCAACGGCCCGGGCGAGGCACGCGAGACCGACATCGGCATCACCGGCGGCGGCAACGGCAAGCATATGGTCTATCTGTCGGGCGTCACCGACCATCATGTCGCCGACGCCGACATGATCGCGCATGTCGTCAAACTCGTCGAAGCCAAGGCCGCCGAGATCGAGGCGGGCAGCGCGGTGAGCATGGACACGCTCCACGGCAAGGCCGCGTGAAGGCGAAGAGCGACATCGTCGTCGAACCCCCGGTCGCGCGGAAAGCGGCCGCCACCGGCGCCACCGCAACCGGCGCCGCCGCCCTCGGCGCAGGCCATGTCGCCGCGCTCGCGATCGGCGCCTTCGCGCTGGGCGCCTTCGCGGTCGGCGCACTCGCCATCGGGCGGCTGAAGATCGGCAAGGCGCGCATCCGCAGACTGCGTATCGACGAGCTGGAGGTGGGGAAGATTATCCAGACCGGATCAGGTCGGAAATAGTCGCCCCGCTTTCGCGCTGGCCATCGCTCCTACCTTTGATTAGCAACGGGAAAAAGCGAGCGGGGAGCGATCGATGGGGTTCAAGGTCAGCTGGATGGCTGCGCAGCGGCCGATGGCAGAGGTTCTCGCCGCGCTCGGCACCGAACCGACGGGCGAAACCGGCGAGTATTTCGATTTTCCCTTTTCCGCCGGCGAACTCCCGGGCGGCTGGACGGTCATCTGGTCCGACGATTTCGAGTTTTTCGACGCGGCACGCGGTCTTGCCCTGTCCAGGCATTTCCCATTGCTGAGCTGCTGGACCCACGAAGGCGTCATGCACACGTCGGCAAGCCTGTATGAAGACGGCCGGGAAATCTGGTCGGTCTGGCACGAAGGCGACGAAGACCCCAATCATATTGCGTGTCGCGGCGCCATCCCGGCCCGGACAAGCGCGCTGATCGCCGCGGCGCGCGAGCAGCAAGCAGCCGACGAGGGCGTTGACTATCTGTCCGACGTCCCGCTCGATCTTGCGCACGATATCTGCGGCTTCAAACACGACAGCTTCATCGACGACATCGCCTTCCACGAACTCGCGCCCATCGGCAGACCTGCGCCGGGGTCGAATGCCACCGCGAAACGGTCCTGGCTCGCCAGGCTGCTCGGACGCTAGGTTGTGACCGAGCGCATCGCCGCCTTCTTCCGCGCCCTCCTCTCCGCCATCGGCGACTATCTGACGCGCACCGTCAGCCTTTTCTGGATCGGCCCCGCGGTGGTCGCGCTCGTCGTGATCCCCGAATTCGTGCAGCATGTCGCCGAAATCCATATCGGCATGTTCGACAGCCTCAAAAGGGGCCGCGCGCTCGCCGAGGATCCGCGGCGCATGGCGTTCGGCTATGTCAAGCTCACCGGGCTCGCGCTGACCTTCTTCGCCGCGGCGCGCTTCTGGTGGTGCCGCGCTTATGGCGAGCGCTGGTATGACATCCGCCGCATCGGCTGGTTCCGGCTGGTCTTCGGTTTCGTCGCCTTCTTCCTGATCGGGCTGATCGACCGCCTCGTCCCGCTGCTCGCCGACCGCGAGGCACCGATGGCGGTGTCGATCTTCTTCAGCATCCTCTCCTTTCCCTTCCTGTTCGTGATGCTTGCGGGGCTGTTTGGCGACCGGACGACGGCGCTGCGCGATCTGCTGCTGCGCAGCTGGCCGTGGCTCCTGCTCCTCGTCCTGCTCGCGCCGCTCGGCTTCGCCCCGCTGTCGTGGCTCCACGGCATGAACCACCGCTGGGCGCTCGGCGCCCACGAAGCGGCGGTCTGGGCGCTGATGGTCTTCGACAGCATCGTCGTCGGGCTGATGGCCTCCTCGGTCGGCGCCGCGCTCTTCACCGCCTACGACCGCTTCCACCGAAGCATGGCGCGACGCGTGCAGCGAGAATGACACCGGCATGAAGCGACGCGCGGCCGACTGATCGCAGCTGTGCCCCGGCGCACAGCGCCGCAGCGCCGAATCGCCTATACGCGCTGCAACGGCCCCCCACCCCGGGCGCCGAGGAGAGTGACGATGACCAAGGCCAAGACGACCCCCAAAACGATCAACGACGAAGCGCTCGACGCCGTCGCCGGCGGCGCGCTGCTGCTGCCCGCGGTGCAGGCGGCGCGCGAGGCCGCCTCGCGCAGCACGACCAGCGTCAACGTGCTGCTCGCCGACGGATCGGTCCGCTCGAGCACGACGCCGGCGAAGACGGGCACCCCCGGCTGAGGCATTTGACAGGCGCGGGGCGGGGCGACAGAGGAAGCGGATGACCGTATCGATCCGCCCCGCCACGCCCGCCGACCTGCCGCTGATCGCGCAGTTCATCCGCGACCTCGCCGACTATGAAAAGCTCGCCCACGAGGTGCGCTTCGACGAAGCGGTGCTCGGCGATCGCCTGTTCGGCGCCCGCCCCTATGCCGAGGTCCTGATCGGCGAGATCGACGGCGCACCGCAGGGCTTCGCGCTCTTCTTCCACAATTTCTCGACCTTCGAGGGCAAGCCCGGCATCTATCTCGAGGATCTGTTCGTGAGGCCCGCCGCGCGCGGCTCGGGGCTGGGCAAGGCGCTGCTCGCGCATCTCGCGAAGCTCTGCAAGGAACGCGACTGCGCCCGCCTCGAATGGTGGGTGCTCGACTGGAACACCCCGTCGATCGGCTTCTACCAGAGCCTCGGTGCCAAGCTGATGGACGAATGGACCGTCATGCGCGTCGATGGCGACGCGCTCACCGCGCTCGCCGGCCAGTAAAGCCCCCTCCCGCAAGCGGGAGGGGCTATCCGGGTCAGCCCGGCTTCCTGAACCGCAGCACGAACTGGTCGGTCTTGCCCTGGATCGACGGATCGAACACCGCCACCGTGCGCGTATCGGCCTTGTTCGCGAGCAGCGGGCTTTCACCGTCGAGCACGAAACCCGCCGCGAGCACCTCGGCCTTCACCGCCTCGGCGTCGATGCGGTGCAGCGTGTCGCAGTCGCGCGTGCCCGATCCCGCCGCGGCGCTATGGTCGAGCACGACATAATAGCCGCCGGGCTTCAGCGCGGCGAAGGCCGCCTTGTTCACCCGCTCGGCGGTGTCCGCCGGCCGCTTGGCGCCCTTGAGGTCGTGATAGTTGCGCGAGGTCCAGACGACGTCGGCTGCGCCCGCAGCGCCGAACGTCTCGAACGACCCCGCATGGGGTTCGACATTCGAACGGCCGGGCTCGCCCGCCAGCGCCTTGATCGCGTCGCTGCTGCTCGGCTCGGCCGCGACGACCTTGCCCTTCGGCCCGACCGCGTTCGAGAAGATGCGCGTGAAATAGCCTTCGCCGGGCAGGATTTCGACGACCGTGTCGCCGCGCTTGATGCGCGCGAACTTAACCATCATCCCGGGTTTGCGGCTGGCGTCCTGCGCCTTGTCGGCGGCGGGGCGGCCGGGATCGACCGCGGCGACCTGCGCCAGCGCGGGCTGGACCGGGACGACGAGCGCGGCACCCGCGACGGAGAGGCCGAGGGCGGCGAAGAGATAGCTGGTATTCCGGAGCAGTGCCTGACGCGTCATGATATTCCTCCCTATTGGCGGCAGTGGACGGCGACTAGACGCCGGCAGTTGCGCGATTGGATGCAGCGATAGGGCAAGAACCTCGCGCGCAGGCGTATTATTCTACCAACACACTGATGGAGGCGACCAACCGACGGACGGCGGGTCCCGACGCACCAACGGCGCGAGCGTACAGCCACGCATCTGCGCGCGCGCGAGCGCCGCCGAAACAGGCGTTCCTTCGCTATCGGCGGACCGGAGCCGCCGATCCCACCGCGGGGTCAGCCGCCGGCGGCGGGGGCCTGCGCGGGCCGCGGGCGGCGGCGCTCCATCGGCGCGCCGGGCACATGCGCATCGGACAGGCGCTTCGCCTCGTCGGCTGCAACGCCCATATCGGTGAGCACGCGCACCAGCGCGTCCGCCGCCGGCACCGCGACGTCGGGGGCGACGCCGTCGCCCTCCCAATCCTTGCCGGTCACCGGGTCATAGGTGCGCCCGACCGGGATGAAGGCCTGAAAGCCGCCGCCCAGTTCCTCGCCATAGCCGAAATGATTGGCGCCGCCGGTCGGATCGCCGACCAGCGTGCCGCGCTTCGTATGCTTCATCGCCAGCGCGAAATGCTCGGCCGCCGATCCGCTCGCGCCCGATGTCAGCACATAGATTTTGGCATCGCGCAGCCGCGTGTCGGCGTTGGGCGTCGCCCAATGCTCGCGCGTCACCATGCCCGCATCGCCCTTCGCGGCGCGCATCGAGGCGAGCCCGGCGATCGGCGATCCGCCCTGCGCATCGACCGACTCGCGCGTCGCCATCGTCACCAGCCGCGTCGGCTCGGCGAACAGCCAGGGGAACATGACGTCCATCTGGTCCATCCCGCCGCCGCGATGCGTCCGGATGTCGAAGACGATCGCCTTGGCATCGGCATGATCGGCCATGAACTTCGCCGCCGCCTCGGTCACCGCTTCATCCTGCGGGAACAGGTTGAAACGGATATAGGCAATGCCGGGCGCGATCCATCCCGGCTGCTCGATCGCAGGCAGGTTGGGCGAGCGCGGGCGGGGCGGAGCGCCGCCCGGCGCCGCCGCGGCGGGGGTGCTGCCCGCGGGCGGGCGCACGCGCAAATGGCCGTCGGGCGACACCGCGTTGACGTCCTCATCGATCGCCTTCGCCAGCGCATCGCCCGACAGCGACGCATAGCGCCCTGCCCTAATCGCCGCGCGGATCGCCGCAGCATAACGCTGGCCGGTGTCGGGATAGACGTAGTCGCGCGCCAGCAGCACGGCATAGGCTTCGGCGACGGCATCGCCCTTTACCTCGGGCGCGGCTGCTGCTTCCTCGGCGTGGGCAGGCGTGGCGGCAAGCGGCATCGCCGCGGCGAGCAGGAGCGGCAAAAGGCGTTGAGGACGAATCATCTTGATCTCCAATCGATCCCGGTTCGGGTGGAGGTGTATCAGAGTTACAATACAGATCAACTACATTTGTAGTCGATAGATCAGGCCCGCTTTTTGCGCGCGAACCAGATCAGCACGACGCCGACCACCGCGAGCACGATGCCGTTGCGCGTCCAGGTCGTATCGCCCAGCATGAAGCTTCTCGCGGGCCAGCGGACGATGTCCAACCCCTGCAATATCCAGAGGCCTCCCATCAGGATCGCCGCGATCCCGATCATGGCCATGATGCCCTTCACTGCGCCCATCTCGCTCTCCCTATCGACGCTGCAGTCCGATCAGCGGCCGCAGCCAGCCGATGCTGCGCCCGATCCAGTAGAAAAGCCAGCATCCCGTTACCGTCGCCGCGACCAGGATCAGGAGGGAGGGCAGCGCCGCGACCTGTCCCTTGAGCAGCCACCAGCCGACCACGACGATGATCGTCTGGTGGACGATGTAGAAGGGGAATACCGCCTCGGCGAGCATCGCGCGCTCTGGATGGTCGCGGTTCCACCAGCGGTCGGCGATGCCGAGTAGCGCGATGATGATCAGCCAGCCGTTGATGTTGCGCGCGACATGATAGGGCAGGAAAACCCAGTCGGGCGCGGGGGTATCGCCCGGCCAGGTCCATTCGATCCACGCGACGGGCAGGAAGGCGAGCACGCCCAGGACGAGCGCGACCTTCCACCAGCGCGCCACCGCTTCGAACAGCGCGGGCCGCACCCGCAGCAGCCAGCCGGCCCCGAAGGCCGCCAGGTAATGGAGATGCGACGGCCCGTCGTCGAACAGCCCGTGCGTCTCGTCATGATTGGGAAAGGCGAGGTAGATCGCGACCCACCACGCCGCGGGCAGCACGAGCAGCCGCCACCCGCCGAGCAGCCGCGCCGCCCCGTCGGCGATCCGCGCCCGCACCGCTTCGGGCACGATCGCCAGCAGCAGCGCCGCGAGCATCGTATAGACCCAGAGATACACGACGAACCACAGATGCTGCCACGTCGGCAGCGCGATGCCGTCGATGAACTGGAACCCGAAATAATCGTGCAGCCAGAAATGGAGGAAGCCGTGCGGATAGCCGTGCTGCCCGGCGAGGTCGATCCACGGCTGCGGCGGGATGATGACGACCACCGCGAACAGCAGCGGGATCAGCAGCCGCGCGCTCCGCGACCGCGCGAACCCGCCCGGCCCGCCGAGCTTGGCGAACAGCGCCGCGCTCGCATAACCCGAAACCAAGAACAGCAAGGCCAGCCGCCAGCTGTTCGTGGCCAGCATCGGCAAAGCCACCCAGTCGAGCGGCTCGGCGATCTTCACATGCCAGCCCCATGGCACGAAATACATGCCGATATGATAGAAGATCAGCAGGCCGAACGCCGCGATCCGCAGCCAGTCCATGCCGTAATGGCGTCCGCCGATCATAAGCCCCCTCTCCGCTGCCCGCTGGCGCCAGCGTAGCGAAGCAGTCCGGCGTCGCGCAAGGCCGCTCCGCCGCGCGGCGCCGACGGCGCGCTCAGAGAATGAAGTCGTTCACGGTCAGCTGGCTCATCTGGACATTGTGCAGCACGATCACATCGCCATTGCCCAGCACGATGCCGCCCACCGATCCATCCTGGACGAAGCGCGCCTGCAGCTGCGCGAAGCTGGTGAAGCCGAAGGCGCTGAGGTCGATATCGTCTGTCCCGCGCTGGAAATCGCCGATCACATCGCCGCCTGTGCCGCGCTCGAACACAAAGACATCGGCACCGGCCTCGCCGAACAGAACGTCGTTACCGCTCTTGCCGTTCAGCCGGTCGTTGCCGCCTCCGCCAAGCAGGTAATTGGCCATCGGATTGCCGGTGATCGTGTTGGCGAGCGCATTGCCGACCCCGAAAGGCGTCCTGCCGATCAGCGTCAGATTCTCGATATTGTCATAGAGATAATAGCCCGCGCCGTTGATGTCGGCGTACACCGTGTCGACCCCCTGCCCCGCTTGTTCGAACACCAGGTCGTCGGGCGTATCGACGTAAAAACTGTCATCCCCCGCATTGCCGTACAACAGGTCGTAGTCGCCGAACCCGCTGTTGCCGTACAGCGTATCGTTGCCGTTGCCGCCGACCATGATGTCGGTCGAAAATCCGTCGCCGCCGTTCAGGACGTCATTGCCGTCCTCGCCATAAATCTCGTCGGCATCGACGCCGCCGTTGATGGCGTCATTGCCGATCCCGCCGACGATATAGTCGATCCCCGCATCGCCGAACAATTGATCGTCGCCGCCCTCGCCGAAGATCGAATCGCGCGCGCCGCCGCCGCGAACGAAGTCGTCCCCGCCGCCGGCGATCAGCAGATTCTGCCCCTCATTGCCGGTGAGGACATTGGCGAGCGCATTGCCGACCCCGAAGATATTGCCCGCGCGGACCGACAGCGTCAGATTCTCGACATTGGCGTGCAGATAGGCGCCGACCGTCGCCACCACCTCGTCGGTGCCGCCATTGGCGTCCTCGAACGCCAGGTCGCCGCTGTCGTTGAAATAATAGATATCGTTGCCGGCACCGCCGTACATCAGGTCGTTGCCCAGCCCGCCCGCCAGCCGGTCGTTGCCGCCGCCGCCGAACAATGTGTCGTTGCCGTTTTGCGACCCCAATATCGGCGTGTAGCGCGTCGTGTCGCCGTCATAGTTCGGGCCGGACACCGTCGTCGGAATAAAGCCGTTCGCTTCGCCGCGCTGCTCGAGCGCCGTCTGCGCTGCGCCCGCCGCGATTCCGGTATCGGCCGACAGCGTCAATATGCCCTGCGACGCGAAATCGGCGAGTGTCCGGCTGATGGCGTTATGATCGTTTCCCGACAAGTAATTTTCGGCGAGGATGGCGTCGATCGCATTGTAGTAGCGCGCCGCGTCGATGGCATTTGCTCCGGAATCGACGATGATCGACGGCGCGCCATTGACGATGATCGCAAAGCGGTCGGCCGCCACCGCGCCCTGCGTCGAGCGGACCAGATCGCGCGCATATTCGGCGAGATCGATGATCAGGTCGCGCACCTCGCGCGCATTATTCTGCGACAGCGGAATATTCTGATCGACGAAATAGCGCACGACGTCGTCGAAGAAGATGCCGTCGAATCCCTGTCCGATCATCTCGGCGATCCGCGCCTTGAACAGCGGGGTCACCCCGGCGACCCAATTGGGGTCGTTGAGGTCGATCAGGCGGGTGTCGGCGGTATCGATGCCGCCGAGCCAGCTCGGCGCGGCGGCCGTCAGCGTCCCGGTCGCAAGGCCGTTCGACGTCCAACTCTCGTTCCAGAAGCCGACATAATCGTTGATCTTGGTCAGGTCGAGATAGCCGATCACCAGCTTGCCGTTCGATCCGATATTGGCGATCTGCGCCGCGGTCCACAGCGTCTCGCTATGGTTCGGGCCAGCATTGATGATCACCCTCGCCGAGTTGATGATCAACAGGTCGTGGTTGCTCTGTTGCAGCGCAGACTCGGTATAACCGTTTCCGCTGTAGATGATCGCATAGTCGCGGACGCCCTGCAGCGCCGCGTTGCGCGCAAACACCGTATCGCCGAACAGCACGTCCTCGCCCGAATTGCCGCGCAGGATGTCGTTGCCGCCATGGCCGATCAGGATTTCGCCGGTCGGAACCGGCTCCGCCGGCGATCCCGGCGGCGGGTTCGCGGTCAGATCGTCGGCGCCGCTCGTTCCGATATTCCGTTTGCCGTCGCGCGCCATCGTCCGTCTCCCACCACGAAAGCGGCGGCATCATGCGTCACGGCTCCTCCGCACGACATGCCGCGAACAAAAACCGAAGACAAAATGATCACGTTACTGCGATTCGGCCAGCACTATTCGATGAGCCGTTCAGTAAAAAACGAGATACGGGCAATCCCGTCCCTATTAGCGCAGCACCCGCCACGCCAGCTCGGCAAATTCGCACAGCAAAGGCCGCGTATCGCGCGGGTCTATGATATCCTCGACGCCATATTTCTCGGCCGTCCGGAACGGCGAGCGCACGCGGTTGAGCCGCGCGCGAATCGCTTCGAGATGCGCCGCGGGGTCCTCCGCGGCCTCGAGCTCGCTCTTGTACGCGACCTCGACCCCGCCCTCGATCGGCAGGCTGCCCCAGTCGCCCGACGGCCAGGCGAAGCGGTACTGGAAGCGCTCGGCGTTCGACATCGCGCTCCCCGCGATGCCATAGGCGCGCCGCACCACCACCGACGCCAGCGGCACCGACGCGCGGTAGATCGCGTTCATCGCCTGCACCCCGTAACGGATCGTCCCCGTCCGTTCGGCCTCGCCGCCGATCATGAAGCCCGGATTGTCGACCAGATGCACGATCGGCAGCCGGAACTGGTCGGCAAGTCTGACGAAGCGCTCCGCCTTCTCGCTCGTCTTCGCATCCCACGATCCGCCCAGATAGGAGGGATCGCTCGCCAGCACCGCCATCGGGTAGCCGTCGAGCCGCGCGAAAGCCGTGATCACCGCCCGCCCCCAGCGCGCGCCCATTTCGAAGAACGACCCCTGATCGAACACCGCATTCGCGATACGCCGCATCGAATAGACCTGCTTTGCCTCGCGCGGCACGACCGACAGCAGGCTCTCCTCGCGCCGCCCGACCGGGTCGCGGCACTCGGTCCGCGCCGCGCGCTCGTGGATCGACGACGGCAGATAGGACAAAAACCGCCGCGCCGCCGCAAATGCCTCGGCCTCGCTCGCCACCTCGTCGTCGACCACGCCGTTGCGCGTATGCACATCGACCCCGCCCAGCTCCTCGCGGTCGAGCGTGTCGCCGATCGCTGCCGCCACGGCCGGCCCCGCCGCGAACAATTGCGACAGCCCGCGCACCATGACGCTGTAGTGGCTCGCCACCACCCGCGCCGCACCCAGCCCCGCGGTCGGCCCCAGCGCCAGCGCGACCACCGGCACGGTGTCGAGGTTGGCGATGATCTGGTCCCAGCCCGGCACCGCAGGGATATAGGTATAGCCCATATCCTCGAGCGTCTTGACCGACCCGCCGCCGCCGGTGCCGTCGATCATGCGGATCAGCGGCAGGCGATATTCGTGCGCCATCGCCTCGCACTGCACGAACTTCCGGTGCAGCGCCGCATCGGCCGCGCCGCCGCGCACGGTGAAATCGTCGGCGCTGGCGACCACCGGCCGCCCGTCGATATTGGCGCGCCCGAAGATGAAGTTCGACGCCGCCAGATCCTCGAGTTCGCCGTCCGCGCCATAGCTCCCCCGCCCCGCGATCTTGCCGATCTCGCGAAAGCTGCCCGGATCGACGATCGCCGCGAGCCGCGCGCGCGCGTCCATCTTGCCGCGCCCGTGCTGGCGCGCGACCTTTTCCTCGCCGCCCATCTTCTCGGCCATCGCGCGGCGCTGCCCGAGTTCCTCGACTTCTTTTTTCCAGCTCATGGCAGGGAGGCTAACTGACGTTGACGGAAACGTCATGCAAAACCTATCGTCGGATCATGACGCGCCAGATCGCCCTCGCCTTCGCCGCCCTCATCCTCCCGCTGACCCCCGTGTCGGCGAGTGAAGACGCGCCGCTCCGCAGTATCCCCGGCGTCGCCGAGCCATATGAAACCACCGCTTTCGATCCCGATACCGACGCGATGGCGGCGGTCGATTCCGCGCTCGCCGAAGCGCGCCGGTCGGGCAAGCGCGTGCTGCTCGTGATGGGATCGAACGACTGCCACGACAGCGCCTGGTTCGCCAATGCCGCGAGCAGCGCCGACCTCGCCGCCGCGCTCGCGCCGCGCTACCATATCGTCTTCGTCGACATCGGCATGCCGCAGGTCGGCCAGGGCAAGAACCCCGAGGTGCCGACACGCTTCGGCTTCAGGAAGATCAAGGGCACGCCCACCATCGCGATCCTCGACGCGCGCGGCCATGTGCTGAACCGCAAGACCGCGCCGCAATGGCGCAACGCCGCCAAACGCAGCGTGCCGGAAATCCAGACCGAACTGACAAAATAGGGAGAGAGACATGGCCGAGATGAACCTTGCGGGGCGCACCGCGCTCGTCACCGGCGCCTCGCGCGGCATCGGCCGCGGCATCGCGCTCGCGCTCGCCGGGGCGGGCGCCGACATCGCGGTCAACTACACCCGCGACGAAGGCGCCGCCGCCGAAACCGTCGCCGCGATCCAGGCGCTCAGCCGCAAGGCGAAGGCCTACCGGGCCTCGGTCACCGACGAGGACGCCTGCGCCGCGATGGTCGCCGAGATCGAAAGCGACTTCGGCCCGATGTCGATCCTGATCAACAACGCCGGCATCGCGAGCCGCGGCAAGGCCGTCGCCGACACCGACGCCGGCGAGGTCGAGAAATTGCTCGCCGTCCACGCGGTCGGCCCGCACCGCCTGTCGCGCCTCTGCCTGCCGCAGCTCCGCCAGCACGCACGCAGTGACGTGATCGTCATCTCCAGCATCGCCGCGACCCAGCACGCGCCGTTCAGCGCGCCCTACACGATGGGCAAGGTCGCGGGCGAAGCGCTCGCCATCGCGCTCGCCAGGGAGGAACTGAAAAACGGCGTCCGCGTCAACATCGTCGCCCCCGCGCTGACCGTCAGCGACATGGGCGAACGCCTGTCGCGCGCGATCACCGGCCAGGACGACATCCACCATCTCGCGAAAAAGATGCCCTTCGGCCGCGTCGCCGAACCGAGCGACGTCGCCGCGGCGGTGCTGTGGTTCGTCAGCGACGCCAACCCCTATTGCTCGGGGCAGCGGCTCGCGATCGACGGCGCGGGCATGGCGACGTTTCGGTGACCTTGCTCCCCTCGCCCCTTGAGCGAGAGGGTTGCTAAGACTTGGCGGCATGCCACCTAGTTGAAGCTGGGTGAGGGGTATGCGAGCCTCCGGCTCGCGCGGCGCAAAGCGCCGCCCACCCTCATCAAGTCCGCCTAACCACCTGCGGCGGCAAGGCTCCCTATCCTTCTCCCCTCAAGGGAGAAGGTGAGGCTCAAACCATCCCATGCTCGATCGGGATCCCCGACGGCGGCCCGTCGGGGATCGCCATCAATTCGGCCTCGCTCGCTCCCGCCTCGTACCGCGCGAGCAGCACATCGGGGTCATATTCGACCCCGATCGGATTGCTCCCGAACAGCTCGCTCTTCATATAGGCGACGCCGTCGGCGACGCTGCCATGATCGACCTGAAACTCCATCCGGTTACCGTCGGGGTCCTGATAATACATCGACAGCGCAATCCCGTGGTGGATCGGCCAATAGGGCGTGATGCCCGCAGCCTTAAGCCGCTTGTACGTCGCGAGCAGATCGCCCGCGCTCGCAAACGTATAGGCGACATGATTGACCCCGACATCGCCGCGCCCGCCGTCGCCGCCGGGCTTCAGCAGCTCGAGGTTGGCGAAGGCGAAGCGGTGATGCTCGTCGTCATAGGTCAGGAAAGCGGGCGCCGGGTCCCGGTGCACCACCTCGGCATGAAACACCTCTTGGTACCAGGCGATCATCTCGTCGTAACGCCGCGTCATATAGACGACATGCGCGAACTTGCTCGGCTTGGTCATGGACCATTCCCTCCCGAAAGACCCGCCGCGATGCTGCGTTAGCCAGCCCGGATGTGCAAGCCCGAAGCGCTCGGCTACAGCCCCCTCCATGCGCGCCGATTCGCCCTCGCCCCTGGTCCCCTTCCTGATCGCCTGCGCTGGCATCGCGACCTTCTCGGCGATGGACGTGCTGATGAAGGGGCTGTCGATCGAACTCGGCGCGTATAACGCGGTCCTCTGGCGCACCGGCTGCGGTACATTGGTCAGCGGCGCGATCTATTTCTCGTTGCGCCCCATCTGGCCCGACCGTCCGACGATGATCATCCACGCGTGGCGCTCGCTCTTCGTCGCCGCCATGGCGCTGTGCTTCTTCTGGGCGCTCGCGCGGCTGCCGATCGCCGAGGCGATCGCGCTCGCCTTCGTCGCGCCGCTGATGGCGCTCTACATGGCGGCGATCTTTTTGGGCGAGAAGATCGGCCCCCGCTCGGTCGCCGCCTCGCTGCTCGGGCTCGGCGGCGTGCTCGTCATCGTCGCGGGCAAGATCGGCGGCAGCGACTACGACCCCGAGGCCCTGTGGGCGGTCGGCGCGGTGTTCCTCTCGGCGGTCTTCTACGCCTACAACCTCATCCTCGCGCGGCGGCAGGCGAAGATGGCCGAGCCGCTTGAGATCGCCTTTTTCCAGAATTTCTTCGTCGCCGCGATCCTCGCGCTCGGCGCGCCCTGGTTCGCGGTGGTGCCGAGCTTCGACCACGCCCCGCACATCCTGGGCGCCGCGATCCTCGCCACGACCTCGCTGCTACTGCTGAGCTGGGCCTATGCCCGCGCCGAGACGCAGATCCTCGCGACCACCGAATATACCGGCTTCCTCTGGGCGATGCTCTTCGGCTGGGTCTTCTTCGCCGAACCCGTCACCATGCCGACGATCGCCGGCGCCGTACTGATCGTCGTCGCCTGCCTGATCGTGGCGCGCAAGGTGCCGCACGGCGACCCAGTCGAGCCGGCGGCAGCTTAGGAAATATTTCGCGCAAAGACGCAAAGACACGAAGATGTTGTGCTCGCCGCGAAGAGGCCTTCCACTTAACCAAGCGTCATCCGCAACGCGTGAATAGAATGGGGCCTATCGGCCCGTGACCATCTTCTTCGTGTCTTTGCGTCTTTGCGCGAAACAAAATCACACCGCCGCGCGCGACAGCCTGTCGTTGATCGCCGCGCCCAGCCCATCCTGCGGGATCGCGGCTACCGCGATCTTGGTCTTCGCGCTCGCCGCCCCTGCGTGCAGCGAATCGAACAGCCGCGCCGCCGCCTCGGTCAGATCACCCGCCGCACTCAGCTGATAATCGCCGACCACCCCACCAAAACCGATCCCATATTCGTCCGGCCCAAATCCACGCGCCCCCAGCCGAACCGGCTTGCCCGGCGCATAGTGGCTCGCGAGCATCCCCGGCGCGACGATCTCCGACCCCGCAACCCCGGTCACCGCCAGCCCCGAAGCCTCGACCAACATGTCAGCCGTCACCGGACCCGGCCGCAGCATCTCGACCGCGCCGCCCCTCACCCGCACGATGGTGGACTCGACCCCCGCGCTCGTCGGCCCGTCGTCGATCACCAGCGCAATCCGCCCGTCCAAGGTCGCCAGCACATGTTCGGCCCTCGTCGGGCTCACCCCGCCGCTCGCATTGGCGCTCGGCGCCGCGAGCGGCGCACCGCTCTCCGCCAGCAGGGCCTGCATCGCACGATGCCCCGGCACACGCAGCGCGATCGTATCGAGCCCCGCGGTCGCGATGCTCGCGACCGGACAGTCGACCGTCCGCGGCACCACCAAGGTCAGCGGCCCCGGCCAGAAATGCTTCGCCAAAGCCCGCTCGACCGCGCCGAAAACCCCCAGCTTTTCCGCCGCGTCCAGCCCCGGCACATGCACGATCAGCGGGTTGAAATCGGGCCGGCCTTTCGCCGCATAGATGCGCGCCACCGCGGCGGCCTTGCGCGCATCGGCGGCGAGCCCATAGACCGTCTCGGTCGGCACCGCGACCGGCTGACCCGCCGCGATCAGCCCCGCGGCTTCGCTGATAGCTGCGCTATCGAATTGCTGCACAATTGTCATCTTGGTGCCATCGGCCATGCCGCGCTATAGCGCCGCTGCCCTTGGAATCATCAATAAAGTCGGGACCCGATATGACCTATACGCCGCCGACCACCGAACAGCTTTTTGTCCTCGATCATATCGCGCGCATCGACGCGATGGCGCAGCACGAGCGTTTCGCCGATGCGACCGCCGACATGGTCGAGGCGATCGTCACCGGCATCGGCGAGTTCGCGGCCGAGGTCTATGCCCCGCTCAACCGCGTCGGCGACGTCAACAACCCCAAATGGGCGGACGGCAAGGTCACCATGCCCCCGGGCTTCAAGGACGCGTATAAGCAATTCGTCGACGCCGGCTGGGGCAGCATCGACGGCCCGACCGAATATGGCGGCCAGGGCCTGCCCTTCACCCTCGCGACGGTGATCATCGAGGCGCTCGGCACCGCCGACATGGGCTTCACCCTTTGCAACATCCTGACCCCCGGCGCGATCCACGCGCTGATGGCCTATGGCACTGAGGAACAGCGCCAGACTTGGCTTCCGAAGCTGGTGTCGGGCGCGTGGAACGGCACGATGAACCTGACCGAGCCTGCCGCGGGCAGCGACGTCGGCGCGCTCCGCTCGACCGCCGAAAAACTGACCGACGGCCCGAACGCCGGCCTCTACAAGATCAAGGGCCAGAAGATCTTCATCACCTTCGGCGAGCACGACCTCACCGACAATATCGTCCACCTCGTCCTCGCGCGCACCCCCGGCGCGCCCGAGGGAACGCGCGGCATCTCGCTCTTCCTCGTCCCCAAATACCGCCTCGACGCCGCGGGCAATCCGACGATCTCGAACGGCGTCCATTGCGCCTCGATCGAACACAAGCTCGGCATCCACGGCTCGCCCACCGCGGTGATGGTCTATGGGGAAGACGAGGACTGCATCGGCGAAATCGTCGGCGACGAAATGGGCGGCATGCGCGCGATGTTCGTGATGATGAACAACGCGCGCCTGATGGTCGGCAGCCAGGGCATCCAGATCGCCGAACGCGCGACGCAGCAGGCGCAGGCCTTCGCCGCCGAGCGTATCCAGTCGTCGCTCGCCGGATCGCCCGACCGCACCCCGGTGGCGATCGACCGGCACCCCGACGTCCGCCGCATGCTGTGGCGCATGCGCGCCCAGACCGAGGCCGCGCGCGCGCTCACTTACTACGCCGCCGCGCAGATCGATTTCGGCAAGCTCGGCGACGAAGCCGCCGCGATGCGCGCCGAGGTGCTGATCCCGCTGGTCAAGGCGCATGCGAGCGACATCGGCTGCGAGGTCGCCAGCCTCGGCGTCCAGGTCCATGGCGGCATGGGTTTCATCGAGGAAACCGGCGCCGCGCAGCATTATCGCGACGCACGCATCGCGCCGATCTACGAGGGCACCAACGGCATTCAGGCGGCCGACCTCGTCGGGCGCAAGCTCGGCATGGCGGGCGGCGACCTCGTCCGCGGCCTGATCGACGATATCGCGCATGGCGCCGCCGATTTCCCCGAATTGCAGCAGCTCGCCGACGCCTGCCGCGCGGTCACCGACTGGATGATCGGCGCCAACACCGGCGACCGTCTCGCGGGCAGCTATCCCTATCTGACGATGCTATCGACCGCGACCTGCGGCTGGCTGATGGCGCTCCAGCATAAGGCGGCGAAAACCGCGCTCGACGAAGGCCAGGGCGACGCCGCCTTCCTCGAAGCGAAAATCGCCTCGACGCGCTTCTATCTGCAACAGATCGTCCCTGCCGCCACCGGCCTCGCGCCCTCGGCGCTGGCGGGCGACGCTGCGCTTCCCGCCTTCGGCTGAGGGCCCGGAAAACCGCAAGCTTTTCTTCATGATTAACGCGATGATAACCATCGCAGATTAGGCACGCACGGTAACCGCTGGAGACGTGCGCGCGTGCCATTGATAGTCAACAGGATGATCGTCAGCTGGCGCACGCTCGGGCTTGCGCTGCTGCTCAGCATCATCGTCGGCATCTCGGGCGCGGGCGAAGTCCCCGATCGCATGATCGCCATGGCGACCAGCCGGCTCGGCGACCGGCCGGTTTCGGGCGATATCGTCATCGTCGCGCTCGACGACCGCACGCTCGGCCAGACGCCGGGCGGCGAATTCTCGATGACCCAATATGGCGAGGTCGTCAGCGCGATCGACAAGGCCGGCGCGAAGCGCGTCTTCCTCGATTTCTATTTCGACCGCCGCGAATCCGACCCCGATTTCTCGAAACTGACCGAAGCGGTACGCAAGATGGGCAATCGCGCGGTGCTGGCGGTCGCGACCAAGTCGATGCCCGGCACCGACCGCAGCCGCTCGATCTTCCCCAATCCCGCCTTCGGCGAACAGGCGCAGCTCGCCAGCATCGCCTGGGATTACGAGTTCTGGCAGGTCTGGAACGTCCCGATCACCTATCTCGCCGACGGCCGCAAACTGCCCAGCTTCGCGTCGCTGCTCGCCGACAAGCGCGCGGCCGAGCCCAAGACCTTCCGCCTCGATTTCTCCTACGACACCGGCAGCATCCCGCAATATGGCGCCGCCGACCTGCTCGCGGGGCGCGTCGGCGCGGCGCAGCTCAGGGGCAAGGACGTCATCTTCGCCCCTACCGCCTCCACCTTCCAGGACGCGCATTATCTCCCCGGCCACGACCTCGTGCCCGGGGCCTATATCCATCTGATCGGCGGCGAGACGCTGAAGCGCGGCAACCCCGTCGACATCGGCTGGATGCCCGCGCTCGCGCTGATGGCGCTCACCCTCTTCACTGCGTTGCTGCCGCGCTTCCAGCGCTGGTACGCGCCGACCGCGATCGCCGCGGTCGGCATCGCGGTCGTCGGCAAGGTGCTGCTCGCGACCCTGCTCGTCACCAGCTCGATCGGCGCGGCGCTCTTTTTCGTCGCGGCGGTCAGCGCCAATGTCTCGCGCAAGCGCCGCCGCGCCTCGGCGCAGCGCGAGAACCCCGTCTCGGGCCTCCCCAATTTCGAGGCGCTGCGCGCGCAGGCCGCCTTCGGCAGCGCCACGGTCATCGCTGCGAAGCTCGTCAACTTCGAAGATCTGGCGGCGTTCCTGCCCGGCCAGGGCAGCCAGCAGCTCGTCGATCAGGTCGCGCGCCGTCTGACGCTCGCCTGCCACGGCACCCAGCTCCACCACGATCTCGACGGCACCTTCGCCTGGCTGGTGCCCTATTATCAGCACAGCCAGATCGAGGGGCATCTCGCCGGCCTCGCGGCGCTGTTCAACGCGCCGCTGACGATCGGCGAGCTGCGCGTCGACGTTGCGATCGCCTTCGGCGTCAATGACGAGTTTGAAGGCTCGAACGCGCAGCGCCTCGCCGCCGCGCTCGTCGCCGCCGAGCGCGCGATCCGCACCCGCGCCCTCTGGACCAAATATTCGCCGCGGCAGAAGGAAGATGCTGGCTGGCAGCTCAGCTTCCACTCGCAGCTCGAGGACGCGCTCACCGGCGGCGACATCTGGGTGGCCTTCCAGCCGCAATACGACATCCGCTCGCGCGCGCTCGTCGGGGTCGAGGCGCTCGCGCGCTGGACGCACCCGACGCGCGGGCCGATCCCGCCCGATGAGTTCATCGTCCAGGCCGAGAAGAGCCAGGACATCTATCGCCTCACCCTGTTCGTGATGGACCAGGCGATCCGCTCGGCGGCGCAGCTGCAGGAGCGCGGACTCAAGATTCACATGTCGGTCAACCTCTCGGCGACCCTGCTCGACCATGCCGACCTCGTCGGCACGATCCGCGTGATGCTGACCGCGCACCATCTGCCGCCCGAGATGCTCACGATCGAAATCACCGAAACGGCGCAGATCGAAAACAGCCGCCAGGCGCGCCAGACCCTTGCGCAGCTCCGCCGCGCGGGCATCCGCCTGTCGATCGACGACTATGGTACCGGCCAGTCGAACCTCGAATATCTGACCGAGATCGAGGCCGACGAGATTAAGATCGACAAGCGATTCGTGATGACCATGCGCGATTCGCAGCGCAACTTCGAAGTGGTTAAGTCCACCATCGATCTGGCGCACCGCCTGGGCGCCGTCGCGGTCGCCGAAGGCATCGAAGATGCCCCCACAATGGCGTTGCTCGAAGAACTCGGCTGCGATGTCGGCCAAGGCTATCACCTTGGCAAGCCGCAACTATTTTCCGAACTCGCCGCCTCGATCAGCGCCGCACCCCACAGCCGCACCGCCTAATCGTTACCAAAATGGTACCAAAGTTAGTTAAGACTCGATTTACCACGCCTGTTAGGGTATACGCTCCGTTAACTGCTCTGCATGGGCAGTCATGCAGTTGCATCTAGGAGACGTCCGATGGGTTGGTTTTGGCGTTGGATGGGCGGCGGCGGCACCGGTAGCGGTGGCGGTCAGGCCTGATCCAAAAACGAAATAGAGAAAGGGCCTCGGCATAGCCGGGGCCTTTTTTCATTTGGGGGTCTGGAAAGCGGCAAGTAGCCGGTTCGCACGCGGGATCGATGCGCGTTGCAGACCGCTTCACGTCTTATAGTTCGCCCAACTATGGACGGTTGCGGCCGGAGATATCCTGAAGGAAACTCCCGGCCCCCGAAGGACCTGCCTCCGAGGGCCGGGAGCCCGGCATCGTCACTTCACGCTTTCAACCGGCGACTTCGGTCACCAGCCCCGCGCCGACGGTCTTGCCGCCCTCGCGGATGGCGAAACGCACGCCTGGCTCGATGCCGACAGCGCGGTTCAATTCGAAGCCGACCTCGACCTGCGAGCCCGGCTCCACGACCGCGCCATCATTGGTGTGGATCACGCCGGTGACATTGGTCACGCCGAAGAAGAATTGCGGCCGATAGCCGCTGGCGAACGGCGTGTGCCGGCCGCCTTCCTCCTTCGACAGCACGAAGACCTGCGCCTTGCCCCGCGTGTGCGCCTTGATGGCACCCACGGCGCTCAGCACCTGTCCGCGCTCGACGTCGTCGCGCTTGAGACCGCGCAGCAGCAGCCCCACGTTCATGCCGGCGCGTGCCTCCGGAACATCCTTCCGGAAGGCCTGCGTGCCGGTCACGACCAGCGCGACGCCCTCGTTGTCGACCCCGACGATTTCGACGGTGTCGCCGACGCGCACGATGCCGCGCTCGACCCGGCCGGAAACGACCGTGCCGCGGCCCGGGATCGTGTGCACGCCCTCGATCGGCATCAGGAACGGGCTCTCCACATCCCGGACGGGGTCGGGGATATGCGCGTCGAGCGCGGCGACCAAGTCGACGATCCCGTGGACCGCCGGATCGGCGAGATCGCCGCGCGCCACCGCTTCGAGCGCGCCGAGTGCGCTGCCGAAAACGAACGGCGTATCGGCATAGCCCTGACGGGCGAGCAATTCGCCCGTTTCGAGCTCGATCAGCGCGATCATGTCCGCCCGGTCCTCTTCGGGAATCGCGTCCATCTTGTTCACGAACACGACGATGTGGCGAACATTCACCTGGCGCGCGAGCAGGATGTGCTCGATCGTCTGCTTCGCCGCGCCTTGCGTGGCGTCGACGAGCAGGATCGCGCCGTCCATCTGCGACGCGCCGGTGATCATATTCTTCACATAGTCGGCGTGACCCGGACAATCGATGTGGGCATAGTGCCGGGTCTCCGACTCATATTCCACATGACTGGTGTTGATCGTGATCCCGCGGGCCCTTTCTTCGGGGGCCTTGTCGATCTGATCGAACGCCAGCGCCTGGCCGCCGAGCCGGGCCGCCTGGACCTGTGTGATCGCGGCGGTCAGCGTCGTCTTGCCATGGTCCACATGACCGATGGTTCCAACATTCACATGCGTCTTGATAGGCATTTTAACCTCCTGCCTATTGTGGGCGCCGCCTGAACCGGGATGGCCAATCCCGATCCAGGCGGCCATTGGCATTGGCGCGCCAATTCGGTGTGGGCCGCGGGGACGGCCCGAAACAAAAAAGAGCCCGCCGGACGGGACCGGCGGGCTCGTGCTGTTCGAGTGTCCGGGGTCCCTTTCGGCGGCCCCGGCGGATGTGCCTGGGGCGTCAGCTCGCAAATCGCCACGCGCGATCGGCGCGCGGTGCGGCGCGCAGTTCGGTGCGGGCGATGGTCAACGTCGTGCGGGTCATGGTCCCGGCTCCTTGTTCGTCGGCGCGGGAAAAGCGCCCAATAAAAAACCCTGGAGGGTCGGGCCTTCCAGGGTCATCGGACGCAGGGAGGCCGTTCGCCTCCTCGAAATCGAGAGGCGGATCAGAAATCGATAAAATAAAGCGCGGCACCGGCCCCGGCCGTCGCATTCAGCGCTGATTGTTTCTGGTCCACGATCCTATTGCTCCGTCTGAAAACGTGCGTGGCACGTAGCGACGTCGCCTGTCGTTTTCAAGCGATCAGCTTGGCAATGAGCGTCGAGCGCTCCGGGATATCGCGAAATCAATGTCACCGGCTGGCTGGGGCGGCAGGATTCGAACCTGCGCATGGCGGTACCAAAAACCGCTGCCTTACCGCTTGGCTACGCCCCAACGGCCGGTGCGAGCGCGTCTATAGCGCTCGGCGCATGAATGGCAAGTTGGTGCAACCCTAGAGCCGCGTGACCCAGCCGTGCGGGTCGGCGGCGCGGCCGCGCTGGATGTCGACCAGCTTGTCCTTGAGCATCGCGGTGACCTGTCCGGGGCCGCCCGCGCCGACGGTGAAGCTGCTCTCCCCGCGCGTCACCTTGCCGACCGGGGTCACCACCGCCGCGGTGCCGCAGGCGAAGCTTTCGGTCAGCTTGCCGCTCTCGGCATCGGCCTGCCACTGGTCGATCGCATAGGGCTCGTCGCGCACCGTCAGCCCCGCGTCGCGCGCGAGCGTGATGATCGCGTCGCGCGTGATGCCGGGCAGGATCGTGCCGGTCAGCGGCGGCGTGACGATGCTGCCGTCGTCGAAGACGAAGAACATGTTCATGCCGCCCAATTCCTCGATCCAGCGATGTTCGGCAGCATCGAGGAAGACGACCTGGTCGTGCCCCTTGGCGATCGCCTCGCGCTGCGCGACGAGGCTCGACGCATAATTGCCGCCGCATTTGGCGGCGCCGGTGCCGCCGGGCGCGGCGCGGGTATAATCCTCCGACACCCAGAGCGAGATCGCCGGCGCGCCCGACTTGAAATAATTGCCGACGGGCGAGGTGATGACGAGGAATTGATATTCGGCCGCGGGCTTGACGCCGAGGAACACCTCGCTCGCGAACATGAAGGGGCGGAGGTAGAGCGCCCCGCCGTCGACCGGCGGGAACCAGTGCGCGTCGGCCGCGACCGCTTCCTTCACCGCGGCAATGAACATCTCCTCGGGCAGTTCGGCCATCGCCATGCGGCGCGCGCTGGCGTTGAAGCGCGCGGCATTGGCCTCGACGCGGAACAACGCCATCGATCCGTCGTCGAGCCGGTACGCCTTCAGCCCTTCGAAGATTTCCTGCGCATAATGGAGCACCGCGGTCGCGGGATCGAGCGTCAGCGGGCCGCGCGGCATCACCTGCGCATCGTACCAGCCCTTCTCGTCCGAATAGCGGATCGAGACCATATGATCGGTGAAGACGCGCCCGAACACCGGGTCCGCAATCGCCGCCGCGCGTACCTCGTCCGCGACCTTGCTGGGGTGCGGCAGATGGGCAAAGGCGGGTGCGGACATGCGGTAGGCCTACTCGGTCTGGGGGTGAATCACGCGCGCCTCTTGCCAAAGCCGGGCGCGGCGCGCAACGGTAGTGACTATGCCGAACGATAATTTTCTTTCACAGGTACCCGGTGCTTCTGCTCTTTTCTTGCGCGAGGCTGAGGTGCGCCGCGGCATCGAATATCTGTTTTTCGCGCATGGATCCTTGTGGCGCACAGTCGATGCGCGGCTCGCCGAACAGGGGCTGGGGCGCGCGCATTACCGCGCGCTCTACTTCATCGCGCGCCAGCCCGGGCTTACCATTTCAGACCTGCTCGCGTTGCTCGGCATCACCAAACAGTCGCTCGGGCGCGTGGTCAAGGACCTCGAGGCGCGCGACATGCTCGCGACGCGTCCGGGCAACCGCGACCGGCGGCAGAAGGAATTGCGGCTGACCGAGGAAGGCCGCGCCATCGAGGCCGCGGTCTTCGCGCTGATGCGCGACGCGATGAGCCGCGCCTATACGCAGGCGGGCCAGGCGGCGGTGACGGGATTCTGGCAGGTCAGCGAGGCCCTGCTCCCCCCGCGCGAACGCGGGCGCGTGGCCAAGCTCGGCGAAACCTAGCCCTCGCCCCGCGCGATATCGGCGAGCTCGCGCCCGCGGTCGCGTGCCGCGCGCAGCACATTGGTCATCAGCGCGACGAGCTCACCGCCTTCGTCGAGGATGTCGAGCCCGGCCTGCGTCGTGCCGCCCTTGCTCGCAACCTGCGCGACCAACGCGCCCGGCTTCTCGCCGCTGTCGGCAAGCAGCGCGGTCGACCCGCCGAAGGTCGCGGTCGCGAGTTTCAGCGCATCCTCGCTCGACAGGCCGAGCCGCTCACCCGCGGCGGCATAAGCCTCGATCAGGCGGAAGACGAACGCCGGGCCGCTGCCGGTGAAGGCGGTGACCAGATCCATCGTCGAATCATCGTCCAGGGGCACGACCTGCCCCAGCGGCGTCAGCAGGCCATCGATCGCCTTCGCATCGGCGCGGCCGAGGCTTGCGAAAGCCGACACCCCCGCGCCGATCCGCGCCGCGAGGTTGGGCAGGATACGCACCTGCGCGCGCGCATTCGGGAAGCGCGCCACGAGGTCGGTGAGCGACACGCCCGCAAGGATCGACAGCAGGTGGACATCGTCGGCGACCACCGCGCCGAGCTCGCTCGCGACCTCACCCAGCTGCTGCGGCTTCATGCCCAGCATGATCCAGTCGGCGCTGCCGCCCGCCGCCTGCCATTCGGCGAGCGCGGCATGGTGCGCGATGCCTTCGCACGGCGCGGCGAACGGATCGACGATCGCGACCTGCGCGGGGTCGAGCCCCGCAGCCAGCCAGCGATCGAGCATCGCGCCCGCCATGTTGCCGCACCCGACCAGCAGCAGCCGGCCGGAAAAAGTCCGTAGAGTCTTTGCCATCGTTCCTAATCCTTAGCGGCAGCTGCTCTCGGGACCCGAAAGCAGATCCAGGCAGCGGCCGTCGATCTTTGCGGCCTCAACCGGCACCCCGATCAGCGAGGCCAGCGTCGGCATGATGTCGACCGTCATCACCGCATTGGGCTGTTCGAACCCGGCGAGCCCCTTGCGCCAGAACAGGATCGGCACGCGCCGGTCATAATCCCACACCGACCCGTGCGTCGCGACATAGCCGAGCCCCGATTCGGGGATCGGGGTCACCCGCGGCTTCAGCGCCACGACGAAATCGCCCGAGCGCTGCGGATTGTAGGAGGCGCGCAGCTTGTCGATCAGGCTCCACACATCGGGCGAGCGTTTCGACACCGGATGCGCCGCCAGCTCCTCGGCGGTCACCACCGCCTCGACCTGCGGATGCGCACGCCAGCGGGCGAGCAGTTCGGTGCTCGCGGCCTTGCGCTGCGCCGCGGTCAGCGCCTTCGACAGATACATGTCGCCGAACGGCCCGTCGCTGTAGAGCAAAGGCTGCGGCAGGACGAGCTTTTCGGCGACCACTTGGCCCAGCTTGTCGGCGTCGAGCGCGGGATCGACGCGCTCGGCGGCGGGCCAGGCGTTCTGGCGGTTGCGTTCGGGCAGGTCATGCCCGCCATGGTCGGCGGTCAGCGCGACGGCATAATCGATCCCCGTCGCATCGAGCCGCGCAAAGAAATCGCCGAGCTCGCGGTCGAGCCCCGCCATCTGGAGGCACATTTCGCTGCCTTCGGTGCCATAGGTGTGCCCGACATAATCGGTCGCCGACAGCCCGACGATCAAGAGGTCGGTGCCGCTGCCCTCGCCCATCCGGCGCGCCTGGCGCAGCGCGGCGGCGGTCGCGAGCACCGCGCCATCGGCCTCGGGCGAAGCCATGAAGCCGCGGAAATTGCCGGCATCGCGCGCGAGGCGGCCGGTACCGACGGTGCCGCCCTTGTCGATCGGAATCGCGATATCCTTCGCCGCACAATCGGTCGGCAAGGTCAGCGCCGGGCGCGGCTGCGCCAGCGCGGCGGCGACGGCGGCGCTCGCCTGCGCCGCGACGGGCGACAGTGCGGTGCCGCGGTAGGAGGTGAGCCCGGTGGGAACGAGCCACATCAGCTCGTCGGCCTGATGCCCGCCCATCATGATCGCCGCGCGGTCCTTGCCCGCGACCGACACGACCTGCGCCTTGGGGTCGCGCGCCTTCATCAGGTCGCCCAGCGTCGGGACCAGCAGATGCTTCACAGACGCGGCATATTTGCCGCTGCCCGAGCTGGTACCGGCGACGCTCTCGTCCTCGGCGCAATAGACGCGCTTGTCGCCGCGCGCCGTGGACAGGTCGAAATAATTGTTCGCGACGATGCCCGTGCGCGCCGGGTGGCTGCCGGTCAGGATCGTCGAATGGCCGGGGCAGGTCTCGGTCGCGCCGTGCGACTGATAGCCCGAGGGAAAGACCACGCCCGAGGCGAGCCGCGCGAGCCCACCGGTGAAGCTGCCGCGATATTCGGCGAAGATGTCGGCCGAAAACTGGTCGACCGCGACCATGACGATCAGCTTGGGCGGCGGGGTCTGCGCCGTGACCTTCGGCGCGGGCGTGGCCGCCGGCTGCGCCAGCACCGCGCCGGTGGCGGTCAGCGACAAAGTGGCGGCGAGGGCAAGAGTGAGGCGTTTGATCGTCACGGGCGTCGTCTCCGATGCAGGGCGCGTCAGCGCGGGCTGTCCTCTCGACGAAAGCCGCCTATATGGCAAGCCTTGAACGATGGATGGGACATGGCTCGGGCATGGATCGCGGTAGGGACGCTTTTGTGACAGGCCTTTGGCGCGGACTGCTGACGATATTGGCGCTGATAGCCTTGTCGCTCGCCCCCGCGCGCGCGCAATCGGTGAACATCGCGCCGCAGCTGATCGCCGAATCATCGGTGCCCGCGCCGGGCGGGACCACGACGCTCGCGCTCGCCATGACCCCCGCCGAGGGGTGGCACGGTTATTGGGTCAACGGCGGCGACGCCGGGTTCGGGATGAGCGTCGAATGGAACGCGCCCGAGGGCGTGACGGTCGCGCCCTTCCGCTATCCGGTACCGGAGGCGCTGACGCTCTTCAGCATGATGAACCATGTCTATGAGCACCCCTATGCCCTGCTCGCCGATGTCCGCATCGACAAGGGTATCGCGCCGGGGACGAACCTGACCTTGTCGGGGGTCGCCAACTGGCTCGCCTGCACAGACAAGATATGCGTCCCCGAAAAGGCAGTGATCTCGGTCAAGCTGGTCGCGGGCGACGGTGCGGTCGCTTCCGCGACGCGCACGCAGTTCGACGCGTGGCGCGCGCGGCTGCCGCAGCCGCTCGACCGCGCCGGCGCTTGGCAGCGGCGCGGCGACACCGTGCGCTTCGAAATCCCGCTCCCACGCGGCGTCGCGATCGAGGCACCGCACCTGTTCCTCGAAACCCCCGAACTGATCGACTATGCCGCACCGCAGGCGATCAGCCGCAACGGCGACTGGATCGTCGTCGAAACGCGCGCGAACGGCGAAGCCACCGGACCGGTCACGGCGCTGCTCAAACTGGCCGAGGGTCGCGGACTAGCGGTGAAATTCGAGCCCGGCGCGGTCCGCGCCGCGGGCGAGCCGCTGACCGCGCCCGAGAAGGGCATCGACCTCGCGCTCTTCTGGACCGCGCTCGGCGGCGCGACCCTCGGCGGGCTGATCCTCAACCTGATGCCGTGCGTCTTCCCGATATTGAGCCTCAAGGCGCTGAGCCTCGCACGATCGGGCGGGAACGCGCGCGAAGCGAAGGTCGAAGCGCTGGCCTATACCACGGGCGCGGTCGTCACCGCGCTGCTGCTCGGCGGCGCCTTGCTCGCGCTGCGTGCGGCGGGCGAACAGATCGGTTGGGCCTTCCAGCTCCAGCATCCTTTGAGCGTCCTCATCCTGCTGCTGCTCGCGGTCGCGATCACGCTCAACCTTCTCGGCACCTACGAACTGCCCTCCTTCGGCGGCGGACAGAAGCTCGCGGGGCAAGGCGCGGCGGCAGGCGGTTTCTGGACCGGCGCGCTCGCCGCCTTCGTCGCGACCCCGTGCAGCGGCCCCCTGCTCGGCGCCGCGCTCGGCGCGACTTTGGTGCTGCCTGCCTGGGCGGCGCTGCCGATCTTCGGCGGGCTGGGGCTCGGCCTCGCCCTGCCCTTCCTCGCCGTCGGCTTCGTTCCCGCGCTGCGTAACCGCCTGCCCAAGCCGGGGCCGTGGATGGCGACCTTCCGCAAATGGATGGCGCTGCCGATGGGGCTTACGGCGGCGGCACTGGTCTGGTTGCTTTGGCGTCAGGCGGGGTTCTGGGGGCTGACCTATGCCTCGATCCTGACGCTATCCATGATCGTCCTCGCCGTGCTCTATGGCCGGTTGCAGGCGGGCAAGGCGCGGTCATGGGGAATTATCGCGGCGATTGTCGTGATCGCACTCGTCGCGGTGCGCGCCAACGCCGATCTGGCTGCAGCGCATCAATATCGCGCCGGGGCGCCGGACGCGTCGTCGCCGCCCTATTCCGACGCCGCACTGGCGCGTGCGCGCGCCACCGGCAAACCCGTCTTCGTCTATTTCACCGCCGACTGGTGCCTGTCGTGCAAGGCGAACGAAGCAGGCGCCATCAACCGCGAAGCGGTGCAGGAGGCGTTCAAGGCAAAGGGCGTCGTCACCCTCGTCGGCGACTGGACCAACGGCGATCCCGTCATCACCCGCACGCTGGCCGAGCATGGCCGCAACAGCGTGCCGCTTTACCTCTGGTACGCCCCCGGTTCCGCCAAGCCCGAGATCCTGCCGCAGATCCTGACCCCCGGCATGCTCACCGATCTGGCCGCGCGCTGATGGCGAAGCTCCGCGCCGACCAGCTGCTCGTCGACCGCGGCCTCGCCGAGAGCCGGACGCGCGCGCAGGCGCTGATCCTCGCCGGGCTCGCCTTCGCCGGCGACCGCAAGATCGACAAGGCGGGCCAGCAGCTTCCCGAGGACGCCGACATAAGCGTCAAGGGCCGCGACCATCCGTGGGTGTCGCGCGGCGGGATCAAGCTCGACCATGCGCTCAGCCACCTCGGCTGGGACATGACTGGCGCGGTCGCGATCGACGTCGGGTCATCGACCGGCGGCTTCACCGACGTGCTGCTGAGCCGCGGCGCCGCGCGTGTCTATGCGGTCGATTCGGGCACCAACCAGCTCGCGTGGAAGCTGCGGCAGGACGAGCGCGTGATCGTCCACGAACAGACGAGCGCACGCATCCTGACGCCCGCGCATATCCCCGAACCGGTCGACCTGATCGTCTGCGACGCGAGCTTCATCGCACTGTCGAAGGTGCTGCCGGTGCCGATGTCCTTCGCGAAACCCGGCGCGCGCATGGTCGCGCTGATCAAGCCACAGTTCGAGGCCGAGCGCCACGAAGTGGGCAAGAAGGGCGTCGTGCGCGAACCCGGGGTCCACGAACGCGTCTGCGCCGAAGTCCGCGCCTGGCTCGAAGGCGAAGGCTGGACCGTCCTCGACCTCGTCGAAAGCCCGATCACCGGACCCGAGGGCAATGTCGAATTCCTGATCGCGGCGATCAAAGCAGCCGCTTGACGCTCCGCCGCACAATCGCGACACGAATGCAACGGATTCGCAGGTGGGGAATATTGCGGACATGACCGAGATCGCTACGCCGGGCCAGCTTCGCATGTCCTATCTCCGCTGGGCGCTGGTGACCGTCCCCGCGATCGTACTGCTCGGCAGCCTCTCGGGCCTGCTCTCCAACAGCGGCTACGGCAACCGCTGGTTCGCGTCACTCGACCTGCCCGCGATCACCCCGCCGGGCTGGGTGTTCGGCACGGTCTGGCCGATCCTCTACGTCCTGCTCGGCCTGTCGCTCGCGATGGTGCTCCACGCGCGCGGCGCCAAGGGGCGCGGCATGGCGCTCTTGCTCTTCTTCATCCAGCTCGCCGCCAATTTCGCCTGGTCCCCGCTCTTCTTCGGCGCGCACGAGGTCACTACCGCCTTCTACCTGATCGTCTTCATCCTGCTGATGACGATCGCCACCGCCTTCGCCTTCGCGCCGATCCGCAAGGCGGCGGCGTGGCTGCTCGTGCCCTATATGGTCTGGCTCAGCTTCGCCGCGATCCTCAATTTCCAGATCGACCAGCGCAATCCCGACGCCGAAACCCTTGCCCCCGCCGCCGCGAGCACCCAGATAAGGTGACGGCAAGGGTTTCTGGGGCTCGCCCCACAAAGGAAGTGACGAACATGCAGAGCGAAAACCGCTTTTTCGACGATCTGGCGAAGATGATCAACGGCGTCGCGGGCACCGTCGCCGGCGCCGGCCGCGAGGCCGAGGCCGCGATGCGCGAGCGCGCGAAGGAATTCGTCGGCCGCATGGATTTCGTCAGCCGCGAGGAATTCGAGGCGGTGAAACAGATGGCCGCGACCGCGCGCGCCGAGGCCGAAGCGCTCAAGGCCCGCCTCGACAAGCTCGAAGGTGCTGCGGCACCGAAGGCTGCGGCGGTCAAGACCCCCGCCGGCAAGCCGGCGGCAAAGCCCGCTTCGCTGCGCAAGCCCAAGGCCTGACGCAGCGACTCGCCACCTCGCGCGTTTCCCGCTAAAGGCGCGCGCATGAGCGACGGTATCTACGACGACGAAGACGGCCAGGACGCCGCGCCGATGGAAATGCTGGCGTCCTATTTCGCCGCGCACGACTGGCCGCACGAGATGGTCGGCGAGGACGAGATCGTCGCGACCGCGCAGGGCAGCTGGACGACCTATGAGCTGCGCGCCGTGTGGCGCGCCGACGACGGCGTCATCCAGCTGCTCGCCTTTCCCGACATCCGCGTCGTCGAGGACAAGCGCGCCGTCGCGCACGAGGCGCTGGCGCTGATCAACGAGCAGCTGTGGCTCGGCCATTTCGAGCTGTGGTCGAACAGCGGCACGATCCTCTTCCGCCACGGCATGCTGCTCGGCAGCGACGCCGCGCTGCCGCTCGACCTCACCGAGACGCTGATCGAAAGCGCGATCGACGAATGCGAGCGCTTCTACCCGGTGTTCCAGTTCGTGCTGTGGGGCGGCAAATCGCCCGCCGAAGCGCTGGCGGCATCGCTGATCGAAACGCGCGGCGAAGCCTAGACCTTCCCCTATTCCGTTCGTGTCGAGCGAAGTCGAGACACGTGAAGGCGTGCACGATGTCAGCATGTCCCGACTTCGCTCGACACCAACGGGTGGAGAGGGCGTTTTAGTTGGAGCGCTTCTCGAAGCGAGTCAGCCCCGCGCCCAGCTCGTTGGCGCCGATTGCCAGCGCTTCGCCGCTCCAGTCGGCGACGAATACCGACTTGCGGTCGAGCCCCGCGGGCAGGCTCGCGCGATTGCCCTCGATGACCAGCCCGCGCGAGGGATTCTTGCGCTCCTCGGCGGCGACCGCGATCAGCGCCGAATAATTTTCCTTGTCGCGCCCCTGCACGAACATATTGCCGGCGATCTGGCCGACCGAGCCCGACGGCAAGTCGATCATATAGTTGGTCGCGGTGCCCTGCGTGTCGTCGAAACTGTTGTCGCGGACGTCGACGACGATGCCGCGCGATTTGAAATAATGGCCGCCGCTGCCCTTTTCGAAGCGGGTGCGGGTGACGATTACGCGGCCGTAGATTCCTGTGTAGACGCTGTGCGCGCAGCTGAGGCCGCGGTCGCAGCGGCCGAGGCGCGAGAAGGTCGAGCGGTCGATGCTCAAGGTCGCCTCGGGATCGTCGGCGGTGAGGATGCCCTCCTCGCTGTTGCGGAACATCGCGTTGACCACTTCGAGGTCGCTCGTCTCGAGGCGTATCCCCGCGCCATTGCCGTCGGGGACGCGCATATTCTGGAAGACGATGCCGTCGACCTTTGCGCCGCCGCCGCGCAGCACCAGCGCCGCCTTGCCCTCGCAGGTCACGCCGTCGAAGATCGCCTGCCCCGGCGCCGCGGCGACGAAGGCGATGCGCCCCGCGGTCTGCACCGCGCAGTCGCGGTGATAGCCGGGCGCGATGGTGATCGTCCCCTGCCCCTCGCCGATCGCGTCGACCGCATCCTGTAGGCGCGAGAAACCTCGGCCGTCGATGCTGTAGGGCGCGCCGCCGGTCTGCGCAGGCGCGGGGGCGGCAACAACCGCGGCGGCGATGAGCAGCGCGGCGACGAGGCTGGGGCGGATCCGGACCATGCACGACCTATAGGGCAGCGCCGCGCGCCAGTCGTTTGCAAGGCTGGTTAATTTGCGCCCCGTCCCGAAAGCGGACGGGTGCGGCGGCAGGGGTTAACGCGCGCCTATTCCTCGGTGCGTATCAAGATCATCTCGCCGATCAGCGCGAAGAGGATGAACGGCCCCCATGCGGCAAGGAAGGGTGAGTAAGCCCCCAAATCGCCCATCGCGAGCGCAAAATTGTCGGCGACGAAATAAGCGAAGCCCAGCGCCATCCCCAGGATCGCGCGCACGAAGAGCTTGCCCGAGCGCGCCAGCCCGAACGCCGCGACCGCGCCGAGCAGCGGCATCAATATCGCCGACAGCGGCCCCGAAATCTTGTGCCAGAGCACGCCCTTCAAGGCGCTGACCGGGCGGCCCGCGGCTTCGAGGTCGTCGATTGCGCTCTTCAATTGGAGGAAGGGCAGCTGGTCGCCCTTGACCTGCACCAGCGTAAACTGGTCGGGGCGCACGCCCTTCGCCGCGACGATCGTGCCGAGCGGCTGGACGCTGCCCGAGCGGCGGATGAAGCGCCGCGCGTTGGTGAGTTCCCAGCCGCCGTCGACCGCGCGCGCGCTGTCGGCCGACAGGATCGACGACAGCACGCCGCCGCGGCGCTCGTAGATCTTGACCCCGGTCAGCCGCACCACCGGTCCGCCGGTCTCGACGGTCGTCGCGTTGATCAGATCGTCGCCCGCGCGCACCCAGATATTGCTGCGCACGCCGTTGTCGGGCGGGACCTGCGCATATTGCACCTTCTGCCACGCCGCGAGCGAGGCGGTGGCGCGCGCGACGATACGCTCGTTGAAGGCGAAGCTGATCCCCGCCACGAGAAAGGCGGCGAGGAACAGGGGCGCGAGCACCTGATGCGCCGACATGCCCGCGCCCTTCATCGCGATGACCTCGCTGTTCTGGTTCAGCGTCGCGAGCGTCAGGATGGTGCCGAGCAGCACCGAAAAGGGCAGGAAAGTCTCGATGATCTGCGGGATGCGCAGGCCCACATAACGCCAGACCTCGCTGTCGCCATTGCCCGCGACCGCGAGGATCTTGCCGCTCTCGCCGAGCAGGTCGAGCGTCTGGAGGATCAGCACCAGCGCGAAGAGGATCGCGAAGGTGCGGACCAGGAACAGCCGCCCGACGTATAGGGCCATGGTGCGCGAGGGGAAGAAAGCCAGCGCGTGCATCATTCGGCCGCCTGCAGCGTCGCCGACGGCTTGCGCTGGAACATCTTGGCGAGCCCGCGGATCTTCTGCCCCGCCTTGGCCGCAACGCGTTCGAGCGCGCCGATCGGCTGGCCGCCGGGTACATGCGCGGTCTGGTAATACATCCACACCGCGAGCGCCGCGAAGAGCAGGAAGGGCACCCACAAGGCGATCAGCGGGTCGACGGTGCCCCGCGCGCCCATATCCTCGGCATATTCGTTGATCTTGTGCTGGGTGACCAGCAGCACGATCGACAAGAAGATGCCGAGCGACGAGGTCGATCTTTTGGGCGGGATGGCGAGCGCGATCGCGATCAGCGGGATCAGGAACATCGAGGCGACCTCGACGATCCGGAAGTGGAAATTCGCGCGCGATTCGAGGCGGGTCTTCAGCGGTTCGCTGCGGTCCTTGCCCGCGACGAACAGCTCGGGAATCGTCTTTTCGCGGTCGGCGCCGCCGCGGGTACGGAAGGCGTCGATCTTGGGCAGCGGGATCGGCAGGTCGTGATTGTCGAAGGTCAGGACGCGCGGCACCGCGAATTTGGGCGATTCGTGGATCAGCACGCCCTTGGTCAGCCGCAGGATGATCGTGTCGGGGTCGTCGGTGGCGAGGAACTGCCCGCCCGCCGCGGTCGCCGACACGCTCTGCCCGTCCTTCTGCTCACCGCGCACGAAGATGCCGCGCAGCGTCCGCCCTTCGTTCGAGCTCTCCTCGATGCGCAACGTCATCCGCTCGCCGAGGTTGGTGAACTCGCCGACCTTGATCGAGGCGCCGAGCGCGCCCGAGCGCAATTCGAACTGCAGCCCCTCATAGGCGTAGCGCGCATAGGGCTGGATGAAGCCCACGATCGCGAGGTTGAGCGCCGCGAGCGCCACCGCATAGGCATAGGGCACGCGCAGCAGCCGCCCGAAGCTCATGCCGACGCCCTTCAAGACGTCGAGCTCGCTCGACGTCGCGAGGCGGCGGAAGGCGAGCAAAATGCCCAGCATCAGCCCGATCGGGATGCCGAGCGAGAGATATTCGGGGATCAGGTTCGCGAGCATGCGCCACACGACGCTCACCGGGCCGCCCTCGTTCGCGACAAAATCGAACAATCGCAGCATCTTCTCGAGCACGAGCAGCATCGCCGACAAAACCAGCGTGCCGAGCATGGGGAAGAAGATGAGCCGCGATATGTAGCGGTCGATGGCGGGCAATCTATTCAAGCTTTCGTCGCCCTATTACCATGATTTGGCCGCAAATGATTCCGATATGCCGATGCAAGGGCGACAGGGACCCATGCCGGCCTGGCTGGCATGGCTATAGCCACTGGGAGCTAATGCGTCATGTCGAAATTTGTGTCGACGTCACTCTGCATCATGTTGCTGGCGGTCTCCGGACCGGCGCAGGCATCGGGGCAGGTCCTGTCGAACGACCTGTCGAAGTGCAAGAGCGGACCGTCCACGCTGGTGCAGATCAGCGGGATCAAGAGCGGCGGCGGTAAACTCCGCATCCAAAGCTATCGCGCGACCTCGGCCGACTGGCTGGCGAAGGGCCGCTGGGTCACCCGCACCGAAGTCGCCGCGCGCGCCGGGTCGATGACCGTCTGCGTGCCGCTGCCCGCCGCGGGCAGCTATGGCATCGCGGTGCGCCACGACATCAACGGGAACGGCAAGACCGACCTGTCCTCGGACGGCGGCGGCATGTCGAACAACCCCAGCATCAACATCTTCAACCTCGGCAAGCCGAGCTACAAGAAGACCGCCTTTGCGGTCGGCGATGCGCCCAAAACGATCTCGATCACCATGAAGTATATGTAAGGATATATGGCCAGCGTCGCGCTCCTTTCCAATCCGCGCTCGACGGGCAACCGTGCCCTGTTGCCGCGCGTCCGGGAATATTGCGCCGCGCATCCCGATATCTTTCATTACGAGGTCGAGGACGTCGCCCAGATCGGCGAGGCGATCCGCACCATCGCGATGGTCAGCCCCCGCATCGTCGTGGTCAACGGCGGCGACGGCACCGTCCAGGCGGCGCTGACCGAGCTGTATTCGGGCGGCCATTTCGACGGCACCCCGCCGCCGGTCGCGGTGCTGCCGAACGGCAAGACCAATTTGATCGCGCTCGACCTCGGTGCCGAAGGCGATCCCTTGAAAGCGCTCGAACGCGTGATCGAACTGGTCGAGGCCGGCCGGCTCGAGGATCATGTGATCGAACGCCAGCTGATCTCGCTCGACAGCGGCGGCGAGACGCGGCCCGTGCTCGGCATGTTCCTCGGCGGCGCCTATCTCGCCGACGTCATGCTCTATTGCCGCAACCGCATCTATCCGCTGGGCCTGCCCAACGGCGTGTCGCATTTCCTGGCGGCGATGCTCGGCCTCTTCGCGATGGTCCTCGGCCTCGGCGGTGGGCGCCTGCCCCCAAAGCCCGAGGCGATGACCGTGTCGCTGATCCGCCAAGGCGAGTTCAAGGGTAAATTCTCGCTGTTGATCGTCACCACGCTCGAGAAATTGCTGCTCAGCATCCGCACCAGCGAGACGCACGGCACCAACGGCCATATGAAATTGCTCGCGACCGACACCAGCGTCGGCGCGCTGTTCCGCATGCTCGGCGGCGCTTGGCGCGGCACGCTCGGCCAGCGCCCGCTCGACGGCGTGCATTTCGAGCAGGGCGACGAGATCCGCATCGAGGGCAGGCGCTCGAACGTCATCCTCGACGGCGAGATTTTCGAGTCGATCGGCGGCAAGCCGATCGTGCTCACCTCGACCCAGCCGGTGCCCTTCCTGCGCCTCGCCGCCTGAAGGCACCACCATGTCCGACAGCCTGACCAATCTGGTCCGCGCCGAACTTTCCACCCCCGTCGATCCGCGCGCAAAGGCGATGGCGGCGGCGATCGCCGCGCAATATCCCGGCTCGGCGCGCGCAGTGCTCTTTTACGGCTCCTGCCTGCGCGAGAGCGAACTCGACGGGCTGATGCTCGATTTCTACCTGATCGTTTCGGACTATGGCGATGCCTATGACCGGCGCTGGATGGCGGCGGCGAACCGGCTGATCCCGCCCAATGTCTTCCCCTTCCAGCACGAGGGGCTGATCGCCAAATATGCGGTGCTCAGCGAAGCCGATTTCGACCGGCTCAACGGGCCCGAGACGCGCAACGTCTCGGTATGGGCGCGCTTCGCCCAGCCCTCGCGGCTGGTGTGGGCGGTCGACGACACGGCTGCCGACCGGGCGGTCGCCGCCGTTGCGCGCGCCGCGCCGACGCTGCTTGCGGCGGCGGGCCGCGTCGAAGGCGAGGATGTCCTCGACTGGTGGCGCCGCGCCTTCTCGCTGACCTATTCGGCGGAACTGCGCGCCGAGCGCAGCGGCCGCGCGCAGTCGGTGGTCGACGCCGATCCCGACCGCTACCTGCGCTTCGGCCCGCCAGCGATCGCCGCGATTGCTGCCGATGCGCGCAGCGGCGGCTGGCCGCGACGGCGGCTGGAAGGCAAGGCGCTCAGCATCGTCCGTCTCGCCAAGGCCAGCCTGACCTATGCCGGCGGGATCGATTATCTCGCGTGGAAGATCAACCGCCACGCCGGCACGAAGATCGAGATCAAGCCCTGGCAGCGGAAATGGCCGCTGGTCGCGGCGCTGACCCTCGTGCCGCGGCTGATGCGCAGCGGCGCGATCAAGTAAAGCGGTTTCGGGCGTTAGTTGCCTTTCCCCAGCCCCTCCTCTTCAGAGGAGGGGTAGCGAGACTTACGAACTTGTTCGTTAGTCGCAGCGGGGTGGTGCGCTCGGGCGTAACGTAAGCCCTCCGCCACCACCCCGTTCGACTAAGGCCCGGCTACGCCGGACCAAGTCTCTCTGTCCCTCCTCTGAAGAGGAGGGGTTTAATGTCCTATAACCACCCCAAAACCGCCACCTACCCTTATCCGAACGCCGCGATCTTTTCCGCCGTTCGCGGCTCGGTGCTCCGCCTTATCGCCTGCTCGAGCTGCGTCAGCGTGAAGGGCTTCCGCAGCACGTCATGGTCACCGAAGCTCGCGATCTCGCTCGCGTCGCCCGCAAAGCCGGTGACGAACAGCACCGCGATGTCGGGCCAGCGCGCCTTCAGCCCCGCGACCATCTCGGGCCCGGTCAGTTCGGGCATCAGCACGTCGGAGAGGATGAGGTCGAATTCCTGCGTCTCGACCAGCGCCGCCGCGGCGCGCGGGTCGCTGCACGCGATGGTGCGGTGGCCGAGTTCCTCGACCGCATCGACCGTCGCCGCGAGCACACGCAGATCGTCCTCGACGACCAGGATGTGCAGCGCTTCGCTCGCCGCCTCGGGCACGGCGACCGGGGCGACGGGTTCGGGTTCCACGGCCTCGACCGGGCGCGCGACGGGCAGCAGCATCGCGACGCGCGTGCCCTCGCCCTCGGTCGACGAAATCTGCACCTCGCCCCCCGACTGGCGGCAGAAGGCGAAGACCTGGCTCATGCCGAGGCCGGTGCCCTGCCCCGCGGGCTTGGTGGTGTAGAAGGGATCGAAGACGCGTTCGAGCACCTCGGGCGCCATGCCGCAGCCGGTGTCGATCACCTGCACCGCCAGCGCGCCGGTCTCCGCCTGCTCGTCGGGGAGCGTGCGGATCGTCAGGGCGCCGTGGCCCTCCATCGCGTCGCGTGCGTTGACCGCAAGGTTGAGCAGCGCGTTTTCGAACTGCTGGCGGTCGAGCCAGGCGGCGAGCCCCGCGGCGCGGAGGTCGAGCGTCAGCGCGATTCGGTCGCCGATCGTGCGCTCGATCAGCTCGGCGAAGGAGGCGATGCTCTCGTCGACGACGATCATCTCGGGCCGCGCGGGTTCGGAGCGCGCGAAGGCGAGCAGGCGCCGCGTCAGGTCGGCGGCGCGGTTGGCGCCGTCCATCGCATTGTTCAGATGCCGCTGCGCCTTTTCGGGGGCATCGACGACCAGCCGCTGCGCGAGTTCGAGCCCGCCGACGACGACCGCGAGCATATTGTTGAAGTCGTGCGCGATGCCGCCGGTCAGCTGGCCGACCGCCTCCATCTTCTGCGCTTGGCGCAGCTGCGCCTCGGCGGCGGCGCGGTCGGCCATCTCGCCGCGCAGCGCGACGTTGGCGCGCGCGAGTTCGGCGGTGCGCTCGGCGACCGCGGCTTCGAGCAGCGAGGCGCGGTCGCTTTCGGCGAGCTGCTCGCGGCGCGCGAGGCGGCGCTCGCCCTCGGCGCGGACGAGCGAAAAGGTCGCGATGATCGCGATCAGCGCGGCAACGGCGCCGAGCAGCGAAAAGAGCAGGATCGCCTGGTTGAGGCTGTCGCGGTCCGACGCCGCGATGCGGTTGCGCTCGGTCAGGATCGCGCGCTCGTTGCGGATGAGATCGCTCAGGATCCGGTCGATGCGGATCAGCGCTTCGTCGTGCCCTGCGGCATTATATTTGGAGATCGCCGCGACGGTCTGGTTGTAATTGGCGCTGAGCGCGGCGTCGCCGAGCTGCTCGCCGCGGCGGTTGAATTCGGTGGTCAGCTTCGCGACCAGTTCGGCCTGCGCCGGATTGTCGCGGACGTTGCGCGTGAGCAAGGTCAGATATTGGCGCGCGACGCCCCATTGCTGCTGGAAGACGCGGCCGTCCTCCTTCTGCAGCCCGACCGCGAAACGTCCGAGCGCCGCCTCGGCGCGCGCGAGCGAGGCGTCGAGCGAGCGCGTCTGCGAGATGACCTCCAGGCTGTGCGCCTGCCAGCCGAGCGAACGGTCGTAATTGTCGTTCGCGCGCATCAGCAGCAGCACCAGCGCCGCGACGATCCCCGTCAGGATCGCGCCGACGCCGATCGTCAGCCAGAAGCGCAGCCGCTCCCGCCGATTGTCGTTCTCGCTGTCATAATCCGCCTCGAACACTTGGCCTTTGTACCGGAGTCGCGGCGCGCGGGAAAGCGGCGAACGAGTCGCGGCGCGTCCGCCGAATCGGCTCGCCCCGAAAAGGAGTCCGTCTGTCGGCGGCCAGCCTCGCTTCAGCCGATAATGCCGACGCGCTTGCCCGCGCGTTCGAAGCGGCCGAGGATCTCGCCGACCTGCTCGCTGCTATGCTCGGCGCAGAGCGAGCAGCGCAGCAAGGTCATGCCCGCGGGGGTCGCCGGCGGGCGCGCGAGATTGACGTAGAGGCCCTCTTCGAGCAGCGCTTCCCACATCATCGCGCCGCGCTCGAGGTCGGGCATGATGACGGCGATGATCGCCGACTGCGGCTCTTCGGTACCGAGCGTGAAACCCAGGTCGCGGAGGCCCTTGTGCAGGTCCCTCGAATTTTCCCACAGATGCGCGCGCTTGTTCGACCCGTGCATCAGCTTGCGGATGCTCGTCGCCGCGGTCGCGACGACGCTCGGCGGCAGCGAGGCAGTGAACACGTACGGGCGGCAGACGAGCCGCATGATCTCGAACTTCGGATGGTTCGACACACAGAAGCCGCCGACGGTGCCGACGCTCTTCGAAAAGGTGCCGATGATGAAGTCGACATCGTCGATCACGCCCTGCGCCTCGGCAACGCCGCGGCCGTGCTCGCCGATGAAGCCCATCGAATGCGCCTCGTCGACCAGCACCATCGCGCCGGCTTCCTTCGAAACGCGGATCATTTCCTTCAGCGGCGCGATATCGCCGAGCATCGAATAGACGCCCTCGAGCACGACGAGCTTGCCCGCCTCGGGGGGCAGGCGCTTCAGCCGCTTTTCGAGCGCTTCGACGTCATTGTGGCGGAAGGCGACGATTTCGGCATCGCCCATCTTGCACCCGTCGTAGATCGACGCATGGCTGTCGATGTCGAGAATGACATAGTCGCCCTTGCCCGCGATCGTCGAAATGATGCCGAGGTTCGCCTGATATCCGGTCGAGAACACCATGGCATGATCCATGGCGTAAAATTCCTTGAGCGCGTCCTCGCACTCCTTGTGGCCCTGATAGGTGCCGTTGAGCACGCGGCTGCCGGTGGTGCCGCTGCCGAACTTGTCGAGCGCATCCTTGCCCGCTGCGATGACATCCTCGTCGAAGGTCATGCCCATATAATTATAGGTGCCGAGCAGGATTGTCTCGCGCCCGTTGCAGATCGCGACGGTGGGGGAGACGACGCGCTCCATCACCAGGCTGAACGGATCGGTCACCCCGGTCGCGAGCAGATCCTCGCGCTGCTGGATCAGCGGGTCGAACTTGCTGAAAAGATCGGTCATTCGCGGCTCAGCCCTGCAGCTTTTCGACCGCGGCGATCAGCTGGCCGACCGTCTCGATCTCGGCCTGCATGTTCATGCTGATAATGATGTCGAAGGTGTCCTCGACCTCGGCGACGAAGTCCATCACCGTCAGGCTGTCCCATTCGAGATCGCCGGCAAAGGTCGTCGCGTCGGTGAGTTCGACGCCCTTCTTGTTGAACGGCGCGATCAGGCCGTGAATCTGGTCCTTGAGGCTGCTCATTGGCTGCGTCCCGTAAAGAAAGAATGTTGCGCGCGGGCATGCCGCGCTCGTCCCCGATTGGCAAGCGAATGCGGCGGGATTCGGGCAGCATCTTGCCGCCCGCGGGACTTCATGTCATTCCGGTGACAGGGTCGCCCGGCGCCGCTTCGGCAGGGAGGGGATTGTATGGACAGCGAAAAACCGGCGGTGCCGCCGATCAGCTATCCGCCCAATGCGGTGCATCTGGTGCGCACGAACCAGCAATTGACGATGAACCTGTCGCAGATGGCCGACCAGAAGGCGTCCATCCTGATGGGCGCGACCTTCGTCGTCTTCACCCTCGCGATCGGACAGGCGCGCGCCGGGGCGGGCGCGCTCGCGATTCCGCTGGCGATCCTCGCGACCTTTTCCTTCCTCTCGGCGCTGCTCGCGATCTCGGCGGTGCTGCCGCGCGTCGGGAAGGCGCCGCCAATCGTCTACAAGGACGGCAAGGACCACAGCAACATCCTCTTCTTCGGCCGCTTCGCGCAGATGGAGGAGGATGAGTTCATCGACGCGGTCAAGGCGCGGCTCCGCACCGAGGAAGATCTCTACGAGACGATGCTGCGCGATACCTATCAGAACGGGATCGTGCTGGCGCGGCGCAAATATCGCTACCTCGCTTACGCCTACCGGCTGTTCGTCGTCGGGCTGACCACGACCTTCATCGCCTTCGCGGTCGAAATGGCATTGCTGTGGAGCAAATGAGCCGCTGACGCATTACGCCAGCAATGACCGACGTCTTCATCAGCTACAAGCGCGAGGAGCGCCCGCGCTGCGTCGCCATCTACAACGCGCTCGTCGACCTCAAATTGTCGGTGTGGTTCGACGGGCGGATCGAGCCCGGCACCGATTTCGACCGCGAAATCGAGCGCGAGGTGCGCGGCGCCGGCGCGGTGCTCGTGCTCTGGTCCGAGCTCGCCGCCGACAGCGACTGGATCCGCGCCGAGGCGCGTACGGGGCGCCAGAAGGAGCGCCTCGTCGCGATCCGGCTCGACGATTGCCTGCCGCCGCTCGAATTCGCCTCGGTGCAGGCGGTCGACCTGTTCGATCATCGCGATTTCCAGTCGAGCGAAGGCTGGTGCCAGATCGTCGGCCGCATCGGGAGGCTGGTGGGCCGCCCCGGCCTCGGCGACTATGTCCATGCCGAGCAGGAGGCCGACCCGGGCCGCTGGCGCGGCTGGATCGCGGCGAACCCCGCCGACCCGCTGGTGGGCCGCGCGAAGGAGCGGCTGGCGGTGCTCGAACGCGCGCCGGGAGCGCCGCTCTCCCCACCGACGCGCGACGCTGCCGATCTCACGCCCGCCGCCCCGCCCGCCGCGCCCCGACCGGCCGGCCCGCTACCGCCGGACGACGCACCCCGTCCCTATGGCTGGATCGCTGCCGCCGTCCTGCTCCTGTCGCTGGTCGCCGTCTTTCTCCTCGATCGCGCGGGCGATGAGGTCGCACCCGAGGCCGACAAGGTTGCGACCGCACCGCCCCCCGCACCGCTGCCGGCCAGCCCCGACGCCGTGCCGATGGCGACCGGCCCTGCAACGCCGGGCAAGCTCGCCTTCTGCCGCCCCGACAAGCCCTATGTACTGACCTTCACCCCCGGCCGCACCGACCTGCCGCCGGTCTGGAACCTGACCGTCAGCAATGTGTGGCTGGCGTGGCGCGAATGCCGCGGCCCGCTGCGCGTCGAGGGACATATCGAAAGGGGCGGGGGGACGGAGGCCGACAGCGCGGCGATGGCCGATGTCGTCGCGAAGGAACTGGCGTTGAAGGGCATCGACCCCAAGTCGATCGTGCGGACGGCGCAGGGGGATGCAAAACCGCTGGCCGGGATGGCGGTGGATGCGAAGGATAACCGGCGGGTGGAGGTGTATCTGATGCCGCCGAAATCCAATTGACCTTCCCTTGATGCGGTAGCGCAACGAGGCTTGCAGCTTGTTACCTGGTCGCAGCGGTCGGGGTGCGGTCTCGGCGCGGAATGACGGCGCCGCCACGCACCGTCACCCTCACCCGACTCCGCCCAGGCCGTTACGCGGCCAAGGCTTCATGTCCTTCGCCCATCAAGGGAGATGGCGGCCACCCTGGAAACCTGCCCCAAATCGAGACAAACCGGTCAAGGTAAACGGATTCGCCGCCAAGCTGTGCATTTGCTAAACACTTTGTTAACCAATGGCCCTCGCCGTTCCCGGCGACGCCCATGGAAACAGGGAGTTACGCCATGCGCCGCACCGTATTTCTTCTCGGACTCGCCGCCGGATCGCTGCTGCTGGCCGGCCAGGCACACGCCGGCGACAAGAAAGGCCGCCTCGATTACGGCGCGCCGACCGCGTCGGACACGCGCGTCTACACCGGCTATCCCGACCGCGTGCCGAGCGAGGTCGACTATCGCCAGGTGAACGGCACCTACGACGCCGAGGGGCGCTGGACAGGCACCTGGAACGGCACCTACGAGGCGCCCGACGGCCGCCGCTACGACGGCGAATATGAAGGCACGGTCGAAGGCGCGGGCACCAGCTATGCCCCGCCGCCGCCGGCCTATGATCCCTATTATGACGGCGACGACGGTTATCGCGGCGGATACGACGCGGGCTACGACGCCGACATGGAGCGCCGCTGTGGCCGGGGGGGCACAGTTGGCGGGGCGGTTGTCGGCGGACTGGTGGGGGGCATCGCCGGCAACCGCATCGCCGGCAAGGGCAACCGCACCGAAGGCACGATCATCGGCGGCGCGCTGGGCGCGGTCGCGGGCGGCGCGATCGGCAGCGCGGCGGACAAGAAGCGCTGCGACGACTGGTGGGCCAGCCGCGGCGGCCACTACCGCCAGGGCGGCAGCTATTACCGGCAGGAAAGCTATTCGCACGGCGGCTATCCGCCCGCGTCGGCCTATCACGGCAACGGCTCGACCACCGTCTATCAGCAGGGCGGCTACGGCCATTACGGCTATGGCGCGCCCTATGGCTATTATACCCCGGGCGTCGTCGTCACGACGGTGATCACCACCGGCGCGCCCGTGGTGACCGAGACGATCGAGACCTCGACCCGCACCTATTACGAGAATGTGCCGGTGAAGAAGAAGCGCTACGTCGCGAAGAAGAAGTGGAAGCCCCGGCCCAAGCCGCGCTGCGTCTGCTGAGCCACGGACCAGCCAGACCAGAGGGGCCCGCCTCGCAGCAGCGACGGCGGGCCTTTTGCTTCCCCCCATCTGCTCGCCGCGCGCGCGGAACGGTTCAGCGGCGCGAAAGCATCGCGCCCCTATTGGCGAAACATGGCGGGCGGGGCGTTCCCGTGCCCGCAGCCTGGGGACCATTCTCTATGCGCCGTTTTACCACCTTTGCCGCCGCCACCGCGGTCCTGATGACCTCCTTCGCCGCGACCCCGGCCGAGGCGCGCAAGCGCTATGGCGGCTGGCACCACCGCGACCGCGACAATATCAGCACCGGCGAAGTGCTCGGCGGGCTGTTCGTGATCGGCGCGATCGCCGCGATCGCCAGCGCCGCGAGCAAGGACAAGAACGAGCGCCGCGAACAGCGCTACGAGCCGCCCTATCAGGATAACGACGAGTATCGCGAAGTGCCGCGCTACCAGCCCGATGCCAGCACCGACGATGACGGCGGCAACATCTCGGGCGGCGCCTATGGCCGCGGCGAGGCCGAGGCGCGCGCCGCCGACGCGTGCAGCTGGGCGGTCGAGGGCGAGATGGGCGACGATTCGCGCGTCGACAGCGTTACGGGGACCGAGCCCAACAACGGCGGCTGGTACGTCACCGGCACCGCCTCGCGCCTCGGCGGCGAGACGCGCAGCTTCGGCTGCAGCTACCGCGGCGGCCGCGTGGTCGATGTGACGTTCAACAGCTGATTCCACCCGAACGGAACCGTCGCAAGGGGCCTCGCCACCACGGTGGCGGGGCCCTTCGCTTTTCCACCTGAACCCCCGCTAAACCAAGTCTGAACCCCAGATAAGCGGGGGGTTCAGACCCGCGACACCCCCCTCATCCTATACCGGTTTCAACAGGCGGCGAATCATTGCCCCCTGCGTTGAAGGAGACCGAACCATGGCTATGACCAAGATGACCAAGGCCGCAGTTGGTGCGGCCACCGCCGGCGCATTGATGCTCGGCAGCACCCCCGCAATGGCCCGCGACCGCGACGGTGACGGGATCAGCGCGGGCGAAGTGATCGCCGGCGCCGTCGTCCTCGGCGGCCTCGCCGCCATCCTGTCGAGCGGCGACAACGATCGCTACGATCGTTATGATTCGCGCTACGACGGCCGTTATCGCGACGATTATCGCGGCCGCTACGACAATGATGCCCGCTACGGCTATGGCTATGACTATGGCCGCTACGGCAACAGCCGCAGCGCGGTGAATCAGTGCGTCAACGCCGTCGAACGCGGCAGCCGCCGCTATGGCAACACCGACGTCACCCAGGTGACCAGCATCGATCGCAAGCGCGACGGTTACAAGGTCAAGGGCCAGGTCGTCGTCCGCGACGGCTATGGCGGCCGCTGGGGTCGCGGCGGTTATTACGACCGCGGCCGCTTCAGCTGCGACGTCCGCTACGGCCGCGTGCAGGACATCAAATTCTCGGGCCTGCGCTAAACACCGGAAAGCCCCTCCCCTCACCGGGAGGGGCTTTTCTTTGTCCGCGGCGCGCCGCATGAAGCGGCATGATCAAGCCCGCCCTGCTCGTCGCACTGCTCTTTACGGCAGCCACCCCCGCCCTCGCCAAAGACGACACACCCGCCGCCGACCCCGCGCGATTGGAGGCGGACGTCGAAAAGCTCGTCTCCTTCGGCACGCGCCACACCCTGTCGTCGGCCACCGATCCCAAGCGCGGCATCGGCGCCGCGAGAAACTGGGGCGCCGACGAATTCGCGCGCATTTCCAAGGCGTGCGGCGGCTGCCTGACCGTCAGCCGCATCGCCGACCGCTTCGAAGGGCCGCGCGCGCCCGCGGGTGTGATCGTCGAAAATATCCTCGCGATCCAGAAGGGCACGGGCGATCCGGCGCATGTCATCATGATCGCGGGGCATATCGACAGCCGCGTCTCCGACCCGATGAACTTCACCGCCGACGCGCCCGGCGCCAACGACGACGCCTCGGGCACCGCGCTGGTGATCGAGGCGGCGCGGCTGCTGTCGAAGCAGAAGCATCGCGCGACGATCGTCTATGCCCTGCTCTCGGGCGAGGAACAGGGCCTCTGGGGCGGCAAGCTGCTCGCGCGCCACGCGCAGACCGAGGGCTGGGCGGTCGCGGCGCTGCTCAACAACGATATCGTCGGCGGCACCCACGGCACCGACGGCACGATCGTCGACAACCGCGTGCGCGTGTTCAGCGAAGGCATCCGCGCCTCCGAAGATCTTGCGGCGCAGCTCGCGCGGCGCGGCATCGGCGGCGAGGACGACGGCCCCTCGCGCGCGCTCGCCAAGGCGGCGATCCGCGCGGGCGAGGCCAATCCCGCGATCGGGCTCGAGGTCCTCGCGGTGCGCCGCCCCGACCGTTTCCGCCGCGGCGGCGACCATCTGCCGTCGCTCGAACTCGGCTATCCCGCGATCCGCTTCACCGTCGGGGTCGAGGATTACGACCATCAGCACCAGGATCTGCGCACCGAGAACGGCCGCAAATATGGCGACACCGTCGACGAGATGGACTTCCCCTATCTGGCGCGGGTGACCGCGCTCAACGTCGCGCTCGCGCGCGAACTGGCGAACGCGCCGCCCGCACCCGCGAGCGTCAGCATCGATGGCGCCGTGAGTTCGGACACCAAGATCGCCTGGACCCCGGTCAAGGACGCCGCCGCGTACCGCATCCGCTGGCGCCGTGCCGACCGGAGCGACTGGACCGACGGCCTCGTCGTGCCGGGCACCTCGATCGAGGCGCTGCTGAAGGGCGTCCAGATCGACGACCATTTCTTCGGCGTCGCCGCGGTATCCGCCGAAGGCGCCGAAAGCATCGTCACCTTCGGCGGCCTGCCGCCCCAAAAATAGGCCGAAAGCGGGACAGCGCGGCGCCGCGCTAGCCGAATATTTACCATCTGCCTTTATGGCGTTCGATGGGACCAATATTGTCGCCTGGAGTGGGATGCCGGGCGGCCTGTATTGAGTCGCGCATGTCATATCCCGCAGACAATTCTGCTTCCGAACAGCGCCAGCCGCGCCAGTCGCGGCTCGTCAAGGCGTCGCTCGAAAGCGGCCGCCTCGGCCGCTTCGACGTCACGGTGCGCAACGTCTCGCAAACCGGTATCGGCGGCCAGGGGCCGCACCCGCTGCAGAATGGCGAGCGGCTGACCGTTCACCTGCCGGGCCACCCGCCGATGGCGGGCACGGTCCGCTGGGTCTGCGATCAGCGCTTCGGGATCGAGACCGACGGCGAAATCCACCTCGACAAATTGCGCACCGCGCACGGCGGCAGCGTGCCGTCGGCCGACCAGAGCGTCGAATTCCGCATCGTCCCGCCGCCCAAGATCGTCGCGCGCCGCCCCGGCCTGTCGCTCGGCGCGGCGTCGCCGATCGATCCGCGCAAGAGCGACTGGCGGATGCGGTAGGTTCCCAGCCGGGCTTCATTGACACATCGTTGTTGCGGGAGCATTTTTTGCCTCCCCCAAAAATGGAGCTCCACCATGACCAAGGACCAGAGCCGCAAGTCGGCCGCCGATCGGCGCGAACGCAAGGACTGGAACGCGCCCGCCGTGCGGTCGGTCATTCCTTCGCGCGCGACCGCGGGCGGCCCGATCAGCAACGGCCTTCAGGAAGACGCCCAATATTCGATTTCCTGATTTCGCATATCGCACAACGGAAAACCGGCGCGGATCGCTCCGCGCCGGCTCCCCCGTGTGTAACTTGTGATAAAGGCGCCGGGCGTCAGGCGACGCGGCGCACTTCATTCCCTTCTTCGTCGATGTCGCGCAGCACATAGCCGCGGCCCCAGACGGTCTCGATGTAATTTTCGCCGCCGCACGCCAGCGCGAGCTTCTTGCGCAGCTTGCAGATGAAGACGTCGATGATCTTGAGCTCGGGCTCGTCCATGCCGCCATAAAGGTGGTTCAGGAACATTTCCTTGGTCAGCGTCGTGCCCTTGCGGAGGCTCAGCAGCTCGAGCATCTGATATTCCTTGCCGGTCAGATGCACGCGGGTCGAATCGACCTCGACGGTCTTGGTGTCGAGGTTGACCGCCAGCTTGCCGGTCTTGATGACGCTCTGGCTGTGGCCCTTCGAACGGCGGACGACCGCATGGATGCGGGCGACCAGCTCGTCGCGGTGGAACGGCTTGGTGACATAATCGTCGGCACCGAAGCCGAACGAGCGCACCTTCGAATCCATTTCGGAAATGCCCGACAGGATCAGCACCGGCGTCTGCACCTTGGCCGTACGCAGCTTCTTCAGCACGTCGTAACCGTGCATGTCGGGCAGGTTCAGGTCGAGCAGGATGATGTCGTAGTCATAGAGCTTGCCGAGATCCAAGCCCTCTTCCCCCAGATCGGTGGTGTAGACGTTGAAGCCCTCGGTCGTGAGCATCGTGTCGATCGCCTTGGCGGTCGTCGGCTCGTCCTCGATCAGCAATACGCGCATTGGGCACCCCTTGATTGTTTCCCACGATGACCCCGCGACCCGTCGCCTGATCACCTGCGTGATGCGCCGACGGAACCCCTGTTGCGGGACTGCCGGAACATTAACCATGAAAGCAATGAAGGGAAAAGGTTAATTTTGATTTAACCCGCAGGAATCCGCGAGTCGCGGGGATTCCATGCCACACTCTTAACCGTCTAGACGCCCGTCCCGAGCGCCAGATGCTGCGCGTGCGCGCCGGTGCACGAGCGCTTCAGCGTGTCGACCAGATGGTCCGACAGCGCCGTCACTCGTGCCGGGCGCAGCCGCGATGGTGGCGAAAGAAGGTGAAGATAGGATTGCGGCAGCGACCAGTCGGTTAGGATGCGGACGACCTCGCCCTTCACCAGCGCTTCTTCGGATATGAAGTCGGGCAGCACCGCGATCCCGCCGCCCGCGATCAGCAGCGGGATCATTACGTCGCCATTGTTGGTGAACAAAGGCCCGGTCGGGATCACCGTCGCCTCCTCGCCGTCGCGGTGGAAACGCAGCGGCATCGCGCGTTCGCGGTGGCCGTAGCCGATCAGCCGATGGCGGCCGAGGTCGAGCGGGTGGCGCGGGGTGCCGTGCTTCTCCAGATAGGCGGGGCTCGCGATCACCGAACCCGCGACCGGCGCGATGGTGCGGGCGAGCAGGCTCGAATCCTCCATGCTCGCGATGCGCAGCGCAAGGTCGATGCCCTCGGCGATGACGTCATGGCGCGCGTCGCTCAGCATCACCTCGATCTCGACCGCGGGATGCATCTCCAGGAAAGAGGCGAGCGGGTGGCCGAGCACCTTGATCCCGAAGCTCATCGGCGCCGCGAGGCGGATCGGCCCCGCGAGATCGACGCGGTCGCCGCGCGCCGCTTCGGTCGCCGCGGTCGCCGCCGCGACCATCGCATGCGCCTCGCCGAGCAGCCCCGCGCCCGCGGTCGATACCGTCACGGTGCGCGAACTCCTATGCAGCAGGGTGATGCCCAGCGACGCCTCGAGCCGCGTCACCGCCTTCGATACGCTCGCCTTCGACAGCCCCAGGCTGGCCGCGGCGGCGGTGAAGCTGCCGCTGTCGGCGACGGCGGCGAAACAGGCCCAGCCTTCATAATCGGGAAGCGCCATACATACTCCAAATGGAAACGATCCATTTCCATCTACGCTATTTTAGAAACAATCGCCATCGCTATCTTGTCCTCAACAAGACGGCTCCCGGCACCCGCCGCGGACCGGAACGAAAAGGACGACGCCATGATCGACATCCGCAAATTCGACAGCCTCGGCCACGCCAATCACGGCTGGCTCGACGCCCGCCACCATTTCTCCTTCGCCAGCTACCATGATCCGAAGCGCATGGGCTGGGGCGCGCTGCGCGTGTGGAACGACGATGCCATCGCGGCGCAGGCGGGTTTCCCCCCGCACCCGCACCGCGACATGGAAATCATCACCTATGTCCGCACCGGCGCGATCAGCCATCGCGACAGCATGGGCAACAGCGGCCGCACCGCGGCGGGCGACGTTCAGGTGATGAGCGCCGGCACCGGCGTGACGCACAGCGAGTTCAACCTCGAGGATGAGGAAACCACGCTGTTCCAGATCTGGATCATGCCCGACCGCGAGGGCGGCAATCCGGGTTGGGGCGCACGCCAGTTTCCCAAGGCCGACCGGTCGGGCCAGTTCGTCACCTTGGCGAGCGGGATCGAGGGCGACGACGCCTTGCCGATCCGCGCCGACGCCCGTGTGACGGCGGCGACGGTGAACGCCGGCGAAAAGATCGCCTATGACCTCGGCGCCGGGCGCCACGCTTACCTCGTCGCCGCCAAGGGCCGCATCCGCGTCAATGGCGAGGATGCCGATCCCCGCGACGGCATCGCGATCCGCGATCTGGATCGCATCGAGGTCGAGGCGATCGACGACGCCGAACTGGTGCTGGTCGACAGCCTCTAGACGAAGTCCCCCCGGGCCGCCGCCCCTTCTCCTCCCTGACGGCGGCGGCCCACCCTGTGCCGCGAGTTCACCCTTCCCCCCGATCCCCGAACTCGCGGCACCCCCTTCCTTCCCGTTCAAGTCCAAAGGAGTAAGCTCATGTCCCATATTCTTCGCATCGACGCCTCGGCCCGCAACGCCGGTTCGACCACCCGCCAGCTGACCGACCAGCTCGTCGCCCGCCTTGTCGAACAGGGCTATGGCGCCGCGGTCACCCAGCGCGACCTGGCACTCACCCCACCGGCTTTGCTCACCGAGGCCTGGGTCGGCGCCAATTTCACCGACGAGACCGAACGGAGCGACGAGCAGCGCGCCGCGCTCGCCGCCTCGGACGAGCTGATCGCCGAACTCGAAGCCGCTGACACCATCGTCATCGGCGTGCCCGTGTATAATTTCGCGATCCCCGCGTCGCTCAAGGCCTGGGTCGACCTGATCGCCCGCGCCCGCCGCACCTTCCGCTACACCGAGACCGGGCCGGAAGGGCTGCTCAAGGGCAAGAAGGCCTATCTGGTCGTCGCCTCGGGCGGCGTGCCCGTCGGCAGCGACTATGATTTCGCCACCGGCTACCTCCGCCACGTCCTCGGCTTCGTCGGCATCACCGACGTCGCGATCATCGCCGCCGACCAGCAGATGATGGACGGCGAAGCGATCGCCCGCGCCACCGCGTCGATCGACGCGCTGCAGCAGGCGGCCTGATCCGATGCGCCGTCTCCCGAGCCTTTTCGTTTCGCACGGCTCGCCGATGATGGCGCTCGAGCCCAGCCCGGCGCGGGATTTCCTCGCCGGGCTAGGTGCCCAATTGCCGCGCCCGCGCGCGATCCTGATGGTGTCGGCGCATCATGATGCGGCGTATCAGGGCGGCCGCGCGACGGTAACGTCCTCGCCCAATCCGCCGACGATCCACGACTTCGGCGGCTTCCCCGACGAACTCTTCGCGATGCGCTATCCCGCGCCCGGCGATCCGGAGCTCGCCGCGCGGATCGTCGAACTGCTCGGCGCGCACGGCCTGAAGGTCACCGCCGATCCCGACCGCGGCCTCGATCACGGTGCGTGGGTACCGCTGTCGCTCGTCTACCCCGACGCCGACATCCCCGTCGTCCAGCTCTCGATCGCGTCGAACGCCCCGCCCGAATGGCATTTCGCCCTCGGCCAGGCGCTCGCCCCGCTGCGTGACGAAGGCGTGCTGATCGTCGGATCGGGCAGCATCACGCACAATCTCCGTGCGCTCTTTTCCTCGCGTCTGCCGATCGACGCCCCCGCCCCGGCGTGGGTCACCGGCTTCACCGACTGGGTCGCCGAGCGCATGGCGGCGGGCGCCGTCGACGACGTCTTGCACGCGGTCGAATGCGCACCGCACGGCGCGGACAATCATCCGGCGCCCGATCATATCCTGCCGCTGTTCGTCGCCATGGGCGCGGGCGGCTCCCCCTTTGCGGCGGAACGCCTCCATGCCAGCACGACCTATGGCCTGCTCGGCATGGACGTTTATTCTTTCGGCTGAGGCGCGCGGCGCCTATAGGCCGCCGATGCTGCTCACCGACCGCATCCTCTTCCTCGACGGCGAGGCGATCGTCCTCGACAAGCCCGCGGGCCTGCCGGTCGATCCGCCGCGCGACGGCGGCCTCAGCCTCGAAAATCATCTCGATTCGCTGCGCTTCGGTTTCCAGCGCTGGCCGCTCGCGGTGCACCGGCTCGACCGCGACACCTCGGGCTGCCTGCTGCTCGCGCGCAATCCCAAGGCGCACAAGCGCTTCGGCGCCGCCTTCGAAGGACGCGAAGCGCAGAAGTCCTATCTCGCGGTCCTCGACGGCATCCCGCAGGAGACCAGCGGCACGATCGACCTGCCGCTCGCGAAGCGCTCGACGCGCGAGGCCGGCTGGCGGATGGCGGGCGATCCCGGCGGCAAGCCCGCGCGCTCGTATTGGGAGGTGCTCGCGACCGTCGGCGCCTGCACGCTCGTCCGCTTCCGCCCCGAGACCGGCCGCACCCACCAGCTGCGCGTGCACGCGCTCGAAGGGCTGGGTTTCCCGATCCTCGGCGACCCCGTCTACGGCCGCGGCGGGCCGAAGGGCCAGACGCTGCTCCACGCCGAACGCCTCGAAATCGCGCGCGGCGCCAAGCCGCCGGTGATCGCCGAGGCGCCGTTCCCCGAACGCTTCGTCGCGCTCGGTTTCGCCGCGCCCGAGGGAGCGGAGCCGACGCGTGGCTGAGATTCCCGAGGCCGCGATCAGCGAGAAATTCCTCGCCGGATCGGGACCCGGCGGCCAGAATGTCAACAAGGTCGCCACCGCGTGCCAGCTGCGCGTCGACGTCTTCGCGCTGGGGCTGGCGCCCGACGCCTATCGCCGGCTGAAGGTGCTGGCGGGCAGCAAGATGACCGGCGACGGCGAACTCATCATCCTCGCGCGCCAGTTTCGCACGCAGGAGGCGAACCGCGCCGACGCCCGCGCGCGGCTCAGCGCGCTCATCGACCAGGCGCTGATCCGCCCCGAACGCCGCATCAAGACCAAGCCGAGCAAGGCCGCCAAGGCACGACGCGTCGACGGCAAGAAGGCGCGCAGCGCGGTGAAGGCCGGCCGCGGCCGCGTCCGCCCGACAGAGTAAACCCCAAATTTACCTTGCCCCGCTAATCCCGCCCCCATGTTCAGCATGGGGCGCCTTTGATGACCGACATCGTCCGTTCGATCCTGATGGGGCTCGGCTGCCTCAGCATCCTCGGTCTTGTCGGATGCGGGATGATGGGCGCGGGGGTGATCGTCGCGGCCGACCGCGCCGCCGATCGCGCCTATGAAGAATCGCACGGCAGCAGCAGCCGCGACGCCGAAAAATCGCCCTGGGACAAATAACCGTCCCGCCGCGGGACGAATAACCCCATCATTAAAGAAATTTACGACGTCCGTTTACGCCGCGGAAAGCATCGGCCCCTAGGGTGACCGCTCCACCTTCTATGGGACGCAGCGGACCGTGACGTACCAGCCCAATTTCACCATCAAGGATGGCGGCCAGGCGCGCCGCGACGAACGCACGCAGGTCGGCGGCCGCGCCCGCATGCGCGAGGCGGGGTGCAACCCCTTCGACGTCGAGCTGTTCGACCTGTCGGCGACGGGCTTTCGCGTCGTCACCTTCGCGCGGCTGCGCATCGGCATGCACGTCTGGGTCAACCTGCCCGGGCTGCAGGCGATCGAGGCGGTGGTGCGCCGCAACGAGGGCATCGGCTTCGGCTGCGAATTCGTCTCGCCGCTGCACCCGTCGGTTGCCCAGCATATGCAGGCGACCCTCAGCCGCCTGAAGGCCTGACGCTCAGCCCTCGGGCTTTTCCGACTTCTTCAATATATGTTTCCACTCGGCGGGCGTGACACGCCCGACCGACAGCCGCGACTGGCGAATGAGGTCCATCTCGGCAAGCTTGGGATCGGCCTTGATCGCCGCCAGCGTCACCGGATTGGCAAGCGCGCGCACCGGCGCGACGCGCACGATGACCCAGGGCGATCCTTCGTCGGCGGTAGGATCGGGCGAATGCTCCTCGACGATCTCCATGATCCCGACGCATTCCTTGCCGATATTGCTGTGATAGAAGAGCGCCTCGTCGCCGACCTTCATCGCCATCATGTTGAGCTTGGCGGTGTGGTTGCGCACGCCGTCCCACATGCCCTTGCCGTCCTTGACCAGCGTTTCCCACGCATAGGCGTCGGGTTCGGATTTCATCAGCCAATATTGTTTTGCCATGGCCGCGGGTCTAGCCGAGCCCGCCGCGGGACGGAACCGCCTTTTTCCCTTTAACGCAGCCGCCGCAGCGCCTAAATCGCGTCGCATGACGCGCGCCACCGGCGCCGCCCCCAGACAGATGGAATGAAGACATGACCGCCGCCGTCCCCGTAATTTCCATGGCGCTTCCCGCCGACCGCTTCGCCCAGGAATTTGGCGCGTCGTTCGAACGCTTCGGCTTCGCGATGATCACCGACCATGGCATCGACCCCGAGCTGATCGACGAGGCATGGGACAAGGCGAAGGAATTTTTCACGCTCCCCGAAGACCAGAAGCGCGCCTATCACATCCCCGGCGGCGGCGGCGCGCGCGGCTACACCCCCTTCGGGACCGAGATCGCCAAGGGCGCCAAAGAGGTCGACCTAAAGGAATTCTGGCACGTCGGCCGCGACCTGCCCCCGGGCCACCCTCTCGCCGCGCAGCAGCCGAACAATGTCTGGCCCGCCGAGGTCGCGGGCTTCCGCACCGCCTACGACAAGCTCTTCGCCGAATTCGACCGCGTCGGCGCGCGCCTGCTGTCGGGCATCGCGCGTTACCTGAAGCTCGACCCCGATTTCTTCGACGACACGGTCAAGGACGGCAACAGCGTGATGCGCCTGCTCCACTACCCGCCGGTCGAGGCCCCCGCCAAGGGCATCCGCGCCGAGGCGCATGAGGATATCAACACGATCACCTTGCTGCTGGGCGCCGAGGAAGCCGGGCTCGAAATCCTCGACAAGGACGGCAGCTGGCTCCCCGTCTCGCCGCCGCCGGGCGCGATGGCGGTCAATGTCGGCGACATGCTCCAGCGGCTGACCAACAACCGCCTGCCCTCGACCACCCACCGCGTGCGCAACCCCGACGAAGGACGCGCCAGCGTTGCGCGTTACTCAATGCCTTTCTTCCTCCACTTCCGCTCGGACTATCCGATCGAAACGCTGGAAAACTGCATCAGCGCGTCGCACCCGAATTTGTATCCGACGCCGATCACCGCGGACGACTATCTGCAGGAGCGGCTGCGGGAGATTGGGTTGAAGAAGTAGGGCGTCCCCGGAGCCGATCGATGCGTTCGACCACCAGCCTCCTGGCGCTCGGCGCGCTGCTGGCTTCGCCCGTCCAGGCGGTGGCACAGGCATCGCCGCCGCTGCCATGGAGCGCCCCCGCGACGACCCGCGTCACCGCCGAGGACCGCAAATTCACCAGCGGCGACGCGGAGTTGTCGGGCACGCTCTACATGCCCGCCAGCACGAAGCCCGTCGCCGCGATCGTCGTGACGCATAGCGCATCGTCGCCGCTGCGCGGCGCGTCGCTCTACAATCATCTGAAGACGGTCCTGCCCGCGCTCGGCATCGCGGTCTTCGTCTACGACCGGCGCGGATCGGGCGAATCGGGATCGCAGAGCGCCGGGGGTAATTTTACTATCCTCGCCGACGATGCGATCGCCGCCGCGAAGAGCCTGAAAGGCGACCCGCGCATCGATCCGCGGCGCATCGGGAGCTGGGGGCTCAGCCAGGGCGGCTGGATCTCGCCGCTCGCCGCATCGCGCAGCACCGACATCGCCTTCGTCGTCTCGGTCTCGGCGCCCGTCGTCACCGCCGACGTCCAGATGATCTTCTCCTCGACCAACCATCTGCGCGCCAACGGCTATTCGGATGCCGACGTCGAACAGATGGTTGAGGCGCGCAAGGCGGTCGATGGCTATATGCGCGGCACGGTCAGCCGCGCCGACGCCCAGGCGAAGCTCGACGGCATCAAGACCAAGCCCTGGTTCAAATATCTCTATATGGGCGAGACCTTCCGCGACCGCGAAATATCGGGCTGGCGCAAGGAGATCGAGAACGACCCGCTCGCCAATCTGGGGTCGGTGACCGTGCCGACGCTGATCCTCTACGGCGCCGACGACGCGGTCGTGCCCGTCGCCGATTCGACCGAGCGGCTGAAGGGCGTCGCGGCGAAAATGCCGAAGATGCAGGTGCGTGTGATCGGCGGTGCCGATCATGCGATGCAGATGTCGCCCGACCTCAAGGTCGCGCTCGACCCCAAGCACGACGGCACCGAGCGGCCGGATTCGCCGGAATATTTTGCGGTGCTGGCGAGCTGGCTTGCGGCGCAGGGGTTGGTGGCGGAGTGACGGGTTCCGCTGCACAGAGCTGGATTCGAGACCGGAGGACTAGGTGTCGAACGTCACCGCTCCGGGCACCCCCTGGTCGAAGTTGACCGTCAAAATAGCGCCGTCGGGCGTCTCAAACGAAAGATTCCACAAAGAATCCATACTGCCGTCGTTGGAAAGGCCCACCCCGCTCCACTCCAGCTGTGAGAATTGATCTTCTATCCCATAATTCCGAAGTTCGTTGCGGATCAGCGCCTCGATCCCCGCAAAAATGGTCTCGTAATTCTCATAGATATGGTGCCACTGCGCGACCTGCGCATCGCTCGGCCCGGTCGCAGGAGCGTCGAAGAAAAAGCCTACCGTGCCCTTGGGCGTTTTCGAATATTCGATGGTTTCCCAAAATTTGGTGCCATCGTCGTTGTCCAGCGTCATCTGGATCGCACCGAAAACCGGATGGATCATGTCCGGCTGCAAAGGAGTGCTCTTGAAGAGCCAAGAAAATATACCCATGCAGGTCGTGTAAACTCGAATTGGTTTCGTGATCCTTTATATATACTCTATTTTTCTGGTATTGAGACAGCCAAATCTAAATTGTTGTTCATTTCGGATGAATTTCGGCCTCGGCGAATTCACGCCTGCTCCGCCCAATAATCGAACACCGCCTGCTGCTGCTCCCTTATGAAGCGCGCCGCTGCGGCGCCCTCCCACGGGCCGTCATAGCCCAGCAGCAGCGCCGTGCCGCCGACCCACCAGCCCTGCCCCGGCAGCCGGTCGCTCTCGCGCACCACCAGCACTGCGAGGTCGGGCTCGCCGTCGAGCGCCGCTAGGCGATCGACCTCCTCGAGCGTCTTGCACACCGCGCGCATCTTCGGCCGCGTGAAGCGGAACCCCAGTTCGCCGAGCAATTCGGAATAGCTGACGCTGCGCCCTTCGCGCGCCGCTTCGATCAGGATCGCGCGGATGCGCGGTGCGTCGCCGAGCGCGCTCGCGTCGGCCGGAACCGGCGCCGCGCCGTCGAGGCCGGGGTCAAGCGCCACGCTTTTTTGGCGGCCAAGGAATGAAGCCCGAGGTGCGCGCGATATACTCGTCATAGCCCGGGCGCGTATGCTTCATGCCGCGTTCGAGCAGGGCCTTGCCCGACCATCTGGTGAGGGTGAAGGTCAGGAACAACGGCCCGATCACGCTCGCCGCCGCGACCCAGAAGGCGGCGTCGGCGGCGACGAGGAAGATGCCCCACCAGGTCAGCGCGTCGCCGAAATAATTGGGATGGCGCGTGTAGCGCCACAGCCCGGTGTCGAGGATCTTGCCATGATTGTCGGGGTTACCGCGAAAGCGGTGCAGCTGCCAGTCGCCGATCGTCTCGAACGCGATGCCGGTGAGCGCCGCACCGACGCCGATCCAGCCGAGCAGACCGATCGCCGACGCGGGCGCCGCGGCACTCGCCCAGATGCCGATCTGCGCGGGCAGGCTGGTGATGAAAAGCAGCGGCGCCTGCGTCAGGAAGACGCTGACCAGCGCGGTCATTTCCCAGCCCCAGTGACGCTTCTTCATGATGCTCGCGATGATCTTCTGGTAGCGCGGATCCTCGCCCGTCGCGCGCCAGCGCAGCAAAAGGTGGATCGAGAGGCGCAGCCCCCACAAGGTCGTGAGCCCGAGCAGCAACTGCGCGCGTATCCCCTCGCTCCCGACCTGAACCGCGGTGCCCCACGCGAGCAGCACCATGCCGAAGGCCCAGAAGGCGTCGATGAACGAGACGTCGCGGATCTGCAGCGCGATCAGCCACAGCAGCCCGATGACCAGGATCAGCCCGAAAAAATTGGTCGCCAGCATGATCGCCACACCCGTCATCGCCACGCTCCTTGGCCGATCCCTCTACCACCTTCCCCTTTGATGGGGGAAGGATACGAAGCCTTGCGCCTTTGGCGCTAGGCGAAGTTGGATGGGGGTGATGCTGCGTCCTCGCGCCGTCGCTCCCGGCCGAAACCGCACCCCCACCGCTGCGACTAGGCAGCAAGCTGCCAAGTCTCGCTGCCTCCCCCATCGAGGGGGAGGACCATCAACCCCTAATCCACGCCCACGATATCATCGATCGACGTCACCGCACGCTCCGGAAATTTGGGGATGCAGCTTTTATAGACTTCGAGCACCTTCATCATGTCGGCGCGAAAATCGCCAGTCGGCCAGATGAGGGGGCCGAGGCCGCCGGTCTTTGTCCCATAGTCCATCAGGCCGACGACCATCGGCACCTTTGCCGCGAGCGCGATCTGGTAGAAGCCGGTGCGCCATTTCTTCGCCTTGCCGCGGGTTCCTTCGGGCGCGACGGTGAGCATGAATTCGGCGCGGCGCGCGAATTGCTCGACCATCTGTTGCACCGCGTTCGAGGCGTTGTGGCGATCGACCGGAATGCCGCCCATCTGTTTCATGAAGCCGCCGATCGGCCATCTGAACAGCGACAATTTGCCCATGAAATGCGCGCGCACCTTGAGGTCGGCGGTGAGGCCGAGGAAGTTCACGAAATCCCAGTTGCTGGTGTGCGGCGCGGCGATGATGATGAAGCGCCGCGGCTCGGGCACCTCGCCCTCGGCCCTCCAGCCGCGCAGCCGGTACATTGCCAGCAACAGCCGCCGCACGGCGCGCGCCACCAGTCCCGGCGGATGATCGTCATAAGCTGTCACGGTCCTCTCCCGCTGCCGGGATGCGCGAAAGGCGAGGGGCGCGCAAGAAAAACAAAGCGCCTTGCGGGGGTTGGCGCTTTCTGCTCCCTTCACCTGCAAAGGGGATCTCCATGATCAAGAAAATCTGGTTGTCGATGCTGTCCGCGCTGGCGCTTTCGGCGCCCGCCGCCGCGCAGGAGGTGCCGCGCCCCGACCAGTTCGCCTTTCGCGAGATTTTCAGGGAACTCATCGAAACCAACACGACGCTGTCGTCGGGCAGCTGCACGCTCGCCGCCGAGCGCATGGCGGCGCGGATGAAGGCGGCCGGTTTCCCCGACAGCCAACTCCATCTCTTTGCGACGCCGGAAAACCCCAAGGAGGGCGGTCTTGTCGCCATCTATCCGGGCACGTCGAAGACTGCGAAGCCGATCCTGGTGATGGCGCATATCGACGTCGTCGAGGCGAAGCGCGCCGACTGGGAGCGCGACCCCTTCACTTTGTTCGAGGAGAATGGCTATTTTTATGGCCGCGGCACGCTCGACGTGAAGTCGCAGGCCGCGGTGTGGGTCGACATGCTGATCCGCTTTCAGCAGGCGGGCTATAAGCCCAAACGTACGATCAAGATGGCGCTGACCTGCGGCGAGGAGACCAATGGCGCGTTCAACGGCGTCGAGTGGCTCGCGGCGAACAAGCGCGAGCTGATCGACGCCGAATTCGCCTTGAACGAGGGCGGCGGCGGCGACAGCGACGGCAAGGGCAAGGTCATCGGCCAGTCGGTGCAGGTCGGCGAAAAGACCTTCGCCAATTTCCGCCTCGAAACGCGCAACCCCGGCGGGCACAGCTCGGCGCCGATGCCCGACAATGCGATCTACGAGCTCGCCCGCGCGCTGAGCCGGATCGAGGCGCATGAATTCCCGGTCGAGATGACCGACGTGACGCGGCGCTATTTCGCCGAGGCCGGCGCGATCCGCGGCGACGACACAGGCAAGGCGATGGTCGCGCTCGCCAAAAACCCGGCCGACAAGGCGGCCGAGGCGATCGTCAACAAGGACCCGTTCCTGCACAGCAATCTGCGCACCACCTGCGTCGCGACTTTGCTCGACGGCGGCCACGCCGCCAACGCGCTGCCGCAGCGCGCGGGGGCGAACCTCAATTGCCGCATCTTTCCGGGGCACAGCATCGAATCGATCAAGGATGAGCTCGCCAAGGTCATCGGCGATCCCAAGGTGACGATCACCCAGCTGCCGCCCAAGCGCCCCGCCCCGCCCGCGCCTCCGCTCGACCCCAGGATCATCGGGCCGATGGAGAAGCTCGTCGCCAAATATTGGCCCGGGCTGAAGGTCATCCCGTCGATGGCGAACGGTTATACCGACGCGACCTTCCTCGGCGCGGTCGGCATTCCGACCTATGGCATCCCCGGCATATGGGGCGACCCCGACGGCAATGGCGTCCACGGGCTCAACGAGCGGATCGCGGTGCAATCGCTCTATGTCGGGCGCGACTATATGGTCGATCTGGTGAAGGCCTATGCCGACAAGCCCTGACGAGCAATTTGGAGCGTTCGACTCCCCTCCTGCAAGGGAGGGGTCGGGGGTGGGTTTACCGCCGAAGGCGGTGCTCTTCTTCTTGCTCGCTTCGCTCGCTACCCACCCCTAACCCCTCCCTAAAAGGGAGGGGAAAGCTTTGGCGCTACCCCACGAACGCGCGCTCGATCACGAAGTCGCCGGGCGCAGCGTTCGAGCCTTCCTTGAAGCCGAGGCTTTCGAAGCGCGCCTGCAGGTCGCGGATCATCGCCATGCTGCCGCACATCATGATGCGGTCGGTTTCGGGATCGAAGGCCGCGGGGCCGGTCAGCGGGTGGCCGAACAGCGCGCCATTGTCGATCAGCGCGTCGATGCGCCCTGCGGTGCGGAAGGGCTGACGCGTCACCGTCGGCAGGTAGTGGAATTGCAGCAGCGCCTGGTCCTGCACCAGCGGATCGCCGGCGAGCTGGCTTTCGAGATCGTCGCGGAAGGCGAGGTCGCTGACCTGGCGCACGCAATGGACGATCATGATCTGGTTGAACCGCTCATAGATGTCGGGATCGCGCGCGAGGCTGAGGAAGGGCGCGAGGCCGGTGCCGGTCGAGAGCAGGAACAGCCGCCGCCCCGGGGTCAGCGCGTCGGCGACGAGCGTGCCGGTCGGCTTGCGCCCGAGATAGACGGGGTCGCCGGGCCGGATCAGCTGCAGCCGCGAGGTCAGCGGGCCGTCGGGCACCTTGATCGACAGGAATTCCAATTCCTCGGCCCAGGCCGGACTGGCGATCGAGTAAGCGCGGAGCAGCGGCCGCCCCTCGCCGCCGGGCAGGCCGATCATGACGAACTCGCCCGAGCGGAAGCGGAAGCTCGCCGGCCGGCTGATCGTGAAGCTGAACAGATGCTCGTTCCAGTGGCGGACGCTCTTCACTTCCTCGACGGTCAGCGAGGCGGAGGGGGCCAGCTTGGCGGCGGCGGCGATACGGTCGCTCATCACTTGGTTTCCTGATGGTGTTGAGAAGTTGGGGAGGAAAGCCGCGACAGGTCGAAACCCGCTGCGGAGAGGCTGGTGGTAGCGGCGGCGAAGGCCTTGGCGAGCGCGACAACCGAGGCGGGTTCGACGAGCAGCTCGAGCGTGGCGCGAAGCCGGCCGGCCTGCCCGCGCGCCGCGTCGCGCCACAGCGCGATCAGCACCGCCTCGTCCTCGGCGATGGTGCGGCACGGCATCGGCGCGAGCGCGAGGCAGCGGCGCCCGTCGCTCGCGAGCAGCCCCATCGTGACGTGAAAATCGGGCAACGCCAGATACGCATCAACCGCCGCAAAGCCGCGGTGCAGCGCGCGCGGCGGGCATTGCCCGCGCTCGGCCGCACCGACCCAGCCGCGCATTGCCCAAAGCAAAAAGCGGCCGCCATTGCCGAGGCTTTCGACGGGGCGGTCGACAAAGGCGTACATGCGAATCTCCGAGCTGCTTGGCCGCGGCTTTTATGTTATTGCGAGGCATTTGCAACTATGAGATAATCTTTTCATTATGGTAGCGGGACTATGACGGATCGAGGCCGCCAGCGCCCGGACCAGAGAGAGGAGCAAGCCGCCATGACGGCCATCGACAGCATCGCCGCGCTCGAAGCCGTGGTCGGCAAGCCCTCGCCGGCGATCGACCTCAAGGTCATCGACCGCGTCGATCCGACCGCGCAGCGCTGGCTCGCCGCTTCGCCGCTGATGTTCGCCGGGGTCGGCGACGGCGACGGCGGCATGACGATCACGCTCGCGGGCGGGGCGCCCGGCTTCGCGTTATCCGACGGCCCGACGCTGTCGATCCCGATCGACCATATCGACGATCCCGCGTTGCTGCGGCCGGGCGAGGGGTTCGGCTCACTCTTCCTGCTGCCCGGCATCGGCGAGACGCTGCGGATCAACGGCCGGGTCGCCGCGATCGCCGACGGTGCAGCGCGGATCGCGGTCGACGAATGCTATGTCCATTGCGCCAAGGCGCTGATCCGCTCGGACTTCTGGAAAGCCGAACCGCATGACGATGCGCCCGCAGCCACCGACGCCTTCGTCGCGGCGAGCCGCTTCATGGCGCTCGCGACGATCGATGCCGCGGGCGGCGCCGACCTCAGCCCCAAGGGCGATCCCGCCGGCCGGCTCGCGCAGATCGACGGCAGCGCGCTCGCCTTTCCCGACCGCCCCGGCAATCGCCGCACCGACAGCTTCCGCAACATCATCGCGCAGCCGCGCATTGCCGCCGCGCTGCTGATTCCCGGATCGACGATGGTCGCCAAGCTCACCGGCACGGCGACGCTCAGCAGCGACGAAGCCGCGCGTGCGCCCTTCGCGGTCGGCGACAAGCAGCCTTTGCTCGCCGCGCGCGTCGATGACCTCGCCATCGCGCTCGCTCCCAGCGCCGCGCTCGCCCGCGCGCGCCTCTGGCCCGCCGCCGCCGCGCCCGCCGGCCTGAGCCCCGCCAAGATGCTGGGCGAACATCTGCGCATCAACCGCGGCAAGGGCATCGGCGCGCGCATCGCGAGCGCGGTCGTCACCCCCGGCATGATCCAGAAGGGGCTCGACCAGGATTATAAGAACAATCTCTATTGATCCCTTTCGCCCTTTCGCCCTTTGCCATGCGGCGCGGGGCTTGCTATCCGCGCCGGACAATGGCGACCAACGACGACGACCTTCCTGCTTCCGATCCCGTACCCGGCATGAGCGACACCCCCTTCGACAGCGCGCTGTCGGAGCGCTACCTCGTCTATGCGCTGTCGACGATCACCGCGCGCTCGCTGCCCGACCTGCGCGACGGACTGAAGCCCGTCCACCGCCGCCTCCTGTGGGCGATGCGCGCGATGCGGCTCGACCCGAGCCAGGGCTACAAGAAATCGGCGCGCGTCGTCGGCGATGTCATCGGCAAGTTCCACCCGCACGGCGACACCGCGGTCTATGACGCGATGGTCCGGCTCGCGCAGGATTTCTCGCTTCGTTACCCCCTCGTCGACGGCCAGGGCAATTTCGGCAATATCGACGGCGATAATGCCGCGGCCTATCGCTACACCGAGGCGCGGCTGACGCGCGTCGCGGTTGACCTGATGCAGGGGCTTGATGAGGGCACTGTAGACTTCAAGCCGACCTATAATGGCGAGGACGAAGAGCCCGAGATCATGCCCGGGCTGTTCCCGAACCTGCTCGCCAATGGCGCGAGCGGGATCGCGGTGGGCATGGCGACCAACATCCCGCCGCACAATGCCGCCGAGGTGATCGGCGCCGCGCTGCTGCTGATCGAGAACCAGAACGCCGAGCTCGGCGAACTGCTCGAGCATGTGAAGGGCCCCGATTTCCCGACCGGCGGCATCGTCGTCGACAGCCCCGAGGCGATCGCTCTGGCCTATGAGACCGGGCGCGGCGGCTTCCGCGTCCGCGCGCGCTTCTCGACCGGCAAGACAGGCGATGCTTGGGAAGAGAGCGGCGTCGAGAAGCAGGCGGGAGGCACCTGGCAGCTCGTCATCAGCGAAATCCCGTACGGGGTCGCCAAGGGCAAGCTGATCGAACAGATCGCGCAGCTGATCGCCGACAAGAAGCTCCCGATCCTGGAAGATGTCCGCGACGAGAGCGCCGAGGATCTGCGCATCGTCCTCGTCCCCAAGAGCCGCAACGTCGACCCTGATATCCTGAAGGAAAGCCTCTACCGGCTGACCGATCTCGAAAGCCGTTTCGCGCTCAATCTGAACGTGCTCGACGCGACGCGCACGCCCAAGGTGATGGGGCTGAAACAGCTGCTCACCGAATGGCTGCAGCACCAGATCATCGTGCTCGTCCGCCGCGCGCAGCACCGCATCGCGAAGATCGACGACCGGCTCGAGCTGGTCGCGGGCTATATCATCGCCTTTTTGAACCTCGACCGGATCATCGAGATCATCCGCACCGAGGACGAACCCAAGCCGGTGATGATCGAAGAATTCATCCTCACCGACCGCCAGGCCGAGGCGATCCTCAACATGCGGCTGCGCAGCCTGCGCAAGCTCGAGGAAATGGAGCTCAAGCGCGAGCAGGCCGATTTGACCGCCGAGCGCGAGGAACTGGCGAAGCTGGTCGAGAGCCCGGCGCGGCAGAAGACGCGGCTGCGCAAGGACCTCGAGAAACTGCGCACCGTCTATGGCCTCGACACGCTGCTCGGCGCGCGGCGCACGACGATCGCCGAAGCCGCCCCGGCGCGCGACATCCCGCTCGACGCGATGATCGAGAAGGAGCCGGTGACGGTGATCCTGTCGAAGCGCGGCTGGATCCGCGCCCAGCGCGGCCATGTCGTGCCCGAGCAGTGGGGCGAGTTCAAATTCAAGGAAGGCGACGAACTGCTGTTCGCGGTGCGCGCGCAGACCACCGACAAATTGCTGATCGCCGCGAGCGACGGGCGCTTCTACACCGTCGGGGCCGACAAATTGCCCGGCGGGCGCGGTTTCGGCGAACCGCTGCGGCTGATGGTCGACATCGATCCCGAAGCGCGCATCGTCGCGCTGCTGCCTGCCAGCGCCGAAGGCCGCCTGCTGCTCGCCTCGACCAGCGGGCACGGCTTTATCGCGCAGATGGCCGAACTGATCGCCGAGACGCGCAAGGGCCGCAACGTCGTCAATCTGAGGCCCAAGGCACAGCTGGCGGTCGTCCGCGCCGTCGGTGCGACCGACGACAGCGTCGCGGCGATCGGCGAGAATCGCAAGCTGGTCGTCTTTCCCTTGAGCGAAGTGCCGGTGATGGCGCGGGGCCAGGGCGTCGCGCTGCAGCGTTTCCGGGACGGCGGGCTGTCCGACGCGACGACGATCGTGCTGGCCGAGGGGCTCAGCTGGAAAATGGGCGGCGAAAGCGGGCGGATGCGCAGCAACGTCGACGTCACCCTGTGGCGCGTCGCGCGCGGCGCCGCGGGGCGCAATCCCCCCGAGGGCTTTCCGAGGAGCAACCGCTTCGACTGATCGCTTTTCCCTATTGCCGTAAATAGCTTTTTTACCCCCCGCCCCTAGGCCAATGAAGCCATGGGGAAAGGTCGCACAAAACCCTCTTTTATGCCCATCGATCGCACCGGCGAGGACCGGCCGCTTCTGTTCGTCGGTTGGATCGACGCCCTTCCGGTACCCGCCGCGCTGATCCGGCCGTTGCCGCGCGGCAATTTCCGCCTGCACGCGAGCAACGCCGCCTTCGACCGGCTGAACCTGTCGCCCGCGGGTGCGAACGCCCCGATCGAGCTGCGCCGCGCGATCGAACGCACCGCGCAGAACCCCGACGACAGCCAGGAATTCTCGTGCCAGCTGGGCGACGGTCCCGCCGCGCGCGACCTGCGCGCGTCGATCGGCCCGCTGTCGGGCGAATGCGGCGACGAAGACCTGTTCCTGCTGACGCTGATCGACCGCACGCAGGAAATGATGACCGAGCGCAATTTGCGCCGCGAACTGGTGTCGGACAGCCTGACCGGGCTGCCCAACCGCGCCGGTTTCGAGGAACTGGTCGAACAGCGCATCGCCGCCGACGCCGAATCGGACCATGCGATCCTGCTGCTCGACCTCGCGCGCTTCAGCCGCATCAACGAACATATCGGTCCGCTCGCGGGCGACGAGCTGATCATCACCGTCGCGCGGCGGCTGAAATCGAGCCTGCGCAGCGGCGACATATTGGCGCGCACCGGCGGCGACGAATTCGCCATCTCGTCGCGCATCGCCAGCGGGCGCGCCGACGTGCGCGAGATCGCGCGGCGCATCCGCGGCTGTTTCGACCACCCCTTCCGCATCGGCGAATTGAAAGTCAGCGTCGATTGCGCACTCGGCTGCACGATCCAGCCCGGCGGCGACACCGATGTCGCCGACCAGATCCGCCACGCGCAGATCGCGCTGAAGCGGGCGAAGCAGACCGACCGCATCGAAATCTACGAACCCGAAGCCGCAATGCTCTCGGACAATCGTTTCGGGCTGGAGACCGCGCTGCGCAACGCGATCGAGGAAGACCGCCTCCACCTCGCCTTCCAGCCCTTAGTCGAGCTGTCGACGGGCAAGGTGGCGGGCTTCGAGGCGCTGGCGCGCTGGGAAGACGACGGCGACCGCTCGATATCGCCGACCGAATTCATCCCCGTCGCCGAGGATTCGGGGCTGATCGTCCCGCTCGGTCAATGGGCGATCGCCAAGGCCGCGAGCACGCTCGCGGCGTGGGATTCGCAAAATGGCGGCGCACCGGTCGACTGCTATTTCTCGGTCAACGTCTCGGCGATCCAGCTGGTACGCGACGATGTCGCCGCGGTGGTGCGCCAAGCGCTCGCCGCCAACGCGATCGGCGGCGAGCGGCTGATGATCGAGCTCACCGAAAGCGCGATCATCGGCGACCCCGACCTCGCGCTGTCGGTGCTCAACGAATTGAAGGCGCTGTCTACCCGCGTCGCGATGGACGATTTCGGCACCGGCTATTCGAACCTCGCCTATCTCCAGCGGCTGCCGCTCGACGTGCTCAAGATCGACCGCAGCTTCGTCGAGCATATGGTCGACGACCGCGACAAGGTGGCGATCGTCCGCACGATCCAGAGCCTGGCCGAGGCATTGGGCATGAAGACCACCGCCGAGGGCGTCGAGACCGCCGACCAGGCGCGGCTGCTGTCGGCGCTAGGCTGCGACTTCGGGCAGGGCTTCCTCTTCGCGCGGCCGATGGCCGAGGGCGAAGCCTATGATTATTGGCGTCAGTCGCTGAGCCGCCCGATCTTCTGATCGAGCAATTCGGCGACGCGCGGCGCGCCGGGAAAATCCTCCGCCAGCCAATGGGCCTCGATTTTTTTCAGAAGTCGCGCGACTTCGGGACCCGCCGTTACACCGCGGGCAATGATGTCGCCGCCCTTAACGGGAAAACGGGGTACCTCCCAGCCGACAAGGTCGCATACCGCATCCTGCGCGACCGCGGGCTCGGCCGCGAGCAGATATACGTCCATGGCAACTTCGATTCCGGCCGTATAGGCGAGCCAGCGCGGCCGTCCGGCGAGTTCCGCCCGATGTCCCGCAACCGCTTCGAGATGCTTGCGCTGCCTGGTAGAAAAACGCAGCCGGCTCGCGACCCGCTCGGCCATCACGATATCGGACGGCAACAGGGCCGCGAGGCGGCGTAGGGCCGACGGCTCGATATCATTGGCTTTTTCGTTCGCGATCAAGCGGTCGAGCGTAGCCGCAAAGTCGGGCGCCAGTTCGGGCAGGATCACCTCGAACATCCCGTCGGCCGCCATCTGCCCGGCGATCGCACGCGGATCGGGAAGCGCCAATATCTTGGTGAGTTCGTCCGCCACCCGTTCGCGCGACAGGCTTTTCAGCGACTGGCGCGCGGCGATCACCGCAACGTGGCTGGCGGCATCGAGGTCGCCGTGCCCGAAGCGCGCGACGAAGCGATAGAAGCGCAGGATGCGGAGGTGATCCTCGGCGATGCGCGTCGCGGCGTCGCCGATGAAGCGGATGCGTCCGCTTTCGAGGTCGGCGAGGCCGCCGAAATAATCGTCGATCGCCCCCGTCTTCGGGTCGGCATAGAGCGCGTTGATCGTGAAGTCGCGCCGCGCGGCATCGTCGCGCCAGTCGTCGGCGAAAGCGACCGTGGCGCGGCGACCGTCGGTCTCGACGTCGCGGCGCAGCGTCGTGATCTCGTGCCGATCGTGGCTGGCGATTGCGGTGACGGTGCCGTGCGCGATGCCGGTGGGCACGACCTTGATCCCGACCGCTTCCAACTTTTCGATCACCTTGTCGGGGGTGAGCGGGGTCGCGAGGTCGATGTCGGCGACGGGCAGGCCGAGCAAGGTGTCGCGCACCGCGCCGCCGACCAGCCGCACCGCGCCGCCGCGCGCGGTGAGCGCCGCGACGATGCGCTTCAGCCCCTCGCGGTGGCGCCATTCGGCGTCGGGGAGCAGCGTCGCCCCCATGCTCAGCGGTGCCAGCCCGCGGGCAGGCGCCGCGCCAGATTGACGATGATGCCCGCCGTCACGCCCCAGATCCGCCGCCCCTGCCACATCATGTCATAATAATGCCGATCATGGCCCTGCCAATGCGCTTGCTGGCGGTCGTAATTGCCGGGGTCGAACAGCGTGTCGAGCGGCACCTCGAACCAGTCCTCGACCTCGTCGGGATTGGGATCGAGCGGCAGGTCGGGCGGGATCACGCCGAGCACCGGGGTGATGTGATAGCCGCTGCCCGAACGATAGGCTTCGGTCGTCCCCGCGATCGTCACGTCGCGGCGGTGGAGCCCGATCTCCTCCTCGGCCTCGCGCAGCGCGGCGTCGACCGCGTCGCGGTCGCCGGGATCGATCTTGCCGCCGGGAAAGGCGACCTGCCCGGCGTGGCTGCGCAGCCATTGCGGGCGCTGGGTGAGGATGACGCCGGGATCGGGGCGGTCGGTGAAGGCGATCAGCACCGCGGCATCGCGCAGCGTCGGAGTACCGAGATAGGTCTCGTCCTCATCCTCGCCGGGGAGCAGATTTTCGAGCGCGACGCGCAATTTTTCGGAGAGCATCAGGCGCCGCCGACCAGGGGGAAGCGGACGCCGTTCGACCAGATCGCGGGCGGGTCGCCGCCCTCGGCCAATGCCAGTTCGGCGATCTCGTAATAGAGCGCGCGGTCGATGCGCGCTTCGAGGCCGTTGCCGACCGCGCCGCGCACATGGAGGCGCGGGTCGGGATCGTCGGGGTCGCTCCCGAAGCTCAAGGGATGGTTCGCGCCAGCCAGCACGAGGTCGTCGGTGTCGAGGCGGAAGATCAGCTTGCGGTGCTCGCGCTCTCCCTCGCTCTTCATCTCGACCGCGCGGAAGGGCGTGTCCTCGACCGCGATCGCCAGTTTCTCGGCGGGGGTGACGAGGACATGGCTGCCGTCGGGTTCGCGGCGGAGGATCGTCGAGAAGAGCCTGACCATCGCGGGGCGGTTGATGCGCCCGCCCTCGTGATACCAGCTGCCGTCGGCGCGGATTTCCATGGCGCTGTCGCCGCTGCGTTCGGGGTGCCAGCTTTCGACCGGCGGCAACTTGCGCGCGGCGAGCAGTTCGGCGGCCTCGGTCAGCGAAAGCTGCGAAAACTCTTTCGGGAGCGATGGCGCGGGGGTGACCATCCCTCCGACATAGGCGGACCTGCGCGCCGCGCAACCCCAGCCGGATCAGCGCGGCCCGATCATCCCCGCGCTCTTCGGCAAGCCATGCCCGTTCACCGCTCGCGCCAGCAGTCGGCGCTTTTCATACGGCCCGGGCAGGTCCCACGCCGCCGTCGCATCGGCGGTGAAGCCGAAGAAGCGGCCATAATATTCGGGGTCGCCGATCATCATCAGCGCGCTGTCGGCCTCGGTCTCGGCGGCCTCGAGCATATGCGCCATCAGCAAACGGCCGTGGCCGCCGCGCTGGACGTCGGGGCGCACCGCGACCGGGCCGACCATGACCAGCGGGGTCGCGCTACCGTCCGGGGCATGGTGCGCGACCGGCCAGCACTGGATGGTGCCTGCGAGTTCGCTGTCTTCGAGCAGCGCGAAGCTCAAAGCCGGAACCGCATCCATGCCCTGGCGGATGCGGTAGGCGGTTCGTCCAAAGCGGTCCGCCCCGAATGCGGCGTCGAGCAGATGCTCGACCGCCGAGGGTGCAATATCCGACAATGGAAGTAACTCGACCAATGTGCGCCCTTTCGCTAATGCGGCGGCGCTTTAGGGTCCGGGGTCGGCGTTGGAAAGCCGAATGTCGCACCCGCCGAACAGGAATTTCTTGTGACCGATACATTGTGGCTGGAGGTGAGCGGGCTGACCGTCGACGTCCTCACCGGCATCTATTCCGAAGAAACGCATCTGCCGCAGCCGCTGCGCATTTCGGTGCGCGCCAAGCTCGCCATGGCTGATCATTATGATCCGACCACGCCGCTCAGCCGCTCGAAAAATTACATGCACCTCAAATTCGCGGCGACCGAGGGGCTGCCCAAGGACGTGCATTTCGTGCTGATCGAGAGCGTCGCCGACCATATCATCGATACTTTGTTCCTGCAGGACGACAAGGTCGAGGAGGTCGAGGTCAAGATCGTCAAGCTGGCGATCGCCGAGGAAGGCGAAGAGATCGGCATCACGATGCGGCGCGCGCGCAAATGACGCAGAAGCTGGCGCTGGTGACGGGTGGGCTCCACCGCGTCGGCGCTGCGATCTCGGCGCGGCTGGCGCGCGAGGGCTATGCGCTGGCGCTGCACAAACGTTCGGCGGCCGAGGCCGATCCGGTGCTCGCCGAGGCGCTGGCGGAGACGGGCGCGCTGAGCCATCGTTTTGCGGCGGACCTCAGCGACCCCACGGCGGTCGATGCGCTGATCCCGGCGGTGATCGCGAAATTCGGCCGCGCACCCGACCTGCTCCTCAATAATGCCGCGCATTTCGCCGAGGGCGAATGGGCCGATCTGTCGGCGGCGGCGCTCGCCGAGATGATGCAGGTCAATCTGTCGGCGCCGGTGATGCTGGCCAAGGCGCTGGTGGCGGCGAGCGATGGCAAGCGCCCCGCGATCGTCAATATCGTCGACCAGCGCGTCGTGCATCCGGTGCCCGACCAGGTCGCGTACAGCCTGTCCAAATCGGCGCTGTGGCAGGCGACGGCGACGCTGGCAGTGGCGTTCGGGGGCCGCGCGCGGGTCAATGCCGTCGCGCCGGGGCTGACGATGGCCACCGGGGATTATAGCGCGCCGCAGGTCGAACGCCTGGCGCAGCGCATGCCGCTCGGCGCGCTGCCGACGCCGGCGCAGGTCGCCGATGCCGTCGTCTATCTCGCGCGCGCCGAGGCGGTGACGGGGCAGACGATCTTCGTCGACGGCGGCGCGCATCTGGCGCCGATGGCGCGCGATTTCGTGCAGTTGGAGCGCGATTGACCCGGGTTCAGCGCGTCAGCGGGACCTGAAGCGCTGTATAGGGCGGCTGGAAATAATCGAGCACCTCGCCCGCCGCGCGACCGGCGCGCGACGAGGGATCGGGGAACAACAGCTCGCGCAGGTTGATCCCGAAGCCGACGAACACGCGGCGTTGCGGCCGGATGCCCGCGGCGCGGTCCTCGTTCGAAAAATCCTTGCCGAAATAGCCGAGGTGCAGTTCGAGATAGCGTAGCGGACTGCGCTCGAACGCGTCGAAGCCGCTCAGCTTGAGCGCGAAGAAATAGCGCTGCTGTTCGAAATGCGCCTTGCCCTCGATCGAGAAGATCTTGTCATTGGGCACCACCATCAGCCGATAATCGAGCTTCCGGTCGAGGCCGGGCACCGAATTGCGCAGGATCGAAAAGCCCGCACCGGCCGAGTTCATCGCGACATCCTCCCACGACCAACCGCCGCTGCGTTCGACGCTGTCCCATAATTCGGTATAGAGCGTCGTCGCGAAGCCCAGCGCCCCGGCGGTATATTCGATGCCCGGCGCTCCATCGGTCTTGTGCTTGAGCCGCGCATGGAAAAGTTCGGACACGACATAGGCGCTATAGGCGTGCGCCAGCTTGTCGACCCCGACATTGCGCGTCGAGCGGCCGAAGAAGCCCTCTTTCTGCGTATGCGGCGCGATCGGGTTCTCGAACAATTTTCGGCTGTTGGCGATGGTATAATAAGCCGCGACCGCGCCGATTTCCCATTTGATCGCGCCCAATTGACGTCCGAACCCGCGATAGGACCGTGCGGGCGCGGCGCCGTCCGCGCCCATGCCCTCATCCGGGCCATATCCGGCCAAGTCGGGCGGACCGACGAGCGGCGCCGCGATGGCGGGCGCAGTCGCCGGGTCAAAAGGCAAGGTTACGCGCGGCAGGGCGTCGAACGGATTCCAGCCGAGCGGGTCCTGGCCGAACGGATCGTCGCCGGGGACATAGCCGCCCGGCATCCGGTCATCGGCTGCGACATCGGCCAGCGCGAAGGCAAAATCATCGGGGGGCAGCGATAAGATCGCCGGCGCGGCAAGCGTCGTTGGTTCGGCCGCGCGCGCCGATCCCGCAGCAGCTACCATCGATCCCGTGAGGGCCGATAGAGTGAGCGCGGCGATTACCCCTCGCCCGATGGCCGTCCTCCCCCGTGAATCGCCGGCGATCGCCACCGCGAACAATATGTTGGGAGCATAAGATCAAGCCCGGCGGTGGGCAATCGCCGTGCGGTGGCCGGCATCTGGCGACATTTTCAGTAAATATGCACCGCCTTGGTCACCAGATAGCCGTCGAGCCCTTCGGGCCCGCTCTCGCTGCCGAAACCCGATTCCTTGATGCCGCCGAAGGGCATGTCGAGAGTCGAGATCACGAAGCTGTTCACCCCGACCATCCCGCTTTCGATCGAATCGACGATGCGGTTGATGCGGCGGCCGTTCTCGGTGAAGGCGAAGGCGGCGAGGCCATAGGGCAGCCGGTTCGCCTGCTCCAAAGCCTCCTCTTCGGTGCCGAACGGGCGAATCAGCGCCATCGGGCCGAAGGGTTCGTGATTCATCGCATCGGCATCGAGCGGCACGTCGGCGATCGCGGTCGGCTGGAAGAAATAGCCGCTGCCCGTCGCCTCGCCGCCCGCGATCACGCGCGCGCCCTTCGCCTTGGCATCGGCGACCAGCGCCTCGAGTGCCGGGATGCGGCGCGCGTTGGCGAGCGGGCCCATCTGGGTGTCGGCGTCGAGGCCGCTGCCGATCTTCACCTTCGCGGTGCGCTCGGCGAAGCCCTTGACGAACGCATCATAGATGCCCTGCTGGACATAGAAGCGCGTCGGCGAGATGCAGACCTGCCCCGCGTTGCGGAACTTCTGCCACACGACCTTGTCGAGCGTCGCCTCGAGGTCGCAATCGTCGAAGATCAGTACCGGGGCGTGGCCGCCGAGTTCCATCGTGATCCGCTGCGCGCGGTCGGCGGCAAGCCGCATCAGATGTTTGCCGACCGCGGTCGAGCCGGTGAAGCTGACCTTGCGGATCACCGGGCTGGCGAGCAGATGCCGGCTGATCATGTCGGGGTCGCCATAGACGAGCTGCGCCGCGTCGCCGGGAATGCCCGCGTCGATCAGGCAGCGCATGATCGCGCTGGTGCAGCCCGGCGTTTCCTCGGGTGCCTTGGCGATCACGACGCAGCCCGCGGCGAGCGCGGGGGCGATCTTCTTGACCATCAGATTGACCGGGAAATTCCAGGGCGAGAAGCCCGCGACGGGGCCGACGGGGTGCTTGGTGACCATCGCGCGCTGGCCGAGCGGGCGCTGGAGCACGCGGCCCTCGATACGCTTGCCCTGTTCGGCGAAATAGCCGAGCAGACCCGCCGCCGACAGCACCTCGCCGCGCGCTTCGCCGATCGGCTTGCCCTGTTCGAGCGTCATCAGCGTCGCGATATGCTCGACGCGGTCGCGGATCAGCCCCGCGGCCTTGTGCATCAGCGCGGCGCGCTCGTCGGGGGTCTTGGCGCGCCAGGCGGGCCAGCCGCGCTCGGCGGCCGCCAACGCCTCGTCGAGGTCGGCGGCGGTCGCCACCGGCAGCTCGGCGATCGGGTCCGCGGTCGCGGGGTTGAACACCGGCCGCGCCTCGCGCCCCTCGCCGCTCCGCCAGGCACCGGCGATGAAGAGCTGGAGGTCGGCGTCGTAGGTCGCGGTGTCGGTCATGGGGGATCCTTATGGGGGGCAGGAGGATGCCGCCCATATAGGCCGCCTCAGCGATAGTTAAAGCTGATGCTGATGCGCTCGCCCTTGCCGCTGTGTGGCATGACTTCGTGGCGCAGCCAGCTCTCCCACAGGAACACCCGCCCCGCCGCAGGCTCGGCATAGACGAAGGGCAAAAGATGCTCGGGCGCGTCGTCGGTGCGGCCGGGCGCCGCCATCAGCATCGCGAGGCGGGGATCCTCGAGCTTGAGCGCGCCCGATCCTGGCGGGACGGCGACATAGAAGGTGCCCGACACGATGCTGTGCGGGTGGATATGGCCGCTGTGCGTGCCGCCGGGTTTCAATATGTTGACCCACAGGCTGTCGAGCTTCAGCGGCTTGGCGAGGTCGAAATGCGCCGCCTTGGCGAAGGCTTTCACTTCCTTGTCGAGCAGGCGTTTCAAATCGTGAAACGCCGGGTCACGCTCGGGCAGGTCGCCGAGGCTGGCATAGCTGGTGTAGCCTTTATAGCCATGCTCGCGGCTCCAGCGCCGGCCCGCGCCATCCTCTTCGGCGAACAGGCGGCAGCTCTCCTCGAGCTCCTCGAGCAGCTCGGGCGAACCGATATCGGCCTCGTAGAAAAGGCTGGCGAAGAGCGAACGAACGGGCATGATGGCCGCAAAGCACAGCAGCAAAGCACAAGCAAGGGAGACGAGGATGGCCGAGTTTGAACTGATCGCCGACGGATTGCGCTTTCCCGAGGCGCCGGTCGTGATGGACGACGGCAGCGTCATCGTCGTCGAGATCGAGGCGGGGCGGATCACGCGCTGCTGGCCGGGCGGGCGCAAGGAGGTCGTGGCGACACCCGGCGGCGGCCCCAACGGCCTCGCGATAGGCCCCGACGGCAAGCTTTATTGCTGCAACAACGGCGGTTTCAACTATGTCGAATCGAACGGCTATCTGGCGCCGCACGGCATCGCCGACGATTATTCGGGCGGGCGGATCGAGCGCATCGACATCGACACGGGCGAAGTCGAGATCCTCTACAAGACCGGCGACCAGGGCATCGTGCTGCGCGGCCCCAACGACATCATGTTCGACGATCATGGCGGCTTCTGGTTCACCGACCATGGCAAGGTCGATTACGAAAAGCGCTGCCACGACATCGTCGGCATCTTCTATGGCAAGGCCGACGGCAGCTTCGTCGAGGAAGTGATCTTCCCGAGCTACAACCCCAATGGCATCGGCCTGTCGCCCGACGGGACCAAGCTCTACGCCGCCGAAACCTACACCTGCCGCCTGACCCAGTTCAACATCATCGCCCCCGGCAAGGTCGCCCCCGATGCGGGTCCGGGCGGCCCGGGCATCCCGCTCTATCGTCCCGCGGGCTATAAATTCTTCGACAGCCTGGCGATGGAAGCGAACGGCAATATCTGCGTCGCGACGATCGGCGAGAGCGGGATCAGCGTCGTGTCGCCCGAGGGCGAGCTGGTCGAATTCGTCACCACCGACGATATCTTCACCACCAACATTGCCTTCGGCGGCGGCGATATGCAGGACGCCTATCTGACGCTGTCGGGCACCGGGCGGCTGGTAAAGACGCGCTGGGCGCGGCCGGGATTGAAGCTGCCGCATTGACTTAGTCAAACGGCTTAGCTAAGTTGACGCCATGACGATCGTGACCATCCACGAAGCGAAGACGCATCTGTCGCGCCTGATCGCCCGCGTGCTCGCGGGCGAAGAGGTGACGATCGCGCGCGGCAAGGAACCGGTGGTCAAGCTGATGCCGGTCAACGAGCCGCCCAAGGCGAAGCGCAAACTCGGCCACCTCGCGCACTTGATCCCGCCGGGCGAGGATCCGTTGGAAGACGGCTTCTGGGATCCGCTGCCCGAAGAGGATCTGAAATTGTGGAATTGCGAGGTCGACGATCCCAATGATCACCTGTGAGTAGGGCGTATCTGCTCGACACGCATGCGTTGCTATGGGCCATTTATGTGCCCGAGCGGCTTCGGCCGGAAGTTCGGACGGCGATCGGCGATGCCGAGTCCACAATCTATGCAAGTGCTGTGTCGGCCTATGAAATCGCGCTCAAACATGGCTTCGACAAGCTGGGCTTTGCCGAGCCGCTCGCGCTCGATTTCCTGAAGGAGATTGCCGTTCCCGGTTTTCTGCCTTTGTCGTTGACGGCCGAGCATGCACGGCTGGCAGGAGCATTCCGAATCCCGCACCGCAACCCCTTCGACCGGATGCTGATCGCGCAGGCGCAGATCGAAGGGCTGACCCTGATTTCGAACGAAGCCTTGTTCGATCAATTCGGCGTCGTCCGTTTCTGGTAAGGGGAGCCCGCGCATGCACGAGGAAAGTCACGCCGTCACCCGCATCGGCTGGCTGCGCGCCGCGATCCTCGGTGCCAATGACGGGATCGTGTCGACCGCCAGCCTGATCGCGGGCGTGGCGGCGGCGGGCACCGCGCCGCATGCGATCCTGCTGACCGGGGTCGCGGGGCTCGTCGCGGGCGCGATGTCGATGGCGGCCGGCGAATATGTGTCGGTGAGTTCGCAGGGCGACGCCGAGAGGGCCGATGTCGAGCTCGAGAAACGCCACCTCGCCGCCGACCCCGAATTCGAGCTCGAGGAGCTGACGCAGATCTACGAGCAGCGCGGGCTGAGCCGGCCGCTCGCCGAACAGGTCGCGGCCGAGCTGACCGCGCACGACGCGCTCGATACGCATCTGCGCGACGAGCTCGGCATGACAGAGGCGATGGCGGCGCGGCCGATCCAGGCCGCCGCGGCATCGGCCGCCAGTTTCACGGTCGGCGCGGCGCTGCCCCTGCTCGTCGTGCTGCTCGATTCGGGGCCGTCCTTGCCATGGACCGTGTCGGGCGCGTCGCTCATCTTCCTCGCGCTGCTCGGCGCGCTCGGCGGGTGGGCGGGCAAGGCGCCGATGCTGCGCCCGGTCGTGCGCGTCACCTTCTGGGGCGCGATGGCGATGGGCGCGACGATCGCCATCGGATCGCTGTTCGGGACCGTCGCGGGCTAGCGGCCCGCCAGCCAGTCGCGGAGCGCGATGGCATTGTTCCGCTCGGCGTCCTTCGCGGCATAGAGCAGGGTCACCGGCCCCGCGCTCGCCGCCGCGTCGAGGGTGAAGAGCGCCGCCTTCGTTTCCTCGCCACCCCCATCGAGCTCGGCGAAATAATCGGTGCGGAAGGCGTGCCACGCCTCGTCCGAATCGACGGTTGTGCCGTGATAGGTCTTGCGCAGCGCATCGCTCGGCGACAGCGGCTTGAGCCATGCGGCGAGCGCCGCTTTCTCCTTCGACACGCCGCGCGGCCACAGCCGGTCGACGAGGAAGCGCGCGCCATCGCCGGGCCCGGCCGGTTCGTGGATGCGTTTGACCGCGATTGTCAGGGGCGCTGCCATCTGTATGACTATCGACGATCCCGCGTCCGCGGGCAAGCAGCCGGAGGGGTCCGCAGATGAGTGAAACCGGATGGGCGATCGACATCGATCGCGACGATATTGCGCGCGCCGAACTGGTCAGCGATCCCGCCGCGCCGCTCGACCCCGGACAGGTACGCGTGGCTGTCGACAGCTATGCGATGACCGCGAACAACATCACCTATGCGGTGTTCGGCAAGCCCGCCGGGCTGTTCGGCAACGACCAGGGCTATTGGGATTTCTTCGCCGAGCGCGGCGCGCCCGGCCGCCTGCCCGTCTGGGGTTTCGCCACCGTGACCGAGAGCGCCGCCGAGGGGATCGCGGTGGGCGAGACTTTCTACGGCTATTATCCGATGGCAAGCCATGCGGTGCTGAACGCCGCGAACATCGGCCCCGGCGGCTTCACCGACGTCACGCCGCGCCGCACCACCCTGCCGCCCATTTACAACCAGTATCAGCGCGTCGGCGCGCTCCACGACTATCGCGCGACCGACCATGATTATTGGCCGGTGTTCCGCCCGCTCTTCCTCACCGGCTGGCTGATCGCCGACCAGTTCGAGGACGAGGGCGATTATGGCGCGGCGCAGATCCTGATCGCGAGCGCGTCGAGCAAGACCGCGATCGGGCTCGGCTTTTCGCTCGGGCAGCGACCCGGCCATCGTCCCGAGACGATCGGGCTGACCAGCGCCGCCAATGTCGAGGCGCTCGCCGCGCAGGGCATCTACGACCGCGTGATGAGCTACGACCAGATCATGACGCTCAATCCCGGCGCGCCGTCGGCGCTGGTCGACATGGCGGGCAATGGCGCGGTGACGCGCGTCGTACACAGCCATTTCGGGGGCCAGCTCAAGGCCTCGATCATCGTCGGCAAGTCGCATTGGGACGCGCAGGCCGACGTCGAGGGCCTGCCCGGCCCCGAGCGCCAGGGCTTCTTCGCGCCCGGCCGCAGCCAGAAGCGCATCGCCGACTGGGGCGGGCCGGCCTTCGGGCAGAAGATCGCCGAGGCCTGGCTGGCCTTCATGGACGTCGCGCCGCGGCTCGCGGCGATCGACAAGCGCCGCGGCGGCGAAGCTGCGCTCGGCGCCTACCGGGAAATGTTGTCGGGTGCCGCCGATCCCAAGGCGGGGATCGTCGTGTTGCCATGACCATCACGACCGTCATTTTCGACTTCGGCGGGGTCATCACCGCCTCGCCCTTCGAGGCGTTCAACCGGCTGGAGGCCGAGCGTGGGCTGCCGCGCGATTTCGTGCGGCGGGTCAATGCAGCCAACCCCGACGACAATGCCTGGGCGAAGTTCGAGCGCGCCGAGATCGACGCCGCGGCGTTCGACGCGCTCTTCGCCGAGGAGGCGCGCGCGCTGGGGCATGAACTGGAAGGCGAAGCGGTGCTCGCGGTGATCGCGGGCGCCGTTCGCCCGGCGATGGTCGCCGCGCTCGACACGCTCAAGGCCAAGGGCTTTCGGATCGCGTGCATCACCAACAATGTTCCCGGCGGCAAAGGCGTCAAAGGCGCGGGCATGACACGCAGCGACGAGGCCGCGAGTGTGGTCGCGGCCATCATGGCGCGCTTCGAGCATGTCATCGAATCGAGCAAGGCGGGGGTGCGGAAGCCCGATCCCGCCATCTATCTGATGATGTGCGAGAAGCTGGGCGTCGAACCCGCCGAATGCGTCTATCTCGACGACCTCGGCATCAACTGCAAACCCGCCGCGGCGCTCGGCATGCACGCGATCAAGGTGACGAGCGGCGAACAGGCGCTGGCCGACCTGTCGGCGGTGCTGGGGGTCGGACTGCCCTGATACGCCGTTTTGGTCCGAATCGGAGGGCGCTGGATGGTAACCGCGCGACACTCCAAAGTTCAGTGAAGTTCAGCCTTGCGCGAGCCCCGATTGGAACCTTGGGGCTTGCCGACGCGCCCGGTACGGCGCGGGAAATGGAAGAGCCGTATGAAGGCTGGCACAGCCGGATAATGTAGGAAAGCCTTATTTGCAGCCGATGTCGGTTTTGGGGTGGTTTTACGACGTTAAGCCCCTCCTCTTCAGAGGAGGGGTAGTGAGGCTTGGTCCGGCGCAGCCGGGCCTTTAGTCGAACGGGGTGGTGGCCAAAGGCTTACGCGAAGCCCGCGACCACCA